>QIRE01000007.1_pt1 | contig 503314 bp, 409 predicted proteins | sample 2940141 | NCBI WGS metagenome assembly QIRE01 (sample SAMN09273532, study PRJNA473421) | Gut metagenome, whole genome shotgun sequencing project. | isolation source: gut tissue | host: Folsomia candida VU population | place: Netherlands: Amsterdam | collected 2016-03-06 | reverse complement strand
CTGCTGGTCAGCGGCCATTTCCTCGCGCTGAAAGAACACCCGAAGGCCAAGTGGAACGACCTGTGGCTGCTCACCGAAGTCCTGCACGAAGGCAAGCAGCCGCAAGTGCTGGAAGAGTCGGTGACCAGCGACACCACCGCGCTGAAAGACGATTTCCATCAGGGCTACCGCAACCGCTTCCAGGCCACCCCGTGGGACGTGCCGAACCGCCCGCCCCTGCGCCACCCGAAACCGCGCATCCTCGGCAGCCAGAGCGCCGTGGTCACCGGGCCGAAAGGCCAGGAAATCCACTGCGACGAATACGGCCGCGTCAAAGTCCAGTTCCACTGGGACCGCGAAGGTCAGGCCGACGACAAGACCAGTTGCTGGCTGCGCGTGTCTTCCGCCTGGGCCGGCGCCCAGTACGGCGGCATCGCCATACCACGCATCGGCATGGAAGTGCTGGTCACCTTCCTCGAAGGTGACCCCGACCAGCCGCTGATCAGTGGCTGCCTGTACCACAAGGAAAACACCGTCCCGTACGCCCTGCCGGCGAACAAGACGCGCACCACTTTCAAGACCCTGAGCTCGATGGGCGGCGGTGGCTTCAACGAACTGCGCATCGAAGACAAGAAAGGTCAGGAACAGATCTTCCTCCACGCCCAGCGCGACTGGGACGAAAACATCGAACACGACCAGAAAATCCGCGTCGGCAACGAACGCCACGACGTCGTGGAAAAGAACAGCTACAGCGAGTTCAAGGCTGAAGAACACCACACGGTTTACGCAGACCGCAAAGTCGAAGCCCGCGCCAACGACCACCTGACCGTGGGCGTGAACCAGCACATCAAGATCGGCACCGGACAGTTCATCGACGCGGGGCAGGAGATTCACCTGAGCAGCGGGATGAAGGTGGTGCTGGAGGCTGGCGCTGAACTGACGTTGGTCGGCGGTGGCAGCTTCATCAAGATCGATGGCGGCGGCGTGACCATGAGTGGGCCGGCGATCAACATCAATTCGGGTGGTGGGCCGGGGAGCGGCACCGGTGCGGCGCCGTTGATGCCGGGCGTACTGAAACAGGCGGATGCAGATAAGGCGGGTGCTGTGCTGACGCCGGCGCAGATCAATACCCTCAAGCGTAATGCGCCGTTTTGTGAAGAGTGTGAGAAGTGTAAGGCAGGGGCATGCGCGATCTGACTTGCGGGCGCCATACGCGAACAAATCTCATAGCGCTCAGAGGCCGAGTCAATCTGCGCGTTTTGTCATGCTGTTTATCAGGCGTCTTGCTGACTCAACCGCAGACCCCCTCCGCAGCCGAGCGTCGCAGCGCTGTACCCGACGACGTCTCCAGCTACGTAATCAAGAGAAACAACTGTGACTCGCTTCGCGGTGATATTCCCGAGTACGACCCGGCCGACCCTGACAACATCAATCGGTTCGTCAGCAATGCAAACACGTACTGCAAGGGAACAGATCAGCAGCTCAAGCAGTTGAAAGAAAAATACTCGGGAAGCGAAAGCGTTCTGCGCAAACTTTCGGGTTACGAAGAAAACATTGAAGCGGACATGAGTTTTTAGACTCACCCATCAAGGACGGTTGTTGTGGCATCTGAAAAAATCACTCCCCAGGCCTGGCTCTCCGCGCACCCGCTCAAGGCGAACGAACGCCTGTACCTGATCGTCAGCGCCGCCAGCGATGCCGAAGCGCTCAAGGCCTTGTATCAGAGCGAACCGTCCGTCCAGGCCATTCCCGTCTGGGGCGGAACGCCCTACTCCACCTGGCAACCGGTGATGCCTTACGTCGCCGAACTCAAGGCCAACTCGGCTTTCCTGCCCTGGATCACCGAAACCGACGCCCTCGACTGGGGCTGGCTGGCGGTTTCCCGCTCGGAACCCAACGAAGTCTTCGAACACCTGCGCAGCCTGACCCAAGTGAAAATGCCGGACGGGACCGAGGTGTTTTTCCGCTTCTGGGATGGGCGGCATATCTATCCGATTCTTGAAGGGCTGGGTGAGAGCGCTGGGGAGGTGCTGCCGGTGTTTGAGCGGTATCTGGTCAATGGCCGCAGCCTGGAAGTCGGACCGAGGGTGGTGCCGAAGGCGAGGGATTGGCCGTGGTGGGAGGTGCCGAAGAAGCTGCTGGATCAGTTGGCGAAAGAAGATCAGACGACGCTGGTCGGCAACTTGATGCAATGGCTTGAAGAAGCACGCCCGGACCTCTACAGCGCGTGGCCCGAGAACAACCTGAAACTGAAAATCACCCGTTTCGTGCGTCGCCCGGATGCTCCAAACAACCTTAAAGAAGCACTGATAAACCACCTGATTCTGGAGCAAGGCTGATGGATCGCGTTGCCTTTGTTGACAACCAACTGAACACCTTCAAGGACAGTCTGAAGCTGTATCAGGAACAGACCAAGACCTGGTACGCCAACGTCGCCGACAAAGCCAGCCGTGCGGCTGACCTCCCTTCCCTGCTGGGCATGGAGCGAGTGATCAAGGTTGGTGACACCAGCAAATCGGTGAGCATGACCGACGGCGACTTCACTTCGAACGTGGCTCAGTGCCCGTTGAAGGGACCGCTGCTGATCGAGAGCAAGTTCGAATCGGTTTATGACATTCCCATCGGCGATATCGAGGTCGAAATCGTCGCTGTGGAAGGTGGAGCAGTCAGCAAGGTCAAACTCGATCAACAAGGCAAAGCAAGCTGGACCGGTGGGATTCCCGGCAAATTCTACAAAATCCGTGTTCACAACGAAGTGACACCCGCGCAGATCGACGCTCTGTTTAGCTCCTACAGCGGCGTGACAGCAGACCTCGAAGGTTTCCTGCGCAAGGAGTGGGCCGGGTTCAAACCACAGTGGTCGAACCTTTCGGCTTCAGGCACTGCGATGGCGATCGGCAACGGCATTCTTGAAGGTGGCTGGGAAGCCATCAAAGGCGTGTGGGATGGCATCAGTCTGGTGCTCGACATTCTGCAAGACCCCAAAAAGTTTGCAAAAGATCTCGGTGCCGGCGTCCAGGACCTGATCAAAGTCGCCGAAAGCTCGCCGGACATCATGAAAAAAGCCATGTTGCTCGCCAGCGACGAGGCCGCTTTGTTCTTGCTTGTACGCAGTGCCGTGATCTGGTTGGCAGGCTTGCCGCCAATGAAGATGGCCGGCGACGTTGCGAAGATGACCACGGCAATTGTCGTCGGTATCGCCATCGACATTGTGATTGGCGTGGTACTGACCATTGCGGCTGAAGGCACAGGTGTTATCTACCTCGCCGCCCGATTGAAGAAATACGGTGAGCTTGTCATCAACGCTGTCACCAGCTTCGTGAAGTCGCTGTTCAAGATCATCAATGGCTTTATGGAGTATGTCGCGAAGTACACCGCTGTTGCGGCGCGTGGGGTGACAGCCAAGGTGAGGAACGGCGTCTCTCAGCTGCGCTTCGACGGGAAAAAGAACGCAAAACTGGGTAAAGGCAAAGTCGGTGACGACGCTTCCAAACAGGCAAAGTCGCCTGCGGAAAAAAGTGCCGAGCCGGCCTCGGGGACATGCACCAACGGATGCCCGGTTTCGATGGTCACCGGCGAAGAGCTGCTGACACTGACAGATGGCCAACTTGACGGCTTACTGCCGTTTGAATGGACGCGCCTGTACAGAACCAGCGCCGTGGAAATCGACTGTGGCCTGGGATACGGCTGGAGTCACGCCCTTGCCCACCGCATCGAAATCGTGGGCGATGAGGTCATCTGGACCGACCACGAAAACCGCTCCACACCGTTCCCGCTTCCAAGCGAGCAACGCCCGGCGATCACCAACAGCCTTTCGCGTGCAGCCATTTTCCTCGGCGATGACCCGTCCGAACTGGTACTAGCCCAAGCAGGCAAGCGTCCTTCGTTCTACCACTTCCGCTTCAACAGCAAAGGCGCAACCCTGATCGCCATCAGCGACAGCTATGGCAATCGCCTGCACATCACACGGGACATCCACGGACGCATCAAACGCCTCGACAACGGCGCAGGTCGTGCCCTGCTTTTACGCTACGACCGCAAACACATTGTCGCGGTCGACTATCAGCAGTTTCTTCCAGCGGACAATCTTGAGGATGCCTGGAACACCGTCCAGACACTGGTCACCTACACCTATGACGCGCAACACCGGTTGATTGAAGCAAAGAACGCTGCCGGGGAAGCCGAGCGTTATCGCTACAACGATCAACACGTGATTCTGGAACGTCAACTGGCCGGTGGCGCGAGCTTCTTCTGGGAGTGGGAGAACGAAGGCAAACTGGCTCGTTGTATCCACCACTGGGCAAACTTCTCGCAGATGGACGCGCGCTACGCCTGGGATGACAAAGGCAGCGTGACCGTTACCAACGCCGATGGCAGCGAAGAGGTTTACACCCACGACGATCAGGCGCGATTGATCAGCAAGATCGATCCGGATGGTGCCGAGCACCTCAAGGCCTATAACGACAAAGGCCAATTGGTCGCGGAAAAAGATCCGCTCGGCGCCGTGACCGAATACCGGTACGACGACAACGGATTGATGACCGCCGTCATCCCTCCTGAAGATGAAGCCACCACGTACGAATACAGCAACGGATTCGTCAGCGATGTTCACCGTGGCAAAGCCAGCTGGAAGTATCAACGCAACAGACAGGGTGATGTCACTCAGCAAATCGACCCGGATGGAAATTCGACGTTCTACAGCTACGACCGTCAAGGACGTCTGCTGGAGATCCGTCACCCGGATGGCAGCCGCCACCAACTGGGCTGGAACAACCTCGGTCAATTGCTTGAGGAACGCCTGCCCGATGGTGGTCAACGCAAATATCGCTACGATGCGTTGGGCCGGCAAATAACTCGGCAAGAAGAATCAGGTGCCATCACCCAATATCAGTGGGATACCGCCAACCGCCTCGCACAGATTATCTTGCCGGGCGGCGCAACGCGCGCGTTCACCTACAACGCCTACGGCAATGTCACTGCCGAACGCGACGAACTCGGCCGCGTCACCCGTTACGAATACGCCGATAAACTGCACCTCGTCAGCCGTCGCATCAACCCAGATGGCAGCCAGCTGCGTTACCGCTACGACAACTCGCGCCTGTTGCTGACCGAGATCGAAAACGAGCGCGGCGAGCATTACCACCTCGACTACTTCCCGAATGGCCTGATCCAGCAGGAAACCGGCTTCGACGGTCGTCGCACTGCATACGAATACGACCTCAATGGCCAGTTGCTGAAGAAAACCGAATTCGGTGAAGACGGTAGCGAGTTGGTAACTGAGTACCAACGAGACACCGCGGGCCGGTTGCTGGTGAAGACCCTTCCCGACGGCGAAGAAATCCATTACAGCTACGACGCCCTCGGTCGCCTGGTCAACGTCGACGACGGACACTGGCCACTCGCCTACGAATACGACCTGCAAGACCGCCTCGTAACCGAACACCAGGGCTGGGGCACCTTGCGTTATGAGTACAACAGCGTTGGCCAGCTCAAGCACTGTCGCTTACCCGATGGCAGCAAACTCGACTACCACCACCAACCCGGCGGTATGCTCAGCGGCATCGATCTCAACGGCTCGCGCCTGACGTCTCACCAGTTCAGCGGTGGTCGCGAACAGCAGCGCCAGCAAGGCCTGCTGCTCAGCCAGTATCAATATGACGAACAAGGCCGCTTGCAGGCCCACAGCGTCAGCCAACGCGAGAAAAACCTGTTCCAGCGTCGCTACAACTACGACGCCAACGGTAACCTCGCCGGTATCGACGACAGCCGAAAGGGCAACCGCAGCTACCACTACGACCCTCTCGATCGCTTGATCAGCGTTCGTGGCGCGACACCGGAGAGTTTCGCCCACGACCCGGCCGGCAACCTGCTCGGCCAGAACAACGAAGGCACAGCCAACCTCGCCAACGTCAAAGGCAACCGCCTGTTGATGCAGGGCGACCGCCACTACGACTACGACGCGTATGGCAACCTGATTCGCGAACGTCGCGGCACCGGGCAGAAGCTCGTCACCGAATATCGCTACGACTGCCAGCACCGCTTGATTGGCGCCAGCCTACCGGGCGGCAGCACTGCATCCTATAAGTACGACGCCTTCGGTCGTCGCATCGAGAAAACTGTCGACGGCCATACCACCGAATTTTTGTGGCAAGGCGAACGCCTGATCGCCGAAAGCGCGGACAACCGTTATCGCACTTACATTTACGAACCCGGTAGTTTCCGTCCACTGGCAATGCTTGACGGCGAAGGCCCACGCAAGGCAACGCCGTTCTACTACCAGCTCGATCATCTGGGCACACCGCAGGAACTCACTGACTACAGTGGCGAGATCATGTGGTCCGCGAAGTACCGCGCCTATGGCAACCTCGCAGCACTGGATGTCAGTGAAATCGATAATCCGTTGCGGTTCCAGGGGCAGTATTTCGATGCGGAGACAGGGTTACATTACAACCGGCACCGCTACTACAATCCGGGGACTGGGCGGTTTTTGACACCGGATCCGATCAAGCTTGCGGGTGGGTTGAATAACTACCAGTACGTGCCTAACCCTACGGGGTGGGTGGATCCGTTGGGTTTGAATGGATGCCCGCCAGATGGAGATGGTCAAGGAAACCCAACGGCACCAACAGAGAAGGCGCGAGTCGATACGAAAGAACCTTCGGCACCCGAGATTCCGTGGTCGAACGGTTCTGTAAAAAGGGCATCAGACGCACTTGATCGAGGTGCTACCTCCGTCACAGTAAACAGCAGAGCTGAAGCTGAGGAGCTGTTTTTAGGGAAGTATGTAGGCCAAGGATATAGAAACGCCGAAGAATTCAACTCTGCGACTGCCAAAACGCATTTTAGAAAAACAAAAGAACCCGAAAAATACTATCACTGGGATGACACACCGGTTTCGGACATTAAATCAAGAAAGGTCACAATGGCGAATCACGACCCGAGCGACCCACATGGTGATCATCCACATTTGCAGCTTCACCCTGTGAAAGGGGAAGTTATAAGAATCTACTGGCCAAACCAATTTGAAGGACAAAAATGAGCACCCTGAAGACAATCCCTAGAAAAGTTTGGTGGGGCTTGGAGGCAAAATCATATACAGAGATTGCACAGGAACTACCTTCGCAGAATGACTCACTTAGAAAGTGGATCGCAATCTACGCCGTTTATCATTTAAACTTTGAAAATAGATATCCTGGAGAGCGTTATTACAAGTTTTTAGAGGATGCAAAGAACTCCAAATACGTCATTATAGAATTCACTCTCCCAATCCACCTTATCGAAACAAGAGACAGTATTGGCGCCAGCGACACAACAATCACGAAGTGCAAAACCATGGAAACAGAGGAAGAAATAAACTCTTTTCTTTATGAAAACAACATAAACCCCGAGCTATTTACGCCCCCATGGACTTGCGAGTACCCGCTAGACTGAACTCAATAAAAATGGACAAATCTGTCACTTTTTCAAACCAAAGAAGGGGACAGATTTATCATTCGCAGAAGAAAATAAACCCCCCTCCTTCTCATGTTCGAGGGGAAAAAATGACTGCGCAAAGACATATCCCACGAAGTGTATGGCATGGGCTTGACGGGACAAGCTACGACAACATTGCGCAAGAGCTAGAATCCGATGAACCATCAATAAGAAAATGGATTTCAGTGTATGCTATTTACAAGCACTCCTTCACCAACGACCCAAACCAATATTACGATTTCATCCACCAATCAAAAAACTCCCGATACGCGGCTGTAATTTTTACAATCCCTACCGAAACACTTGAAACAAGCGACGGTATAGATGATCGCGACATTGCTATCGAAAAAATAGAAACCATGAACTCCGAGGATGAGATCAACGCGCTACTTGAAAAGCTCGATATCAACCCAGAGCTTTTCACTACACCATGGCGCTGTGAATATCCGCTATAACCATAAAATCGAAAAAAAGAAATCAAATTCAAACCCGTCAATGAAGTGATGTCATGACTATGAATACGCTGACCACGGGTCAAAAAAGCATAATTCACAATTGTTTACTTGACCTCTTGGATTCCTCGTCACTGAACAACTCTAGCTTTCTTCCAAAAGCACTGGCAAGCCTCCTCCAGTCACAAGGATTTGGAATTGAGATGTCTGGGATATACATCAGTTCTGATGATGATCTAGATAACACTCCAGAGTATCTAGAAGATGGTATTGCATTTGAATTCATGGAGAGCCACGTTTCGCTGCCTTTCCACGAGGCCGTGGAATGCATCATTGAGTGGTGTCAAACACAAAAGCTTACAGAAAATTTGCATATCGGGTCCACACTGAAGGCATTGCAAGAAAAATACAAATAATAGTCAAAGGGGACTAGCCAAAGGGGACAGATTTATTTTTCGCTGATGAAAATAAATCCGCCCCGTGTTTATAGCCCCGAAGGCTAGACAATAACATTGACGCCACTCCTTCAGATCTCAAAAAAACCGAGAGATAAAATGGAAATAACAAAAACAGTCTCAATCTGGACTGCAAAAACTGGCTGGGAGCCGTCAACACTCCAGGAAATAATGTTGCCGGCATATTCAGAAGATAGAGACTCGCTTGAAAAGTCAAAGGGGACAGATTTATTTTTCATTAAAGAAAATAAATCTATCCCCTTTTTATTAAGAAAATAAATCTGTCCCCTTTTTATTGTCCCCTTTTTATTAAGGCAACTATGTCACAAAGACTCAAGCAGCGCAGAGTGGATGAAAACCGGGAAAAGCACTAAACAATAGCGTTCCTAGTGGTCAGCTAGGTGGTGATGTTTTCCATAATGATACAAACGTACTCCCTTCAGCCCCTGGTCGAACTTGGTATGAAGCTGATGTAGGCCTTAACAATACAATGTCTCGTAGCAACCAACCAGGAACAAGACTACTTTATTCAGACGATGGACTTCTTTATATAACTAGCGACCACTACGACACCGTTAGCTCTATTGGAACCTGGAAGTGAGTTTTAAAAATGATAATTGTACTTGATGGCTTAACCATTTCATCAGAGCAAGAGTTTCATAAAAAAATAGCCATTGCTTTTGCGGTGACAGATTTTTATGGAAACAATCTCAGCGCCTTATGGGACCTACTCAGCACCGACGTGGAACGCCCAGTAGATTTAATATGGAAAAATTCTGAACACTCTCAAAAAAACATGGGAGATTCGTACAATAAAATAATAAATATTTTTGAACGTACAAAGCAACAGGATGTGAATTTCGGATGGGAGGAAAAATTTAACTATTATCTAGAGTAACCACTAGAAAGCTAAAATGGGCTATCAAAACTACAAAACAAAGGGGGTAGATTTATTTTTTACTGAAGAGAATAAATCTATCCCCTTTCAGCTTAGTCCCCTTTCAGCTAACAGGCTTAAAAGACCAACCAAACATAAACGAATTGGCAAGCAAAAATGTTCACCACCGACAAAAATAAAATTCAAGAACACTGGCTTGACGAAATATACCCTCGACAAAACTCAATTACGTTCAATAATGGCTTCTATTGCCTCTTTGAGAACTCAGCAAAAGAAGAAAAATTAACAAAAAAAGCATTGATTCCGGTAAGTGATTTTCTGTTAAACCACACTGATATATGTGAGGGCCTCTCGACCATTTATACAGCAGAAGGGTCTAATAACAATTCTTTTACTTGCGGCGAATGCCTAGCCTCCGGGGACGATGGCTTCATTGCACTTTGCAAAAAAGACACCGGCGAACTAGTCTGGCTGATCGTATTGAACGGAACCAATCCATTTAAAAAAATCATTATTCACTAACCAAAAGGGGACAGATTTATTTTTCGTTAAATAAAATAAATCTGCCCCACCTTTTTCCGATGTCGGTAAAAACAGACACGATCAGTGCAGACCCTCAGATCGGATGGAAGTCTCCGCACGCATTAAAGACAGAGCAATAGACATGTTTATAAAGGACATCAGTTGGATATCCAGAGACTCGACCGAGGCGGAAGTAGAGATCAGTGACGGAAATTTTACCTGCATTGCCTTTTCTCAGCCATGCAGCGCGAATATTGGAGAAACAATAAATGAGCCACTGCATGTTTTTTCGTTAAAAGATGCAATGATCTGTGAAAGCGAGTCGGCAGTAGGGATCTGGAACACAGAGAAACCTGGACTATCTCGAAAAGTAATTGCCAGAGTAATAAATGCATCAGAGCATCTGATGGCCGTGGGCGGGATAAAACTATTAATCGAAGATTACTTACCCGGCGGCATAAATACTGGCGACCTAATCGAGTTCAAATGCGGCCGAATTGATCTCTGGTTAACAAATAAAAAGTAAAAAGGGGGACAGATTTATTTTTCGTTGAAAAAATAAATCTGTCCCCTTTGACCTCATTATGTGTACGAGGTCCAGAAACCTTTGACCGTTAAAGCAGGGGAAGTTCTTCCCTGGTTCAGTGAATCGGGTGGAGGAATTCAATACCGTCTTGACTCGATAGATGGTGTAAGGCGTTCGCCGGCGACTCTCACCCAAGGTGACGATCCATTCTTGAAAGAGGTATACCGTGGAAAACACAGTGACTACAAACCTGAATAGGTTGGCAAAAGATCTAGAGTTCTTGGGAGTTCCGAAGAGCAATTACTCTGTTGGAAAAAACCAAAACGAACGAACATGCATAGTCTTTGACAATGCGATTTGGAGTGTTTATTACTCCGAACGCGGAAGAATGGAAGATCTTCGACAGTTTTCAGATTTTTCGAGTGCAAAAATTGAATTCTTAAAACAAATTACCGAAGGTATGAACATCACAAAGGAGAATCCTTAGCGCTAAATTCTGAATATCCCCGGATTTTATAGACACTTCCGAAAATCAGTTTTGAAAACTAAAGTGGACGAAAACTAAAGAAAACTAAAGGGGACAGATTTATTTTTCGTTGAAGAAAAAAATCTGTCCCCTTTTCACTGATATACTCCAGCTAGTATGGCGCTATCAACATGAACAATCGAAAGGCCCTCAATGGAATGCTCTTTGGCAGAAGATGTTCCACCCCGGAAACAAAGGGGGCTTTGCAGATGGAAAGAAATAATTACGGAGGGCTGACATGAAGTTTGACTGGAGTTCTTTTGGGATTGAACAAGGATCCTCAGTGGATACCAATACGATTTCCCAAGTAGAAAAACTACTTAGCGTAAGCTTTCCAAAGTCATACTTGGACTTGGTCACATATTCCGACGAGGCCTCCCCAGAGACATCTTCATTTCCATATGGCAACGAAGGGACTTGTATAAGCGAATTTTTTTCATTCTCACCTGATATGACCCCATATACCATCTCATGGTATTCAGGGGCGGAAAAAACCCCAGGGCTTCCCAAACAAATGATCCCTATAGCAAGGGATGCGGGTGGTTATCTGATTTGCCTAAATTTCAACACACCATCCATTACCGTTGAGATATTTTATCCAAGTTCAAGCACCACTAAATTCGTTGCTAACAACTTTGATGATTTTGTTAATTTGTGGAGCGAGTAACCAACGAAACAAAATAGCCGGACGGACAGCCAAAGAACCAAAATGAAACTAAAGTGGGACAGATTTATTTTAATTAAAAGGGGACATATTTATTTTTACTGAAGAAAATAAATATATCCCCTTTCAGCTTGCCACAGAAGTCACAAAGCTCAATTAGCAGCAATTACACCCGCAATGCGAATTTTTAAGAACCCGGGAAATAAAGCATTAGCCGAACGCCCTATTAGCACAGGCGGAATAATTGGCGAGGGCTATAAAAAAGGTGGAACAAAACACAAATAGCAAACAAAAGCCATTACAATCCTTGACACAAACGGCCTACCAAAAACCTCTTACCCGAAGTACGAACAATGAAACTACAACCAACCCTGGATATTTTGCCGTCTCTACTTTTCGCCTTTGACGTGGATAGCGATCAAAATATTGAAACAGAAGAACAGATAGCAAGTACAGACATAAACAACGAATTAGAGCTTACTAAGCTTTTCGACGCTTTTATCATGCCAGACTTCACAAGCCGAATAGCAAGCGAACAGCAATGGTATATAGACTCACTTACATTCTATCTAGAAAAGAACGAAAGCTTCAATCGAATCTTTTCAGACATGACAACATACTTCCCTGCTCCCCCATCCAACAAACGCAACTTTATGAAAACATTACTAAACTGCCTTAAAAAGTACCAAGCCATAAATAAAGTAACCAAAGGGGACAGATTTATTTTTCGTTTAGGAAAATAAATCTGTCCCCTTTTCACGTTGTCCCCTTTTCAGATAGTCCCCTTTTCAGATATAAAAACCAAGAGATAAAAATGGAAGTAACAAAAACAGTCTCAATCTGGACTGCAAAAACTGACTGGGAGCCATCAACGCTCCAGGAAATAATGGTGCCGACATACTCTGAAGATGGAAACTCGCTTGGATGCGAGTTCACAAATACATTTTCACTTGGTTTTATAGATAATGATTTTATCGAAGCTGACACAGTCGATAGCACCAATTCTCTCGAGAGTGCAATTGAAGGCTTTTCTTACGACTCCGATATATCCTCAGACATAAAATCAAAAAATATTCAGCCTACCAATCAAACAATAGATACTCTTATTGCAATATACGACTTCACTTTTCAAGGCAATCCACCAGCCCGCGTAATCCGAGGCAAAGAAATCACTTTCAGAGGCACATTTACATACAAAGAATAGAGAACCAAAGGGATTAAAGACCATCGAAGGCGAGCAAATCGAGCCCAAATCACTTGATCGGCTCACTATCGAGAAAGCAAAAATGATTTTTTCAATTGATATCACAGAGTGTTTTGGCGCGATCGACTCCGACAATGCAGGCGGGATCATAAGCTATATCAGCATCCCCCCCATCGAAACCCTCGGGAAAAATTTCGCCTTAAGCTATCAAACTTCTTACTTAACTTGATCGACGAGCCCGTCATTGCCTCAATCAACAGGCAGAATTCAACCTTTTTGGAGAACATGACCGAAGACGGCTTCCTTATAATAAGACAAGCCAGTATTTCCTTTGAGTCAATAAAAGGCTACGAAAAACTATTGCGACTATTAAACCAAGATAACGGATATTTAACCCACGAACGCTACGGCCAAAATTTAAATACCGGAGACAAAATTTACGACATCAGCGGAAGACTTTTTTCGACTCCGGAGCTCTTGATTAACTTCGCATTCATTTCACCCAGCACTATAACACTTGAATTTAACTCGTCAGAGTACACATACATAGAGAGCCACCTTGAGCTTCAAAAGGCCTTAGAAGAATTAAATTCAAGAGAGAAACCTACTCAACCACCTCTCACAGGTCTATTCGACCCCACATATAGCAACACTCACACCACTAGCAACTTCGACGTTGGCTATCGCACCTACAATGAACAACCTTCCCTTTCCCGCGACTAATTGAAGCCAATGTGAAATTGAAAACAACATCATTGAATTGATAAAATCACCGTCACCAAAAACCAGGCCCACACAATGACGAGCAACTTCGAAATCGCACTGAACAAAAATGAGTTCCCAGATTACTTCAGGGGCAAAGGAGAGTATTTCACGAGAGATCCAGACTGGGGAACTCAGTTGCATATCAGAAACTGGCAGGACTCGAGTGTATTTCTAAAACCATTGAACAACTCGACAGAAATACTGAAAAATGCATTCAGTTTGTATCTAATCACTGTAGAGCTCACGATAACCGATGCGCATGACCTTCTTGAAAACATTGGCTGCTATTACTACTTGAGAACCGAACAACCCTATCTGTCAAAAAACGGGTTCGATCTTATCCGAGATGCCAACAACGACGAAAAGCGAAGAATCTCGAAAACAATGTCATTTCTCAAAGAAACAGTTGCAACCAACAACATTCCTGAAAATCTCGAGCTCTTCAATCGTCGAGTAAACATGCTCATCAAAAATGGCGGACCAGACAATATAACCAACCTATAACATAGATCTAATATAGAAACATTGATTAAAAAAACCAATACTACATACTTTCCTTTCTCAAGGTGTTAGATAAATCATGAAAAAATACCTAGCCCGACTCGGAGCCAAAATAACTTTCGATGATATATCGCACCTTGATCAAGCGATCAAGCTCTCTCTCCTAATAAACAATTTGAAGGAGGATATGTTTCAAGCGATCTTCCCATGCGGCCAAATACTCGATATCGGATGGTATCCAGAATTCAGCACCCGCGGTTCCTTTGTAATCTCTCTAATCCACAATCAAGACTGGCAAAATCCGATTCATTGTGAAAAAGCCAAAAACTGGGTAGAACTGAAAATCGCGTTAGAGAACGTATTAAAAAACCTGGAAAGCTAGAATCGAAAAACGCTTCCGACACATGAAGCAAACCAGATGACTAAAGCAACATCACCACTACCCCCCCTCAATCATCCCCTCCAACACCTAACCCAAAGGGGACAGATTTATTTTTACAGAAACTCCAGTAAGCTATAACAACGGCGAGCTTACCAACCAGGTAAGTATTAAACTAACAAAATCAGGACAACCTGTAATACACAGCTTCCCGGCTCCTCCAGATCAAGTTAAAAAATACATGAGAAAAACCAAACAATATGAGAACAAAACTTAAATACGAACTCCAACCCCTCCGAGTACCAAGTGGATGGACAATCACAATCAACAATCTTTACGAGGTTGATCTCACCCCAGAAACTGCAGAGTGGTTTAGTAGTTCAGTTTTACTAGGTGGTGCACGACAAACTACGGGACACTGCTTTGACTCCAGAGTTGAACCAGAAGGAGATCCAACGGGGGAGTTTGTAATTGAATTCCTAACGATCAAGTACGACAACAAAGGGAACCCTTTAAAAAATTCTGAGACATTCCTAGGGGGATTCAAAACAAAAAACAAGATGGAATTTATTAAAAAAATCGAAGATTTTATGCTTGAAGCATAACAAACCAATAGAACGTACCCAAAGGATAGAAATTTATTTTTTGCTGAAGAAAATAAACCTGAGGAGAGATCAATGTTAGAAAAGAATCAAACAATAGAAATCAATGGAGAGGATGCCCTTGAGGTTCTAGCGGAAATTGAATTTATCTTGATTTCGCTGCACAAGATAGGAAGCTACTATTGCGACAAGCCTGTCAACGATTACCAAAAAGCAACTACCGACTTTATTGACAACGAGAACGTGACTCAAAGACTTGCGAAGGTAAGAAAGATCATCACTACAAAATTTGATTCTACCCTCGGAGAGGATGATATGGACGATATTGAGCGTCATATGGAAGGAATCCAATTTTGGAAGCCTTAGAAAACCAAAGCGGACAGATTTATTTTCCGTTGAAGAAAATAAATCCATCCGCCTTTCACTTTTATCCGTAAAGCAGTAGGACCATCTAGATGAATTATTTGACAAAAGAAATCACTTCAGCATTCGAAAAAAACCTTCTAAAAATCCGACAACTAAAAAACGAGGAATTAGAAGAAAAAATTTCAATTATCAAAACCTGCTTCTTTGGCTCCAGCACAAAAAACCTTGACCCACTCAATCTAAAATCCGCGACAAAACAACACGACCCAGATTATTGGAAAAAAGTCGATTTTCTATACCCTTATGAGAAGCTAACATTAATCGTCTTAGATAACCAAGTACATGCTTGGACGCTTCAGTCATCATCCGATTTGAGAATCTTACTTTCAGAGACGACTGGCTTTCCATTCTGGATAACTAATGCAGCACTTAGCTTCTTGACTTATGTAGACGACCACGACTGCGTACATACAGCAACGCCTTTGCCCCCTCCAGCGATTAAACAATCATGATCTTCAAATCAGAAAACAAAACCATTGACCCAACCTCTGTCACCTACCGCAGCCTTGGCTTCGGTGAGTCTCTCTCCAACAATGCCAAAAAATATACTTTATCAATAAAAACCCAAGAACTCCCCGAGCACTTTCATGAGATAGCAAACGCATTCATTTCTGAATGCATACAAGACGACAAAAAACAAGGCTACGCCGACATCCCCGCATTACGAGATTGCGATTACCCGCCACTTTCAATTCTGATAAAAAGCCACCCGGACGTAGCAGCTACTCTCATCAAGGACTACTTATTCTTTGAGCTGTTCTATTTGCTACTCCCATCAAAGGGAAAACTCGAACTGGTAATAAACTCGATTTCCGGGGTTTATTATTTGGACGATACGTTTCACTTATGCGGCGAAACGTATCCCTACCGAAACCTGTAATTGCGTTATTTCCGTCACGCTCTGGAAACCCTAAGGCAAGAAACACAACCTACTGCTGCCTTTCAATGACTTGCTCCGCCACCTCATACTTAACCACCACCCGATTCCCATACAACCGCTCCCTCTCCACCAAAGCCCCCACCTGCCCCTTCTCCCTCACCTCCCGCCAAATCTCATTCTCCCGATACACCCGCTCCCCCTCCCGCACAAACCGATGCCCCAACTCAAACACGTGATACCGATACGCCCGTTCCCGATCACACAACAATTCCCCTTCCAGTTGCGTCTCCCCCACCTTCAGCTTCAGCTGAAAGCTCCGATCCGTCGGGTTGTGCAGCACCAGATCGATGTAGTTGTAGAAGATCGCCGCGCCAGAGCCAAACGGCAGGACGCGGCCGTCGTCCGGGAAGGGGTCGAAGCTGTGGTTGGCGCGTTCGATGACGACCAGGGGTGAGTGAATGGCCATCCAGTGGATGAGGTTGCTGAGTTGGCAGATGCCGCCGCCGATGCCGGTGCGGGCCTGGCCGAAGGACAGTTCCATGCCTTCGACGTAGCCGCGTTGGCGGGTCGGGCGGCCGACGAGGCGGCAGAAGGAGAAATATTCGCCGGGGGCGATGGTGACGCCGTCGATGGCGGCGACGGCGAGTTTGAGGTTGATGACTTTGTTGTGTTGCAGCGCAAGGTCGGAGTCGCCGAGTTTGCGAATCAGTTTGGAGGTGTGTTTGAGGTAGCGATACGGCAAGCGCTCGGACGTCGCGGCAGGTCGTGCGTAGCGTTTACTCGAACAGTGCCAGGCGATGTGGCGGAACAGTCTTTTTTGCCACACGCGCAGCCAGTAGAGGGCCGGGTGGTAGAGGGAAAGTGGTTTCATCCGTGGCAAACGGCGCGGGCCGTTGTCTTCCTTGATCTGAAAATGGCGGCGCATCTTACCGTGGAAAGTCGCCGTGTGCGCGGCCTGCGCTTGCGTCGCACGCCGTAACAAGTCGACTGAACCCGACCGCTCCAAAATTAAGCTTGAACTAAGGTTGCGTCCCTACCATCCGGGCCACAAAGCAGCGGGTTGCGAGCATCGATTGCCGCATGCAAAACCCTTCAACTTGATGTGAGCCCTGACCATGAGAGCGTTTGATTTCCCCTCGGCACAACAGCCCGCGTTCAGTCTTGTATTGGTCAATTACAAAACCCCGGAAATAACCCGGATGTGCCTGGAGTTTCTCCAGCAATACGTCAAGGATCATCAGATTCCGGTGTGGGTGGTGGACAACGATTCTGCGGACGAAAGTCTGACTTACTTGCGTTCCCTTGACTGGATCAACTTGATCGAGCGCCCCTCGCCGGCTAAGGAACCCGGACATATTGCTCATGGCAAGGCACTTGATCTGGCACTTGCGAAAGTTGAAACCGATTACCTGTTTCTGCTGCACACCGACACTTTCGTGTTCGACAGCACTGTCTTTTCAATGATGATCAACGAGTGTATGCAATCTTTGGATACAGCAGCAGTCGGTTGTGTCGAACAGCTTGATCGGGGTGTTCTAAGAGACACCTGGCGCTTGTCTTCGCGTTATTTCAAACACTATTTCCGGCGGGCAAAACTTCAGTTGGGCCTGCGTTCCCGGGAGCCAAAACCCTACCGGGAAACCCACCTGAAAAGCTTCTGCACCTTGTGGAATGCACGGTTGATCAAGGCGCACGGGCTGCATTTTTCGATGGACGACCGGGTCCCGGGATACACGCTGCAGGATCGATTAAGCAGCCTCGGCTACGGCATCAAATGTCTTTCGCCGCGTACGATCTTCCGCTACCTGGATCACATCCAGGCAGGCACCGTGGCCGCCGCCGGTGGCTACGCCAAGAACCACCGCCGCACCACCATGTACCAGCAAACACTCAAGCGTATTCAGATGCAGCAAGGCATGCGACCTGCCAAATCCTGAGAACAATAAAAAAGGGCGACTTCACAGTCGCCCTTTTTTTATCTGAATTCTTTAGCCATCTCTCTGGAGGAGGTGTTCGCCCAGTGTAATGGCCTGGCAATCCATGCACCGGTAAAGAGCCCTGACACTGGGCGAACGGGAGGGATTTTAATGGAAGTTGGCGGATATGTCGTGCTAATTGATAATGAATTTTATGTACTAAAACGTTAACGAATATTGATCATCGATATTTCCCGACAAACTTTCAGAATTCTCCCACTCAAACATTTCATATGACTGTTCTCATACAACTATTTGTACAAGAACAGTCAATCTGTAGAGTTAATACTCAGCTTTCATGTGCACTGGTCACTTTTAATACATCGGTGTAAGTGACCACAACGCTCTGTCCGACTTTCAGATCTTTGAGCTTGGCTTGAATTTCAGGCTTTTCGACGTTGAGGGTTTTCGATTGGCCCGAAGGGTTTTCCAGAGTGACCTGCTTTTTCTTCAAATCAATTCTGGTGATTTTCAGTTGCACCTGAATCTGACGGAACGCCTCGCCACCGGGGTTGCTGCTGCCCACGGCGTTGCGCAGCTCACCGGTACGCTCGGTGGAGCCAGGCAGACCTTTATCCACGTCGGTGTCCAGGAAAGCGGCGATCGAATGTGTAACCTGGATGTCGACTTTGTCGCCAACCTTCAGGTTGCCGAGGTTTTTCGCCTTGTCGCTGAGCTGAATGTGCACCTGGCGACCTTCCGCGCCTTCAAGGACAACCTGATGATTGGCCGGGTCGACCGCCAATACTTTGGTGGTGACCTGGTCGGCCTCGACCGCTGCGGACAGTGGAATGTCGGCGGCCAATGCCGTGAGGCTGGTGGCGGACAGGACAGTGGCAAGTGCGATGGCGTGCGTCAGTGCTTGGAGCTTCATAAGCGGTACTTTCCCTGTGATGAATGGCAGCACACCGCGCCGAATCGGTTTCAGCGCAATGCGTGCGAAGGAGCATAGACGCTGATCGGCCGTTGCTCCTCGCACAGGGCGAATCAGTACCCGGTCATCTCCAGATAACCCTGCCCGCCCTGACTGCCGCTCAACCGCACCGGCCCTTCCCAGTAAGGAATGCGCAGCCCCATCCAGGCGCTGGGGTTGATTGCATCGAGGGTGATCTGCAGATTCTTTTCCGGAATCCCGATCAACCAACGCACCGGCATCGAACGGCCAGCAACCTTCGCGGTGTCCTGCGGGGTCAGTTTGATCTGCGCGGCGTGCAGCGTTTCGGTCTGGCCATCGGCGGCAATCCAGGTGCCGGTGAGGTACGGCGCGCCTTCCTTCTGGCGCATGCGGTAGAGCATGACGTGCGCGCCGTCGTCCAGATGCAGGGAGAACCAGTCCCACCCGGTCTGGTTGGCGGTCAGCGGTTGGCTGCTCCACTCGCGGTCGAGCCAGGCCGGGCCGTTGACGGTGTAGGTGTTGCCGTCGATTTGCAGGGTACCGCTGGCCTGGAAAAACGGCTGGCTGTAGTAATACGACGCCTGGCCCTGTTCGGATTTCTGACTGAAGCCGTGATCGCCTTGCAGCACCAGCGGGCGGCTGGAGGTCAGGCGCAGTTGGTAGCTGAAGTTTTTGTCCTTTGCGCTGAGCTGCATGTCGCCCAGTGGATCACCCGCCTGACTGACGAAACGCCAGTCATCGATCCACGCCTCAAATGGCGCGGCATGCACCCCGGCCTGCCCGACGCCGCCACGGGCATAACGCTCGGCGGCGTGATGGACATTGACCGACGTCACCGCCGCATGGCCAAGCCAGATCGTTTGGTTGGCCCAGCCCGGTTGTTCCGGCGAGGCGTTCAATGCGCTGCGAAACAACGTCCACTGCACGCCGAAATCATTGCCCTGGGCATCCTTGAGATTGGCCGTCACATACCACCACTCGATGCGAAAACCGTCATGGGCGCCGTGATCCGCCGGAAAGCTGAACACCCGCCCCGGCACCACCGGTGTGAAGGCCTGCGCCTGGGCGCCCATCCCGGCGAAGCCTTTCTGCTCCGGTGCCGGGTTGTCGCAACCACTGAGCATCAGCGCCAGAAACACCACGACGAAGCTAATCCTCATGGGCAAACGTCCTCAACAAGTCCGCCGGTTGCGTGCGGTACAGCGAATACATCGGCCACGCCGAGGCCAGCAACGTCGCCAGCAAGGCCAGCCCGGTCAGTTGCAACAACTGCCACGGAAACACCCGCAACGGCAGACGCCAGCCAAAGGCCTGGACGTTGATCACCGCATCCAGACACCACGCCAACCCGATGCCCAACGGCAAGGCCAGCACCAGCGTCAGCACAGCCAGCAGCCAGGTCTGGCCGAGATTGAGCAGCATCAACTGCCGTCGCGTCACCCCCAGGGCCCACAGCGGCGCCAGTTGGCCGAGGCGGCTCTGGCTCTGGGTCAGCAGGCTGATGAACAGCGCCACCCCCGCGACGGCAAGCGTCAGGCTGTTGAGCGCGGCCGTCGCGGCGAAGGTTCGCTCAAAAACCTGCACCGACCAGCCCTTGAGCCGCGCCTGATCGACGATGCGGCTGTCGTCGAGCTGGAAACGTGCCTGCAAGGCGCTCAGCAGTACGGGGATTTTTGGCGGTTCGATACGCAGGTTGAAACGGTTTGGCGTCAGTTGCGGCCAACTGCGCAACAGGTGATTGCTGTTGACCAGCACATGCCCCTTGGGATTGCCGTAGTCGGCGTAGATCCCGACGATGCGCGGCGACCACGGCAGACCCGGCGTGGGAATCGTCAGGTGATCGCCCGGCCGAACCTTGAGCCGGCGGGCGAGTTGTTCGCTGAGCATCACCGCATCGTCGGTGGCCAGCGCAGCCCAAGGATCGTCGCCCCGAGCTTCGAGCAACGGCCAGTGCTGGCGATAGTGCGGATGATCAATGATGCCGAACACCTCCGTCGGCCAGCCTTGCAGCGTCACCGAAACCTGCCAGTTGGGCAGGACCGCCGTGACGCTCGGTTGCTGTTTCAGCCAGCTGTAGAGCTCGCGGGCCTGGGCCGGATTGCTCGGGTTCAGATACAGCTCGGCGGTGAGACGTTGTTCGAGCCAGTCGTTGAAGGTCTGGCGGAAAACGGCGGTCATGCTGCCGGCGCCGATGTTTGCCGCCATCGCCAACAGCAACGCCATCAGGGCCAGACTCAGCGCCGGCAATTGCTGTCGGCAATCGGCGAGAAACCACTGCCCCAGCACCGAGCGACTGCGCCCGAGCAAGCCGTTCAACAGCGCACTGAGCACCACCGGCAACGCCAGCGCCGCGCCGAGCAGCAACCCCGCCATCAACACGAAACCACTGGCCAGACTGTTGCCCAACAGTAGCGCGATCAACGCAATCGCGGCAAACACCCCGGCCACCCAGCCCTGCCGGTGCAACCAGCGTGCATGCTGTTCGTGCCAGGCTTGCGGATCGGCCACCGCCAGCAACGGCAGCCGCGCCGCCCGCAGCAGACTGTTGGCCCCGGCCAGCAACGCGCCGAGCAGGCTCAAGCCGATACCGCTGAACCACCACCAGGAACTCAGGCGCAACTGCCCCGCCACTTCCGCGCCGTACAACCCGCGCAGGCTGGCGGCGACATCCGGCAACAGAACGCTCGCCAGCCAGTAACCGCTGACGACGCCGAACAGGCCGCCGATCAACGCCAGTGCACCGAGTTCGACGATCAGGCAAGCGATCAGCATCCGCGCGCTGACACCACAGGCGCGCAAGGTGCGCAACAGCCCACGGCGCTGTTCCAGTGCGAGGCCGATGGCGGCATGGACGATGAACAGGCCGACGACAAACGAGAGAAATCCCAGGGCATCGAGGTTGAGGTGAAAGCTTTCGGTCAGCCGCGCCAGATTGTTTTCTTCGCCGCTGTTCTTGAGCTGCAACTGGCCTTTGAACGCGGCTGGCACGTCGGCGTGAAAGTCCTTGGGTAACAGCAGCCGCGACAGTTGATCGGGTTGTTCGAGCAAGCGCTGGGCAACACCGATATCCACCAGCAGTACGCCGGGAGCCATGTCCGTTTGCGCCCTCAACGGTGGCAACGTCTGGCCGGTTTCGGTTTGCGCTGTAGCGCCCTCGACCAGGTTCAACGCCTGCAAGGTCTCGGGAGAAATCCAGGTGCTGCCCGGCGGGCTGAAGAAATCGACGATGCGTTCGATCGGCATCGCCTGCCCCGCCACTGCGCTGTCGGCCGGCAGGGACACCGGCTCGATGCCCATCAATTGCAGGCGCTGAGATTCATGGCCCTTGAGGATCAACCGGCCCTGCAGCACCGGCGATACCGGCCAGCCCTGACGGCGCAGATCGACAAACCATTGCTGGGAAAACGTCGCGCCATTCGGCGTGCTCAGGCTGGCCTGGGGTTCGCCGCCAATCATCTGGCTGGCGCGGGCGTAACTGTCCCGCGCCTGACTGTTGAGCGCTTCGACACCGGTCAACAGGCTGGTGGCCAGCCACAGTCCGGTCAGCACGCTGAAAAACTGCACCGGATGCCGCCGCCAGTGACTGAGCAACGCGATCAACGTTTGCCGAAAAACCCTCACGTCAGACGACCGCTGGATAGCACCGCCCGCTCCGCCAGTCGCGCGGCCACGCGCTGACTGTGAGTGACCATCAGCAAAGTGGTCGGTGTGTCGTCGAGCAATTCCAGCAACAGGCGCAGGACCTCGTCGCTGGTCGCCTCATCGAGGCTGCCGGTGGGTTCGTCGGCCAGCAACAGCTTGGGCCGCGACGCCAATGCCCGGCCGAGTGCAACACGTTGCTGCTGGCCACCAGAGAGTTGTTCGGGATAACGCTTGAGCAGATCGCCCAGGCCCAGACGCTGCACCAGATGGTTCTGCCAGCGCGGGTCATGCCGCCCGGCGAGTCGCGCCTGAAACGCCAGGTTGTCTTCGATCCGCAGGCTGCCGATCAGGTTGTATTGCTGGAACACCAGACCGATTTCCGTGCGCCGCCAGTTGGCCAGTTGCGCCTCGTTCATGGCGTCGAGTCGATGTTCGCCGCTGCGGATGCTGCCGCTGTCGACGTTATCCAGACCGGCGATCAGGTGCAGCAGCGTGCTTTTACCGCTGCCCGACTCGCCCATCAGCGCCAGACTGCTGCCGGGTTTGAGCGTCAGGTCGATGCCTTGCAATACGGGCAACGGGCCTTGAGGGGTGAGATAGCTCTTGAAGACGTTTTGAACCTGCAGCATGCCGCCATCCGATCGATCCGTGTGGGGCAAGGATAGCGGATGGCGCAGGGTTACTGTCCGGCTGCAACGCTGGTCGGCGCCTCACCCGGCGTGACGATGCTGTTCAGGTCGATGTGTTTCCACTCGGGCTTGGCCCCCAACCGCGCATTGAAGCGGTAGTTGAAGGTGAAATCATCTGCCGTCGGCACGCTCAGCGGTTTGCCGTAGACCGACTCGATCCCCGCGAGGTCATAGCCCATCAACTGCAACAGGGTCGGGAAGATGTTGTAGTGACTGGAGCGATCCTTGTTCGCCACCAGTTGGGTCGACCAGTCGAGCGTGTGCAATTGATCGCCCTGAATCACCACCAGCGGCACCAATCCCTCTTCCTCCACCGGGTCACCGCCGCAATGGGTGTTGAGCCCAGGATTACCGCGCTCATGCAGATCCTGACCGTGATCCGAGGTGTAGATCAGCAGCGCGTTGTTCAGGTTGGCCTGGGCAAACACCCGCGAGAAAAACTCGCCGACATTCCACAGCACCGTGTTCTTATAGGCGTTGCGGTACAGCACCCAGTCATCGGGCTGGCCGTTGAAACCATCGCGCTTGCCGGTGTCGGCGACTTCGGTGAACTGGCCGCGCGGCAAGGTCGGGCGGTAGGCCATGAACGCATCGGGGTATTTGTCGTGCACCGGGAAATGCGCGCCGACCTTGTTAATCACCACCAGCTCCGGTTTGTCGTCGTTGAGCAACTCGATCAGTTTGGCAGCGGCGGCCATGTCGCGGTCACGGACGCTGGTCTGGTCGAATTGCACGAATTCGTCGATGTCCTTTTTCTCGGTGTCGGTCATCAGGTTCTGCAGGTTGCCGCCGGTACGCTGGGCGTCGATGTAGACGGTGCGCAGGCCGGCCTTTTTGGCGTACTGCCAGATCGACGGCAGCGTGGTGTTGATGCGCATGTAATCGGCGCGGGTGCCGCCGTAGCGCAGGGTGACGTTGGTGTCGGCACTGCAATTGGCGATGGACGCCGCATAGCCGTAGTTGAAAATGTCGACGCCCGCAGGCGCCTGCTTGAGGTTGCTGTGCACGCCGAACGGCGCGTTGATGTCCAGGTAATTGCCGGAAATGCTTTCGTCGATGATCAGCACGATGTCGTGGCCCACCGCAGGCCCGTTGCGCGCCAGGGTCACCGGCTCACGCGGGCCGACGGTGTTGTGCAGCGCCTCATAGCCGAACAGGTTGAGGTAGGCCAGCGGCGTGTACATGATCGGCAATCCGCGCGCGCCCTCCCCGGCCCGCACGAACAACACCGCACTCAGCAGCAGTACGCCGCACAACGGCGCCGCGATCCGCCAGGCATTTGGCACGGGGATCGAATGCCGTGGCTTGAGGCCGATGCCGACCAACAGCAGCAGGCCATTGAGCGCCCCGTGGACGATCGCGTCCCGGTACTGGTAGGCCGCTTCCTGAATGAAACCGCCGGAATACACCAGCGAGACGAAGCTGCTGTACGTCAGGTAATCGGCGGTGACGCGGGTATACACATCAAAAAACACCGCCGAAATAAACATCGTTAATGCGAACAAGTGCCGAATGAACGTCTGACGTATATAGGCCGTTAGTAATAATGCGAAAGTCAGCGCCAAAAACATCGCGCCAAAAAGAAGTACTGCCGGGCCGATACCCATGGCGTTTAAACGCTCAAGGTAATATTCGGAATAAAGCAGTAGATAAATAATTAAAAGCAGTTCTTTCAAATATCGAAACATGGCGATTCCGGGGCGCTTGCGACAGGGCTTGGTCAATCGCTTGTCGGCCATTTTCTGACACTAGCAGCGGGCCATCAAAGCGCAAGAACTGTCGGACTTTGGCCAAAAGCGTCAAAAAAACATTGACTCAAAACTGACACACCCAAGTCGTTACAGGCCTTGTATTTTGTGGCCTACGACCGTTTATCGTTTTCTTTGAAATGTGAAAAACATGTCAAGGACGGGACAAATCCAGATATAGCAAGTACTTGATGGCCAATCGCCCCCAAAAATGGGGGTGTTATACACATGCAACATGTCATTTTGCTGACATGGTTTGCCAACGCTGCGCTATACCCCTTTTGACAGTTCCAATTCGATCTTCCTCCACCGTCTTACGAGGCACGCCAATATGGACGTGAGCGTATTTGGTACGGGCTATGTTGGCCTGATTCAAGCTGCGGCACTCGCCGATGTCGGACATCGTGTGTTGTGCGTCGATATTGACCCGAACAAGATTAAACAACTGCAACAGGCAGTTCCGCCGATCAGTGAACCGGGTCTATCGGCAACTTTGGAAGAAAACATCAAGGCCGGGCGCCTGCTGTTCACCACCCAGGCCAGCGATGCCGTAGAACACGCCGAGTTGATCTTCATCGCGGTGGGCACCCCGGCCGACGAAGACGGTTCCGCCGACCTGAGTCACGTGCTCAACGTGGCGCGGCAGATCGCAAGCTTCATGGAGGCCGATCGCACGCTGATCATCAAATCCACGGTGCCGGTCGGCACGGCGGACCAGGTGCTGAAAACCGCCAGCGATGAATTGCACCGGCGCGGCAAAAGCGGCCTGAACGTGCGGATCGTGTCCAACCCCGAATTCCTCAAGGAGGGCAGCGCCCTCGCCGACTGCATGCGCCCCGACCGGATCATCGTCGGCACTCAGGACGATGAAGCACGGGCGCAGATGAGCGAGTTGTACGCGCCGTTCTGCCGCAACCACGAAAAACTGATGTTCATGGACAACCGCAGCGCCGAGCTGACCAAGTACGCGGCCAATGCGATGCTCGCCACCCGCATCAGCTTCATGAACGAGCTGGCCAACCTCACCGAACTGCTGGGCGCCGACATCGAAGCGGTGCGCAAGGGCATCGGTTCCGACCCGCGCATCGGCTATCACTTCATCTACCCCGGCTGCGGCTTCGGTGGCTCTTGCTTTCCCAAGGATCTGCGCGCCCTGCTGCACACCGCCGAGCACAACGGCATGCCGCTGAAACTGCTGCGCAGTGTCACCGACGTCAACGACACGCAGCGGCACATCCTGTTCAGCAAACTCAAGGCGCAATTCCCGCAAGGTCTGGCCGGCAAATCCATTGCCGTCTGGGGCCTGGCGTTCAAGCCAAATACCGATGACATGCGCGAAGCCCCCAGCCGCTATCTGATGGATGCATTGTGGGCCGAAGGCGCCAGCGTCCAGGCCTACGATCCGGAAGCGATGTCCGAGTGCCGGCGCATTTACGGCTACCGTGATGACCTGCACCTGTGCGCCACGCGCGACGACACCCTGGAAGACGCCGATGCGCTGGTGATCTGCACCGAGTGGAAGAATTTCCGCGTGGTGGATTTCGAGCTGCTGGCCGACAAGCTGCGCGCCAAAGTGATCATCGACGGACGCAACCTCTACAACCCGGAACAAGTGGCGGCCGCCGGCCTGCACTACAGCGGCATCGGTCTGCGACACATTTCGCCCGACGGGTTGCGCCCATGAAAATCCTCGTCACCGGTGCGGCCGGGTTCATTGGTGCCCATTGCGCGTTGCGACTGTTGCGCGACGGGCATCAGGTGGTTGGCCTCGACAACTTCAACGGCTACTACGACCCGCAGCTCAAACTGGATCGCGTGCAATGGGTGCGCGATCAGGTCGGTGATTTCCAGATCGCCCGGGTTGACCTGGCCGATGCCGCCGCCGTCGACGCCCTCTTCGTCCGTGAATGCCCGCAAGTGGTGATCCACCTCGCGGCGCAGGCCGGGGTGCGTTACTCGCTGGAAAATCCACGGGCCTACATGGACAGCAACCTCAGTGGCTTCCTGAACATTCTGGAGTGCTGCCGGCATCACCCGGTTGAACACTTGATCTATGCCTCGTCGAGCTCGGTGTACGGCGCCAACCAGCACATCCCGTACTCGGTGCACGACGGCGTCAATCACCCGCTGTCGCTGTACGCCGCGACCAAGAAAGCCAACGAGCTGATGGCTCACAGTTACAGCCACCTGTTCGGGATTCCTTGCACCGGGCTGCGCTTTTTCACGGTGTACGGGCCCTGGGGCCGGCCCGACATGTCGCCGATCCAGTTCGCCCGGGCCATCACCGAAGGCACGCCACTGAAGCTGTTCAACTACGGTCGGCACCAGCGTGATTTCACCTACATCGACGACATCGTCGAAAGCATCGCGCGCCTCACCGACCATCCGCCACACAACCATCCGGAATGGGACCGCGAGCACCCCGACGCGGGCAGCAGCATGGCCCCGTGGTGCCTGTTCAACATTGGCGGCCACCACCCGGTGGAACTGAAAACCTACCTGGCGCTGATGGAAAAGCACCTCGGTCAGAAAGCCGTGGTCGAGCTCTTGCCCCTGCAACCGGGCGACGTGCTCAACACCTGTGCCGACACCGATGATCTGGCCCAGGCCACCGGGTTCCAGCCCCGGATCGAGCTGGATGAAGGACTGGGGCGTTTCATCGCCTGGTATCGCGACTACTACCCCACGGCCTATCGCCCACGCGCCGCTCGCGGCTGAACATCAGCGGAGGACTGCATGACTGGACATGAGAAAGGTGTACCGATCCAACAATTGGTTCGAGACAAACGCATGGATCCGGAACAGCGAATGCGCCTCGACGCGGCGATCCACCGCCAGGGCCAGGGCTGGGTGACCGGTCGCGAAGGCGGTCGACCATGGCAACTGTCCCGCACCAATCGGGTGGTGGCGTGCTTCGGCGCGTTGGTCATTCTGGTGATGATCTCTCCGCTGCTGATCGGTCTGGCACTTGCCATCAAGTTCACCAGCAAGGGCCCGGTGATGTTCGTGCAGAAACGCACCGGCTATCGCGGCCGCAAGTTCGGCATGTTCAAGTTCCGCACCATGGTCGCCAATGCCGAAGAGCTGAAAGAATCGCTGCGCCACCTCAACAAGCACGGTGCCGATGCTATTGATTTCAAGATCGACAAGGACCCGCGCATCACCCGGATCGGCGGTTTCCTGCGGCGCACCAGCCTCGACGAACTGCCCAACCTGATCAACGTGGTGACCGGCGACATGCGCCTGGTCGGCCCTCGTCCGACCTCGTTCAACGCCTACCGCTACAAGGACAGTCACCTCGCGCGCCTGGCGATCTACCCCGGCATGACCGGCCTGTGGCAGATCTCCGGACGCAGCAACATCGACTTCGACCAGCGCGTTGAGTTGGACCTCAGCTACATCGCCGAGCAGAGCCTTTTGCTTGATCTGAAGATTCTGTTGAAAACCCCTTTCAAAGTATTCAGCGGCCACGGAGCAAGCTAATGGACGGTTCAACCAACAAAAGCCTGAGCATTGCCAGCCCCAGCGAGTCGAACCTGACCTCGACCGTGCTGGATCTGGATCTGCGGATCCTGTTCCTGACCGCCGCCAACCCCGGTGCCGGCACGACCACCAGCGCGCTGGCCCTGGCCAGTCAACTGGCACAGATGAGCAGCGGTCTGGTGCTCTACGTCGATGCCAGCCAGTCGGCCGGCAACCTCACCCAGCAACTGAGCCTGAGCAAGGAGCGCGGCCTGCGCGACTTGCTGTTCAACCCGGATAGCCCACCGCTGTTGCAGGACTGCGTGGTGCAGGTGTCGAGCCTGCCGTTCCACGTGCTGCCCAACGGCCGGCCGATCCGCACCATGGAGCACCTGACCGCCGAGCGTCTGAGCCCGTTGCTCGATCAGTTGGGGAGCCAGTACCGCTTCGTGGTGATCGACGGCGATGCGGTGTATTCGGCCGCCGACACCCTGGTCATCAGCACGCAGGTCGACGGGGTGGTGTTCGTGGTGCGTGCCGAGGACACCCGCTGGGAAGTCGCCCAGGCCGCGGTGCAACGGCTGACCCAGGCCGGGGCGAAAGTGGTGGGCAGCGTGTTCAACCGGCGCAAGTACTACATGCCCAAATGGCTCTACAAAAACCTGTAAGCAAACGCGAGGGATGACGCCATGAACGCCAAGATACTGGTTCTGCTGATGCTGCCGCTTGCAGGTTGCTCCAGCAACTCGGAAACCCAGAGCATGCCGGTGAATATCCTCACCGCCCCGCCGGCCAACGCCCAGGCCACCGACATGCCCAAGGTCGAACAGACCTTGCGCCCGCAGGATGTGCTGGATGTGATCTTCCACATCAGCACCAGCGGCTCGGACGCCTACCGCGTGCAGTCGGGTGATCAGATCGGCCTGAACTTCACCGCCGCCAGCCAGCTCAACGGCAACCAGTTGGTGTTGCCGGACGGCACCATCGAACTGCCGGGCGCCAACACCTCGGTGAAAATCGCCGGGCTGACCAGCGACGAAGCGCGCCAGGAAATCCAGCGTGCCTACCAACGCAAGCAGCTGTTCCAGCCCAATCGCAATCAGCTGACCGTGCAGATCATCAGCCCGCTGACCAATGAGCAGAACCTCAAGAGCGCCCTCAACCACCCGGCCACCGGCATGAGCCGCGAGATCACCGTGGGCACCGACGGCTACGCGAGCTTCCCGGAAATCGGCGCCGTGCCGCTGCAAGGCATGACCGTCAATCAACTGGAAACCTTCCTCAACAAACGCTACGCGCAACTGCCGGGACGGATGACCGTGGACGTGCTGCTCAAGTCCACCGCCGGCAACGAGATCTATGTGCTGGGTGAAGTCGGCCAGCCCGGCTCCTACCCGATCCGTCGGCCGGTCTCGGTGCTTGAAGCGCTGACCCTGGCCCGTGGCACCAACGTCAAGGCGCGCCTGGATTCCGTGGTGATCATGCGCCGCAATGGCAATCAGGTGCAGGCCGTGCGTTACGACGTCGAAAAAGCCCTGTCCGGCGATGCCTCGCAGATCGCCTACCTGCAACCGGACGACATGCTCTACGTGCCGAAAACCAAACTGGCCAGCGCCGGCGAACTCGCAAGGCAACTGGCCGATGTAGTGCTGTTCCAGGGCGTGGGTTTCAGCTTCGGCTATCGCGTCGACAACAAAGGCAGCAACAACAACTGACTCTCGGGTGACCTGACATGAATCCAAAGGAAAACTACCTGCATGAGTTCTTCAGGATCTTCTTCGCCAACAAGCAACTGGTGAAGCGTGTCTTCCTGATCTTTGCAGTGATCGCGCTGGTGCTGCCGCTGGTGCTCAAACAGAGCTTCGATATCACCGCCCAGGTGATCGTGCAGTCGAAAAAACTCTCCCAGGGCGACGCCACCACGTCGCTGACCGTGGACAACGCCACGTTCATCCCGCCGTCGCTGGCGGACATGGAAACCGAGAGCAATATCCTGCGCTCGCCGGCGCTGATCCGTCAGACCATCAGCGAACTGCGGGACAAGGGTGAGTACACCCCGTCGCCCGGTGTCTTCGCCCGGCTGATTGGCGAGCCGTTCAAGCGCTACATCACCTCGCCGCTGCGTCAGTACCTGATCAACCCGCTGCGCAACGTGCTGGGCCTTGAAACCGATCCGGTGCGCGACACCGCCCTCGATGCGCTGACGCAACAGGCCATCGACAGCCTGAAGATCGAGACCCTGCCCGGCTCCAACGTGATCTCGATCGTCTACAGCTTCCCCGATCCGCATCAAGGCACGACGTTCGTTTCAGCCCTGCTGCAAAACTATCTGGTGAGCCGTCAGGCGCTGCAATCGATCGACCTGCCGCAGTCGTTCTACGAATCGAAAAAACACCTGTATCAGGTGCGTCTCGATGGTCTGGAAGGCAACCGGCAAGCCTTGCTTGAAAGTGTCGGCGCGTCCGATCCGAAGGAAGAAATCACCTTCCGCCTGAACGCGATCAACACTGAAGAGCAGGCGCTGAACCTGTATCAGGACCGCCTGCTGCAAAGCCAACGCTGGCTGGAGTACCTGAAAACCAGCCTGGCTGCCGCCAGCAACAACAAGCTCAACGACTACACCTTCCCCTACACCTTCACCACCACCGTCGACAACGTGGCGTTCGAGGATCGGGAGATCAAACAGCTGGGCGAGCAACTGACCACCCAGGTCAGTCGCTACATGAACGATCTGGCGGTGTTCCAGCCTGGCAGCGAGCCGATGTTGTTGACCCGGGAGCAGATCGCCCGCACCCGTCAGCAGTTCCTCAAAGTGGTGAGCAACCGCATTCAGGAGCGCACCAACGACCTGGCCGTGGTTCAGCAGGTGATCGATCAGAAAACCGCGCGCATCGCCGAGTTCAAGGCACGGATCCACGAGTTGCAGCAGACCCAGAGCAAGCTGCGGCAGATGGACACTGAAATCGACGCCCTGCACGCCGCGTTCTCGACCTACGCCCAGCGTTTTGCCGAAAGCAGCACCACTCGCTCGCTGAACGACGACCTGTCCAACGCCCGGGTCCTGAGCCCGCCGTTCGAACCGACCGAAGCGGCGTTCCCCAAACCGCTGCTGATCATTCCGTTCGGCCTGTTCACCGGTCTGTTGCTGGCGATTGCCTTGGTCTACGTGCGTGAGTTCTTCGATCACCGCTTCAAACACCCGGCGCAAATCAGCCACGAGCTGGGCCTGCCGGTGCTGCTGGTGATCAACGACCAGAGCACTCAGCCGGGTAATCCGCACAAGAACTGGACCGTGCCAAGCTTCGTGCACTGGGTGCGCAATTGAGCACCCCGTCCTCCCCGAACGCCGCCCTGCCGATCATTCATTTGCTCAGCAGTGGCGGCTTCTATGGGGCCGAGCGAATGTTGCTGGATCATTGCCTGGCGACACCGGGGCAGCATCAGGTGCTGTTTCTCGATGCGCCGCCGGAACTGATCGAGCGCTTTCGCGCGGCGGGCGTCGATGCCCAAGGTTGCGCCGGGCTCGGCGCATTGCTCGGGCATCTTCGTCAGCGCCGGGCGGAACGTCCGTTGATCAACACCCACAATTTCAAAGGCCTGCTGTTCGGCTGGGTTGGCGCCACGCTGTTACGGCTGCCGCTGGTGATCACTCAACACGGTTTCACCCCGCGCAGCCGCAAGCAGAAGTTCTACACCTGGCTGAGCCTGCAACTGTGCCGTACCGCGTCGGTGGATAGGGTGGTGTGCGTGGCCGAAAGCATCGCGGTGCTGCACCGCCAGGCCAGCGTCCGTGCGGAAAAGCTGCAAGTGATCCCCAACGGTCTGCCGGCGGCGGTCGCTGAACGGATGCCGGAGGTCGATCATCAGCGCTGGCTCGCCGGGTACGTCGGACGACTGAGTAGCGAAAAAGGTCCGGACCTGTTTCTCGATGCACTGATCCCACTGTGTCATCAACATCCGCAACTCGACGCGGTGATGCTCGGTGACGGCCCGGAGCGCGAGGCACTTCAGGCGCGGATCGACGCCGCCGGGCTGCAACAGCGCATTCGTCTGCCGGGTTATCAGACCGACATGCGCCACTGGTGGCAGCAACTCGACGCACTGGTGATCAGCTCGCGCACCGAGGGCACGCCGATGATTCTGCTGGAGGCCATGCAGACCGGGGTGCCAGTGGTGGCGTTCGCGGTCGGCGGAATTCCCGATGTGCTGGAAGACCGACACAACGGCCTGCTGGCCGCGCCGGCCGACAGCAGCGCCCTCGCCCGCCAGCTCGACACGCTGCTGAGCCAACCCGCGCTGGCGCGCAAACTGCGCGACAACGCCAAACGCACGCAACAGGACCGCTACGACCTCAAGGCCCTGGCCGAGCGCTGGTCGCAGTTGTACATCCGCACGGCACGGGAGGCACGCGCATGATTTTCCCGCTCTCGATCGTCAGTCTGCTGGGTCTGGTCTGCATCGCTTTGCTGGCCAGCCCATGGCCCTATCTGGCGCCGGGCGCGGTGCTCGGTCTGGTGGGGTTCGCGGTGCTTTACCGCAAGCCGACCTGGGGGCTGCTCGGCATCGCCGCACTGGTGCCGTTCGAGGGTTTCTTCAAGGACAGTTCGCTGTCGGGCAGCAAGCTCATCGGCGCGTCGCTGGCGGTGATCCTGATGCTGCAACTGGCGATGCACCAGATTCCTTCGGAACGCCTGCGCAGCAACATCTGGCGTTACCTGATCTGGTTCATGGTCCTGTACTTCCTGAGCCTGCTCAACACCGATGACCTGGGCATGTCGCTGGGGCATTTGCGCGAACTCAGCGTCGGCCTGATTCTGTTCGTCATCACCTTGCTGATCGGCCGTGAGCTGAACCTCGACCTGTTCGCCCGGCTGGTGACCCTGAGCGTCAGCGCCACTTGCGCCATGGCGATGTTCTCGACCAAATTCCAGGATCAGGGCCGCGCCGCCGGCCTGCTCGAAGACCCGAACGCCTTCGCCCTGCTGATCGCGTTCGCCGTGCCGCTGGGTCTGTTGCTGGTGATTCGCGGCCCGAACCTGCTGCACCGGCTGTTCTGGGGCGCGTGCTGCCTGCTGCTGCTCGGCGGCATGACCAAGACCGAATCCCGCTCCGGGCTGGTGGTGCTGGCGTTGAGTCTGGTGATCGGCTGCTGGCACTACCGTGCGCAACTGTCGCGGATTCGTCCGCGTCACCTCGGCTTCGCGATGCTCGGCCTGGCGATCGTGATTCCACTGGCAATCTATGCGATGCCCGCCGGCTACATCGCGCGCATCCAGTCGTTGAGCGTACTGAGCGCCGGTGCCCGTGGCCACGATGACGAATCCCTCGGTCGCCGTGCCTCGTACATCGTGGTCGGCAGCCAGATGATCCGCGAGAATCCGCTGCTCGGTTCCGGCCCCGGCACCTTCCCGCTGCACTACGCCACCACCGGTTACGCCAAGGCATTCTCCGCCAACCGCAAGATCGGCGACCTGTACCGCCGCGCCCACAACACTTACCTGGAAGTCTTCAGCGAACTGGGAGTTCCCGCCGGCCTGTTGTTCGTCGGCATGCTCAGCCTGGGCCTGTACAACCTGATCCGCGCCCGTCGCGCCTGGATGCAACGACGGGACTGGGATCAGGCGGACCTGATGACCCACCTTGGCGTGAGCTTCCTGTCGCTGACGCTGTTCCTGATGTTTCTCAGTGCACCGAATCAGAAGTACGTGTGGATCATGCTCGCGCTGACCAGTGTCCTGCGCCTGAAAGCCGAGCAAGCACCGTTGACGGAGGCCCGGGCATGAGCCGGATCAGTGTTGTCATCCCGATGTACAACGAGGGCCGCCACATCGGCCGTACCCTGCTGGCCGCGCAAAAAGCCGCGCACGCGGCCAATGTCGAGTGTGAACTGATCGTGGTCGATAACGGTTCCAGCGATGACGGCCCTCAGATCGCTCGCCAGTTCGGTGCGCAAGTGCTGGTCGTGCCAGGCGTGTTGATCGGCGCCTTGCGCAATCGCGGTACCGCCATCGCCACCGGCGAATGGCTGGCGTTCATCGACGCCGACATCGAAATGCCCGAAGACTGGCTGACCGGGCTGTTCGCCCTCGAAGCCGAAAACCACGCCGACGTGTTCGGGCTGGACCTGCACACCCCCGCCGCCGCGCCGTGGTACGCCGTGGCCTGGCAACGCCGTACCCAACGGCCGATCTCCCACGCCGCCCATGCCGTGGACTGGCTGCCCAGTGCCAACCTGCTGATGCGTCGGCGCTGGTTCGACAAGGTCGGCGGGTTCAACGAAACCCTGCGCACCGGCGAAGACAAAGAGTTCACCCTGCGCCAGCGCGAACAGGGCGCGCGGCTGCTGTCGGTCAACGAAAGCGTGGCGCTGCACTGGGGCTACGAAATGAACTGGCGCGAATGGATGGGCAAGGAAATGTGGCGCCAGGGCAGTCACCTGCAACTGCTGCGCACTCACGGGTTCAGCCTGCGATTGCTGCGTTTTCCATTGCTGTCGCTGGCCGCGTGGCTGCTGGATCTGCTGGCGATTTCCGCGCTGCTCAACGGTTTCCCCCATCACGCCGCCGTCATGGTGACACTGACCACGATACCGGCGCTGGTACTCAGCATCCGTCAGAGTCGCCAACAGCATGACCTCGGCCTGACCCTGCAACTGTGGGGGCTGCATTGGGTACGCCTGCACCTGGCGGGTGCGGCGTTCATTCTCAGTCTGTGTCATTGGAATGCCAGGAGGCCTGCCCGTGGCTGAGTTCATTTTCTGGATGTGCCTGCTGCTGCCGGTGTACGCCTATGTCGGCTACCCGTTGCTGCTGACGCTGCTGGCGCCGCTGTTCCCGGCGTGGCGTCACAGCCCGGCACCGCCGCTGAACATCAGCATCGTGATCGCCGCGCACAACGAGGCGCGGCATATCGAACACAAGCTGCGCTCGCTGCTGTCCCAGGATTATCAGCCGGCCACCCTGCAAATCATTCTGGCCAGCGACGGTTCCACCGACGACACCGTGGCGTGCGCGCACAAGGTCGTCGACCCGCGAATCACCGTGCTCGACCTGCCGCGTCAGGGCAAAGCCGCGACGCTCAATGCCGGCGCGGCGCTGGCCACGGGGGACATTCTGGTATTCACCGACGCCGACAACCAATGGTCGCGGGAAACCCTCGGCTACCTGCTCGCGCCCCTCAGCGATCCGCAGGTCGGCGCTTGCGCCGGGCACATGGTGATCCCGGTCACCGGCGGCGGCTTGAGTGTCGGCGACAGCCTGTACCGACATTACGAAGGCTGGCTGCGCCGGGTCGAGAACCGCACCGGTTGCATGGTCTCCGCCGATGGCGCGTTGCTCGCCCTGCGCCGGGAACTGTTCGAGGACGTGCCGGCGGAGGTCAACGACGACTTCTTCATCAGCACCTGCGCCCCAGTGAAGTTCAAACGCATCGTCTACGTGCCTGAAGCGCAAGTGATCGACCACGGCGTCGATGAAGCGGACAAACAGTTCCGTCGGCGTCAGCGGGTCACCGTCGGCGGCCTGCAAAGCCTGGCCCAGCGCAGCGAACTGCTCAATCCGTTCAAGCACGGGCTGTATTCGATTGCATTGATCAGCCACAAACTGATCCGGCGTCTGGCACCGATTCTTTTGCTGCCGTTGCTGCTGAGCAATTTCTGGCTGTGGGACGACCACGGTTTCTATCGCCTGAGCCTGATCGCGCAACTGCTTGGGTACGGCATCGCGATTGCCGGCCTGCTGGATTCGCAACACCGCTTACCCAAACCGTTCCGCCTTGCGGCATTCCTGCTGGTGACACTGGCCGGCATGAGCATCGGCCTGTGGCAGTTCCTGCGCGGCCAGCGTTACGCCCAGTGGAACCCTGACCAAAACCGTTGAGAGGGCTCAAGCCATGGCGATCAAACAACTGATAAAACGCACCAGTGGCTGGCTCTATCTCAACTCGTCCGTGGGGCGAAACCAGTTGCACGGCGCCGGGGTGATCCTGATGTTGCACCGGGTGTTGTCCAACGACCGCGCCGCCGACCTGCCGCATCGCAACGAACTGTGCGTCGGGCCGAAAGCCTTCGAGCATCTGCTGGTGTGGCTGCGCAAGCATTTCGATTGCGTGCCGCTGATGGAAATCCTCCAGCCCAACGCCCTGCGCAGCGAACGCCCGCAAGTGGCGCTGACCTTCGATGACGGCTGGCGCGACAACGCCGCCAACGCCTTCCCGCTGCTGCAGAAACATCAGGTGCCGGCGAGCATTTTCCTCTCCACCGACTTCATCGGCAGCCGCCAGCGCTTCTGGTGGGAAAGCATCGGAGAAACCCTGTGGGGCAGCCACGGTGAAAAACCGCGCATGCACCTGATCGACTGCTTGCAGGCGATTCACCACCCGCTGCCGGTGCTGATGGACGACATCGATGTGGATCGTCGCAGCCTGACGTTGCTGCACTATCTGCAAGGTTTGAAAAACTCTGACCCTTTGATGCTCGAACGCCTGACCGACGAATGCCCGCCAGAGTCGCAACCCCAGGCGCTGGACTGGCATCAGGTGCGGGCGATGGAAGCTTCAGGGCTGGTGCGTTTCGGTCCTCACGGCGCCAGTCACACGATCCTGACCCAACTCGACGACGTGCGCCTGAGCGAAGAAATCAGTCGCAGCCGCGACGCCTTGCACAATGGCTGCAACCGGCCACTGCCGGTGTATTGCTACCCCAACGGCGACAACGACGCACGGGTGCGCGAACAGATTGCCAACCATGATTATCCGTTCGCCCTCGGCACCGGCACCGGGATCTATCGCGGCGCGGGTGATCCGCTGAATCTGCCGCGCTTCGGGGTCAGCCAGCGCACTGCGCGCAACCCGGAACTGCTGTCGTGGCGGATCTTTCGCGGGGCGCGACCATGAGTCGAGGCAGTTACCTCAAGCACCTGGCGCTGAGCATGGGCACCAAGCTGGCGATGATTGCCCTGCGCCTGCTGAGGAATGTGTTACTGGCGCGGATCCTCGGCCCCAGTGAGCGCGGGCTGTTTGCCCTGCTCAGCACCCTGCCCGATCTGATCAGCGCGGCCACCAGTGGCGGCTTGAATTCTGCGGTCGGCTATCAGGCCGCCAAGCAGCGGCCGATGGGGTTGCTGCTGGCTCAAGTGTTGGTGTTCGGTTGTCTGCTGGCGGGGCTGTTGACCTTGCTGGTGGTCGCGCTGGTAAGCGAGTTCGGCAGTGAACTGGACGTGACCGTGCAACTCGGCCTGCTGGCCTGGCTGTTGCTGCTGGCCGTGCCGTTGACCGTGCTCAAGAGCGGCCTGCTGACGTTGCACAATGCGTCCGGCGGCGTGGTCGCGTTCAATGCCTTGCGGCTGGTGGAATCCCTGGCGCCGCTGTTGCTGTTTCTCGCGCTGTTCTGGATGTGGAAGGAAGCGGCACTGGAAGCCGCGCTGATCAGTTGGCTGGCCGGGATCAGCCTGGTGGTGCTGGCCGGTTGGGTCTGGCTCAAGCGCGCACAACCGTTGCAGCTGCAATGGGACCGCGCCAGCCAGAACGAACTGCTGCGCTACAGCGCCCGCAGCCATCCGGACCTGTTGTTCCAGCAAGTGATCCTGCGTTCCGATTACCTGTTCATCGGCGCCCTGCTCGGCAGTACCGCACTCGGTCATTACGCGATGGCCAGCGCCGCCGCCGAACTGCTGCTGATCGTCCCGGAAGCGGTGACTACCCCGCTGATGAAACGCCTGCTGCAACAGGACGAAGGCATGGACAAAGTCACCCCGCTGGCGCTGCGCCTGACGGCGACGGTGATGCTCGGCGCCTGCCTGACCATGGCGGTGATCGGCGAATGGCTGATCGTCACGTTGTTCGGCGTCGCCTACCAACCGGCGTATCCGGCGCTGCTGGCGTTGCTGCCGGGCCTGTTGGGCCTGTGCTACGCGAGCATTCTGCGGCTCGACCTGCTGGGCAAGAATCGTCCCGGCACCGTGTCGTTGCTGATGGGCCTCGGTGCCCTGCTCAACCTGGCCCTGAACCTGGTGATGATCCCGGCCTACGGTATCGTCGGCGCGGCAGCGGCATCGTCGATTGCCTACCTGGCGGTGACCGTGGCGATGCTGGTGTTGTACTGCCGGTTGAGCGGCGTGCCGTTCTGGCAAACCTTGATCATCCTGCCCGCTGACATCACGCCGATGTGGCTGATGTTGCAGCGTCGGAAGGCGGCATGAAACGCCTGGCCCTGCTGCTCGGACTCGGTCTGTCGCTGGACGCCTTCGCGGCGTCGATGCGCTGGGGCGACATTCGCGACGGCAGCCTGTACCTGCAAGCGGATCGCCCCGACACCGTGACCGTGCGCTGGGCGCCGGCGTGGCAGGCGGACGCCAACGAAGAGCACCTGTACCTGCTCGACGGCCAGGGCCAATTGCAGGGCGACCGCTTCATCAAGGCCAGCGAAACCCGTGGCAGCCAGAGCTGGCCGTTGGCGCCGGGCGCGGCGAGTTATCAACTGGAAATCCCCGGCTACAGTTTCCGCAATTACCGGGTCGAGCACGACGAAAACACCGTGGCGCTGTTCTCCCCGGCCAAGGTGCATTTCAGCGCTGAGACCCGCGACGGCGATGAGCTGTATTTCAGGATTGCACCGGGTGAACACGCGGTGCTCGCGGGCAAGTTCCACGGTGGCGTCAGCGCCCTGCAAGCACAGCGGGTCGGCGACGGCCAACAACTGTCGCTGGCGCTCAAACCGTATCGCGCCTATTGGCAATTCGATCAGCTCGCGCTGCCGGTCAGCGATCGCGAACAAGTCTGGCGCCTGCGTCTGCAAGGCAGCGGCAAAGCGGCGTTCTGGCTCGATGGTACGGCCAATCTGTTCGCGCAAAATCCGCAACAGCTCAAACCGCTGCGTGAAGACGATGGCCAGACCCGCCTGACCCTGCACGACAAAGTCCTCGGTCGCACGCCGGACCTGGGCATCGCCCTGCCCTACGTGATGCCGCCGCCCGCCAGTCATGCGGCGCTCGATGCGTTGAAACCGACGGCCGCCAGTTACTACAGCTTCGTCGATGTGACGGCGAAAAAGCCGCAGTTCGAAGATGCGTTTCGTCAGGTCTATCAGGACCGTTTCGGCATCCGCCAGGACATCACCCTGCTCGCCGGCAGCCAGCGCCAGGCTGATCTGCGCGCCGACGTGCAAAGCAACAACGGCCTCGACGCCTGGCTCGCGAGCACGCGACTGCTTGGCGGCAAAGGCACGCACTACATCGGCTTTGCCGACGAGCCCAATCTCAACTATTCAAGCTACGAGCAGTACCGTTCGATCTTCACCAGCATGGCCCGCCAGGTGCGCAGCGATCCGGCCAATGCCAGGGCCGGTGTGCGCATCGCGATGCCGGCCAGTTCGCGACTGGTCAACGGCCCGTTCGCCGACAACGCGGCGAGCAAACGCGGTATCGACTGGGCCCGACGCCTGCTGGGCGAATCCGCTGATCAGGTCGATGCGCTGTCCTGGCACGAATGGATGATCCGCGACCTGCTCGCCACCCGCGTCTACCGCGACAGTGTGCGCCGGGCCGCCGATCTGGTCGGCCTCGATGCCAAGGGTCAGCCACGCAAGGCCTTGCTGCTGGATCAGACCAATCTCTCCAGCGGCTCAAGCCTGAGCCCCTACGATCAGGAAACCCATTACACCTCGCTGTGGTGGGCCTCGGTGGTGATCAACGCTTCCCAGGACGGCTTGCTGACGATGCTCAACTGGTTCCAGGCCGCCGATGAACCGGAATACCCAAAAGGCATGTTGCGCGTCTCGGCGGGTGAACAACACTTCGAACTGAAACCGGTGGGCCTGGCCCAGCAGTTCATCCAGCAGCACTGGCTGCACAACGTGTTGTGGCTGGAAAACGATGCATTCGAAGTCGATGTGCTGGCGATGGCCGGCGATGATCAGCGCGGGTTGCTAGGCGTCAACAAAGGCACGCGGTTGCAGCGTGTCGATCTGGCGGGGGCCAAGTGCCCGTTGAACAACGGCGCCTTGCGCTACTTCGGCGCCGACAACCGCAGCCGCGACGCGCCCTTCCGCTGCCAGGACGGTCGTGTGCGTTTCGAGCTGCCGGGGCAAACCCTGTTTTCTCTGAGCTGGAACGCTTGATGAACCGTCCGTTGATGTTCCGCCGCGCAGGCCTGTGCCGCGCGATGACTCGTCATCAGGAGCAACGACCATGAGCATTCTGCAAAAAATCAGCGAGCAAATTAAACAGAAAGGCCTGCGTGCCACGTTGGCCAAGGTGTGGAAGCACTATTTCTTTTCCCATCAGGAACTGTTGTGGATGGAGCGCGACCTGGTCAGCCCGGTGCCGCCCCACAGCCTCAAGCCTTACCCGCCGCTGCGGGTGGTGAAGATCACGCCGGACAACGCCGGTGCCTTCGCCCGTTACTTCGGCGACCGCGTCGGGACCATGGCGGAGCTGGCCAACGAAGGTCACACCGGGCACATGCACCTCGACGATCACGGCGATGCGGTGGCCTTCATCTGGGGCAGCGCCCGGGACTATTTCGACCGCCATTACTACGGCTGCCTGTTCCCGGTGAAACCCGGTGAGTTCTTCGAATTCGGCGGCGAACTGACCCGTTCCTATTGGGGCACCGAACTGTCGGTGGACCTGCAACTGGAACTGTGGAAAGCCATGGCCGCCCAGGGCTGCGACAAAGTGGTGGACGTCTGCGAGTTCCACAACATCCCGGCGCTCAAGCTGCACCTGCGCATGGGCTACACCGAACAGGGCCGGATCATGAACGTGTACACCCTGTTCGCCCGCTGGCGTTTCTACCGCGAAACCCGCTACAGCGGCTCGCGTCTGGATGCGCTGCGCAAACCTTCCCGTCCCTCCGTCACAGCAACGGCGACCTGAGCCTATGGCGCGATTCGAATGGCGCACTTCGTTGTGCGCACCTGACTTCCCGGCAGCAGCCTATGAAGCGCTGCGCCTGCGGGTGACGGATCACACGCCGTTCAACAGCCTCGGCTGGTTGATCGCGGCAGAGCAGACACTCGACGCGAGTGAGCATCTGCACATTCTGCTGGGCTGGGAGGCGGACGAATTGCGCCTGTGCCTGCCGTTGGTGGCGAGTCGTGAACGCTTTGCCGGGATACCGTTTGGCGTGGTGCATCACCTCGGTTATCCGCTGGCGGATCGCCTGGCGCTGCTGTCCGTGCTTGAGGCCGACAGCCTGCGTCAGGCGTTGTTGCTCATTCGCCAGCGCATCCCCCACGCGTTGCTGCAGCTCAACGAACTGTCTGAGCCGGCGGGTGAAGAAAGCGTCCTCACCGAATGGATGGCACGCAGTTCGACTGGCGAGCGGCGCTTGAGCTGTCGGGTGCCGGTGCACCTGATCAGCGACGCCGATCTTCAGGAAGTCTCCGGTGATCCGCGCTACAAACTGCGCCGTGCGCGCAAACGGATTGCTGCGTGCGGTGCTGTCGTGCGGCGAATCATTCCCGATGCCGTGACCATGGGCCCGCTGTTGCAGGCCATCAGCGAAGTCGAAGCGGTGAGCTGGAAAGGCGACGAAGGCGTCGGCATCTTCGCCAGCGAACGCAGCCGCCGCTGCATCGAAAGCGCCTTCACCGCCCTCGCCGCACAGGGTTTGGTGCGGGTGGTCACGCTGGAGCTGGACGGGCGCTGCATCAGCTACCGACTCGGTTTGCTCGAACAGGGCCGGCTCTACGATTACAACCTCGCCTTCCTGCCGCAGTACGCCGATCTGGGCAGCGGTCGGGTGTTGCTGGAGGAATGGATTCGCTGGGGCCTGGACGATCACTGGCGCTGGATCGATGCCTCGCGGGTCAGCCTGGAAAACTCCAGTCACCAACTGCACGAACGCATGACCGGGCAACTGGAACACTGGCGCTGGAGCTTCTACTCCTGGCGCCCGAGCGGTCTGTTGCTGGGGCTTGGGCTGCGTGTCTGGCAGCGGCTCAAACCGAAACTGCAGCAGTGGCGAGCACGTCGGCAAACGGCGATCGCCCAACCCGTCGGCAAACCCGCCGCCATCACCACGGAGGGCGAACATGCCTCGCCAAGTCATAGTCAACGCTGACGATTTCGGCCTGACCCCGAACGAAAACGCGGTGATCTTCAGCGCCTTCCAGGCCGGGGTCATCAGTTCCGCCACGGCCATGGCCAACATGCCGGCGTTCGAAGCCGCCTGCGCGATGGCCCGCCATCACTTGCTGGAGGGGCGGATCGGCCTGCATTTCAACCTGACGTATGGCCGGCCGCTGAGCCAGGCGATTCTCGCTCGCCCCACCTTCTGCGACAGCCAGGGTGTGTTCGACCTCAACCTGACGCGGTACAGCCTGTGGCTCGGTCGAGCGGATCGCGAAGCGGTGCAGGAGGAATTGCAGGCGCAGTGGCAACGTTGTGTCGATCATGGCGTGCGCCCGAGCCACATCGATTCCCATCAGCACGTGCACAACATCTGGCCGATCGGCGAGATCGTCGCGCGCTTCGCCGCCCACCAGGGTGTTCCGGTGCGACTGGCGCGTAATCTGGGGCAAAACCTCAGCCTGCCCAAACGCCTATTCAAAGGCTTGCTCAACCGTCGCTTGCAAGGGCTGGCCGGTGCGACGGCGGACTACGTCTGCACCCCGGTCGACCTGCGCAACGAGCCTGCGCCGACCGACGGTGTGCTGGAAATCGTCGCGCATCCGAATCAGCTCGGGGCTGATTTCGGTGATGCATATCTGCAACCTGGAGAGTCCCTGAGCCGCGTGTTAGAGCAGCGGCTGGCGGGCGTTCCACGGGTCTCCTATGCCGACCTGAACAAGGATTTTCTGCGCGGTGCCGCGGCACTCGATTGAGTTACACAACTTGCAATACTTTCGAAGATGGCACTTCGAAATGAACTTGCAGGCTTGATCTATACCCACCAGAGCGACATCCAAAAACACCCGGGCTGCGGCCACGGAGGGCATATGAGCGTCATTGAAAAGCTGCGCGAACGCATCAAGCAAAAAGGCCTGGGCCGCACCTTCGGCACCTTGTGGAAACGCTACGTGTTCTTCCATTGGGAACTGCTGTGGATGGAGCGCGACCTGATCAGCCCGGTGCCACCGCACAAGCTGCGCCCTTACGAAGGCCTGCGCAAAGTCGACATCACGCCGCACAACACCGGTGCCTTCGCCAAACACTTCGGTGACCGCGTGCAGACCATGGCCGAACTCGCGGCCGAAGGTCACACCGGGCACATGTACCTCGACGCAGACGACCACGCAGTGGGCTTCATCTGGGGCAGCACCCGCAACTACCACGACCGCCATTACTACGGCTGCGAATTCCCGGTCAAACCCGGCGAGTTCTTCGAGTTCGGCGGCGAAATGACCCGCGCCTACTTCGGCAGCAGCCTGTCGGTGGACGTGCAAGTCACCCTCTGGCAAGCCATGGCCGCCCAGGGTTGCCACAAGGTGGTGGACGTCTGCGAAACCCACAACATCCCGGCGCTGAAGCTGCACATCCGCATGGGCTATCACGAACAGGGCCGCGTCACCCACGTCTACGGCCTGTTTGGAAAATGGCGGTTCTTCCGCGAGACGCGGTACGAAGGTTCACGGCTGGAACCGCTGCGCAAACCGGGACGGCCGGTGGTGACGGCGGCTGCGCAGGCTTGATCCACTCATTGAGTCTGCGGCGTCAGTGGACGCTGCAGATTCTTCCTACTCTCGTATAAGAAACAGCGCCATTCAGTTTCGGCTCCCGCTGACTGCTTTCAGCCATGTGAATGAATACATTCAGGCAGAAACACAGAGGCAGACCGATGAATCAAAACAAATCCGATTTTGATATGAAGGCATTGCTGGTTGATTTGAATGCCATCCGTGAATACCTCTCTCAGGTACTGGCAGAGGGTGACGATGAAGAGTTACTTCGAGCTATCGGATACGTGACCGAAGCCCGTATCCGACTTGCCCCAAAAGGGAGAGCGGCTTTCGACCCTCCCTTCTGTACCTGCCTCAGTTTTTCACCCCCACCCACGTAAAACACATCGGCATCTGCGCCTCGCGGTTCAAGTACTGGTCATACGCCTCTTCCCGGTTCGAATGCGGGTATTCCTTGAAATGCGCGATGTTCAGCCCCGCTTCGAGGGCGGCGGTGAAGATGGCGCCGAGGTTGTGCACGAACCAGTACGACGGCGCGGCCTGTTGTTCGACCTTGCCGACGTAGACAATCGGTTCCTCTTGCACGAACGGTTCTTCGCGGAAATACGAGGTCGCGAGGCGGAACGGATCCTCGGCGTCAGGATCGACCATTTCCAGGAACGGGTGGGTTTCGTAGATCACCAGTTGCCCGCCCGGTTTGAGGGTCGAGGCGACATGGCGGAAAAACTCGCCGATGTCGGGCATCCAGTTGAGGACGCCGATGGTGATCAGCGCCACGTCGAAGCGACCGCGCAGTGATTCGGGCAGGTGATGAATATCGGTTTCGACGAATTCGGCCTTGTGCGGCGAGCGGCTGTTGAGCTCCCGGGCCTGTTCGAGAAACGCCGCCGACTGATCGACCCCGACGACACTTCGCGCACCCAGCGCGAACAGCGAGAGGCTCTCGCGGCCATTGTTGCAACCCAGTTGCACGACGTCTTTGCCATCGACCCCGACCTGCTCTAGCAATCCGCGCAGGGTGTCGTCGAGGCAGGAGAAATCAGCCTGGGCGACCTCGGTCAACAAGGCCTGCCACTCGGGCGATTCCTGATGATGACGGGCTGAATCGTTCCACGCCTGACGATTGCTTTCGATGGCGTTCTTGTTGTTTGGCACTTCCATGGCGCACTCCGGACGATGCTCTTGATTGAGCGGCCCGAGTCTAGTTGAGCCTGCCGATCCAGGTTGTTGCGAACTTGTAAGCCAACGGGCGGCTATAGTTAATAGCCTTGGGGAAAACCGCTTCCACAGGTGCCGCCATGCAAACGTTCAACCGGCTGCTGTTATCCGCCTGTCTGCTCGCCGCCGCACAGGCGCAAGCCCTCGACAGCAATTTCAATTACTACGGGCCGAACCAGCCCTTCGCCCACCCGGCGCCGCCGTCGCTGAATGCCCAGCCGCCACGGCCGTTCGATGACACCACGCCGCAGGATTTCGTGGTGATCCCCGATCGCCACGACTTCCACGACTCACAACTGCCGACCGTGGCCGATGCGACGGTGCGGGTGTTTATCCGCACGTACGATGCCGAGCGCGGCATCTACGTCAATGACGAGGTGCTGGACCCGACGTGCCTGCTGGAGTGCCTGAGCCCGCCGAACCCTCGGAGTAACGCGGTCTACCACTGACGTTTGTCCGGGCGTGCCAGGCCGAGCTTTTCGATGCGGTAACGCAGCATGTCGCGGCTCAGGCCCAGCAAGCGGGCGGACTTGGTGACGTTCCAGTCGGTCTTGTCGAGCATCTTGCGCACCATGTCGCGCTCGACCTCCGGCAGGTTCATCGACTCGGTGTTGCTCGCCGGGCGCGGTTCGAAGTGCGGCACCTCGTGATGCTGATGCAGCGGCGGCTCGTCGACCAGGCTCATGCACACGTTCAACTGGTGCGCGGCGATGGTGTCGCTCGGTGCCAGCAGCACGGTCTGTTCGAGCATGTTGCGCAGTTCGCGCACGTTGCCCGGCCAGGTGTAATTGAGCAGCAGCTCTTCGGCCTGCTGGCTGAAATGCAGATTCGGTTTGCCGTAGCGCTTGCCGTGGCTGGCGAGAAAATGTCGGGCCAACAGCAACGCGTCGTCGCCCCGGGCATACAGGCGCGGCACCTTGATCGAGATGATCCGCAGGCGGAAGAACAGGTCACGGCGGAACTTGCCCTGCTGCACCATCTGTTCAAGGTTGCAGTTGGTGGCGCTGATCACCCGCAGGTTGACCTTGCGCTCCTTCACCGAGCCGACCCGGCGGATGGTGCGATCTTCCAGCAACTTCAGCAGTTTGGCCTGCAGCACCAGATCCATTTCGCCGATTTCGTCGAGAAACAGCGTGCCGCCGTCAGCCGCTTCCACCAGCCCGACGCGACGATCCTTGGCATCGGTGAACGCACCTTTCTCGTGACCGAACAGCTCCGATTCCACCAGGTTGGCGGGGATCGACGCGCAGTTGAATTCAATGAACGGGCCTTTGCTGCGCGCGCCGTCGAAATGCAGCGCACGCGCCACCAGTTCCTTGCCGGTCCCGGTCTCGCCTTCCACCAGCACCGGCGGCAGATCGCCGTTGGTCATGCGGCGTTCGGCTTCGAGCAACTGGCCGATGGTGTTTTTCAAATGCTGCATCGGCGCCGATTCACCGATCAGCGCCTGCACCCCGGATTTCTGCGCCTCGCGCTCCTGATAGAACGACAGCGTGCGCTCCATCCGCTCGGTGGCCAGAGCCTTGTCCAGCAGCAGTTTGAGCTCCGGCAACGCGACCGGTTTGGTGACGTAATGAAAGGCGCCCTCCTTCATCGCGACCACCGCGTCTTCGACGTTGCCGTAACCGGTCATCATGATCACTTTCAGATCCGGCGCGCTTATGCGCAGCTTCTGGATCAGATCGTGACCGCTCATGCCCGGCAGCGAGTTGTCGGTCAGCACGATGTCCGGCATGAAGCTTTCCAGTTGCCCCAGCGCGTCTTCAGCCGAATGGCAAACCGTCACCTCGAAGTCTTTGCGCTCCAGGTAGGTCTGAATATTGTCGGCCAACAGTTCGTCATCCTCGACCAGCAGAATGCTGTGTTCCATATTCCCCTCCCGATGCCACTTTAAAGTTGAGACTGACGCGGGTTCCTTCCTGCTCGCGGCTGGTCAGCACGACCGAGCCCTGAAAACGCTCCATGATTCTTTTGACCAGTGCCAGGCCAACCCCGAGGCCGCCCTGCTTGGTGGTGAAAAACGGTTTGAACACCAGCTGTTGCTGCTGCGCGCTCATGCCTTTGCCGGTGTCGCCCAGGGTCATGCACACCTGGCCGGCATGGGGTGTCTCAATGTCGACACTCAGCACGCCGCCCTTGGGCATCGCTTCCAGGGCGTTAGCAAACAGGCTATTGAGAATCTGCGTCAGCAGCACCCTTTGGCTGACGACCGGCGGGCAGTCCTGCGGGTTGAATCGCACGTCGACCCCGCTACGACGAATCAGCGCATCAAACGCGCCCAGGGTGTCTTCGACCGCCGCCAGCAGGTCCACCGCTTCACCGTCATCGTTCATCGGCCGCAACGACACCAGCAGCTCGCGCACCCAGCGCGACATGCGGTCGACCTGACTGATGATGTCGCCGATATTGCGCTGGGCGCTCTGGCTGGCCACTTCTTGGGCCAGTTCGGCGCTGGAACGGATGGTCGCCAACGGGTTGCGCAAGCTGTGAGCCACTGCCGAGGACATCTCGCCCAACGCGACAAAGGTTTCGTTGCTGATCAGTTGCTGTTGCTGGCTCTGCAGCAAGGTCGAGGCACGGCGCACGATCCAGAACAGCCCCAGATAAATCGCCGCGCCACCGAGGATCGTCGCCGCCCAGATCGAAGCAAAACCACGGTCGATGCGGTCCACCAGATCCGCCGGTTCCTTGTAGATCTCGACCATGGCGATGACTTTGCTTTTGTCGGCGTTGAACATCGGAATGTAGTTTTCGATGAACAGGTATTTGGGTTCGCGCGAGAGCTTCTGTTCGGGCTTTTCGTCGTCGATCTTGTGATAGCTGGAGGACACCGGCACTTTCATTTCGAACGATTCGTCCAGCTCGTCATCGTCCTCGAATTTCACGCCGATCAGCTCCGGGTTGGTCGACCAGATCACCGAGCGATCCAGGGCGTAGACCGTCGCCAGCAGGATGTCCGGCAAGTGTTCGACATGATCGAGAAACTCGGCCCGGGCCGCGCCATGGGCAACCGGATCGACGTCGGGGAAATTTTCGTCCTGACGCGGGTCAAGCATTTCGCCCATGGTGCGCAGGGGGGTGATGCCGGCATGACGCATTTCCGCATCGCCGATGGCCTGGACGAATTGCGCCGTCAGCAACGCATCGCGCTCCACGCTCTCGGTGACCACAAAACGCGTGGAGATATAGCCCAGCCCCAGCGCCACCGCCGCGATGATGAAAAAACTGGCCAGCGAGAACCAGCGCAGCAGGTTGAACTGTCCGCCCCAACTCTTGATGGCTGCTGCCGCGACGTTCGGCGCAGGTGTTTTTTGTTCTTCCAGTCGTTGCATGGGGGTGCCCTGGCGTTGTGTATCGAACCGGTTACAGCCACCTCACGACTGAGTGTAGGTGGCAATGACCGTGATACAGGACTCAATGATGCTATTTAGCCGCTAGCGCATGCGACTCACCGTTTCGCTGCTGACGGCCGGACTTATTGGCGTCAACGCCCCGTCAGCCAAGGGCTGCGTGGTGGGGTGCTGACGCTCGGTTTCATCGCGCAGAAAGTCGATGATCGACTGCGCCGACAGCTCGTCCAGGCGCAGATTGGGCATCGGAATCCGCTCGTATTGTTCGAACAGTTGCAGTGCGATCGGGTCCTTTTCCGCCAGTACCCGATCCGGTTCGCGGATCCAGCGGTTGAGCCAGGCCGGGTCACGCTGACGGGTCACGCCGATCAGGTCCGGGCCGATGTTGCGCATGCCGATGCCTTCGCCGTCCTGCGGGCCGAGGCTGTGGCACGAGGCGCAACGGGTGCGGAACAGTTCTTCGCCGTTGCTGGGCGGGCGAATCTCCGGCGCATTGGCGTAGCTTTCCTCGATGCTTGGCTGTTTCCAGTTCTGCAAGGTGTTGGCCAGTTGATCGGCGAGGATCCATGGGTTCTCGAACGGCGACGCCTTCATCCAGCGCCCGGTGCTCTGGTTGCCGACGATCAGGCTCAGGTTGTGATCCTTGGTGCGGCCGTTGTCGACGCCTTCGATGAACAACCCGAGCTTCTTGCGCAGGTCGGTGACATCTTCGAATTCGCCGGTGAGGAATTTCCAGCCAGGGCCGACCTTGAACCGTTGCGAATAAGCCTTGAGCACTTCGGGGGTGTCGCTGAGCGGGTCAATGCTGATCGAGTAGAAAAAGATGTCCTGCCCGACCCGGTCCCCCAGCAGTTTCTGCACCTGGCGCAGGCGTGCGGTTTCCAGTGGGCAGGAGTCGCTGCATGAAGTGAAGATGAAGTTGATCACCACCACTTTGTCTTTGATCAGGTCATCGAAAAAATGCACCTGCTTGCCGTCCTGATCGGTCAGCAGGGTGTTGGGGAAATAGTCGCCACCCCACGGGGTGGCGGATTCGCTGGCGCCTTCGGGCAGCGCTTGATGGGCGATGAGCACCTGACTGCCGAACAGGCAGGTGACCAGCACCAGTATCAAGTGCATGCCCAAGGCGCGGGAGCGCGGCGTTGGCTGGGTCATGTCGGCTCCCTCCCTTTTCATTTCTTCACGGTCACTTGCGGGCCGAAGCCATCGCCAGTACGGAAGGTTGGCAGCGCGGCGGAGTTGACGTAGCGCACGCCATCCCAGCTCGGCAACGGTGTCGGCATCAATTGCAGTTGGCCGGGTTTCTCGAGGTCCCAACGCAGCAGCATCGAGTTGTCCTCATGCTGGGTGTTGTGACAGTGCTCCATGTAGGTCCCGGCAAACTCGCGGAAGTTGATCGCCATTTCCACGCTGTCCAGCCCGTCGGCTTCCGAGCCGATGCGGTAGACGTCCTTGCGCGCCCATTTTTCCCACTCGGGCGGGGCCTTGCCGCCACGGCTGAGGATGATCCCTTCCTCGAAGTGCACGTGCACCGGATGGCTCCAGCCCTTGCCGCCAAGCTTGATGTTCCACACCTCCAGAGTGCCGAACCCGGCGGTGCCGGCATCGGTCGGGCCGCTGGCCAATTTGGTCGAGGCGTTCAACCGGCGTGGGTCCATGTGGAAGCCGAAGCCGCCATCGGTCTTGACTGTCCACGGTGCTTCATCGGTGCCGTCGCTGCGGCCGAAGGTGAAGGTCCGGTGACGGGCGTTGGCCAGCAGCGCCTTGTCGGCGGCGTTGTCGCGGTGGATCTTCAGCGGGATCATCACCATACCTTCAGCCTTGCCCGGTTTGGCCGGTTCGTAGGCTGCCGGGTCCATGGCCAGGTCCTGCCCGGTGAAAGGCTTGACGTTGAGCTGCAAGACCTTGCCCACTGCCGGATCACCCCTGTCCCATTGCGGGCCTTTGCTGGTCTGTTTGATCACCGCCAGGTACTTCTCGGACAGCACGTCGGACAGCGAGATCGTCTCTTTCGGGCCTTTGCCGTCGTCCTGGGCCTGGAGGTTGACGAAGAACAGCTTGTCGCCCGGTTTGATGCCGTTTTTCGAGAAGTTGACGATGATGTCGAACCGCTCGGCGATGCCCTGGGTCGGCAGGATCGCGTTGTGGTTCTGTTTGTCGCCGTCGGCATCCAGATCCATCGAGCCATCGAACGGCACGCTGTGCTCCATGATGTTGCCGTCGTTGGCGATCATGTGGAACGGCACCCGGCTGTAGGAAACACCGGAGTTCTTCGGCCCCTGGAATTCACCGCCGGTGCCTTTGATTTCCCGTACCAGCGCGAGTTTGAAGTAGCGCGAGACCGAACCGTTGAGGATGCGGAACCGATAACTGCGGGCACGCACGTCGAGGGTCGGTTTCCACTGCCAGTTGACCAGCACCTGATCGCCGATGAAGCCATCGGTGTTGAACGGGTTGAACCACAACTGGCCTTCCTGATCCCAGGCCTTGTCGGCGAACACCAGGTTGACGTCGTAGTCGCGGTTACCCCACGGCAAGGCGCTGCCGCTGGGGAAACGCAGGTTGACCCCGTCGTTCACCGATTCATTGCCGCGATCCAGGGCGCTGTAGTAGTTCATCATCGCCGCGTTGCCCTTGTAGACGTTCTGCGCGGTGAAATCGAGCATGTGGTCGTGGAACCAGTGGGTGCTCATGGTTTCGCGCCAGTCGCCACGGATCTTGATGGTGCCGTGGTCGCAGGTCTTCTTCGCAGGTGCAAGGTCGTTGACCCACAGGGTTTCCCCCGGTGCACACGGGAACGCCGCACGCGGGTCTTCAGCCTTGGTGTTGATGCTGTCGTAACCGGCGAGCTGGATCGGCCAGCGATAGTCGTAATACTGGCCGGGGAAGAAAAATGCATTGGCATAGCCGTCGCTTTCCGCCGGTGCGTGGCCGTTGTGCTCGTGGGTGGTGATGGTGTGCAGGCCGAAACCGCGGTTGGCCGACGGATCGATCGGCAAGCCGTTGTAGTGGCGCATCATCACCGGTTGGCCGTAGCGCACCATCAGCAGTTTCGGCGGCAGCGTGCCGTCGAAGGTCCACACCGAATTGTGGTTCTGCACTGGCATCGCCGGGTGGAAACGTGCATCGACGCCCTTGGCCGTGCCATCAGTCGCCGGCACGCCAGCGACGTTGTGGTACAGACCGCCGGGGCCGAACTCGCCGACGGCATAACCGTGCATCTGCCGACTGTCACGCAGACCGCCATTCAGACGCGCGCCGGTCTGCACGGTCTTGTAGGCGACTTGCGGGTAGAACTCGTTCCAGCGCTGGTGAGCCCAGCCTTTTCCCGGTGGCCGGCCTTCGGCGGACGAGCCGATGTGACGGTTGAGGAACAACTCGATCTGCGACTGCCACGGGTTACGGTCGACGACGTTGGAGAACTGGCTCGGGAACGGTGTCAGCCCCGGTTGACGCAAAAACGCGTCCAGCGCCGTGCCGGGTGGCGCGCTGCGGGCAACGCTGTTCGGGTCCTGGGCCGGCGCCGGGCCGATGGCAGCGGGCGGAAAGCCCAACGGCGCGGCCGGGGTGGTCGGGTCGAGTTTTTCCGGGCCGAATTCTTCGAACAATACGATTTGCTGAGTGAACGGCTGGGCGCCGTACAACGGGCTCGGCTTGCCGTTGGTGGGGTAATTGAAACTGGTCTGCACGGTGGGCGGCAGGATGTTTTCCGAACGCGTGGTGTTGCGCGTGCCTTTCACCCCGTCAGGCAGATCGAAGGAATCTTCGTTGGCCTCGGGCATGGTCAGGATGGCGTTGAGGGCCGCCGGTTCATCGGCCGGCTCGTCGTAGTACGCCGACGGGTCGGAAGCTTCCGGCTGGTTCTCGTCATCGATCGGGCTCGCTCGAACCCCGGTCATGGTGCCAAGGGTCAATGCCAGAAAGACGCTTAACGGCGTCAGCAGGAATAACTTGTTGGGGTAACGCGTTGCTCTGTCCATCACCAGCCGCCTCATCTAAGGAAGGGGTGATGGTGTTTTGCAATTACCTCGCCAAAGTATTAATCCCCGTTGAAACAAGCCGTTACAGACGCTGTTGCATTCCCCACTCCCCGGTGACCGGGGCCTGACACCCGCTCCTGGGGGGAAGTTCACCCCAATTTACTGGATGAGCTGAAACGCCAGACGAACGGTGGTGCCCTCGCCTTCACGACTGTCCAGGGTCACACCACCGCCGAAGCGCTCCATGATCCGTTTGACCAGCACCAGCCCCACACCGAGCCCACCCTGCTTGGTGGTGAAAAACGGCCGGAACGCCATGCTGCGCTGTTCTTCGTTCATGCCTTTGCCGGTGTCACTGAGCATGACGCTGACACCTCGGCTGTCCGTTGGCTCAAGCGTAATGGTCAGCGTGCCGCCCTTGTCCATCGCCTCCAGTGCGTTGGCCAACAGGCTGTTGAGGATTTGCGTGAGTTGCACCGGTTGGCTCAGCACCATCGGCGTTTGTTGCGGATGAAACACCACGTTTACCGCGTTTTTGGCGATCTGCTGCTCGAACGCGACCAGACTCTCGTGCAGCGCCGCCACCAGGTTCACCGGTTCCGGTTCGTCGTTGAGCGGTCGCAGCGACTGCAGCAGTTCGCGCACCCACTTCGACATGCGATCGACCTGGCCGATGATGTCCTTGATGTTCTTCTGCGCCGGCCCCGCGTCGAATTCCAGGGCCAGTTCGGCGCTGGAGCGGATGGTCGCCAACGGGTTGCGCAAACTGTGTGCCACCGCCGAGGACATCTCGCCCAGCGCAACGAAGGTTTCGTTGGCGATCAGTTGCTTTTGTTGGACCGCCAAAAGGATCGCCGCCCGACGCACGATCCAGTACAGCCCCAGATAAATCAGCCCGCCGCCCAGCGCCGTGGCCAGCCAGATCAGGGTCAGACCGCGCTCCATGCGGGCGATCAGGTCCTTGGGTTCCTTGTAGATCTCGACCATCGCCGTGACGTTCTTGCCATCGGCGTCGAACAAAGGAATGTAGTTCTCGATGAAGATGTATTCCGGCGGCACCACGAACTTCTGCTCTTCACGGCCCTTGTCGACATCGTGGTAACTGGCCGAGACCGGAATCTTTTCATTGAACGCCCGGTCGAGGTCTTCATCGGCGTGAATCCGCGTACCGGTCAGTGCCGGGTTGGTCGACCAGATCACCAGACGATCCGGCGCATAAATGTTGGCGAGAATCACGTCCGGCAAGTGGGCAATGTGATCGAGAAACTCGCCTCGGGCATTGGCCCGGGCCGCTGGGTCCACGTCGGGAAAATCGTTGTCCTGGCGCGGGTCGAGCAACTCGCCCATGGTGCGGATATTGGGGATCGAGACGTGACGCACTTCCGCCGACGCGATGGCCTGAATGAACTGCGCGGTCAGCAAGGCATCGCGCTGCACGCTTTCTTCGATCACGAATCGCGTCGACACCGTCCCGAGCGCCACGGCCACCGTGCCGATCACCGCCATGCTGATCAATGAAAACCAGCGCAGCAGATTGAACGGCTGCTTGCGCGAGCCCAGCCGCAGGCTGCTCTCCTCGACCGGTAGCGATTTTGACTGCATGTTCATGGCGGCGACTTCCCGATACGTCCCTATAGGGTTATAGCCCACCGTTGGGTGATTGCCCGGATGCGGGGGGTGAACGGCCCCACGATCATCGATCTGTAAATCCGCTCTGCCGACTGAGCCCCACAATCCCCAATCCTGGGGACTGTCGCCCGATGCCCGCGCTGCAAAAAATCCCCACCCTCACTTGCCAACCCTTACGCCACGGGCCTTTGCCGCCCGTTGCACGGCCGTTGGTATGGAAGTTGTAAAGCCCCTCTGCAACTGACCCACCCCCAAGGGGCAGGCACTTCGATAGAGGGATTAACTCATGCACCCTTTACTGTCCAAAACCGCGACCGTCCTGGTCGTGAGCGCCTTGGCCCAGGGCATTGCCCAGGCCGCTCTGTTCGCCGTCGATCCCGGACCCTATGCCCCGGCGACCGGCGGATTTGCCAGTTGGTATCAGGACACCCACGGTCGTACGCTGGACCTGTGCCTGTCCAAAGCGCTCAGCTCGCGCGTGCCAAGCACGCCCGGCGCCCCTTCGTACATGTGCTCGCTGATTCCGACCCCCGGTGTGTTCGACGACGCCCAGCCGATCGTCTTCCCGAGCAACTTTCCCGACGAAGCGTTCTGGTTCACCGCCGACGGCACCGTTGTCGATGCGGCCCGGGGCATCAACCTGTCCTACGGCTCGGCCGTCGAAGCGGCGTTCAGTGGCGGTGATCCGGTGGAAGGCGACCAGATCAGCTTCGCCCGCATCCGCATCCGGGTCGATGTACCCACCGCCGGGACCTACGTGATCACTCACCCGTACGGCGTCGAAGTGTTCACCGTCGATACCCCCGGTCGCCGCGCGATCAACATGACCCGCGACATCGGCATCGGCAGTCCGAAAACCTACGACGGCGCGCTCAAGGGTGACGTCGGGCCGTTCCTGCGCAGCGTCAACGGGCCGTACACCGAGACCAATCCGGCGGGCGGTGCCGAACAATTCATCGGCGACCCGAACCTTGAAGAAGCGGTGACCGGCAGCCCGTTCAACACCAACTTCATCCGCATCGAAGGCCCCGGCGGCATCGATCTGCGCACCACGGTGTTTGCCGTCTCCGGCAAGTTGTCGACGGTGGTTCGGCCAACACCGCTGATCACCGAACGCAGCACCTACTCGCGCAAACCCGGCGACAGCGCCCCGGTCGCCCAACAAGACGTATTCGTCAAAGCCCCGCCTGCTCCGGCCACCGTCGCCGTCACCAGCAGCACGCCGGTGCTCAACCTCAAAGAGGCCGACAGCACCGGCAGCTGGTACGCGCAATCGCAGGTCAACCCGACCTTGCCGACCACGCTGCAAGTGACCGCCGACAACCACCTGGCCATCGCGACCAGCTCGCCGACCACCCTGCCCATGACCCTGACCGACCTGGTGGTGATCCAGCGCGCCGAGTACAGCCTGAGCTCCGGGCAACTGACGTTGGTGGCCTCGACCAGTGACGAAACCTCCCCGCCGGTACTCACCGCCACCTCCGGCAGCGGCGCCGCCATTGGTGCGCTGGGCGGTGACGGCGCAGTGAAAACCCTGACCACCGGGATCACCCCGATCCCACCGGCCAAGGTTCGGGTGACGTCGTCCAACGGCGGCAGCGATACCGAAGAAGTGGTCATCGTGCAATGAACGCTCACATGCCCAGATCCGCATCAGGAGGCATCATGAACAAGTGGCCACGCTTCGCGCTCAACGCGCTCGGGCTGACAATCTCGCTAACCGGCAGTGCGTTCGCGCAACTGGCCGCCGTCGATCCCGGCCCCTACACCTTCGCCACCGGGAAATTCCCGATGTGGTACCAGGACAACAACCTGCTGTCGATGGAACTCTGCCAGTCGCGCGCCGCCAGTTCGCGAGTGCCGGCCGCCACACCGCCGGCGTACATGTGCACCCTGCTGCCGGAACCGGGGATTTTCGACGACACGCTGCCGATGGTCTTCCCCGACAACTGGCCGCCGGAAGCGTTCTGGTTCCTGGCGGAAACCAACATCCCCAACAATGGCGCCGGTTTTGGTATGGACGCCTATGTCGCCGGGATCGAAGCAGCGTTCGCCTCGGGAAACCCGGTGGACGGTGATCAGCAAAGCTTCGCGCGAATCCGCATCCGGGTGAACGTGCCTGTTGCCGGCACCTACACCATTACCCACCCGTACGGTGTGGAAACGGTCACCGTCACCACGCCAGGCCGGCGGGCGATCAACATCACCAAGGACGTCGGCATCGGCGCTCCGGGCAACTTCAGCGGTGCGCTCAACGGTGCCATCGGCCCGTTCCTGCGCAGCATCAACGGCCCGTACACCGAAGTGAACCCGGACACCGGCAGCATCGAAACCTTCGTCGGTGACCCGAACCTCACCGAAGCAGTGACCGGCAGCCCGTTCAACACCAACTTCGTGCGGATCGACGGTCCCTCGGGCGCCGGCTCGATTCAGACCACCCTGTTCACCGTCGCCGGCAAGGTCCTCGACAACCGTCAACAGACCCACGTCGCCCTCGATCGCACCACCTATCGCCGGACGTCGGCCGGTGTGCGTACCGAAGTGTTCGCCAAGGCTGACAGCAGCTCGACCCTGTGTTTCCGCGAAACCCTGGCGCTGCTGCCCGGTCCACCGAAAACGCCGTGCCAGACCAGTCTGTTGGGTGACAACAACGGTCTGTTCTTCGGCCAGCGTCTGGGCAACGGGACCCTGCCATCGGTGATTGTCGTGACTGCAACCAACCCGGCCGGGACAACGCGCCCGACTTCGGTATCGGCCAAGCTCACCGACGTGGTGAAAATCCAGACCGCCCGCTACAGCTGGGCCAACCACAGCCTGCTGATCGAAGCCACGTCGACTGATGAAGTCGCCGTGCCGGACATGGTTGCCCAAGGTTACGGACGCCTGTCGAAAACCGGCACCCTGCAAAAAATCACCGTCGCCGACCTGACCCAGCCGCCGGCCACCGTCACGGTCAAATCCGCCGCTGGCGGCAGCGACACCGAGCCGGTCGTAGTCGTCGGCAACGCGCCGGACACCGGTGAAAACCAGGCACCGCTGTCCGTCGCCGACACCGGCAGCACCAGCTTCGGCGTGCCGATCACCCTCAACGTGCTGACCAACGACAACGACCCGGACGGCAACGTACCGCTGACCATCACCGCGCTGACTCAACCGGCGGCCGGCCAGGGCACCGTTGCCCTGAACGGCACCACCTCGGTGGTCTACACCCCGCCAGCCGTGGTCAACGCACCGCTGACCACGACCTTCACCTACAAGGCCCAGGACAGCAAAGGCCTGGCCTCGGTGAACCCGGCCACGGTGACCATCAGCGTCGCGCCGAACCGGCCACCGACCGCCGTCGCCGACAGTGTCGCCACATTGGGCGTGGCGATCCCGATCAACGTCCTGGCCAACGACACCGATCCGGAAGGCAACACGCCGCTGGGCGTCGCCAGCCTGACCCAACCGCCGGCAGGACGCGGCACCGTCAGCACTGACGGCACGATGATCACCTACACCCCACCGGCCACCGTGACCACCGCTTTCACCACGACCTTCACCTACATCGCCCGGGACAGCTTCGGCGCCCAGTCGACGCCGGCCACGGTCACTGTGCAAGTGTCGCCACGGCCAGCGGCGGAAACCTTCACGATCACCACCTCGACCGTGCAGGCCCGTTCCGGCAACCGCTTCAACTGGGACTTCGCCGGCACCTCGTCGGTGACCACCGGCAACACCATCACCGTGCAGGTCACCACCCCGACCGGGCTGGTCACCCTCGGCACGACGACGGTACCGGTCACCGGACGTTGGCGGCTGACGTTGAACAACACGACGGTGGTGCCATCGGCCAACCCGACCGCCACCATCCGTTCGTCCCAGGGCACCGTACGCACCATCTCGGTGACCACCCTCTGAGCCCACGCCCCACCCGCCCCACACCGCTAGGCGCGGAGTGGGTGGGGCCGGTCTCAGCCACGATTTCAGGATTGCGCAACACGACACACCACAGGACAACGCCATGAACACGCCGACCGCCGCCCTGCTTTGCCTGCTCGCCCTGTGCGGCGGTGCGGGCGTGCGCGCCGACGACCTGATGGAAAACGACGACCTGGCGCCCTCCGCCGACCTCGGTGAACTGCCGCCCCCGGTGGGCCAGCAAGCCCTGATCGACCAGAACGGCCAGGCCAACCTCGCGCTGCTCTCGCAGAACGGTCAGTCGCTGCTTGGAAAGATCGTGCAGTCGGGCAGCAATCAAGAGGCGTACATCCTTCAGCAAGGCAGCGACCTGATGGCGTTGATCACGCAAAACGGTTCCGGCAACGCCGCATCGATCACACAAAACGGCAGCCACAACCGCGCGCAGATTTCGCAAAACGGCAACAACAACGACGCCAGCATCGAGCAGGCCGGCACGGGGCTGCAAAGCGCCGTGACCCAGTCGGGCAACGGCATGAGCGTTTCGGTCAAGCAATATCGCTAAGCACTGCAATCATCGGAGAGTTCATCATGTTCAAACTGACGCCCCTCACCGCCGCCATCCTGGTCATGATCAGTGCCCAGGCCATGGCCGACGACAGCCTGTCCACCCAGAGCCAGGTCGGTACTGCCAACATCGCCAATGTGAAGCAGACCCAGGCCCCGTTCAGCAGCGCCACCCAGACCCAACTCGGCCAGGGCAACGACGCCGCCGCCGTGCAAGACACCGCCAGCAGCGTCATCACCCAGGACGCGGTCGGCGACTACAACGCCGCCTATGCCGAACAACTTTACGAAGACAATGGCACCATCACCCAACAACAGGTCGGCGCCTTCAACACCACCCACGCCAGCCAGTCGCTGGGCTTCGGCTCACCCAACACCGCCCTGCAACAGCAGCAAGGCACCGGCAACTTTTCGTTCGTCTACCAGGACTCGCAGAACGGCAGCGAAGGCAAGACCTTCCAGTTCGGTGACAGCAACGAAGCCAACATCGAGCAACTGTACGAAGGCAGCGGCAACAGCTCGGTGATCACCCAATACGGCACCGCCAACTACGGCACCGCCGAACAGGTCACCCACAACGGCGGGCAGATCGGCATCAACCAGGCCGGCGAAAACAACTACGGCTACGCCGATCAGCGCAACGGCACCGGCGGCAACATCACCATCAACCAGTTCGGCAACCTCAACGGCAGCGAAATCTGGCAAGACTCGCAACTGGCCAGCCAGACCACCGTCAACCAATACGGCGACAGCAACGAAACCGTGGTCGACCAGAGCTTCGGCGAAAACAACACCGCCGCCGTCACCCAGGTCGGCAACACCAACGCCATCTACTCCGACCAGTTCGAGTCGGTCAACTCGACGCTGTCGCTCTATCAAGTCGGCAACGGCAACGTGCACTACACCTACCAGAGCGGCGACGGTCACACGCTCAACGCCACCTCCGTGGGCAACGACAACAAAGTCTACGCCAGCAACTGGAAAGGCCCGCAACACGGCGGCCAGTTCGGCAGCAACCAGCGTGCGACGATCAATCAGGCGGGTAACGGCAACATCGCCAGCTTCACCCAGGACGGCGTCGGCCACATCATGACGACCCACCAGACTGGCACCGGCAACAAAACTACGGTCAGCCAGGCTGATTCCTACAACGAGCTGTACTTCGATCAGAACGGCAGCGACAACATCCTGATCTCCGATCAACGCGGCACCACCAACCTGGCCCAAGGCACCTCGAACGGCACGGGCAACAGCACCGAATTCGACCAGTCGGGCACCGGCAACCAGGCGTACACCGCGCAGCTGTATGGCAGCGACAACATGATCACCGTGAAACAGGCTGACACCATGAACGTGGCGTACGTGACCCAGGGCGGGACCGGGAACATTGCCAATGTGGATCAGAGCGGGATGACACAGACGGCGAATATTCAGCAGTTCGGGTTGGCTAACCAGGCGACGGTTTTGCAGCAGTAAGGGTTGAGTGTTGGAAAACCGCGATCTGTTGAGGGTCGCGGTTTTTTTTGCGCTGAAGCTTGAGTTGCGTCCTACGGAAAACGGAGCGTTTTCAGAAAATCGGGGACTTTTCTGACGAATTCTGGCGGTTGGCCGTCGGAAGTGCAGGCTCTAGGATTTGCCGCGACAACTTGATCCCCATGGAGCTTGGCCAACATGCAATTCATCCAGACAGCGACGACAGCGATACCCGGAGGTTCCATGATCGACCCACTGTGCCCGGTTGTTTCGGATATTGATCCTGAGGAACAGTCTGCTAGTTATGATCGTTGGTTTAGGGCCGAAGTACAGGCCTCTCTCGATGATCCGCGTCCGAACATCCCGCATGACCAGGTGATGGCCGAGATACATGCCTTAATGGAATCAATGCGCAAAAGGGCTGATGCTAATTGAGATTAAATATGCGACTTATAGCGGCTCGAGCCTTCTTGCCGTCTGCCTCGTAAAGCCCATGCAACAAAGCCTGATCGGTTAACCGATGGAGGCGGAAATGGTTGTAGAAGGCTTGTCCCAATCGCTGATTATCAAAGGAACCCATTTCCCACAGGCCCAAGAATTCTGCATAGGTAGCGCTGTCGATTTCCAGTAGTGGTGAAAGGTCCATGCGCTCCTCAAAAATAGTTAGTCGTCAGGAAGCAGTAGAGTAGCCAAAATCGGCATTGCGCTTTTCTACTTTTCACATTGCCAACGCAAAGCACTCACCCCGCCTCATGCTTTCTTCGTTTGTCCTCCATCAGGGCCGACATTTCAGCCATCACCTGCGCATTCGGAATGCTGGGTCGTGGGTCATCGATTGAAGCCTGTACTTTGGCAATCAACCAGCGGTCGTAACTGGCGGCCTGCTCTTCGCTTTCAAAGTCTGAAACGATTGGGGAGATCAGGGGATCCATGGTGACTCCAGTTTGAATGTGAAAAACGCGACCCATTGCTGGGCCGCGTTTTTTATTGGAAATGTGCTGGATCAGTCCTTCAGCTCGACGTGATCCAAGGCCTGATTTACGGCCAGCTCACTCAACATGAGGATCTGTGCGATTCCCAGCGCGGTCTTGCGGTGGGCGGGGTCGAGGGTGGCGGCGAAGTTGTTGAGCATTTCGCTGGCGGAGCCCAGGGACTCGCAGGCGTTGGCGAGCAGGGATTCGGTGTTGTAGGCCGGGTTGGCGAGGTACATAGGGGCGGGTTCGTTGACGCTGCCCATGATGTGGGCGCCGGGGCAGAGGTAATGGTCGAGTGCGCGTTCGGCGGCTTCGTGGAGTTTTTTCGAGTTGATGGAGGTGTATGGGGAGGTTGGGTCGGTTTCGAGACTGGCCTGGTTTTCGGGTGGGTTGGGTGTTGGTTTCTTCATGGTCATTTCGTCCTCATTGATGGTTGCAGCCGGCCCAATCGACTTCCAGGAAGAATGGGTGGCAGCAGTACGCGGGCTGGAAATCCGGGGAGAACGCGACCCGGCAGACATAAATGTCTCCCGCGCACAGCCGCCATAACAGCGTGCACACAATGAAGGTGCGCAAGCATACGTTATGAAAAGCGATTTCGCTTTCTCGCACATCCGGGTTTCCAGACCCGATCGCTGAATTGGCAGCGACCGAAACAGGCTAGAGCCCGCGCGTCCGACGGACAACCTGAAAACCTTGTGGGAAGGATCGTTAAAACAGACACAACTTTTAAACATTCGAGAATGGGACGCGGAGCGTCCCGGGCTGCATTCCCACGCGGAGCGCGGGAACGATCAAAGCAAAAGCAGTCCGCTTTCTGCTTTCTGCTTTCTGCTTTCTGCTTTCTGCTTTCTGCTTTCTGCTTTTCGCCTCTCACCACTCAACACGATGAGCGTTAGCTCGAGTAAAGCTTTTGACGTGCCGGCCCCATCGGCAGGCTGAGTGGAGGGATTTATCCGGGGGTGGGAGCGCAGCGACCGTTCGACGAAGTCGAACACATCGAGAGGAGGTGCAGCGAAGCAAACCGGAGGCGATGCCCCCGGATGAATCCCGGAGCGAAGGAACCCCGAGCCCCAGCGAGGGGCCGAACGCCGGGGCCCAGACCTTTGGTTCCTTTGGGGCGTTTGCCAAAGGGACTCGCCGTAAGGGCGAAACCGCCAGCGGCAACACCCAAAAAAACGGATATTCACCCAAACCACCCAGAGAACCTGGTCGGCCCAAAGGCCGCCACGTTCACTCCGACTCAGGATCCACCTTGTTCTGAGTCAAATACCGATTCAAAGTCTCATCCCCAGCAGGCGAAGAATTATCCCCCGCCACCTGCCACAACCGCCGCTCAATCCCCTGCGCCAACAAATGCCCCACCGCCGCCTCAATCGCCGACAACACACACAACTGAGCCGGCTCATTGGTCGTATACCCCGCCTCAGCCTCAAGCAACTTCTTGAACTCGATAAACTTGAACACCCCGGCACTGCGTGCCACCGAATAAATCGTCTTGCTGGTCATCACATTCGCCAACACCTGCCCGCTGCGCACATCCACCGCGCGCAAATTCACAGTCACCTGATCCACCCGGTACTCACGGGACAGATCAATCCCCAGATACCGCGCCCCTTCTCCGCCACTGCGCACATTGGTGTCGTAAGCGATGATCCCGCCCTCAAGCATCATGTTCGCCGCCTGCAACGGCGGCAGTTCAGCCTGGATGTTCACCGGCGTATTGGGCTTTTTCTGCGACGCACGAATGATCTTGCGTTCGGTCAGCAGGTTCTGCAGCCCTTCACGCTCAAGCACCACAAACCAGCCACTGGCCTGCAAGGCATCCATCAACATCGACGCCGCACCCTGGGTGACGCTGGTGGAAAACGAACTGGCCGGGGTCGGCTTGTACTGTCCGGTCTGGTCACGGAAGCCGTACACCACCGCCATCAAGCGGCCCTTGGGTCGCGGCATTTTCAGCAAGTCGTAGTAGGTCGAGGCCCTGGGGGTCAGGGTCGGAGTGTCGGTGTCCTGCTCGGCCGACATCGGCTCACGCAGACCACACCCTTGTAATGCCGCCAACATCAGCCCTAGCGCTATTATTTTTTTCATGTCCATCACTCCCCGGAACCGTCATCCCGTCATGGGTTGAGGCCGTTTACCTGAATTTCGGAAACCTCGCCGCTCGCTCGGTCGGTCACTTCAATCGTGAGTGCCCCGGAGTCGTCGACGACGTTGACGATAAAAGCGTCGGTGGACAGGCTCCCCGTGTTGCCGGTGGAGATGTTGTCCAGCAGTTGCCCCAGCAACCGTGACTGCAATTGACTGGTGAAACGTTCGAGCGCCGAAGTGCCGGCCACCGTCGTACGTTTCTTGAGGTCCGGATCGTCGTAATCGTTTTGCGCCTGGGCGTTGTTGAGCAGCCAGGTGCCGTTGAGCGGGTTGCCGCCGAACGACGGGTTGACCGGTGTGTAGACCAGCTCGGTGGCCTGGACGGCGGCGGCGCTGGCAAGCCCGATCAACAACCCCGAGATCCAGAATCCGCGGCGCCGTGAGAACGTTGTCGTGTTCATAGTTCGTCCTTCTCAAGGTCGGTGGTGTCCTGCAACAAGGCTTCCAGCTTGCGCCGGACGACCTCCAGTCGAACCGAGTCGGCGGCCTCGTAGGCCTCGTCCTTCAGTTCTACGGTGTTCGGCGGCAGGAAGCGCCGATACACCAGGCGTTGCTGATATTCCACGGTCACCAGGCTGCCCCAGCGCGCGTCGGGGCGCTCGCGCACCACCAGGTTGAAATCCATCGGGCTGGTGTCGCGCAGGCGTTCGCTGAACGAGTAGTAAAAGTCGTGGCCGATGTGCGAGATCGTGTCGTCGACGATGAAGCCCATCATTTCGTCTTCCTCGGCGGCGCTGGCGCAGCACGCCACAGCAGCGAGGAGCAACGCGCACCACCACGGACGGCTCATGGCTGCAATGCCTGCGGCAGGGCCGACTGGCCTTTGACCGGGGACCCGTTGCCAGGGCCGGTGCCATCGAGAAAGGCTTTCTCGGCCACGAACTGCCAGTCTGAATAGCGCTGCATGCCTTCAAAATCCGACCACTGCGACGGGAAGTCCGCCTGCTTCAACGGCACTTCAGTGGACGGACTGTTGAGCCCGGTGATGCGCCCGTCGAAGCCCCGTTGCAGCGCCCATTCACCGCCGCCGAGCGGGTCCGGATAGAGCTGGCGCAGGTGATGCCGGGGTTCCGGAAAACGTTCATCCTGCAGCAGGTCAGCCAGGTCTTTCGGGTACTGCGCCAGCCCCGGCGAACTGCGGTAGTAGCTGCGCAGCGCCTGGGCGTATTGGGTGCCGACCCACAGCAGTTGCTTCTCGCGATCACGCCGCGAAACCGTCGACCACAACTCGCCGGCACTGGCCAGGCCCATGCCCATGATCACGATCAGGAACAGCACGCCCAGGTAGGTGAACCCGCCCTGCTCCGCGCGCTTACCACTCGGAATACTGGCTGCCATCACGCGCCCTCCCGGTAGCACCGCTCTTGATATCCGCCACGCCACCCGCCACACCTTCCGGCGGTGCGACCAGCACCCACTGGTCATTGCGTTCGGTGATCGGGTCCAGTGGCGCATTGCGCAGGTAACGCTGTTCGACCAGTTGCTCGATGGAATCGGGATAACGCCCGGTGTCGCCGTAGTAGTGATCCAGCGCCTCGCGCATGGCCGACAGGCTCTGGTGCAACGTGGTCTCTTTCGAGGCCTCGAGGCTGTTGAAATAGCGCGGCAAGGCGATGGTCATCAGGGTCGCGATGATCGCCATCACCACCATCAGTTCGAGCAAGGTAAAACCCTTTTCCCGGCGCATGAGAATCACCACTCGCGGTAAGCGATGCCGTTGAGGCCACGGCCCTTGGCGTGGGAGTAGACGTCGAACACGTCTTCGCCATCGCGCGGGTTCTGGGCCGAACTGTCGTAGGCCCGCAAGCCCCAACCGCCGTTGTCGTCACGTTTGGCCGGCACCAGCGGATCGCGGGGTATCCGGCGCAGAAAGTAGAACTTGGCACCCTTGGCACTGCGCACGTCGCGCACGCCTTCGACCAGCACCTTGAGGTTCGGCGGGTAACCGCTGCTGTTCAGCGATTTCTCGATGTAGCCGGCATCGAAGGCACGCTTGTAGGCGTCAATGCCATCGCGAATCTGATACAGCGCGGTGCGCAGTTCCTGCTCCTTGCCACGCCGTACCAGGGTCTCGGTCAGCGGCGCAGCCATGCCGGCCAGCAGGCCGATCAGGGCCAGCGTGACCACGACTTCGATCAAGGTAAAACCGCGCTGGGAGGCGTTCATGATCAAGGCTTCTCGACAGTGACACGAGTGGTTGCAACGGCGGCATCACCGATGGCCCGAGGCTGCGCGGCAGGCGTCGGCATCACGAAATTCTGCGAGCGATCCGGTGCCTGGATGTGCATGCTGGTTTCGGTGCCGGTCGGGAACTCCATGTCCGACGGGCTCTGGTACGGCAGGTTGCGCACGATCCGTGGGGTGATCGACAGCACCAGTTCCGATTTGCCGATGGTGTCCTTGTTGCTGCCGAACAACCGGCCCAGCCCCGGAATGTCGCCGAGGCCCGGAATCTTGTTGCCGGTGGCACCATGGTCGTTGCGCACCAGACCGGCGAGGATCTGGGTTTCGCCGTCGTGAAGACGCAGCGAGGTCTGCGCGTTGCGGGTATCGACCTGAACCGGGATCGTGCCCTGACGGGTCGGTTCCAGCGGCGTGGCGTTACTCACTTCCAGGGCAATCTTGATCGCCACTTCGTTGTTCAGGTGCACGGTCGGGGTCACTTCAAGCTTCAGACCGACATCCAGATAAGTGACGCTTTCGGTGATCACCGGCCCTTGGGTGGACGGCACCGAGGTGGCGCTGATGATCGGCACGCGCTGACCGATGTGAATACGCGCCTGCTCACGGTTACTGACGCGGATCACCGGGCTGGCGAGGGTGTTGATGTCGTTGTCCTGTGCGTTGATCTTGGCCTGCGGCGATGGCCCGATCGAGATGCGGTCGGAGTTGATGCCCTTGAGCTGGCCCAGCAGCGTGACGGGCGAACCGTCACTGTTGAGCACGCCGAAGGTGCTCGGCCATTGCAGGCCCAGATCGAGAATGCGCTGGGTGGCGACTTCCATCACTTCCACTTCCAGCACCACTTCGGGGTTGGACTGGTCTTGCGATTGCAGGAGTTTCTCGGCCATGCGGATCGCGTCTTCGGTGTCGCGCATGGTCAGGGTGTTCAGGCGTTCATCGACGAACACGTCGCGAGTCTTGAGCATGGTCTTGATCATGTTCAGTGCGGTGTTGGCGTCGATGCTGGTCAGGTAGAAGGTGCGCATCACCAGCTCTTGATAGTCCTTGAGCTTCTGCGGCGAGTCCGGGTAGATCAGCAAGGTGTTTTCGTTCACCACTTTCTGGTGCAACTGGTTCTGTTGCAACAGCAAGGCCACCGCGTCTTCGATACGCACGTCACGTACGAAGATCGTGGCTTTCATGTCCGGGCGCAGGTCCTTGTCGAAGATGAAATTCAGCCCGGCGACCTGGGACAGCACTTCGAAAATGGTCTTGAGGTTGGCGTCGCGAAATTCCAGGGTCACCGGGCGATCGAGCCGGGTGCGCAGTTGCGGGTACTGGATCACATTGCGGCTCTGCACCAGACGGATGTTGCCTTGCAGTTCCAACGCACCGTCGTTCTTCGGGTCGAGTTCGAGGATCTGTTTGACCTGCCGGTCGGCGCCGTAAATATCGCCCCGACGCAGGTCGCCACGGGCCAGCTCGAGTTTCTCGTCCATGCTGCGCAGGTAGTCGAGCTGACGCAGGGCATCCTGAGCGCGGCGGTTGTTCGGTTCGATGGTCAGCACCCGGCTGTAGGCCAGGCGTGCGTTGGCGAAATCGCGGCGGGCGCGGTCGGTGTCGCCGGAAGTCAGCAACGCGGTGATCGCCTTGGCCCGGCCGCTGTTGAGCAGCAGGTGCAGCTCGGTATCCCGTGGGTTTTCCCGCAAGCCTTCCTGGATCCGGGCCAGGCCCGCCTCGTACTGGCCCTGCTCGATCAGGTCAGCGGCTTCCTTGTTGGCGACCTGCGCGGTGCTGCACGCAACCAGCCCGGCGCACAGGCCAAGGCTCATCAGCAAACGGGATCTGTTCATTGCGTACTCCCCACAGACAAGGTCTGCGACAAATGCAGAGGCAGGTAGACCAGGCTCAATTCCAGATCGGAAATGCCGGTGATCTTCCAGGTGTCGTCGATCACATCCCCGTTGCGCACGACGTAGATTTTTTCGCCGTCCTGCAAAAACACCTGCAGGTCGCTGCGGTCATGCAGGCGGCCGACGAACTGGAACGGCACCGGTGGCAGGCTCGGGGCTTGCACCACCGGGGTCAGGTTGACGGGTTGCTCGGTGACGGTGGCCAGGGTCGGCGCGGCTTTCCAGGACTTGGCGGCGAACAGGTCGCCGGCCGGGCTCAGGTCCTTGATCGGTGCTGCGCCAGCCTTGGCATTGCTGGCCGGCAAGTCGCCATGAGCGGTGGCTTTGGCCGTGGTCGAGACGGCGACGTCAGTGGCGTCCGCGTCGTCGCTCGGCGAAAAATATTCGGGCAACCAGGCCAGCGCCGCCGCCACGCCGAAGAACGCCACCCACCCTGTTACGCGCTTGGTGTTCATCACGACCTCGACAGGTAAAGGGTCATACGGATCCGGCCATTGAGGTCGGTGTCGGCGATCTTCTTGCGTTGAAACTCGACGTCTTCCACCACCACCGCCGGCAACTGGCCGAGCAAGGCATGCAGAAAGCGGCGCAGTTGCGGGTAGCTGCCACGCACCGGCAACAGGATCTGGTAGCGCGCCAGATGGGTCTTGGGATCGACGCCAAGGGCGTATTCGCCACGTGCCAGGGTGATGTGCTCCTGCGCGGCCAAGGCGTAGATACGGTCGATGGCGACGGTGGCTTGCGGCTGGGCCGGCAGCTTGTTGCGAAAATCATCGAGCTGACGTTGCGGCACCACGGGCGGGGCAATGCTGCCGTCCTCGACCTTGGCCAGGTATTCGGTGGCTTCCTGGGTTTGCTGGCTGAGCTGTTGCAGCGATTGCCAGCCCGGCAGCAAACCGCCGAGTGCCCAGATCAACGTCGCGACCAGCAGCGCCAGCCCGGCCAGGCCCGGAACGCCGAGGCCTTGCAGGTATTCGTGGACGATCAGTCTAGGGATTCGCATCGCCCATCTCCCAGGTTGCCGACAGGTTGAACTGCACCGGTTGCTCCGGCGATTTGACGACGATTTCATGGCTCAGCAGCGACACGTCGGACAGCTCGTCGCTGGCCTCCAGCCGCTTGTGGAAATCCAGCATCGCTTGCAGATCCCGCGCCTCGGCGCTGATCCGAACCTGCCCCTTGCGGGCATCCGGGGTCAGGGTCAGCAACGCGATGTCGTCGCGCGGCATGGCTTCGAGCATGGCGAACAGGCGTTCCCACGGGCGGCGCAGTTGCTGCGAGACCTTGCGCATTTCGGCAAGGTTCTGCGCCTGCTCGCGGGTCTCGGCCGGGCTCAGGCTGGTCTTGGCACCGCTGTCCCCAGTGAGCTGACGCTGGGTGTGCTGCAAGTGACCTTGCTGCTGTTCGGCCTGATCGCCGAGGTGCTGCTGCACGCCGAAGCACACCAGCGCAAGGAACACACCGCCGCCGAGCAGGCTCCAGCCCAACGGGCCGGAACGTGGACGGGGCTGAAAGTCGAGGTTCAGGGCGCGCATCTCAGGCCACCGCCCGGGACATGACGTACAAGGCGTCACGCACGGTCATCGAGTCGTCTTCGAGGGTGCGCAGGTGCACCCCCGCCACATCCGGTTGCGCATCGAGGCGCGCCGGGGCGTGCAGGTAAACGTTGAACGCGCGTTCGCTGGTGGAGGCTTGCAGTTGCCGTTCGCGACCGATCAGCGCCGTCAGCGCCGCGTCACTGTCGCTGCCGCCCACCGAGCGCACCGATACCCAGCGCCCTTCCCTTGCCAGCAGCAACACGCTGCGTTGCGGCTCGGCGACCACGAACAGGAAGTCGCCAGCGTCGAGGCTTTTGTCGAAGCGGTTGAAGGCGCTCATCAGGTACGGCTGCACCGAGCTCAGACGCAGGTTGCGACCGCTGACCAGGGTGCGCAGACGTTCCAGCAGATCCTGCGGCAAAGCACTGGCGATACGATCGTGACCGGCCGGCTCGGCTGACAGCACCAGACTCCAGGGTTGCGTCGGTACACCAAACAGGTCCTCGAAACACAGTTGGGCGAAGCCGCGCAGTTCTTCAGGGCTGCTGATCTGCTCGCTCCACGGCACCAGGCAGAAACGGCTGAAGTGCCCGGAGATCACCACGCTCAGCTCGGAACCTGCGCGAGCGTGTTCGCCGAGCAGACGGTCGAGGGTGTCCAGCGCCACGGTGTAGCTGTGGAAGCCTTCGTCGATGTAGCCGACGCTGCCCAGCCACAGGGTGTCGCTGCCCCGGCGCTGGCCGAGGCCGACACCGCTGGCGCCGAGCACGGCGATAAATTGATCACGCGATAAAAGTGACACGATTGATCTCCTCCAGCGTGGTCCGACCGTGCTCCACCAGCTCCAGCGCCGACTCGCGCAACAGGCGCAAACCACGGGCGCAGGCCAGGGTCTTGATCTGAGTGATGGGTTGGCGCTCGACGATCATCTGCCGCAGTTCGTCGTCCAGGTGAAGCAGTTCGGCAATCGCCGTACGCCCGCGATAACCGCTGCCCCGGCAGTGGCCGCAGCCTTTGCCATGGACGAAGTGGTAATGGCCGACCTTGTGCGGGTCGAGGCCTGAGGCGCGCAGTTCTTCATCGCTCGGGGTGGCCGGTGCGCTGCAACTGCTGCACACCAGACGGATCAGGCGTTGCGCGAGAATCGCGTTGAGCGCCGAGACCAGGCTGTAGGGGTCGATTTCCATCTGAGTGAAGCGGCCGATTACGTCGAACACGTTGTTGGCGTGGATCGTCGTGAACACCAAGTGCCCGGTGAGCGCCGATTGCACGGCGATCTGTGCGGTGTCCGGGTCGCGGATCTCGCCGACCATGATCTTGTCCGGGTCGTGGCGCAGGATCGAGCGCAGGCCACGGGCGAAGGTCAGGCCTTTTTTCTCGTTGACCGGGATTTGCAGCACGCCCGGCAACTGATATTCCACCGGGTCTTCGATGGTGATGATCTTGTCCACACCGTGGTTGATCTCGGTGATCATCGCGTACAGCGTGGTGGTCTTGCCGCTGCCGGTGGGGCCAGTCACCAGCACCATGCCGTAGGGTTCGGCGGCCAGACGCCGCAGCTGGCGCAGGGTTTCGTCTTCAAAGCCCAGCGCCTGCAACTGCACGCCGCAGACCTTGTCGGCCAGGTCCTGTTTGTCGAGCACCCGCAGCACCGCGTCCTCGCCGAAGATGCTCGGCATGATCGACACCCGGAAGTCGATCTGCCGGCCGCTGATGCCGATCTTGAAGCGACCGTCCTGAGGCACGCGTTTTTCGCCGATGTCCAGTTCGGCCATGACCTTGACCCGGGAAATCACCTGCTCGGCGAATTCGCTGCCCTGGATCTTGCTGATGTTGTTGAGCACGCCGTCGATCCGGTACTTGATCACCAGACCGTTGCCGGTGGTGCCGAGGTGGATGTCGCTGGCGTGCATTTTCAGCGCGTCGTAGAGGGTCGAGTTGACCAGTTTCACCACCACGCTCGAGTCTTCGCTGATGCTGGTCAGCGACAGGCTTTGCAGGGTGTCGACCTCGCTGCCGGCGTCGGCCTGGGCGTTGAGCGATTCGACGGCATGGAAGCTTTCTTCGTGACGGGCCAGATAGGCCTTGAGGTCGTCGGCGTGCACCAGATACAGCGGCGCGCCGTGCAGGCATTCGTCGATCCAGGCCAGGCGCGAAGTGTCGAAGGGGTCAGCGAACACACCGATGACTTCATCGTTGTGGCGCAGCAGGATGAATTCACGTTTGAGGCATTGCGCGAGGGTGACCCGGTCGAACACCGGGGTCGCCATAAACAGGGTGTCGGTGTCGAGCACCGGGTAATGCAGGGTGGCGCCGAGGCTGGCAATGAACGGCATCGGCGCCAGTTCGCAAAGGACATTGAGTGCGTCGAGCACCCGTTCCCCGGAGGTGCCGGCCCGCGCCCGGGCCTGGGCCAGTTGTTCACTGGAGAAGCGTGTCGGGGCACACGCAGGCTGCAACGCATCGACGACAACGGACAGACGTTCCATGGCTTGCTCTCCAACACCCGGGGCTTGAGGCCCTGACGGCGCGGGAGGCGAGTTCGGCGAGTGCCGGAACGTCTATCGCGCCATTACTCCCCGGTGAGCATTTGATCGTCGTCCGGTGCCATGGCCTCCGACCGGTTTCGTCGGCGGTCCGCCAGCACCCAACTGCCATCGTACAACTGCAACGGGAAGCTCTCGGTCCTGCTCTGGCGTCGTTCGACGAACCCTTCGGACGGGCTCGCACCGGGTTTCGCTTCGCGCTGGATCCCCAGAAGGTCGCAGACAGCTCGGGCCAGTTCCGCCAGTGGAAACGGTTTGAACAGGATGTGACTGACCCCCAGTTGCCGCGCCCGCTCACAGACTTCAGCGGTCGGGTGACCCGTTATCAGCACGAAATGACACGTCCTGTTCTGGCGGACCGCGTCGAGCACCTCGAACCCTTCCATATCGGGCAAGCGGTAATCGAACACCAGCACGTCGGGAGCGAAGGTCTCGGCCTGGCCGATTCCGTCTGCGCCGTCATGTGCAATCCGGACATCCAGCCCTTGCGCCGACAGATAATCCTGAAGGTTCTGTGCAAGCAGCTGTTCGTCTTCGACAACCAGTACTTTGTTAACCAAGGTCTACTCCTTGCAGCGACAGATCCGGCCTTTTCAAATCAACTGCCCGATCCTGCTGGAGTGCGCCTCACAAGAGGTAACGCACACTTCATGCCAGGCCGAGTGCCGGTAAATTGATGTCTTCATGTCCTTGAATTTGATGACAATGCCCGCTCGTCCCGGTACCCCGTTCCCCAGAAACGGGGAAGCACCTGAATGGGCATCGAAGCCATTCCCCACTATTGGGGGGGAACCTTCAATCGTCGTCAATTCGTTCGATCCTGTTCTGCGCCCGCAATTGCGCGAGCACCTGGCGACGAGCCTGGACCTGTTGCTGTCGGGCACGCTGTACCCGGACTGTTGCAAGCCCCTGCATCTGTGGGACATCGGCTGCCTCCAAGTGGTTCTGCAAATAGATCAAATGCCAGCCGAATGGCGAGCGAACGGCATCGCTGGCGAACGTTGCTCCCTCAATCACAGAGGCGCGCATCTGCATCAAGCGTAGACGCGCCGCCGCGTCTGTGGCGGCATCGGCGTCCGGCGCCACCCGAACCAGCAAATGCCGAGCCTGCAAGGTGTTGGCGCGGATCAACGCGGCGAACATCTGCTGCGCCACCAGTTCACGTCGGGTGTACTCGGTGAACGAAGCTTCGTCGAACCCCGCATCCTGCAAGCGCCGCAGGAAGTTGTCTCTGCCGCCGATGGCGACGCGAATCTGTTCGACCTGTTGCTGCACCGCTTGATCGTCCACCTTCAGGCCACGTTTTTGCGCCTCCTGCCACAGCAGTTCCTTGTCGATCAGCGTGTCCAGCGCGGCCTGGCGCAGCTGTTTATAGGCCTTTGGACTGCGGATGCTCGCGACGGCGCGGCCCCGGTCTTCCAGGTATTCGGCGAAAAACCGTTCCAGACGATACTCGGAAATCACCTCGCCGTTGACCCGCGCCGCCACCGGTTCCGTATTGGCGAACGCGATCGGCAACCAGCATGCCAGCAGCCACAACACGCTTTTGAGCTTCATGATCAAGGCCTCCGTTCAGGGGCTCGCGAGAATCGGTTTGTAGGGCGCGACCAGATAGAAGCGCTGATCGGGCAAGTCCACGGTGACCACATGCGCCCCGCTCAAGCCCGATCGCCGGCCGGGGCCGAAGCTGAGGCGCGGGGTCAGCCCCGTGTCGAAGTCGTGCAGGCCTTCGAGGGCCGCCACCATCTTTTCGCGACTGGCGTCGCGCCCGGCCTGCTTCATGGCTTCGCTGAACAACAGCATCGAGGCATAGGCGCCGACTTGCAGCACCGCATGCTGCGCGCCGAGGCCCTGATGTTCACGCAGCAGGGTCAGGGCCATGCGCCCGGCCTGGGTCCAGTCGCTGGGCACGAAGGGATAGGCCAGAAAAACCCGCCGGGAAAAGCCCTCGGGCACTTGCAGCAAGTCGCCCGCCACCTGGCCGGACGTCGCGAACAGATACGGCACTTGCCCGGCATGCTGCAACCCCGTCGCCAGCCGACTGAAACCGCTGCCGCTGCCCAGGTAGAACACTGAGCGTGAGCCCAGCGGCAAGGCATCCGCTGCCGGGTCGTAGGCCTGCATTCGGACATTTTTCCAGCCGTGATCCTGCAAGTATTGCCCCAGCGCCTGCGCGGCCTGCACCTGGGTCGGGTCGTCGGGATAGGCGATCAGCGTCGGCCCTTGCAGCACTTTCAGGCTGGCGGTGGCGTAGTCGGCCAGGGCGATCAACTGCTCGCGCAATCCTGGCAGCGGTTCGAAAATCTGCGCACTGGCCTGCACCGAGCCCATCAAGGACAGCGGCCCGATCAGGGGCAGACCGGCCTGCTCCAGGCGCGGTGCCAGTTCGCTATCCAGCGCCGGGGCCAGCGGGGCGATCAGCGCAAAGACCTTTTCCTCGTCGATCAGCCGTTGCAGAGCCTGCTCGGCGCTCGCGCGGTCCGGACCGGGATCGACCACGGTCAGGCGCAGTTGCCGGCCATGAATGCCGCCCGCCTGATTGATCCGCGCCACGCTGCCGTTGAGCACCGCCGCCACCGTGGCGCCCTCCTCGGCCAGCGGCCCCTGGCTCGGCAGCAAAGTGCCCAGGTGCAAAGTCTGGTCATTGAGCCCCGGATCGCGATCATCGGCCAGGCGTTTGAGATAGGCAGTGAGGTTGCGCTGATCCTTCATCGACAGCAGAAAGCGCGGCATGCTCGGGTCGAGCCGATTGTTGCCGGGGTCACGCCCCTCCTGAATCACCCGCGCCAGACTGCTGTCGGTGTAGGCCGGGTAGTTGCGGCCATTGATCTGTTGCTGACCGTGGAGGCTGGTCAGCCGCGACCAGTTCAGCTCCGGTGGACGCACGCCGCCTTCGGGTCGGCCGAGACCATCGGCACCGTGGCAGTTGGCGCAAGGCAGGCTAGTGGCCGGCAGCAACACGTCCGCCGCACCGACCCGCGCCATGATCGCCTCGCCGCTGGCCGACAGGCCTTCGCGGTACAGGCGCTTGCCGGCGCTTTCTTCAGCGGTCAGCGGCAACGCGGCCGCGCCGAGGCTGGCGCCAGCGAGCAGGATCAGGGCGAGAACGCGGCGCAGGTTCATGGCGCGGACTCAGCGGCCGGCCACGGGCATTGTCAGCAGTTGCAAGCGCTGGGCAATGGCGGCCGCCGGGGCGTCGGGACGGATCTTGCTCCAGCGTTTGTTGGCGACATCGCCGACGATCAACTGGGTCGAGTGCTGCTCCGGCGTCGGCACGATCTGGCCGATGCGACCGAGCACCAGATCCATCTGCGCCTTGTCGCCGGTAAGGAAAAGCCAGTGAGGGTCATCGGCACCCTGCTTCAAGGTGTAAGCCTTGAGCACCGCCGGCGTGTCGCGCAGCGGATCACTGGTAAGGGAAATGAAAGTGATGCCGTCGGCCTTGTCGCCCAGCAGCTCGCGGACTTCCTTGAGCTTGCGGGTGATCAGCGGACAGGCGTCGTTGCAACTGGTGAAGATCACGTTGAGCAGCACCACGCGGTTTTGCAGCGCGTCACTGTAGAAACGCTGGGTGACGCCGTGTTGATCCAGCAACGGCGTGTCGGTGAACCAGGTTTTCGCGTCATGAGTACCTTTGGCCGGCGCGGCGGCCACCGTCGCCGGGGCCTCGGGCGCGTGGCCTTCGTGGGCAAAGGCCACGTTGCCGAGAATCCAGAAGCACACAGTCAGGCTGATCCAGTCGAGCATTCTCATGGCTGTTGCTCCATGGCAATCGCGGTGTGTTTGGCGTGGGTGCGCAGGCCGCTGAGTTTTTCCACTTCCTTGGCCAGCAGCGCCGGATCGGTGAAGCCGTAGTAGCGCGTCCAGTGGCGGCTGTTGCCGTCACCGACGAGGATCAGCGGCTGATGGTTCTTGAAGTCACCGCTGAAACTGCCCAAGCCTTTGAGCGTGGCGTTGATCGACTGCGGCGAACCGGTCAGCCAGCTCCAGCCCGGCCCACGCTGGAAAGAGCGGGCGTAATCCAGCAGGCGTTTCGGGTCGTCGCGCTGCGGGTCGATGCTGATCGACACCAGTTGCACTTCGCCGCCGACCCGCGAACCCAGCTGTTTCTGCACCTTGCCCATGATCGACGAGACCACCGGACAAACCGTGGTGCAGCTGGTGTAGATGAAACTCATGACGACGATTTTGTTGTGCACCAGATCCTGTTCCAGGCGCACGGTCTTGCCGTTCTGGTCGAGCAGCGGCACGTCGACGAATTTGACCTGGGTGTGTTCCTGGGTGCTGGCGGCCGGTGCCTTGTGCCCCGCGTGTTCGTCCGCCGAATGAGCTCGGGCCTGATGAATGCCGGCGGCCAACAGGCACAGGGTCAGCAGGCCGGATGATACGAATCGGTTCATGGTGTTGTCCTCGTCACTGAGTCTGGCCGGGCAACACCCGGACACTGGCAAAGGTCTTGTCGTCGAAACCGGCGCCCAGCGATGCCGCGCGCACATGCAGGTACCAGGCGCCGCTGCGGTCGAGGGTCACCGGCGCTTCGTACACGCCGTCGGCGACTTCCAGCGCCGCGACTTCACGAGGCCTGGATGTCGGCGCGAGGAAGTAGCGCAACTGCACGTCTTTCACGCCGCTGCGCTGCACCTTTTGCTTGCCTTCAACGATGCGGAATCGCACCACGTACGGGTCGTTGAGCGCCACGGCGGTCTTGCCCGGCAGGAACTCGACTGTCGGCGGGCCGACGTGTTTTTCAGCCGCGCCGTCGGGCTCCACCTGCGCGCTGAAGCAATGAATGATGTTCGGTTGATTGAGCAGGAACGCCACGTCGAAACGCCCCGCCGTCGGCAGTTTCACCCGGGCGCTGTACAGGCCCGGCGACACCTCGCGCAGACTGCGGTCGACAACCATCGCCGCACGCGCAACCTGCCCGCGATTGGGGTAACCGGACATCGGCGCGTTCATGCCTTCGGCGTAGAAATAGGTGGTGTTGTCCACCGGGTTGACCACGAACACCGCGTTGTCATCCCGCGACACGGCGAGGCTCGACGCCAGCGGCAAATCCCCGGCCAGCCGTGGCGGCTGCGGCCCGGCCTCGAAACCCTGGCTGATCGGCTGCCGCCCTTCGCCGAGCGACGCCAGATTGATCATGGTGACTTTCGGCGAGGCCAGGCCACGCACGTAGGCATAGGCTTTGGTGAACACCACTTGATAGGGTTCGGCCGAGACTTCCAGATCATGGATCGCAGCGTCGTTGGCGGCGTCGATCACCGTGGCGCGGTTTTCCAGCGTATTGAGCACCACGCCAAAGCGGCCATCAGCGCTGAAACCCATCGGGCCAAGGCCCTGTTGCAGCTTGATCACCCGCCGCACGGCGCGGCTGTTGCTGTCGATCACCGTGACAGTGCCGTCCTTTCCGTCAGCCACGTACACCGCGCCGGACAGCGGCGAATACGCTACCGACAACGGGCTGGAGCCGGTTTTGATCTGTTGCAGGAGGCTCAGGCTGGCGATGTCGATGACGCTCAACGTGCCGTCGTCGCGGTTGCTGACGAAGGCAAAGCGGCTGTCCTTGCTGAAAGTGATTTCGTGGTGGCCACGACCAGTCGCCAAGTGTTTGAGCGGTTTCAAGCTTTGGGCGTCGATCACGGTGATACCGGACTCTTCGGCCTTCGCCGCGTTGTTGCCGACCCACAGCAGGCGCTCGTCCGGTTGCAACACCACCCGCACCGGTTGGCTGCCGGCGGCCACCGAGTCGAGCACCTTGAATTGCTCGCTGTCGATCACCGCGACTTCCCCCGCTGTCGGCATCGACACGAAGACCTTTTTGTTGTCTTTGGGCGTAACCCAGTCCATCGGCGGTTGCTTGAGTTCGATCCGCGCAAGCGTGCTGGTGATGCCGCCGACCGACACCGACGGATCAATCACCGAAACGCTGGCATCGCGGTTCATCACCAGCAGGAAGTAGCTGTTGAGATCGAGTAGCGGCCGCGCGCCGATGTTGGATTTGAGGAACGTCCCGACCCGGGATTTGCAGCTCTTGTCGCGGCCCTGGGTCTGGTCGGCGGCAACGGTTTCGGGATCGATCCACGCTCCCGGCGCCACGCCAGACAGCGGCTGGCCGGAGGCGCCATCGGTGACGCGAAACTGCACGTCGGCGAACTCGCCTTCACGCAATTTGCCGTCGCGAGCCAGCGGTTGCAGGTTGAATGCAATCGACACGCCGTCGCGGGTCAGCACCTGCCCGGGCCCGGTTTGCGCCAGGGCAATCTCGCTCAGCGTGAGCAACGCCCCGGCCATCGCCAGAAGACAGACGCCGATGATGTTAATGATCCTGTTCATGTCGCTCTCCCCTGCCAATACATCCCCGACTGCATTCCCGCTATTGGCCCTGAGGGGCCGGTTCCGGCTCATTGGTCACCCGCAGCAAACCCCATAACCCCGCCGTGTTGCCGAACGAAGCGTTGTCGCGGAACAGGTAATCACCCGCTATCGCGTTGGCGCCGCCGGCGCTCGGCAACATGAAGCTGAAGTGCGCCGCCGGCAGCACGCTTTCGCGGGCGCCGATGTACATCGACATCGGGTTGTAGCCGAACTTCACCGAGCCCACGCCGGGGGTGTTCATCGGGTAGCCGCCGACATCGCTCTTCTCCGACTGGAACGGATTGACCGACCACAGGTGCCCGTCGAGCTGGAAGGTCGAGCCACGGCTGCCACCGGTCGGCATCAGGATGTGGGTGCGGAACGGCTGCCCTGGCCTGGCGTAGAACACCGGGGTCTGCGGATCACCGCCGACCAGCGCGTTGCTGTAGGCCATGTGCGCGTTGGGCACGTCGCCGTAACCGTGGCCATCGGCGCGGCCGAACGGTGCATCCGGCGCCAGGCCGAAGCGGTACCACATGGGTTCGGCCTTGTAGTTGATGGCCATGCCGGCGTTGTCCTTCGGATCGTTCGGCACGCCCATGCCTTCGGAGGCAATGCCCTCCACCGGCCGACCATTGGCCCAGCGCAGGTTCAGGGCACGCTGCCAGACCATCGCAAAATCGCGATAAGCCGTTTGCCCCGCCGCCGTCACCGTGGCGCTGACCTTGCGTGCATCGTCGACCCAGGTGGCGCCCGCCGGCAGGATGCTCATCGCCCCGCCCAGGCCTTTTTGCGGTTGTTTGATCACGTCCGCCGGGGTGAAGTTGAGGCCGCCGAACTCCACGGCTGTGGCGTTGATGTTGTCGACGCTGCGCCCCAGTTGGGTGATCGGTTTGCCTTCGCGCTCCAGGTGCCCGGCGTAGTACTGATAGGTACGGGTCGGGTACGCACCGGTGCTACCGACACGCGGTGGCACGGTCTGGATCGGGTTGGCGCCGACGTTCACACCGTCGGATTTGGTGATGTCGTAGGCCAGTAGTTGCGCGTGCAGTCCGACGTGGCTGGACGGCCGCAACAGGTTGTTGTTGAAGGTGGTCGAACCGTCGCCACCGTTGCGATCACGCTTGACCAGGCCTTGCAGGATCGCGGTCTGCGCCAGGTCCGGCATGACGCTCGGCAAGCGGTTTTCCAGGGTGATGTTGATGCAGTCGCCGGCAGCGGCGCGCAGCACCAGCGGCTCCACCGGAATGCCGGGTTTGAGCTTGCCGGTGGCTGGATCGAGATCCGCCTTGCGCACATAAAGGATCGCGGTCGGGTCATGGATCGGCCCGCTCTGACCGCCGATGGTGATGGTTTCGCCATCCTCTGGATCGGTCACCGTCACCTGCGGAATGCTCACTGGCCGCGAGTTGAACACCAGCGTGCCGCCCGCCGGACTCAACGGCCCGCCAACATGCTGGCCGAGCCCGGCCGAGTCGCCGATGGTCAGCCCCAGCGGGTTGCGCAGGATGTCATTGGCCAGCGCCGCGACCACTTCATAATTGCGCTGCATGGTGGGTCGGGTGCCGATGCCGTTGGGGTTGGCGCTGATCCGTGGGCAGGTGCCTTCGAATGCCACGGTGTTGCGCATGCCGGTGGGTTTCGGGTTGTTCGGCAGCGCGAACAGGTCATTGCGTTGCGCGGTGTAGTTGCGCATCACGCCCCAGATGCCGTTCCAGTAGCCTTCGATCGAGGCGTCCATCGAGTACAGATAATCCCCGGTGGTCGCCGCCGAACTCGACAGCATCGACACCGGCGCGATGAAGCCCATCTGCTCGGAGATCCCGACCATCTGCGAAGCGCGCCACCCGGAGTTCGAACTGTTGCCGAACCCGGAACCGCTTTGCAGCCATTTCACGCCGTGCAGGGTGACGTTGTGCTCTTCCTCGTGGCCGCCGGCATGCACCCGCAACCGCACGTTGTCGCCGGTGTAAGTGCGCAGCATCGGTGTGAACGGATCACCCGGTTCGGCGCCACCCTTGTTGATGTGCGGTGGGAACAGCGTGGTGCCGCCAGTAGGCCCGGTGGCCGAACTGATCTGGTTCGGTGCCAGGTTCAGCGCCGGGATCGCCCGATCGGTGCGGCTCTGCATGGCGTACGCCAGGTCACCGCCGAGGCCGTCGGCCTGCATGCCGCGCTTGCCGTCCGGGCCGACCTTGTTCGGGTCGAACACCCGCAGGCCCAGCGGTTCGTTACGGTAGTTGACGACGAACATGCCGGGGTCATCCACGGAAATCGCCTGTGGGCATGGCCGGCTCGGGCAACCCGGTTTGATCCCGCCGCGCGCCTCGACCACCGCTTCGAGCAGGTTGCCGGCGTTGTTGCGCACCGGCGGGTTGATCGCAAAGCGGAAGCTGTCGGCCGTGGCCGGGAACGCCTGCGCATTCGGGATGCCGTTCGGCCCGGCGCCCACATACACCCCGGCCTCATAGGCGTGCTGGAAGTCGCTGTACTCCAGGAAAAACTCGCGGAAGCTGTCGTTCAAACCGTCGCCGTCGAGGTCGCCGGTGTTGATCACCGCTTGCCACGACGTCGGCCCGCCGTCCTGCCGGGCGCCGCTGTACAAAGGCTCGCCGGTTTCGGCGTGGAACCAGGTGGAACCGGCCGGTTCAGCCAATACGGTGGCGTAGAGGCCGATTTGTTGGTGCGTCGATGGGCCGAGGTGGTCGTGGGTGAAGATGGTGCCCAGGCCGCGATCCACGCCTTTGCTGTTGATCACCGGGTCGACGAACCAGCGCTGCATCGCCGTGCGTGCGCCCATCCAGTCGCTGCGTCCGTACTGACCGAAGAATGGGTGCGCCTTGGCTTTCGGGCACGCGGGAGTGCCGTCGCGCGGGTCGGTGCCGGCGCACTGGTTGAACTCGCGGATCGCATGCACACGTTCCTGTACGGCGCCGGGGGAAAGCACGCCGTCCTCGTAGTTCCAGCCGTTGGAGGAACCGTCCGCCGCCGTCAGGTCCCACTTCGGCAGGTGAATGTGCTGGCCGATCACGTCGGTCGGGGTGCGCACCTGATAATCGTCCATCTCGTAGACGGCCGGCACCAGGTTGGTTTGCTGGTATTGCACGCAGTCGAAGGTGTTCATGCGCATCACCAGCGGCTCTGGCGGACGCTGCTTGGTGATCACCGGCCAGGCGTCTTCCCACAGCGCCAGGATGCGCGCCTGCGGGAAGTGATAACCGACCTTGTTGTACACCGCGTCGAACTGGATGTTGGCGGCTTTGTAGACCCGTGGCCGGTCGGCGGTGAAGGTCGAGGCGCCGACGAAGGACATGCCATCGAGACGCTCGCCGCTGTTGAATTCGCCTGTACCGGCGCTGCTGGTCAAACGTTTCTGACGGTCATCCATGCACGGTTCGTAGTAAGGCGCACCAGCAATCGGCAAGGCACCATTGGTGCGGAAGGCCTTGGCCACCACTTGATTGCCGGGCAGCAAGGCGAAGCTTGGGTGATCCTTTTTCGCGTGGAAAGCCATCGCCGCCTGTTCGACTTCGGTGCCCTCTTCGGGCAGATAAATCGGTTTGGCGCGGGTGACTTCCTTGGAGAAATCCAGCGACGTGGTCACGGTGAGCGCTTCGCCGCCAGCAGACTTTCCGTCCAGTGCATGACGCGGCAAACCACCGTCCCAGCCGCCGGATTGCGTCGGGTCGAGGTTGGCCCACAGCGCCTTGCCGCTGGCTTTGAGCGATTGCGCGGTGGCGGCGTCGAGCATGTCCAGCGGTGGAGTCGGCGGACGTTGCCCGACCGAACTTTCCATGCCGCCGATCCAGAACGGATAGCCAGGGTTTTTCAGGCTGCCGTCGGCGTTGCGGTTGGCTTCGCTGCGATCCACCAGGGCCAGAGAACCAACAGCCTGAGCGCCAGCGTTGCCGCCGTGGTGTTCATCGTCGCCCTCTTCTTCCTCATCGTCGTCATCGCTGGCGGCAACCATCGTTTCGCCGATTTTCGGCACCACCACAACCTTGCCCGGCATCGGCGCCATGGCTTTGCCCGGCAGCGGCACGATGGCGGGGATTGGCGTGCCGGCAATGATTTCGCCGTCCGGCAAGGCGCGGGCACCGGCGGCGGGTTTACCACTGCGCAGCGCATAGGGTTCGCTGTGGAAACCATCGGCACCCTGCTGGGAAACCTCCAGTCGGGTGCCCTCTTCAAACACATCGTGCACCCGCCACATGGCCCACATGCCTTGGGCAAAGTGCGGATAGAAGTGGCAATGGTAAATCGCATCGCCCGCCACGCGGTTGCGATTGCCCGAGCCGCCATTGGCGATTTCATAGGTGTAGCCAGCCCCCGGCCCGATGCCCTGAGCGTCGACGTAATCGGAGTTGTCATCGTTGGGATTGAACAGCCACTGGTGACCGTGCAAGTGGAAGATGTGGTGCTCGTAACCGTTATGGGTGTTGCGGAATTTGACGAAGTCACCGATGTAGCTGTGGGCGACGTTCGATGGTTCAGACGGATACAGGGCCATGGTGGCTTTCACGCCGACCTGATCGGCACGTGGCGTCTGGCCGGGGGCGATGTTCTCAAGCCCGGTGTTGGCCGGCACGTCCACCAGCATCGCCACGTCGCCGACGGTGTGCGAGCTGAGGAAGAATTCTTCGTAGGCGCAGGACAGGCAATCGTGCATCGGCCCCACGCCCAAACGGTTGGCGATCACTTCGGCGCCCATGCCGCCGGCACCGTAGTTGATCATGAACGAGTCGCGGGTCGGCTCCAGCACATGGCCCATCACCGGGTCGGCGAAGTAAGCCGGGAACGCCTGGGTGACGGCGGTTTCGTCCTGGAACTGCGCGGCGAAATCGCGGAACGGCTCCAGCCGGTTGGGCAACGCCGGGTTGCGTTTGCCCACCGATTCCAGTGGATAGGTGATCGGCGGAAAGCTGCCGTCGGGGTTGCTGCCCATGACGATGGCGTCGCTTTCGCTGGAGATGATTTCGCTGCCGTCGACCATGCTGATGATTGGCATGCCGGCCTTGCCTTCGCGCAGCCACGGCTCGCGCTGCGGGTAGCGGGCCTGGTAATCGACGATGGGATGTCCGGCGGGGGTGCGGCCAGTGCTGGCCAGGCGCATGTCTTCTTCGGTGAGGGTGTTGCGGTAAGTGCGGCCGCCCTTGGGCACGACCACCACCTGGGCAAACAGACCATTGGCATTGTTGCCGGCCGCGCCCTCCCCGCCGAACGTCGCGCCACGGCTGCTGACATCGAACGCCCCTTCGCGCTCGGCGTACAACAGATAGGAACGGCTGGCACCGGGGGCGACCAGACTGTTGGCGTTGCGCCCGGTGAACGAGGCGATGTCATCGATGCTGTTCACCGCTTGCAGGCCGTTGACCTGGAAACCGACATGCCGGTCGGCGACTTGCTCGTCGGCCTTGAAGGCTTCGCCGACGTTGGCGTTTTCCTCTTCACCCTCAGGCTCGGAGTGATGGTTCGGGTTGGCCTGATACGCCAGCAGGTTTTGCAGGTTGATCGTCAGGCAATCCCCCGCCGCCACGCGCAGCACCAGCGGCCGTGGACGCTTGTCCGGGCGCAGCGATACTTTGCCCGGCACCGCCGAACCGCCCTGTGCCAGTGACCGGTCGTGGTCATCGACCACGTCGCGGCGCAAGGCGAACATCATGCCGTTGACGTTCTGCGCACCGAGGCGGTTGAACATCAGCGGCTGATCGAAGGCCACGACGTTGGCCACCAGATTGCGTTCGCAGCGCACGGCGGCGCTGGCCAGTTCGACGCTGAGCATCGAGGCCAGCAACAGCAGCCAGTTCAACAGGGATGGTGCGTGGTGAATGCCAACCATGATCGGAAACCTCGTAGTGGGTGCTCACAGGGAATGATTCTCGACAAAGCCCTCGGAGCAATCCGCATGCCACAAAAAATCGTGTTTCTGTTCAATCAGTTACAGAAATCATTTGAGAATCCGGGGGATATTCCCCACCCGTTTCCCCGTTTTTCCGACCCGGCGGATTTGCCCCGAAAGTGGGGAAAACCGGGTTGAAGGTTTACAACGGCGCGTCCGCTGCCAGCCCCTGCAGACGCCGATACTGGCGCAGGACGCTGGGCACATAACGCTGGGTTTCGGCGAACGGCGGGATCACCCGGCCACGGCTGAGCACCGCGTCGGGGCCGGCGTTGTAGGCCGCCACGGCGAGCGCGATATCGTTGTCGAACAGGGTCATCAGGCGCTTGAGATACCGGGCCCCACCCTGGATGTTGGCCTTGGGGTCGTAGACGTCGGTCACCCCCAGTTCACGGGCGGTGTCGGGCATCAGTTGCATCAGCCCGCCGGCGCCTTTGGGCGAGGTGGCGCCGGGGTTGTAGTTCGACTCGGCGTTGATCACCGCGTGCAGCAAGGCTTCGGGCAAGTGATTGGCCGTGGCCGCCGCCGACACCAGTTCCGCGTAGGGCTGGTTGGCGATCAATTGCGGTTGCCGGTCAAGGCTGACCACGGGCATTTGTGCCTCGTGAATCACCCGTTCGTAGGTGCGTCCGGGGCGGTGGACGTTGGACAGCACGTAGCTGCCCTTGGCGTCCACGGAGACAAACACATCGGCCTCGGCGATGCCGGTCAACAGCATGCAGCCAAGCAGTCCTGCGCAGATTGGATTGAGCATTGGGCCTCCCCTGACAGGCCCCGAAAAATTGGGGGAAATGCCCCACTGACCTGTCGTGAATCAGCCGTACGCAAGCACTGTGCCGACTCTCGAGAAGCCCGTATTTCAAGGGCTTCAGCCCGCACGCAGGATTTATCGGGGGCTGAGCATGGCAATTGCATAAGCCCTCAGGCGACTTGGCTGCCACTCACCGGAGGTCATCATGAAGCTGCATGTTCGTCCGCGCGCCCAACAGGGTTTCACCCTGCTCGAATTGCTCGTGGTGCTGGTGGTGCTCGGCCTGTTGGCCGGGATCGTCGCGCCCAAATATTTCGCCCAGTTGGGGCGCTCCGAAGTGAAAGTCGCCAAGGCGCAGATCGAAGGCCTGGGCAAGGCACTGGACTTGTATCGGCTGGAAGTCGGCCACTACCCGTCCACCGAACAGGGCTTGCAGGCGCTGGTGACCGCGCCGAGCGACGAGGCGAAATGGACCGGCCCGTACTTGCAGAAAAAACTTCCGCAGGACCCATGGGGCCGTAATTACACCTACCGCTACCCCGGTGAAAACGCCGAGTACGACTTGCTGTCGATGGGCAAGGACGGCCAGCCCGGCGGCGAAGGCGAAAACGCCGAAGTCACCAACTGGCAATGAGCGGAGCACAGGGCATGCGTTTTCATCTGAAGGCAGTGGGCAAGGCCGGCGTGGTGTCGCTGAACATCGAGGCGCCCGGTCACAGCGAAGCGCGGCGCATCGCCGAGGATCAGGGCTTGCGCGTGGTCAGCCTGCACGCCGAGCGTCACTGGCGTTCGCTGCGCCTGAGCCAACGCGAAACCTTCAACCTGGTGCTGTTCAGCCAGGAGCTGACCACGCTGCTCAACGCCGGCCTGCCGTTGATCGATGCACTGGAAAGCCTGGCGGAAAAAGAAACCGCGCCCGCCGCCCGAAAAACCCTGACTGAGCTGGTACGGCTGCTGTACGAGGGCAAATCGTTCTCCCAGGCGTTGGCCCAGTTGTCGGCGGTTTTCCCGCCGCTGTACGTGGCGCTGGTGCAGTCCAGCGAGAAGACCGGTGCGGTCGGCGATGCGCTGGGTCGATATGTCAGCTATCGCCAGCGCATGGACGAGGTGCGGCAGAAGATCGTCAGCGCCTCGATCTACCCCTTGCTGTTGCTGGTGGTCGGCGGTGGCGTGGTGCTGTTTTTGATGGGTTACGTGGTGCCGCGCTTCAGTCTGGTGTTCGAAGGACTGGGCTCGAACCTGCCGTGGCTGTCGCAGATTCTGATGAGCAGCGGCATGTTCCTGCACGCGCATCAGGGTGAGTTTTTCGGGATTCTGGCGGCGATCATCACCGCCCTCGCCGTGTTGCAGAAACAACCGGCGTTTCGCCGTGGGCTGGATCGGCTGGTGGAAAAACTCCCCGCCGTGCACCAGCGGATCTTCATGTATGAGCTGGCGCGGTTTTACCGATCACTGGGGATTCTGCTGCAAGGCGGGATTCCGCTGGTGACCGCCATGGGCATGGTGCGCGGCCTGCTCACCGTGGCCTCACGGGCACGTTTGGACCAGGCCTGCGAACGGGTGCGCGAAGGACAGTCATTGTCCACCGCGCTGGAGCTCAATCGGCTGGTGACGCCCGTGTCCCTGCGCCTGCTGCGCGCCGGCGAGCAGTCCGGCAACCTCGGGCAAATGATGGAACGCAGCGCCGACTTCTACGACGAGGAAATCAGCCGCTGGATTGAGTGGTTCGTGCGGCTGTTCGAACCGCTGCTCATGACCTTCATCGGCCTGCTGATCGGGGTGATCGTGATCCTGATGTACATCCCGATCTTCGAACTCGCTTCAAGCATTCACTGACCCCGGGAACGGGTCGACTCAAGCGCAACACTGCACAACCAGGTTCCCAATCAAGACAACAAAGACGGAGAACGATATGCACATTCAAAAGCTCATGCTCGCAATGGCCATCGGCGCAGTCCTGTCGGCGTCTACCGTATTGATCCCGGACAACCTGTCCGGGGTGTCCAGCGTTCAGGCCAAGGAAGGTGGCAGTGGGGGTGGAGGAAGCGGTGGTGGGGGCGGCGGAGGTAGTGGCGGTGGTGGAGGCGGAAATGGGGGTGGCGGTGGTGGCAACGGAGGGGGCGGCGGCAACGGTGGCAGTGGCGGCAATGGCGGTAGCCACGGTGGCAGCGGCAGTGGAGGCAACAGTGGCAGCGGCGGCGGTGGAAACAGTGGCCACAGCGGCAGCGACCATGGTTCGGGCCATACCGGTGACAGCGCCTCTTCAGGACGCAACGGCACCCACGCCGAGGCTGGGGACGATCACGGCGTTCATCGGGCCGGAGAAATCGGCGATGACCATGGGGTTCATCGTGCAGGCGAAATCGGTGATGACCACGGCGTACACCGCGCGGGCGAAATCGGTGACGACCATGGCGTACATGCCGCAGGCGAACCCGGCGATGATCGCGGGGTTCACGTTGGCGGCGAGCCAGGCGATGACAAGCGCGCCAACTGAGCAACGCTGAAGATTGTGCGAGCGGCTGGGGCTACAACACCCCCTGACGCTGATCCAGCCGCTCGCGCAAAAACTCGATCAACGCCTGCACCGGCCGCGATGCCTGACGATGCTGCGGATACACCGCCGACAGGATCAACGGCTCCGGACGCAAATCATCCAGCACCGGCACCAGGCGCCCATCCTTCAGCGCGGCCCCGACAATGAACGTCGGCAAGTAGGTAATCCCCATCCCCGCCACCGCTGCATCCCGCAGCAACTCGCCGTTGTTGACCCGCATCCGCCCGGTGACATTCACCAGCTGCGGCTTGCCCTGCCCCGCGTTGAACCTCCACTGCACCGAACGCCCGTGGCCGTAAGGCAGGCAGTCATGACTGAGCAAGTCTTCCGGTTTGACCGGTATACCGCGCTCGGCCAGATACGCAGGGCTGGCGCAGTACACCCGCTCGATGGCGGCGATGCGTCGGGCGATCAGGGTCGAGTCTTCCAGCACGCCGATGCGCAACGCCAGGTCGTAGCCCTCGCCGAGCAAGTCCACCGGCCGGTCACTCAGATCGACCTCCACCGTCACCTCGCGATAACGCTGCAAGAACAGCGGCAGCAGACACCCCAGATGCGCCACCGCAAACGACAGCGGCGCGCTGACGCGAATCGTCCCGCGCGGTTCGGCGGTCTGCCCGGCGATGCCCTGCTCCACCTGTTCGACTTCGCTTAACAGCCGCAGCGCCGACTCGTAATAGCTCTGGCCCAGTGGCGTCACGTCCAGGCGCCGGGTCGAACGGTTGAGCAGACGCACGCCGAGGCGTTCCTCCAGCTGCATCAACCGACGGCTGACGAACTGCTTGGACAGGCCCAACTGATCGGCCGCCGCCGTGAAGCTGCCGGAGTCCATCACCTGGCAAAAAATACGCATGTCTTCGAACGGGTTCATTGTCACTCTCTGGTTGACAGTTAAACGCTTTATAGCCGCTTTTTCACTTTCCGGCACCTCATTAATCTGTGCTCACGGTGTTGCTGAGGCCTGAAGCCCAGCGCCACAGCAGCCCGATCCCAAGGCATACAAAAACTCCAACGACTTAAAAAGGAATTGCACATGAACATCAAGAAAACCCTCGCCGCTTCCCTCCTCGCCCTGTCCATCGGCAACGCGTTCGCCGCCGAAGGCACTGGCGTCGAACACACCACCCAGGCCTTCCTCGACGCCCTCGCCGCTGGCGGCGGCAAACCGCTTGAGCAACTGAGCCCGAAAGACGCCCGTGCGGTGCTGACCGGCGCCCAGGCTTCGGTGAAGGTTGACCTGTCGGGCATTGAAGTCAGCGACAAGGCAATCAAGGTCGATGGCCAGACGATCAACCTGAAAGTGGTGCGCCCGGCCAAGGTCAAGGGCGAACTGCCGGTGTTCATGTTCTTCCACGGTGGCGGCTGGGTGCTGGGCGACTTCCCGACGCACCAACGCTTGATTCGTGATCTGGTGGTGGGTTCTGGCGCGGTCGCGGTGTACGTCGATTACACGCCGTCGCCGGAAGCGCAGTACCCGACTGCAATCAATCAGGCCTACGCCGCAACGAAATGGGTGGCCGAGCACGGCAAGGACATCGGTGTCGACGGCAAGCGTCTGGCGGTGGCCGGCAACAGCGTCGGCGGCAACATGGCGGCGGTCGTGGCGCTGATGGCCAAGGAACAGAAAACCCCGGCCCTGCGCTTCCAGTTGCTGATGTGGCCGGTGACCAACGCCGGGTTCGATAACGGCTCGTACCAGCAGTTCGCCGAGGGCCACTTCCTGACCAAGGGCATGATGCAGTGGTTCTGGGACAGCTACACCACCAACCCGGCCGAGCGTGCGCAGATCCATGCCTCGCCGCTCAACGCCAGCGCCGAACAGCTCAAGGGCCTGCCCGCCGCGCTGGTGCAGACCGCCGAGTTCGACGTGCTGCGTGACGAAGGCGAAGGCTACGCCCGCCACCTCGACGCGGCCGGTGTGCCGGTGACCTCGGTGCGCTACAACGGGATGATTCATGACTTCGGCCTGCTCAACCCGCTGAATCAGATTCCGGAAGTAAAAGCCGCCGTGCGCCAGGCCGCGGCGGAACTCAAGACCCATCTGAACTGAGTCCAGCCACTCGCCACACCTTCGGGTGTGGCGTTTTCTTTTGTGCCCGCCGGAGTTCACCTCATGAGCGTTTTTTCTGCCCACCTGCTGTACTGGAGTGCCCTGCTGCTGGTGCTCGACGCCCTGCTCTGGCACCTCGCCCCGTTCAAGCATCGCGCGCAACGGGTCGGTGTGCGGCTGGTACTGTTTCTGGCCTTCAGCGCGCTGATCATCAATGCCGGCGTCAGCCCGTTGCAGGCGCCAGTCTTTGCCGATGATCAGGTAGCGCAACTGGGCGCGACGGCGCTGGGAATTTTCTGGTGGCTGTATGCCGCGCGGGCATTGACCGAAGTGATCGGCCTGATCCTGATGCGCCGCATCGGTCACAGCGGCCGGTTGTTGCAGGACGTGATCGGTGCGCTGGTGTTTCTGGTGGCCATCGTCGCGGCCGCCGGTTATGTACTGGAGCTGCCGGTGAAAGGCCTGCTCGCCACTTCCGGGGTGTTCGCCATCGTGGTCGGTCTGGCGCTGCAAAGCACCTTGAGCGACGTGTTCTCGGGCATCGTGCTCAACACCACCAAGCCGTATCAGGTCGACGATTTCGTGGTGATCGACGGCGTCGAAGGCAAAGTGCTCGACATCGACTGGCGCGCCACGCACCTGCTGACCAGCGCCGGCACCCTGGCCGTGGTGCCGAACTCGGTGGCGGCCAAGGCCAAGATCGTCAACCTCAGCCGCCCGAACAACCTGCACGGCGTGTCGATCAGCATCAAGGTGCCGAACCACATTCGCCCACGCCGGGTACTCGACGCCCTCGACCGCACGCTGCAAGGCAGCAGCAGTCTGTTGCTGACGCCCGCGCCGAAAGCGGTGCTGAAAGAGGCCGGCGAAGAGATGTCGGAATACGTGGCCAGCGGTTTTATCGCCGAGCTGGGCAAAAAGGCTGAAGTCCGCAATCAACTGTTCGACCTCGCCCATCGTCATCTCGAAGCGGCCGGTATTTCGCGGCACCCGGACGGCGTGATCGAACCGTCGACCCGCGCTCGCGCCTTGCTCGATGAAGTGAAAATCTTCCGCTCGCTGAGCCATGAAGAACGCGATCGCCTCGCCGAATCGATGGTCGCGCAGCAGTACAGCGCCGGGCAGGTTGTACTCAATCTGGAGGACGTACCGGACAGCCTGTTCGTGATCGCCACCGGCGTGGTCAGCGCCAGCGTGCCGGACGGTAATGGTTTCACCGAAGCCGGGCGCATGGGGCCGAGTGAGGTCATGGGAGAACAGAGCATTCTGGCCGATACGCCTTCGCAGGCAACGTTTACGGCGTTGACGTCTTCGATCATTTATCGGCTCGACAAGAACCTGACCCGCCAGTGCATGGAACAGCGCGGCGAAGTCGGCCAGGCATTGAACAAGTTGCAGGCGGTACGGCAGCAGAACAGTCGGCTGGCGTTGATGGCCCAGCCTTTGCCGGTTCGCAAGGGTGGGTTTCTGGGGTGGCTGCAAAAGCGATAATTCACCGGACTTTAAATCTTCTTCACTTTCGAAATCCAACCCCCTCACCCCAGCCCTCTCCCCCAGGGGGGCGAGGGTGAAAGGGAGCAGATTGGGGACCTTTCAAAATCTGTGTTCGACTCAAAACCTCCAGGTCACTGTATCTCTCCCAAACACCTCGGTCGGCTCCCTCTCCCTCCGGGAGAGGGCTGGGGTGAGGGCTAGTTTTCGAAGTGAAATACACACTCATCAACACCGCAAAAAAATGCCCACTCTTCAGCAGGCATTTTTCTTCAACCCATTACTTGGCAGTGAACTTGGTATAGCTGTTGATCAAATTGCGATAGTTCGGCAAACGATTCGACAGCAGATTCGCCAAACCTTCCATGTCGTTGCGCCAGTCGCCCTGCAGCTCGCAAGCCACGGAGAACCAGTTCAACAGCTGAGCACCGGCCGCCGACATGCGCGCCCACGCCGCTTGCTGCACGGTTTCGTTGAAGGTGCCGGACGAGTCGGTCACCACAAACACTTCAAAACCTTCAGCCAGCGCCGACAGGGTCGGGAACGCCACGCAGACGTCAGTCACCACACCGGCGATGATCAGTTGCTTGCGGCCGGTGGCCTTGATGGCCTTGACGAAGTCTTCGTTGTCCCAGGCGTTGATCTGGCCTGGGCGCTGAATGAACGGCGCGTCCGGGAATTGTTCGCGCAGTTCAGGCACGATCGGGCCGTTTGGACCGGCGTCGAAACTGGTGGTGAGGATGGTTGGCAGTTTGAAGAACTTGGCGATGTCGCCCAGCGCCAACACGTTGTTCTTGAACTCGTTCGGCGAGAAATCCTGCACCAGCGAGATCAGGCCGGTCTGGTGGTCGACCAGCAGGACCACGGCATCGTCTTTGTTCAGGCGCTTGTAAGGAACGTTGCTCATTTGAAACTCCTCGGGTGGTGGTGAGGTGAAGCGCCGACCCCGGTGGCCGACGCTTTATTGCAAGACTCAGAAAGCGAAGCAGGAGCAGCCGAACGCACCCCAGAAACCGGCGAAATCGCTGACTGGCGCATTCGACATCCGGGCTTTTTCATGGCTGTGGGTATGCACGGCGCACGGGCCGCTGCACTGGTGCACCTGCGCCTGCAACGGCGAATTCGGGCGCCAGTGGCCAGGGACTTTCACCACTGGCGACCAGTCCGGCAGCACCGGCAATGCACGTGGACCGAGGTCTTCGAAGTCGCCGGCGGAATAAACGATCTTGCCGCCGACCACGGTCAGTACCGACTCGATCCACTTGATCGCCTCTTCCTCGACATGGAAGAAGTCCGCGCTCAGCGCTGCCAGGTCCGCCAGTTGACCGACCTTGATCTGGCCCTTGTTGCCCTGCTCGGACGAGAACCAGGCGCTGCCGTGGGTGAACAGTTCCAGTGCGGTGGCGCGCGGCAAACCTTCTTCGTACAGCGCCAGACCACCGACGGTGCGACCGCTGACCATCCAGTACAGCGAAGTCCACGGGTTGTAGCTGGACACCCGCGTGGCATCGGTACCCGCGCCGACCGGTACACCTTCGGCGAGCATGCGTTTGATCGGTGGCGTGGCTTCGGCGGCCTGTTTGCCGTAGCGGTCGACGAAGTATTCGCCCTGGAACGCCATGCGATCCTGGATCGCAATGCCGCCGCCCAGCGCTTTCACTCGCTCGATGTTCTGCGGGGTGATGGTTTCCGCGTGGTCGAAGAACCATGGCAAACCGTTGAACGGAATGTCGCGGTTGACCTTCTCGAACACGTCGAGCATGCGGCTGATGGATTCGTTATAGGTGGCGTGCAGACGGAACGGCCAGCGCTGCTCGACCAAGTGGCGCACCACCGGCTCCAGCTCCTGTTCCATGGTCTGCGGCAGGTCCGGGCGCGGTTCGAGGAAGTCTTCGAAGTCAGCCGCCGAGAACACCAGCATTTCCCCGGCGCCGTTGTGACGCAGGAAGTCATCGCCCTGATGCAACTTGACGCTGCCGGTCCAGTTCTGGAAATCGGTCAGCTCTTCTTTCGGTTTCTGGGTGAACAGGTTGTAGGCGATGCGCACGGTCAGTTGTTCATCCTTGGCCAACTGCTCGATCACCTGATAATCGTCCGGGTAGTTCTGGAAACCACCGCCGGCATCGATGGCGCTGGTCAGGCCGAGGCGATTGAGCTCACGCATGAACTGGCGGGTCGAGTTGACCTGATATTCCAGCGGCAGCTTCGGCCCCTTGGCCAGCGTCGAGTACAGAATCATCGCGTTCGGCCGCGCCACCAGCATGCCGGTCGGGTTACCGTTGGCATCGCGCACGATCTCGCCGCCCGGCGGGTTTGGCGTGTCGCGGGTGTAACCGGCAACGCGTAACGCAGCGCGATTGAGCAACGCACGGTCATACAGGTGCAGGATGAACACCGGGGTGTCCGGCGCCGCCTGGTTGATTTCTTCGAGGGTCGGCATGCGTTTTTCGGCGAACTGGAATTCGTTCCAGCCACCGACCACGCGCACCCATTGCGGAGTCGGCGTGCGGTCAGCCTGATCCTTGAGCATGCGCAGCGCATCGGCCAGCGACGGCACACCTTCCCAGCGCAATTCGAGGTTGTAGTTCAAACCACCACGGATCAGGTGCAAGTGCGAGTCGTTGAGGCCGGGGATCACGCAGCGGCCCTTGAGGTCGACGACCTGGGTGCCGGCGCCACGCAGGGCCATGGCTTGCGCATCGTTGCCGACGACGGCGAAGCGGCCGTCCTTGATCGCCACGGCACTGGCGAGGGGTTTTGTGCGGTCTACGGTATGAAATTGGCCATTGAACAGAATCAGATCAGCGTTGGCGTTCATCGCAGTTCCTTCGATATAAGTGAAACGAAGCCCAGACCTGCCGGCTCAGCGCGGCGGGTTGGTGTTGGAATCCAGGTGTTCATGGGGCTGACTGGCTGTCAGCCACGGTGCGAACAGGCGGGTCGCGGCCGGCATGCAGACGTACACCACCGACAGCACGATGGTCAGGGTGATCAGGAACGTGGCGACCACGTAGTTGGAGAGAAATGCATTGAGTTGCAGCAACGGCCCCCAGATCAGCGGCACCAGCAGGGTGTGCGGCAGAATCACGAACAGCGTCACCACAGCCTGCTTCCAGCGCGGTGGCGGCGAGGCGGCATCGGCCAGCGGCGTGAACCAGAACTCGTTGGCCGCATTGACCTCGGTCTGGTCGCCGTCGGCGAGCATCGGCGCCGCTTCATCAATCAGCTTCTGGCGTTGCGGTGAATCGAGCCAGCGCTGCATCGCCTCGGTCGAGCAATAACGCAACACGCAGGTGAACAATGCGAGGCCGCCCTGCTTGCTGCGCATTACATCCACGCCCAGGTGCCCTTCTTCGCGCCCCGCCACGCTGACGATATTGCGCAGCCAGGCTTCGTACGGTTGTTCGAAACCGGCCTTGACCCGATGCTTGACGATCAACGTCACGGTTTCTTCGGGTCCCGGGGTTTTCAGGGTCTGGGAATCAGGCATAACGGAGCACTCCGGGCAAACGAACATTGAGCGCCAGCCGTCCCGGCCCGGCGATCAGAACAGTGGTGAAGAGGATCAACAGCAACCAGCCGAACTGCCCTTCGGCCACACTCCATTGCGGATGCACGAGCAGCAGCGCCACCAGCAGCACAAACAGAATAGGCAAGCACGCCAGACGCGCCAGCACCCCGGCGACGATCAGCAGCGGACAGAGGACTTCGGCGAAAATCGCCAGAATCAACGTGAGGTGGGCGCCGAGGTGAAACGGGTCTTCAATCAGCTGCAGCTGCGCGGTGAAGTCCAGCAGCTTGGGCAAGCCGTGGACGAACAGCAGAAACAACCCGCCGGAGACCCGCAGGAACAGCAGGCCGAGGTCTTGCGCCTGGTCATTGCGTTGTACAGCGTTCATGGGCCCATCCTTGATCAATCATTGCCGGCAATGGTGCAACGATTGATCGGGGGGAAATTGGATGGGTGTGCTCTCTTTGGACAAAACCGCTAGGTAGGGACTGAAGTGATGACTCTCATGCGTTTGGGGCTGCCCCAAGGCAAATAAGTGCCCCCCAGACTCGTGCCACTCCATTGCCGGAACGCCATGCCCGGTGACTGGATCTGAGTAAATCGCTCACAGAGCGGATCTGGATAGATTCGATTATTGAAGACATATAGAGCCCAGTTGGCAATATGAGTGATCTGCAGATACTCGACATGGGTATCGACATTGCCGCCTACACTAATCACCCAGGCTCTTGCCTCATCGGCTGTCAAAAAACCTTCATTTGTCTTCGTTTCATAAACATTGGATACCCGGACAGTGTAGGAAAGACTGCTGCCCGCAGCGTCTGTCACGGTGATGGTTGTCGTACCGTTCCTGCTGGCAATCACTTTCCCTTTGAAGTCGACAGTGGCGATATTCTGATTCGCCGATCTGTAAACATAGGGAGGTACGCCACCGATCGCAGCACGAGTCGCGCTGCTTTCATTCTCAGGGATGTAAGGCCAGCCTTTGTTATTGAAGAACGAATACTTGTTAAGCATCAGGGGAGATAGATCGATCGTCAGCGGACTGCTGTTACCTACCGTCAGTACCCAGCTGGAGGTCGACGACGAACTGGCATTTTTACGCAACCCCATGATGTGCGCTCCAGCGGCCGGGCCAAGCACCTGCTGGATAAACCTGCCACTGGCATTGAATACGCTGCCGGGCGGACTCACGACCTTGAGGGAACCGTTCAGTGTATCGGTAATTTCCAACGACTCTCCCACCGGCCCCGTAGCGCCTAACTCAAAGCCTGCGGCGGGAGCGTTACCTGGATTTGGGATATCGGTCCCGCCCAGAGTCGTGCAATAGATAAAAGAGGGATCCTGAGCATTTGTGTCGAGCACGCCATAAGACATTGAGCCGGGGTCTGTCAGTGGGAGAACAGGAAAGGATGCATTTGACAAACCTCCCGTTGCGTTGGGCGGCGGGACAACGACCATCGTGTCGTCCATGGTGGACGACATTGAACCCGCACCATTGATAACTGCGGGATACAGGTAAAAGCCCAGGCCATAGTTTTGACTGGAGTTCACATCAGCCATGAAAAAATTGCCTGTGGGGCTGTTATAGACCTCCCCTGCCACAGCCCCGGTCCAGGCATTCGGATGCTCTGCCCCCCAGACCAACCATGGCGATGTATAACAACGCTGCATGACTGCACGCAAAGCGGGTGTAAGACCGCTGTATCCCTGCTGGTTCTGGTGAGCCTGGTATTTGGCATACGTAAATGGATAACCGGTGTGGTAAACCCACAGGCCGAAGACGTTGGTAATCAGGACAATGTATTCGACCTGCGCGCCCTGAGAGTCGGTAACCGTGATGGTGGCTGACCCATTACTCATCCCGGTTACCTTGCCGTATGCATCTACCGTGGCAATATTGCTGCTGGACCGATAGGTGTAGGGAGGATGACCACCGGACGCCACTCGTACTTCGGTGTTTCCAATGGCATCGACACCATTGAGAGCCCCAGAGACATAACTCCTGACCATGACACCATCCAGACGCATGGGCTGCTGATCAATGGTTAGCGGAGCAGTCGATCCCACGGTCAGCATCCACAGGTCTGTCGCCGGTAAACTGGCATTTTCCCGCAGTTCAAAACGATGAGGTCCTTGAGCCAGGTTCACCAACTGCTGGATGAACGCACTGCTTTGATTGAACACTCCACTGGCCACTACCGAGCCGTTGTCCGTGATCACAAATGGAACACCCGCCGGACCACTTCCTCCCAACTCGATTCCGGTTGAGGGGGTACTGGTGCCAGGCGGAATCGGGAGTCCGCCGGGATACGTTGTGCAGTAAGTAAAGAATGGATTTTGGGTACTCATGGGACGCTCCTTCGCTGGCTCGGCTTAATTTGCGTGGGCATGTGCGATCGAACGCCAATCGAGAGGAGTGTCGCTACTGTCAACTTTGACAGTAGCGACGAATGGTCAACGTGGTAATTGGGGCCCACCCTAGATCAATCATTGCAGGCAATGGTGCATCGATTCGCTGCGATACGAAGGGGTGGCAGCCATCACCGCGCTAAACCGCCGGAATATCCAGCGACACCGACATGAACTGACTGATCCGCGACCGCAGCCATTTCTCCGCCGGATCATTGTCGTGCACCCCGCTCCACGCCATCGACAATTGCGCCGCATCAATCGGAAATGGCGGATCCTCGGCCCGCAACGCACACCCTTCGACCAACGCACACGCGGCGTAATCCGGCACGGTGGCGATCATCTCGGTGCCCGCGAGCAAGGCGCGCAAACCGCTGAACTGCGGCACACCGAGCACTACGCGGCGGCTGCGGCCGACCTTGGCCAGGTCCACGTCGATGTTGCCGCTCAGATCCCCCGAAAACGACACCATCGCATGAGGCCGCTCGCAGTATTCGTCGAGGGTCAGCGGGCCCGGGCGGTCATCGCCGCGCAGGACTTTGCAGGGAATGTCGCGCAGTTTCTTGCGCTTGGCGTTGGCCGGCAGATCGGTGGTGTAACTGACGCCGACAGAGATTTCCCCGGAGGCCAGCAGCGTCGGCATCAGCAGGTAGTTGGCGCGGCGCACCACAACAACGATCCCCGGTGCCTCTTCCTGCAACTGGCGCAATAGCGGTGGAAACAGACCGAACTCGGCGTCATCCGACAGGCCGATGCGGAACACGTCGCAACTGGTGGCCGGATCGAATTCCTTGGCCCGGCTGACCGCGCCGGAAATCACGTCCATCGCCGGTTGCAGTTCCTGAAGAATCGCCAGCGCCCGTGCCGTCGGTTCCATGCCGCGACCGTTGCGCAGCAGCAATGGATCGTCGAACAGATCGCGCAAGCGGCCCAGTGCCGCGCTCACCGCCGGTTGGCCCATGAACAGTTTCTCGGCGACGCGGGTCAGGTTCTTTTCGAACATCAGTGCTTCGAAAATCACCAGCAGGTTCATGTCGACGCGGCGCAGATCGTTTCGGTTCATGGGCGTTTTTTCCTTTTGGGCCAGGCGCAAGTGCTACGCACTTTACTTCATCGGCGGCCATTCGAAATCAGCTTTGGCCGCGGAATTAACAACGTTTAACTCGTCAGCTTTCGCCCCTCGCCAAACAATGAATCCCTCTGCGCAGCGTTGCTTTATTGACCTGAGGGAAAGCGCTGACCGTGCCTTCCCCCCTCGACACGGACATTGGCCATGGCTCACTCACAGCAAACCGTCGCCCTCGCCCCTGCCAGCGAACCCCGCAAAACCAGCACCGGCGGCCTCAGCCCGCAGCGCGAGCGGCTGGTGAAACAACTCATCCTCGAGCGCCTCGGCGACAGCCTTGAAGTGACCGAACTGGCGAGCGCCTGCTCACTCTCTCGCAGTCACTTTTCCCGGGCGTTCAAGTGCAGCACCGGGCTCTCGCCACAAGACTGGATCCGCACCCAACGGATCGCCCGGGCCAAGCTGTTGATCCAGCACACCAACCACAGCCTCACGCAGATCAGCCTGGAATGCGGTTTCTGCGATCAGGCGCACTTCTGCCACATCTTCACCCGCAGCGAAGGGATCAATCCGTTTGCGTGGCGGTGTCAGGTCATGAAAAACCGCTGAGGCGGTTTCATTCCCGCGCCATACGCTGAGCCAGTCGCGCCACCCGCTCCCCCAGGTGCGCGGCGGTCAACTGGTCTTCCAGCGGAGGGGCTTGTTCGGGCGGTTGCTCGACCGAGGATTGGGACATGGCGCCGAGGGAGCTGCCGAGGCGATTCAACTGGCCGTCGAAAACACCTTCGCGTGCACGCGCCGGCAACAGATCGAGCCCGACCCAGATCATCGAATGCTGGGCGGCAAACACCGCCATTTGCAGCAGGGTATTGAGCTTGTCGCCACACAGGCTGCCGGAATTGGTGAAGCCCGCCGCGAGTTTGTTGCGCCACGGCCGGGCAAGATAGAACGAGGCCGTGGCCTCCATGAACTGCTTGAACGCCGCCGAAGCGCTGCCCATGTAGGTCGGTGCGCCGAAGATGATGGCGTCGGCGCGGTGCAGGTCGTCCCAGTGGGCTTCCACGTCTTCCACCGCCAGCAACAGGCAGGTGCTGCCCAGGTGGCGTTCCACACCCTGGGCCACAGCCTGGGCCATGACGCGGGTGTGCCCGTAGCCACTGTGATAGACCACCACTACCTTGCTCATCGCAGCGTCCTCCGGACGTATGCACTCCATTGCCTTGGAGTTTTGGCTCTAGAACGGGCGCGGACGAGTTAATCGTTGTTAATTTTTCCCGGCTGTCGGGCGAACCGGCACAGGTTCCAGCCTTTAAATACAGTGATGTCAGCACCCGACACGGACAGACGCTCAAAAGTCAGGTCTTCAAGCAAGTTGCGTTGACGCCCATTCCTGAAGAATATGCTCGGATACTGCGGATTAGACGGCTTGCATGCCCATCGAGTCGCTGTCCGACCGCCCCGTCACGGTTTTTTCACCCTGTTCGGGTCAGGATCATAAAAAACATCGAAGGAGTGGGCGGTTGAGTCTTTCCCCGAATCAGGCCATCGGATTTGGCCCCTATCGGATCCACCCCGGCCAGCGGCTGGTGCTTGAAGGCGACCAGCCTTTGCGCCTGGGCCGCCGCGCCATGGACATTCTGCTGATCCTGCTGGCCAACGCCGGCGAGGTCGTGAGCAAGCAGCAGTTGATCGCTGAAATCTGGCCGGACAGCGTGGTGGAAGACATCAACCTGCGGGTGCACATGGCCGCACTGCGCAAGGCACTCGGCGACGGTCAGGCCGGGCAACGCTACATCGTCACGGTGGCGCAGCGCGGTTACAGTTTCGTCGCGCCGATCCTGCTGCAATCCATCGAACAACGCCCCGCAACCGACCCCATCGGTCGGCACAACCTGCCATTGCGCCGCACGCGGATGATCGGTCGCCAGTCGGTGGTCGACAGCCTGATGACGCAACTGCCGCGCCAACGCTGCATCACCCTGGTTGGCCCCGGTGGCATTGGCAAGACCACGGTGGCCTTGCGCGTCGCCGAGCAGTTGATCGGCCGCTATCGTGACGGTATCCGTCTGCTGGATCTGGCACCGCTCAACGATCCCGGCTCGATCTGCTGGCACCTCGCCGCCCTGCTGGACCTTTCGCTGCATGACAGTGAACCGATGGCGTGCCTGATCAACAGCCTGCGCGAGCGCCAGATGCTGCTGGTGATCGATAACTGCGAGCACTTGATCGACGCCGTAGCACTGCTCAGCGAAAGCATTCTGCGTGGCGCGCCGCAGGTGCACATCCTGGCCACCAGCCGCGAAAGCCTGCGCGCCGAGGGCGAGTACGTGCAGCGTCTGGAATCCCTCGACTGTCCGCCGCCGATTGCGGTGCTGGACCGCGATCAGGCGATGGGATTTTCCGCGCTGCAGCTGTTCGTCGAACGGGCAATGGCCGCCCACGAACATTTCGAGCCAGGTAATGCCGATCTGCCCTCGATCGTCGAAATCTGCCGTCGGCTGGATGGCATCCCGCTGGCGCTGGAGCTGGCGGCCGCGCAGGTGGCGGGCCTTGGGCTGGACGGTGTGCTGAGTCAGCTTCAGGGAAGCTTGCCGGTGGGTAACCAGACTCACCTCGGCCGACATGAAACCTTGCGTGCCACGCTGGACTGGAGCTTCAACCTGCTCAACGGCTGCGAGCAGACCAGCCTGCGCCGACTGGGCGTGTTCAGTGGCGCGTTCACGCTGGAATCTGCGGCGGCGGTCATCGTCGGCCAACACATCGAGCCCGGCGAAGTGTTCGCCTCGATCACGCAACTGGTCGCCAAGTCGTTGCTCAACGTCGAGGTCGGCGATGAAGAAGTGTTCTATCGCCTACTCGACACCACCCGCCGCTATGCGCTGGAAAAACTCGACCAGGCCGCCGAACTCGGCGAAACCCGCGAGCGTCATGCCGAACGCTGCCTGGCGTTGATGCATCAGGCCCAGGCCGATTGGGAGAACACGCCGACCGAGGTGTGGATCGAGCGCTACGCCCGTGGCCTCGAAGACCTGCGGGCGGCGCTGGAGTGGACGCTGAACGATGAAGGCTCGCGCCCGCTCGGCGTGCGCCTGACGGCGACTTCGGCACCGTTGTGGCAAGAGTTGTCCCTGCTCAAAGAGTACGGCGTTCATGTGCGCCGGGCACTCGCGTTGCTGGCGTCATCCGACGAGCCCTGCCCGCGACTGGAAATCGCCTTGAAACTGGCCCTCGGCAGTGCCTGCTACCACACCTGGGGCGGCACACCGGAAACCATCGAAGCCTTCGTCAGCGCCCGCCTGCTGGCGCAACAGCACGACGACAAGGCCGGGCAATTGCGTGCGGTGTCCGGGCACATGGCGGTCAATCTCAGTTGCGGGCATTACCGGATGGCGCTGGAGCAGAGCGAGCAATTCGAAAGCCTCGGCCTGCACGGCGATGCGCAGTTGTCCCTGAGCACCCACCGTTTGCGGGTGCTCGCCCTGCATTACGCCGGCGATCAGCATCAGGCGCGAATCCATGCCGAACAAGTCATTCAGCGCATGGCCCACAGCGGCCACCTCAACCGCTTCACCCACGGTTTCGGCGTGCAATACGATCAGAGCGTTGCTTCGCTGACCGTTCTCGCCCGGGTGTTGTGGCTGCAAGGATTTCCCGAGCAGGCCTGGCGCACGGCGCGGCAGGCGCTGGACATCGCGGTACAGATCAACCACGGCACCTCGATCTGCTACACCCTGGCACTCGCCTCGTGCCTGATCGCCCATTACAACGGCGACGGGCAAAACGCGCGCGCGTTGCTGCAACTGCTGCTCGAACAGGCGCAGAAACATTCGGTGCTGCTGTTCTACACGTGGGCGCGGCACTATGCGCAGGTGATCGACGCCGACAAGGCTCCCGCGATACCGCCCGCTGATAGCGGCCTGGTCAGGGAAATCATGGTCACACTGGACACCGGATTCGTTGATGATGCATTGCTCGAACGAGCACAAAGCGGCGCGGCTGGCTGGAGCACCGCGGAAATCCTGCGAGCTCGGGCCGAGCGATTGCTGGCCGCTGAATCGCCCTGCCATCACACCGTCGAAAGCGCCTTGCAGCAATCGCTTGTGATTGCGAAGACGCAAGGCGCCCTGGCCTGGGAACTGCGCAGTGCGACATCGCTGGCTCAGTTGTGGCAGCGCCAGTCGCGCTACCGCGAAGCACTGGAGTTACTGACACCGATCTACCAGCGCTTCACCGAAGGTTACGCCACCCCGGACTTGCGCAAGGTGCGCTTATTGCTCGACGAATTGCGCAGTCAGTTGCGGGCGTGAGTTCGATCGCGTGCGTCCCAGGTAACGCGCATGCCGACGCTCGACATCACCCAGCTCGCCGCCCTGCTCCAGTTGCTCACGAGCATAGCGGCGAGTGGTGTTGAGCATTCGGTAACGCAGCGTCCCGCTGGATCGATCCACCGTCAGCAACGACTTGGCCGCCAACTGTTCAACGACAGCCACCATCGTCGAGGGTGGCAGTTGCACGCAACTGATCACGCCGATGGCGGCATCCAGCGTGAACGCCATTTTGAACACCGATAACCGCTGCAGCACGCGTTGTTCGTGCTCGCTCAAGCGTTGATAACTCCAGTCCAGCGCGGCCATCATCGACTGATGACGTGGCACGGCGGTCCGGCGGCCGTGACTCAAGACTTGCAGGCCGTTATCCAGCTGCGCCTGCAACCCGACCAGCGCCAGCGCGTCGATCTGCGCCGCCGCGAGTTCAATCGCCAGCGGAAGGCCGTCGAGTCGTCGACAGATATCGCGCACCGTTTCCAGATCCTGCTCACGCAGACAGAAGCCGTGTTGACGGGCACGGGCGCGACTGACAAACAGTTGCACAGACGAATAACCCATGACTTCATCGACGCTGTTGAGCGCCGAAGTTTTAGGAATAGTGAGAGGCGGCAATGGCTGGAGGACTTCCAGGGCGAGACGCAACGGCTCGCGGCTGGTGGCCAGGATCGACAGACGGGGCGCTGCGTCGAGCAAAGTCTCCAGCAAGCCCCGGCAGGCTTCGTGCAGAGGGTCGCAGTTATCCAGCACCAGCAAAGCGTGGCGCGCCGCCAGTGTGGCGAAATCGATATCGAGGGTTTGCAAAAGATGATCGACGAGTGAGGTTTGCTCGTCGATCAGGGATAAATCCACCCGCCAGACGCCATCGCGAAAATGCTGCAGCAACAACTCCGCCGCTCTCAGCGCCACGGTGCTCTTGCCGACGCCGGCAGGTCCCGTCACCGTTATCAGTCGGGACAGCGGCAATTGTCGCACCAGACCACCGACCAATGAATCGCGGCCGGTGACAGGCGTCAGCCGTGCGGGCAGATTGTGCTGCGGAGCTTGCAGACTTTCGAACACCACCTGGGCAACGCTGTCGCCGTGCACCGGTGCAACGAAGCTGTACCCGCATTGCGGCACGTTGACGATGTAGCGCTGTCCGTTCTCGCCATCACCGAGGGCCCGGCGCAACGCCGCGATGTGCACCCGCAGGTTGATCTCCTCGACCACCGACGTTGGCCATACCAGCGCGATCAATTGCTCTTTGCTGACCACCCGGCCGGCACGCTCGACCAACACTTGCAGAATGTCCAGCGCACGACCGCCCATGCGCAGTTGCCGATCCCCTTCGAGGATCAGCCGTTGGCGCAAATGGAACGCGTACGGACCGAAATACAGGACCGACGCCGAGTTCAATTCGTTGAGGCTGTTCATGTCCGTTATCTTGGCAGGCCACGATGACGGTACAACCGTCACACGGGGCGCAGCACGGACATCCGGGTGCGTGTAACGGACAGAATCGCTCTAGCTGAACTGTTCGCGATACTGGGCCGGGGTCAGCCCGAGCTTTTCGCCGAACAGAAAACGCATGTGGCGCACGCTGCCGAAACCACTTTTGTAGGCCACCGTCTTCAACGGCAGATCGCTGGTTTCCAGCAGATTGCGAGCGCAATCGATGCGCGCACTTTGCAGGAACTCCATGGGCGTCATGTTGACTTCGCGAGCGAACACCCGGGCGAAATGACGAGCGCTCATGTTCGCAAGGCTTGCCATGCGTTCGATGGTGAAGCTTTCTTCAAGGTGTTCCAGAACGTGATTCTGTACCCGGGTGATGGGCGTTTCCTGGGGCGAAACCGCCGCCATCAGCGGACTGAATTGCGCCTGTCCGCCCTGACGCTTCATCACCACCAACAGCACTTTGGCCACGTCCTGGGCGAGTTTCTTGCCGTGATCGCGGGCCACCACTGCCAGTGCCAGATCGATGCCGGCCGTGACGCCGCCGGACGTGATCAGGTTTCGGTCCTCGACAAAGATCTGGTCGGTGGCGACATCCGCGTTCGGAAAACCCTTGATCAAGCGTTCGGTGTAATTCCAGTGGGTGGTCACGCGATAACCGTCGAGCAACCCGGCATAACCCAACACAAAGGCCCCCGTGCAAATCGAACCGTAGCGCTCGGCACGGCCGACCGCACCTTGGAGCCAGGCCAGCAACGGCGGGCATTTTTCGTTGTAGGCCCCGGGACCGCCCGGCACCAACAGCAGGTCATATCGCTCACTGGCTTCGTCGATGTGCCGGTCTGTGTGCACCAGCACGCCGTTGGAGGCACGCAGCGGACCACGCTCAGTGCCCAGAAGCGTCAGTTGATAATGGGCGTCCGGCTTCAGGTATCGGTTGGCAACCGAAAACACTTCCAGCGGCCCGGCCATATCGAGCAGAAGAAACTCGGGAAACAACACCATTGCCACGGTTTTCATGAGCAGACATCACTGAAATCAATGAACGGTTATAAGTTGCCGCATTATGGCCAAGTACAGCGCAAACGTTGAAAAAGAATGCGTGAACTGACTCACACAACTGTCAACCCTGAGGGGACAGTATTTCAATTTTCATCTACTTATTGCGCCAAAGAGTAACCAGTAACCTTCTCCTCACTCGGACGAATCAACGTCCTGAAAGGAGATTTCATCATGCTGACCCTTCGCAAAGCTTCCGACCGTGGTCTGGCCAATCATGGCTGGTTGAAGTCCTTCCACACCTTTTCTTTCGCCAGTTATCGCGACCCACGTGAGCAGGGTTTCTCCGACCTGCTGGTGATCAACGATGACCGCGTCGCCGCCGGCAAAGGCTTCGGCCAGCACCCGCACCGCGACATGGAGATTTTCTCCTATGTGCTCGAAGGTGCGCTGGAACACAAGGACACCCTGGGCACCGGCTCAGTCATCCGCCCGGGCGATGTGCAACTGATGAGCGCTGGCAGCGGCGTGGCCCACAGCGAGTTCAACCACTCGGCGACCAAGCCTGTGCACTTCCTGCAGATCTGGATCGTGCCGGACGTCAGTGGTGCCAAACCGCGCTATCAACAGGAGCACTTCAGCGAGCAGAAAAAACGCGGTCGCCTGCAACTGATCATCTCGCCCGAAGGCACCCACGGCTCGCTCAAAGTGCGCCAGGATGCACGCGTGTATGCCGGGCTGTTCGATGGCCAGGAAAGCGCCACACTCGAGCTGCCTGCAAACCGCTACGCCTATGTTCATGTTGCTCGCGGCAGCGTTGAACTGAACGGCGTGCAGTTGAAGGAAGGCGACGGTGTGCGGGTCCGTGAAGAACAGGCACTGACCCTGAGCAATGGTCAGGATGCCGAAGTGCTGGTGTTTGATCTGCGGCCGCAGGAGTTGCCGGAAATGCCATGAGTCGTTGGTGTTCATCGCTCACAAAAAACGGCCTCGTTGAAGGCCGTTTTTCATTCTGCAGGCAGGGTCATCAGCACTGCCGGCGCAGAATTTCCAGCCTCTTTCACCGATTGAATCATGGCCAGAGTGGTCTGCATCGTTACAAGCACGTTTGCCTGATTCGCGTAGTAAGAACCCGCGAGTATGGCAACCATCCCGAGAAAATGTACGGCAGTTGCCGCCCAGTAATTCGCCTTGATCGTCGAGACCTGCCTGATTGCTTCGTCAATTCGCTCCAGAGACCTGTCCATGCGAGCCGAGATGACCGCGTAACGCTGGTCGCGCTCCAGGTGAGCCTTTTCTTGCTCCAGTCTGACTTTTTCGTAGGCTTTCTCTCGCTCGACCCTAGCGGTTTCCCGCTCCTGTCGGGCCGTCTCCAAGACCTTTTCATGCCCCAGTCGAGCCTTCAAGCGTTCCTGCCGCAGGTTTTCCAGATTCTGCTCATGCGCCAGCTGAATTTTTTCCAGAGCCAGCTCCCGCTCCTGACGCACCTTCTCCTGAGCCTGCTCCCGCTCCTGACGCACCTTCTCCCGAGCCTGCTCGCGCTCAAGGCAAACGTTCTTCTGAGCCTCCTCCCGCTCAAGGCGCGACTTCTCCTGAGACTGCTCCCACTGCTGCCGTGCAGTTTCCTGCTCTCGTTTCTGCTCCAGCCGCGCTACCGCCTGAGCCTTCTCCCATCCCTGCCGTGCAGCCTCCTGCTCTCGCTTCTGCTCCAGCCGCGCCACCTCTTGAGACCGCTCCCGCTCCAGCCGCGCCGCCTCCTGAGACCGCTCCCACTCGAACCGGGCTTCCTCCATGGATCGTTTTTGCTCCAGCCGGGCCTGCTCCTGACTTTTTTCGACCTCCAGCCGTGCCTGGTCCCGCTCGGCCTGCTGGGTCAGAAAGCCATCTATCTTTGCGGACATGGACTCGATCCGCGCATCGATTCTTGTCTCGATGACTTCGATCCTGGCGCTGAATTCGTCTCGCGTTATGTAGGTCATAGACTCCGTACTATCCGTTTGCCCGGCCATGTCGCTTGCTTGAAATTGGCTGACTTCCCTTGCAATCAATTCCGCACCTCTGACGTTTATCAATACTTCCCTGGATTGATCACCTCGGAGGGTTTCACCTGCTCACTCCGGGTGTGAGAAACGATAGGACCCGGCCAAAAAACTCACAAGCCAGCGGATTCTGGCGCTGTTGTAGGCAAGATCGTCAGCTGATGTAGCCGTCCTACACAGCATCAATGAACTACTCATTCTCCAGCACGAATACTTCGACAATGTGTTCGATCACCGCCCTGACCCGCGCGGTATGGCGCAAATCCGCGTGGGTCACCAGCCACACTTCATAAGGCAACGGACGCGTGCGTTCCGGCCACAGCCTGACCAGACCGTCGCGTTCGCCCATGTAGACCGGGATTTCTCCTACACCCAGTCCGGCGGCAATCGAGCGTCGTACCAGCAGACTGGAGCTCAGACCGGCGACGATACGCCCGCGAGTCACGGGTTCGGTCACCAGGGTCAAGTCTTTGTTGCCTTGCAGATACGGCTGGTACACCACCAGATCATGGCCCTCGAACGCACTGCCTGGCGCCGGCACGCCATGGCTGTCGACATAGCTCTGCGAGGCAAACAGTCCCACCGGCCAGCGCGCGATGCGCCGGGCGATCAGGTCCGGGTTGTCCGGGCGGGTATTGCGCACCGCGATGTCCGCTTCACGTTTGGCCAGGCTGAGGATCTGCGTGGAGGCGTCCAAGTGCACGCGCACGTCCGGATGCTGTTCGTGCAACTGCGCAATGGCCGGAATCAGGAAATCGATGGCCAGCGAATCGGTGGTGCTGATTCGTACACTGCCGGTCAGGCGATCGTCCAGGCCCTGGATACGCCGCTCCAGCTCCAGCGCCGAATGCTCCATTTTTTCCACCGACTTGAGCGCGGCTTCACCGACTGCCGTCAGTGCATAGCCCTCGGAGGTGCGCAGAAACAAGGTCGCGCCCAGCGACTTTTCCAGTGCTGTGATGCGTCGCCCGACCGTCGCCTGATCCACGCCCAGTACACGCGCAGCGCCACGCAATGTCGACTCGCGGCAGACCGCAAGAAACACCCGCGCGTCATCCCAGTTCATACCATTCTCCATTGATGCATAAACGCATCACCATAACGCAAACTCGCTGCATTAACGCAGCAAAGATAGCCGATATGCTGGGCGCCATAAACCTTTCACAGGATTGCCGTCATGCACACTTCAACTACTTTGCCCGAGCGTCCGGACACGAGTGTCTGGCTGGCGATCTTCGCCGGACTCTGCGCCAGCCTGGTCAGCATCGGTCTGGCGCGTTTCGCCTACACGCCGCTGATCCCTTCGCTGATTCAGGCGCAGTGGTTTTCCGCCCATGATGTGGTCTATCTCGGCGCGGCCAACCTGGTCGGTTACCTGATCGGCGCCCTCCTCGGCCGCCCGCTGGCACGCAGGTTTACCCAGAGAAACGCTCTGCGTCTGATGATGCTGGCGGTGACCGTGGCGTTTTTCGCCTGTGCGTACCCCGTTTCGGTGAGCTGGTATTTCGGCTGGCGTCTGCTGTCCGGAATCGCGGGCGGCGCGATCATGGTGCTGGTTGCCTCGACCGTATTGCCCCATGTACCGGCCGCGCGCAAGGGCCTGGCCAGTGGGGCGATTTTCCTCGGCATCGGTCTGGGCATCGCCGGCTCGGGCACGATCGTTCCGCTGCTGTTGAGTCTGGGCCTGCAAGCGACCTGGCTTGGATTGGGCGTGCTGTCGCTGGCGCTGACGGCATTAAGCTGGTTCGGCTGGCCCTCGGAGCTGCCCCATGTAACCACCGCAACGGCTCAGGTGGAGCCGATCGAGCCGACACCGCCTGCTGTTTATCTGCTGTTTGCCCAGTACGCATTCATGGCCGCCGGGCTGGTGCCGGCAATGGTCTTTCTGGTGGATTACGTCGCCCGTGGACTGGGCGCCGGGGCGCACGTCGGCGCGCTGATCTGGGTCATGTACGGTCTGGGTGCCATCGTCGGCCCGGTGAGTTATGGCTTTCTCGCCGATCATCTCGGCGCACGAACCGGCATTCGTCTGGTGCTGGTGGTCCAGGCGATCACCCTTGGTTTGCTGGCCATTTCGCATTCGTTCCTGGCGTTGGCGCTGCTGGCGGTGGTGCTCGGCTCGTTTCCACCGGGCATCGTTCCGCTGGCGTTGGCCCGGGTGCATGAGCTGGTGCCGGATCATCATCGCCAACAGGTGGCGTGGAGCCGCGCCACGGTGTCGTTCGCCACGTTTCAGGCGCTGGCCGGATTCGCCTATTCGGCGCTGTTCAACGCCATGGGCGGACAGCACGTGCTGCTCTTCGTGATTGCCGGCGGTGCCATTGTGATCGCTCTGATACTTGAGCACGCCATAAAACTGCTGCCCTCCTCCGTCGAGCAACGCTGCTGCGCCCAATGACGGGAATCATTGCGCCCTGAGTGCGCTCCCATCTACTGATCACTTGTATTAAGAGGAATCGAAAATGACGTTGCCCACTGAAATGACCCGCATCGAAATCACTGAACCGGGCGGGCCCGAGGTTCTGCAATCCAGACGAGTCCCGCTGCCGGTCGTCGCGCAGGGCGAACTGCTGATCCGCGTGCACGCCGCCGGCATCAATCGGCCGGACGCCTTGCAACGTGCAGGCAAGTACCCGATGAGACCCGGGATGAACCCGATCCCCGGTCTGGAGGTGGCCGGTGAAGTCGTGGCGCTGGGTGCAGGTGTCAGCACTTTTGCCGTGGGCGACAGGGTTTGCGCGCTGACCAATGGCGGCGGTTATGCCGAATACTGCACGGTTCCGGCGGGCCAGGCCCTGCCGATCCCCGACGGGATGGACTGGATTCAGGCTGCGGCAATCCCCGAAACCTTTTTCACGGTATGGGCCAATCTGTTCGGTCTCGGTGGTGCGATTCGAGGGCAGCGTGTGTTGATTCACGGTGGCACCAGTGGCATCGGCACTACCGCGTTGATGCTGTGCCGCGAGTTTGGTATCGAAGCCTTCGCCACCGCCGGCAGTACCGATAAATGTGAGGCCATCCGTGAATTGGGCGGTGAGCCGATCAACTATCGTGAGCAGGATTTCGCTGCCGTCATCGCCGAGAAAACCAACGGCCAGGGCGTCAATGTGATTCTCGACATCATGGGCGGCTCGTATCTGAACGCCAACCTCAACGCACTGGCAATGGATGGCCGCGTGGTGATGCTCGGTTTTCTTGGCGGCGCCCGTGCCAACGATGTCGATCTGCTGACCATTCTCGGCAAGCGTGCCGTGGTCACTGGTTCCTTGTTGCGCGCACGCACTTCTGCGGAAAAGGCTGCCATCGCCGATCAATTGCGCGAGCACGTCTGGCCGGTACTGGCCGCCGGGCGCTGCCTGCCGATCATCGACAAGGTCTACCCGCTCACCGACGCGGCCCAGGCCCATGCGCACATGGAGGCCGGTGATCACATCGGCAAGATCGTGCTGAACGTGGCGTGAGCCACAGCATCGTTTTGTAATCATTGCAGGCGAACGACGGTCGAAAATGTCACGCGCGGACCGAGGCATCTGGTAAAAAGCCTTCTTTGTCCGCGCACTGGTGAAACGTTCAATGTTCCTTGCCTTCATGACCCGACTTCGACGCCGGCGCCTGGCGTTTGCGTGCATGGCCGCCCTGATCATCGGTCTGCCGGCGAGTTGCGCCGTACTGGAACACACCGAACGCAAGCTGCTGTTTCGCATCGAACCGGGCACGGCCGGCTGGTATCACGGCTTGCCCGGCAGCGTTCAGGAACTTGACCTGCAACCCAAAAGCTTCAAGGCCGGGCAGAACATTCATGCGTGGTGGTGGCCGGCGGAACGGGCCAATGCCCCGGCCATTCTTTATCTGCATGGCGTGCGCTGGAACCTGACCGGGCAGTTGTTTCGCATCGAACAGCTGCGCGCGGCGGGGTATTCGGTATTGGCCATCGATTACCGAGGCTTTGGTCAGAGTCATGGTGACTTGCCGTCAGAAAGCACCGTTTATGAGGATGCACGGGTGGCCTGGGAACGCTTCCAGCAACTTCAACCCGACCCGAGCAAACGCCTGATCTACGGACATTCCCTCGGTGGTGCGGTCGCCATCGACCTGGCTGCCGAGCTGGGCCGGGACGCCGCCAGAAACCATACACCGCTGCCGGTCCGGGGTCTGGTGATTGAGTCCACCTTTACCTCACTGGCCGACGTCGCCGCTGCGGTGGCCAACACGTCCCTGCCCGTTCGCTGGCTGTTGTCGCAGAAGTTCGACTCCATCGACAAGATTGCCGACATCCATATGCCATTGCTGGTCGTGCACGGCCTGGCCGATGCGTTTGTGCCGTCACGCTTCAGCGAGCAACTGTTCGCGGCCGCCAGCCAACCCAAACGATTGCTGCTGATACCCGGCGGGACGCACAACAACAGCATGGCACTTGGCGGACAAAACTATCGCAAGGCGATCGATGCATTGATGCAAACCAAGCCCGCCGCACGTGTCGCAGGCGCAACGTTGTTGCAAGGCGCGCGCGATTCCTGAAAACAGAGACCATCGGTCATCCCGGCGTAAATAATTGCAGCACTGACTGGCAATCCGTCGATCTAACGCTTTGCTGGATGGAGTCAATCCATGACGCAGCTTCGGCACACCCGGCCGCGCTGCGTTTCACTGCCTGTTCGGGAGCACCACCATGAAAATCAACCCGTACCTGATCTTCAACGGCGATTGCCGTGCGGCCTTCACGTTTTATGAGCAATGCCTGCAAGGCAAGCTTGAAGCGATGATGACTTTCGGCGAAACGCCCGCCGCAGAGCATGTTCCGAAAGAGCATCACAATCTGATCATTCATACCTGCCTGAAGGTTGGTGATCAGATGCTGATGGCATCGGACACCACGCCCGACCGTCCGACCCAGGGCATGAGCGGTTGCTCGGTGTCCTTGAACGTCGACACCGTCGCCGAGGCTGAAAGAGTCTTCAATGCCCTGGCCAGAGACGGTCGAGTAGACATGCCACTGGAAGCGACCTTCTGGGCCGCGCGTTTCGGCATGCTGGTGGATCGTTTTGGCGTGTCGTGGATGGTCAATTGCGAAAGCGACAAGTGATGCAGCCATCGCGCCGGACATGAAAAAGCCCGACCTCTTCAGGTCGGGCTTTGTGTTTATCGCTGAGCCAGTTCATGTCTCACGCATTGTTCGTAATAGGTCTGCTTGACGGCTGCAGGCTTGAGGCGCGAGGTACTGTTGTAGGTCTGTTCGGTGATGCCCATCGCAGTCATGCGCATCCATGGTTGCTGAAACCTGCGTACCTGCAAGCGCTTGCGGGCGCCATAGAGGGAAATCCCCGACAGCTTCGATTGCTGCGCGCCGGCTGCGATGTCCGAACCCCAGGTACAAGCAAAACGATGGCTCTTGCTCAGTTCCCTCGCCTGGGCGCCCAGCGCGAAGAGAGCCAGGGAAAGCGTTGCAATGGTGATGACAGTCGTCCGCATAGGGCCAGCCTAACCTTTTGAAAAAAGGCGAGTTTGCCGGTGCCGGAAACATTCGGGGGCCAGCAGTTTGCCGCCTATTGGTCTCGGGGGCTGACTTCGATCCTCAAGCGATTGGCGCCTTCTGCGCGACATTCGATGGAGACTGGCAGAAAGCGCTCGATCACTGCGATGTTACTGTGCAAATGCTCGGTCATCCCGGGCGTCGTAAACGAACCAGCTCCGGCTAGCGCCATCGGCAACAACAATTGATCGGCCAGGTGTTCAGCCACCGCCGCACCACTGCGCTGCCAAGCGTCTGCCTGATTGACCGCAACGTCCGCAACAGTCTCTGCGCGCAGTGAAGCCTGGCCAAACGCACTGAATACTTCCGTGACGTGTTCAAACGCATATTCCAGCAACAGCACGTTACCCGGCCCGCACTCCGGATCAAGGCTGATGGCATTCATCGCTGCTGGCGGCATATTCAAACGTCGGGCTACACGGTCAAGCTCACGTCTGGCGATGTCCGAAGCGAGACCTGCCGTCAGCGCAAACGCCTTTTGTGAAAGCGGCGAGCCGCGATCGCACACATGCAACGCTGACAGTTTCGACGGCTGCACCGTAGCCTCGATTTCGCCGCCCCCCGCAGGAACGAATCCATGACGCAGCAGCTTCAGATCAACCTCGGCGCCCATGCGTCGTAACAACGGCAACCAGCTTCGGGTGAGGAAATCGGTCGGTGGCGCCAATGGGTTATGGGTGCCACCGCTGATCCAAATCCGACTGGCTTGCGGCGCCCTCAATAAGGCGGGCAGCAAGGTCTGCAACACCAGTGTGCAACTGCCGGCGGTACCAATGGCAAAGCGGTACTCGCCGCCGCGAATCGGCCCGGGCTCGAAGCTCAACGCTTGCGACCCCAACTCTGCGCCTTGAGTCCTTGCACCGCAGACCTGTGCCGCCGCCATCACGGCGGTCAGGTGCTGGCGCAACAAACCCGGTCGGCTACGTTTGGCACGAATCCGTTCGATGCGAAATGCCCGCCCCGTCACCATCGACAGGCTCAAGGCACTGCGCAACACCTGGCCGCCACCAATAGCGCCGTCCAGTTCAATCACGTCCTGTTTCATTTTCTTCCTTATGCGTACAACCCGACGGTTTCTCTGAGGTATCGATCGAGCTGACCGGAGTCTTCCCGGGTTCTGGCCAATGTCGGTACTTCGCGCTCAAGTTCAGCGGCGATGAATCGATGCAGCGCCGGGCGACGAGGACCATAGGCGCTCTCATCGGCATTGCGCTTGAGCGCGAGCAGTTCATCGACTTCGTCGAGCAACGCTTGGTCATCGACGGTGCTCAGTAGATCGGCAAACGTCATCGGCGGCCGGCCACGGCCCTGGTCGATCCAGCGCACGGCCAGCAGCGGCCGCAATACGTAGAAGTACTTTTTGAACCTCACGCTGTCGCCCTGCAAATAACCACGGAAGTTCTTCTTCGCCATCGACAGGTAGTGATTACGCGCGGCCGGCGGGCTGTAAAACGCCTCGGCAAGTGCCCGCAGTTGAGAGACCGCCGCGGTTTCGCTGCGGTACACCAGCGGTGAGTCGAGCCACTCCAGCAAGGTCGGATTGGACTTTCGCAACAGTCCGAGGGTTTTGCGCAGCTCCCAGCCACTCACGTCGAGTTCATCATCCAGCGGCCGTTCGATCACGTCCCGAGGCGCGTCGACCTGGACGAACCACTCGGGCTTCTCCACATAAACAAAGCGCACATCGTAATCGCTGTCGGTCGAGGCGAATCCCCAGGCCCGACTGCCCGATTCACAGGCATACAACACCGTGACATTACGCTCGCGCTCTATGCGCGCCAGCTCTTCCCGCACCCGGGCGCGCATGGCGCTGCACAGCGGGTGACGTTCTTCGAATTTCATGTCTTTCAATCCTTGTTCCAGCGTGCCGTGGCACGCGCTATCCCTTGACGCACACTACCTGACGCAAGGTGTGCAGCACTTCCACCAGCTCGCGCTGGGCGTGCATGACTTTGTCGATGTCCTTGTAGGCCATCGGAATTTCATCGATCACCGCAGCATCCTTGCGGCATTCAACGTGCGCGGTGGCACGAATCTGATCTTCAACGGTGAAGGTGTTTTTTGCCTTTGTACGGCTCATGGTCCGACCGGCACCGTGGCTGCAGGAGCAAAACGATTCTTCGTTGCCCAGACCGCGCACAATGAAGCTCTTGGCACCCATCGAACCGGGAATGATCCCCAACTCGCCCTTCTTCGCCGATACCGCGCCCTTGCGGGTGACCAGAATGTCTTCGCCGAAATGCCGTTCTTTCTGCACGTAGTTGTGATGGCAATTCACCGCCTCCAGCGCCACTTCGAACGGCTTGCGGATAATCTGCCGCGTGGCCTGAATCACGGCCTGCATCATCAACGCGCGATTCTGCTTGGCGAAGTCCTGGGCCCAGCCCACCGCCTCCACGTAATCATCAAAGTGCTGGCTGCCTTCTTCGAAGTACGCCAGGTCACGGTCCGGCAGGTTGGCGATGTGCTGACGCATATCCGCCTGTGCCATCAGGATAAACAGGTTGCCGATGGCGTTGCCGACACCCCGCGAGCCGCTGTGCAACATGAACCAGACCCGATTCGCCTCATCCAGACACACTTCGATGAAGTGATTGCCGCTGCCCAATGTTCCGAGATGCCCACGGTTGTTGGTGTTGGCCAGTTTCGGATACTTGTCGGTGATTGTCTTGAACCGTGGATGCAGCGCCGCCCACGCCTGATCGGCCTGCACCGGAATCTCGTCCCAGGCGCCCTTGTCCCGCCGTGATCGGGTCGAACTGCGGCCATGGGGCACCGCCTGTTCGATGGCACTGCGCAGGCCATGCAGGTTGTCCGGCAAATCAGCAGCAGTCAGAGAAGTTCGCGCAGCAATCATGCCGCATCCGATATCGACTCCGACCGCCGCCGGGATGATCGCGCCTACCGTAGGAATCACGCTGCCGATGGTCGATCCCTTGCCCAGGTGGACATCCGGCATCACGGCGAGGTGCTTGAAAATGAATGGCATCTTCGCCGTATTCATCAGTTGCTCGCGGGCTTCGTTTTCCACCGGAACGCCTTCCGTCCAAAGCTTGATCGGCTTGCCGTTGGCAACTTCCAGCAGTTGGTAAGTGTGTTGTTTCATCATCTCGATTCTTTATTGTCTGGCCGATGATTCGGCGCGGTTACACAGCCTTCGGCGACAAGGTTGGGTGAAACATGCAGCGCGCTCTACCGCTGAGCTACGACCTTTCGGTCGACGGGATTCGAACCCGTCCCCACGCCGTCCTGTAGTTCCACCGGCATTCGCCGGGCAAATTCGAAAAAGGTGGCACGACAAAGGTTGATGACTGTTGCGCGTCGCCGCGCACCGGGGTTAGCCGGCCTCAGATGTACAGCCATCGGCATTCGTGCCGTCACGCGCACTGACAAGGGTTTGATGAGACGTCTTGGATGTAGTCCCACCGGCATTCAGTGCCCGTGACAAATCAATTATTCAGCTTCATTCCATACGTTCGATCGCTTCGACCCAGTGCTGCGGGCCGTACCGGCCGGCAGTGAATTGCTCGATCACATCAAACACCGCGTCACTGAAACCGCCGACATTCAGGATGTCGTCGCGATCCGCCGCCGGTGTCGCCCAACCCGGTTGCAGGTCGATACAGATCAGGCGTGCTTGCGGGTTGAGCCGCTTTATCCGCTCCCATTGCAGCATCGTTTCACTCGCTCCTCGACGTCGCGCATCGATCCAGGATTCGTTGTCCGACACCATGATCAACGTATCGACTTTGGCCTTGCTGTCCGCCAGCTTCTTCAGCGGCGCCGAACAGCAGGTTCCACCACCGAAAATGCCCGCAAGCTTTTCGGCATTGCTGATCACACTGTCCCGCGGGTTGAGCGTGATATCCACCACGTCGACCTCGAACGGCATCACTCGCGCGGCCGGCTGCTTGCGCAACACCGCTGCCGCGATCAACGCCGCCACATCGATGCAGCGCACCGCCGTGGTCGCGCCCTGCCGGTATCCGGTCAACGGGCTGCCCATCGAGCCGGAGACGTCCGGGCAGACCACCACCGCGCCTTCAATCTTCGGCACATTGCTCAACGACAACTCAAGTGCATCTTGCAGCGCCTCGCGTATCGGCGCCGGGACGTCATCACCGATCATTCGATACGCCGTCAGCAACTGGTACGGATACACCCGCGCCCTGGCGACTGCTTCGGGATCCGCCAAGCGTGCGGCCACGTATTCGGTGCAACCCGGCACTTCAAAAGCACCATGGCGCGCCAGGGTGTTGAGGTTGATTCGAAGCCCCTGCCAGCCCATGTTTCGCGCTTGAGCAGCCCACTGCTCTTTGCTCAGGGTTTCATTGCCGAGCAATTGAAAAGGCACCTCTGGTACCTGATCACTTGCACCACTGCGGAACGCCAGCAGATCGCGGGTCAGTTCCGGCAATGCCTGCACATCCACCGGTTTGCCGATCAGCCAAGCGAAGAATGCTTCGCGCCAGGCTTCGGAAGGCTTGGGATGAACCATTTTCACCACGTCCGCCAACGAGGGCTGATTGCCGATCGACGCTTGCAGCAGTTGCCGCTCGGTCGCGCTGTTCAGCCAGTTCTGCACCAGCCGCTTGGGCTGCGAGCCGAGGGATTTGCGCCCCGTGGCACCACTGCGCAGGATCTGTACGAAGTTGCGCAGCATCTTGCCACTGTCGACGATCCCTCCGAACACCTCCGGTACCAGCACCGAACGCTGGGCGGTCAGCGCCGCCAACAACAAGGCCGGCATGTCTTTCATATGGCCCTTTTGGCGGGCGTATATTGCGGCGTTGGCCACAAAACGGCTGTCCAGTTCAGCCACCAGCTTCAACACCTGATCCAGCTGGTTTTCAGCCGTTGCGTAAAAGGTCTGGTTCAGACAACCGGTCACTGCCAACTGGGCCAATTGATGCTTGGGCGTATAGGCATAGGCGGCCGCTCCAGAAGCATTCAAGGTGTCGCACGCCGGCAGGTTGTTCGATTGTGTGTTGAAGAGGTTGAAATTGGCCATCGTGGCGTCTCGCTGTGTTGTCCTGTTCGTTGCAAGAGGTATTGCAGCCGCCGTGCCAGCTTTGAAAAAAGCATCAGAAAATAATTTAACTATTTGATTTATATAGATATTTATTTTTATTGCGATGATCTCATAACGTTAAGCACGACAAACCGATTCGCAGAACACTATCATTGAATATCGTCTTTTATCTTTTGAGATAGCCATGCAAAACAAGCGCACTGTTGCCATCGGTTTTATCGGAGCAACCCTCGATCGCGTGGGTAAAGGTGCCAATCGCTGGAACCACTGGCGCCCGAGCGTGGGCCTGTGCCAGCAGCCGGATGTGTTGATTCATCGACTGGAACTGATTCACGGCACAGACGCCCGAGACGCCAGCCTTGCCGAGCGAGTTCGCGAAGACATTCGCCAGGTATCGCCCGAAACCGAGGTCTGCCTGCACCCGATGACGCTGCGCAACCCGTGGGATTTCGAAGAGGTTTATGGCGCGCTGCATGACTTCACCACCGAATACACCTTCGATACCGAACGCGAGGACTATCTGGTCCACATCACCACCGGCACCCATGTGGCGCAGATCTGCTGGTTCCTGCTGACCGAGGCGCGCTACCTGCCGGCACGACTGATCCAGACCTCCCCCGCCCGCCGCAAGAGCGAAGATGAGCCGGCCACCGGCACTCACGCGCTGATCGATCTCGACCTGTCGCACTACGATCGCATTGCCACTCGCTTTACCAACAAGCGCCTCGAAGGCCTGGAGTTTCTTAAATCCGGCATCGCCACACGCAACGCCGCGTTCAACCGCTCCATCGAACAGATCGAACGCGTCGCCGTGCGCTCGAAAGCGCCGATGTTGCTGATCGGCCCGACCGGGGCCGGCAAATCCTTCCTCGCTCGACGGATCTACGAACTCAAGCGCGGCCGCCATCAAATGCAAGGACGCTTCGTTGAAGTGAACTGCGCCACCCTGCGCGGCGACGGCGCGATGTCCGCGCTGTTCGGCCACGTCAAAGGCGCCTTCACCGGCGCGCAGAATGCCCGCGACGGCCTGTTGCGCGCCGCCGACGGCGGCATGCTGTTTCTCGATGAAATCGGCGAACTGGGCGCAGACGAACAAGCCATGCTGCTCAAGGCCATTGAAGAGAAGCGCTTCTTCCCGCTCGGCTCGGACAAGGAAGTCGACAGTGACTTCCTGATCATTGCCGGCACTCACCGCGACCTGCGTAGTCGTGTCGCCGAAGGCCTGTTCCGGGAAGACCTGTACGCACGAATCAATCTTTGGACATTTGATCTGCCCGGCCTGGCCGGCCGTCGAGAAGACATCGAACCCAACATCGATTTCGAGCTCGAGCGCCACGCACGCGAGCACGGTCAACTGGTACGCTTCAACCTTGAAGCGCGCAGGCGCTATCTGGCCTTCGCCAGTTCACGCGAAGCGGCGTGGCTAGGCAACTTTCGCGAACTTTCAGCCTCGATCACACGCATGGCAACACTGGCCGACAGCGGCCGAATTGATGAAACGCAAGTGCAGGAAGAAATTGATCGACTTCGTTATGCCTGGGGGCTGAAGCAACCGGCAGGAGTGACGGACGATTTACCGGGAGATGCCGAAGGCATGGACCTGTTTGATCGGTTGCAATTGAAGGCCGTACTGGCAGTGTGTAGAGAGTCAGATAGCTTGTCGGATGCGGGCAGACGCTTGTTCGGCGTGTCCCGCCAGGCGAAGGCGCAGCCCAATGATGCGGACCGATTGAGAAAGTATCTGGGACGGTTTGGGATTGAATGGAGCCAGCTGCGCGAGCCGTGAAGCATGGCCGCAATCCTCTGTACCGTTGAGATAAACCGCACCACAGCGCAACACAAGCACCGAGCGAAGGACAGACACGGACGGAGTTACTGGAGTTTTTCTCAAACCTGCTATCGGCCCTGGGCAGCTTCGAGACGTCCGGCCAAAAGCCTCGCAGAGTCTTCACCCGCGGATTTGTCGTGGTCTGCGTCTTTGTGGCGATCATCGAGCTGTTCATACTGAGCCACATCTATAGCGGGCATCCATGAACGAATAGATGCGAGATTCCGCCCGTCACCCGACGGGCACCTTACCCGCCTCTGCTCTTCCGACGTATGTCCACCTGACGCGGAAGCCCCGACGATGAACAGAACCATTGCAGCCCTTATGCTTGGAAGTCTTTTATCTGCCACCGCACCGCTTGCGATGGCGGGAAGCACCGTCCCGCCCACCGGTATTCCCGGAGTCAACCAGGGCGGCACCGAATCCGAGGAAGAAAAGGCCGACAAAAAAGGTGAAGAGGCCTCGGGTTCAAACTCCGGTGCAGAGTCCCACGAGACAGAGAAGGATGCGCAAACATCCAGCGGGTCAAAGGATGGGGTAGAAGAAAAGAAACCCTGAACGACTTTGCCGCCTCAGCAGTTTTCTCAGGCACAAAAAAGCCGATCTCTCTGATCGGCTTTTTTGTGTGACGCTCATCCCGCTTTAGCAGGCCAGGACGATGAATTTCAGCGCTTGAGCTTGCGCTTGTTGCGGTATTGGTCGATCACCACCGCGACCACGATGATCAGCCCCTTGATGATGTCCTGAATGTAGGCATCGACCCCGACGAACGTGAAACCGCTGGCCATCACCCCAAGAATCAGAGCGCCGATCACCGTGCCAGTGATTCGCCCCACCCCGCCTGCCAGGCTCGTACCACCGATGACCGCGGCAGCAATCGCATCCAGCTCATAGGACATGCCCATCCCGGCCTGCCCGGTGGCCGCTCGGGCCGAAGCCACTACGCCTGCCAACCCCGCCAGCAACCCGGCGATGCTGTAGACGATGACCAGATGGCGCTTGACGTTGATACCGGACGTACGCGCCGCCTGCATGTTGCCGCCGATGGCGTAGGTGTATTTCCCGTATTTGGTGTAGCGCAGCGCAATGTGGAAGATCACTGCCACCACCAGAAAGATGATCACCGGCATCGCGCCGTGGCCGATGGCCGTGTAGGAATCCGAGAGCATGCTCACCGGCTGGCCTTCGGTGTAGTAACGCGCCAGGCCACGGGCCGAAACCATCATGCCCAGCGTGGCAATGAACGGCGGAATCCCGGTGATAGCGATGATGCTGCCGTTGATCGCCCCCGCCAGCAACCCGACACCGAGCCCGGCAATCACGGGAATCCAGACCGGCAAATCGGTCAGTGACGGGAACACCGCACGGGCGAAATCCGATGTCTGCGCCAGACTGGCTGCGATCATCGCCGACAAGGCGAGCACCGAGCCCGACGACAGGTCGATCCCGGTGGTGATGATCACCTGGGTCACGCCAATCGCCAGCAGGCCGATGATCGACACTTGCAGAATCATCAGCACCAGCCGTTGGGAGTTCATCAGAAAGCTCTGGTCGCGTACGATCCAGCCGAACAGTTCGAACACCAGGCCGATGCCGATCAGCACCAGGAAAATGCTCAGTTCCGTCGGAAAGCGCCGGCGACTCTTGACCGGTGCCGTGGCCGGTTTGTTTTCCAGTATCGCGTTCATAACCACTCACCTTTCTATCGCATCATCGACGGCGGCCTCGGCCACCACCGGCATCCATTAATGAACCGAGGACAGGCCCGAAGCCAGTTGCATCACCCGCTCCTGAGTCGCCTCGCTGCGGTCGAGGGTGCCCATCAGGTCGCCCTCGTGCATGACCATCACCCGGTCGCTCATGCCGAGCACTTCCGGCAGCTCCGAAGAAATCATGATCACCGCCATGCCTTCGCTGGCGAGGTAGGCGATGAGCCGGTAAATCTCGGCCTTGGCGCCTACATCGATGCCACGGGTCGGCTCGTCGAGAATCAGGATGCGCGGATCGGTCATCAGCCAGCGGGCCAGCAAGGCTTTCTGCTGATTGCCACCTGACAGGGTGTCGATGCACTGCTCCAGCGACGGGGTTTTAACCCGCAGCTTCTTGCACATGTCTTCGCACAAGGCGCGCAAGGCTTTTTGCTGGATGAATCCGTGGCCGGTGTAGTGCGGCAGGACGGCCATTTCCATGTTTTCCAGCACCGAGAGGCACGGGAACAGACCACTGAGCTTGCGATCCTCGGTCAACAGCGCGAAGCCCTTCTCGATCGCCATGTGCGGGTCGCTGATGCGCACCACCTCACCATCGAGACGGATCTCGCCACCATCGCTGGGCGTGATGCCGAAGATCGCTTCGGCCACGTTGGTCCGGCCGGAGCCCATCAACCCGGCGATGCCAAGGATTTCCCCGGCGTGCAGGTCGAAGGAGACACCCTTGAAAATGCCATCCAGCTTGAGGTCGCACACTGACAGCAGCAGATCGCCAATCGGCTTTTCGCGCACCGGAAACAACTGGCTCAATTCGCGACCGACCATCATCGAAATCAGGCTGTCGCTGTCCATGGAATCAGCCCGTTGCAGACCGATATAGGCGCCGTCGCGAAATACCGCCACTTCATCGGCGATCGCGAACACTTCGTTCATTTTATGGGTGATGTAGATGATGCCTTTGCCCTGGTTTTTCAGGTCGGCAATGATCGAGAACAGATGGGCGACTTCCTTGTCGGTGATGGCCGACGTCGGTTCGTCCATGATCAGGATGTCGGAGTCGTAGGACACGGCTTTGGCGATCTCGACCATCTGCCGCTCGGCGATACTCAGATTGCCGACCTGCTCTTCAGGGTCGAGATTGATCCGCAGACGCTCCAGCAGTTTCGTCGTGCAGCGGTGCATTTCCCGGTGGTCGATCATGTGAAAGCCGTTGAGTTGCTCGCGGCCGATCCAGATGTTTTCGGCGATGCTCATGTGCGGCATCAGGTTGAGTTCCTGGTGGATCATCGCGATCCCGGCCTGAAGCGCTGCCAGCGGCGTTTCGAACACCACCGGCTTGCCCCGAAGGCGCAGCTCGCCGGCGTCTGGCTGGTAGATGCCGGCGATGATTTTCATCAGGGTGGATTTACCCGCGCCGTTTTCTCCCATGAGCGCCAGCACGGAACCGGGACGTACCCGCAGTTGCACGTCGGACAACGCCACCACACCGGGGAAACCCTTGCTGACGTTGACGATCTCCAGCAGGTACGGCTCTTCGACAGGTATTGAAGTGGGCGGGCTCCCCGTCAAAGGGGTGCTCGAAGCAGTCGCTGAAGCGAACATGATCAGGTACTCCATCAGCAAGGTCGCGTTCGCCACCTTGCGGGCTTATTGTTGTTATTGAACGGACGGACTATTTGAACTGGTCAACGTTTTGCGGCGTGATCAGACGAAACGGCACCCAGACCGCCGGCTCGACCGGCTCGTTCTTCGCCATTCTCACTGCGGTATCGATGGAGCCGTCGGCCTGACCCTTGGCGTCCTGGAACACGGAAGCGGCCAGCGAGCCCTTCTTCACAGCATTCAAGCCATCCGGCGTACCGTCGACACCCGCGATCAGCACGCTGCCTTTTGCGACGCCGGCCTGCTGCAGGGCCATCGCGGCACCGATCGCCATTTCGTCGTTGTTGGAGACGACCGCGTCGAACTTGCGGCCCTGGGTCAACCAGTCGTTGACCAGCGTCATGCCTTTATCCCGCAGCCAGACGCCGCTCTGCTCCTGCTCGACCTTGATGTCCGGGTATTTGGCCAGCACCTCTTTGACGCCCTTGGTGCGATTGGTGGTGGAGTTGTTCGCCAGATCACCCAGCAGAATCACGATGTCGCCCTTGCCGCCCATCTTGTCGGCCAGGTACTGCATCTGCATCTCGCCGGCCTCCAGGTCGTTGGAAGCAACGGTTACTACACCTTTGGGCAGGTTCAAGTCATCGGGGCGACGGTTGACGTAGACCAGCGGAATCCCGGCCTTCACCGCCGCTTCAGTGATCTTCTTGGTGGCGGCGGTATCCACCGGATTGACCACGATGGCGTCGACCTTCTGGCTGATGAAGCTTTCGACCTGGCTCAATTGCTTGACCACGTCGCTGCGGGCGTCTTCGAACTGCAGCTTGACGCCGTCGGGATAGGACTTGGCTTTCTTGTCCATGGATTCACGCAGGTAGGTCAGCCAGGTGTCATCGAACTGGGACATGCTGACACCGATCTTCATATCGGCCAGCACAGCGCCGCTGGCAAACATCAGGGACAAGGCCAGTGAAGCAAAACGGGTCTTGGTCTTCATGAAAAGTCTTTCTCCACATTCTTGTTGGTTTTATGGATGAGGCATGACGATTTCAGTAAGCGGACAAGCAGTCGAGGCGTTGGAACGTATCGCGAGACAGTAAATCTGGAATCGACTTTATTGGAAAATATTTTCCATATCAACATATTTTAGAATTTTATTATGATTTTATTCCATGGCTCGCAAACTCACTCAGCTCCACCACTTGATGACGTTTGAAACTCAGGCGCGCAGCGTCTAGCACGCGGGTTGTCGCCAGTGCATCACGGGCGTCCACGGGCAGTGGGCCACCGTTTTGCAACGCGATTTGTAGCTGTAAATAGAACTGACTCCAGCATCCTCGTTCGGAAGGAACCCGTTCGCGCTCTTCTCCGTGCTCGAACCAGCCCCAACGCCGGTGCTCCTCGACGCCCCAGCGCTCGCCTTCGGTTTTCGGCGAGAGCCCGGCCAGCGCCATGGCCTCCTGCCCATCGAGCCCCTCGACGCTGTAACAACCCAGCGTGCCGCTCACCCGAAAGCGCGGGCCGGGGCTGTTTTCCAGGCAACTGCCGCCCAGGTGCGAGGTTACGCCGCTGGCATGGGTCAGGGACATGAAGAAGCCGTGATCGAACGCCTGGTCTTTCTCCAGGTAGTCCAGTTCGGCGTAAACCCGTGTCACCGGGCCGAACAGCAACAGCGCCTGATCGACCAGATGACTGCCAAGATCGCGCAGAAAACCACCGCCGCTGCCGTTGTGAACCGACGAGGGCGAGTAACGCTCGATCCACGATTCGAAACGGCTGACCTGGCCCAGCGCGCCGGATTCGATGAGTTTGCGCACGGTTAGAAAGTCCGAATCCCAGCGCCGGTTCTGATAGACGCTGAGCCGCACATTCTGGCGTTCGGCCATGGTGATCAGGGTTTGCGCCTGCTGCCAGTCGGCGGCGAACGGCTTGTCGCTGACCACCGCCACGCCGTGTTCGATGCCGTCGAGCACCAGCGCCGGCCGCCCCTTTAGGGGTGTCGACACCACCAGGACATCGATCCCGGCTTCCACTAACTGGCCGATGCTGTCGAAGGCCGGCACACCCGGATGCTCCGCCGCCAGCAACTGTCGGCGCTCCACCGAACGGGTGACCACGCCGACGAACGTCGCCGCCGGCAGACTGCTGATCAGCGGAGCATGAAAAAACCGGCCGCCATGGCCGTAACCGACAAGTCCGATGCGCATGTCTGAACTCCTTCTTCTTGTTATGTCACCGCGTCTCGGGAAAACGCGGTGGTTGTGGGAGCAGCGTTAACCGTAGAACCTCGGGCGATCAGGCAGTGCAACGTTGACGATCGCCCCGCTGTTCTGCGCTTCGATGCACGCATCGGCGGCAACCGCGGCGGCGAACCCATCCCACGCCGAAGGCCCACCCACCTGCCCTGCCCGCACGCCATCGATGAACGCCTGCAACTCGACGTCATAGGCCGCGATGAAGCGATCCTTCCAGTCCATCAGAATCGCGTTGGACAGCTTCGCTCCGCTGCGCAATTGCACCTGGGACGGCTCCGGCAGTCTGGCGATGCCGGTCTCCCCCACCACTTCGCACTGAATGTCATAGCCGTACTGACAATTGACGAAAACCTCCACGTCGATACGCGTGCCCTTGGCGGTTTCCAGCAGCACGATCTGCGGATCTTTCAGATGCGCGAGAGCCTTGCTGCTCTTGCGCGGGAACACCACCTGCACCGAAACATAATCGTCGTCGAGCAACCAGCGCAGCACGTCCAGCTCATGGATCAGCGTGTCGGTGATCGCCATGTCGGTCTTGTAGTTTTCACCTACGGTCGGGTTGCGGTGGGCGCAGTGCAGCATCAACGGCTCGCCGATCTGGCCACTGTCGATCACCGACTTCAACGCGCGATAACCTTCATCGTACGGACGCATGAAACCGACCTGCACCAGCCGCTTGCCGTGGGCCTCTTCGGCCTCGACGATCTTGCGGCAGCCTTCGGCGGTGACAGCCAGCGGCTTTTCGCAGAACACCGGTTTGCCCGCCGAAATCGCAGCCAGCACGAACTCTTCGTGACTCGGGCCCCAGGAGGTGACGAGGATCGCCTCGACGTCCGGCGCCTGGATCAGCGCGTGGCCGTCGGGATAGACCTCGGCGGTCAGCTTCAGGTCTGCCACGACCTTGGCCGCCTGCTGCAAATTGATGTCGGTAACCGCGACGACCTGGCTGTTGAGCAAGGTCTGGCTGCACCGACGGATGTGGTCCTGGCCGATGGCACCGGTGCCGATGACGCCTAGCCGCAACGCTTGGGAAAACAATGACATGAAAGGATTCCTTGTGGTTGTTCGATTCAGGGCAATCAGTACTGACGGGCCTTGGCCAGTCGTTCGTTCAGGGTTTTGGCCGCCGCTTCGGTACGGGCGCTGGTGGAGACTTGCGCCACGCCGACCCGCCACCACGACAGGTAACCGTGAATCATGGTCTTGGGCAGAACCTTGATGTCGATCAGGGTCGAGACCGTCTGCAAGCGCGCATCGGCCAGCGCCGCCCGCAGCTCTTCAACGGTGTTCACCTTGTAAGTCTTGCAGCCGTAGGCCGCCGCGCTCATGGCGAAATTCACCGGCACGAAAGCGCCGTCGAGCTGGCCGGTCTGCGGGTTGCGGAAACGGAACTCGGTGGCAAAGCTGTCCATGCCGTTGCCCATCTGCAGGTTGTTGATGCAGCCGAAGGTCATGTTGTCGAACAGCACCACGTTGATCTTGCGCCGCTCCTGGATCGAGGTGACCAGCTCCGAGTGCAGCATCATGTAGGAGCCGTCGCCCACCAGCGCATAGACCTCGCGCTCAGGCTCGGCGAGCTTCACGCCCAGCGCAGCGTTCACCTCATAGCCCATGCACGAATATCCGTACTCGACGTGATAGGTGTTCACCCCCTTGCTGCGCCAGCTGCGTTGCAAGTCGCCGGGCAGGCTGCCGGCGGCGGCGACGATGACCGCGTCATCGGCGAGGGTTTCATTGAGCACGCCGAGCACGCGACTCTGGGTCAGACAGGAGCCGGTCAGCTCAATGAATTCGCGCAACACCGCCGAATCGAGGTGGTCGTTGATTTCCGGGAGGAAATCCCGGGCCTGATAGTCGATCTGATAAAGGCGATCCACCTCCTCGTCCAGTTGCGCCCTCGCCTGACGGGGTTCATCGCCCCAGCCGGAACGGTAGTCGCCCAGCGCTTCAGCCAGCGCCGACAAACCTGTTCGGGCATCCGCCAGCAGTTGCACACCATCGAGTTTCAGGGCATCGCACGGGCTGATATTGAGGTTGAGAAACTGCACGTCAGGGTGCTGGAACAAGGATTTCGACGCGGTGGTGAAATCGCTGTAGCGGGTGCCAACGCCGATGATCAGATCCGCCTCTTTGGCCAGCAGATTCGCCGCCAGGCAACCGGTTTCGCCAATGCCGCCGACGTTCAGCGGATGGCCGGAAACCACCGCACTCTTGCCGGCCTGGGTTTCAGCGAAAGGAATATCGAAACGCTCGGCAAACGCCTGCAACGCCGCGTTGGCGCCGGAATATTTGACGCCGCCGCCACAGATGATCAACGGTTTGCGCTTGCCTTTGAACAGCGCCACGGCATCGCCGAGCATCGCTTCAGTGGCCGGACGACGCTCGATGCGGTGCACGCGTTTTTGCAGGAAGTAATCGGGATAATCGTAGGCTTCGGCCTGCACATCCTGCGGCAGGGCCAGGGTCACGGCACCGGTTTCGGCGGGGTCGGTGAGCACGCGCATGGCGTGGATCGCAGCGCTCATCAATTGCTCGGGGCGGTTGATGCGATCCCAGTATTTGCTCACGGCCTTGAACGCATCGTTGGTGCTGATACTCAGGTCGTGGAACTGCTCGATCTGTTGCAACACCGGGTCCGGTTGACGACAGGCATAGACATCACCCGGCAACAGCAGCAAGGGAATCCGGTTGGCGGTCGCGGTGGCGGCAGCAGTCAGCATGTTCGCCGCACCCGGCCCCACGGACGAGGTGCAGGCGTAGATCTTGCGTCGCAGGTGCTGCTTGGCAAAACCGATCGCCGCATGGGCCATGCCTTGTTCGTTGCGGCCCTGATGGACGATCAGGTCACCGCTGTCCTGCTCCAGCGCCTGCCCCAGACCCAGCACGTTGCCGTGGCCGAAAATGGTAAAGATCCCGGCGACGAACTTGCTCTGAACGCCATCGACCTCGATGTACTGGTTGTCGAGGAATTTCACCAGGGCCTGAGCCATGGTCAGTCTTGTTGTGGTCATAACCGCACCTTTCAAATTCAGATCCGCCCCCCCTGCGAGGGGCACTGTCAACTCAGGGAGTTGCTCAGGTGGTCCATGCTCGCGCCAATCGCCGTCTGGATATCCGCCAGGCCATGGACGCTGTCGGCGAATGGTTCAAACGACAGGTAGCCGCTGTAGCCCCCAGCGAGCAGGCTGTTGATTTGTGCCGCGTTGCCGAGAATGTCGTCCGCACCCACCAGCACCCGGTGACCATCGCAAAGGGTCGCCAGCGGCGCCTCGGTTTCCTCGACACCGGAGATGTGCACCAGCCCTGTCAGCTCAGGGAAAAACTCCTGCTCACCGGCCAAATGGTGATGAAAGGTGTCGTGCACCAGGCGGAACATATCCAGCCCGCCGACCGCCTTGATCGCCTCCACCGCCGTGCGTTTGCGGCGCAGCGAGCAGGCTTTGAAACCCAGAGGCTCGATGAATCCCAGAAGGCCGTGATCACGCAGGATCGGCGCCAGCTCACTCAATGCGGTGCGCAGGCCCGACGCACGTTCGGCGACGCTGCGCGGATCGGCGCGATCGTTCAACGGGCACATCACCAGCCCCCGCGCACCACAATCGCGGGCATAGGCAGCCAGCTTCAAGGCCTGCGCGCGGCGCTCGTCATTCCACACATCAAACGGATACAGCGCGTTGATCGACAGCACGCTGATGCCATGGGCCGCGCACAACTCACGCACGTGTTCGGGTGCGGTGCCGTCATCGATCTCGACGCCTTTGAGGTCGTTGCGGATCTCGATGGCGTCAGCCTTGAGGGTCACCGCCAATTCGATGAACGCCGGCAGGGATAAACGTGGAGCGACCATTCGGTTCAGGGCAAAACGCAGGGGAGTACCCATTCTTGTTGTTCTCCGCGCAGGTGAATTATTTGGCCGTCGGCATGCTGAATTCCGGGCCCTTGGCAATGCTGTCGGGCCAGCGCTGCATCACGCTTTTGTAGCGACTGTAAAAACGAATGCCTTCTTCCCCGTAGGCATGGTGATCGCCGAACAGCGAGCGCTTCCAGCCACCGAACGAATGCCAGGCCATGGGCACCGGAATGGGCACGTTGATGCCGACCATGCCGACCTTGATGGTGCGGGCGAAGGCACGGGCTATCCCGCCATCGCTGGTGAAGCACGACACGCCGTTGCCGAATTCATGGGCGTTGATCAGCGCCACGGCACTGGCGAAGTCCGGCACGCGGACAATGCCCAGCACCGGCCCGAAGATCTCCTGCTGATAGATGCTCATGTCGGTGGTGACGTGATCGAACAGCGTCGCGCCGACGAAAAAGCCCGCCTCGGCCCCCGGCACCTTGAAGTGGCGGCCATCGACAATCAGCTGCGCGCCCTGGGCCACGCCCTGATCGATAAGGCCTTCAACCCTGGCCTTGTGTTCGGCGGTGACCAGCGGGCCCATGTCGTTGTCGCCTTGCAGACCGTTGCCGACTTTCAACTGATCGATGCGCGGCAACAGTTTGGCAATCAGTTGATCGCCGACTTCGCCGACCGCAACCGCAATTGAAATTGCCATGCAGCGTTCACCGGCCGATCCGTAAGCGGCGCCGATCAAGGCATCCGCCGCTTGATCCAGATCCGCGTCGGGCATGACGATCATGTGATTCTTCGCGCCGCCCAGCGCCTGCACCCGCTTGCCGCGCGCGGTTGCCTGCTGGTGGATGTACTCGGCAATCGGCGTCGAACCGACAAACGAAATCGCCTCGATGTCCGGGTGCTGCAGCAAGGCGTCGACCGCCGCCTTGTCGCCCTGGACCACGTTGAACACACCGTCCGGCAAACCGGCTTCGGTCAACAGGCGAGCCATCAGCAAACTGGCGGACGGATCGCGCTCGGACGGTTTGAGGATGAAGCAGTTGCCGGTGACCAGCGCCAGCGGAATCATCCACAGCGGCACCATCACCGGGAAGTTGAACGGCGTGACCCCGGCGCAGACGCCGAGCGGCTGACGCAGGTTCCAGTTGTCGATGCCGCCGCCGATGTTGTCGCTGAACTCGGTCTTCAACAGGTTCGGTGCACCGCAGGCGTACTCGACAATTTCAATGCCTCGTGTGACTTCGCCCTTGGCGTCGGAAAAGACCTTGCCGTGTTCGCGACTGATGATTTCGGCCAGTTCGTCGTGATGACGATCGAGCAATCCCTTGAACTTGAACATCACCCGCGAACGGCGCAGGGACGATTGCTCGGACCAGGCCGGGAATGCCTTCAGCGCCGAAGCGATGGCAGCGTCCACGGTCTTCTGGCTGGCCAACCCGACCCGCGCCTGAACGCCGCCGGTGGCCGGATTGAAGACATCGCTGAATCGTTCGCTACCGCTGTCCTGCACCTGACCGTCGATGTAGTGGCCTATGACCGGGGCGTCGCTCATTGTTCTTGTTCTCCGTGCGAAAGTTGGAATTCAGAGATCCAGCAGCCAGCTGTGCTGCGGGTCGTTATGGAACTGCCAGACGCGTTTCGGCCCTGCCATCACGTTCAGGTAATAAGATTCGTAGCCATACGGCACGCTGACCGGGTGATAGCCCTTGGGCACGACCACCAGATCGCTGTTTTCCACGGCCATGGCTTGATCGATGCTGCGGTCGTCGGTGTAGACCCGCTGGAACACGAAGCCTTGGGGCGGGTTGATCTGGTGGTAGTAGGTTTCTTCGAGAAAGCTCTGGTGTGGCAGGTCGTCGGTGTCGTGCTTGTGCGGCGGGTAGCTCGACGAGTGCCCGGACGGCGTGCGCACTTCCACCACCAGCAGCGAATGAGCCGGCTCGCTGTCCGGCAGGATGTCGCAGACATAGCGGGTATTGGCGCTCTTGCCGCGCACGCTGCGCTTCATGGTTTCAGGCCTGATCAGGCGCGGACCGAGACCCATGGTGGTCGAACCGGGAGCCGCGCAAACCGCCACTTGCGCATCACTCAATGCCACCACCTGCGCCTGACTGCCGGGTGGCAAGTACGCGGCGAACGGGGATTTGTCTTCGAACACCGACTGGCGATCACCGAGGTTGTCCCAGTTGAAGGTCCCCAGCCCCAGTGCCTCGCCGTGGATGCCGACCCGACCGCTGAGCAACACCAGGCACAGCTCCTTGTCGCCCGCCGCGACAGGCAAGGTTTCACCCAGGCTCAACCGGTAGGCGGCGAAACCGACGTATTGCAACTCACCTTCAGCCAGCTCGACCATGGTCCGGCCACGGGCATTGCTTTTGACCAGCAGGCTCATCGTGCAGCCCTCTCGTCGAGCAGCGCACGCAAGGTGTCGAAGCCTTTTTTCGCGTAGACGTAACTCGGCGCCACTGCCGGATCCTGCTCGGCTTCGACCACCAGCCAGCCGTGGTAATCGGCCGCCAGCAGCACGTCCAGCAGTTCGGCGAAGTCGATGTCGCCATCCCCCGGCACGGTGAACGTGCCGTTGATGATGCAGTCGGGGAAGCTCCACAGATTGTTGCGCGCCAGTTGCACCACCGGTTTGCGCACGTCCTTGAAGTGCACGTGGCAGATGCGCGACAGGTGTTTGCGCAGCACCTGCAAGGGTTCACCGCCGCCCATGTAGCAATGGCCCGAATCGAACAGCAGCCCGACTTCACTGCCGGTCAGCGCCATCAGGGTGTCGATGTCCGACGGTGATTCGACGTAGGCGCCCATATGGTGGTGATACGCCAGACGCACGCCCTGGGACAGGGTGAAGCGTGCCAGTTCGGTCAGCTTGTCGGCATACTGCTCCCACGCCTGTTCGGTGTGAAAACGCGGGCGCTCGACCAGCGGAATACGCTGGCCCTGAATGGAATCGGCGACTTCACCGTAAACCAGCACGTTCGCGCCGTTCTTCGCCAGCAACTCGACATGGCTGGCAATCGCGTCGATTTCCTCGGCTACCGAACGGCGCGCCAGGCGACTGGAATACCAGCCGGACACCAACGCCAGGTCATACGGGCGCAGCACGTCGCCAACGCCTTTGGCGTCCTTGGGAAACTTGCCGTTGAGTTCGAAGCCTTCATAACCGATGACCTTGCCTTCGCTGAGGGCGGTGCTCAGCGGTGTTTCACCACCGAGGGACGGCAGGTCGTCGTTGCTCCAGGAAATCGGGTTGATGCCAATTCGGATAGCGGGCATGGCTGCACCTTTTATTGTTATTTCTAGAGTGTTCAACTGCGGCTCAGGCCCGGGCCGTGCGCCAGGCATCGATCAGCTCGACGAAGGTTCCCTGTACCTGGCGGATCAGCGTCTCGTCGTCGATATCCCCGGCCAGCCAGGCGCGGCTCGGCTCCTGAAAAATCGTCCGACCCACGGCGAACCCACGGCAAGTCTGGCTCTGACTGGCCTGTTGAAAGCCTTCGGCCAACGCTGATGCCGGGGCATTCAGGCCCAGCAGCACTACACCTCGGCAATAGGGATCGCGCGCCTGGATCAGTTCGTCGAGCTGTTGCCATTCCTCGGCGCTTTGCGCTTCGATCTTCCACCACGCCGGGTAGATGCCCAGGTTGTAGAGGCGTTTGAGCGCGCGATACAGCACGTCGGGATGCAGTGAGGGGTGATCCTTGGGCGGGATGATTTCCAGTAGCAGTTCATGACCACTGACTTGCGATGCCTGATACAGCGCCTTGATCTGCGCTTCCTGCTCCAGCCGCAGCATCGGCTCGTCGTCCGGGTGGAATTGCACCAGGCATTTGATGATTTGTTCTTGCGGCCAGGCGATCAGGTTGCTGCCGATCGAGCGCCCGTGTTCGAAGGCCAGCGGCCGCGAGCCCTGCACTTCAACCGGACGCGCCACCCACCAGCCTCGACCGGTAGCGGCGTTCAGCGAGTCCTGGCCGAAACGCTGATCAGCCAGCAGCCCGACATCGGCTTCTATGCCCTGCTCGCGCAGATCGCTTTCGACCCGCTCCACGGCTTTGATGAACAGTTGCTTGAGTTCGCCGATGGCGCCGAGGTCGCGCCCCCCCTTCTGGGCCAGCTCCACCAGCTGCCCGCGATGGTCGAAGGCAAAGATGAACAGTTGCTTCCACTGTTTGCGCGGCACACTGACCTGATGCAGGCGTTGCAGGGTGACGTCCTGATCCGGCCGGGTAATCGGCACCGGGCTGCTGAACAGGTAATCGAGCTCAGCACGGGTTGGCATCGCCGGCGCGCAGGCATGGCGCGATACCACCAGACCACCGCAGGCATTGGCCAACTGGCAGCAACGCTCGTCGCTGGCGTCCTCCAGCCAGCCGCTGAGGAAACCCGACATGAACGCATCGCCGGCGCCCAGCACGTTCAGCACCTCGACCCGCACACCGGGATAAATCGCGCCGTCTTCAAGACGCACCGGAATCTCTCCGTGAATAACCGTACAACCTTGCGGACCGAGCTTGACCACCAGGGTCGCCGCGCTCAACCGTCGGACATTGCGCAGCGCGGCGAGCAAATCCTCTGAACCGCCGGCCATCAGAAACTCATCTTCGGTCCCGACCACAAGGTCGAAGCGCGGGAGGATTTGCTGCACATGGTGAGTGACGTTCTGATCGGCAACGAAACGGGTTTCGCCGTCTGCCTTGCCAGCAAGCCCCCACAGAACCGGGCGATAGTCGATGTCCAGCACTCGTTTGACGTTGTGCTTTTCGGCGTAGTCCAGCGCCTGGATGCTCGCCTTGTAGACGCCGTCGGTGGAGAAATGGGTGCCGGTGATCAGCAAGGCCTTGCTGGAGGCGATAAAGGCTTCGCTGATATCTTCGGCCCGCAGCGCCATGTCGGCGCAATTCTCACGGTAGAAGACCAGGGGAAAGGTTTCCCGATCCTTGAGACCGAGCAGCACCATGGCGGTCAGTCGCTCCGGATCGACCTTGATGCCGCTGACATCGCAACCTTCACGGGCCAGGGATTCGATCAGGAAACGCCCCATGTGATCGTCGCCGGTGCGGCTCAGCATCGCCGACCTGAGCCCCAGCCGGGCGGTGCCGAACGCGATGTTGGCGGAAGAGCCTCCGAGGTATTTGGCGAAGCTGCTCACATCCTCCAGCCGTGCCCCGACTTGCTGCGCATAGAGGTCGACGCCGAGGCGCCCGAGACAAATCAGATCCAATTGACGTCCACTGGCAAAACGAGTCTGGCCCATGCTGGCTCCTGTTATTTTTATCAGCCTGTACCCGGGGCGATGATGGCGCCGGACACTCTTGGTGGATGCAGACTAAAACGAGCCGGATCGAACAATCAATAAATATTCCAATTATTTTTCACGTGGAATATTTTTTCCAATAAACTTCAGTGCAGGCGCTCCAGACGCAGTGCATCGTTTCAGCAGGCATCCCGCTGGCGCAAGCCCAAGATTTTGTCCGGGCCTAGCCTGTAGACTGCGCACAGCCAACCTATTGTCCTGGGACGCGGTGAACCACCGTCGCTATAAGTACAAGCCAAGAACAAGCCAGAAGGATTATCTATGTCCCGCACCGATCAGCCGGCTACCGCCGAGAGCACGCCCGAGAGCGATCTTGCCAGCCCCCCGATCAATGCCGAGCGCCTGCTGCAGCTCATCACCCGCGAATACGAAAGCCTGCCGCGCCAGCTCAAACGCATCGCCAGTTACATGAGCCAGCAAAGCGATCGGATCATGGTCGACCGCATCAGCGACATCGCCCGCGAGTGCGAAGTGCACCCGTCAGCCATCGTGCGGTTTTCCCAGCGTTTCGGTTTTAGCGGTTTCAGTGAAATGCAGGCGCTGTTCCGCGAGGCGTACACCCACAAAGCCACGCCGGTGCAGAACTACCAACAGCGCATTCGCAGCATGATCGCCAACAAGTCGCAGAAAGCCAGCGGCGGCGATCTGGCCCGCGAATGCATCGACGCCACCCTGTCGGGCATCGAACGACTGGGGCAGGAACTCGATGACCAGGCCTTCGAGAAGGCCGTGGACCTGGTGGTCAATGCCGACAATATCTACGTGGTCGGCGTGCGCCGCTCGTTCGCGGTGGCCGACTATCTGGTCTACAACCTGCAACATACCAACAAGCGCATCCATCTGGTCTCGGGCCTCGGCGGCAGTTATCGCGAGCAGATGCGCAGCGTGCGCGCCAATGACCTGGTGATCGCCATCAGCTTCACGCCGTACGGCAAGGAAACCCAGCACTGCCTGCGCATCGCCCAGCACCATCAGGCGAAAACCCTGATCATCACTGACAGCAATCTCTCGCCATTGGCCAAGCGCGCCAACACTTTGCTGCTGGTCAATGAAGGTAGCTCGTTTGCGTTCCGCTCCTTGAGTGCGACCCTGTGCCTTTGCCAGGCGCTGTTTATCGCCGTGGCCTATCGACTGGAGTTGAAGGTGGATGAGATTCACGAGCAGGTTGGGTTTGAAGACTGACCGGAGAACCGACATTCCACCGAGCGCGGCAATTCAAAATATTTATTCCATTATTTGAACGTAGTGAATTTTTATTCTATAAACAGGATCTCTGAAAACAAGAACTCAAAGGATCCTGTCATGCGTGAACTCGGAATCGGTCTTATCGGCACGGGTTTCATGGGGCGAGCACACGCCCTGGCCTTTCGCAACGTCAGTGCGGCATTCGAACTGCCCTTCACCCTTCGCCTGGCCGCCCTGGCTGACGCCGATCCCGCACGCGCACAAGCTTGCGCCACCGCCTGGGGCTTCGATCAGGCCCATGGCGATTGGCAGCGATTGATCGACGACCCCAAGGTCAACCTGATCGCAATCACTACACCCAATCACCTGCACTACCCGATGGCCATGGCCGCGCTTGCCGCTGGCAAACCGGTGTATTGCGAAAAGCCATTGGCGGTGAATCTTGAACAAGCTCATGCGATGCACGTGGCGGCGAAGCACGCCGGCGTCGTCACCCGGGTCGGCTACAACTACCAGCACAACCCGATCATCGGCCTGGCACGCGAGCTGATCCTGAGTGGCGAACTCGGCGAGATCATCAGCTTTCAAGGTGAATTCAGCGAAGATTTCATGGCCGATCCAGCCTCCCCCTGGTCGTGGCGCTGCGAACCCGAACATGCCGGTGGAGCCCTGGCGGATTTAGGCAGTCACCTGCTCGCCATGGCGCGCCACCTGCTGGGCGATGTCGAAGCGGTGTGCGCCGACTCTCAGACCGTCCATCGCCAGCGCCCGGCCACGCCCGGCAGCCAGGAACAACGCCGCATTGCGGTCGACGATCAGGCCCAAGCGCTGTTGCGCTTTGCCAGCGGCGCGCGCGGCACTTTCAGCAGCAGTTGGCTCAAGCATGGCTACAAGAATCATCTGAGCTTCGAGATCAGCGGCACCCGAGGCACCTTGGCGTTCGATCAGGAGCGATTGAACGAGCTACGCCTGTGTCGCGCCGGCCAGGGCGGCTTCCAGCGTTTACTGGCCGGACCGGACTTGCCCGGCTACGCAGCATTCAGCCCGGCGCCGGGGCACCAGCTGGGTTACAACGAGCTGAAAACACTGGAAGTGCATGAACTGATCATGGCGTTGGCCGGGAATGGGCAAACGGGGACTGATTTCGAGGAGGCATTTGAAGTGGAGCGACTGGCGACAGCGATTCGGGTCGCGGCTGAGGAGCGGCGCTGGGTGTCTGCCAGTGAAATCACTGGCTAGTTTTGTGGGGGCACAAAAAAGCCGATCTGACTGATCGGCTTGAGTGTCTGAATTTATTGAAGAGGAAACTGGGTCTCCCTACAAAAGTCACTGCGCATGAAAAAGCCCAACTCGCTAAAGTTGGGCTAAGTCATTGAATTATATGGTCGGGACGGAGTGATTCGAACACTCGACCCCTAGCACCCCATGCTAGTGCGCTACCGGACTGCGCTACGCCCCGACTAGGCGTGAAACTCGCTCCTCATCTCGAAGAACGCTCAAGAATATATCGCAAGCTTTTGAAAACTGGAAGTATTTAAAAGCAGGAAATTATTTCTTGAGAACCACCAGAACATCTTCGAGCTCGGCGATCATCTGGCGGATCATTTGCTTGTATTGGGTTGTGTCGTCTTTGGCCTCATCACCGGACAGCCGCAGGCGCGCGCCGCCGATGGTGAACCCTTGATCGTAAAGGAGCGCGCGGATCTGCCGGATCATCAGCACGTCCTGGCGCTGATAATACCGGCGGTTTCCGCGGCGTTTGACGGGGTTGAGCTGAGGAAACTCCTGCTCCCAGTAGCGCAGCACGTGTGGTTTTACCGCACACAGCTCGCTGACTTCACCGATGGTGAAGTAGCGTTTGCCCGGGATGACGGGTAGTTCGTCGTTATGACTTGGTTCCAGCATAAGCCTCAACTCGGGCTTTCAACTTCTGCCCTGGACGAAAGGTGACCACACGGCGAGCCGTGATCGGGATTTCTTCCCCCGTTTTCGGGTTGCGGCCAGGCCGCTGGCGTTTGTCCCGAAGGTCGAAATTGCCGAAACCCGACAATTTGACCTGCTCGTTGTCTTCAAGAGCGTGCCTGATTTCCTCGAAAAACAGTTCTACCAATTCCTTGGCTTCCCGCTTGTTCAGGCCCAGCTCTTCATACAGACGTTCCGCCATCTCAGCTTTCGTCAAAGCCCCCATACGTCACTTCCTTAACGTGGCGTTCAACCTTTGTTCGAGCGAGGTGAGGATATTTTGCGTCGTCGAATTCACCTCATCGTCATTAAGAGTGCGCGATGGATGCTGCCAGGTCAAGCCGACTGCAAGGCTTTTTCTATCAGGATCAATACCTTTACCCTGATACACGTCAAATAGCCTGAGGTCTGTCAGCCATTCGCCTGCATTTTCACGGATTACGTCCAGTACAGCCGAGGCTGCAACGTCTTTGTGCGCAATCAGTGCAAGGTCACGACGTACTTCAGGAAAGCGCGACAACTCGTGGAATTTAGGCATTTTGCCCAATGCCACTTCAGCCAGAACGAGCTCGAAAACGAAGACCGGACGGTCGAGACCGAGGGATTTCGACAGCTCAGGGTGAATAGCACCGATAAAGCCGACTTCACGCCCTTCACGCTCGATGCGCGCGGTTTGACCCGGGTGCAGCGCCGGGTGTTTGCCCGGAGTGAAAGTGAACGAATCCAGCGCACCGGCAAAACCCAGCACCGCTTCCACGTCGGCCTTGACGTCGAAGAAGTCCACAGTATCGCGACCTTGTGCCCAGCCTTCCGGCAGACGGCTACCGCAGACGACACCGGCCAGCATCGGCTCTTGCTTCAGGCCTTCCAACTGACCGACGAAGCGCAGACCGCTCTCGAACAGACGGACGCGATCCTGCTGACGATTGAGGTTGTGCTGCAGCGCCTTGACCAGACCCGGCCACAGCGACGAACGCATCGCAGCCATGTCGTTGGAGATCGGGTTCGCCAACAGCAGTGGTTCAACACCCGGGTTGAACAGCTCAAACTGTTTTGGATCGATGAAGCTGTAAGTGATCGCTTCCTGATAACCACGAGCGACCAGCAGACGGCGCAGCTCCGGCAGATCGCTACGCGCTTCGGCCTTGGCCTGCGGCGCCAAACGAGCTTGCGGATAACGAACCGGCAAACGGTTGTAACCGTACAGACGCGCCAGCTCTTCGATCAGATCGACTTCCAGGCTGATATCGAAGCGATGGCTTGGCACTTCTACGCGCCACTGCCCTGCTCCCTCGGCGGAAACTTTCAGGCCCAAAGCGTTGAGCAGACGCTCGACTTCGGCCGAATCCATTTCCATGCCCAGCATCTGGGTGATGCGCTGAGCGCGCAGAGTGATCGGCGCGATCGACGGCAAGTGCTGCTCGCTGACGGTCTCGATGATCGGACCCGCTTCGCCACCGGTGATTTCCAGCAGCAGGCCAGTGGCGCGCTCCATGGCTTCACGGGCCAGTTGCCAGTCCACGCCACGCTCGTAGCGGTGCGAAGCATCAGTGTGCAGACCGTAAGAGCGAGCCTTGCCCGCCACAGCGATCTGATCGAAGAATGCACTTTCGAGGAACACGTCACGAGTGGTCGCGGACACGCCGCTGTGCTCGCCACCCATCACGCCGGCTATCGCCAGAGCGCGAGTGTGGTCGGCGATTACCAGCGTATCGCTACGCAGGCTGACTTCCTGACCGTCGAGCAATACCAGCTTCTCGCCTTCCTCAGCCATGCGCACACGAATGCCGCCGTTGATTTCAGCGAGGTCGAATGCGTGCAGCGGTTGACCCAGTTCAAGCATCACATAGTTGGTGATGTCGACCGCAGCGTCAATGCTACGCACTTCGGCGCGACGCAGACGCTCAACCATCCACAGCGGCGTAGGCTTGGACAGGTCAACGTTGCGGATGACACGGCCCAGGTAACGCGGGCAGGCAGCAGGTGCCAGGACTTCTACCGAACGCACTTCATCGTGCACGGCCGGAACGCTCATCACCACCGGGCGAGTAACCGGAGCGTCGTACAACGCACCGACTTCACGAGCCAGACCAGCCAGAGACAGACAGTCGCCACGGTTCGGGGTCAGGTCGACCTCGATGCTGGCGTCTTCCAGCTCCAGATAAACGCGGAAATCTTCGCCCACCGGCGCATCGGCCGGCAGCTCCATCAGACCGTCATTGCCTTCACCGACCTGCAGCTCGGTTTGCGAGCACAGCATGCCGTTGGACTCGACGCCGCGCAGCTTGGCTTTCTTGATCTTGAAATCGCCCGGCAGCTCGGCTCCGATCATGGCGAACGGAATCTTCAGGCCCGGACGCACGTTTGGCGCACCGCACACGACCTGGAAGGTTTCCGTGCCATTGCTGACTTGGCAAACACGCAGCTTGTCGGCGTCAGGGTGCTGCTCGGTACTCAGTACCTCGCCCACCACCACACCACTGAATGCACCGGCGGCCGGCGTAACGCTATCGACCTCAAGACCGGCCATCGACAGACGAGCAACCAGCTCGTCGCGATTTACCTGCGGGCTAACCCAGCCACGCAGCCATTGTTCACTGAATTTCATCCTGCTCTCCTAAGAATTCGTTACGACTAGCGAAATTGCGCGAGGAACCGCAAGTCGTTGTCGAAGAACAGACGCAAGTCGTTCACGCCGTAACGCAGCATGGCCAGACGCTCGACGCCCATGCCGAAGGCAAAGCCCGAGAACTCTTCCGGATCGATCCCGGACATGCGCAGCACATTCGGGTGAACCATGCCGCAGCCCATCACTTCCAGCCAGCCGGTCTGCTTGCAGACGCGGCAGCCTTTGCCGCTACACATCACGCATTCCATGTCGACTTCAGCGGATGGCTCGGTGAACGGGAAGTAGGAAGGACGGAAACGCACCGCCAGTTCTTTTTCGAAGAACACCCGCAGGAACTCTTCGATAGTCCCTTTCAGGTCGGCGAAATTGATGTCGCGATCGACCAGCAGGCCTTCGACCTGGTGGAACATCGGCGAGTGGGTGATATCGGAGTCGCTGCGATACACACGGCCTGGGCAGACGATGCGGATCGGCGGCTGTTGCGATTCCATGGTGCGGACCTGTACCGGCGAGGTATGGGTGCGCAACAGCATGTTCGCATTGAAATAGAAGGTGTCGTGCATCGACCGGGCCGGGTGATGGCCTGGGATGTTGAGCGCCTCGAAGTTGTGATAATCGTCTTCGACCTCAGGACCTTCGGCAATGCCGTAGCCGATGCGGGTGAAGAACTGTTCGATACGTTCCAGAGTCCGGGTTACCGGATGCAGACCACCGGAGGTCTGGCCACGGCCCGGCAGGGTTACGTCAATGGACTCGGCGGACAGTTTGGCAGCCAGTTCGGCTTCCTCAAACAGAGCCATGCGCGCATTGAGAACGCCTGTGACACGTTCCTTGGCAACGTTGATCAGGGCGCCGACTTGCGGACGCTCCTCTGCCGGCAAATTCCCCAGGGTCTTCATCACCTGAGTCAATTCACCCTTTTTGCCAAGGTATTGAACCCGGATTTGCTCCAGGGCATTGATATCTTCAGCGCTTTGCACAGCCTCTAGTGCTTGAGAGACCAGCGCATCCAGGTTTTCCATGTACAGACTCCAGATACAAAATAGGGGAAGAGCTTGAAGGCTCTTCCCCTATTTATGACGTTTACCACCTGACCCCACAGAGGTGAGGCCGGGTGACTGTCGGGGGTACTTAAGCCAAGGTGGCTTTAGCTTTCTCGACAATCGCGGCAAACACCGCTTTTTCGTTCACTGCCAGATCAGCCAGAACCTTACGGTCGATCTCGATGGACGCTTTTTTCAGGCCAGCGATGAAACGGCTGTAGGACAGACCGTTAACACGAGCACCAGCGTTGATACGAGCGATCCACAGAGCGCGGAACTGACGTTTTTTCTGACGACGGTCACGGTAGGCGTATTGGCCTGCCTTGATTACCGCTTGCTTGGCAACACGGAATACGCGCGAACGTGCACCGTAGTAGCCTTTAGCAAGTTTCAGAATTTTTTTGTGACGCTTACGGGCAATGACGCCACGCTTTACACGAGCCATGAGTTACTTCCTCTATTCTTGACTAAAATTAACGAAGGCGCAGCATGCGCTCGACTTTTGCCACGTCAGACGGATGCAGCAAGCTGCTACCGCGCAGTTGACGCTTACGCTTGGTCGACATTTTAGTCAGGATGTGGCTCTTGAAAGCGTGCTTGTGCTTGATACCGTTAGCAGTTTTCAGAAACCGCTTAGCAGCACCACTTTTCGTTTTCATCTTTGGCATGTTCGGATACTCCGCATTCAGTTGATAAACATAATCAGAAGGCCTGCCGTGCCCTGTTGATTACTTCTTCTTTTTCGGGGCGATGACCATGATCAGCTGGCGTCCTTCCATCTTAGGATGCTGTTCGACCGAACCGTACTCGAGCAGGTCAGCTTCAACCCGCTTGAGGAGTTCCATCCCCAGCTCCTGGTGGGCCATCTCACGGCCGCGGAATCGCAAGGATACCTTGGCCCTGTCCCCGTCACTCAGGAAACGTACCAGGTTGCGCAGTTTTACCTGGTAATCCCCTTCCTCCGTCCCTGGACGAAACTTGATTTCTTTTACCTGAATCTGCTTCTGGTTCTTCTTCGCCGCAGCAATCTGCTTCTTCTTTTCGAAGATCGATTTGCCGTAGTCCATCACACGGCAAACCGGTGGGACTGCGTCTGCAGAGATTTCTACCAGATCAAGCTTTGCTTCTTCAGCAATACGAAGCGCTTCATCAATCGAGACGATGCCAATCTGCTCGCCATCAGCGCCAATTAACCGAACCTCGCGTGCCGAGATATTCTCGTTGATCGGGGCTTTCGGTGCAGCTCGTTTATCTTGTCTCATTTCACGCTTAATAATAATTACTCCGAATCTGGGCGACCACGCCGGGAAACCGCTTGCGCGAGAAACTCAGCGAACTGGGCGACGGGCATCGAGCCCAGGTCAGCACCTTCACGAGTACGCACAGCGACAGTCTGCATCTCGACTTCCTTATCCCCAATAACCAAGAGATATGGAACCTTGAGCAAAGTATGCTCGCGGATTTTAAAGCCGATCTTTTCATTTCTCAAGTCAGACTTGGCACGAAACCCGCTTTCGTTGAGAGTTTTTTCGACCTGAGCAACAAAATCTGCCTGTTTATCAGTGATATTCATGATCACTGCCTGGGTTGGCGCCAGCCACGCAGGGAATGCACCTTCGTAGTGCTCGATCAGAATCCCGACGAAACGCTCGAACGAACCGAGGATCGCACGGTGCAACATGACCGGATGCTTGCGGCTGTTGTCTTCGGAGACGTATTCGGCACCAAGACGCACTGGCAGGTTGAAATCGAGCTGCAAAGTACCACATTGCCACACGCGACCGAGGCAATCTTTCAGCGAGAACTCGATCTTCGGACCATAAAAAGCGCCCTCGCCCGGCTGCAGATCGTACGGAAGGCCCGCGCTATCAAGGGCCGCGGCCAAAGCAGCTTCGGCGCGATCCCACAGCTCGTCGGAACCAACGCGTTTTTCCGGACGAGTGGACAGTTTCATCTCGACGTCGGTGAAGCCGAAGTCGCGGTAAACATCCATGGTCAGCTTGATGAACGCGGCGGATTCGGCCTGCATCTGCTCTTCGGTGCAGAAAATGTGGGCGTCGTCCTGGGTGAACGCACGCACACGCATGATGCCGTGCAGCGCACCCGATGGCTCGTTACGGTGGCAGGCACCGAACTCGGCCAGACGCATCGGCAGTTCGCGGTAGCTCTTCAGCCCCTGATTGAACACTTGCACGTGGCAAGGGCAGTTCATCGGCTTGATCGCGTAGTCGCGGCTTTCCGACTCGGTTGTGAACATGTTGTCGGCGTAGTTGGCCCAATGCCCGGACTTTTCCCACAGGCTACGGTCAACGACTTGCGGCGTCTTGATCTCGAGATAGCCATTATCGCGCTGCACCTTGCGCATGTACTGCTCGAGTACCTGGTACAGAGTCCAGCCATTCGGGTGCCAGAACACCATGCCCGGCGCTTCTTCCTGGGTGTGGAACAGGCCCAGGCGCTTGCCGATCTTGCGGTGATCGCGCTTTTCAGCTTCTTCGATTCGCTGGATGTAGGCAGCCAGCTGCTTCTTGTCAGCCCAAGCGGTGCCGTAAACGCGCTGCAATTGCTCGTTCTTGGCATCACCGCGCCAGTAGGCGCCGGACAGCTTGGTCAACTTGAAGGACTTCAGGAAGCGGGTGTTCGGCACGTGCGGACCGCGGCACATGTCGACGTATTCTTCGTGATAGTACAGGCCCATGGCCTGCTCATTCGGCATGTCCTCGACCAGGCGCAGCTTGTAGTCTTCGCCGCGAGCCTTGAACACTTCGATCACTTCGGCACGCGGAGTGACTTTCTTGATGACGTCGTAATCGGTATCGATCAGCTGTTGCATGCGCTGTTCGATGGCCGCCATGTCGTCCGGCGTAAAAGGACGCTCGAAGGCGATGTCGTAATAGAAGCCTTCGTCAATGACCGGACCGATGACCATTTTGGCCGTCGGGTACAACTGCTTGACCGCATGGCCAACCAGGTGGGCGCAAGAGTGGCGAATGATCTCCAGCCCCTCTTCATCCTTTGGCGTGATGATTTGCAGCGTTGCGTCGCTGTCGATGATGTCGCAGGCGTCGACCAGCTTGCCGTTGACCTTGCCGGCCAGGGTGGCCTTGGCCAGGCCTGCACCGATAGAGGCGGCGACCTCGGCTACGGAAACAGGGTGATCGAATGAACGTTGACTGCCGTCGGGAAGAGTAATAGTTGGCATGGCGCCTCCTCTCCTAGTGGTGACCCCTACCAAAGGTCACGTGGGTTGGGATGAGCCAGTACAAGATCCGATCCAGGCCATTCAATGACGAACGCCTGCCTTACAGCGGCAGGAGCCTTGCGGCCAACCGGAAAACCGAACCAGAGTGACTGGGATTCAAATCAGAGTATTCGTACGCCGCCGCTTCCGGGACTGAAGGTCATCCGGAGCCTGCGAACGCCCGAGTCGGGCATCCTAGCACAGATGAACGGTCACAGCGGCGAACGAATTGAGCCAGCCCCTGATTGCTCATTTTAACGGTGCGCGGTGAACTTGAGATGTACGACTAACCTCAAATGGGCTGAGAATTACCCCGAATTACTCAAACCAAGGAGTTTCAGACATGCGCCTAATCCGACTTTTCGCCTTCGCGGCTCCCCTGGCAATGCTGCTGCCGCTGAGCGCTCAGGCTGCCTGGCCTGCGGGCGTGAAAGAGCAATACATGAATGACTGCACCAAAGCCGCCAGCCAAAGCGTCAACCCGAACGTGGCCAAGCAGCACTGCACCTGCGGTGCCGACGTCCTGGAGAAGAAATTCACCTCCCAGGAAATCGCTCAACTGATGGACAAGAACACCCCGCCAAGCGGCGAGCTGGGCCAGCGCGCACTGAAAGAAATCTCGGTTTGCCGAGTGCAGAAATAATCTGTGACGAAGGGATTTGCGGGCGCTCTGCAGGCCGGAATCGGTCAAAATGACCCTGAATCCGATATTTTACGCAGGTTTTATAGCTTTTTTTACACCCCTTCGTTTCGGCTGAAAGCCGCTGAAACCGGGGGTTGTAGCCATTCAGAATGTCGAAACATCCGCAATATGAAAGCAAACAGCACGTCCGGGGGGCTACCAAAGCGAACATTTCGACTATGATACTCCGGTGTGCCCAGTTGGCCTGAGCAGCACAGTACTACTGAAAATATATGTTTCTTGGAGATACACCATGTCTAATCGCCAAACCGGCACCGTTAAATGGTTCAACGATGAAAAAGGCTTCGGCTTCATCACTCCTCAAGGTGGCGGTGACGACCTGTTCGTACACTTCAAAGCTATCGAATCCGACGGTTTCAAAAGCCTGAAAGAAGGCCAGACCGTTTCCTTCGTGGCTGAGAAAGGCCAAAAGGGTATGCAAGCTGCACAAGTTCGCCCAGAGTAATTTCTCGGCGCACTAAAAAAACCCCGTCCATGTGACGGGGTTTTTTATGGGCGCTACAAAATCCTGTGCGACTCAGCCGCAGCTGGCCCGGGTAACCACCAGATTGCTGTCGGTATTGAGGTTCAGCCGATCAGAACGGTATTCCAGGGTGATCATGTCGTCAGGCTTGAGGAACCGGGCATTCTGCGCGCCGGCTTTTTTGCGCGCCTGCTCCAGCAATTCCGGCGAAGCCTTTTTGCCGACGGTGAACTCTGCAGCTGTTGCCTCGCAACGACTGTGACCGGTTTCGGCCGCCACGGGATCCTTCTGCGACTCACTGGAGGTTGTGTTGCAGCCAGCCAGCATGGCAACCGCCATCAGAGTACCCAGTGACGCGAGCTTCCAAGGCATGAAGCCTCCTTTTTTCAATAGTTGAGCGAACATCGTGCGACCGCCGATACAGCGTTTGGTTTCATGACTTGCGCCACTCCCCTGCCCCACGATCAGAAAAACGGCGAGTTTGCCTGAGCTACGCCTGATACTTCATCACACAATCGTCACTGAATATGAACGGCGCTCAGTAGACGTCAATGTAGTCATAGGGCGGGTTCGGCCAGTTGTCCTTGAGCGCATTGAATATCTGCATCACCCAGACTTCATCGCTCGCTGCAACATTGCCCACATAGCCCGAACCCTTGGCCCAGGTTTCCAAGCGAAACGACAGCCCGTCGATATCCTGACCACCCGTGACGCCCGAAGAGATATAGGCAATGCCGCCCTTGGTCACACGCAACTGGGTGTGCTCGTCGTCACTGGCTGAAGCCAGCAACAGACGCACAGCGTCCAGCGTCAGGCCGCCGGGGGAATTCAAATCGATCTGCACAGCTCAGTCCTTGGTTTTTCGGAGACGACCAAGTGTCGCATAGCCCTGCGCTCATACCTAAGTCGCAGTGCCAAACGCCGGACAAAGTGGTTAACTCAAGACTCCAATCCCGTGACCTTCCGAGCCCCATCATGACGACCGTAAGCATCTCAGCCGACATCAAGGCCCACTGGCCACAAGGGCACAGTTCTTACAGTCCGGGCAGCCCGGAGGAACTGGCATTGATCAGCATCGACCTGCTGGTCAAGACACTGGGAACGCAAGCCGCGCAATCATTTATCGCACAGCTGTTCGAGAAGTATCCGGATGACTTCAAAGGCACATCGGACATCGAGAAAGAATAAAGGCCCGCAGGCTGGCACCTGCGGGCCTGTCGCTTACTTCAGACGCTTCAGGCGTTCGGTCAACAGATCGAAGAAGCCCTGAGCATCACCATTTTCCACCCAGAAGGCATTTTTCGGGGCTTTCAGGCCGTCATACCAGTCGACGATGGTCTGCCCGAAGGTCGGACCTTCACGGCTGTCGACCACCACGTTCACCGAACGGCCGGTGAACAGCTCCGGCTTGAGCAGGTAAGCCACGACCGTGGCGTCATGCACCGGGCCACCCGGAATACCGTAGTGTTCCATATCGCCCTTGATGTACTCGTTGAGGATGTCGCCGACAATCTTGCTCGCATTGTTGTTCAGCGCCGCGATCTGTTTCAGGCGTGCATCGCTGGTGAGGATCTTGTGGGTCACATCCAGCGGCAGGTAAGTCAGTTTCACGCCGCTTTTGAGCACGACTTCAGCCGCTTGCGGATCGGCATACAGGTTGAACTCGGCCACTGGCGTGATGTTACCGCCGTTGAAATGGGCGCCGCCCATGATGACCACTTCCTTGATGCCCTGAACGATTTCCGGCTCCTGGATCAGCGCCAGTGCCAGGTTGGTTTGTGGCCCAAGCATGGCAATGGTGATGCTGTGCGGCTTGGCTTTTTTCAGGGTGTCGATCAGGTAGTTGACCGCATTGCCTTCAGCCAGGCCTTTTTTCGGTTCGTGCACGGTGACACCCGACAGGCCTTCCTTGCCATGGATGTTCTCGGCGTAGATCGGGGTGCGCATCAACGGTTTCGGTGCGCCGGCGTAGACCGGCACCTCTTCGCGTCCTGCCCACTCACGGGCCAGTCGCGCATTGCGAGAGGTCTTGTCGAGACGCACGTTGCCAGCCACGGTGGTCAGCGCGCGAATATTCAGTTCCTCTGGCGATGCCAGAGCAAACAACAGAGCCACCACATCATCGGCACCCGGATCGGTGTCGATGATCAGATCGATCTTTTCCGCCGCCTGGGCGCCGGTCGCGGTTATCACGGACAAAAGCAGAAGACTCCGGATCAGTTGGTGCATTTTTTGAGCATAGCGGTGCATGGCGCATTCCTTGTGCATTTGAAATTGAAAGGGACTGAACCCGATTAAAATGTTACCCCGGCCACCAGCACGATGTTGCAGTACGGCTGACATTCGCCTGTACGAACAATCGCTCGCGCCTGTCGGCTGAGAACCTTGAATTGCTCGTGACTGAGCAGATCGCGTCGCCCGATTGCACCTTCTTCATTCAATGCGTCCAGCGAAGCCAGCGCAGTGGGTTGTTTGTCGAAGATTTCCTGGGCGAGCACATGACTCTCCACCTGCATTTCGCTGAGCACGACCTTCAAGGTGCTGACGAAATCCGGAACACCGTGGGTCAGCGCGAGGTCGATCAACTCGACGCCCGGCGGCACGGGCAAGCCGGCGTCACCGATCACGACCATGTCGCCATGACCAAGGGAGGCGACAAGCCGGGACAGCGCGATATTGAGCAAAGGAGTCTTTTTCATGCGGGTTTGAACGCCTGTACGTCAGATGAAGTAGGAATGGACGGCTGGGCACCCGCTCGAGTAACCGACAGCGCCGCAGCTATCTGACCAAAACGAATGGCCTCGGCTTCGGTTTTGCCAGCGGCCAGCGCTGCCGCGAAACCGCCGACGAAGGTATCCCCGGCAGCCGTGGTATCGACCGCCTTCACTTTGGGTGCAGGAAAATGCTGGTAACCCGCACCATTGGCGAACAATGCTCCCTGAGCACCCAGCGTGACGATTACGTTGCCGGCGCCCATGGAAATCAGCTGAGCAGCCGCTTTTTCAGCGCTTTGCAGCGAGTCCACGGGCAAACCGCTGAGGGCGGCAGCCTCGCTTTCATTGGGAATCAGGTAGTCGATGGAGGCAAACCAGTCTGCCGGTAGCGGACGGCTGGCTGGGGCCGGGTTCAGGATGACTGTCTTGCCCAGTTCGCGACCGCGCTTGAGCGCATGACCGACGGTAGCATCGGGAATTTCCAGCTGACAAATGATGACATCCGCCGCCTGCAGCACCGCGTCGAACTGGTCGATCACCGCTGGCGTCATCGAGCCGTTGGCCCCGGCGACGATGACGATCGCATTCTGACTGTTGTCATCGACCACAATCAGCGCCACGCCACTGGAGTCCTCGACGACGCTGACCGCCTGGCAATCGATCTGCTCGGCCAGCAATGCCTCGCGCAATTGCACGCCATAGTCGTCATTGCCGACACAACCGATCATCGACACCTGCGCGCCCAACCGGGCAGCGGCCACCGCCTGATTGGCACCCTTGCCACCCGACACAGTGGCGAACGAATGACCGATCAGTGTCTCGCCCCCCCGGGGCAAACGAGGCGCCCGGGTGACCAGGTCCATGTTCAGGCTGCCAATTACCACTACATTTGCGGGCATACATCACTACTCATCAATTCGGTTTCAGCGATATTCGGTAAACACGCCAGCCAGCGGCGCAGTCGACTCTCGCAAGACAATACTCGGGGTCACGATCCGCTGATCAGTGGCCAGATCCGGGGTAGCAATTCTTCGCAGCAACACTTCTGCCGCCATCTCTCCCAGTTGCAGGATCGACTGACCAACAGTGGTCAGCGCCGGATACACGTAACGGCTCATCTGGATATCGTCGAAGCCGATCACCGACAACTCCGCGGGCACGCGCACATTGCGCTCGGCAGCCGCCCGCAGCACACCAATGCCGATCATGTCGTTGCCGGCAAAGATTGCGCTCGGAGGGCTGCGTTCAAGCAGAGCCGCAGCTGCGTTATAGCCGCCCGTGCTGGTGAAATCGCTTTCCAGCATCCGCGATGGCGGCACTTCAATACCCGCCTCTTTCAAGGCACGGCAAAATCCGGCCTGACGCATTTGCGCAACACTGGTGCTCGCCGGACCGCCAATGGTGGCGATATCACGATGTCCAAGCTCGATCAGGTGCCTCGTTGCCAGATAGGCACCATATTCATGGTCGATGCGCACGAGATCGGCGTCCACACCTTCCAGACCCCGGTCAACGATTACCATCGGCGTCTTCACCCCGGCCAGCCCCTGCACCAGACCACTGTCACCGCCAGCGGAGGCCACGATCAAGCCATCGATGCGCTTCTCCAGCAACACCCGCAGATAGCTGCGCTGTTTTTCCGGATTGTCGTCGGAGTTGCAGAGAATCACGCAGTAACCATTACGCTCACAGTAATCCTCGATCCCGCGCGCCAGTTCGGCAAAGTACGGGTTGAGACTATTGGGCACGAGCAAACCAATGGTGGCAGTCGTCTTGGCCTTCAGCGATCGGGCGACGGCGCTCGGCACATAGTCGAGGCTCTTGATCGCCGCCTCGACTTTCAGCCGCACCTCCTGACTCACCGGCCGAGTGTTGTTCACAACATGGGAGACGGTCGTGTAGGAAATTCCCGCAAGCGCCGCCACATCCTTGATCGTTGCCATGTCTCAGCCCCGCCGGCTTGCGCGCTGGCTACGATACGTATCGAGCACTACCGCGATGACGATCACTGCACCGGTGATGATGCGCTTGGTCGGCTCGGTTGCGCCGATCTGCGCCAGACCGGCCGCCAACACGGAGATGATCAATACACCGAAGAACGTACTGATCACCGAACCACGGCCGCCCATCAGACTGGTACCGCCAATCACCACAGCTGCGATGACTTGCAGCTCAAGGCCTGAACCGGCGTTCGGGTCGGCAGCTTCCAGACGGGAAATCTGGAACAGCGCCGCGATGCCGGCCAGCAGCCCCATCAGGCTGAACACCAGAATCTTGTACGGTTTTGGGTTGATGCCCGCCAGCCGCACCGCTTCCTCATTGGTACCGATACCGATCAGGTAGCGACCGAACACGGTCCGGGTCAACACCGCCTGAGCAACGAAGATCACCAGCAAGGCAATGATGAACGACGGCGAAATGCCGAAAGCAATCGGGTTTGACAGCCAGGCGAATGAATCACCGATGTAGGCGGTACGCGAACCGGTCATCTGATAGGCCAGGCCCCGGGCCATTTCCAGCACACCGAGCGAAACGATAAACGACGGAATTCGCCAGGCGACCGTGATCGAGCCAGTCACCGTGCCGGCCAGTGCCGCCACTGCCATGCCAAGCAGCGCAGCCGGCAAGACACTCCAGCCCCAGCCCAGAATCGCCACGCTGACGGTCGATGCCGCAAGCGCCAGCACCGAACCCACCGACAGGTCGATCCCGCCGATGATCAGCACGAACGTCATGCCCACCGCCAACACCATCAGGTCGGGGATCTGGTTGGCCAGGGTGCTGAAGGTGTTGTACGACAGGAAGTGGCTGCTCATGACCGAGAACAGCGCAACCATCGCCAGCAAGGCACCGGCCAGGCCCAGGTAAGTACCCAGGCCGTAGAAGTTGCCACTACGTTTACCGGCAGAAGATGCAGTTTTCATGGGAGATCCCTAGGCGCTGCTTCGTTGAGCAACGCATCACGTTTTTGGTAGCCGGCGAACGCGGCGGCAAGCAAGTCATCCTGGGTCCAGCTGTCACGCTCGAACGTGTCGATCAGACGCCCCGCCGACAGCACCCCGATGCGGTCGCAGATCAGCATCAACTCGCGCAAGTCGCTGGAGACCACCACCAGCGCCTTGCCCTGCCGGGTCAACTCGCCGAGCAGGTTATAAATGTCGAACTTGGCACCGACGTCGATACCGCGAGTCGGCTCATCGAACAACAACACCGAACAGTCGCGCTCCAGCCAGCGGCCGATCACCACTTTCTGCTGGTTGCCGCCGGACAATTCGGATACGAGTTGAGTCGGGCTCGAACTGCGGATGCGCATGGCGTCGATCTGCCGTTTGGCCAGAGAGATTTCGTCACCATTGTTGACGAAACCACCGCTGGAAATTTCCGGCATATTGCCCAGAGCAATGTTGGCGCTGATCGACTGGCTCAGTAGCAGGCCTTCACCCTTTCGGTCTTCAGTGATCAGGGCAATGCCGTTACGCACCGCGTCGACCGGCGAGCGGATACTCACTACCTGCGCCGGCGAACCGAGAGCAACGCTTCCGCTGTCGGCGAGATCGGCGCCGAAGATCAGGCGCAACAGCTCCGTGCGCCCCGCCCCGATCAATCCGGAAATGCCAAAAATCTCACCCGCGCGCACTTCGAAGGACACATCACGCACCTTGTCGGAGCGAGTGAGGCCTTTGACCGTCAGCGCTGGGGCACCGATATTGCGCGGGCCCATGTCCATGTGTTCGCCCAGTTCGCGACCGACCATCAGGGTGACCAGTTGCTCGCTGTTGTAGTTGGCCATCGGCTCGACGCAAACAAGGTTGCCGTCACGCAACACGGCGATACGCTGCGCAACGCGAGCCAGCTCTTCAAGGCGGTGGGAGATGTAGATGATCGCAACGCCGCGCGCCTGCAGCCGGGTGATCTGCTCGAAGAGCATTTCGACTTCGCGAGCGGTGAGCATCGCGGTCGGCTCGTCGAGGATCAGCACATGGCAATCACCGATCAGGTTGCGCGCAATCTCGACCATTTGCTGGTGACCGATGCCCAGCTCACCGACCAGCGTGTCCGGGTCGATGGCATCCAGGCCGACCTGAGCCATTGCCTCGATTGCAGCTTTGCGCAGTTGTTTGCGACTGATCCAGCCGCCGTTGCTCGGCAGGTTGTCGAGAAACAGGTTTTCCGCCACCGAAAGGGTCGGCAGCAGATTGAGTTCTTGCATGACCATGCGCACGCCAAGCTCTTCGGCCTGGGTACGGCTACCGGGGCGATACTCCTTGCCCTGGAACTGCATCTGCCCGGTGGTCGGGGTTACCAGGCCACCAATGATCTTCGACAGGGTACTTTTACCGGCACCGTTCTCGCCGGTCAGCGCCAGCACTTCACCGCGCATCAGCGTCAAGTCGATGCCGGTGAGCACCGGCTGCGCATAGGTCTTACCGATACCGCTGACCGAGAGGACAGCGTTCGGGGCGGAAACTGACATAAAAACTCTCCATGCGCTCGCCCGGACGGACGAGCGCCATTGTGTCGCCGAAGGACTACTTCTTGGTGACCAGCTCGACCGGGGTTTCGATGACGCCGTTGGCGCCACTGTCGACTTTCTCGCCCTTGATGATTTTCAGCGCGGTCTCGATGCCGAAGACGGCCTGTTTGGCGGCGAACTGATCGGCGGTTGCCAGGACACGACCATCCTGCAGCATCGGCTTGATGGCGTTGATGTTGTCGTAACCGACCACTTGTACCTGCCCGGCCTTGCCGGCCGCACGCACAGCGGACACAGCGCCGACGGCCATGCTGTCGTTACCGGCCAGCAGTGCCTTGACGTCCGGGTACTCGCTGAGAATCGACGCGGCTACCTTGTTGCCCTTGTCGATTTCCCAATCGCCGGACTGCAGGGAAACAACCTTGATCTGCGCGGCTTCCATCGCATCCTTGAAACCAGCGGTACGCTGCTGGGCGTTGGTCGTTGTGGAAACGCCCTCGATGATGCCGACTTCGTCACCGGCCTTCAGCTGCTTGGCCAGGTACTCGCCCACCAGACGTGCACCCTTGCGGTTATCCGGGCCTACGAACGGTACGGAGATATTTTTGCTTTTGATGACAGCCGGATCGAGTTGGTTGTCGATGTTGATCACGGTGATACCGGCATCGACGGCTTTCTTGATCACCGGCACCATGGCCTTGGAGTCAGAAGGCGCGATGACCAGTGCATTGACCTTCGCCAGAATCATCTGCTCGACGATGCGGGTCTGGCCTGCTGTGTCAGTTTCGTCCTTGATGCCGTTGGAGATCAGGTCGAAATCGGCGGAGTGTTCTTTCTGGTAAGCCTTGGCGCCGTCTTCCATGGTGAGGAAGAATTCGTTGGCCAGGGATTTCATGACCAGTGCGACTTTTGGTTTTTCCGGGGACTCGGCGAAAGCCGAAGAGACGGGCAGTGCGGCGGATGCGGCAGCCAACATGGCGACAGCGAGAAGACGTCCAGCGAATGGCAGCTTCATGAGTTCACTCCGATCTTATGATTATTGTGAGCAACGCTTGCGCTGGCGTAAGCTTCGCTGCGTTCCACGACGAGTTCGACTCATCGCGAAGGCCGCGCAAACGTTTGCGTAGACCGAACTATGCGAACCCTGCCCCTATTTGTCAACAATCAGAAATCGGTTTTGATTGTAGGGCGAATCTGCATATTCGCCCCTTGAATGCTCAAGCCGTGGTGTTGACCAGGTTGCCGCCAGACGAACCCTTGGACATTTCCTTGACCAGTGCAGCCGAGACTTCCAACAGCGCACCGCTTGTTTGAGCGATCTCCCCCTGAACGGCCATGACCGCCTGCGACTTCGCTTCCGGAGTCGGATAGCTCGCAGCTTGTGCCGCGGCCAGTCGCTGTTGCTGCTCTTGCAATTGCTTCTGTAATTCCTGCATCCGCTTCAGCAACATCTTGACGGTGAGGCTCAGGTTATCGCCTTCCCCTTCAGCCTTGCTGCCTTCTTGTGCGGGACCGCCGGTCTTGACCTGATTGCTCTCTGGTTTTTCTGTGCCCAGCGCCTCGGTGGAAGCATCCGCTTGCGCTTCACTCATCGCATTGATCGTTGCTGCGGTTTTGCCGCCGATGGTGACGGCACCGGGGTTTGAAAAACCGATCGTCAGTGACATGTGAACTCCCTCAATTCCAGTTTCCTTTACCACCCATCGGCCTGTGGGAAGCTTTCTTTAGCAGAGAATCCAAATCCGGCAACCTCACTTGTCCTGCAAAAGACGTAGTCCTTTTCGGAGAGCCGAACACGAAAACCTTCCTTGTTCGGAATACCGGATAAACGATTCAGCCAGAAACTCGTCAACTCATAAAATATTGATATAAATCATCAAGTTAAACATTTCTCTAAAGCAAAGTACGGCTGGTACAGATCCTGCTCCCTCCCTGCACCCCTGGCATTCAGATCGGCCCGGGGCGCATCTAGATGAACCTGCACCAGCACCGTCTCACTACTAGAGAGAAAAATAATGAAATCTGCTTTCAACACATTGGTTCCGGGCGCTTTGGCCCTGTTGCTGCTCCTGCCCTCCGCCCTTCAGGCAAAAGAAGTCGAAACCCAGACCAAACTGGCCAACGTGGTGGTCCTTGCCACAGGCGGCACCATTGCCGGCGCTGGCGCCAGTGCGGCCAACAGCGCTACCTATCAGGCCGCCAAGGTTGGTATCGAACAATTGATCGCCGGCATCCCTGAGCTGAGCAAACTGGCGAATGTGCGTGGCGAGCAAGTCATGCAGATCGCGTCGGAAAGCATCACCAATGAAAACCTGCTGCAACTGGGTCGCCGCGTATCCGAACTGGCCGACAGCAAAGACGTCGATGGCATCGTCATCACCCACGGCACCGACACCTTGGAAGAAACCGCCTACTTCCTGAACCTGGTGGAGAAAACCGACAAGCCGATCATCGTTGTCGGCTCGATGCGCCCAGGCACCGCCATGTCGGCGGACGGGATGCTCAACCTGTACAACGCAGTCGCCGTCGCCAGCAGCAAAGAAGCCCACGGCAAGGGCGTGCTGGTAACCATGAACGATGAAATCCAGTCCGGCCGCGACGTCAGCAAGATGATCAACATCAAGACCGAAGCGTTCAAGAGCGCATGGGGCCCGCTGGGCATGGTGGTCGAAGGCAAGTCCTACTGGTTCCGCTTGCCAGCCAAGCGCCACACCATGGATTCGGAATTTGACATCAAGAACATCAAGAGCCTTCCCGACGTAGAAATCGCCTATTCCTACGGCAATGTCGGCGACACCGCCTACAAAGCCCTGGCTCAATCCGGCGCCAAAGCCATCATCCACGCCGGCACCGGCAACGGCTCGGTGTCCTCTCGCGTCGTCCCGGCCCTGCAAGCCCTGCGCAAGGATGGCGTTCAGATCATTCGTTCTTCCCACGTCAATGCCGGCGGCTTCGTTCTGCGTAACGCCGAACAGCCTGACGACAAGTACGACTGGGTCGTGGCTCACGACCTGAACCCGCAGAAGGCCCGCATCCTGGCGATGGTCGCCCTGACCAAAACCAACGACAGCAAAGAGCTGCAACGGATGTTCTGGGAGTACTGATTCACCCTCGCCCGGTCTCATCCTGACCGGGCACTTCTCTCACCACTCGCCGCTCTGGCGGGTGGTGCAATTACCTACACCGACCTCACACCTTTCCTGCACAAATATTTCGGATGAGCCACATCAAAACCGGAAAACCGCTGTCAGAGGATTTTCTTGATTTTTAAGCAGTTGCGAAAATGCTTACAGTTAAATACTGTATGCACGTACAGCTTAATAAGGATAACCTCGTGGCCACTTCCTCTGATGCTCCCGATGCTTACGAACGCATGGGCATGCGTGTCCAAAAGATCATCAACTCCCCCACCGCACAAAAAGCCAAAGCCGCTCTGATCTTCCGTCTCCCGGATGAACCGATGGATGAGTGGGAGCGCCTGCTGGAAGAGATCGACGAGAACGACAACGTCACCCTCGCCTATCGAGACGATGGTGGCGTGCAGATTTTCTGGGTTGTACCGAAGGAAGATTGACTCAATGATTGTCCGTTTTTTTGCTTTGCTTTTACTGTTCATTTCTCTAGGCGCCCACGCTGGCGCGCCCCGCACATTCAACGAGGCCAAGAAGGTCGCCTGGAAGCTGTACGCCCCACAATCCACCGAGTTTTATTGCGGGTGCAAATACACAGGCAACAAGGTCGACCTGGCCGCTTGCGGTTATGTACCGCGTAAAAATGCCAAGCGCGCCTCCCGCATTGAGTGGGAACACATTGTCCCGGCCTGGGAGTTCGGCCATCAGCGCCAGTGCTGGCAGGAAGGTGGACGCAAGAATTGCACGCGCTATGACCCGAGTTACCAGAAAGCCGAAGCCGACCTGCACAACCTGGTACCCAGCATCGGCGAGGTCAATGGTGATCGCAGCAACTTCAGTTACGGCTGGCTACCCGTTGAAAAGGGTCAATATGGCTCCTGCCTGACCCAGATCGACTTCAAGGCGAAAAAGGTCATGCCCCGTCCTTCGATTCGCGGCATGATCGCCCGCACCTATTTCTACATGAGCAAGCAATATGGCTTGCGCCTGTCGAAGCAGGATCGCCAATTGTATGAAGCGTGGGACAAGACGTACCCGGTGCAAGACTGGGAGCGCCAGCGCAATCAGAGCGTGGCGTGCGTGATGGGTCGCGGCAACGAGTTTGTCGGGCCGGTGAACATGAAAGCCTGCGGCTGATCGTTCGCGCAAAAGAAAAGGCCTCGTGCTGCAAGCTCGAGGCCTTTTTTGTGGTTAGCTGCCTGGCTTGTTGTAACGCCAGTAGCCCATCAGATTGAGTGATTCGCGAGGAATACCGCGCTCCTTGATCAGGTATCTGCGCAAATTCATGACCGCAGCGGACTCACCGGCGACCCAGCCATAGAAACCGTCAGAGGCGGTTTCGGCGATTTCCCAGAGAATCTCCTGATCGATATCGACGTCAGCCAGCTCTATAGCCTGATTGACCATCGATGCATCGACAGGTAGCGCCGCCTTTCGCACCGCCTCCACCATCAGCTTCCCGGCAACCGTCGCTCCCGCCTGCTCTCGGATCAACCACTGCACCGAAAGGCCAGGCCAGTCCGGGACTGCAAGCATATCCTGGGCACTGTCGACCTCGAAGAACACTTGAGTCTGGGGTGGTTGTGCAAGCGCTGCCAACTCCTCGAGAATCCCCATCGCGGCGGGCAATGCCGTTGAGTCGGCGACCAGCAAAAGCTGCTGGAGGGTTTGCGGAGGCTTCCATTCAAAGCCACCCGCCTCTTCGGCCGAGAACCGGCTATCGGGCGCCAGAATCTGCATCGACTCGCCCGGCTGCGCCCGAAGAGCCCAGCGCGAAGCCGGCCCGGTTTCGCCATGCAGTACAAAGTCGATGTCGACTTCGCCCTGATCGGCACGCAAATGACGAATGGTATAGGTGCGCATCGCCGGGCGCCGATCCGCCAGCATTGAGCGGAAACGAGCGTACCAACCCTCACCCTGAGAGAGCCGGGCTGGCGAACCGTCCGAAGCCGGGAAAAACAGTTTGACGCGCTGATCAGGCGCCCAGGTTGCCATCTCGGCAACAGCCGGGCTGGCGAGCGTAATCCGCATGAGATGCGGGCTCAGCTGACGCTTGTGACGTAAAACGACGTCGAACAACTTGTAGGGGTTGGCGGAGGCCATGCGGAGCTCCTTCTGAGAATCTTCGGTGACTCCTGTAAAAACGAATCACACCGGACTCCCTTTAGTCAGCTCCGCTGAAAGGAATGCTTATTGCGCTGCGGTACGTTCGATCACCAGCGTCTCGATGTTCTGCTTTTTCGCCTTGATCAGCGCCGCATTCACATCAGCCTGTTTCGCATCGGCTTCGGCCTTGGAATTGAATGGCCCCAGCAGGATCCGGGTTTTTCCGCTGGCATCCTTGATGACATTGGCGATAAACGCATGCTCGATCAACCACCCGCTAAGATCACTGACAGCCTGAGGCGTTTCACCGCGCACCTCCAGATCCCACTGCGGCCCGGACACGGCTGCCGGCGCTGCCACCGCTACCGATTTTGGTTTTTGCGCATCCACGCTCTTGCCTTCACCACATCCCGCCAATGCCAGTGCTGCGACTACCCAGACCAATTTGCGCACAACGCTTCCCTCTGAATTCTCGAAAGGGAGATCTTAACATTCGCGAATACTTTCAGAGCCCCGCAAAATGGGCACAAAACAACGAGATTGATGAATGCAGCACCTGTATAGTTACGCGCTGGGAATTAATGCCGCATCTGCGCGTCAGAAAGAGGCACCCAAACCGTGAGACTTCGCACTAATCTATACGTACCACCGACCTCTGCACTGTCTGAATCAGGTGCCCTACAAAGCAATCAAGGAGAAGACCATGCTGATACTCACCCGCAAAGTCGGTGAAAGCATAAACATTGGTGATGACATTACGATCACCATCCTCGGCGTAAGCGGCCAACAGGTTCGCATCGGCATCAACGCGCCAAAGAACGTTGCCGTACACCGCGAAGAGATCTACCAGCGCATTCAGGCTGGCCTGACCGCACCGGACAAGCCACAAACCCCCTGAGCCCTGCCGCAGTCAGTAGCCAGTCCGTTCACCTTCGCGTAATGACTGGCTAAAGATCCGAGCGCCGTATTGCCATCCCCCCACCTCATTGGTGACGGCGCAGGCTATTTCCCCTCCTGCTGCAACTCCCTCCCCCCTTCTTCGCAACCGATACTAACCATCATTTCAATGGCTGGCTGTCGGACGTTTCCGAATAAAAGCAGGGAATCGCGCCCGCCTAGCCGAACGTCACCCCACGCGCCATCCCGGTGGCTGCTATCACCATCAGAACCAGCAACAGCGCTTCGGCATGACTGATTCGTGCAAACACCTTGGCCCGCCCAGTGTCGAGGGGCGTTCCGCGCGCCTGACCGACGCGCCATTTGATCAACGTAATCATCGGTGCGAGCTCCAGAAGCAGAATCAGCACAAACAGCGTCATCTTCAAATGGAACAGCGGCTGATGCAGGTAGTAATCGGCGCCCTTTTCATAACCGCCAAAAGCTCGCATGCCACCTGTGATCAGCAGCACCAGCGCAGATATCCCCCATAGGTTGTCAGCGAGCAGAACCCGCCGAACCTCACCAGCCCCGGCAGCCAGGCGGCTGAATGCCGTTCCGCGTGTCAGGACGGCCCAGAACCCCAGGGCAAATGCCAACAGATGAACCGCAGCAAGAAACCAATGAAACAGCATCGATGAACCCCCGTCAGACTGAGATGAAAAATCGGCCAGACAGTAGTAGTCGAAAAAGTGTGGACTTGCCCGATGCCGCGCCAGAAAGGCACTCGGGTTGAGGGAGTCGGCAGGACGAAAGCCTGGGGAGAGGTAAATCGCAGGCAAAAAAAATCCCAAGCAGCTGATGGAAGCTTGGGATTTAAAAATGCATAAACCGTGGTGGTGAACGCGGGGCGGATATTACTGATATTTTCATTATGTAACAACGTATTTTTGATAACCGGTTGGTTCAATAAAATCGTAAGCCATTCAATATCCACATTATTTTTATGGCCTGCCAGGATCTGGCTCACCGTATGGCTTTGTGGAAAAACCATCGCCAGCAAGCAAACCCTTTTAGCCGCCCGTCACCCAAGCCGCACGCTCATCTCGTCCACCCCTCCAACAAGCAGATACCCTGAACTGAGGATTGGTCGATGAACAGAAAAATCGCAGCACTAGCCTTTGCTGGTCTTTTGTCGGCGAGCCCTATCGTCTCCATTGCCGGATCTGCCGTACCACCTGCCGCCATTCCCGGAGTGAACCAAGGTGGATCAGATTCCAAAGAAGACAAGGCTGACAAAAAAGGTGAAGAAGCATCCGGGTCAAACTCCGGAGCCGAGTCGCATGAAACCGACAAGGATTCAGCCAGCTCAAGCGGCTCGAAAGAAACCACCAAAGAGCCAAAGCAGTGAAGATGGCGCTGCCTGCATGGAAGACGTAGGGTATTGAAGCAATGGGGTTAGCTGGCTTTATACCCCACACTCAGGATTTGACCGCTACTGAAATACTTCGAGTTGTCCATGCAATTGATCCAATCGTCGAAGGTGATCTCGAAACCACGACACACAAGACAGTCGAGCGCAGGGAAGCATTTCCACTTACCCTCGACCAAGCCAGCGGCGTATGCCATATGACGAGGCGTCAACCATCTATAGAAAGTTTTGCGGTGTCACGAAATGAAGCCACATCGTATTTCCTGCATGATCCTTTGCTGCGTAAGCTCATTTGCAAACGCAACGGATGTACCCATCACAAAGGGAATGTCTTTTTTAAGTGCTCGAAAAGAGCTGATCAATCATGGCTGGAAACTATATATCACAAACGAGACAGAGCTAATTGGCACTGAGATCCTGCTCAAAAGAAGAGGCGTGGTAGAGGTAGAGCGATGCACACAAGGGGTGCAGTACTGCGAATTCAATTACAAAAAAAACAATAGGTGCCTGGTCATCTCGACGACCGGCGAAGAAATAAAGGACTTGGTCATAAATGGCTGGGGCTTCACATGCCCAGAAAAATACTAGCCATGCGCTAATCGTCGGCCTCGCCTACCGCGGCCGACAACCAAAATGATGAAAACGAATAAGGCGGTGGAGCACATAAAGATGTGCTCCGAGCTGACGCTCGAGGCGGCGCTTTGCAAATCGCAGTGTCTAGTCCTGAAATAGGTTTACACCTGCTTCACCCTAACGCCCGATGCGTTGCATCGGGCGTTTTGTATTTCAAAGACAGGTGCGGACGCTCGTGGTTGTAGATCGAGACCAACTCTCTCACCATCTTTTTCGCCTGCATCAAGTCTTGTGTTTGGCGGGGGCCAGGAACTGGCTGGAGCGGTTACGGCAGACTCACTTCGCTCGCTCACACCTTCAGTTTAACCGCCGAGCAGGATGACAGTCCTTTGGTGTGGGCGGGCCACCAAATGCTTTTTAATTTGGCGCGTAGACCGCTCCCTACCCTGTGCAACATCCCGAAACGGCGGGGGCAGATTCTGAAAATATCAGCTTATGGTTTCGCCGAGCCCGCAACGCACTGCCTCAAGCGATCAGAATCCGTACCACTGCCTTCGCTGTTGTCGATATCGCCGTTACGGTCGATGTGAATTTCCGTCGTCGGCCATTTGGGCGTGATGTTGATACAGTGACTACGGCCATTGTCGCTCCACCAGTCGAGTCTCATAAAAAACTCTTCATTGGGAAAGATGTGTCCAACGTCTCCAGTTGTCTCGCCCGGACGCAAGTCGCCCCGAACAATAGTATGTTGTGTGTTCAGGACGTAGCTCATTTCCTCGGTGCCATCTTTCGAATAGGAGACATAGACCTTCGGCGGTGCGTAGTACCAGACCACAACCGCTGCAACCAGCAATAGGGCACCCCACCGTCCTATGTGTAGCGGTCTTTTCTTACTTGCAGACATGCTTTTGAACCCCTGTAGCCCATTCGGCTATTGGCACCGCCAACACCTTGTCCATGACGATTTGTGCGGTGACACCACCGTTCGGGTACTCCTTGTAGAGGTTCATCCCGATGATAATGGAAACCCTGTCAGGAACATCATCCCATGCCCGCATCCCTTCAACGCCTTCTGTTCTGCGTGGGCCTTTGAATCTCTCAGAGTTTCGCGCCTGCCGATACAGGTCGGAGCCTATTTGCTCAACACCGGCACCATCCAGCAGCACACTATCTGAAAGACCACCGGCTACACCTACATACCCATAATGGATGTTCGACCAAATGTCGTAGAAATAGTCATAGGCTCCCTGCTTGTGCCAAGGATTGGCACCAAAAAGCTTTATTAGTTTCGGTTTGTGATCCCATGGGCGATCCTGCCCGACTCGCTCCGTCCAGATGGCGAATGCCTTGACCTTCTTTCCGAGTGCCATGCTGTCGAACTGCGGGTCTTGGCCTAGACGCAGGTAGAGCGGCAACTCCATAAATTTCTTGCTTTCCGCCTCTGGATCGAAGCTGTTTAGTTCTTTCATTTCCAAGACTGCTGGGTCTTTGATATTGCGGTTCATTTCACCAGCGATGTAATTGGCCAGTTGCTCCATCATGTCCGGGTCGTTGCATGTGGTAGACGCTTCCGGTTGGTCTTTTTCTTCAGGTTTCTCTGCCTTTGCCTGTGGATCAACCAAGGCGTTCGCCGCCAAGGCTTTTTCTTTCAAATTTGGATCAGCGAGTAAGGTCGCCATCTTCTCATCGTCCACTGAGCCATCTGGCCGGAAGGCTCCCAGCGCCATGAAGTTGATGATTGTTGCACCGCCTGCGTCCCCCATTACAAATCCGCCACCGACATCGCCTGATCCGGTGATGATTGTTCCGCCATGGCTTGTGGGACTGCCCAAATGGGCCATAGGCCGCCCGTTCACTTGAATCGAGGGAAACCCGGTAGTGATAACAGCGCCACACCCACAGGTATCGCCAACACGTGCAGAACCCATGAAGTTGATATTCACGTCGCCACTAGCTGAGGCAATCGGGGTGGTGCCATGACCTGGCATTGGGCAGACATGCTTGTCACCCAATCGTGCAGAGGAAATCATTGATCATCCTTGACTCGTTGTGAAAAGTCTCAGCCAGTAGCTTGGCAGCGTCGACGCTAGCGGGAAGCTCGAGCAATGGCTGTAGGACAAATCCCAAAAGCCCTACTGAATGTTCCCGCGTTCCGTGTCATTCACCTAGATGCGGAGGATACCGGCTCAAGCCAGGCATGCTGAGTGGAGGCAATGTGCTTATATCGGATATGACATCGCACATTCAGTTATCAAGTATAACCGCCACAAAATCATCCGCTTTAGGCGTTCACATTGCCCAGTGTGAACGAACCCGATACTTTGTGAACGTTCTGAAGAAACGACAGACAACAAAAAAGGGCCCACCTTTCGGTGAGCCCTTCTAGACCGCCCAGCAGAGCGGATTTTGTTTGGTAGGCGCGATTGGACTCGAACCAACGACCCCCACCATGTCAAGGTGGTGCTCTAACCAACTGAGCTACGTGCCTGCTGTGAGGCGGCATTCTACGGAATTCCGGAGGGGTGTCAACACCTTTTTTTCACCTAACCCTATGAATATGCAAAATATTTAATTTCGCCCCGCCGCAAGAAGATTTCCCGGTGGCTGGCGGAGGTTTTTCAACTCGGGTAGGATCGTCGCACTCGTAAAATATATTAAACAGAGGCTGCAGGATGGCGAACACCCCTTACCCAGAGTCTTATTACGCGGCGTCGGCCAACGCCGTACCACCACGCCCTGCCCTGCAAGATGATGTGGAGACGGATGTCTGCGTGATTGGCGCTGGTTATACGGGACTTTCCTCGGCCCTGTTCCTGCTGGAGAACGGTTTTCGCGTGACCGTGCTGGAAGCCGCCAAAGTCGGTTTCGGCGCGTCGGGGCGCAATGGCGGGCAAATCGTCAACAGCTACAGTCGTGACATTGACGTGATCGAGCGCAGCGTTGGCCCAAAGCAGGCTCAATTGCTCGGGCAAATGGCATTCGAGGGCGGCCGGATCATTCGTGATCGCGTCAGCAAGTACAACATCCAGTGCGACCTGAAGGACGGCGGTGTATTCGCGGCAATCACAGCCAAGCAGATGGGCCACCTGGAAGCGCAGAAACGCTTGTGGGAACGCTTCGGGCACACCCAGCTTGAACTGCTCGATCAGCGCCGCATCCGCGAAGTGGTGGCCTGCGATCAATACGTCGGCGGCATGCTCGACATGAGCGGCGGCCACATCCACCCGCTCAACTTGGCGCTGGGCGAAGCCGCCGCCGTGGAGTCCCTCGGCGGCACCATTTATGAGCAGTCGCCTGCGGTGCGTATCGAACGAGGCGCCAACCCGGTCGTGCATACGCCACAGGGCAAGGTCAGGGCCAAATTCATCATCGTGGCCGGCAACGCCTATCTCGGCAATCTGGTGCCGGAACTGGCAGCCAAATCGATGCCGTGCGGCACTCAAGTCATCACCACCGAACCGCTCGGTGATGAACTGGCCAAAACCCTGTTACCGCAGGATTACTGCGTCGAAGACTGCAACTACTTGCTCGATTACTACCGCCTTACTGGCGACAAGCGCCTGATCTTCGGCGGCGGCGTGGTTTACGGCGCCCGGGATCCGGCGAACATCGAAGCGATTATCCGCCCGAAAATGCTCAAGGCGTTCCCGCAACTCAAGGACGTGAAAATCGACTACGCCTGGACCGGCAATTTTCTGCTGACCCTGTCGCGCCTACCTCAGGTCGGACGCCTGGGCGACAACATCTATTACTCCCAAGGCTGCAGCGGCCATGGCGTGACCTACACGCACCTGGCCGGCAAGGTACTGGCCGAGGCGCTGCGAGGACAGGCCGAACGCTTCGATGCGTTTGCCGACCTGCCGCACTACCCGTTCCCCGGCGGGCAATTGCTGCGCACACCGTTTGCCGCACTGGGCGCCTGGTATTACGGACTGCGCGACAAGCTCGGTTTCTAATGCGCAAAAAAAGGGCCGCTGAAAAGCGGCCCTTTTTACATCCAGCTCAAATCACAACTGATCCCGCGCAATCCCGCTGCGAATCCGCAGGATATCCGCGAGCACTGCCAAAGCAATTTCCGCCGGGGTCTTGCTGCCCAGGTTAAGACCGATCGGCGCATGAATCCGCGCCAGCTCGCCCTCCCCCAACCCGCCAATCCGGCGCAATCGCTCGAAGCGGTTCTGCGACGTCTGCTGCGAGCCCATTACACCAATATAGAAAGCCTCGGTGCGCACGGCCTCCATCATCGCCAGATCGTCGATACGCGGATCATGGGTCAACGCCACCACCGCCGTATCACGGTGGCAACCACCATCGGCGATGAACACCGACGGCAATTGCCGGCGAATCTCCACGCCATTGAGCACCACACCTTCCAGCACCTCTTCACGCGGGTCGCAGAGAATCACCTCGAAACCGAGACCCACCGCGAACTCCGCACACGCCTGCGCCACGCTGGAATAGCCGGCCAGCAACAAACGCTGAGCAGCACCGATACGGATCCGTACCCGGTCGATTTCACGCTCGATCCGCGCACCTTGCTCGCGATCTGCAAACACGCTGCGCGCGCCAGTGGCCAGGTCGACCTCGCGAATCAACCGGCGCTGACCCAGCAACGCCGATTCAAGCTCACGCAGATGCGCCTGCACATCGCAGTCGGCGTCAAATTTCTCTACCAGTACATCGAGAATGCCGCCACACGGCAGGCTGACCCGCGAGCGCGGATCGTCACCTTCGCCATAGCGCACCACGTTGATCGCATCGAGAAATGCACCTTCGGCGACACGCTCGAGAAAATCTTCCTCGACGCAGCCACCGGACAGCGACCCGATCCACTGTCCGCCGTCGTTCACCGCCAGCAGTGAACCCGGCGCGCGAGGCGCCGAGCCGTAGGTGGTCAGCACGGTGCAGAGCCAGATGCGCTGCCCCGCTATCGACCACTCCAGCGCCCGCCGCACAACCTGCAGATCGAGATGCTGCATGATCAGTGCGCCTTGTGCTCGATGGACGGTGCGTCAGCCTTGAGCTTCTGCACATCGCCCACCGCCAATTCAGCAGACTGACCACCCCAACCCTGACGCAGGTAGTTCAGCAGATCGATCAATTGTTCGGCACTGAGCTTGTCGGCAAAACCGGGCATCGGCTGCATGTGTTCGAACCCGGCGAATTTCTGTTCGCCGATGCCATCCTCGATCACTCGCAACAGGTTGCGCGGGTCTTCCAGACGCAGCGTGGTGTTGCCGCGCATGGCCACCGCGATGTGCGGTTTGCCTTCGCCACCAGCCGCGTGACAGCCGGCGCAGACGTTCAAGTATTCCTGACGACCGCGTTGAGCGCTGGCACTGAGTTTTTCCACCGGCACTTCGGCCAGCTCTTTCGCTGCTGGCGGCTTGTCGCCGAGCAGGAATGTTGCCATCGCCGCCAGATCCGGATCATTCAGGCCCTGGGTGCTGTTGTGGAACACCGGGAACATTTCGTTGAACATCGTGCCCTGAGCGCTCATGCCGTGCTTGAGGAACGTGCTCAGGTCCTGATGGTTCCAGCCGCGTGCCGCCAGATCCGTCGCCAGCAGGCTCGGTGCCAGATAGCCGTTGAGGATGCCGCCGGTCAGGCGCTTGTCCAGTTGCATCGCACCCGGCAAGCCGCGTGGTGTATGGCATTCGCCGCAATGGCCGAGCACTTCGACCATGTACTGGCCGCGCTTCCAGGCGTCGCTTTTGCCTTCGGCAGGCTCCAGCTTCAAGGTTTTGCCGTACATCATGTTCCAACCGATCAAGCCCGGACGCACGTTGAACGGGAAGCTAAGACTGGTCACCGGTGCGGCACGCTCGATCGTCTCGATGGTTTTCAGATACGCGTGAATCGCATCCGAATCCGCACGCGGCATCAAGTGATACGAGGTGTACGGCATCGCCGGGTACAGGTTGGCGCCATCACGACGCTTGCCTTCAGTCAGCGCAGCGAAGAATTCGTCATCGTTGTACAGACCGATGCCGTGCTCTTTGCTCGGCGTGATGTTGGTGCCGTAGATCGTGCCGAACGGCGAGACGATCGGCAGGCCGCCAGCAAACGGCGCGCCGCCGGGCGCCGTGTGGCACGCCATGCAGTCGGCCGCATGGGCGAGGTATTCGCCGCGCTTGACCTGATCATCCGCGTGCACCGCCAACACAGGCACAGCCAGCCCGACAGCCAGGGTCAGGCGGGTCAGTAATTGCTTCATGCTTAACCCTCCTTGACCAGGCCGAGATCGGTCAGCACGTTGCGGGTGGCGTTGTAGTAACGCACGTACCCGGTGCAACGGCAGACGTGATGGCCGAGGCTGTCCTCGATGACTTGTTCCAGTTTGCTTTTGACGATTGGCTGGCGTTGCAGCTTTTCCACCAGCACGGTCGCGGCGTTGACGAAGCCCGGTGCGCAGTAGCTGCACTGGAAGGCGAATTCGTCGACGAAACGCTGCTGGATCGGGTTCAGCTCGGTGACCTGGCCTTGCTCGTCACGCTTGGCGTGGCCTTCGATGGTGCGGACTTTCTTGCCCTCGAAGTAATGCGCGCCGGTGATGCAGGTACGCACTTCTTCGCTGGTGCCGTCCGGGTTGTCGACGATCACCACGCAGGCGTGGCAGATGCCCTGGCCGCAGCCCAGGCGCGAACCGGTGAGGTTTTTGTATTCGTGCAGGTAATCGATCATCGGCAGGTCATCAGGGATGTCCACCGGGCCGACGGTTTGACCGTTGAGGGTCAGTTGAAGCGGACGGTTAGCCATTGAGGGCCTCCTTGATGCGCGCAGCAGTGATTGGCAGATCGCGAACACGTTTACCGATGGCGTGGGCCACGGCGTTACCGATGGCACCGACCACCGGGATCATCACCACTTCGGCGATGCCTTTGGACGGGTCGCTCGGGGACAGCGGCGGCAGGATTTCCGACGTCTGCTTCCACACCGCCACATGGCGCGCCATCGGCAGGCGATAACGGTTGAAGTTCCAGTCACCCTCCCCCGGCCCGCCTTCGTACAGCGGCATCTCTTCCATCAAGGCGTGGCCGATGCCCATGGCGATCCCGCCTTCGAGCTGGCCACGGACCAATTCTTCGACCAGCACCCGACCGCACTCCAGCCACGAGTGATGGTTGAGCACTTCGACTTCTGCCGAACCTTTGTTGACCTTCAACTCGACCAGCGTTGCGACCGGACTGTAGTAAGTCACAGCGGCGTTGTTCAGTTGAACCACCGGATAGGCGATGTTCTGCCTATCCAGCAGGTGGAAACCGTCGCTGGTCATCTGCGCTTTCTTGGCTTTCGGGGCGCCATCACCGTACTTCACGGCCAGACCGTCCAGCGGCAGACGCTCGCGTACGCCGTCGATGCTGTATTCAGCTTCTGCCCAGCTCCAGCGGTTGAAACCATGAACCGTGGCAGCCGTGACCAGACCGCGCTCGTGAGCGCGTTTGGCCAGTTCCTCGAAGCTCAGCGGTTGCATGCCGTTGGCGGTGAGTTTGCCGTCGACCCAATGCGCATCTTCGCGACGCACCACATAGGGGTTGGCCTGGCCGCCGTACGGGCCCTGACGCCAGATCTCCAGCGCCGCCGGCCACAGACCGTGGTTGAACAGCACGCGCGCCGCTTCGCGGGTAGCATGGCTGAAGTAGTAGGCGGAGTTGGTCGCGGACGAGGCCGACGCCAGTTTGCCGACCCAGCGCGGGTTGCGCAGGAAGTTGTCCTGCTCAGCCTGGCTCATGATGTAAGGGTTGCCGGCGGTGACCAGCTGCATTTCCTTCCATTCGGTCTCGCCAGTCTTCACGTCGTGCGCCGGGTTGCCGAGGAAATCAGCGACCACCAGGGCTTGCGAAGTGGACATGCCGGTACCAATCTCGATGCCGATATGGCGCAGGGAAATGCGCCCTTCAGCGGTAAATTCGATACTGGCCATCGGCGCTTCGGAACCGGTGCCGAAGTCTTTCTGGCAAATGGCGAAACCCACGCCATACCAGTTGTCCGGATCCGCTGCTTCACGCTGTTTCTTGATCGCGTCGCGGTTCTTCCAGACTTCGTGCAGTGAAGCCTTGTCGAGAATCTCGTGCAGGCGCAGCGCACCGGCCGGGATCGCGCCCTGGGTGTTTTTCATCCCGGAACGCAGCGCATTCTTGCGACGCAGGTCGATGGCGTCGACACCGAGGCGGTCGGCGATTTCGTCGACCATCATTTCGGTGGAAGCCATGCTCTGTAGCGTGCCGTAGCCGCGCATCGAACCCGCTTCAACCCCGCGGGAGTGATAGGCGGTAACTTGCAGATCGTTCTGCGGCATGTAGTAGATCGACTGAGCCGCCGTTGCGCCAACCGCAGCCACCGACGGGCTGTAGTTGATCCGACCGCCACCATCGACGCTCATTTCGGCGCGGAAAATCTTGAAGCTGTGATCGGTCTTGTCCACCGCCAACTGGTAACGAATGTCGAACGGGTGACGCTTGATGCCGCTCTGGAACTGCTCGTAGCGGTCGTTGGCCAAGCGAATCGGCACACCCGCGCCATACAACGCCGCCAGGGCCGCGTAGTAGACGAAAATGTTGTGGTCCTTGGAGCCGTAACCGACGGTGTAACCCGGGTGCATGTTCAGGTTAGCCAGGCCGAAGCGCGACGGCGAGATCATCTTCGCGGTCTCAGTTGCAGCCTCCAGCGGGCACTGGGTGGCGACAACGAAATGCAAGGTCTTGGTCGCAGGGTCGTACCAGCCGTTGCCGTTGTCCGGCTCCATCGCGGCAGGCTCGATCGACGGGGTCTTGTAACGCTCGTCGAACACCAGCCAGTTGTCCGGTGGGGTGTCGATCTCTTTCTTCATGCGATCGGCGTAGAACAGGCCGCGCTCGGTCAGGTTGCCGTGCAGGTTCGGCTGGGAATTCCACACCGGGCGACGGTTTTTCAGCATCGGAAACAGGATCGAATCCTTGAGGCTGGCGAACTCGTCTTCATCTGCCGAGGTCGGGCCGCCGACGCGCACGTAGCGGAAACTGCCGTAGGGATCGCCTTCGTAGAACGGCACTTGTGCACCGTAACGAATCGCTTTGTCATTGAATTTGAGTTTGTTCTTGGCCTGGCGGAAACGCTCGAAATCGTTCCAGATCAGGATCGCGACCGGGTGACCGATGAACATCGGCACCTTGCCCTCAGGCAGCAAGGGATCCGGAGCGTGCTCTTCCGGGAATACGATGCCGTCCTTGTCCAGGTCGGCAGCGGTGACGATGCAATCAGGCTGCAAATCGGCGCCGAGCCACGACAGGTCATAGCCATCGTAGATTCGGTCGGCCTTGATGGTTTTCAGCAACATGGCGTGGCCTTGCTGCTGGGGCCAGCCCGGCATGTCCTTGGAGCGGATGTCGCGGGCAAACACCTTGCTGCCGCAGACCTTGGACAAGGCATCGTTACGCTGGCGTGCCTTGCCGTTGTTGCCGAGCCACTGCTCGGACGGCACGGTCACGCTGTTTTCCATCAAGGCAGCCAGCGCCTGACTGCTGAGCGGCGTGAGCGTAACGCTCACACCCGCCACCAGCCCGCCCTGAAGGAACGAGCGCCGGGATATTTCACGGTTGGACATGGATCATCCTCTGGGCGGTTATGGATCCGCCCTTCTGGTTATCTACTGGGAATCTCGAGTCTTGCAGAAGCCCTTTTTGGCTAAACAAAGGACGTGATGACAGTGCAAAGCTGACCGAAAGGTTAACTTTAAAGGTTTCTGCGCTCGCAGCAAACAACCAGTTACAAAAATCTGACTAAAGAATCAAAAATCAATGCGGCATTGCATCGCAGTGACCCATAGACGCAGGGGAGATTTTCCGGCGGCATCGAACGAGCCACAGCTGGCGTTCGTCGCTGGACAAAAGGGCAGGAATTTGGGAAAGGTCAAATTTCAGACACAAAAAACCCCGGTCTTTCGACCAGGGTCTTTGCTATCGATTCCGAATCAACCAAAGGTTGTTTTCGGTGTTTCAAGGCGTTCAGTGGTCCTTGAAACAGATATGGCGCAGCGGACGGGACTCGAACCCGCGACCCCCGGCGTGACAGGCCGGTATTCTAACCGACTGAACTACCGCTGCGTATCGCTTTGAGCTGATGCTCAAGTAACTCGTTTGACTGAAAGCTTCGGTGCTTTTCAATCGCGAACCAGACAGTGTCTGACTCGTTAAATATGGCGCAGCGGACGGGACTCGAACCCGCGACCCCCGGCGTGACAGGCCGGTATTCTAACCGACTGAACTACCGCTGCGCGTCGGTGGAGGCACTTTCAGCCTACCTCTTGCTTTCGCAAGTCTCTCGGGGAGTGGTGGGTGATGACGGGATCGAACCGCCGACATTCTGCTTGTAAGGCAGACGCTCTCCCAGCTGAGCTAATCACCCGTTTGCATCTCCGAGGCCGCGAAATTTACGCAGGTAGCGAACCTAAGTCAATAGCAGGATTGAAGTTTTTCTCAAAAAGACAAAAACATGTCATTCCGAGTAGATCATCTTCTTGGTCATGCCGCCGTCGACCACGAATTCCTGGCCCGTCACAAACCCGGCATTCTTCGACAGCAGCCAGGCCACCATCGCCGCCACGTCCTCGACCGTCCCTACCCTGCCCGCCGGATGCTGGGCATGATCGATATCGGTCAGAGGCTCGGCGCGGCGCGCAGAGGGATCCCGCGCATCGATCCAGCCCGGACTGACCGCATTGACGCGAATCTCCGGCCCGAGACTGATCGCCAGTGCGTGAGTCAACGCCAGCAAGCCGCCCTTGCTCGCCGCATAGGCTTCGGTATCAGGTTCCGATTGCGCCGCACGGGTCGAGGCCAGATTGACGATCGCCCCGTTGTGCGCCCGCAGATACGGCGCACAATGCTTGGCCAGCAACATCGGACCACTGAGATTCACCGCCAGCACCCGATTCCAGTAGGCCAGATCCAGGCTTTCCAGCGTGATGTTGTGCGGATCGGCCACCGCCGCGTTGCACACCAACGCATCCAGACGACCGAATTGCCCCAGCACTTCAGCGACGCCGAGCGCCACCTGGCTTTCATCCGCCACGTCCATGGCGATGAACCAGGCATTCTCACCCAGCACTTTCGCCACTTTGGAACCACGCACCCGATCCAGATCCGACAGCACCACCTGCCAGCCTTCGCTGATCAGCCACGCCGCGATCCCCAGACCAATACCGCGAGCGGCACCCGTGACCAGCGCAACGCGGCCATGGGTGCCCGTCTTCGGAGTGGACAACTCGATCACAACGCCGCCAGACCGCGCGCCAGATCGGCTTGCAGGTCAGCGACGTCTTCCAGACCGACCGCGATGCGGATCAGGCTGTCACGAATCCCCGCCGCTTCACGCTCCTGCGGCGCCAGACGGCCGTGGGACGTGGTGCTCGGGTGAGTGATGGTGGTCTTGCTGTCACCCAGGTTGGCGGTGATCGAAATCAACCGGGTCGCATCGATAAAGCGCCAGGCGCCCTCCTTGCCGCCCTTCACCTCGAAGCTGACCACCGCACCGAAGCCCTTCTGCTGACGCTGGGCCAGTTCGTGCTGCGGATGGCTCTTGAGGCCGGCGTAATGCACTTTTTCGATGCCGTCCTGCTGCTCCAGCCACTCGGCCAGTTGCTGGGCGTTGGCACAGTGCGCCTTCATCCGCAGATTCAGGGTTTCCAGACCCTTGAGGAAGATCCAGGCGTTGAACGGGCTCAGGGTTGGCCCGGCGGTACGCAGGAAGCCGACGATTTCTTTCATCTGCTCGCTGCGACCGGCAACCACGCCGCCCATGCAACGGCCCTGGCCATCGATGAACTTGGTGGCCGAATGCACAACGATGTCTGCGCCCAACTTCAGCGGCTGCTGCAACGCCGGCGTGCAGAAGCAGTTGTCGACCACCAGCATCGCGCCCTTGGCGTGAGCGATTTCCGACAGCGCGGTGATATCCACCAGCTCAGCCAGCGGGTTGGACGGAGATTCGACGAACAGCAGTTTGGTGTTGGACTTGATCGCCGCATCCCAGGCCGACAGATCGGCCAGCGGAACGTAATCGACTTCCACGCCGAAACGCTTGAAGTACTTCTCGAACAGGCTGATGGTCGAACCGAACACGCTGCGCGACACCAGCACATGATCGCCGGCACTGCACAGGCTCATCACCACCGCCATGATCGCGGCCATGCCAGTCGCCGTGGCTACGGCTTGTTCGGCGCCTTCCAGCGCAGCAATGCGCTCTTCGAACGAGCGAACGGTCGGATTGGTATAACGCGAGTAAACGTTACCCGGCACTTCCCCGGCAAACCGCGCAGCGGCGTCGGCGGCGGTACGGAACACGTAGCTGGAAGTGAAGAACATCGGATCACCGTGCTCGCCTTCCGGCGTACGGTGCTGACCGGCACGTACGGCCAGGGTATCGAACGCTACGCCTTCAAGGTCGCTGTCCAGCCGACCGGCATCCCATTCCTGACTCATGCTGTCACTCCTTGCCCTGTTCTCGATAAATAAAAGTCTTTTGCCAGATACAAAACCGGCCCCTAAGGGCCGGTTGAAACTCAGTTGTTGTACAGATCGATGATCGCACTGACCGCCTGGGTCTTGACCTTCGAGGCATCGTTGCGTGCCTGCTCGATCTTGTTCAGGTAAGCCTCATCGACGTCGCCGGTGACGTACTTGCCGTCGAACACCGCGCAATCGAAGTTTTCGATCTTGATCTTGCCGCCGCCGACCGCTTCGATCAAGTCAGGCAGGTCCTGATAGATCAGCCAGTCAGCGCCGATCAGGTCAGCGACATCCTGAGTCGAACGATTATGCGCGATCAGCTCGTGAGCGCTCGGCATGTCGATGCCGTACACGTTCGGGAAGCGCACAGCCGGAGCGGCCGAGCAGAAGTAGACGTTTTTCGCACCGGCTTCGCGGGCCATCTGGATGATCTGCTTGCAGGTCGTGCCGCGAACGATCGAGTCGTCCACCAGCATCACGTTCTTGCCGCGGAATTCCAGCTCGATGGCATTGAGCTTCTGGCGTACCGATTTCTTGCGCGCAGCCTGGCCAGGCATGATGAAGGTACGGCCGATGTAACGGTTCTTGACGAAGCCTTCGCGGAATTTCACGCCCAGATGGTTCGCCAGCTCGAGTGCGGCAGTACGGCTGGTATCCGGAATCGGGATGACCACGTCGATGTCGTGCTCAGGACGCTCGCGCAGAATCTTCTCGGCCAGCTTCTCACCCATGCGCAGACGGGCCTTGTAGACCGACACGCCATCGATGATCGAATCCGGACGCGCCAGGTAGACGTGTTCGAAGATGCACGGCGTCAGGGACGGGTTGGTCGCGCACTGACGGGTGTGCAGCTTGCCGTCTTCAGTGATGTAGACCGCTTCGCCCGGTGCCAGGTCGCGAATCAGGGTGAAGCCGAGCACGTCCAGCGAAACGCTTTCGGAGGCGATCATGTACTCGACGCCTTCGTCGGTGTGACGCTGGCCGAACACGATCGGACGGATGCCGTGCGGGTCACGGAAACCGACGATGCCGTAACCGGTCACCATCGCGACGACGGCGTAACCACCGACACAACGGTTGTGCACGTCGGTCACCGCAGCAAACACGTCTTCTTCAGTCGGCTGCAACTTGCCGCGCTGGGCCAGTTCGTGGGCGAACACGTTGAGCAGCACTTCCGAGTCGGAGCTGGTGTTGACATGACGCAGATCGGATTCGTAGATCTCTTTGGCCAACTGCTCAACGTTGGTCAGGTTGCCGTTGTGCGCCAGGGTGATGCCGTACGGCGAGTTGACGTAGAACGGCTGAGCCTCGGCCGACGTCGAGCTGCCGGCGGTCGGGTAACGGACGTGACCGATACCCATGTGGCCGACCAGGCGCTGCATGTGACGCTGCTGAAACACGTCACGCACCAGGCCATTGTCCTTGCGCAAGAACAACCGGCCATCATGGCTGGTCACGATACCGGCAGCGTCCTGGCCGCGGTGCTGGAGCACGGTTAGCGCGTCATACAGCGCCTGATTGACGTTCGACTTACCGACGATACCGACGATGCCACACATGCGACGCAACCCCTACTTAATGGATCTGAACTGAACAACACTCACTGAGGCGTTTTGGCCGACGGCAAGAGTTGCTCCTTGAACGGAATATCAGCGGGTACGCTGATTCCGCTGGCAAGCCACTGACTGCTCCACCCGAGAATCAGGTTCTTGGACCAGTCTGCGACCAATAGAAACTTTGGCACGAGCTGTGATTCTTTCCACCACCCGTCCTGCTGTACCGGCCCCAGGCTCAACAGCCCGACCGCCACGACCACCAGCAACACGCCACGCGCAGCGCCGAAGGCCATGCCGAGGAATCGATCGGTCCCGGACAACCCGGTGACGCGAACCAACTCGCCGATAAGATAATTGATCATTGCGCCCACGATCAGTGTGGCGACAAACATGATGGCACAGCCCGTGATCACACGAGCCGATGGCGTTTGAATGTATCCGGCGAGGTACTCGGACAATGAGCCACCGAACATCCAGGCAACAGCTCCTGCGATGATCCAGGTCACCAGCGACAATGCTTCTTTGACGAAGCCGCGGCTCAAACTGATCAATGCGGAGATGGCGATGATTGCAACGATCGCCCAGTCAACCCAGGTAAATGGCACAGTGCAGCCTACAGACGGATAAGGCGGCGCATTTTAGCAGAGCGCAGGGCTGTCGGTAAGCTGCGAATGTCAGTGCATTTCAATCGAGGTGATAGTTTTCAGCCACGCTCGGGCTGGAAGCGCACCACAAACCCTTTGAGGTTCTGCTGGCGACTCAACAAATCGCGCAAACGATCGGCTTCGGCGCGCTCGATCAGCGGACCGACGAACACCCGGTTCTTGCCATCGGCGGAACGGATGTAAGCGTTGTAGCCCTGACTGCGCAGGGTCTTCTGCAGGCTTTCGGCGCTGGCGCGGCTCGACAGACTGGCCAGTTGCACCGACCAGCTCACCGACAAGCCATTGGCGTCGACGCGACTCTGGGTAGTATCCGGTTTGGCAGAAAGCGCAGCGATTGGCTGGGCCGGAGCTGCGGCAGGTTTGGCCACGGGAGCCGGTGCCGGCGCAACCGCAACCGGTTTGGCTACGGGCGCAGGAGCCGGAGCTGCAGGCGCAGGCGCAATCGGTGCCGCTGGCGCCGTCTGCTCGGCAACTTCGTCATCGCTCGGCACAGGCTCTTGCGGCAGAACCTGCGGCTCAGGCACTGCCACTGTCTCCATCTGGATCTGCGCCACGGCGGGTGCCTGCGGTGCAGCCGGCGCCTCGACGGTCACCTGACGTTGTTCGTCCTGACGGGAAAACAGCATCGGCAGGAAAATCACCGCCAGCGCCACCAGCACCAGGGCACCGACCATGCGTTGCTTGTACGCCTTATCCAGCAAAGCCATTTGCTGCTTCCTCCGTGGAGCGCCGAGACAGCCATTCAAGGGCCTCGGCGACACAATAAAATGATCCGAACAGCAAGATCTCGTCGTCGCTGGTGGCCACTGCGCACTGCCCTTCCAGAGCGGCCGCCACGCTGTCATAAGACGTGACCGAGGCGCCAAGGTTCTGCAATGCCTGATTCAATTCAGCCACCGGACGCGCACGCGGCGAATCCAGCGGCGCCACCGCCCAATGCTGGACGCTGGCATTCAATTCACCGACCACACCGTCCAGATCCTTGTCCGCCAACAGGCCGAACACAGCCAGGCGCTTGCCGACCGGTGGACGAGCAGCCAGACGCCGGGCCAGATACTCCGCCGCATGCGGGTTATGACCGACATCCAGCAACAGGTTCAGACGCTTGCCATTCCACTCGAACGAACGGCGATCAAGACGACCGACCACGCGAGTCGCCTGCAAGGCCACAACAATCTGTTGAGCATCCCAAGGCAACCCGAGCAGCAGATAAGCCTGCAAGGCCAGCGCGGCGTTTTCCATCGGCAGGTCAAGCAGCGGCAAATCACGCAGCTCTACGACCTGACCGTCAGCATCGGTGCCACGCCACTGCCAGAATTGATCAGTGATGCCGAGATCGAAATCGCGCCCACGCAGGAAGAACGGGCAAGCAAGCTCGCGCGCCTTGTCCAGCAAAGGTTGTGGAGGATTCAGATCGCCGCACAGCGCAGGTTTGCCCTGACGGAAAATGCCGGCCTTCTCGAAGGCCACGGATTCGCGGGTATTGCCCAGGTAATCAGCATGATCAACACCGATGCTGGTGACCAGCGCGATGTCGGCATCGACCACGTTGACCGTGTCCAGACGCCCGCCCAGACCGACTTCCAGCACCACCGCATCGAGCCCGGCCCGTTGAAACAGCCAGAACGCCGCCAGGGTGCCCATTTCGAAGTAAGTCAGGGAAGTCTCGCCCCGCCCGGCCTCGACCGCCGCGAAGGCTTCGCACAACTGTGCATCAGTGGCTTCGACGCCATTGAGCTGCACCCGCTCGTTGTAACGCAGCAGGTGCGGGGAATTGTAGACACCAACGCTCAGGCCCTGCGCCCGCAGCAACGAAGCCACGAAAGCGCAGGTCGAACCTTTGCCGTTGGTGCCGGTGACCGTAATCACCCGAGGCGCCGGCTGGCCCAGCCCCATGCGGGACGCTACCTGTTGCGAACGCTCCAGCCCCATGTCGATGGCCGAGGGATGCAACTGCTCAAGGTAGGCGAGCCACTCGCCAAGGGTGCGCTCGGTCATACGTTGGCAGGCACCGGCGGAACGACGATCGGCTCGATCGGCGCAGCAACGAAGGTCGGGGTCGGCTTGCCGGTCAGTTGCGCCAGCAGATTACCCAGACGTGGACGCAGTTCACGACGGTCGATGATCAGGTCGATTGCACCGTGCTCCAGCAGGAACTCGCTGCGCTGGAAACCTTCCGGCAGTTTTTCGCGAACGGTCTGCTCGATCACGCGCGGACCGGCGAAGCCGATCAGGGCTTTCGGCTCACCGACGATCACGTCGCCGAGCATTGCCAGACTCGCGGAAACGCCGCCGTAGACCGGATCGGTCAGCACGGAGATGAACGGAATGCCTTCTTCACGCAGACGCGCCAGTACGGCCGACGTCTTGGCCATCTGCATCAGCGAGATCAGGGCTTCCTGCATCCGCGCGCCACCGGAGGCGGAGAAGCAGATCATCGGGCAACGGTTTTCCAGGGCGTAGTTGGCGGCGCGCACGAAGCGCTCACCGACGATGGCGCCCATGGAACCGCCCATGAAGCTGAATTCGAACGCCGAAACCACCACCGGCATGCCCAGCAGGGTGCCGCTCATGGAAATCAGTGCGTCTTTCTCGCCGGTCTGCTTCTGGGCAGCGGTCAGACGATCCTTGTACTTCTTGCCGTCGCGGAACTTCAGACGGTCAACCGGCTCCAGGTCAGCGCCCAGTTCGGCACGGCCTTCGGCATCCAGGAAAATGTCGATGCGCGCACGTGCGCCGATGCGCATGTGGTGGTTGCATTTAGGGCAAACGTCCAGGGTCTTTTCCAGCTCCGGACGATACAGCACAGCCTCGCAGGACGGGCATTTGTGCCACAGACCTTCAGGCACCGAGCTCTTCTTGACCTCGGAACGCATGATCGAAGGGATCAGCTTGTCTACCAACCAGTTGCTCATGCTTTCTTTCTCCAGTACCGGCGGCCCGAACGCTCTGGTTCGCGGCCCCGCGTATGCCCTTCAGCTAAATTCATGTGTGGCGATGATCGTCTGGGCTGCCGGGTCAGCGGAACTGACCTGCGTACAACCCGAAAAGACCCTCAGCCTCTTTTCTACAGAGCTGTGGACGGCGGCAGTCTGCCAGCCGTCACATCAACGTACGGCGTTGATGAACGCCCGAATCTTTGCGTGATCCTTGATGCCCTTGCTCGCCTCTACCCCACCGCTGACATCCACCGCGTATGGCCGCACCCGGGCAACGGCATCGGCGACGTTCTCCGGTGTCAGCCCGCCGGCCAGAATCAACGGCTTGCTCAAACCCTGCGGAATCAATGACCAGTCGAACGCCTCGCCGGTTCCACCGGGCACGCCCTCAACATACGTATCGAGCAGCACGCCACTGGCGCTCGGGTAGGCATCGCAGGCGGCGGCGATGTCATCGCCCGCCTTGACCCGCAGGGCCTTGATATAAGGCCGGTGCCAGCCTTCGCAGTCGGCGGCGGTTTCATCGCCGTGAAATTGCAGCAGATCCAATGGCACGGCATCGAGGATTTCCCCGAGCTCGCAGCGACTGGCATTGACGAACAGCCCGACCGTGGTCACGAACGGAGGCAATGCAGCGATGATCGCGCGCGCCTGCTGAACGGTTACTGCCCGTGGACTCTTAGCGTAGAACACAAACCCGATGGCATCGGCCCCGGCCTCGACGGCTGCCAACGCATCTTCTATGCGGGTAATCCCGCAAATCTTGCTGCGAACGGCCGACATGTCGATAAAAACCTCAAGGCAAATCCGGGAAAGTCCCGGATGGTAACAAATGCATTCGAGGGCGTCAGCCGTCAAGTTCCGAGAAACCCGTAAGGAAATGTGGCCCGATGAAACGCTCGGGCAACGGGAACTCGTCATGGTACTCGACCTGCACCAGATACAGCCCGAACGGATGCGCCGTGACACCGCCGGAGCGCCGCTCGCGGCTCTCCAGTACTTCCTTCATCCACTCCGGCGAGCGCTCGCCGGCACCGATCGTCATCAACACCCCGGCGATGTTGCGCACCATGTGGTGCAGGAAAGCGTTGGCGCGGATGTCCAGCACGATCATTTTGCCGTGACGGGTCACGCGCAAGTGATGCATCTTCTTGATCGGCGACTTCGCCTGGCACTGCCCGGCACGGAACGCGCTGAAATCATGAGTACCGATCAGGTACTGCGCGGCCTCGGCCATGCGTTCCACGTCCAGCGGACGGTGATTCCAGGTGATTTCTTCATTGAGATGCGCCGGGCGGATCTGATCGTTGTAGATCACGTAGCGGTAACGCCGGGCGATGGCCTTGAATCGCGCATGAAAGTGCGCTGGCATGACCTTCGCCCAGCTGACGCTGATGTCATGGGGCAAATTGATGTTGGCGCCCATGACCCAGGCTTTCAGCGAACGATCGACCTGGGTGTCGAAATGCACGACTTGCCCGCAGGCATGCACGCCGGCGTCCGTGCGCCCGGCGCATTGCAGCGAGATCGGCGAATTGGCGACCTTCGACAAGGCTTTTTCCAGGGTTTCCTGCACAGTGAGCACGCCTGTGGACTGGCGCTGCCAGCCGCTATAGCGCGAACCCTTGTATTCAACGCCCAGGGCGACGCGGAAAAAGCCTTCGGGGGCCATTTCGGCGGCCGGGTTATCTATGTTTGCCAAGTCGGTACAGCCTGCTGATCTACAAAGGCGGGCATTATAAGGCGGCGAACCGGGGATACCAGACCCAAACAAAAACGGCAGCCTCGAAGGGCTGCCGTTTTATTTATCGCTGAACGCTGACTCAGGCCAGATGCGAAAGCATTTCCTTCGCTTCGTTCTTCTGCTTGTCGTCACCTTCGCTGAGCACTTCCTTGAGGATGTCTCGCGCGCCGTCGTTGTCGCCCATGTCGATGTAGGCCTGCGCCAGATCGAGTTTGGTGGCAGCTTCGTCGGTGCCAGCGAGGAAGTCGAAGTCATCCTCACCCAGATCGCCATCCAACGCAGCATCGGCCTCAGTGAAGCTTGGCTCGTTGATGCTGCCCGACAGGCGATCCAGTTCAGCGTTGACGTCATCCAGCTCGGCCGCGAATGCATCCGGCTCGGCCGGGGCGGCATCCATTTCGTCAGCCAGGGACAGGTCGAAATCGGCTGGCAGCTCCAGATCATCCAGTGGAGGCTCGACCACAACCGGCGGCTCGACCGGCGCAAGATCCTTCACGCCTTCGTCCAGATCCAGCAGGAAGTCGTCGTCAGCCAATTCAACCGGCACAGGCGCAGGATCGGCACCCAGATCCAGATCCAGGTCGAAATCAGACAGATCGTCGAGGTTTTCCTTGATCTCGGTCTGCTGTTGCAGAACCGACTCGAAGCTCAGATCGTCATCCGCCGGGAACTCGTCCAGCTCAACCGGCGCTTCAGGCTCGACAGCCGCCGCCGGTGCAACAGGCTCCACCGGTGTGATGTTGTCGAGATCATCCAGGCTCAGGTCGAAAGCGCTGTCCAGATCGTCTTCCGCGGCAGCAGGCGCTTCAGGCACTTCAGGCTCGTCGAGCAGCAGGTCCTTGACGTATTCCGCGTCCAGCTCGGCGGCAATGGCAGCAGCGGCCAGACCACTCGCCACGACGACCGCCATGGCCGGGAAGCGGCTTTTCAGCTCTTCGACCTTGGCAAAGTTATCGCCGTTGGCGACCAGTTGACGCTCCTGACCGACGAAGGCATCACGATCACCCTGGCGACCGTAGACTTCCATCAGTTTCAGACGCAGGTCACTGCGCTGCGGCTCCAGGCTGACGCCCTCCTCCAGCAACGCGGCAGCCTGATTCAGACGACCGCCGTCGATGTGCGACTGCGCCTTGTCCAGCACGTCGTCGGAACGCTCGGCCGCCGGGGCCACCAGCGGCGCGGCGATCGGTTCGGCCATCACGACCGGAGCCACCACCGCAGCGGCAACAGGCGCCGCTGCTGGTGCCGGCGTGAGCTTGACGCTCGCTGCCGGCACTTCCAGGCCTTCGAAGCTGCTTTCCGGCAGATCGAGTTCAGGCGCGAACGATTGCTCCTCCAGTGCCCGAGCCATGCGCAGGTGCTTTTCAGCTTCCTGCTGAGCCTTGCGGCGGCGAGCCAGCAGCAACAACAGAAGCAACAGCACCACCGCACCACCGCCCACCAGACCCAGCAGGATCGGGTTGGTCAGCAGTTCGTTGAAGGTTTTCTCGTCATCTGCAGCAGGCTTCGGCTCGACTACCGGCTCAACCGGTGCTGGAGAAACGGCCTCCGGCGCAGGCGCGACAGGTGCAGCTTCTGCCGGGGTGGCCGGTGGCGTGGCGGCCAGTTCGGCGGTGATCGCCGGAACCGGGGCAACCGCAGGTGCGGCGGCTGCGGGAGCCGGCGCAGTGGCGGACCCTTCGGCCTGCAACTTCGCCAGTTGATTGTTCTTCAGTTCGATCAGGCGTTGCAGCTTGTCCAGCTGACTTTGCAGATCGGTCATGCGGCTTTTCAGTTCCGCATTGTCACGACGGGTCGTGTCGAGGCTTTCCTGGGTCACCGCCAGTTTGTTGCTCAAGGCCTTGGCGTCGCCGGCCGGGCCCTTGCCGCGACCCTTGGCACCTTCAGCCGAGACCAGGCTCAGGTTGTCTTTGGCATTCTTGGCAGGACCGGTGTTGGCGCGACCACGGTTGGTCGCATCAAGCTGCTGCTGACCGGTGCCTGGCTTGGCCACATAACGACGACCCTGACGCCAGGCCTCGTTCTGCGCGGCCACTTCGGCAATGGCTTTGGATTGCGGCAGCGCGGTGCTTTGCACCTCATCCGGCAGACGCAGCACCTGACCGGTTTTCAAACGGTTGATGTTGCCGCCGATGAACGCATCCGGGTTCAGGGCCTGAATCGCCAGCATGGTCTGCTGGACCGAACCGCCAGTACGCGCCTTCGCTGCGATTTCCCACAGGGTGTCGCGTGGCGTGGTGGTATGGGTCGAATGCGTTGCACCCGTGGTCGGCGCGGTGATGGTTTGCGTCGGTGCCGGCTGCGCAGCGGCATCGGCGGTCTGCGGCGAGAACTTCGACGGATCCAGCAGCACGCTGTAATCGCGCAGCAGTCGACCGTTAGGCCACATCACCTGCACGAGGAATTTCACCATCGGTTCCGACAGCGGTTTGCTCGAGGTAATACGCAGCACGCTTTTGCCGCTGGCGTTGAGCACCGGGGTGAAAGTCAGATCATTGAGGAAGGCCTGGCGATCGACACCGGCCTTGGCGAAATCTTCCGGCGAGGCCAGGCTCGGTACCACTTCGGCAGCGGTCAGATCCTTGACATCGAGCAGCTCGATTTCCGCCACCAGCGGCTGGTTCAGGGTCGACTTCAGGGTCAGCTCCCCGAGCCCGAGGGCATGCGCCATACCGGAGGACAGCGCCGAGGCGGCCGCTATTGCTAACACCAGTTTGCGAACTTGAACCATAGCCTCTTCCTTTGTTTGAACGTTCCTCGGCCAGCGAGAAGATGTTGATTGTCGCTGCCGTAAGGCATTGCGCGCGACGACGACAGCATGCCGCGCGCGATCATTTCTTTGATGCCCCGGAATGTCCCGGAGGGTGTTACGTCATCAAGTGATCTGGCCAAGCATAGCGCCCGGCTAGAATCAGTCGACAAATTGTTGCCAAGTATCTTTTACAGCAGGCCTTTTATCAACAACTCGGCCACTTGCACCGCGTTGAGGGCCGCACCTTTGCGTACGTTATCTGACGTCAGCCACAGATTTAGTTCCGACGGCTCGTCGACACCGCTACGCACCCGTCCGACATAGACCACGTCCTGGCCCACCGCGTCACCGACGGCGGTCGGATAATCACCGGCTTCAACCAGTTCGATGCCGTCAGCGGCTTCAAGGGCGGCATTGACCTTTACCAGGTCGACCGCGCTCGCTGACTGCAAGGTCACGCTAAAGCTATCGCCAAAAAACACCGGGGCTTGAACGCAAGTTGCGGAAATCTTTAATAAAGGCTTGGCCAACACCTGACGCAGTTCGCGCACCAGACGTTTTTCCAGCAGCGTGTGGCCTTGAGCGTCAGGCGTACCGACCTGAGCCAGCAAGTTGAAAGCCATCTGCCGGTCGAAGAATGTCGGCTCCAGCGGACGCATGTTCAGCAACTCGGCGGTCTGGCGAGCCAGCTCGGTCACCGCTTCGCGGCCTTGGGCGGAAACCGCCAGATTGGCGGTGACATGCACATATTGCAGCTCGATCAAATCGAGCAGCGGTGCCAACACCACAGCCAGCGTCGTGGCTGACGGGCTTGGGCTGCTGACCTGGAACGGCATTTTCAAACCGGCCAGCAACTCGGCATTGGCTTCCGGCACCACTTGCGGCGCCTGATCCGCCGGCAACGCGCCGGACAGATCGACCAGCGAGCAACCCGCCGCGTGAGCGCGAGCGGCGTAACTCAGGGTGATGGCCGGGCCGGCGGCGAAGAACGCCAGCTTGACCTTGCTGAAGTCAAACTCATCGACTTCGCGCACTCTTACGTTCTTGTTGCGAAACAGCACCGAGCTGCCAGCGGATTCGCTGCTGGCCAACAGGTGCAAAGTGCCGACCGGAAAGTCGCGCTCTTCGAGAATCTGCACAAGGGTTTCGCCGACAGTACCGGTGGCGCCGATCACGGCAATATCAATGGTCTGGCTCATGGTGCTACCTCTGGCGAAACGGGGGGAGCGGCACTTTACCGGGTGGCCGCCATGCAGGCAAAAAAAACCCGCGCCTCTTTCAAGGCGCGGGTTCTTTCATTGCGTCACGCGATCAACGCTCAAGCAGGATCCGCAGCATGCGACGCAGCGGCTCGGCCGCGCCCCACAGCAGTTGGTCGCCGACGGTGAAGGCACCGACGAACTGCGAACCCATGTTCAGCTTGCGCAGACGACCGACCGGTACGTTCAGGGTGCCGGTGACTTTCGTCGGGCTCAGTTCCTGCATGCTGATTTCGCGCTGGTTAGGCACCAGTTTGACCCAAGGGTTGTGCTGGCTGATCAGCCCTTCAATGTCGGCGATCGGCACGTCTTTGTTCAGCTTGATGGTCAGCGCCTGGCTGTGGCAACGCATGGCGCCGATGCGCACGCAGATACCGTCGACCGGGATCGGGCTCTTGAAGCGACCGAGGATCTTGTTGGTCTCGGCCTGGGCCTTCCACTCTTCGCGGCTCTGGCCGTTCGGCAGTTCCTTGTCGATCCACGGGATCAGGCTGCCGGCCAGCGGTACGCCGAAGTTTTCGGTCGGGTACGCGTCGCTGCGCATGGCTTCGGCCACACGACGGTCGATGTCGAGGATCGCGCTGGCCGGATCAGCCAGTTGATCGGCGACAGCGGCGTGGGTCGCGCCCATCTGCTTGATCAGTTCACGCATGTTCTGCGCGCCGGCACCGGACGCCGCCTGATAGGTCATGGCGCTCATCCACTCGACCAGACCGGCCTCGAACAGACCGCCCAGGCCCATCAGCATCAGGCTGACGGTGCAGTTGCCGCCGATGTAGTTCTTGGTGCCCGCGTCGAGCTGCTGGTCGATGACCTTGCGGTTGACCGGATCGAGGATGATGACGGCGTCGTCGTTCATCCGCAGGCTCGAGGCCGCGTCGATCCAGTAACCCTGCCAGCCGGCTTCGCGCAGCTTCGGGAACACTTCGCTGGTGTAGTCGCCGCCCTGGCAGGTCAGGATCACGTCGAGGGTCTTCAGCTCATCAATGCTGTAAGCGTCCTTGAGCGGAGCAATGTCCTTGCCCACGGACGGGCCTTGACCACCGACGTTGGAAGTGGTGAAAAACACCGGCTCGATAAGATCGAAATCCTGCTCTTCCAGCATCCGCTGCATGAGCACGGAACCGACCATGCCGCGCCAACCGATCAGACCTACACGTTTCATCGCAACTACACCTTCTTGAAAAGTGGGCCGCTGCTTTGTCTTGAATTTCGCAGCGGGCCCGAGAGATTACAGATTCCGCAGCGCGGCGACTACTGCGTCACCCATTTCCTGCGTACCGACTTTAGTGCAACCGGTCGAAAAGATGTCGCCGGTACGCAGCCCTTGATCCAGCACCACGCTGACCGCTTTCTCGATGGCATCGGCCGCTTCGTGCAGATTGAAGCTGTAACGCAGCATCATCGACACCGACAGGATGGTCGCCAGCGGGTTGGCAATGCCTTTGCCCGCGATGTCCGGCGCCGAACCGTGGCAAGGCTCGTACATGCCCTTGTTTTGGGCGTCCAGCGAAGCCGACGGCAGCATGCCGATGGAGCCGGTGAGCATCGACGCTTCGTCGGACAGGATGTCGCCGAACATGTTGTCGGTGACGATCACGTCGAACTGCTTCGGTGCACGCACCAGTTGCATGGCGGCGTTGTCGACGTACATGTGGCTCAGTTCGACTTCAGGGTAATCCTTGGCCACCTGCTCGACCACTTCACGCCACAGTTGGCTGGACGCCAGCACGTTGGCCTTGTCCACCGAGCACAGCTTTTTGCCACGAACCATGGCCATGTCGAAACCGACGCGGGCGATGCGGCGGATTTCGCTTTCGCTGTACGGCAGCGTGTCGTAGGACTGACGCTCGCCGTTTTCCAGAGTACGGGTGCCACGCGGCGCGCCGAAATAGATACCGCCGGTCAGCTCACGGACGATCAGGATGTCCAGGCCGGCAACGATTTCCGGTTTCAGGCTCGAGGCGTCAGCCAGTTGCGGGTACAGAATCGCCGGGCGCAGGTTGCCGAACAGGCCCAGTTGCGCACGGATTTTCAGCAGGCCGCGCTCAGGGCGGATGTCACGCTCGATGGTGTCCCATTTCGGACCGCCCACGGCGCCCAGCAGCACGGCGTCGGCAGCGCGAGCGCGGTCGAGGGTTTCGTCGGCCAGCGGTACGCCGTGCTTGTCGATGGCCGCGCCACCGATCACGTCATGGCTCAGCTCGAAGCCCAGGCTGTACTTGTCGCTGGCCAGCTCCAGCACCTTGACCGCTTCGGCCATGATTTCCGGACCAATACCGTCGCCTGGGAGAATCAGAATCTGCTTGCTCATGCTTTCCTCGTGTCTTCAGTCGGTGCGCCATCGACAGGCGCGCCCGGAAAAATACTTATCGTTCCAAGATTACTTTTCAGCCCAGAGCACCAGTACATCTGTACTGAACGAACCATCGGCCTCAATCTCAAAATATTCGCGCACTTCGTTGCCCATCGACTGCTGCAACTGGCGGATCGCGGCGCGCATCACTTCAGGTGTGCGCATGCGCTCGACCCAGCTGTTGTACTCCAGACGCAGGCGCTGACGTGTGGTGCTGCGGGTGTGCAGACCGGCCTCGCTGACCTGGCGCAGCCACTCACCGGCAGAATAATCGCGTACATGGCTGGTGTCGCGCAGCACTTCGACGCTCTGCAGGTAGGTGTCGAACAGCGGACTGCCCGGCGACAGCACGTCGATGAACGCCGCCACGCCACCCGGCTTCAGCACCCGACGCACTTCGCGCAGCGCCACGCCGAGGTCACTCCAGTGGTGCGCCGAGTAACGGCTGAACACGAAATCGAACTCGCCATCGGCGAACGGCAGGCGCTCGGCGGCACCGTTGACCGTGGACACATTGCTCAAACCGCGATCAACGGCAGCCGCAGCCACCACGTCGAGCATTTGCTGCGACAGGTCGTAGGCCACCACTTCTTTCACCAGCGAAGCGACGTGAAAACTCACGTGCCCGGCGCCGCAACCCAAGTCCAGCACCCGAGCCTCGCCCTGCCCCGCCAGCTCAGCCTGTAGCAGCGCAAATTCAGTGCCTTGAGCGTGAACGGCGCTGCTCAGGTAGGCGGCGGCCTGTTCACCGAATTGCTTTTGTACAACCTGACTGTGCTGGGCGGTGCTGGTCATGAGTACTTCCTTTGTTGGGGTTTCAACCTTTCAAATTCACGCGTCGCGGAACAACCACGGCTGACTGGCGCGATGCTTACCTTCAAACGCCGCGATCGCATCGCCGTCCTGCAAGGTCAGGCCGATGTCGTCCAGACCGTTGAGCAGGCAGTGCTTGCGGAACGCGTCGATCTCGAAGCGGTACACCTTGCCGTTCGGGCTGGTCACGGTCTGTTCGTGCAGATCGATCTGCAACTGATAGCCCGGCGCGGCCTCGACCTGTTTGAACAGTTCGTCGACTTCGGCATCGCTCAAGATGATCGGCAGCAAGCCGTTCTTGAAGCTGTTGTTGAAGAAGATGTCGGCGTAGCTTGGCGCGATGATGCTGCGGAAACCGTATTCTTCCAGCGCCCATGGCGCGTGCTCACGGCTGGAGCCGCAACCGAAGTTCTCGCGGGCCAGCAACACGCTGGCGCCTTGATAACGCTCGGCGTTGAGCACGAATTCCTTGTTCAGCGGACGCTTGGAGTTGTCCTGATACGGTTGACCGACATCCAGGTAACGCCACTCGTCGAACAGGTTCGGGCCGAAACCGGTGCGCTTGATCGACTTCAGAAACTGCTTCGGGATGATCTGGTCGGTGTCGACGTTGGCACGATCCAGAGGTGCGACAAGGCCAGTGTGCTGGGTAAAAGCTTTCATGCTGCGCTCCTCAGATCAATTCACGAACGTCGATGAAACGACCGTTCACCGCCGCCGCAGCGGCCATGGCCGGGCTGACGAGGTGGGTACGGCCACCGGCGCCCTGACGGCCTTCGAAGTTACGGTTGGACGTCGAGGCGCAATGCTCGCCGGACTCCAAACGGTCCGGGTTCATCGCCAGGCACATCGAGCAACCCGGCTCACGCCATTCGAAACCGGCTTCGAGGAAGATCTTGTCCAGACCTTCGGCCTCAGCCTGCGCCTTCACCAGACCCGAACCCGGCACCACGATGGCCTGCTTGATGGTCGAAGCAACCTTGCGGCCCTTGGCGATCACCGCAGCAGCGCGTAAATCTTCGATGCGCGAGTTGGTGCAGGAACCGATGAATACGCGGTCGAGCTGGATGTCGGTGATCGCCTGATTGGCGGTCAAACCCATGTATTTCAAGGCGCGGACGATCGAGTCGCGCTTGACCAGGTCCATCTCTTTGGCCGGGTCCGGCACGTTCTGATCAACGGCCAACACCATTTCCGGCGAAGTGCCCCAGCTGACTTGCGGCTTGATCTGCGCAGCGTCGAGTTCGACCACGGTGTCGAAATGCGCGTCGACGTCGGACACCAGATCCTTCCAGGATTCGACGGCCAGATCCCACTCGGCGCCTTTCGGTGCGAACGGACGGCCCTTGACGTAGTCCACAGTCTTTTGGTCCGCCGCCACCAGCCCCACACGGGCGCCGGCTTCAATGGACATGTTACAGATGGTCATGCGGCCTTCGACGGACAAGTCGCGGATCGCGCTGCCAGCGAACTCGATAGCGTGGCCGTTACCGCCGGCGGTGCCGATCTTGCCGATCACGGCGAGAACGATGTCCTTGGCGGTCACGCCGAACGGCAATTGGCCTTCGACGCGCACCAGCATGTTCTTCATTTTCTTGGCGACCAGGCACTGAGTGGCGAGCACGTGCTCGACCTCGGAGGTGCCGATACCGTGCGCCAATGCGCCGAACGCGCCGTGGGTCGAGGTGTGCGAGTCGCCGCAAACGACGGTCATGCCAGGCAAGGTCGCGCCCTGCTCCGGGCTGATCACGTGGACGATGCCCTGGCGGACGTCGTTCATCTTGAATTCGACGATGCCGTATTCATCGCAGTTGTCGTCGAGGGTCTGAACCTGCAAACGCGAGACCTGGTCGGCAATGGCAGCGATGCCGCCCTTGCGCTCCGGGGTGGTCGGTACGTTGTGGTCCGGGGTCGCGATGTTGGCATCGATGCGCCATGGCTTGCGCCCGGCCAGACGCAGGCCTTCGAAGGCTTGCGGCGAGGTCACTTCGTGAATGATGTGACGATCGATGTAGATCAGCGCCGAACCATCGTCGCGCTGCTTGACCAAATGCGAATCCCAGAGCTTGTCGTAGAGCGTTTTGCCGGCCATCAGACGTTTCCTCATCAGCTTGTTTCTATGCCCTGGGCTTATCAATAACCCTTTGGCTTGTGAGGCCGATCCTATGGGGTTAGATTGAATAACTCAAATTCATATTTTTTATGCTTTGGATAACCAACTGGAATACGAACATGGATCTGGCCAACCTCAATGCTTTTATCGCCATCGCCGAGTCCGGGAGCTTCTCCGGCGCCGGTGAACGCCTGCACCTGACGCAACCGGCGATCAGCAAACGCATCGCCGGACTGGAGCAGCAACTGAATGTGCGGCTGTTCGACCGGCTGGGCCGAGAAGTGGGCCTGACCGAGGCCGGCCGGGCCTTGCTGCCACGGGCTTATCAGATTCTCAACGTGCTCGATGACACGCGCCGCGCCCTGACCAACCTGACCGGCGAAGTGACCGGTCGTCTGACCCTGGCCACCAGTCACCACATCGGCCTGCATCGTTTGCCGCCCTTATTAAGGGAGTACACCCGCCGTTACCCACAGGTGGCGCTGGATATTCAGTTCCTCGATTCGGAAGTGGCCTACGAGGAAATTCTCCATGGCCGTGCAGAACTGGCGGTCATCACCCTGGCGCCGGAGCCGCACACACTGGTCAAGGCCACGCCGGTCTGGGATGACCCGCTGGATTTCGTGGTTGCACCGGAACACACATTGATCAGCAACGGCGCTGTCACATTGGCGGACATTGCCGGCCATCCGGCGGTTTTCCCCGGCGGCAACACCTTTACCCACCATATTGTCCAACGTCTGTTCGAGGCACAGGGGCTGACGCCGAACATCGCCATGAGCACTAACTACCTGGAAACCATCAAGATGATGGTGTCGATTGGCCTGGCGTGGAGCGTTTTGCCGCGCACCATGCTCGATGAACAGGTGGCGCGCATACCTTTGCCGGGCATACAGCTCAGTCGCCAGCTAGGCTATATCCTGCACACCGAACGGACGCTGTCGAATGCTGCACGGGCGTTTATGGCCCTGCTGGACGCTCAAATCGATCTGCCAGGGAATCACGGCTGACTTGTGCTACTCCTATAGAGCTGCCGTCCCTGTGCCTAATGCCCAAATCAGCTCAAGGCCCCTTAACAATGCCGAAATCTGTTGACCGTATTCCGCCGATGCCGCGTATTCAGGCCATTGATCCACGGCGTTCCGAGCAGAGCTGGGAGAGCGCGCCGCAATTGCTCGCGGCGCTCAATGGCGCCCGACTCGGCGCCTGGTATTGGGACATCGAACGCGGGCAGATCAGTTGGTCGCGGGGCACTCAGGCCTTGTTCGGCTTCGATCCACGGCAGCCGTTGCCCGAAGACCTGGAATACCTCGACCTGCTGCCGCCGGAAGACCGGGCGAAAACCGTTCGCGCCTTCCACGCGGTAATAGCCGGCGCGCCGCTGGAACAGGCGATGCACCACCGCATCCGCTGGCCCGATGGCAGCCTGCACTGGCTGGAGATCAATGGCAGCCTGCTGCCGGACAAGCATGGCCGGCCCCGAATGATCGGGGTGATCCGTGAAATCACCCACCAGCGGCAACGGGAACAGGCCCTCAGCAGTTCGGAGAAACGTTTCGCCACACTGTTTCACCTGTGCCCGAACATGGTGCTGCTGACCCGCCAGGAAGACGGCCTGATCAGCGAGGCCAACCAGTATTTCGAAAGTCTGTTCGGCTGGCCGGTGCAAAGTGCGATCGGTCGTACCACCCTGGAACTGGGCCTGTGGGTGCATCCCGAGCAACGGGCGGAGCTGGTCAAGAAGACCAAGGCCAAGGGCGAGCTGATCAGCATGGAAGTGCAGTTCCGCGCCAGCAATGGTCAAGTCCACGACGGCATCCTCAGTGCACAAAAGGTCGAACTTGAAGGCCAGCCTTATTTATTGAGCACCTTTCTCGACACCACTGAGCGCAAAGCCGCCGAACACGCGCTCAAGGACAGCCAGGAACGCCTCGATCTGGCACTGGACTCTGCCCAGCTCGGCACCTGGGACTGGCACATTCCCAGCGGCATGCTCTACGGCTCGGCCCGCGCCGCGCAATTGCACGGGCTGGAGCCGATTCCGTTTCACGAATCTTTTGACGAATTCTTCGAAGGCGTGCCCGGCGAGGAACGCGACAGCATGCGCGATGCCTACCGCAGTCTGCGCGAAGGTCCGGCGGGCAATTATCAACTGACCTACCGCGTGCAACTGCCGGACGGCAGCTCACGCTATCTGGAAAGCCGCGCCCGCCTCTATCGCGATGAAAACGGCACGCCGCTGCGCATGGCGGGCACCCTGCTGGACATCACCGATCAGGTCGAACGCGAACAACGGCTGGTGGCTTCGGAAGAGAAGTTCGCCACGCTGTTCCAGGTCAGCCCCGACCCGATCTGCGTGACCCGCCAGGAAACCGGGGAATTCATCGAGATCAACTCCAGCTTCACCCAGACCTTCGGCTGGAGTGCCACCGATGTCATCGGCCATACCGCCGAAGAAATCGGCCTGTGGGATGCCTCGGCGAAAAGCCTGCAGCGCATCGAACGGGTGATCCGCGAACAGGGCCTGAGCAATGTTGCGATCATCGTCCAGCACAAGGACGGCCAGTCGCTGACCTGTGTGATTTCCAGCCGTCAGATCAGCGTCGGCAACCAGCCGTGCATCGTCACCACGCTGCGCGACATCACCCAGCAACAACGCTCGGAAGCGGCCCTCAAGGCCAGTGAAGAGAAGTTCGCCAAGGCGTTTCACTCCAGCCCCGACGCCATCACCATTACCGAACGCGACACCGGGCGTTATCTGGAAGTCAACGACGGCTTCTGTCGCCTGACCGGTTATCGCGCCGACGAAGTGGTGGGCAAAACCGTGTATCAGGTCGGCATCTGGGCCGAGGAAAAACAGCGCTCGGGGCTGCTCGCAGAGCTTCAGATCAAGGGCCGCGTGCACCATCAGGAAATGCTCGGGCGCAACAAGCGCGGGGAGTTGCTGACGGTGGAAGTGTCGGTCGAACCGATCACGCTCAACGAAACCGCCTGCCTGCTGATGACCGCCCGGGACGTCAGCCTGCTGAAGAACGCCGAAGCGCAGATCCGTCATCTGGCCTATCACGACCCGCTGACCAACCTGCCCAACCGCGCGCTGCTGATGGATCGCCTGAGCCAGCAGATCGCCCTGCTCAAACGCCACAACCTGCGCGGCGCGCTGCTGTTTCTCGATCTGGATCACTTCAAGCACATCAACGACTCGCTCGGCCATCCGGTCGGCGATACGGTGCTGAAAATCATCACCGCGCGCCTTGAGGCCAGCGTGCGCATGGAAGACACCGTGGCGAGGCTCGGTGGCGATGAATTCGTGGTGTTGCTCAGCGGCCTGGAAGGCACCCGCAACGAAGTCAGCGGCCAGGTGCGTGAACTGGCCGACACCATTCGCGAATTGCTGTCGGAGCCGATGTTCCTCGACGGCCAGCGCCTGCAAGTGACGCCGAGCATTGGCGTCGCACTGATTCCCGATCACGGCTCGACCCCGACCGACCTGCTCAAGCGCGCGGACATTGCGCTGTACCGGGCCAAGGATTCCGGGCGCAACACCACGCAGATGTACCACAACACCATGCAGAAAGCGGCCAGCGAACGGCTGCGCATGGAGACCGACTTGCGCCTGGCGCTGTCCCGTGGCGAATTCAACGTGCATTTCCAGCCGCAAGTGGACGCCCGGGACAACCGCATCATCGGCGCCGAAGCGCTGGTGCGCTGGAATCACCCGGAACTCGGTGCGCAATCACCCACCGAGTTCATCAAGGTCCTGGAGGACAGCGGGCTGATCCTTGAGGTCGGCACCTGGATCCTCGATGAAGCCTGCGATGCCTTCAAACAACTGATCGCCGAAGGCCTGATCGATCCTCTGGCATTCAGCCTGTGCGTGAACATCAGCCCCCGGCAGTTCCGCCAGAACGACTTCGTCGAACGCATCGAACACAGCATGACCAGCCACGGCCTGCCCTGCTCGCTGCTGAAACTGGAAATCACCGAAGGCATCGTCATCCAGAACCTGGAAGACACCATCAGCAAGATGCGCCGCCTGAAAAAACTCGGCGTGAGCTTCGCCATGGACGACTTCGGCACTGGCTATTCATCACTGACCTACCTGAAACGCCTGCCGGTGGACACGCTGAAGATCGATCAGTCGTTCATCCGCGACGCCACCAGCGACCCCAACGACGCCGAGATCATTCGCGCCATCGTCGCCATGGCCCGCAGCCTGGAACTGGAAGTGATCGCCGAAGGCGTGGAGACCCCGGAGCAACTGGAGTTCCTGCAAGGGCTGGGCTGCCATTTGTATCAGGGGTATCTGCACAGTCGGCCGGTGGCGCTGGAGGTGTTGAAAGGGTTGCTGGTTTGACCGGAACGCCTGCGGTTGCCGACCGCAGGCATCGACGTCAGGCCGGTAATTGCCAGGGTTGGCGGCAACCTGTAGGGTCGCGTTTTTTCGCGCCGTTTCGAGATCGATCATGCAGGATGCAACCCTCCCCCGCCCGGCCCTGCTGGGCATTGACCTTGGTACCACCAACAGTTTGATCGCCGTCTGGCAGGACGGTCAGGCCCGGTTGATCCCCAACGCCCTCGGCGAGGTACTCACGCCTTCCGTCGTCAGCCTCGATGAAGACGACAGCATTCTGGTCGGCAAAGCCGCCCGCGCACGCCTGACCACCCACCCGGAACGCACAGCGGCGGCGTTCAAGCGATTCATGGGCAGTGAAAAACGTCTGGAACTGGGTGGGCGCTCATTCAGCCCGGAAGAACTCTCGGCGCTGGTGATCGGTTCGCTCAAACAGGATGCCGAGGCCTTTCTCGGTCATCCGGTGTCTGAAGCGGTGATTTCCGTGCCGGCGTATTTCAGTGACGAGCAACGCAAACGCACGCTATTCGCCGCCGAACTGGCGGGCCTGAAAGTCTCCCGCCTGATCAACGAACCGACCGCCGCCGCCATGGCCTACGGGCTGCATGAACAAAAATTCGAACGCACGCTGATCTTCGATCTGGGCGGCGGGACCTTCGATGTCACGGTGCTGGAATATGCGTTGCCGCTGATCGAGGTGCATGCATCTACCGGTGACAACTTTCTGGGTGGCGAAGACTTTACCGAGGCCTTGCTGCAGGCGTGCCTCAGCGACTGGCAACTGACGCCCGCCATGATCGACGCGCAGGGCATGGCCAGCTTGAGCGATGCGCTGGAACAGCTCAAATGCAAACTCGGTGAAGGCACCCGGCACCTGAACTGGCGATATGCCGACAGGACGTTCGAATGGTCGCTGGACGAAACCCGTGCGATAAAAATCTGGGAACCTCTTCTGGCCCGCTTGCGCGCACCGATCGAGCAAGCCCTGCGCGATGCCCGCCTAAAACCCCGAGACCTCGACAGCCTGGTGCTGGTGGGCGGCACCACACGGATGCCGGCGGTGCAGCAAATGGTGGCCACGCTCTTCGGACGCCTGCCTTACCGCCACCTCGACCCGGACACGATCGTCGCACTGGGTGCGGCGACGCAAGCGGCGTGCAAGGCACGGGACGGTGCAGTTGAAGAGTTGATTCTGACCGATGTCTGCCCTTACACCCTGGGGATTTCGACCAACCGTGGTGAAGGTATCAGTGGTGCTTTTTCGCCGATTATCGAGCGCAACACCGTTATTCCGACCTCACGGGTACAGCGCTACTCCACAACGTTTGCACAACAGACCGAGATCCGTATTGCGGTTTATCAGGGTGAGCGCCCGTGGGTGCGCGACAACATCTTCATTGATTCCTTTGATGTGCAGTTCAAGCCCAGCGAACACATTCAGAGCCTGGATGTACGCTTCAGCTATGACATCAATGGCCTGCTGGAAGTGGACGTCACCCTGCTCGACAGTGGCGAACGTCACAGCCACAGTATCGACCGCAGTCCGACCGGGCTCGACGAGCAGGCTCGGCAAGACAGCCGTGAACGACTTTCTACCCTGAAAGTCCACCCTCGCGATTCGCTGCCCAACCGCACATTGCTGGCACGCCTTGAACGCGCCTGGATGCAGAGCCTCGGCAATGAACGCGAACGCATTGCCGACTGGATGGACACCTTCAACGCCGTGCTCGGCGGCCAGCAACCCAGGGAGATTGCCAGCCATCGATCACAGCTCGAGAAGGCGCTCGATGAACTGCATCTCTAACCGTTGAGCCGACGCAGCGTAGCCTGCAAGCCGCCGGGCAGCATGTCTTCACCGGCGCTGTCCGGCGGCACACCATAACGGTTGGGCAGCTTGTCACCGGGAAACGCAAACAGCATCAACGGCAGAAACGGCAACACCGGCGACAGGCAGAGCAGGATCAACAACGTCGGGATGCCCCGCCCCATGTCATGCAAACGTCGCAGTATGGCCCCAAGCAAGAACACACCGCCCAGCAGCAATACGGCAATTGCGGACAACGGTGTGCCGCTGAGCAAAGCCGCCAGCGGCGTCACCAACAACGAGCCGAGCACCTGCCAGAAGAACGGCCCGCGTGCCAGGCGAGTTTCAGGCGCCAGAAGGCTACAGGCGATGCCGGACGACTGTCGGCCCGGGCCAGCAGCAAGCGTTCCGACCACGACAACAATGCACTGAATGCCAGACGCAGACCGACCCCATGGTCCGGGTTGTCCTTGGCGCGCTGCATGCGCAGCAAAATTTTCTGTCGCGGCACCCCGGCGCTGCCATAGCGCACCAACCCTTTGAGCGCATCGAGGGCCAGGTAAAAGGTCTCGCTGTGGATACCTTCATACTCCGTCAACGCCTGTGATGGCGGGTGCGTCGGCTCGCCCTTGATCAGACTGTGACGGAAACCGTCGAACCAGTCCTGCGAGTTGATGATCTCGGTTGTCCTTTCGAGCAAATAGCGGCGCTGCTGCGCATCCATCAATGGATCGTGATACAGCACACCCGTCAGCAGCATGCGTCCGAGCACGTCATCACTGAACGCACGCAGGTCGCTGTGCACACAATCATACAAGCGGTCATTGCTCAGTAATCGCACGCTGTTGAGTGCTTGCTGGACGCCCGTCAATTGCCGGGCAAGAACGGCATGCACCGGGTCTTCGACCTGCAACCAGCCAAGCAAACCGTTGAGATCTCCCTGCTCGCGATAAAGACGCCGCAACAGCGGTTGCAACCGACTGGCTGGCTGGGCCGAATCGAACGGCAGGTGTTCCAGCGTCAGATCACCCGTCAAGCTCAGCCAGCGTTCCGGTTCGCTGAGCAATGCCAACAGATATAGGGTGCTGGCGTGCCATTGCCACACCGTTTCTCCCGAGCCGACAGGTGGCAATGCCACGCCTCGATCACTCAATTGGGTCAGCACACTCAGCACCGCCAACTCGCCGGCCATGTACGTGTCGCCCAAGGAGAATGCCTGCTCGATTCGCTCCAGCGCTACCGGGCTGTATGCTCGCAACCTGCGCAGCCATGCAAGGCAGACTTTGTGGCCGCTGCCTTTCTCCAGCGCTTCGGGCAGGTGCGTTTGCTGTGAACCCTCATCGATAAACGCGCCCATCGTCAGCGGGATCGGCCCATGACTCAACCAACGCAAATGCTGTCGGGCTTGAGACCTGAACCCGCTCAGAACCAGTTCTTCAAGTGCATCGATGGCCGGAGGCTGATCGACCAACTGTTGTAACAGTTGCACATCGCCTCGATGCAGGGCCCAGGCATGTCGATAAAGCTGCTGCAGTCGAACATCGTCGTGCGCGCCCAACAGCAACGCGAGCAAAGGCAATTCGTCGTCGGCCATCCGCCAGTTCAAAAACGCCTTGGCCAGGCCCTGAGTCTGGTCCGGGCCAATGCCCATCCAGCGAGCCAGGGTTTCGGGCCGGAGCGATGGACTGCCGTAGGCTTGAGTGGCATCCCCCAGATCAAAGGCCCAATCGCGAAAATCACCGAGACGGTCGAAGGCCTGAATCAACAAAGGAAGAAAATCCGGCTGACGCCTGGCGCACAAGGCCAACAACTCGCTCTCGGCCTTTGGGTGCCGGTGTTCCTGCCAGAGTTGCACCCAGCACGCAAATGCCTCGTCCTCCAGCCCCAGCAGGCTGTTCTGACAGGCCAGCAGGTACAGCGAATCCACGTCATTCGGCGTTTCACGCTGTAGCTCGACGCAGAACTGCCGCAGCCCCTCGCCCCCAATGCCAGCCTGAGTGAACTGCACGACCAGACGCTTGATCGACGCCGTGTGATCCGGCAATGGCAGGCAGGTGTGCCGACTGACAAAGCGGTCGAACTCCTGCAGCGAGCGTTGATTGAAGATCATATCCAGGGTGTGCAAATACCAAAGGCTTTCGGTCTGTGCAGCGGCGGACCAATCCCCCATCAACGCCATATCGAACGGGTCGGGCTTATTGATCTGATCGAGAAAGTCTTCCGCCTGCCGAGCCTGCTCGAAGCCCAGCGACATCAACTGATGCTGCCAGCCCATGTGGTCAACGAGTACGCTGGCGCAACGATGCGACAACAGATCGGCGTTGAACATCTGGCCAAACAGCGCCCAGCGCAGGTCGTCGAGCACGCCGAGCCGCAGTTGATCCAGGGTTTTGACAAAGCTCTGCCAGGCCTGCGGATCAAAACGCTGCGCCGGGTCGTTCAACAGATTGTCAAAGTCGGCAAGGGCCTGAGGCACTTCCGAAACCACGGTTTCAGACACTTCAAGTGCTTCTTCGCGAGCAAAGCGAATCGCACTTTCGTATGCCTGACGCAGTGCCTGGAATCCTTCAGGGTCGGATTCCGGATGATGTTCCGGCAGCCGTGCGCGGTAGGCATCTCGAATCAACGATTCATTGTCGGTGGGTTCGATACCCAAACGTATCCAGCAACTCATGACCAGTCGAACTCCTCAAGAGATTCCGGACGCTGGGGCAAGTCGAGCTCCAGATGCCAAGGCAGGTTGTTCAGAAAAACCGGCATGTTCTGCGCAAGCCCACGGGCCACTTGCACGCTGTTCGATTGCTCGCCCTGCCGATCCAGCTCGAAAGCAAAGGTGTCATCACCTTTGCTTTCACACCCCCAGAACCCGCGACCGAAAAGAAATCCGTTGAAATACGATTTCCAGCTGCTGTAGTGATACTGGGCCCTGACCGCCAACCGCCCGTGCAACCAGGCGCTTTCAGTCAGATCAATCCACTGGTTGCGCACCGCGCAGCGCAGCAGAAATCCCATGCGACCATAGTCCCAGGCCAGAATGCCGCCAGGCCCGCAGTCACCAAAGGTGCGACTGGCAAAATCGTGCAGAACGCGCTCACGCGGTTCGAGAGTTTCCATCAATGCGTGCCATTCGCCGGGCAGACAACGCTGCCAGGCCTGATAGGCACCATTGAGATGTCTGGCATGACCGTTGTCGGTCATGCGTTTGAACATGCTCAATAATTGCGGGCGGTCATTGATTCCCCAGCTGCATTGCAAGTCGATGAATTGTGGATCGGCGTAAAACGCTGGCTCGTCGTATTCGGCGCGAGGATTGAGCGCCACCATCGGCGCAGAGAGGGCGCACAGCCAGCGCTGTTGAATATCGTCCATGAAAAAGGCTCCAGGCCGACCGGTAAGGATGGGAGTCGGCAAAACTGCGGCGGATTGTAGAGAAACCGCCGCTGGCGGCAAAGCCGAACCGCAGTTTTCCTGCGCCCACAAAAAAGGCCCCGACGTATCGGGGCCTTCGTTCAGCGGCTTATCGTCCGTTCAGACGATTTGTTTCTGCAAGTGAATCAGTGTTGCAGCGCCGGCTTCTGCGTCCCGTTGATCGGGATGCGCTTGGCTTTCGCTTCTTCCGGGATCACGCGCAGCAGATCGATGCTCAGCAGGCCGTTGCTCAGGCCGGCGGCCTTGATCTCGATGTGATCGGCCAGGCGGAAGGACAGCTTGAATGCACGCTGGGCAATGCCCTGGTGCAGGAAAGTGACGCCTTCGTTCGCGTCACGCTTGCCGCCACTGATGGTCAGCACGCCTTTCTCGACTTGCAGTTCCAGGTCTTCTTCCTGGAAACCGGCCGCCGCCACGACGATGCGGTATTGATCGTCACCGTGTTTTTCGACGTTGTAAGGCGGATAGCTGCTACCTGGTTCGTTGCGCAGGGCGGTTTCGAACAGGTCGTTGAAACGGTCGAAGCCTACCGAGGAACGGAACAGTGGCGCGAGGGAAAATGCAGTACTCATGGTTCAAATCTCCTGAAAACAATCAGCAAGGTTTTTTGTCTCCGCGACCCGAATTCGGCATCGCGTAACCCTTAGATAGGGACCTGCGTTTTGTTTTCAAGAGATTGTTCGGAGATTTTTTCAGGCGGCTTCGGCGACCGGCAAACCCAGCAAACGCGAGACGTGGTCCGGCTCGGTTTCTCGGCGCAACACGGTGAACAACTCGGTAGCCTCAGGATAATTGCGGGTCAGCATCGCCAACCATTGCTTCAAGCGGCCCGGGGATTGGCGCGCTGTCATCTGCGCCTTGGCTTGCAGCCAGAAGTCCTGGATCAGCGGCAGCAGCTCGGCCCAGGTCATCTCGACGACTTCCTCGCCGGCACGGGCGGCAGCGATCTGACGGGCCAGATCCGGACGCGAAACCAGGCCGCGACCGAGCATGATGTCCTCGACGCCGCTGATTTCCCGGCAGCGGCGCCAGTCTTCGACGCTCCAGATGTCACCGTTGGCGAACACCGGCACCTTGACCACGTCCTGCACACGCGGAATCCACTCCCAATGAGCCGGTGGCTTGTAGCCGTCCATCTTGGTTCGAGCGTGAACCACAATGTGCTCGGCGCCGCCTTCGGCCAGCGCCGTGGCGCAGACCAGCGAGCCGTCCGGGCTATCGAAACCGAGGCGCATCTTGGCGGTAACCGGAATATGTGCCGGCACGGCACGCCGCACGTGTTCGACGATCTGGTTGAGCAGCTCCGGCTCCTTGAGCAGCACCGCACCGCCACGGGACTTGTTGACGGTCTTGGCCGGGCAGCCGAAGTTCAGATCGATCACTTCAGAACCCAGTTCGCAGGCCAGCGCAGCGTTTTCCGCCAGGCACACCGGATCGGAACCCAGTAATTGCACGCGCAACGGTACGCCGGAAGCTGTGCGGGCGCCGTTGAGCAATTCAGGGCCGAACTTGTGGAAATAGGCCGGAGTCAGCAACTGGTCGTTGACCCGGATGAACTCGGTCACACACCAGTCGATACCGCCGACACGGGTCAGGACATCGCGCAGGATGTCATCGACCAACCCTTCCATCGGCGCCAAAGCAATTTGCATGGGAAACACACACTCAAGGAAAAACGTGCGGCAGTTTACTGGGTTTCGCGGGTTAAACCCATGTCCGCTGTCTGGATGGCCGGGCCGTAGCCTTCGATGAACTCGGCGGGCATGCGCTTGGGCCTGCCGGTGGACAGCTCGATGCAGACGAAGGTGGTCTGGGCGCGCAGCAGCGTGGTGTTGTCGCTGGGGCGAATCAGCTGGAAGTGACGGGTCATTTTCAGGCGCTGATCCCAATCGACGATCCAGGTCGCCAATTGCAGTTCATCACCTTCGTAGGCGGCCGCCAGGTAGTCGATTTCGTGCCGCACCACCGCCATCGCCCGATCCAGACGACGGTACTCGACCAGATCCAGACCCAGCCGCTGCGAGTGGCGCCAGGCGCAACGTTCGAGCCAGGAGACGTACACCGCGTTGTTCGCGTGCCCCAGCCCGTCGATGTCCTCGGCGCCCACTTGCAGATCAATGGTAAACGGCGTTGCCCGATCCCAGCCCATGCCCTACTCCCGGTCAAATGATTCAACCGAGGCAGTGTAACGGATGACTACGCCGATTGCCGCGCCTGAAGGCTGCGACCGGCCAGCAGTGATAACACGCCATCAATCACCCGAGGGTCGGCCAGCACGCGCTGGTGACCGCCGGCTTCCAGGCGCAGCAGTCGGCTGTCGAACCAGGATTCGTGGATCAGTTGGGATTCCTTGACCGAGACGAAGGTGTCGTCTTCGGCGTGCACGATCAGGCCCGGCATATCCAGCTGATAGTGGGCGACATCGAGGGTTGCGGCACGCATACCGACGTCCTGCTCGACTTGCCGAATGAAGGCAGAACGAGCTCTTGGCGGCATTCCGACGTAACGGGCAAACCCGCGCAACACGCCCAGAATGCGAGCCGGCGCAGCAATGCTGACCAGGGTTTCAGTGCGCAACCCCAATTGCACCGCGAGCATGGCGCTGGCGCCGCCCATGGAGTGGCCGATGACGGCCTGCAGCGGAGGCAATTCAGCAGCGGCTTCGAGCATGGCCCGGGCAAACAGTACGACGTTGGCTTCGCGCCCTGGCGAACGACCGTGGGCCGGACCGTCGAGAGCGACAACGGTGTAACCGGATTCGACCAGCGCCGTGATCAGCGCGGCAAACTGGGTCGGACGCCCTTCCCAACCGTGCATCAGCAGAACCGTCGGACCTTGCCCCCAGCGCAGCGCGGAGAGGCCGAAACGCAAAGTGATCCGCTCGGATTTCGCCAGCAGCGGCAATTCCCAATCCCGTGGCGCATTGGCGCGTGGGGTCATGAATGCCAGCCGCATTTTGCTTGCCACCAGTTTCGGTGCAAACCAGCCCAAGGTGCCATTAACGCCGCGAACCCACTTCAACGTGCTCATCGCTCTCTCCTCAGGCTCGTTGCCTTCAGGTCAACGCACCGCCGACTTGGCAGCGCGCAGCAATCGATCGGATAAATCACCAGGCCCCAACGCCCTTGAGAGCGCCAGACCACCCACCATCAAGGCCACGTCGGCCAACGTTTTATCGATGTCTTCAGGGCTTGAAGCCAACTGCGCGATCATCAACTCCAGGTGCTCGTTCAGTGCGATGCGGAACTCTTCCGGCAGCCGTCCCAGCTCACCGATGGATGCCGGGATCGGGCAGGCCGAATCGCTGGAATCACGGTGTTTGCGCGACAGGTAGAACGCTGCCACCAGGGCGCGACGTTCTTCGCCGGTCAATTCAGAGTCCATATCGGCGATCAGGTCTCGGCGACGCCCCAGCAACTGCTTGAACGCCTCAAGCATCATGGCGTCCTTGCTTTCGAAGTGCGCATAGAAGCCACCGACAGTCAGGCCGGCGGCGCCCATCACTTCACCCACGCTCGGCTCGGCCGGGCCACGCTGGATCAGTGCGGCGCTGGCAGCCTTGAGGATGCGTTCGCGGGTTTGAGCTTTTTTGTCGTTCATCGTTGCCTCCGAATATTACGATTAGAATATTATTCTCATAATAATATTCTGCAAGTCGAAAATATGACCGCTGGTCTGAAGCACAGTTTAAGGAAAAAGGAGATTTGGCCAAACGCCAGACAAACAAAAGGGTCATTCAATAATTGAATGACCCTTATAAATCCCGCAGAGCGGGTAATCGTGGCGTCCCCTAGGGGACTCGAACCCCTGTTACCGCCGTGAAAGGGCGGTGTCCTAGGCCACTAGACGAAGGGGACACAAACCTTCTATACAACTGATCAGTGCTGAGATCTGATCGATTCAAGGTCGGTGTGGCCAGACCTTGAACTGTAAATTGGTGGAGCTAGACGGGATCGAACCGTCGACCTCTTGCATGCCATGCAAGCGCTCTCCCAGCTGAGCTATAGCCCCGGATTTTTCGCCTCGCGGCGGAGCGACATCTTGCAACATCGCTTCTGTAAAACTGGCGTCCCCTAGGGGACTCGAACCCCTGTTACCGCCGTGAAAGGGCGGTGTCCTAGGCCACTAGACGAAGGGGACGCAAACCCTTCTATACAACTGATCAACGCTGAGTGTTGATCGCTTCGAAGCCGGTGTGGCCAGGCTTCGAAGTGTAAATTGGTGGAGCTAGACGGGATCGAACCGTCGACCTCTTGCATGCCATGCAAGCGCTCTCCCAGCTGAGCTATAGCCCCTCATCGTTGATGTCATCGCTGAGGACGGGGCGAATCTTAAGGGCGTATCGAAAGGCTGTCAAACTTATTTTTGAAAAATTTCAAAATTTTTTGTCGGCATAACAATCACTTACCACCCTCCCCCCGTAAATTCGGGGGAAAACGCCGAAGGACGGGATCAAAAGATCCTGACCTCCGGCGCGTCCTGCAGAGTCAAACGCAATCAGGCGATAGCGCCCAACAGCTTTTCCCACTCTTTGTTTTCTTTCTTCGACACGCCGCCCAGCAGGTCAATCGCCTGGCGCAGACGGAAACGGGTCAGGTCCGGCCCGAGAATTTCCATAGCATCGAGCACCGATACCGAGCTCGCCTGACCGGTGATCGCGGCAAACATCAACGGCATCGCATCACGCAGTTTCAGTTCGAGGGATTCGACTACTGCCTGAATCGTCGCCGTGATGCTGTCCTTCTCCCACTGACGCAGGCTTTCGAGCTTCCACAGGATTAACTGCATCAGTTGACGAACCTGATCACCCGAGAGCTTTTTCGATTCGAACAGCTTGGCATCCGGGTTCACGCCACCGGCAAAGAAGAAACCGCCCAGCGGTGCAATCTGGCTGAACGTCTCGACGCGGCCCTGAACCAGCGGTGCGATCTTCATCATGTATTCGGAGTTGAACGCCCACTTCTGTACGCGAGCGGCGAACTCTTCCACCGGCAGATCACGCAGCCACTGGCCGTTGAGCCACGACAGCTTCTCGATGTCGAAAATCGGCCCGCCCAGCGAGACGCGCTTGAGGTCGAAGTTGTCGACCATTTCCTGCAGCGAGAATTTCTCGCGCTCGTCCGGCATCGACCAGCCCATGCGGCCCAGGTAGTTGAGCATGGCTTCCGGCATGAAGCCCATGCGCTCGTAGAACGTCACCGAGGTCGGGTTCTTGCGCTTGGACAGCTTGCTCTTGTCCGGGTTACGCAGCAGCGGCATGTAGCACAGCTCCGGTTGTTCCCAGCCGAAGTATTCGTAAAGCAGGATCAGTTTCGGCGCCGACGGCAGCCATTCTTCACCGCGCAGCACATGGGTGATGCCCATCAGGTGATCGTCGACCACGTTGGCCAGGAAGTACGTCGGCAGACCGTCGGTCTTCATCAGTACCTGCATGTCCATGCGATCCCACGGGATCTCGACGTCGCCACGCAGCATGTCCGGAACAACGCACACGCCTTCGCTCGGCACTTTCATACGGATCACGTGCGGCTCACCCGCAGCCAGACGACGAGCGACCTCTTCCTTGGACAGCAACAGCGCACGGCCGTCGTAACGCGGGGTTTCGCCGCGCGCCATTTGCTCGGCGCGCATCTGGTCCAGCTCTTCGGCGGTGCAGAAGCACGGGAAGGCGTGGCCCAGGTCGACCAGTTGCTGGCAGTACTTCTGATAGATGTCGCCGCGTTCGCTCTGACGATAAGGACCGTGCGGGCCGCCGACGTCCGGGCCTTCGCTCCAGTCGATACCGAGCCAGCGCAGAGCGTCGAAGATCTGCTGTTCGGACTCGCGGGTCGAGCGCAACTGATCGGTGTCTTCGATGCGCAGGATGAACTCACCGCCGTGCTGCTTGGCAAAGCAGTAGTTGAACAATGCGATGTAAGCGGTACCTACGTGGGGATCCCCGGTAGGCGATGGCGCGATGCGAGTGCGGACGGTGGTCATGGCATGTCTCGAAAAGAATGAAAAGCAAAGAACGATCAAGCGGCGAATGGTAACAGGCGACACCCGCCCCGCTCCAGCGGACAGGGCATTTAAGCCAACTTTGCGTCTGTAACGCCCGTTGGCCGTGGTGAATGGCTGAATATCAGCAGACGGCATTTACCGTTCATCGGCTGTATGCCAGATTCGCCTGCTGATAACTTTCCTTACAATTCCTCGACTACAGTTTGCCCATGCCTGCCCAACTCAAGCGTCGCCTGTTCATTTTCCTGCTGCTCGTCCTGCTGATTGCCGGGGGCTTTTTTGCTCATTGGTTTTTCAAGGGACGCTTTTATGAAAGCACCGACAACGCCTATGTCCAGGGTGAAATCACCCGCGTGTCGAGCCAGCTGAGCGCACGCATCGACGAAGTCCTGGTGCAGGACAACCAGCATGTGGAAAAAGGCCAGTTGCTGGTCCGCCTCGAGGGCGAAGATTTCCGCCTCGCGGTCGATCGCGCCAACGCCGCCCTCGCCACCCGCGAAGCCGAGCGCCTGCAAGCCCAGAGCAAATTGACCCAGCAGGCCAGCCTGATCGCTGCCAGCGACGCACAAGTAGCAACCACGCAAGCCACCCTCGGCCGCTCGCAGGTCGATTTGTCGCGGGCAGAAACCCTGCGCAAACCCGGCTACGTCTCCGAGGAGCGGGTCACCACCCTCTCCGCCGACGCCCATATCGCCCGCTCGCAAGTGGCCAAGGCCCAGGCCGATGCACAGAGCCAGCGCCAGCAAGTCAACGCGCTGAGCGCCGAAATCAAACGCCTCGACGCACAGATCTCCAACGCCCGCGCCGACCTCGCCCAGGCCGAGCTGAACCTGACCCGCAGCGAAATCCACGCGCCGATCAGCGGCCTGATCGGCCAGCGCGCCGCACGCAATGGCCAAATCGTGCAGGCTGGCGCTTACTTGTTGTCGATCGTTCCGGACGAAGACATCTGGGTGCAGGCCAACTTCAAGGAAACCCAGATCGGCCACATGCTGCCGGGCCAGAAGGCCGAACTGGTCTTCGACGCTTATGGCGATACGCCGATCGAAGCGCGGGTCGACAGCCTGTTCGCCGCCTCCGGCGCACAGTTCAGCCTGTTGCCGCCGGACAACGCCACCGGCAACTTCACCAAGGTCGTGCAGCGGATTCCGGTCAAGCTGACCTTCAAGGCCGATAACCCGCTGCACGGCAAGATCCGTCCGGGCATGTCGGTCACCGCCACCGTGAATATCAAAGACGCCCCAGACAATGGCCGGTGATCAACTGATCCGCCCGGTCGGCGAACCGACCCGGCGGGACTGGATCGCGGTGATGAGCGTCATGCTCGGCGCGTTCATGGCGGTGCTCGACATTCAGATCACCAACTCATCGCTCAAGGATATTCAGGGCGCCCTGTCGGCGACGCTGGAAGAAGGCTCGTGGATTTCCACCTCCTATCTGGTGGCGGAAATCATCATGATCCCGCTGACCGCATGGCTGGTGCAGTTGCTCTCGGCACGGCGGCTGGCGGTGTGGGTGTCGCTGGGGTTTCTGATTTCGTCGTTGCTGTGTTCGATGGCCTGGAGCCTCGACAGCATGATCGTGTTCCGCGCCATGCAGGGCTTCACCGGCGGCGCGCTGATCCCGCTGGCCTTCACCCTGACCCTGATCAAACTCCCCGAACACCACCGCGCCAAAGGCATGGCGATGTTCGCCATGACCGCCACTTTCGCCCCGTCCATCGGACCGACCCTCGGCGGCTGGCTCACGGAGAACTGGGGCTGGGAATACATCTTCTACATCAACATTCCGCCGGGGCTGATCATGATCGCCGGGCTGATGTACGGCCTGGAAAAGAAAGAAGCGCACTGGGAACTGCTGAAAAGCACCGATTACACCGGCATTCTCACGCTGGGCGTTGGCCTCGGTTGCCTGCAGGTGTTTCTTGAGGAAGGCCATCGCAAGGACTGGCTGGAATCGAGTCTGATCGTGACACTGGGCAGCATCGCCCTGCTGAGCCTGATCACCTTTGTCATCGTGCAGGTTTCCAAGCCCAATCCGCTGATCAACCTCGGCATCCTGCGCAATCGCAACTTCGGGCTGTCGAGCATTTCCAGCCTTGGTATGGGGGTCGGGCTGTACGGCTCGATCTATCTGCTGCCGCTGTACCTGGCGCAGATCCAGAATTACAACGCCTTGCAGATTGGCGAAGTGATCATGTGGATGGGCGTTCCCCAGCTATTTCTGATTCCACTGGTGCCGAAACTGATGAAGTTCGTGTCGCCGAAATGGCTGTGTACCCTGGGTTTCGGCCTGTTCGGATTGGCGAGTTTTTCATCCGGCGTGCTCAACCCGGACTTTGCCGGGCCGCAATTCAATCAGATCCAGATCATCCGCGCCCTCGGCCAACCGCTGATCATGGTGACCATTTCGCTGATCGCCACAGCTTACATCCTGCCGCAGGACGCGGGCTCGGCATCGAGTCTGTTCAACATCCTGCGCAACCTCGGCGGCGCCATCGGCATTGCCCTGCTCGCGACGTTGCTGGATGCGCGCACCAAGACCTACTTCGATTACCTGCGTGAAGCCGTGGTACCCACCAATCCGCAGGTGGCCGAACGGCTGGCGTCGATGGCCGATCGCTTCGGCAGTGACACGGCGGCGCTGGGGAAATTGAGCGAGATCGTTCATCAGCAGGCGCTGATCATGGCCTACAACGATGCGTTTCGTTTTGTCGGGATTGCACTGGGGATCAGCATGCTGGCGATATTGCTGACCAAGAAACTGCCCGCCGGCCTGAAGGCCGGCGAGGCGCACTAACCTTGAGTGGACGCAGAGCGTCCAGGGCTGCATTCCCACGCAGAGCGTGGGAACGATCAGTCAGACCGCCAACAATCGCTCGCGCATTTTGGCAATCTCGTCGCGCATCTGCGCCGCCGCTTCGAATTCCAGGTCGCGGGCCAGCTGGTACATCTTCTCTTCCAGTTGGCGGATGCGCTTGGTGATCTCGCTCGGCGAGCGCAGTTCGGCTTCGTACTTGGCGTTCTCTTCGGCGGCCTTGGCCATGCCTTTGCGCTTCTTGCTGCGCGAACCGGGCACGGTGGCGCCTTCCATGATGTCGGCGACGTCCTTGAACACGCCCTTCGGTGTGATGCCGTTGGCCAGGTTGAAGGCGATCTGCTTGTCGCGACGGCGCTCGGTTTCGCCGATGGCACGCTCCATCGAACCGGTCATGCGATCCGCGTAGAGAATCGCCCGACCATTGAGGTTACGTGCCGCGCGACCGATGGTCTGGATCAGTGAACGCTCGGAACGCAGGAAGCCTTCCTTGTCCGCATCGAGGATCGCCACCAGCGAGACTTCCGGCATGTCCAGGCCTTCACGCAGCAGGTTGATCCCTACCAGCACATCGAAGGTGCCCAGGCGCAGATCACGGATGATTTCAACCCGTTCGACCGTGTCGATGTCCGAGTGCAGATAACGCACGCGCACGCCGTGATCGGCCAGGTAATCGGTCAAGTCTTCGGCCATGCGCTTGGTCAGCGTGGTGACCAGCACTCGCTCCTCCACCGCCACACGTTTGGTGATTTCCGAAAGCAGATCGTCGACCTGGGTCAGCGCCGGACGTACTTCGACCTGCGGGTCGACCAGACCGGTCGGGCGCACCACTTGCTCGATCACCCGCCCGGCGTGCTCGGCTTCGTAGTTGCCGGGCGTGGCCGAGACGAAAATCGTCTGCGGGCTCACCCCTTCCCACTCGTCGAACCGCATCGGCCGGTTGTCCAGCGCCGATGGCAGGCGGAAGCCGTATTCCACCAGGGTTTCCTTGCGCGAACGGTCACCCTTATACATCGCACCGACTTGCGGCACGCTGACGTGGGATTCGTCGATCACCAGCAAGGCGTCGGCCGGCAGGTAATCGTAGAGCGTCGGCGGCGCCGCACCGGCCGGGCGCCCGGACAGGTAACGCGAGTAGTTTTCGATACCGTTGCAGTAGCCGAGTTCGAGGATCATCTCCAGGTCGAACCGGGTACGTTGCTCCAGACGCTGGGCTTCCACCAGCTTGTTGTTGTTGCGCAGGTATTCCAGGCGTTCCTGCAACTCGACCTTGATCCCCTCGATGGCGTCGAGCAGGGTTTCCCGGGGCGTCACGTAGTGGCTCTTCGGGTAAAACGTGAAGCGCGGCAGCTTGCGGATGACCTCACCGGTGAGCGGGTCGAACGCGGAAATGCTTTCCACCTCGTCATCGAACAACTCGATACGGATCGCTTCGAGATCGGATTCCGCCGGGTAGATGTCGATTACATCGCCGCGCACACGGAACGTGGCCCGGGCGAAATCCATGTCATTGCGGGTGTATTGCAGGTCGGCCAGACGCCGCACCAGCGCACGCTGATCGAGCTTGTCGCCGCGATCGACGTGCAAGACCATTTTCAAATAGGTTTCCGGGCTGCCCAGACCGTAGATGCACGACACCGTGGTGACGATGATCGCGTCCTTGCGCTCCAGCAATGCCTTGGTTGCCGACAGACGCATCTGCTCGATGTGGTCGTTGATCGACGCATCCTTCTCGATGAAGGTGTCGGACGATGGCACATAGGCTTCAGGCTGGTAGTAGTCGTAGTAGGAAACGAAATATTCGACGGCGTTGTTCGGAAAGAACGACTTGAACTCGCCGTACAACTGCGCGGCCAGGGTCTTGTTCGGCGCCAGCACCAGGGTCGGACGCTGTACCTGGGCAATCACGTTGGCGATGCTGAAGGTCTTGCCCGAGCCGGTCACACCGAGCAGGGTCTGGTGCGCCAGCCCGGCTTCGATGCCCTCGACCATCTGGCGAATGGCTTCAGGCTGATCGCCGGCTGGGTCGAATCGGGTGACGAGCTGGAATTCAGACATAAACACCTCTGGAATCGCGACGCTGCGGACAAACCGGAGCCCCACGAGAAAGACCGCAAACGACCGATGTCGCGCAAGGAAAAACGAAGATTGTGCTGAATGTGGAGCCGATTGCCTCGCCTTTCAAGGCAAACGTCCTACATCCGGTAAAGTCTCCGACAAGTCCATTCGACTAACGGTCGAGAAATAATCGGAAAAACTTACCTTAAAAGCCGAATCGCCTGTCGCCATTGATCGATGATGGCCTCTATACTAGCTCCCCGTTTGTGCACCGCTCTAGTGCATTCGGCTGGAGCGCCACACGTCCCTCCACTCTCCATTAGAGCTGCCGTAAAAATGAGCCTGTTCTCCGCTGTCGAAATGGCACCCCGCGATCCAATCCTGGGCCTCAACGAAGCATTCAACGCCGATACCCGGACCAATAAGGTCAACCTCGGGGTGGGTGTGTACTGCAACGAAGAGGGGCGAATTCCACTCCTGCGCGCCGTCATCGAAGCCGAAACCATTCGCGCCGCTCAGCATGCCTCCCGTGGCTATCTGCCAATCGACGGCATCGCTGCCTACGACCAGGCCGTGCAAAAGCTGCTGTTCGGCAATGATTCGCCACTGCTGGCGGCTGGCCGCGTTGTCACCACTCAGGCGGTCGGCGGGACCGGCGCACTGAAAATCGGTGCCGACTTCCTCAAGCAACTGCTGCCGAATGCCGTTGTGGCGATCAGCGATCCGAGCTGGGAAAACCACCGCGCGCTGTTCGAAACCGCCGGTTTCCCGGTGCAGAACTATCGCTACTACGACGCCGCCACCCACGACGTGAACCGTGCCGGCCTGCTCGAAGACCTCAACGCCCTGCCGAACGGCTCGATCATCGTGCTGCACGCCTGCTGCCACAACCCGACCGGTGTCGACCTGAGCCCGGCGGACTGGAACAACGTGCTGGAAGCGGTCAAGGCCAAAGGTCACGTGCCGTTCCTCGACATGGCTTACCAGGGCTTTGGTGACGGCATCGCCGAAGACGCCGCTGCCGTGCGTCTGTTCGCCGACTCCGGCCTGACCTTCTTCGTGTCGAGCTCGTTCTCCAAGTCGTTCTCGCTGTACGGCGAGCGCGTCGGTGCCCTGTCGATCGTCAGCGAATCGAAAGAAGAAAGCGCGCGCGTGCTGTCGCAAGTCAAACGCGTGATCCGCACCAACTACTCCAACCCGCCGACCCACGGCGCAAGCATCGTTGCTGCGGTGTTGAACAGCCCGGAACTGCGCGCCCAGTGGGAAGCGGAACTGGCTGAAATGCGCCTGCGCATTCGCGGCATGCGCGAGCAGATGGTCGCTCTGCTGGCGAAGAAAGCCCCGCAGCGTGACTTCAGCTTCGTCGGTCGCCAGCGCGGCATGTTCTCCTACTCCGGCCTGACCACCGAGCAGGTTCACCGCCTGCGCAACGAGTTCGGCATCTACGCCCTGGACACCGGCCGCATCTGCGTCGCTGCGCTGAACCAGAGCAACATCGAAGTCGTGACGGACGCCATCGTTCAGGTCATCTGATCTGACGTAGCACTGAAAACGGGAAGCTTTCGGGCTTCCCGTTTTTTATTTGTCTGAAGAAAAGCCGCTACACCCTCTAGACTGCACACAGGCGATATTTCAGAGAGACAACATGAAAAACGATGACCTGCGCGCCGACCGCGACGATCTGGATGACTTCATCCCCCGCGCCCCGGCCAAACGCGGCAACAACCTGGTGCTGCAAGTCGCGGCCGGGGTGTTTCTCGGCGGGCTGGCGCTGTGGCTGGTGCAACTGGGCGCAACGATGCTGTACGCCAAACTGATGCTCGGCACCTTCACGTTCGGCGGTTAAGCCAGTTCCGTTGCGCGCTGAGTCGCCGCATCGTCATAAACGACATAGAGCGATTCGGCGACCTGGCTCTTGATGGCCTTGGTGCTTTCCAGACCGAAGACAAAACCTTCGGCCTTGCCGCCTGCGCGGTTCAGTTCTTCAGCCGTGGCGGCCTGGGTGATCGCATCGAAAAGCTTTTCGGCGTGCGGGCCGACGCCTTTGGGCAGGCTGATTTGCACGGTGCTCATGCGAACACCTCGGCAGGACGATGGGTCAGGATGGGGTTATTCATGGCGCGTACCTTTTCGGCGAATGGCCGGCAGCGCGTGTGACCACTTCCGGGCGGCCATGGTAGACCTCTGCTGCGGTTCTGGTAACCGCCAATCGCCGATAAACCGCCGTCCGTCCTGATCTTTCCAACAAATTTACAACTGGCGCTTGACTAGTCTTTTTAAATCAGTAACATACGCACCAATTCCGCAATAGCTCAGTTGGTAGAGCAAGTGACTGTTAATCACTGGGTCCCTGGTTCGAGTCCAGGTTGTGGAGCCAAATACAGAGCCCCTGAATCGAAAGATTCAGGGGCTTTTTTGTGGGCGCTGGAAAATGCAGTGCAATAAAAAGGGCCGATCAGTTTCGCAACTGATCGGCCCTTCTCATTCAGAAACAGCGGTCAGACGTGCTCACCACTCTTGGCATGCGCCTTCGGTGCGCCGTGTCCGTGATCCGAATCCGCCTCGATCACCGGCACTTCATTGCCGTCGCAGTCATGCAGTTTGCCGTCGCTGAAGTAATCGCCCTCGCGCAACGCCGCCAGATCCCGATAACGCAGGGTTCGCTCTTCTGCCGCCGCAAACACCGACTGCTGATCCGAGTTACCCGCCGTGAAGTGGTTGAACGCCAGGTTCAGCAGGATCGCCATGATCGCCGACGAACTGATGCCCGAATGGAAAATGGTCGCGAACCAGCTCGGGAAGTGATCGTAGAAGTTCGGCGCGGCAATCGGGATCATGCCGAAGCCGATCGAGGTCGCGACGATGATCAAGTTGACGTTGTTGCGGTAATCGACCTTGGACAGTGTGCGGATGCCGCTCGCCGCCACGGTGCCGAACAACACGATGCCGGCACCACCGAGTACCGACGTCGGCACTGCTGCGATCACCCGGCCCATGAACGGCAGCAGGCCGAGGATCACCAGGAAGATGCCGCCGGTCGCCACCACATAGCGGCTCTTGATTCCGGTCACCGCCACCAGGCCAACGTTCTGGGCGAAAGCGCTCTGGGTGAACGAACCGAAGATCGGCGCAAACATGCTCGACAGCATGTCCGCCCGCAGACCGTTGCCCAGGCGTTTGGAGTCGACCTTGGTGCCAATGATTTCACCGACCGCCAGGATGTCCGCCGAGGTTTCCACCAGGGTCACCATGACCACGATGCACATCGACAGGATCGCAGCGAAGTGGAAGGTCGGCATGCCGAAATGGAACGGTGTCGGGAAGCCGAACATCGGCCCTTGGGTGACGCTGGAGAAGTCCGCCATGCCGAGGAACACCGCCAGCACCGTGCCGATCACCATCGCCAACAGGATCGACAGACGCGAGATGGTCGAGCTGCCGACCTTGCTCAGGAGCAGCACCAGCACCAGCGTGACCGCCGCCAGACCGATGTTCTGCATGCTGCCGAAGTCCGGAGCGTGGCTGTTGCCGCCCATGGCCCAGCGCGCGGCCACCGGCATCAGCGTCAGGCCGATGGTGGTGATCACGATGCCGGTAACCAGCGGTGGAAAGAACTTGGTGATTCGCGAGAACACCGGCGTGATCAGCAAACCGATCAACGACGCGGCAATCACCGCCCCGAGTACCGACTGAAAGCCGCCCTCCCCGCCACTGCTGACAATCGCCACCATGGTCGCAACACCGGAGAACGACACGCCCTGCACCAGCGGCAACTGACATCCGAAAAACGGTAGACCCAGGGTTTGCAGCAACGTGGCCAGCCCCCCCGCAAACAATGAAGCAGCAATCAACAGACCAATGTCCGCCGGCGATAACCCGGCGGCCTGACCGATGATCAGCGGCACCGCGACGATACCGCCATACATGGTCAGAACATGTTGCAGGCCGTAAGCCATATTCGCGCCGACCCCGAGGTTTTCGTCCTCGGGCCGTTGGTGTGAAACATGGGGCGTTTTCATGGTGGGGGGTTCCCTGGTTTTTGTTATGCGCACACTGTATTCAATACTCGTGACAAATGTCCATAGAGTTGTATACAACTTATCGGTCACATTATGGATAGGTAGCCACCCAACCTTCTATCCCGCCGCTTCCATCCCTCACAAATCCGGCAACACATCGTTAACTGCCCCTGCGCTCTATCCACCTAGGCTGAAGTGTTCATGGCGACCGACGGCGCGGTCGCTCTCTTTTTTATACATATAAAGTATGCATAATGAAGTCATTCCAGATTCAGTTCGACAAAAGCAAGAATGCTGCCAACAAACTCAAGCACAGAGGGATCAGCCTCGCCGAGGCCGAACCGGTCTTTCACGATGAGCGAGCACTGACGATTGAGGATAACGACCATGACGAACAACGCTGGATCACTCTCGGCAACGACGGCAAGGGACGTTTGCTGGTTGTCGTGTACAGCTATCGGGAGCCGAATCTGGTTCGAATCATTTCCGCGCGCAGCGCAACGCCCAGCGAGCGACGCCATTATTTTCCGGAGACTTGATCAATGAAGGATGAATACGATTTCACCCACGGAACACGGGGCGCCGTCGCCTCCAACAAGGGCAAGACCCGCATCACCATCATGCTCGATGACGCGGTCATCGAAGCCGCGCGCGGGGTCGCTGAAAGCGAGGGGTATGGCTATCAGACGGTAATCAATAACACCCTGCGCCATGCACTGCTCGACAGCCGGGGTGCAGCCGATGAACCCGAGCATGCCAGCGGGCAATTCAAGAAAGGCATCACCGCCACCGACCTCAAGAGTCTTGAGAAAAAACTGTCGGCGGCCGTGAACGAAATCCGGCGGGTACTGGAGCCGGATGTAAAACCATAGGTTTCAGGCCGGCTGGATCAAGCGCGCCAGCGCCAGACGCGCACCAGGCTGGTGCGGCAAGCGCAGGCCGAATTCCCGCTCCAGCAACTCGATGAGCTCATCGACATCCGTCACCTCGCGTCGCTCGCTCTCGGCACCGATGCGATGGATCGCGAAACTGCCGTTGTTCAATGTGCGCCGCCAGCCGTCGCCCGTACGCGCGACCATCAGGCGCTGGGCGAACGGTGAATCCGGATGGGTCGAGACGTACCAGTTGCCGAGGGTGTAATCGATGTCTTCCTGGCGTTGCAGGTCGAACAGGTACATCGGCCGCCATTCGCCGGAGACCCTGGCCCGCAGCATGTAGCCATCGGCTTGCACTTCGATGCGATAGGGTTCGTGGGGGGTGGACTGCTCGGCTTCGGTATCCAGAATCAGCGGCGCGGTCGGCACCATGCCACCGAAGCCGACATCGGTGATGTAGCGCACGCCGTCGAGGGTCACCAGACTCAAGCGATGAGTCCGTGCCGTCCAGCTGCCTTCGGGCTGATTCATGACCACTCGCCCGCTGATGCCCCGCGCATCGAACCCCAACTCCAGCAACAAGGCCAGAAACAGATTGTTGAGTTCGTAGCAGTAACCGCCACGGGCATCGTCCAGGACCTTGCGCTGGATCGATGGCAGATCGATCAGCACGGGCTCGCCAGAGAGGGTCGACAGATTCTCGAAAGGAAAGGCACCGGTATGACGCAACTGCAACAGTCGCAGGGTTTCAAGGGTCGGTGCCGGGGGCGCGTCGAACCCCAGCCGTTGCAGATACTGTTTCAGATTCGCCAGGCGTGGCTCGCTCATTGCTCAGTCCTTTTGCAGGGAGACGCGGATCACTCCGCCGATGGTCGCCATGTATACGGGATCCGGCTATTGGATCGACAATAGATTTCACCAATCGGCTCTGTCGACTGATTTGAATCAGGCTCCATGAGCAGTTGCAACGACGACGCTCGTTGCGGCGTAATGGACGCTCGCCCGAACCGACAAGAGCCGCCCCTCATGCAAACCACGCTGCAAGGCCAGGGCATCCTCCTGCGCCCTCTCCAATACACCGACGCCGATGCCTTGCTCCACGCCGCTGCCGATGGCGAGTTGTGGAACCTCACGGTCACCGTGGTGCCCTCGGCAACTACCGTTGACAGCTATCTGAAAAAGGCCCTCGACGGCCGCGAGGCCGGCACGGTCATGCCCTTTGCGATCGTGTTGAAGGAGACCGGGGAGGTGATCGGCTCGACCCGGTTCTGGAAGATCGACCCGCTCAATCGCAAGCTGGAAATCGGCAGCAGCTGGATTTCGGCACGCTTTCAGAAAACTTTCGTCAACACCGAGGCCAAGTACCTGATGCTGCGGCACGCCTTCGAAGTGCTCGATTGCGTGCGCGTGCAGTTCACCACCGACGAAAATAACCAGAAATCACGCAACGCGATCCTGCGCCTGGGTGCACAGCAGGAAGGCATCGTGCGTCACGAGCGGATCATGCCGGACGGCCGCAAGCGCAACTCGGTGCGCTTCAGCATCATCGATGACGAATGGCCGCAGGTGCGCCTGAACCTTGAGCGCAAACTCGCCGGGTACGAGCAACGCTGACGGTCATCAGGCGCGATTGCGCAGCCACTGCAGGAAGCCTTTTTTCGGTGCAACCACCGGTGCTTCCTGGGTCAGGGATTGGGCCTTGAGCAGACGGAAATCGAGCAATGCCTTCATCGCGTCGTTGATGTCGTGGCGAGCATCCAGACAAGGCTTGAGATACGACTTTTCGATGCGATACAGCGCACAGAAGGTCTTGGCGGAAAAGTCCGCCGGCAGCGAGGTATCGGAAAGAATCCCTGCCTCGCCGATCACTTCGCCCGGCCCCATGCGCCCGGACTCGAACGGTGTGCCGTGACGCTTCAAGGTCACCGAAACCACACCGGATTCAATGATGAACAGATGATCGCTGACCTCCCCGCCCGCCAGAATGATCTCGCCGGCGCGGAAGGTTTGCAGGGTCATGTTCTGGCTGAAGGTTTCTTTCTCTTCCTGACGCAGGGTGGAGAAAATCGGCGAGCTGTCGAGCAGCGCCCGTGGCCGTGAGAGATGGGCCGGGGCCGCGGGCTCATCGCTCGACAGCAGATTGAACCCGGACGCTTGCAGATGCCGGTAAGCCAGATCGAACAGTTGATTGCGCACCGCGCGCTTCTCGTTCATCGAGGCCACGAACCCGCTGATTTCATACTCCGCACCGGCACTGCTGGAACTCTTCAGCGCCACGCTCGGCGCCGGGGTGTCCAGCAGCGGGCGACAACCTTGCATCGCCCGCTCCAGGGCGTCGATCACCGAATTCGGCCGCGCATGGGGGCTGACCTGCACGCTGACAGAAACCCCGAACATATTGCTCGGCCGGCTGAAGTTGATGATCTTGGCCTTGGCCGCCAGCGAGTTGGGAATCACCGCCATGCTGCCTTGGGACGTTTGCAGGCGCGTGGCGCGCCAGTCGATGTCGGTGACCCGCCCTTCCGTGCCGTCGATGGAGATCCAGTCATCGAGTTGATAGGGTTTGGTGGTGTTCAAGACGATGCCGGAGAACACATCGCTCAGGGTGCTTTGCAGCGCCAGACCGACGATGATCGCCAAGGCTCCAGACGTGGCCAGCACGCCTTTGACCGGCAGATCCAGCACATAGGCCAGTGCCGCAATAATGGCGATCAGGAAAATCACTGCGCCGAGCAGATCCTGCAACAGCCGTCCGGTATGACCGACCCGTTGCATCATTACCGCGCCGATCAGCACCGTCAGCGTGCGCGCCCCGAACAGCCACCAGCCGATCTGCAACCCGGTCGCCGCCAGGTGCAGCGGCACGTTGTCGGCCCACGGCGCCGGCTCCATCGGATTGAGGCCTTCGTTGAACAGCAGCACGCTGAACAGGCTGAAAATCAGCACCCGCACCAGCAGCTTCCATTCGCTGCCCCGGGAGCTGATCAGGCGCCACAGGCCCAGGTCGAGCAGGATCAGGATCAACGCGCAGAACAACGGATGTTCAGTCAGCAGAGACAGCATCAAACAACTCCGACAGAGGTCAATCGCGAGAAGATCGCACAGATTGGGCTTAGTGTAGGAGCAATTGATTTGGCGGGATGCGTGCTATTTGGCAGGCACCGAAAAAACCTGTGGGAGACACCTTGTTCCCACAGGTTTTCATGGGGCTGGTTACTTGCCGCTGGTCAGCGTGCTGTAACTGGTCATCAGGTTGCGGTAGTCCGGGATGTGGTTGGAGAACAACGTGCCCAACCCTTCGATATCGTTGCGCCAGTCACGGTGCAACTCGCAGGCCAGACCGAACCAGGTCATCAATTGCGCGCCGGCGCTGGACATGCGGTTCCATGCCGATTCACGGGTCAGTTCATTGAACGTGCCGGAGGCGTCGGTCACCACGAATACATCAAACCCTTCTTCCAGGGCCGACAGCGCCGGAAATGCCACACACACCTCCGTCACCACGCCGGCAATGATCAGCTGTTTCTTGCCGGTAGCCTTGATCGCCTTGACGAAGTCCTCGTTGTCCCAGGCATTGATCTGGCCGGGACGGGCAATGTACGGAGCCTCGGGGAACAACGCCTTGAGCTCGGGCACCAGCGGGCCGTTGGGGCCGGTTTCGAAACTGGTGGTCAGGATCGTCGGCAGCTTGAAGTACTTGGCCAGGTCGGCCAGCGCCAGCACGTTATTCTTGAACCGGTCAGGCTCGATGTCGCGCACCAGCGACAGCAGCCCGGCCTGATGGTCGACCAGCAGAACGGCGGCGTTGTTTTTGTCCAGGCGTTTGTATTGAGTGCTCATTGCAGTAATCCTCGCGTGTTGTCGACCTCGGCGGAATGTCGAGGTCTCGGGTCAGCGCTGGGAATCCAGCGTTTCGTGTTCGTTCGCGACTTGCTGGGCCTTGAGGTAACTCTCGATCAGCAATTGATAATGCGGCATGGCCTGGGCGTAGACGGCTGCCCACTGCTCGGCATCGGGACGGTTCCACGAACCCTGCAGCTCGGAAAGCGTGGCCATGATGTCGATTGGCACCACCCCGGCCTGGGCCAGGCGGGCGATGGTCAGATCAGTGGCCAGTTTCGAGTGATTGCCGGAAGCATCGACCACCGCGAAGACCTTGTAGCCTTCGTGCACTGCGGCGATGGACGGGAATGCCAGGCACACGCTGGTCAGGGTCCCGGCGATCACCAGGGTTTTCTTGCCGGTGGCTTTGACGGCCGCGTGAAACTGCGGGTTGTCCCAGGCATTGATTTCACCTTTGCGCGCCACGTACTGCGCATGGGGCGCGGCTTCGTGAATCTCGGGAATCAACGGCCCGTTCGGCCCCTGCGGCACAGAGGCCGTGGTAATGACCGGCATCTTCAACAGGGTCGCCGCCTTGGCCAGCGCGATGGCATTGGCGCGCAGTTGCGGTACATCCATGTCCTTGACGATCTGGAACAGACCGCTTTGATGATCGATCAACAGCATGGCGCTGTCGTTTGGGTCGATAGTCGGTTTTTGGCCATTGAAGTTGGCCGCATTGACAGTGTTCATGTGCGTTTCCTCTTTCTTTTGGGCAGCAGCCATCCCTGGCCTTCGAACCGGCCTACGCGTCCTGTGTAGAGCGGGGTGTGGAAGCGCGGCGTGTCAGCCGTGCATGCGGCCGAAGCGGCCGGACTGGAAGTCGGCGAATGCCTGGTGGATTTCCTGTTCGGTGTTCATCACGAACGGACCGTGGCCGACGATGGGTTCGTCGATCGGCTCGCCGCTGAGCAGCAACACCACCGCATCCTCGCTGGCCTCAAGCGTCAGTTGCCGGCCGTCACGCTCGAACAGCGCCAACTGGCCCTGGCGTACCGATTCCAGACCGTTGACCTGCACCGAACCGCGCAACAGCACCAATGCAGTGTTGCGGCCCTCGTGCAGATCCAGCGTCAGCAACTTGCCGGCGTTCAGGCGCAGATCCCACACGTCGATAGGCGTGAAGGTGCGGGACGGGCCTTTGTGGCCGTCGAACTCACCGGCGATCAGGCGCAGGCTGCCCGCGCCGTCCTTGAGCGGGATGCTCGGGATGTCGCCGTCCAGAATGGTCTGGTAACCGGGCGCTGCCATTTTGTCCTTGGCTGGCAGGTTGACCCACAGCTGCACCATTTCCAGATTGCCGCCGGTTCTGGCGAAGTTGTCCGAGTGAAACTCCTCATGCAGGATCCCGGACGCAGCGGTCATCCATTGCACATCGCCCGGGCCGATGGTGCCGCCGGCGCCGGTGGAATCGCGGTGCTGCACTTCGCCCTCGTAAACGATAGTCACGGTTTCGAACCCACGGTGTGGATGCTGACCAACGCCACGTCGTTCGGTAGTCGGGGTGAATTGCGCAGGCCCGGCGTGATCCAGCAACAGGAACGGGCTGATGTGCTTGCCCAGGTTGTCGTAGGAAAACAGCGTGCGAACCGGGAAACCATCGCCGACCCAATGGCCGCGAGGGCTGGTGTAGATACCGATGATGTTTTTCATGGTTGCCTCCAATCGGGTGAATGACGCGATGGATTAAGCTTAAATCCATGACCATTGATGGACTAGACTGCAAAAATCAGCTTTAGCGTTCTATATGGAGAACGATGGTGGAAGACCTCAACACCCTCTATTACTTCACTCAAGTGGTGGAGCATCACGGCTTTGCCGCCGCTGGTCGTGCGCTGGACATCCCCAAGTCGAAACTCAGCCGACGCATCTCGCAGCTCGAAGAACGCCTTGGCGTACGCCTGCTGCACCGCACCAGCCGGCATTGTTCACTGACCGAGATCGGCCAGGCCTACTACCAGCGTTGCCTGGCGATGCGGGTCGAGGCCGAGAGTGCCGCCGAGCTGATCGAGCGCAATCGCTCCGAGCCTCAGGGGCTGGTACGCCTGAGCTGCCCGACGGCGCTGCTCAATTCCTGGGTCGGGCCGATGCTCACCCGCTACATGCTCAAGTACCCGCTGGTGGAAGTGTTCATCGAGAGCACCAACCGCCGGGTCGACCTGCTGCACGAAGGTTTCGACATTGCGCTGCGCGTGCGCTTTCCGCCACTGGAAAACACCGACATGGTGATGAAGGTGCTGGGCAACAGCACCCAATCGGTGGTCGGCAGCCCGATGTTTGCCGAGCGCCTGTCATCACCGCCCTCGCCGGCCGATCTCAATGGTTTGCCGAGCCTGCATTGGGGCGCGGCGCAACGTGAGTATCAATGGGAGCTGCTCGGGCCGAACGGCGCTTCGGCGCAGGTCCGGCACACGCCAAGGCTGGTCACCGATGACCTGATCGCCCTGCGTCAGGCGGTGATTGCCGGAGTCGGCGTTGCGCATCTGCCGAGCGTGGTCGTGCGCGAAGACATCGCCGCAGGACGCGTGGTGGAGTTGATTCCGGGCTGGGCGCCGAAATGCGGGATCGTGCACGCGATCTTTCCGTCGCGCCGGGGACTGCTGCCGTCGGTGCGCACGTTGATCGATTTTCTGGGTGAGGAATTTGCTCACAGCGACATCGCTTGAGACCTGCGATTGATTCGTGACTTCTGGTCAACAGTACTTTGCCCCGACAGCGGTTTTTCCAGAGGAATCAGACGCGGATACTCCCGCCCATTCCCACTGCAACCCTGGAGTCCTGCATGTCTGTTCCCGCTTTCGGTCTTGGTACGTTTCGCCTGCAAGGTCAGGTGGTCATCGATTCGGTGAGCACCGCCCTTGAACTCGGTTACCGGGTCATCGACACCGCACAAATCTATGAAAACGAAGCCGAGGTCGGCCAGGCCATCGCCGCCAGCGGCATCCCTCGCGACGAACTGTTCATCACCAGCAAGATCTGGATCGCCAACTTCGCCAGCGACCGATTGATCGAGAGCCTCAAGGAGAGCCTGCAAAAGCTGCAGACCGACTACCTCGACCTGACGCTGATCCACTGGCCGTCGCCGGAAGATCAGGTGCCGGTGGAGGAATTCATGGGCGCCCTGCTGGAGGCCAAGCGCCTGGGCCTGACCCGGCAGATCGGTGTGTCCAACTTCACCATCGATTTGATGAAACAGGCCATCGCAGCGGTCGGCGCGGAAAACATCGCCACCAACCAGATCGAGCTGCACCCGTACCTGCAGAACCGCCAGGTCGTCGAGTTCGCACAGAGCCAGGGCATCCAGGTCACGTCGTACATGACCCTGGCCTATGGCGAAGTGCTGAAGGATCCGCTGATCGTGCAGATCGCCGAACGACTGCAAGCCACCCCGGCGCAAGTCACGCTGGCGTGGGCGATGCAGTCGGGCTACGCGGTGATTCCGTCGTCGACCAAGCGTGCCAACCTGCAAGGCAATCTCGGCGCCACCGCGCTGACCCTGAGCGACGCCGACATGGCACTGATCGCCACACTGGAGCGCGGCCATCGCCTGACCAGCCCCAAAGGCATCGCGCCGCAGTGGGATTGATCGATCAGGCCTGAAGATGCTGCGCGAGGTCGTGCATGGCCTCGCGCAGCGAATCGATGGCGACCGTCAGCGCAGCCTCGGGCTCGTCGTCGCGGCAGGCCCGTTCGAGTACCCGGCAGGCCGAGACCACGCGCTCGGCACCGATCATGTGCGCCCCACCCGTGACGTGATGCGCCAGGTCACGCAAGCCTGCGCGGTCCCCTTTACGGCCTGACACGTCCAGCCGTTCGAGGTCGGCGCGCAGGCTGCTCAGTACCTCTTCACGCAATTGGCCGATGAGCGGGTTGTCCGCACCCGCCACCTTCAACAGCGCACTCAGGTCGAATTCAGTCGACCCCTGATCATCCACACTCTCTACCTGCGTTTCGCCGGCCTCTGCGGCCAGCAAGGCCTCGCTCAGTTCGCGCAGCAGAATCGGCTTGAACAGACAATCGTCCATGCCGGCCGCCAGGCATCGCTGTTTTTCTTCGATCCGTGCATTGGCGGTAAAACCCAGAATCAGGCAACGCGCCCTGCCCGTCGCCGCCTCTTCTTCACGAATCGCCCGCGCCAGTTCATGACCGTCAATCCCGGGCATGTTGATATCGGTGATCAGCGCATCGAAAGGTTGCCCCCGCCACAGCACCAGCCCCTGCTCACCGTTCCCGGTGTCGACGGCGCGGTGCCCGAGTTCGCTCAACTGCCGGCACAGCAACAAGCGATTGACCGGATGATCATCCACCACCAGCACCTTCAGCGACTTTACCGCCGTCACCGCTGACGTCGTTGCGGCCTCCTGCACAAGCGGCTCCAGCACACGCAGCTCCAACCGCAGCATGACCTGCGTGCCACGCCCCGGCTCGCTGCTGATCCACAAGTCGCCGCCCATGAGTCGACACAGATTGCGGCTGATCACCAGCCCCAGACCGGAACCGCTGGGCGCCGACGGTTGATGACTACCAACCTGCACAAACGGGTTGAACAACCGTTGCTGATCCTCGGCGCTGATCCCCCGGCCACTGTCTTCGACGATCACGCCCGCTTCCAACTGTCCGTCCTGCTCGGTGAACACTTGCAAGCGCAGGCTGACCTCACCTTCGTCGGTGAACTTGATCCCGTTACTCAACAGGTTCGACAGCACCTGTTTGAAGCGTACGGGGTCGAGCATCACGTCGACGTCGCTACGCTCATCCAGCTCCACCCGCCAGGACAATGACTTCTGTCGTGCCAGGCCTTCGAACACCCGACACACCGACGCCACCACCTCGCGCAGATTGGCACGCTCAGGGGCCAGCGACAGATGCCCGGACTCGATCCGCGCGATGTCGAGAATATCGCCGATCAATGCCAATAACTGCTGCCCCGCATGGGACGCCACTTCAATCGCCGGGCGATCGGTCACGCCTTCGTCGGCACGCTTGAGTGCCAGCTCGAGCATGCCCAGCAACGCGTTCATGGGCGTGCGGATTTCGTGGCTCATGACCGCGAGAAACGTGCTTTTGGCACGGTTGGCGTCATCCGCCACCTCCTTGGCCTCCTGCAATTGACGCAGCCATTGCTGGCGCTGGCGAATCTGCCGGCGTTGAAAACCGATCCAGCCCAATGCCAGCAACAACAACCCCGCCGCAACGGCAAACCCGCGCAGGATTTGCTCCCGATGACGCTGCCAGTAACTGTCCTGCAGCACTACGTTACGACTCCAGCGCGCGACCAGATCGTCCATTTCCTGCGGAGCGATGCTCAGCAGTGCCTTGTTCAGAATTGATTGCAGCTGCGGAGCATCAAGTGCCGTGGCCATCGCGATCCGGGCCGGCTGATCGCCCAGCGTCGAGACAATACGCAGGCGATCACGGTACTGGTGATCGATCTGATAACGCGCCACCAGCAATGAACTCAATGTCGCTTCGGCCTGACCGTCGAGCAGTGCCTGCGTGCCCGCCTCGGGGCTTGGCAATTCGACCAGACGGATCTGCGGCACATGTTCCAACAGATAGGCGCGCAATGGATTGCCGCGATACAGCGCCAGACGCTTGCCCGCCATCTCGTCCAGGCTGCGAGGCCCGGGCGCCTTTGAATCGGCGATCAGCACAAAGGGGCTGTTGGCGTACGCCCGGGTGAACAGCATTTCAAGTTCGCGCTCGCGGCTCGGGGTCAGCACCGGTAACAGGTCGAGCTCCCCGGTCTTCAATTGCTCGACCTGGCGATCCAGGGACTGCCCGCGTACCACTTCGAACCTCAGGCCGCTGCGCTGACTGATCAGGTTGAGCAGTTGGGCGGTCAGCCCAGTGAAACGGCCGTCAGCGTTAAAGAACGTCAACGGCGCAAAGTCGTCGACAGCGCCGACGCGCACCACCGGATGTTGATCCAGCCATTGCTGCTCGCTGGCGCTCAGACTCACTCGCGATTGGGCCGCCATGTCGGCACGACCGGCGCTCCAGCGCAGTTCAATGGCCAGGCGCTGCTCCATGGGAATGGCCAGCAGCGCCTTGTCGACCAGACGCTTCAAACGCGTGTTGCTGCGAGTCAGGGCGAAGCCGAACGGGTTGGCATCAAGGCCGGAAGGCCCGGCCAGTTGCAGGTCGTTGTGAAAATTGGTGTTGATCAGATAACTGGCGCTGATGAAATCGCCGAGGTACAGAGCATCCCGACCGAACGCCACGGCGCCGAGGGCATCGAGAATCGAGCGGTAACGCTGCAGGGAGGCTTGCGGGTAAGCCTTCTCGATCATCGCGGCTGGCAGGTAGTCGTCCACCATGGCGATGCGCTTTCCTGCCAGATCTTCCGGCAATGGCTCGTCAAGCCGGGTCACCCACATCGGCTGATCCTCGGCGTAGGCACGGGACAGCATCAGGTCGGGATCAGCGATTTCGAAGTTGTTCGACGTGCCCAGCAGGTCCACCTCCCCGGCCTTGAGTGCCGCCATGGCGGCTTCGCGATCGGGGTAGCACCAGACCTCGACACCGATGCTCAGCAACTGGGCGATCGCGTCGGCGTAATCGGCTGTGAGGCCTTCCAGTTCGTATCGTTTGCGAGTCAATTCAAAGGGTGGGTAATCCGGCCAGGAGGCACCGATACGCAGCACCGGATGTGCACTGAGCCACTGTCGATCCTGTTCATCGAGGCGAAGCTGCACACCCTCCAACCGGGTGCGAGAGACAATTTCCAGTCTTTGTGCGGCCTCGCCTGCCTGCACCCCGTTGGCGAGCATCAACAGCAACAGGAAGGCAAAACGTAGCGGCCTCATCGTGCGCAACCGTTCAGAACAGACCGTTGCGCTTGACCAACTCTCGCAACAACACCAGCGAACTCATCCCGAGCTTGAGCATCAAACGGGTCTTGTAGGTGCTGATGGTCTTGTGACTCAGGTTCATCTCCTCGGCGATGCGCTTGTTGGCTTTGCCGTGCGCCAGTTGCACGAGGATGTGCAATTCGCGATTGGACAATCGTTCGATCAGCTGCCGCTCATCACTGTGCACATCGGAGTGCCCTGCGTCGATCTCAGGCAATTCCTGGAAATAGCTATAACCCGAACGGACAGCCTTGATCGCGTTCTGCAACTGCTGCAGCTCGGCAGACTTGGCCACAAAAGCCATCGCACCTGCACGTCGGCAACGCACCAGGTAGCTGGCCGGGTCGGCCGATGAAAAAATCACGATTTGACAGACCAGCCCGAGGACATTGATCCGGTCCAGCACTTCAAGACCGCCCATGCCTGTGAGCTTCAAGTCGAGCACGATCAGTTTCGGCGCGTGTGCACGGATCATCGGCACCACGTCGACGCCGCTCGAAGCGACATGAACCGGTTTATAGCCCAGTGATTCCAGAACCATTCTGACGGCACCGACGACCACCGGGTGATCGTCGACGATCAATGCTGAATCCATGACCACTCCCGGGCGAGTACATGACGATGGCGCCACCGATCTTGCATGAACGGGACTATTGGTAGCTGCGCTACGACTGTTACACGGGACGCACGGCGAAGCACCTGTCAGACCTGACAGTTGCGCCACCGACCGATCTGTGATCAGGCGCGCATTTGCGCCAGCGATTTTGTCTGGCCACTGCGCGTCGAGCGCTCCAGGGAAGCCTCGACCGACGCCATCAACTGCGTGATTGCATTCATTGATGGCAACGCGGCGTGGCTGGAAGTGATTTTCGCCTGAAAAAGCCCGGAAACAGCCGATGAGTTCGCCGGCTCGCCATAGACCAGCGCATGCCGGACTTGCGGATGGTCGAACAGGAAGCCACGCAGATCCGGCATCCCGGCCGCAAGCGCGGCGTTGATCACCAGCACATCGAACGGCTGGCAGCCGTAATCGATCAGCGTCAGCAGTTCGGCGAGGTTCTGCACCGGTGCGATGCGGTAGTAATCGAGGCCATTGAACATCCGCTCGATTTTCATCCGGTGAAAATGCTGCGGGTCGGCGATCAGGATACGCAAGGTTTTGTCGGTCATCGTGGGAGTCCCGGTAGTCGCTTCAAGTGGCGGCAAAGACTACCCAAGCATCGGGACGAGCTCTGTAGGACTTTTCCGAAAAAACCCGTCACTGATCCGGATTAAACGCGTCGCCATGCAAATCCAGCCATTTCAACAAGTCCGGCCCGGCCATGGGCCGTGCGTACCAGTAGCCCTGCCCTTGCGTGCAACCCAGCGCCATCAGCTCACGACGCTGCGCAGCGCTTTCGATCCCTTCGATCACCACGCTCATGCCGAGGGTCTCGCCCAGCGCCAGAGTGCTACTGATCACCGCCCGGCAACGGGGCTCGTGCTCAAGACTGCGAACGAACTCGGCATCAAGTTTGATTTCGTTGAACGGCAACTGGCACAACCGCTGCAACGACGAAAAACCCGCGCCGAAGTCGTCGATCGACAACCGGCAACCCATCATCCGCAGGCGGATCAGTCTTTCCAGACTAGTGGCCGGTGCCTCCAGCAAACCGCTTTCGGTCAGCTCGAACGTCAGTCCCGAACCGCAGGCGCCATGCTGCGCCAGAATGCGCTTGATGGTCGTCGTCAGGTCACTGCCGGCCAATTGCACGGCTTGCAGGTTGAACGCCAGGTTCAAGCCAATGCCGGATGCCCGGGCGCTGCGCTGCACGCCCAGGGCCTGATCGAGCTGAGCAAACAGCAACTCATCGAGCAACCCGCAACGCTCCAGCACCGGCAGAAAATGCCCCGGTGCAATCACCCCCAGCGTCGGGTGTAACCAGCGGCAAAGCACTTCGACCCCGCACACCTGCCCCGTGAGCAAATTGAACTTGGGTTGATACCAGGCCTGCAACTGCTGCGCGTTGAGTGCCTGACGCACCGCTTCTTCACTGGCGAGGGTGATTTCCGCACCCGGTGGTCGCTGGATCGAGGGCCGGTCGAGGGACTTTCTCAGCAGATCACCCAGCACCTGCGCATGCAACGGCTTGCCCACATCGCCCAGCAGCTCAAGCCCGAGCAACGCCACCATTTGATGCACCGCTCGACGCAGATCCGCCGGCAGCGAACTGCTGATGATGATCGACCGGACCTGCCCCGAAGCGCCCACGCGGTGCAGAAACTCAAGCCCGTCCATGCCCTCCATCTGCAAGTCGCACAACGCGATGTCGACCGCCCCGACCTGCTGCAATACCGCCAACGCCTGAGCGCCGTCGCCGGCCTCGTAGACTTCGTGGCAGCCGAGGGTTTTCAACAGGTTCACCGCGACGGAGCGTTGAAACGCATGATCTTCAAGGACCAGGACACGAAGGGGCAGACAGCGCATGGGGATCGACTCGTTGACGGTTGGGCGGAGCTGATTGTGGATAAATCAGGGCGATCAGCGCGTTGGGAAAAGTCCCGACTTTTGTGGGAAATTTCCGAAAATCCAATAAACGCGTCTCGAATTCATACAAAGAAGACGTACCGGGACGACCCGATACGGCTTTGTTTTCCTACCAGAGATAGCGATAACCCAAGTTCAAGCCAAACGGCTGTTCAATGCCGTTGCCTTTGGCGTACTCGGCATCCAGGGAGATCTTGCTCTTCTCGCTGACCTGTAACACCCCGCCGAAACCCACTTCCACGCGATTACCCGGCAGCTGGGCGTCGAACCGGTTGCCGTTGACGCTGACCTTGCTCGTGCCGGCGTGTTCGGTGACGTAGGACGCCTTCACGTACGGCTGTGCCTGCATGCCGTTGCTCAGTGTCAGGCTGCGACCGAACAATGATCCGACCCGACTTTGCAGCGCGTCGAGATCGTCGGACTTGACCCGCAACCCGTTGCTGGCGGTGTAGCTGGCGCCCTGGGTACGTGTCGCCGTGATTTCCAGCTGCGGCTCGACGAACCAGCCGTCCTTGAGAGCGATGTGCTTGCCGACTTCGATGTCGGCGCCGACACCGTGGGTGCTGTAGTCACCTTTGACTGAGGCGCCCAGATTGGTCGGGGTCTTGATGTCGTGGTCGAAGTGGCTGTACTTCAACACGCTGTCGACATACACGCCGCTGTCATGCAAATACGTGGCATAGACACCGAACATCCGACTGTCGATCATGCCCGAGGCACCTTCACCAAAATCCAGATCCGAACGCGCCGTGCCGACCATGCCACCGAGGTAGACCTTGCCGCTGTCCACCGCAACGGCCTTGTCGGCACCCACTTCCAGACCGGTGATGTCCTGGCGATAAGCGCGGCTCGAATGCTCGCTGACGTCAAAGCGCTTGCCAATCGCACGCGTCCAGACGCCACCGTCGTCCTGCCCCATGCGCAGTTCGCCCAGGCGTTTGACCAGCGCGTTCATCTGCGCGCTCCACAAACTCGCCCCAGCGGTGTGCGCGGCAATCGCGGCGTTGGCGCCCTTGGACAGTCCAGCAGCAGGCGGATCGACCGGGCGCGTGGGTTTCAGCGGCGCTTCGGGTTCATCGGGATCCACCGGTGCCGGCGGGACTTCACCCGTGCTGGCCAGTACCCAGTCATCACCTTCGTGGCGCAAGGTATAGCGAAAGGCACCCGCATCGACGTGCCCCCCGAGCAGGCCGAATCTGGCGTCGCCGCCCTGAGTACCCACCAACAACAAGCGACCGTCCGAGGTCGCCGGTTCATGCCCCGAATCACCGACGATCAGCGTGTGGTCGCCGCTGGCCAGGCCCGCGCCCTGCACTTGCAGCACGTCGTTGTGTACGCTGGCGATATCGCTGTTCAGCGCAATCGTGCCACTACCGGACAGGGCATTGACGGTGAAGGTCTTGAAGCTGCCGTCGGTACTGGGCACAAACGCCAGGCGACCGCCGTTGAGGGTCAGCGAGTCCACGGTCTTCACGCCGTTTTCCATCACATTGACCGTGCCACCCGCCTGCGCCACCAGACCATTGGCCTGGGCGCCGCTGTACAGATTGACCTGGCCGCCATTGCTGACAACGCTGCGGTTGGCGGTGCCGGTGTCGTAGACACTCTGGGTGCCACCCTGCACCCGCGTGTCATTGGCCACTGCACTGCCCAGCACGCCACGACGCAGGGTTTGCTCGCCGCCGGTCTCGATGATGCTGCCGTTGGCCTGGGCCATGTTGATCAGGTTCTGCACACCGCCATCGTTGATCCGCGTGTCATTGGCGATGGACATGACATCCAGGGTCTGCACGCTCCCGGCATTGATGACGGTACGGTTGGCGGTGGATCGCGTAACGCTTTGCTGGCCCGCATTGAGCACGGTGTCATTCGCCACACCGCCGGTGGTGACGCTTTGCAGCCCTCCGGCGCTGACCACCGTGCCATGACTGACGCCACTGTCGACGCGCTGGGTGGCACCATCGACCTGGGTGTCATGGCTCACACCGTTGGAAAATACCGTTTGCGTCCCGGTTCCGCTGACCGTGGTGCGGTGAGTTGTGCCGTTGCTGCCGATCGTTTGCGTGCCGCTGGAAACCTGCTCGTCGTAAGTGACGGCGCCGTCCTTGACCACGGTGGTGTAGGCACTCGCCTGCAACGGAAGCAGCAATGCGATGGCCATGGCAACGGGTGAGCGATTGAATGAAGGAAGGCGTTTTATCATGGGTGAAATCTCAACGGTGTCGTCAGTCACGCTGACGTTTTCGGGCTGAGGTCGAACAACGCAAGGAATGGGCTCGCACTCAGGCAAGCCGGCAATTTAGAGACTGGGAAGGATTTTCTGAGTAGGACAATTCCTTTCGCTTGTAGGAAATTTCCCAAGGCGTTCATCAGGACTGAAAACGGATCAGGGAAAGCGAGCCCATTGCAGGCTCGCTTGCATCGGCTCAGCCGCGAGCACCTACCATCGAAGCACCATGGGAAATGATCACTTCCACCCGGCGATTCATCTGCCGTGAAGCGGCGTTGCCATTGTCGGCAATCGGAAATTGCTTGCCGTAACCCTTGGTGAACAGACGGTCCGCGCTGATCCCCATGCGCTGGAGCGCAACCGCCACCGCCTCAGCCCGACGCTCGGACAGGCGCTGGTTGAAATCGTCGCCGCCCACGTCATCGGTAAACCCTTCGATGCGCACCTTGCGCTCCGGGTTGTCCGCGAGGTACTGCGCCAATTGATCGAAATTGCGCTGGCTGCCGTACTTGAGATCGGCCTTGCCGGTGTCGAACAGCACGTCGCCGAAGGTCACGACTTCTCCGCGCGGAGTCTTTTGCGCCTTCATCGCTTGCAGGGCCTTGAGCTGTTGCGTGCGCACGTCGAGTTGCACCTGAGTGCGCTCGGCGTCGATCTTCTTCAAGGCCGACTCGGCCTGACGCAGCTCGATGGTCTGTTCGGCCAGGGCGATTTTCTGCCGGGCCAGGTAGGCCAGTTGATCGACCTCCGGCGACTGGCGATCCTTGAGCGATGCCTGACCGGCCGTGTTCAAGGCGTTGAACGCGTCCCGGGTTTCGATCGCCGCCAGCGTGCTGGCCTCGGGCTTGTGCTGCAACGCCGCAAACTGCGCGCGGGCTTCCAGCAATTGAGGATTTTCCGGTGGCGTAGCGCAACCGGCGAGCATCAGGGCGAACAGCGAAACGGCTGGCAGTAATTTGAAAGCAGTCATGGCCACTCCTTATTGGGCGCTGGCGGGCGGGCTGAAACCGGGGTCTTGCAGCATTTCCTGCTTGAGCACCTGAATACCGCTGCGGGCATCGGTGAGTTGTTTCTGCCATTTGACGGCACGGGCCTTGCGCTCGGCGAGGTTGGCGTCGGCCTCGATCTGCTCGGCCAGCAGTCGGGCCTGTGGATAGTCCTTCTCGCCGAGTGCGCGCTCCATCAGGAACATTTTGTCCTGGGCGGCTTTCATTTCCAGCGGCGCGTACTGCGTGGCATCGGCTGATACCGCACGGTTGACCGCATCCCTGGACAACGTGATCTGCTGTTGCGGAATCGGCACGCCGGCACAGGCGCTCATGACTCCGGCCATGATCAGCAGGCAGGCAGAAGCCCGCGCGCGGGAAGACACACGTTCAATCGTCATTCAACACTCCTAACTGTGAAGTCCGAGCCCGTCGTTATTGATCTGTGGGCCCGAACGGATTGCGCTCAGACAAGTCCGGAAAATCAGTAGTAATTGATCGTGAAAGTCGCGGTGGCATTGGCCGGGCCGGCCGTGATGCTGTCGGCGGTCTGGATGTAGCGCGCTTTCAAAGGGATGCGGTAACTGTTGCCCTCGACCGCCGTCGGGGTAATGCCACTGGCGCGCAAAGTCGCCAGCGGCAACGGCGTGCCATGGCTGTCAGCGACTTGCAGGCCGACGCCAGTGGCGGCCGGCGGCTGGCCAGGGGCGCTGGGGTTCAGGCTCAGGATCCCGAGGTTCGGCGTGATCGCCGCGCGGGTCGGGTCGAGCCGAACCTGCAGCACGTTGTTCTTGCGCGAGTCGAGGTTGTTGCTCGAACCGTCGCTCAACCAGCGCGGGCCGGTGTTCTGGTAGTAACCGTTGAACGCCGGGCAATTGTTCAGCTCGATGGAGAAATCCTTCCACGCGGTGAAGGTGTTCTTGCCGGAGAATTCCTTGAGCATGTGCGAACCCATCGCCACCGGGACATCCGGGGTCTGGCAGGTACGCGAGACGATGTTGATGCTGCCGGACAGGTTGACCCGCATCACTTCAACCGAGTTACTGGAAGCGCGAGTCTGAGTGGTCGTCGGCAATTGCGCACCCTGGATGGTGCCAGGCGATACCGCACCGATCTTGATCAGCGAGAGGTCGAACGCCAGGGTGTGCTGCAAGGTGTACACACAGTACGCGGTGCCCGCTCCGCAATTGATGTCATTCGTGTTGAAAGGCAACGCCGTTCCCGCGTACCAGATCGCTACACCGATTCCCGGGACGCCGGTCTGATAGACATTTCCACCCCAGGGTGAGCCCGACCACGATGACAGCGGCAGAGGTCTGACAGGCAGTTCGCGACGCGTCTGGACGTTATACAGACCGGGGGAACAGCTCAACAGAGACGGTGTGGCAATGTTGAAAGTCTGACGGTAGATTTCGGCGCCCAGAGGCACATCACGTCCGACCGTGATGTTGCCGCCCAGTAACGGCATGGTGCGAACGACCGGCCCGCCAGCATCCACATAATTGCAATCGGCCATCGCCATACCCGCTATCAACGACAGCCCGGCCACTGCAACACTCGACTTGATCAACGTCATCATCTTCATTACTGGTCTCCCGCCGCGCCATTCGCGGCCAAGCGGTTATCGGGTTGAACGAGTGCGCAGCGCACATCGACCTGGCGCAGTTGCTTGCCATCGCTTTTGCCCGGTGGCAATGGCAACGCGCATTGCTGGCCAGCCTGGGTTCCCCAACTGATCAACAGCCGGCGTGCATCGTCCTTGACCCGTGCATAGAGCTGACCGCCCTGCCCGACCACGCCCACCGACACGCCACGGTCATCGACCACGCTGGCGCCGAACGGCAACGCAGCGCCGTCGTCCAGGGTCACGTTGAGCAACAGCGCCTGGCCGTTGCTGGTGCCGTACTTGAGCGCGACCACCGCCCCGGCCCGTGGGGCGACTTGCTGGCTGGTTTCGCTCAGCTCGACGTCCTGGGAAGTGCCCAGCGGATCGATCGCCACTTCGTTCAATTCGTAAGGACGCAGGTACGGCACCACGGCGTTGCCGCGCTTATCGAGCTTCAGTCCGGGGAAGCCGACGACTTTCGCGCCTTCGGCACCTTCGGCACTGATCACCGCCATGGTTTCACCGCGGTACGGGGTGAACGTCACACCGTTGGGGTGCGCGACCACACTGCCGCTGGCATTGAGCGACAGGCTGTCGTAGCCCTCACCCCGACTGACCGTGGCGCCCACCATGGCTTTGGGCCCGATGTACTGGCCGTTGACCGAGGTGCTGTTGGTACGGCTGGCGCCTTCATGCCCGGCGGTGATCCCGTAGTTGTATTGGCGATCAACCCCGGCAGTGCCGCTGAGGGTCGCTTGCTCGCTGACATTGCCCTGGGTGTCACGCATCACCCGCGCCGACAGTTGCGGGCGATTGGTCGACGAGCCGAATTCCAGCGGCATGCTCACGGTGAACAACAGGCTGTTGTCCATCTCGCCCATACCAATGCGCGCACGGTTGGCACTCATGCCATAGCTGACCGAGCCGACCTGCTTGTTGTAGCTGAACTGGTACTGCAGATCGCTGCCCGGCAGGTTCCAGTAATTCTGGGTAAACCCACTGAACGCGACCTGCCCCCAATCGCCCAGGCTCTGGTTGGCGGTCAACGACAAGCGACTGCGTGGCCGGCCGAACTGGCTGGTGTCCAGGCCATTGCGTTCGGCATCGAGCAGTTGCACGGCATTGTTGAAGTCCAGGTAATCGCGGGTGGAAAACCGCGTAGCGGCCACAGCGAAGTTACTGCCGGTGCTGAGAATGTTTTTGCTGTAGCTCAGGCGCGCACTCTGACCACTGGCGGTGCCGCTCTTGAGTTCGGTCTGCGCCTGGGTCACATCCACCGCCAGCGCGCCGATCGGTGTGCTGAAGGCCAGACCGGCCAAAGCCGAGCGATAGTCGTCACTGAGCTGGCCGCCGCTGTAACCGGTGAACGTGTTGTTCAAACCACGTTGATAGGTGCCCTGCAACAGGCTCGCCTGGCTGTCGATGTAGTTGTTGCGAGTCTGGCCGGCGGTCACGCTGAAGCGCGAAGTACCTGGACGCAGCAACTGCGCCGTCGAGGCGAACGGCACGATAAACGACTGTTCGCTGCCGTCGGCTTCATACACCGTCACGTCGAGATCGCCGCCGTAGCCGGTGGAGTACAGGTCATCGATCACGAAGGCGCCCGGCGCCACCGTGGTTTCATAGAGCAGATTGCCGGCCTGACGTACCGCCACCCGCGCACTGGTGCGGGCAATGCCACGGATCACCGGCGCATAACCGCGCTGGGACTCGGGCAACATGCGATCGTCAGTACCCAGTTGCACACCGCGATAGGCCAGCGTGTCGAAAATCTCGCCACTGGTATTGGCCTCGCCCACGGTCAACTGACTCTTGAGCGAGGTGATGTCGCGCTGGGCGAACGTGTTCAGCACCTGATAGTTCTGGCCGCTGGTCTTGTCCCAACTCACCGAACCGTTGTGGCGCAGACGCCAGTCACCAACGTTCAGCCCGGCGTTGAGGCCCAGGTAAGCGGTGTCGTAATTGCCGCCATCGGTCTTGTTGTGGTTGGCGTTGAAGTTGTAGCTCAGGGTGCCGGCGGTCACGCCGCGATCCCACAGTTCGGGGCTGACATAACCACGAGCGTCACGGCGCAAGGCGGCCTGCGGAATGCTGATGTCCAGTTGTTGGCTGGACGGCGAAAACGTTGCACTCGCGCCGCTGATCAATTGCGCGATGTCCAGGCACGTGGCGCCGCTTTCCAGGCTCGCGGTGGCCTCGGGCGACAAGCGACGCACATCGACGCCGATCAACTCAAGCAGACCCTGACTGAAGCACACGGTCGGGTGGCTGCCATCGGCCTCGGCATTGATGCGGATATCCTGGCGGGTCATGAGTTTGCCGTTGACCGCCACGTCGGCGCGGTACTCGCCGGGCAACACCGGGTTGCCCTGCTGGTAGGCGCTCAGGTCGAGACTTTGCGAATCCTCGGGCAGGAAAGCGTCGTTGAACTGCACGTCTTCGGCCAGAACCGCCGGGGTTGCCAGTGCGGCTGAAACACCGGCCAGCGCCTGGATCACCAGAGCCGTCAACGGATTCAGGGCAAAGCGAGGTCGAGCCTGCGGGAAGCCCCCCAGGCGTGGATACGTTTTCATGGTTGCTCGCGCGCTATGTCAGTGGCAGAGAGTTCAGGGTTTGAGCGGTTGCTTGATCGGCAGCAGAGCGCCGTAATCGTTGATCGCGTTGTACTCGACCTGCGCAGCCGCACCGGGCGCCGATTTGAGGGTGGGCAACGCAAAAACCTTGGTTTCTCCGGGCCCGACCATGCCGTTTTCGCTCTCGTACCGTTGGTTGCCGACACTCAATGTCAGGGCTACCTGGGACACGTGATAGGCCGTCGGGTTGAAGGCCTGGAGGGCAAAACCCTTGTCGGCCGTGACGACTTTCCATTGCACCTGTTGCGGCGCATCGCTGGCGTTGCCGGGCAAACCGTCGGGGCGATAGAAGATCTTGATCCGCGAACGGAAAGCCATTTGCAGCACGTTCAGATCCACCGGACCTTCAGCCTTGGGCGGGACTTCCAGCACATTGAGCCAGAACACCGATTCCTTACTGGTCGGCAAACCGCTGCCGGTGAACATCAACCGCAGGCTCTGGCCTTTGTCCGGATCGATCCGCGACACAGGCGGCGACAGTACGAACGGCGCCTTGGAACTGGTCGGACTGGACTTGATATCGCCATCGTCGACCCAGGACTGCACCAACACCGGACGGGCGCCGTTGTTGTTCAATTTGACGGTGACTTCCTTCTGACTCGCCGGGTACACCAGACGCGTCCCGGTGATCACCACACCGGCCTTGGCTTGCGAATACATCAGCAGGGAAAACATCACTAATACGCTGATACGAAGAACGTTTGCATATCGCATGACACACCTCTTCGGTCGCCATGGCGCGCAAGTCCCTCAGGACCGCACGCGCCACGGCAGACACGGCTTACTGATAGTCGACGTTGTAAGTCACGGAGCTGACCACGGTGCCCGGGGTGGTGGCGCCGGTGGCGAAGTACTGCACGGCGTAAGGCATGTTGGCCGCGCCAGTGCCGTCGATGGTGTTGCGGGTGGTGCTGGTGATCTGGCCGGTGCTGCCGGCCTTGATCACTGCGCCGCCCTGCTGATCCACCAGTTGCAGTTGCACGTTGGTCGCGGTGCCGGTCATGTTGTTCAGGTTGCCGCTGACCGGGTCGACGGTGGAACCTGCGTTGAAGAACGCGGCGGCGGTGGTGGCGGTGCCGACGCAGTTGCTCAGCTGGATGTTGAAACCGGTGCGGCCTTCGGACTGGCCGGCAGCGGTCAACAGACCGGTGGAAATGGTCGGCAGGGTCACGGTGGCGATGGCTGGGGAGACGACGCCGTCAACGGCGATGGTGCAGGTCTGGTTGACCAGTTCACCGTTGAAATTGATGGTGCCGTCAGCGGCATTGGCAACCTGGGCGCCAGTGGCAGCGACCAATACGGCGAGGGCGAGAACTTTGCGATTCATCAGGACAACTCCAATAGAAAGAGACCAACCTGTCGCGAAAGCCTGGATGGGTTGTCAGACGCGGGATGCGTCTTGAACTACAAGCCATCTGCCTGGGCGACGCAGTCATATTGATCTTCTGGAGGGGGCGTTCGTGTAGGCGCATTCCCTGCGCCATGTAGGAAAATTCCTAGCGATTGAAACATTCAGACAAGGTAAGGCTGCAACTGCCCAGACAAGCGTTCCATGGCTTGTTGCAGGTCATCGACAGCCTCGGTCAACCGTGCGGAATCCAGCCCGTTGCAGGCCGTTTCCAGTGCTTCGCAGGCTTGCAGCAGACGCTGGGCCTTGATGATCCGCGCCCCGCCCTTGACCCGGTGCGCCAGGTCCGCCAGCCCCGGCAGATCATGCGCCGAGAACAAGCGCATCAGGCGCGCCATGTCTTCATCGTTGCTGCTAGCCAGATCGCCCAGCAGGCTGGCGATCGAGGCGGGATCGCCGCGGGTCAGTTGCTCCAGACTCGCCAGATCGAATTCATCATCCGAAGCTGGCGCAGGTTCGGGTGCAATCGCGATCTGCTCCGGAACCACCCCCGCCAGGCGTGCATTAAGGTCCTTCAGGCTGATCGGCTTGAACAGACAATCGTCCATGCCCGCCATGCGGCAGCGGGCAATTTCCTCAGGTTGGGCGTTGGCGGTGAAACCAAGGATCAACCCCGCTTTCAGCCCTCGCGCCGTTTCGTCGTCACGAATCGCCCGGGCCAGTTCGTAGCCGTTCATGATCGGCATGTTGCAGTCGGTGATCACCACGTCGAACGACTGCGCCCGCCAGGCACGCAAGCCGTGCGCACCGTCTTCGGCATCGGTAACCCGGTGACCGAGATAACTCAGTTGCCGGGACAGCAGCACGCGGTTGGCCGGGTAATCATCGATCACCAGAATATTCAGCGAGCGGCCGGGCAGCGTCGGCTCGATCTCTTCGGCGGGGACCTCGGCGAGTGCCGGCAGCGTGGACAGCGTCAGTTGCACGTCGATCTGTGTGCCCTGCCCCGGCGTGCTGCTGAGGTTGAGCTGGCCGCCCATCATTTCGCACAGCGTGCGGCTGATCACCAGCCCCAGGCCGGAACCGCTGCGTGATTGCTGTTGGTTGTCCGCTTGAGTGAACGGACTGAACAGCCGCTGCTGGTCCTGCTCGGAGATGCCGACGCCGGTATCTTCAACTCGCAGGCTGATCGCCAGACGCTCGTCGTCGGCCGTCGGCAGCGATTTCAGGCTCAGGCGCACCTGCCCCTGCTCGGTGAACTTGATCGCATTGCTCAGCAGGTTCGACACCACTTGCTTGAAGCGCAATGGATCGATCAGCACATCGCGATGCGTGCCCACGTCCAGATCAAGCACCAGCCGCAGTTGTTTCTGCCGGGCCAGGCCTTCAAAGATGCGCGCCACCGATTCCACCAGTTCGCGTAGGTTGGCCCGTTCGGGGGCCAGCGACAGGCGCCCGGATTCGATCCGCGCGATATCCAGAATGTCGCCGATCAAGTCCAGCAAACCACGAGCGGCCCCGGATGCGACTTCGATGGCGAAGCGGTCCGTCACGCCTTGATCAGCTTGCTTCATGGCGAGTTCGAGCATGCCGATCACCGCGTTCATCGGCGTACGGATTTCATGGCTCATGGTCGCCAGGAACGTGGTCTTCGCCCGGTTCGCGTCGTCGGCGCCCTCCTTCGCTTCGCGCAACGCTTCGAGCAGGCGCTGGCGTTCGCTGACGTCGATCCAGCCGCCGATCATTCCGCTGACCTCGCCGTTGCTGCCGCGGTACGGCAGCATCCAGTGATAAATGGTCAACATCTTGTCGCCCAGGCTCAGGTGTCGATCCTGCACCCGTGGCACGCCTTCGCTCATCACTTGCAGATAGTCGTCGTGGTACGCCTGGGCCTCGGCCCGATCCGGCAACACACCTTCGATCACGGTCTTGCCGATTACCGCTTCGCGCTCGACCGCAAACACCTGCAAGTAGCCCTCGTTGCAGACCAGCAGCCGGCCTTCCCGATCGCGCACGTAAATCGGATGCGGTGTTCCGTCGATCAAGACCCGCATGAACTCCAGCTGGTCGTTGAGGGCGATTTCCGCCTGTCGACGCTTGCGCATCAGCCAGCGCAGATAGGCGATCCAGCCCAGCGCCAGCAACAGCAGAACGGCCGCCAGCGCAAAGCCTTGAATGATCGCGCTGCGGTTGCGCAGCCAGTAACTGTCGTCGACCACCACCTCGCTGCGCCAGCGATTGGTCACCTCGTCCATCTCTTCCGGCGGGATGCTCAGCAGCGCCTTGTCGAGGATCGAATACAGCTCCAGTGAACCACGCGCCGTGGCAAAGGCGACGCGTGCGGACTGGGTGCCGACCGTGCTGGTGATACGCAACCGGTCGCGATACTGCCGGGAAATCATGTAGCGCGCGGTGATCAGCGAGTTGACCGCCGCATCGGCCTGACCGTTGGCAACCATGGCCATGGCCTGCTGCGCGTTTTCGGCATCCACCAGAATGACTTTCGGATATTGCTCGACCAACATGTCGCGCACCGGATTGCCGCGAATCAGCGCCAGCCGTTTGCCGGCCATATCGTCCAGAGTGTTGGGACTGGTGGTGCTGGTGCGGGTGACCAGCACAAACGGCGTGCTCAGGTACGGCCGGGTGAAGCGCAGGACGTTTTCCCGTTCGACGCTCGGGGTCAGGGTGATCAGCAGATCCGCCTGATTGCTACGGATTCGTTCGAGCAACTCCGGCACGGAGGCGGCGCGCTCCACATCGAATTTCAACCCCGTACGCAATGCAACCTTGGCCAGCACATCGGCACTGATGCCACGGAACTCGCCGTCCTGGCCGTAAAAAGACAACGGCAGAAAGCTGTCGTCGATCGCCACCCGCAGACGTGGATTGCGCGCCATCCAGCGTTGCTCGGCGGCGCTGAAATGCAGTTTCTGCTGACCGGGCATGCTCGCCCCGCCAGCGCTCCAGCGCCGCAGGATGGTCATGCGTTCGCCCACCGGAATGCTCGCGAGCGCTTCGTTGACGATGCGCAACAGACGCTCGTTGCTACGCGGCATTGCGAAGGCGAAGTTCTGCACTTCCATCTGCGAGAAGTCGGCCAGTTGCACGTTGTTCAGGTAGTTCTTGTTGATCAGGTAATTGGCACTGATCGAATCGCCCAGATACACATCGGCACTGCCGAAGGCCACGGCGCCGATGGCACTCAGGGTCGAGGGATAAAGTTGTACGTTCGCCTTGGGATAAAACGCCCTGACCGCATCGGGCGGCAGGTAGTGATAGAGCATCGCCACCTGTTTACCGGCCAGGTCAGGCGTCAGGTTCTGACTGTCGCCGACCCGGGTCACCAGCGTCGGCTGATCGTCGGCATAGGCGCGCGACATCACCAGATCAGCGTCGGCGCCTTCATAGCCGTTGGAGGTGCCCAGCAGATCTACTTCACCCTGCTTGAGCGCGTCCACCACTTCCGAGCGCGAGGCATAACGGCGTACTTCGATGCGCACATGCAGCAACTCGCCGAGCAACTGTGCGTAATCGGCCGTCAGGCCTTCGTAGTCATCGCCATTGCTGGTGATCGCGAACGGCGCGTAATCCGGCGACGACGAGCCCAGGCGCAAGGTGCCTTTGGCGCGCAACCAGCTCCAGTCCGGTTCATCGAGCGAGACGCTGTAGTCATCGACCGTCGAGCGACCAAGGACGTGTAGGGTTTCCACCGGGGCGGCAGTTACGTGTGCAGGCACGATCAACGCAGACATCAAGGCGCAGGCCAGCGCCAGCAGTCGAACTCGCAAGTGAGGGCGCATTCAGATCAGGTTGTTGCGTTTGGCGAAATCGGCGAGGTACACCACCGACTTCACATTGAGTTTCTCGATCAGCCGGGTTTTGTAGGTGCTGACGGTTTTGTTGCTCAGCAACATGGCATCGCCGATTTCCTTGTTGCTCAAGCCGTTGGACAACTGCTGCAGAATGGTCAGTTCACGGTCGGACAGACTCTGGATCAGCTCGAGATCGGTCGCCTCGACGTCACTGCGGCGGACCGAACTGGTCGCCAGATTCGGGAAGAACGTGTAGCCGTCCATGACCGCCTTGATCGCCTTGATCAATTCATCGAGCTCGTTGGTCTTGGAGATGAAACCGGCCGCGCCAGCCTTCATGCAGCGCATGGAATAGAACAGCGCCGATTGCGACGTCAGCACCAGGATCCGGCTCTTGAGGTTCAGCGCGCTGATGCGTGCGAGCACTTCGAGGCCGTCAAGCTTGGGCATCCCGATGTCGAGGATGATCAGGTCCGGCGCATGCTCGCGGGCCATCTGTACGGCATCCGCGCCGTTGTCCGCTTCAGCGACGACCTCGAACCCTTCTTGTTTGAGCAGCATCTTGACCGACGAACGAATAAACGGGTGATCGTCTACAACCAACGCTTTAAACATAGAAACCTCTATAAGGCATGCCGGCGTGCACCCGGAACGCGATAATCCATAGTCTGTAAAAGCATTCAAAGGATTGAACAAGACGAACCGCCAGAACATACATCAGCGTGAACATCATTGTAGGAACTTTCCAGAGCTTTTCCGCCAGCCTTGTGACGGCGATCAAAGCTGATCAGGCGCGGGCCTCAGCCACTGCAACAAGTCATGGCCGGTCATGGGGCGGGCCAGATGAAAGCCTTGCCCCACCTCACACCCCAACACGACCAACGCTTTGTGCATCGAGCCGCTGCTGACACCTTCAATGACCAGTTGCATGTCCAGTGATCGAGCCAGGGCCAGCGTGGTCTCGACCATCGTTTTCCAGCACGGCTCATAAAGATGCCGAACCCGCTGACCATCGAGTTTGAGTTGGTTGAAAGGCAGTTGGCACAGCAGTTTCAGAGATGAAAAACCACTGCCGAAATCGTCGATCGCCAACCCGCAGCCGAGCATGCGCAGGCGAAGCAGGTTCTCGCGGGTGGCCGGGGCAATCTCCAGCAGGCCGTTTTCACTCAGCTCGAACTGCAAGACCGACCCGGCGAATCCATGCCGTTGCAATGCGCCCTGGATGTGGGTAACCAACCCGCCGGAGGCCAATTGCGAAGCGTGAAGATTGAACGACAACTCCAGTTCAAGACCCTGCCGACGCAAGATGCCCAACAGGCACAAACCTTGTTCCAGCAACTGTTTGAACATCGTGTCGATCAGGTCATAGGCGAGCACGGCCCCCAGAAAATCCCCGGGCAACAACAGGCCCTTGGCAGGATGCTCCCAGCGCACCAGCGCCTCCGCACCGGCGAACTCGCCCGACTGCAAGAAAAACTTGGGTTGGAACCAGGCGCGAAATTCACCCAGGGCCAGGCCACGGCGCACATCGTCTTCGCTGGGCAAATCCCTGGGCAACGGCGGTGTTTCCAGGGACGAATGAGCCGTGCGAAACCGGTGCAGCGCCCGGTGCAATACACGCAGTTGCACCGGATGACGAATCACACCGAGCAGTTGCAGGCCGCACAGCGCGTCCATTTGACCGATGGCCCGCTGCAATTCGGGGCGCAGATCACCGCTCAGAATGACCGCACCGGCCATGCCAGCCTGATGAGCGCAGCGCAGAAACTCCAGGCAATCGGTTCCCGAACCGAGCAACTCGCACACCACCACATCGACACCGCCGCACAGGTGCATCTGCACCAGCGCCTGCTCGTTGTCGCGGGCTTGCACAACCTCACGTGCGCCCAGACGCTGAAGCATCTTGACCATCACGCTGCGTGCGAAGTCATGCTTTTCCAGTACCAGAATACGGAGTGAGGTCATTTTCCATCTGTCGCCGCGCAGGATCCGAAGACCTGCATAGTGGCGTTGGAAAATGAACGGGATCGACAGATAAATCCGACCATCGTGTAGGAAATTTCCTAACGAAAGCGGTTATTCCGTAGTGCTCGGGCTCCAGAACGCCTGCACCACCAGGTTCGACGTTGAAATCCGCTTCACCAGGGCGTCCAGCTCATCGCCGTCCACCGAGGTGGTTGCGAGTGTGGCTTCGATCTCGATTTCATCAGCACCGAAGGCGTGCACATCGACGTCACTGGCCGGGTAGTTGCTGCGCTCGAGTTCAGCTTCAAGCAAGGCGAACACAGCCGTCTGCTGCGAGCGCCGGGCGATGACGTAGACGATGTTGGTGACTTCCGCCGAGACCACATCCAGCGGCTGGCGGTTGATGTTGTTGACGATTGGGCGCAGCAAGGTATTCGCGGCGAGCACGAACAAGGTGCCGAGCACGGCTTCGGCCAGCAGGTCGGCACCGGCACAGGCGCCGACCGCTGCCGAAGTCCAGAGTGTGGCGGCGGTATTGAGACCGCGCACGTTACCCTCCTCGCGCATGATTACACCGGCGCCGAGGAAACCGATCCCGGACACCACGTAGGCGACCACCCGGACCGCGCCTTCCGCCCCGCCAAGCCGATTGGCCATGTCGACGAAAATCGCCGCGCCGACCGCCACCAGCACGTTGGTGCGCAGGCCCGCCGTGCGTTGCCGGTACTGGCGTTCGAAGCCGATCAGTCCACCGAGAATGAAGGCCGCGCTGAGGCTGACCAGGGTGTCGAGCAGCGAATCGAGGTTGATGTTGTTGATGGCTTGCATGTTGAACTCCTTGAAACCGCCCCCCTTGCTCCCACAAGGGGGGAATCTTTCCTGTTACTGCCAGCCGAACCGGCGGATGTAGAAGCCTTTTACGGCCTGGGTCAGTGCCATGTACGCCAGCAGGATCACCGGCAGGAACACGAAGTACATCGACGGCAGCGCCTGCAATTTGAAGTAGTGCGCCAGCGGTCCCATCGGCAGGAAGATGCCCACGGCCATGATGATTCCGGTCATCACCAGCAGCGGCATGGCCGCGCGGCTTTGCAGGAACGGAATCTTCGGCGTGCGGATCATGTGCACGATCAGCGTCTGGGTCAGCAATCCCACCACAAACCAGCCGGACTGGAACAACGTCTGGTGATCCGGGGTGTTGGCATCAAACACGTACCACATCAAGGCGAACGTTGTGATGTCGAAGATCGAACTGATCGGGCCGAAGAACAGCATGAAGCGTCCGACATCCCCGGGCTGCCAGCGTTGCGGCTGTTTCAGCATTTCGTCGTCGACGTTGTCGAACGGGATCGCGATCTGCGAAATGTCATACAGCAGGTTCTGCACCAGCAGGTGCATCGGCAGCATCGGCAGGAACGGAATGAACGCACTGGCCACCAACACCGAGAACACGTTGCCGAAGTTCGAGCTGGCGGTCATCTTGATGTACTTGAGCATGTTGGCGAAGGTCCGGCGCCCTTCCAGCACGCCCTCCTCCAGCACCATCAGGCTCTTTTCCAGCAGGATGATGTCGGCCGCTTCCTTGGCGATATCGACTGCGCTGTCCACGGAAATACCGATGTCCGCCGTACGCAGGGCCGGCGCATCGTTGATACCGTCGCCCATGAACCCGACCACATGACCGTTGCCCTTGAGGATGCGCACGATGCGCTCCTTGTGCGACGGCGTCAGTTTGGCGAACACGTTGGTGGTCTCTACCGCCACCGCCAGTTCCGCGTCGCTCATGCGTTCGATGTCGTTACCCATCAACAGGCCTTGTTGCGCGAGGCCCACTTCGCGGCAGATCTTGGCGGTCACCAACTCGTTGTCGCCGGTGAGCACTTTCACGGCCACGCCGTGTTCAGCCAGAGCCTTGAGTGCCGGTGCGGTGCTTTCCTTCGGCGGATCGAGGAATGCCACGTAACCGATCAGCGTCAGTTCCTGCTCGTCGCCCAGGCTGTAAGTGTCGCGACCTTCAGGCATCGACCGTGCCGCCACCGCTACCACGCGCAAGCCTTCAGCGTTGAATGCTGCTGTTACCTGACGAATTCTCGCCAGCAATTCATCGCTCAAGGCTTCGTCGACTTCACCGTGACGAACCCGGGTGCACACCGACAACACTTCTTCCACCGCGCCTTTGCAGATCAACTGATGCGGTTGGCCGTGTCCTTCGACCACCACCGACATGCGCCGGCGATTGAAGTCGAACGGGATCTCGTCGACCTTGCGAAACGCCGTGCCGACCTTCAGTTCACGGTGGACTTCCACGTGTTCCAGCACCGCCACGTCGAGCAGGTTTTTCAGGCCGGTCTGGTAGTAGCTGTTCAGATAAGCCATTTCCAGCACATCGTCGGAGTCTTCACCCCAGACGTCGACATTGCGCGCCAGGAAGATCTTGTCCTGGGTCAATGTGCCGGTCTTGTCGGTGCACAGCACGTCCATGGCGCCGAAGTTCTGGATCGCATCCAGGCGTTTGACGATGACCTTCTTGCGCGACAGGAACACCGCGCCCTTGGCCAAGGTCGAGGTGACGATCATCGGCAGCATTTCCGGGGTCAGGCCCACGGCGATCGACAGCGCGAACAGCAGGGCTTCGGTCCAGTCACCCTTGGTGAAACCGTTGATGAACAACACCAGCGGCGCCATGACGAACATGAAGCGGATCAACAGCCAGCTGACTTTGTTCACGCCCTGCTGGAACGACGTCACCCCGCGATCGGTTGCCCCGACCCGCAGCGCCAGCGCACCGAAATAGGTGCTGTTGCCGGTAGTGAGAATCACCGCCACCGCTGTCCCGGACACCACGTTGGTGCCCATGAACAGGATGTTGTCGAGCTCCAGCGGGTTACGCGTATCGCGATCCGCCTGACGGGGGAATTTCTCCACCGGCATCGATTCGCCGGTCATCGCGGCCTGGCTGACGAACAGATCCTTGGCGCTGAGCACCCGGCAATCGGCAGGAATCATGTCACCGGCCGAGAGCACGATCAGATCGCCGGGCACCAGTTGCTTGATCGGCAGTTCAGTGCGCGGCGCATCCCGGCGCAGCACGGTGGCGGTGTTGCTGACCATCGCCTTGAGCGCGTCGGCCGCCCGGTTGGATTTGCTTTCCTGCCAGAAGCGCAGCAGGGTCGAGAGCACCACCATCGAGAAAATCACGGTGGCGGCCTTGAGGTCGTCCGTCAGCCACGAGATCACCGCCAACAGGGTCAGCAGCAGGTTGAACGGGTTTTTGTAGCAGTGCCACAGGTGGGTCCACCACGGCAGCGGTTGCTCATGCTCGACTTCGTTGAGGCCATGCTGCGCACGCAGCACATCGACTTCGAAATCGGTGAGGCCGTCGGTGTGGGTACCGAGGTTCGACAGCAACACGCCGCTGTCGCAATGGGCGGCGTCCACCAACGTGTTGGCCAGGGTGGGCGGCACTTCACGGCTGACCGTGGTGTCGCGAAGACTTTCCAGCACGGCCAGACGACGGAAGTGCCGGGCGATGTGACGGGTCCGCAGGAAGCCTGCGAAAAATTCCTTGAGCGTAAGTTTCATGGCTGTTGCCCCTATGGTCAGCCGGGAAACCGTCAAGCAGGTACGTCCAGCCCTCTTGCACCGAAAAATTCGGCACGGCAAGGGTTGGCGCGCCAGTCAAAAAAGACAGGCGTGTCGATAGGGCTGCGATTGCGACGAAAAAGTCGAAACCACGCTCTTTTCAGCGTCGATGAGAAGGACGTCGGGACATGGTCTCAACTGACCATGATCGGGATGCCGCTGCTCGCTGTTCGGCGAGACAACGGCACAAAGGAATGCGCGTTATCTTGCCGAGAATCTGCCGGTTACAAGGACCGGCCGACAACTGTCACTCGAACAAGTACCCACTGTGGGTCTCCGCTATTGATGAAAACGCGCGAAGCTTACGCCCCGATGCCTGGAGAGTAAACCCGTAAAGGGAATGAGGTCGGGAGATGTGGAGGTCATTCAGGAAGGGTTCAGGATTGACTTCGAAACGACTCCCGCGCTCGGCGCAGGAGTCGTCAGGACGTCATCAGCTGGCCGTGGCCAACAACAAGTCCATCACCGAACGGCTGTGCCCGCGGTGCTTGCCATGCTCATACAGCGAGCCGGCAATCTCGTCCGCACGAATCGGCAGGATCGACAGCAGCGTATCGCTCAGGCCGTGGCTGGCCTGGCAGAAGCCCTGCATGTACAGACCGGCCTTGCAGCGCTCGTCGGTGATCAGCTTGTAGTTGCGATCGACCTCGAAGTCGCCCAGGTACTCTTCCAGCGGCGCCAGCAGTTTGCGATGCATCTGACGCTCGTAACCGGTGGCCAGCACCACCGCGTCGTAGGCACGCACGGTGACTTCGCCGGTAGCGTTGTTGCGCACGGTCAGTTCGATGCCGTGCTCGGTAGCAGTGGCTTTCTCGACAGTGGTCAGGGTGCGGAACGCATGGCGTGCGATACCGGAGACTTTCTGGCGATAGAAGATGCCGTAGATGCGTTCGATCAGGTCGATGTCGACCACCGAGTAGTTGGTGTTGTGGTACTCGTTGACCAGACGCTCACGCTCGCTGCTCTTCTGCTGGAAGATCAGGTCGGTGAATTCCGGCGAGAACACTTCGTTGACGAACGGGCTGTCGTCCGCCGGTTTCAGCGCCGAGCCGCGCAGGATCATGTCGACCTGCACCGACGGGAACGAATCGTTCAGATCGATGAACGCTTCCGCCGCGCTCTGGCCGCCACCGATGATCGCGATGCTCATTGGCTGATTATTGACGCACGGCTGCTTGGCCATCTCCGCCAGGTACTGCGAGTGGTGGAATACTCGCGCATCGCCCTTCAGTGCCTTGAAGGCTTCGGGAATGCGCGGTGTGCCGCCGGCACTGACCACTACCGAACGTGCGGTGCGAACGAATTGCTGGCCGTCCACACCACGGGAAATCACCCGCAGCGCTTCAACCTGATGGTTGTGCAGCACCGGTTCGATGGTCAGCACTTCTTCGCCGTAGCGGCTCTGTTCGGTGAACTGCGCGGCCACCCAGCGCAGGTAGTCGTTGTACTCCATGCGGCACGGATAGAAGGTGCCGAGGTTGATGAAGTCCACCAGACGACCGTGCTGCTTGAGGTAATTGACGAACGAGTACGGGCTCGTCGGATTGCGCAGGGTCACCAGATCCTTGAGGAAGGAAATCTGCAACTCGCTCTGGGTCGAGAGCGTGTTGCCGTGCCAGCTGTAGGTCGGTTGCTTGTCGAGAAACAGCACATCCAGTTCGCCCTGGGTCGGGCCACGCTCTTGCAGAGCGATGGCCAGCGCCAGGTTCGAAGGGCCGAAACCGACGCCGATCAGGTCGTGAACGATGGGCGATGCAATTGCCTGTGTCATTTCCAGTGTCCTCTGGATGTACCCCTCAACAGCGGGGATGAAGCCTGGGTGACCTGACCGGCCTTGTGCAGGACAGCAGATCGTCTGTTGAGTAGGAACGAGGACGGTGAAAAAAAATTTAACCGGGAACGATCAATGTCCATCCCATTGCTTGATGCGCACTCGGCAATGTTTCATGGCGTTGACGATGTGTTTTTCGACCAAGGCCTTGGAAATACCCAGGCACTCGGCGATCTCCGGGTGCGACAGCCCTTCGATCTTGCGCAGCAAAAAGCTCTCGCGGCACAACGCCGGCAGCTCGGCCAGTGCACGCTGCAACAGCGCCAGGCGCTGGCCATGATCGAGACTGTGATGAGGAGAAGGACTGAAATAGCGCTCTTCGCTGTCGAGCACATCAAGGGATTCGACCTGGCGCGAAGCATTGCGCCGGTGGTCATCGATCACCAGGTTGAGCGCCGTGCGGTAGAGAAATGCGCGGGGCTGCTCGATTGGCGTGTCGCTGGAACGTTCCAGTACCCGCAGATAAGCGTCATGCACCACATCTTCGGCCACCTGGCGGTTGCCTAGCTTGGCGTTCAGGAAACACACCAGCTCGCGATAGTAGTTTTCCAACATGACTCCCGGCCGCAGGGTGCGGTTTCGATCCTTGAGCCAGACCGGCGATCTGCCAAAACAGGCAGTGGCACGATGGTGGCAAATTCAGACGCGTAATTTATAGTAATTCTCATATAGATTTAAAGCGCTGTTTCCATTTGCCCGACAAATTGTTGCCAGCTATACCTGTTACCGCGTTTTTCAGCGCTTAAATTCCCCACCCCGTCTCTCGTTTAAAGGACAGCCCCCCGTATCTGTCGCGCCCTGCGACAGCGTTCGACCGTGGCCCGTTCGCGGTGCCTGCCGAACGACGGGCCGATTTCCACTGGCCGGAACCCTGCATGAAACGTCCCCGCCCCGCCCGACGCGCCCTGCTCATCGCCCTTTGTCTGATCCCCGTTATTGCTGTTGCCGCCTGGCAAGTCTTGCCGCCCGGTCGGGACAAATTCGCCACCGTGCAAGTCTCCCGTGGCGATATAGAAAGCAGCGTGACCGCACTCGGCACCCTCCAGCCTCGCCGTTACGTAGATGTCGGCGCCCAGGCGTCGGGGCAGATTCGCAAGATCCACGTGGAAGTCGGCGACGTGGTCAAGGAAGGCCAACTGCTGGTGGAAATCGACCCGGCCACGCAAAAGGCCAAACTCGACGCCAGCCAGTTTTCCATCGAAAACCTCAAGGCGCAGTTGCAGGAACAACAGGCTCAACACGAACTGGCGCGCCAGAAGTACCAGCGCCAGCAGAACCTGGCCGCCGGCGGCGCCACCCGTGAAGAAGACGTGCAAACCGCCCGCGCCGAACTGAAAGCCACACAGGCGCGCATCGACATGTTCCAGGCGCAAATCCGTCAGGCACAGGCAAGCCTGCGCAGCGATCAGGCCGAACTCGGCTACACCCGGATCTTCGCGCCGATGGCCGGCACCGTGGTTGCGCTGGACGCTCGCGAAGGCCAGACACTCAACGCGCAACAACAGACACCGCTGATCCTGCGGATCGCCAAACTGTCGCCAATGACGGTCTGGGCGGAAGTCTCCGAGGCCGACATCGGCCACGTCAAACCGGGCATGAGCGCTTATTTCACCACCCTCAGCGGTGGCAACCGGCGCTGGAGCAGCACCGTGCGGCAGATCCTGCCAGTGCCGCCCAAACCGCTGGACCAGACCAGCCAGGGCGGCGGCAGCCCGACCAGCACCAGTAAAAGCGGTGCCGGTCGCGTGGTGCTGTACACCGTGTTGCTGGATGTCGACAACGCCGACAACGCGCTGATGGCAGAGATGACCACGCAAGTGTTCTTTGTCTCGAATCAGGCGAAAGACGTCCTCACCGCACCGATTGCGGCCCTGCATGGCAGCACCAAACCCGACAGCCAGATTGCCCGGGTCGTGGCACAGAACGGCGACATCGAGCAACGCACCGTGCGCACTGGCATCAGCGATCGCTTGAAAGTGCAGATCCTCGACGGCCTCAGCGAAGGCGATCATCTATTGATCGGCCCGGCCGACGGCAACGGAGGCTGAATGCAAACGCCCCTGATCGACCTGCAGGACATCCGCAAATCCTACGGCGGCGGTGACGCGCCCGAAGTTCACGTGCTGCGCGGCATCGACCTGTCGATCCATGCCGGCGAGTTCGTGGCGATCGTCGGCGCGTCCGGCTCCGGCAAATCGACGCTGATGAACATCCTCGGCTGCCTCGACCGGCCCACGTCCGGCGAATACCGCTTTGCCGGGGAAAACGTCGCCGGCCTGGACACCGATGAACTGGCCTGGCTGCGTCGCGAAGCCTTCGGTTTTGTGTTTCAGGGATACCACCTGATTCCGTCCGGCTCCGCCCAGGAAAACGTCGAGATGCCGGCCATCTATGCCGGCATTCCCGCCGCCGAGCGCCATGCACGGGCCGCCGCCCTGCTTGAGCGCCTCGGTCTGGCCTCGCGCACCGGCAACCGCCCCCATCAACTGTCCGGTGGTCAGCAACAACGGGTGTCGATCGCCCGCGCCTTGATGAACGGCGGTCACATCATCCTTGCGGACGAACCGACCGGCGCCCTCGACAGCCACAGCGGCAAGGAAGTCATGGCGCTGCTCGACGAGCTGGCGAGCCAGGGTCATGTGGTCATCCTCATCACCCACGACCGTGAAGTGGCAGCCCGAGCCAAGCGCATCATTGAAATCAGCGACGGCCTGATCATCCGCGACAGCGCCACGGAAGACCCCACCGTGCAGGCCAGCGCCAACCCCGGCGCCTTGCAGGCCGTGGATCTGCGCAAGCGCCTGAGCGAGGGCAGCGAAGCGAGCGGCGCCTGGAAAGGCGAACTGGTCGATGCGGTGCAAGCGGCGTGGCGCGTCATGTGGATCAACCGCTTCCGTACCGCGCTGACGCTGCTGGGCATCATCATCGGCGTGGCGTCGGTGGTGGTCATGCTCGCCGTCGGTGAAGGCAGCAAGCGCCAGGTCATGGCGCAGATGGGTGCCTTCGGTTCCAACATCATTTACCTCAGCGGCGCCGCGCCGAACCCGCGCACGCCGCCGGGCATTGTCACCCTGGATGAAGTCGCCGCACTGGCCAGCCTGCCGCAGATCACTCGCATCATGCCGGTCAACGGTGCCGAAGCCGGGGTGCGCTTCGGCAATCTCGACCACATGAGTTACATCGGCGGCAACGACACCAATTTCCCGGACATCTTCAACTGGCCAGTGGTCGAAGGCAGCTACTTCACTGAGGCCGATGAGCGCAACGGTGCGGCCGTCGCGGTGATCGGCAAGAAAGTCCGCGACAAGTTGCTCAAGAACGTGAGCAATCCCATCGGCCAATACATCCTGATCGAGAACGTGCCTTTCCAGGTGGTAGGTGTACTGGCCGGCAAGGGCGCCAGCTCCGGCGATCAGGACAGCGACAATCGCATCGCCATCCCCTACTCCGCGGCCAGCGTGCGACTGTTCGGCACGCACAACCCGGAGTACGTGGTGATCGCTGCCGCCGATGCGCGCAAGGTCCACGAAACCGAAATGGCCATCGAGCAATTGATGTTGCAGTTGCACAACGGCAAGAAGGATTTCGAGCTGACCAACAACGCCGCGATGATTCAGGCCGAAGCGCGTACGCAAAACACCCTGTCGCTGATGCTCGGTTCGATTGCCGCGATTTCGCTGCTGGTCGGCGGCATCGGCGTGATGAACATCATGCTGATGACCGTGCGCGAACGTACTCGCGAAATCGGTATCCGTATGGCCACCGGTGCCCGTCAACGCGACATCCTGCGTCAGTTCCTGACCGAGGCGGTGATGCTCTCGGTAGTCGGCGGCATTGCCGGCATCGGCCTGGCGCTGCTCGTGGGCGGCGTGTTGATACTCAGCGAAGTCGCCGTCGCATTTTCCCTGGTGGCCATCGCCGGCGCCTTCGCCTGCGCACTGATCACCGGGGTCGTTTTCGGCTTCATGCCCGCCCGCAAAGCTGCCCGGCTCGACCCGGTCACGGCCCTCACCAGTGAATGATCGATCTATGAAACCGCAACTGAGCCTGTTGACCCTTTGCCTGATGCTGAGTGCCTGCGGCAGCCCCGCCCCACGCCCGGAAAGCGGCGTGACCGCCCCCGCCGCGTGGCAGTCGCCGACCGGGCAATCGGTGGCGCAGACCAACCAGCAATGGTGGACGCATTTCGCCAGCCCGCACCTGAACCAGTTGATCGGACAGGCGCAAAGCGGCAGCCACGACCTGGCCGCCGCCATTGCCCGCGTGCGTCAGGCCCGCGCCAGCACGGTGATCGCCGGCGGTTCGCAATTGCCGGAAATAACCGCAGGCCTGAATGCCAACCGCCAGAAACTGCTGCGCGGCAACGGCTACAGCCAACTGGATGCCGACAGCAGCAACAAGGCTGTGGACTACTTCGACGCCAACCTCAGCGCCAGTTATGAAATCGACTTCTGGGGCGGTCAGTCCGCCACCCGCGAAAGCGCCCGCCAAGGCTTGCGCGCCAGTGAGTTCGATCAGGCCACCGTGGAACTGACCCTGCTCAGCGACGTCGCCAACCGTTACACCCAGGCGCTGTCATTGCAGGAACAAAGCCGCATTGCCGCGCTGAACCTGGCCAACGCGCAGAGTGTTCTGCAACTGGTGCAGACCCGTTTCAATGCCGGCTCTGCCACCGCGCTGGAACTGGCCCAGCAGAAAAGTCTGGTGGCCGCGCAACAGCGACAACTGCCCACGGTGCAGCAACAGGCCGAGGACGCGCGAATCGGTCTTGCGGCTCTGCTCGGGCGACCAGTGCAGGAATTGCCACCGAGCCTCGAATCGTTCGATCAACTGCAATGGCCGCAAATCGCTGCCGGATTGCCCAGCGATCTGCTGACCCGCCGCCCGGACATCGCCCGCGCCGAAGCGCAACTGGCAGCCGCCCAGGCGGACGTCAAAGTCGCCCGCGCCGCCATGCTGCCCAAGGTCACCCTGAGCGCGCAGCTGGGTTCCGGCGCCAACCGCTTCGACGATGTGATGCGCAGCCCGTTCTACAACTTCACCGCCGGGCTGATCGCGCCGATCTTCAATAACGGTCGTCTGTCTGCAGAACGTGACAAAGCGACCGCCCGCCAGGAAGAACTGCTGGAAACCTATCGCGGCGCGATCATCAATGGCTTTGCCGACGTGGAAAAAGCCCTGAACAGCATTCAGGGTCTGGATCAGCAGCGGCAATGGCAGACCGAAGAACTGAACCAGGCACAGACTGCGTTCAACCTTTCCCAAAACCGCTACCAGGCCGGCGCCGAAGACTTGCTGACCGTGCTGGAAACCCAGCGCACGCTGTACGCCGCGCAGGATCTCAACGTGCAACTGCGACTGGCGCGGATGCAGGCGAGCATTGCGTTGTACAAAGCGTTGGGCGGGGGTTGGGAGACGCGCTGAAAAACAAAAGATCGCCAGCGGCGATCTTTTGCTTCAAACCTTGGCTTTCAAATGACGCGCATACCACGGCCGTTGCGGCACGCGGCGGAACAGCGCAGCGAGTTTCTTCTCGTCGCCGATGAAAGTGATGCGCAGCGCCAGCTTCATGGTCTCGGGGTCCATCTCCACTGACTTGCCCACCTGCAAACCCGGCGTGGTGCTGCAACCGTGGGTGGTCGGCCCCAGCCACGGGTCCGCGACCTCGTTCCAGCGCCCCGGCGCAAACCACTGCACACCGTTGACCACTTGCCGCGTGACTTCGCCCGGATGGAAACGCTCGTGAGCGCGGAACCAGTCCTCGATGCGGTCATCGATCCAGCCGTGGAAATGCCAGAACACCGGGTTGACGTGGGATGAAAACGGATCGCCGAGGAAGTCGTTTTCCGCCGCAAACCAGCGTGCGGCGAAATCCGCCGGATCCCGGGCAAACGGCACCGGTTGGCCGTTGGACGGATCGCGCGGCACCGAGGCCCAGCGCATGTGCAGCCAGTCGTGCAGCCCCAGCTCCACTTCTGAACCGAACTGGCCCAACGTGAGCTTGGCCAGATAGGCCGGATCGCGGTACTGCGACTCCCAGACCTGAAAGTTGCTTTCATAGGTCTCGGCAGTTTTCAGGTCGCTGACCCACTGGCTGTACTCATTGTCGCCATCGGCCAGCCACGTCGGCGGCAGTGCCGTGCCGTCGTGGTTGTCGAAGTAGCGGGCGAAACCGACCCGGTCGCGGATCAGTTCGGGTTGCGGCAGCGGGAAATACTCCCACGACGGCAGATCCTGCATCGAACGCGCCGTGCCCAGCATGTGCCGGTGCATGAAGAAGAAGTCGACGCCCGAACCGTTGCGATCCTTGCGGTCGCCACGGGCATCGCGCTCGTTGTCACGCGGGCCGGGCTGCCAGCCGAGACCGCGCAACGCGTTGCGCTTGTCTTCGGCCAGGGTGTGCCACTTGTCCCGCGTCGCATGCCAGACCTGGTGAAACAACCGATGCTCGGGAGAGATCAGCCACGCCAGCAGCGTCGGATTCAGCGGCGTGCGCTGCCGGGCTTCGGGGAACTGATGTTTGACAGCAATGAAGCGGTTGTCCTGCATCGGCAGCGCCAACGGCCGATCCAGACGCGACACCCGACCGCTGAGGCTGCCGCTGCCGGCGTTGCCGAAATCGGCCCAGACTTCGTCGAGGATCATTTGCAGTTCGTAGTCGATGTGACCGTTGGCACTGATCAGCCGCCAGCTCAACTTCGCCGCGTCGCCCTCGGCCAGATCACCGATTATTCGGTAACGCGGTGTTTCGCCAGAGCGCAGACGCTCGGGCGTATCCAGAAAACCGCAGACACCGCGCCCCTTCTGGCCGATGTCGAGGAACACTTGCAGACCGTTTGCCGGCAGCCCTTCGACACCAGCGTCGCGGCCCTCGAAACGGATGTCCCAGACCCCGCGCAACTTGTTCGCCAAACGCTGACCGGCCATGTCGGCCACGTCGAACGACGCCTCGCCGGGGGTGATCGTGGGGTCCGGTCTGGTCCATTCACGATGACCAAAATAAGCCGCAGGCACCGCAGCGCCGGTCAGCGCCAGGCCTGCCATGAACCATCGTCGAGAAATCTTCATTGCCCTACCTGTGTCAGCCATGAAGCAGGCCTTATCCAAGCTAGAACGTACGCTGCCCCGACAAATTTAAGGGCGCCCTCGCCACGGGGCGATGCGACTAAATTTCGTTGCCAATCACTCGTTCTTTCCAGATAGCAATGGCCCCTGCGCCAGTACCTCGACGGCGAACCTGACTGAGATGGCAATGACAAAACCACGTTCGAAAAAGGCTCTTTTCATTGGCCTGCCACTGGCCCTGGCGATCAGTGCCGCAGCAGGCTTCGCAGCCTGGGATTACTGGCTCAACGACAACCCAGGCTATCCGGCCAAGGTGATGGACCAGGCCCGCGAGATGCACCAGCACCTGCTGTCGTTCGACAGCCACATCACCGTCCTCCAGGACTTCGGCACCCACGGCAATGAAGCCGACAAGGACGGCCCCGGGCAATTCGACCTGATCAAGGCCAATCGCGGGCAATTGTCCGGTGCGGCGCTGACGATTTTCGGATGGCCGGAACTGTGGAACGGCGCCAATGCGCCGCACAAGCCGACGGCGGGTTTCGTTGAAGAGGCGCGCAACCAGCAGGAGATCCGCTACAAGATCATCTCCGGCATGGTCCGCGACTTCCCCAATCAGGTCGGGATCGCCTACACGCCCGATGATTTCCGGCGCCTGCACGGCGAAGGCAAGTTCGCGATTTTCATCAGCATGCTCAACGCCTACCCGCTGGGCCACGACCTGAACCTGCTGGACCTGTGGACCGCGCGCGGCATGCGCATGTTCGGTTTCAGCTACATCGGCAACAACGACTGGGCCGACTCGTCCCGGCCACTGCCGTTCTTCAATGATTCGCCGGACGCGCTCGACGGTCTTTCCGACATCGGCAAGCAAGCAGTCAAGCGCCTCAACGATCTGGGCGTGATCATCGACGTGTCGCAGATGTCGACCAAAGCCCTGGAGCAAGTCGCACAACTGAGCCGTACACCAATGGTGGCCTCGCACTCGGCGCCTCGGGCGATGGTCGACATCCCCCGCAACCTCAGCGACAAAGAACTGCAACTGATCAAGAACAGCGGCGGCGTGGTGCAGGTGGTGGGCTTCTCGCAGTACCTGCGCCCGCTGACCCAGACCACCCAGGACAAACTCAACGAACTGCGCAAGAGCTTTGGCCTGCCGCCACTGCCCAATCTCGCGATGGCGCTGATGCCGGGCGACCCGATCATCGCCGCGTGGCCCGAGGCCAAGTTCGGCCAGTACGCCAGCCGCCTCTACGCGATCCTCGATGAAGAACCCAAAGCCACGCTCAAGGACTACGGCGACGCCATCGATTACACCGTGCGCAAGATCGGCATCGACCATGTCGGCATCAGCTCCGACTTCAACGAAGGCGGCGGCGTCAAAGGCTGGGAGAACGTCGGCGACATCCCTAACGTCACCGCCGAACTGATTTCGCGCGGCTACTCCGAAGCCGACATCGCCAAGCTCTGGGGCGGCAATTTCCTGCGGGTCTGGGATCAGGTGCAGAAAGCCGCCCGACCTGCGCTGATTTCACAGCAGGACAAGATCAAGCCATGAGTGATCGTCGTACGTTTCTCAAGCAGGCGGGAATTCTCGCCGCCGGCCTGCCGCTGGCCTCTGGCATCGCCCAGGGCGCCAGCCCCGCCAGCACCGCGAACGTTGCGCCAGCAGCGCCGGCACAGGACAAGTGGGCGCAATTGCGCACGCTGTTCGAGCAGGACCCGGACTGCCTGCACTTCTCCAACTTCCTGATCACCTCGCACCCCAAACCGGTGCGTGACGCCATCGCCCTGCACCGCGCCGCCCTCGACAAGAACCCGGGGCTGGCGATGGACTGGGACCTGGGCGTGATCGAGCAGCGCGAGGAAGAAGTGCGGGTCTGGGCCGGACGCTATCTGCAAGCCGACGCCAGACAGATCGCCCTGACCGGCAGCACCACCGAGGGCCTGGCGATGATTTACGGCGGCGCCCATGTGCGTGTCGATCAGGAAATCCTCACCACTCAACACGAACACTACGCCACCCACACCATCCTCGCGCTGCGCACACAGCGTGAAGGCACCAAAGTGCGCAAGATCCGTCTGTTCAAGGATCCGCACACGGCGACCAAGGCCGAAATCCTCGCGGCCATCGACAGCAACATCCGCCCCGAAACCCGCGTGCTGGGCATGTGCTGGGTGCATTCGGGCAGCGGCGTGAAACTGCCGATCGCCGAAATCGGCGCGTTGGTCGACAAGCACAACAAGGGCCGTTCGGACGACAACCGGATCATCTATCTGGTGGACGGCGTGCACGGCTTCGGCGTCGACGATCTGAGCTTCCCGGCGATGAACTGCGACTTCTTTATCGCCGGCACCCACAAGTGGATGTTCGGCCCGCGCGGTACCGGCATCGTCTGCAGCCGTTTTGATCAGGTCAGGTACGTCACACCGATCATTCCGACCTTCTCCGAAGCCACCGCGTTTTCCACCACCATGACCCCCGGCGGCTACCACGCCTTCGAGCACCGCTGGGCCCTGAACGAAGCGTTCAAGTTGCACCTGCAACTGGGCAAGGCCGAGGTCCAGGCGCGCATTCACGCCTTGAACAGCTACCTGAAAAAACGCCTGCAGGAACACCCGCAGATCGAACTGGTCACGCCGCTGAGCCCCGAACTGTCCGCCGGTTTCACCTTCTTCCGGGTCAAGGGCAAGGACTGCGACAAGATCGCCGCCTACCTGATGCAGAACAAGGTGATCGCCGATGCCGTCGACCGCGACGTCGGCCCGGTCATTCGCAGCGCGCCGGGCCTGCTGAACAACGAACAAGAAATCGACCGCTTCATGACCGTGCTCGTCAGCCAGATCTGAGCACCGCGAACTCCTTTAAACCTGTTATCGAGAGAAATGATGAACAGTGAGCTACGTAGTTTTTCCATCAAGTCGCTCCCCGCGCTGACCCTGGCCGCCCTGCTCGCCAGCCTGTTGCCGGGGCTGGCGCAGGCGGCTGAACCGCTGCAGCCGGGCAAGGTGTTCAAAGACTGCAAGGACTGCCCGGAAATGGTCGTGCTGCCCACCGGCACGTTCACCATGGGCACCCCGGAAGACGAAGTCGGCCGCGAACCGGACGAAGGCCCGATGCACCCGGTGACGTTCGCCAAACCGCTGGCCATCAGCCGCTTCCAGGTCCTTCGGGGCCAGTGGGACGCCTACCTCAAGGACACCGGTTATCAGATGCCCGACGGTGATGATCGTGAGGGCCGCGCGTGCAAGGCCGGGATTCCGGATTATGCGGGCAGCGACCCGCGCAAGCAGTACACCGACAGGCATCCGGCCGTGTGCATGGACTTCGCCGAGGTCAACGCGTACGTGACGTGGCTCTCGAAAAAGACCGGCAAGCAATACCGTCTGGTCAGTGAGTCCCTGCGCGAATACGCCGCGCGTGCCGGCAGCGCCGGGCCCTTCCCTTTCCCGTTCGATGAGGGCAAGGAATACAGCATCGCCAAACACGCCAACACCTATGGCGCGGCCGATGGCTACAACTTCACCGCACCGGCCGGCAGCTTTCCGGCCAACGCCTTCGGCGTCTATGACATGCACGGCAACGTCTACGAATGGACGGCCGATTGCTACAACGAAAACTACGTCGGCGCTCCGAGTGACGGCAGTGCGTGGCGGAGCGGCGACTGCACCATCCAGCGCATCCGCGGCAATGACTGGGGTGAAGCGCCGGTGTTCTCGCGTTCCGGCAACCGCAACGCGGTCTACCCCAAAGTGCGTGGCGACTGGCTGGGCTTTCGTGTAGCCCGCGACCTCTGATCCACCCCGGCGTCGACCATCGGGTCGACGCCCTCCCGGTTTTTCTCGAATCATCGCCCCCAGCGGCCTCCAAAAGCGGAATCCCCCCATGACCACTAAATCCCGTGGCGCCATCAGCGAAGTTCTCAGTCTGCTCAAGCCCTATTGGCTGGTGGTCATGATCTCGATCATGCTCGGCATGGTCGGCGGCCTCAGCGTCACGGCGTTGCTGGCGACCATCAATGACGCCCTGAACGCCAACGGCAGCCCGTCGCTGGGCGTGCTCGCCAGTTTCGCCGGGCTCTGTGCACTGGCACTGTTGAGCTCGATCCTGTCCGACATCGGCACCAACCATGTCGGCCAGCACATCATTGCCGGACTGCGAAAATCCCTTGGCGAAAAAGTCCTGCTGGCGCCGATCGAACAGATCGAACGCTTCCGCAGCCATCGCCTGATCCCGGTGCTGACCCACGACGTCGACACCGTCAGCGACTTCGCGTTTTCCTTCGCGCCGCTGGCCATCGCCTTCACCGTCACCCTCGGTTGCCTGGGTTACCTGGCCTACCTCTCGGTGCCGATGTTCGCTCTGTTGCTGGTGGCGATCATCATCGGCACCGTCGTGCAGTACATCGCCCGGGCCAAAGGCATCAAGGGTTTCGAAGCCGCCCGTGAAGCCGAAGACGAACTGCAAAAGCACTACAGCGCCATCGCGGCCGGTGCCAAGGAACTGCGCATCCATCGCCCACGCCGTCAGCGCATGTTCAGCCAGCGCATCGAAGGCACCGCCGATTACATCTGCAACACCCACATCCGTTCGATCAACACCTTCGTGGTCGCCAAGACGTTTGGCTCGATGCTGTTCTTCGTCGTAATCGGGCTGGCACTCGCCCTGCAATCCTTTTGGCTGGGCACTGACAAAGCGGTGCTCAGCGGTTTCGTGCTGGTACTGCTATACATGAAAGGCCCGCTGGAATACCTGGTGACCACCCTGCCGGTGGTCAGTCGCGCCAACATCGCCTTCAAACGCATTGCCGATCTGGCGGAGCAGTTTTCCTCCCCGGAACCCCACCTGCTGCTGAGCGACACCGCCAGTGCCAAACCGGTGGTCGAGCATCTGGAACTGCGTGACGTTCACTACGCCTTTGCCGCCGTGGACAACAACAAACCATTCACCCTCGGCCCGGTCAATCTGTCGATCCGTCAGGGTGAAATCGTGTTCATCGTCGGCGAGAACGGCGGCGGTAAAACCACCCTGATCAAATTGCTGTTGGGGCTGTATGCGCCAAAGGGCGGGGAAATCCTGCTCAACGGTGCGCCTGTGGTGGCCGAGAACCGTGACGATTACCGTCAGTTGTTCACCACGATTTTTGCCGACTACTACCTGTTCGACGAACTGGTGCAAGGCGATCAACAAGTGCCCGAGGACGCCAACCGCTACCTCGAACGCCTGGAGATTTCGCACAAGGTCAGCATTCGCGATGGCGCGTTCAGCACCACCGACCTGTCCACCGGCCAGCGCAAGCGTCTGGCCCTGCTCAACGCCTGGCTGGAGGAACGTCCGGTGCTGGTGTTCGACGAGTGGGCGGCCGATCAGGACCCGGTGTTCCGGCGGATTTTCTACACCGAGCTGCTGCCGGAGCTCAAATACCTGGGCAAGACCATCATCGTGATCTCCCACGACGACCGTTATTTCGACGTCGCCGACCAACTGGTGCGCATGCAAGGCGGCCAGGTCATCAGCGAAAAAGCCCCGGCAGCCGTCTGCTGAACCGGCCCGCCCCTGTCGAGTGTTAAGAGAAAGCCATGAACGAACTTCTTGATGATGACCTGCTGGCGCTGCTGTTGGCCGATGCTGACGCCGTCGAGCCAGACCCGGTCGCCACCCGCCGCGCGCGCCTCGATCGGGCGCCGCTGTCGTATGCCCAGCAGCGTCTGTGGCTGGTGCAGCAACAGGCACCAGCGAATGCCGCCTACAACTTGCCGCGCGCCTTGCGCCTGGACGGCGACCTCGATCCGCAGGCGCTGGAAACCGCACTCAACGCGGTGATCGATCGCCACGACATCCTGCGCACTGCCTTTCGCGAAATCGACGGCGTGCCGACCCAGGTGGTCGAGCGCCAGATACGCCTGAACCTCAAGCGCCAGGACCTTTCCTCGCTGGATGAGGACACCCGTCGCCTGCACCTGGAGCAACGCCTCCAGACCCAGGCGCTGCAACCGTTCGACCTGAGCCGCGCACCGCTGATCCGCACCACCCTGGTCAAGACCGCCGAGCGTGAACACGTGTTGCTGCTGAACATGCACCACATCGTGTCCGACGCCTGGTCCAACGCGATCCTCATGCAGGATCTGGCGCGCGCCTACGCGCAGGCCAGCGCCGGCCTCAGCCCGGTACTGAGCGAGTTGCCGATCCAGTACAGCGACTACGCGCAGTGGCAACGCAGCGAGTACCTCGACGGCGTGGCCTGCAAGCGCGCCGACCATTACTGGCGCCAGTACCTGGGTCGAGAACTGCCGGTGCTTGAGCTGCCGGTCGATCATGCCCGCGCCGAAGGCCAGCAACACCTGGCCGGGCGTCATTCCCTGAGCCTTGAGCCCACAGCGCTGCAAGCCCTCAACCGTTTCTGCCAGCACGAGGGCCTGACCCCGTTCGTGCTGGCGATGGGCGCGTGGCAACTGCTGCTCGGCCGCTACAGCCAGCAGCGCGAATTCACCGTCGGCGTGCCCAACGCCAGCCGCAACCGCAGTGACAGCCAGGAACTGGTGGGCTTTTTTGTCAGCAGTCAGGTGTACAAGGCGACGCTCGACGGTCAGCAACCAGTGCGGGATTTTCTCCAAGCCTTGCGCGCGCACTCGCTGGCGACGCTAGAACACGCCGATTACCCGCTGGAGTTGCTGTTCGATCAACTGCAACGCGGCAGTGCGACCTCGCTCAATCCGCTGTTCCAGGTGTTGTTCAACTGGCGCACGGGCGGCGGCGAGCCGGCGGCCGTGGAATGGGGCGGGCTGAACCTGCAATTTCTCGATGCCGGCGACAGCCAGGCCAAGTTCGACCTGTCGCTGGACATCGACTTCAGTCCGCAGAACCTGCAAGCCACGTTCGAATACAGCCGCGACCTCTACACCCCCGCCACCATCGAACGCATGGCCCGGCACTGGCAGCAATTGCTGCTGCAACTGATCGCCCGCCCCGATTTGCGCCTGGACGAATTGCAGCTGCTTGATGCCGAAGAGCATCGGCAGACCCTCGCCGAATGGAACCCGCAGCAGACCCGAATCGCCCCGGCGCTGTGCCTGCACCAGTTGATCGAAGCGCAGGTCGCCCGCAATGGCGCCGCCATCGCCCTGACCTTCGGCGAACAACAGGTCAGTTACGCCGAGCTCAACCGCCAGGCCAACCGTCTGGCCCACCGTTTGATCGCCAACGGTGTCGGCCCGGATGTGCTGGTGGGCATCGCTGCCGAGCGCTCGCCGCAGATGCTGATCGGCTTGCTGGCGATTCTCAAGGCCGGCGGCGCCTATGTGCCACTGGACCCGGCCTACCCGGCTGATCGTCTGGCTTACATGATCGAGGACAGCCGCATCGACTGGGTCCTGACCCAGTCCCATCTGCGTGAACAATTGCCATTGCCGGCCCACGTGCGCTGCGTACTGCTCGACGACGCCACGAACCTGAGCGACGCCGCCGAGCACAACCCCGACGTGGCCGTGCAGCCGGACAATCTGGCGTACGTGATCTATACCTCCGGTTCGACCGGCAAACCCAAGGGCGCCCTGCTCGCGCATCACAACGTCGTACGTCTGTTCGAAGCCACCACTGGTTGGTTCGGCTTCGATCAGAACGATGTCTGGAGCCTGTTCCATTCCTATGCCTTCGACTTCTCGGTCTGGGAGATCTTTGGCGCGCTGCTGTACGGCGGTCGCCTGGTAATCGTGCCCCACGCCGTCAGCCGTTCGCCGCAAGACGTCTACACGCTGCTCTGCGAGGAAAAAGTCAGCGTGCTGAACCAGACGCCGTCGGCGTTCAAACAACTGATGAAAGTCGCCTGCGAAGCCGACCAGCCGTTGACCCAGCAGCTGCGCTACGTGATTTTCGGCGGTGAGGCGATCGAGGTGAAAAGCCTGCGCCCCTGGTTCGAACGCTTCGGCGATCAGGCCCCGCAACTGATCAACATGTACGGCATCACCGAAACCACCGTTCACGTCACCTACCGGCCGCTATCGCTGGCCGACCTGAATGCAGAGTCCGCCAGCCCCATCGGCGTGCCGATTGCCGACCTGTCCTGGTACCTGCTGGATGAAGGCCTCAACCCGGTCGCCAAAGGCTGCACCGGCGAGTTGTACATCGGTCGTGCCGGGCTGGCCCGGGGTTACCTGAACCGCACCGACCTGACCGCCACGCGTTTCATCCCCGACCCGTTCGACAGCGTTCCGGGTGGGCGTCTGTACCGTACCGGCGACCTGGCGAAATACTGCAACGACGGCAGCATCGAATACGTCGGACGGATCGACCATCAAGTAAAAATCCGTGGTTTCCGCATCGAACTGGGCGAGATCGAAGCGCGTCTGCTCGATCAGCCGCAGGTGCAGGATTGCGCGGTGCTGACCCACGACGGCCCGAGCGGTCTGCAATTGGTGGCCTACGTCATCGCACCGGATTCGACGGAACTGCGCGACACCCTGATCGCTGCTCTGCGGGCGCAATTGCCCGATTACATGGTGCCTGCGCACCTGTTGTTCCTTGAGCGCTTCCTGTTGAACGCCAACGGCAAACTCGACCGCAAGGCCCTGCCGGAACCGGATGCCAGCCTCTGGCAACGAACCTACGTGGCGCCGGGCAATCCGCTCGAAGAAGCGCTGGCCAGCCTTTGGCAGCAATCGTTGAACATCGAGCGCGTGGGGACGACCGACAACTTTTTCGAGTTGGGCGGCCATTCGATTCTTGCGATCCAGTTGATCGCTCAACTGAAGGCGCAGCTCGACATCGAAGTACGTCTGCAAGAGCTGCTGGCCCACCCGACCATCGCCGAACTGTCCGCTTTCGTCGCCCGCCAGCATTTCGCAACCGCGCAATGCGTGGTCGAACTCAACAACGCACCGGCCGACGCACCGGCACTGTTCTGCCTGCACCCCAGCGGCGGTATCGTGTTCTGCTATCAGCCTCTGGCCAAACGCTTGAACAACCGGGCGAAAGTCTACGGCGTGATGCATCGCGGCTTCTCGCAGCAACACAACGACGCGCAAACCTGGTCGGAGATGATCGCCGACTACAGCCGTGAAATCGTCGACACCCAGCCGCAGGGGCCTTATCACCTGATGGGCTGGTCGCTGGGTGGTCCGCTGGCCATGGACGTGGCCGCGACACTGGAGTCTCAGGGTCATGAAGTGGCGTTTCTGGGACTGGTCGACGGTACCGTGCCGGCTTCGGCCTTCCCTGCCGACCTGCCACGCTTCCAGCGAGCGGATGACGAAGCGCTCGGCGTCACCTCGGAAGAAGTGCTCGACGCCGTGCACTACTTCAACCTGCTGTTCCCGACCCTGGCACTGCGCACCACCGCCTACCTGCAAACGTCGCCGCATGGCAGCGTCAAAGACTTCTATGACTGGGCGGCCGGTCAGGTCGAGCCGGGGCAAGGTGACTTGCTGGCCACCGTGCAGAACATCAAGAGTGAAGTCATGAACGCCCAGGCGTTCTCGGTCCACGAGCGTCTGGTGGAAGCCTTCGAGGCCTTCACCTACAAGTCACTTCGGGTCAAACCGAGTTGCTGGTGGGCGGTGCCGGAAAAAACCGCAGCGGAACTGGCCTTCAGCCAGGCGCTGATCCAGCGCTACAGCCAATCGGGCGAACTGAACTGCTCGCAGCTGTCACCACTGGAACACCGCAGCATGATCTTCCAGGATGAATTGCTCGAACCCCTGATCGACACTTTCCTGAGCAACAGTCGAGTGCGCTAAGCCCTCCGCGCAAGCCCCAAAAACCCCGTCAATCCTTGATTGACGGGGTTTTTCTTTGGAGGGCCTTTCGTTCATCTGCCGCAGAAACCAGGCGCCGTCGATTTCTTCCGGGCAATAAAAAACCCGGCCTGCAATGGCAGGCCGGGTTCGGGTATTACCGGTGGATCAGAACTGCGGTTTGTACGTCACGCTGAACATCACGTTACGCGGGTCGCCGTAGTAGCTGTTGCTGTTGATCTGGGCGAAGGCCGGAATGATGTAGCGCTTGTCGAACATGTTGTTCAGGTTGACGGCCAGGTTGACCTCGTCGGTAGCCTGGTAGGCAACGCGCGAACCCCAGATGGCAAAGCCTGGCAGATCGAAGCTGCGGTCGAAGCTGACCGTGCTGCTCTGGGCATTCACGCCGGCACCGACGCTGACCTTGTGGAAATCACCCGGCAGGGTGTAGTCGCCCCACAGGCGGAACATGTGCATCGGCGTACCGGTGGCGAAGCGCTTGCCCTTGAGGTCGGAGTCTTCGAGGAACTTGGTGGTGTTGTAGGTATAGCCGCTGGAAATCTGCATGCCATCGAACAGTTCGCCGGCGATTTCCGCTTCCAGACCCTGGCTGCGAACCTTGCCCGACGCTGTCGAGCAGTACCAGCCGTTGCAGGCCTCCGGCCCTTCGATGTCGGTGGTCAGGTCAGACACGGCGCGGTTTTTCTGGATGTAGCGGAACAACGCCAGGGACGTGTTGAAGCGGCCATCCATCAGCTCGCCCTTGATACCCAGCTCGTAGTTGGTGCCTTCGATCGGCTTGAGCGCGGTCTTCTCTTTGGTCAGCTGGGTTTGCGGAATGAACACTTCGGCAACGCTGCCGTAGGCCGACCACTGTTCGTTCAGCGCATACACCATGCCGACGTAAGGCGTCACACGGCCGGTGCTCTTGATCGAGTTCTTCTCGCCGCCTTCCTGCAGTTCGCGGGCGAAGTAGTTGTCCTGGTCGAAGGAGAAGTCATACCAGCTGGTACGCGCACCGAGGATCAGGGTCAGCGGGTCGGTCAGGTTGATCCTGTAACTGCCGTAGAGGCCTTTCTGGCGAACATCGTAAGTGCTCACGGCCAGGTTGGCGTTGTCGGCGATCATGTCGAACGACTGCTGCGGACGGTTGTGATCGATGTCGAAAATGTCTACGCCCGGCGTGAACTGGCGAGCGTATTTGTCATCGCTGGTGAACTTGGAGTAGTTGGCACCCACGGTCAGGCCTTGCTTGAAGCCGAAGCCTTCAAACTGACCGTCGAGGTAGATGTCGAACGCACGGTTCTTGTTGGCGAAGTCAGTCGAGTAATCGGAGAAACGCGGGCCGGTGCTGCCGCCCACCGGAACCACGCCGGCAACGAACTGATAGGTCGCCTCGTTCGATTCGTTCATGGCGATGGCCGACGCTTTGACTTTCCAGCTGTCGTTGAAGTGATGTTCAAGGTCGGCGTACACCGCGGTCTGGTCGTTCATCGAACGGTTCCAGGTTGCACCGGTGTAGGTCGAACGCGGCAGGTTGATGTTGCTCGCGTCGGCGTAGCGCGGCAGGCCCAGCAGGTATGGACGGCCGTGGCTCTTCTTGTTGCTGAAACCGATGCCGAGCACGGTGTCTTCGTCCAGGTCGAAGTCCAGGGCGCCGTACACGGTCTGTTCCCAGTTCCAGGCGTAGTCGGTGAACGAGTGGTCTTTTTCATAGTTGACCACTGCACGACCACGGATGGTGCCGGCATCGTTCAGCGGGCCACCGACGTCAGCCTGGGAGCCGTAACGATCCCAGCTGCCTGCCTTGGCGGTGAGGGTCACGGTCGGTTCGGCCTGACCGCGCTTGCGCACCATGTTGATCGCGCCGCCCGGACTGTTCGCGCCTTGCAGCAGACCGGCCGCGCCACGGATCACTTCCATGCGGTCGTAGATCGCCATGTTTTCGGTGATGTAGCTGCCCAGCGCATACACGTTGCGCGGGATCGGCACGCCATCGTACTGGATCGCTTCGATGTCGAAACCACGGGAGTAAATGAAGATGCCCGGGCCTGGCGACTTCAGCGCGGTCAGGCCGGTGGTGGCTTCGACGGCCTGGGTCAGGTTGCTGATGTTCTGGTCATCCATGCGCTTGCGGGTCAGGACGCTGACCGACTGCGGGATGTCCTTGAGCTTCTGCTGGCCCTTGCCGATGGTCACGGCACCGGTGGTATAGGAATTGGTGCCTTCGGTGGTGGTGCCCAGCGCGGTGGCGTTGATCGTGGTGGCACCCAGTTCCAGACCTTTGGCGCTGCCACTGCGCACCAGCATCAGGGTGTTGCCTTCCACGGTGAAACGCACATCGGTGCCGCGCAGGAGCTGGCCGATGGCCGACTCCGGGGTCATGTTGCCTTTGACTGCAAAGCTCTTGAGGCCCGCCAGATCATCGGCGCTGTAGATGACCTGCATGTTGCTCTGCTCGCCAAACGCTTGCAGCGCCTGTGGCAGGGACTGTGCCGCGATATTGAAGGTTTTGTCTTCGGCCTGGACCTGAGCACTGAGCGGCAGCAGGCACGCCATGCCCATCCCCGCCAGTACAGAGCGCGAGCGCAACGTTCGGGAAATCACCAGGGCCTTGAACAGGGGTTTCAATTCGTGAATTGCGGACATTGTGCTCTCTATTATTGGTCGAAGTGGAAAAGCCTGCGGGCCGCCGAGCGCCCCTCGAAATGCATACCCGCGCTCCGGGATCGTTCAATCATGTGAATCGATCGACTGGCCCCTCCCCGGGCAGCAGTCGCCCGCGCAGTGGCGCGAGCCGGTCATGGGTTGCGTAAGAAATCCGTTTGTTGCCGCGTGAAAACCTGACTGAAAAGGCCCTTTTTCGAGTCATTTCACGCGCTTACGTTAGTAAGACGGTGCAGACCGAAAAAACCGGAATGCGTTTGTTTATCATTTGTGAAATAAATTAAAAAAAACCGTCGCACTGGGGCGACGGTTTTTCCTGGGCGGACGGTTAAACGTCCTGAGCCACCTTGGCGGCTTGCAGCTGCCGAGCCTTTTCGGTCAGCAGGGCTTTTTCCTCGGGACTCATCGATTCAAGACGCACCCGCGCCTGAGCCAGTTTGTCCAGTTGCCCGGGACTCGCTTCCTGGCCACGCAACGCTTGCGCAAGCCCGGCCACGGTCGGATGGTCGAAGACCACACCCGGGTGGATTTCGCACTGCAACAGCTTGCGAATACCCGCGACCAGTTTGATCACCAGCAACGAATGACCACCGGCGGCAAAAAAATCGCGTTCGATGCTCAGGCGATCCTGCCCGAGCAACTGCGCCATGCGCCCGGCCAGCAAGGTTTCGAGGGCGTCACGTGGCGCGACGTAATCGTCGTCGACACCTTGATCGGCCAGTTGCTGCAAGGCCCTGCGGTCGATCTTGCCGTTGGCCAGCCGTGGCAAGCGCTCGATGAAGCGAATCTGCTGCGGCACCATCACCGCCGGCAGTTGCTGCGCCAGTTGCTCACGCAGACTGTCCGCCGCCAGCGATTCACGCGCCACGACAAACGCCTGCAAGCCTTGCTCAGAGCTGTCCCCGGCAATCACCACCGCTTCCTGCACGGATGGCAGGCGCAGCAATTGCGCCTCGACTTCCGTCAGTTCGATGCGGAAACCGCGCACCTTGATCTGATGATCGCGCCGCCCGTGCAGGACAATCGCGCCTTCAGGCGAGTAGCGCGCAAGATCGCCGGTGCGATACAGGCGTTCACCGTTGATGAACGGGTTGTCGATCAACAGTCCCGCCTCGGCTTCGACATTGACGTAGCCGCGAAACAGTTGCTCACCGCCGACATACAACTCGCCGACGACACCGACCGGCGCCAATCGCAGCTGCGCGTCGAGCACGTACACCTGATTGTTGTCGAGCACCTGGCTCAGCAGACCGGCGCCCTGCCCCGGCGCAACCTTGTGCACCATCACGCCGACCGTGGTTTCGGTCGGGCCGTAGTGGTTGAACACCTGGCAATCGCCACGCACCTGCGCGATGCGCTGGATCAGCGGTGCGGCAATCGCCTCCCCGCCCAGCAACAGGGTTCGCGGCAAACGCGGCGTGTCGCTGTCGAGCAGCGCAGCCAGATGCGACGGCACGATTTTCAGGCAGTCGACGGCATGCTCTTGCAGGTAGCCGGCGAATGCCTGTGCGTCTTGCATCTGTTCATCGCTGGCCACGTGCAGCGCCGCCCCGTTGAACAGCGCGCCGAACAACGTGGTGTTGCCCAGATCCGCCGCCACCGTGGAGGTCAGACCGAAGTGCCGGTGACCGTCCAGCCCCAGTGCCGTGCTGACACTGGCGGTGTAATTGAGCAGATGACGGTGCTCGATCAACACGCCTTTCGGAGTACCGGTAGAACCCGAAGTGAACAGCACGTAAGCGAGATCGCTGCCTTGTGTTTCATGGGCCGGAACCGGGGCTGCATCCGCTGCCAGCAATTGATCGATAGAACGCACCGGCAGCACGCTGTCGTGCCATTCAGCGATCTGCGCGGCATCGGTCAACAACAGGCCGGCACGCGCTTGTTCGAGCATCAGTTGCTGACGGGCCAGCGGCCATTGGCGATCCAGCGGCAGATACGCTGCGCCCACTCGCCAGATCGCGAGCATCGCCACCACCAGCGCCGCCGAACGCGGCAAGGCCAGCGCGACGATCGAATCACGGCCCACACCCTCGGCATGTAACCCCGCCGCCAGTCGCTCGATCTGCGCCTGCAACTGCGCGTAATTCAGGCTGCCGGTCTCATCGGTCAGTGCCAGCGCTTCTGGCGTGGACTGCGCCCATTCGGCGATGCGTTGTGGCAGCAAAGAGATGTCAGCCCAGGATCGCGCCGACGGATTGATCGACAGCAAGCGCTGACGCTCGGCCTCGGTCAGCAGGCTGATCGTATTCAGCGGCGCGTGTGCGTCAGCCACGAGCTGACCCAGCAGCGTGACGTATTGATCCAGCAGCACCTGCATGGACGCCACGCTGTAGCGCTGCGCGGCATATTCAAGCGCCACCGCGCTGGCCACGTTTTCCGCGTTCAACTGCACTTGCAGCAGCAACTCGAATACGCCACCACGCCCGGTCTCCACCCGTTGCGCTGTGCAGCGAGTCGCGCCGATCGCCACCGGCTGTGCCTGACGATGCAACGCAAAACCATAGGCCGGGCGCGCAGCCGCAGGTTGCAGTTCAGGGGCCCAGTATTCCTGCCAGAGCCGATGTTCTTCCAGGCGCGCGGCGACTGTCGGCAGCCATTGCGTGAATGACTGTTCGGCATCCACAGGCAGATTCAGCGGCAGGGTTTTCTCGAACACGCCGATTGCGCCAGAGAAATACTCATAGTCTTCACGACCATCGTGGCGCCAACCCATCAGCACTTCATCGCGACCGCTCAAACGCGCCAGCAGCAACCACCAGGCACTTTGCATCAGCACTGCAACCGGTTGTGTAACGGTCTGCGCCAGACGTTCAAGCCCCGCGATCAATGAAGCGTCGAGTGGCTTGCTGAGGCTCGCCGAATCAGCGCCCGACACCGTGGATTCGCGCGCCGCCAGCCAAGGCGTCGACAGGGTCGCATCGACGCCATTGAGTTGTGCCTGCCAATACGCCCGGGCGGTTGCGGCATCCTCATCGAGGATCACTTCGCTGCGCCATTCCAGGTACTGACCGAACTCACCCGACTCTTCGTCTTCAGGCCATTCACGCTGTTCATACGCGCGCAGCAACTGCTGATAGACCAGCGTCAGCGCATTGTCATCCAGACTGTGACGGGCCGCGCCCAGCACCAGCGCCCAACGCTGTTCGGGCAGCGCGTACAACACCGCTTGCACACCGGCTGACTCGCCGGGCACAAAGGCGCGCTGCGCCCATTCGGTCAATTGCGCCTGAATCTCGACTTCGCTGGCCAGCGCGTTCTGCACGGTCAGCGGGAAACGCTCGCTGGCGACATCGGTGAACTGGCGCAGGCCATGAAAGCCCGGGGCCTTGGCCAGCCGGGCCAGCAACATCGGTTGCTGTGCCAGCACCTGGTCGAAGGCCGCTTGCAGGCGCGCCACGTCGAGCTCGCCGGCGATATCGATGCGCAGGAAACGTGCGGCATCGGCCCAGCATGCAGCGCCGGGCAGTTGATCGCAGAGCATCTGTTGCTCGGGGGTCAACGCCTGCCCCACGTCCTGTTGTTCCATCACCACCTCGTTCATGCCTCTGTTCCTTCGGTTGCGCGGACCGGCTCGCCACGGGCGCCTTGCAAGTCGCTGTGGTCAAACATGTCACCCATGGCCACGACAATCTTGCGCGGGCCTTCGAACGGATCGCGGGCATGCGCCACCAGCATGTTGTCGAGCAGAATGGCGTCGCCCTTCTGCCAGTCGAACCGCACGGCGCACGCTTCGTAGAGCTCACCGATGCGCTGCATCACTTCGTCTTCGATCGGCGTGCCATCCCCGTAGTAAACGTGGCGCGGCATGCGCTCCAGACCGAACATCGACAACAGGTCTTCACGCACATCCGGCTCCAGCCAGTAGATGTGGTGCAGTTGCACCTGGTTGAAGAACGATTTCGCACCGGTCACCGGGTGGCGAATGATCGCCGGGCCCGGGGTGCGGGTTTGCAGTTCGTCGTTGTCCAGCCAGCGCCATTCGATACCGCCGGCCCGGCAACGGGCCTCGACTTCGGCGCGGTCTTCGGTCTTGAAGAAGTGCTGCCACGAAACATCCAGTTTGTCGGTGAAGGTGCGCACATACAGCAGGCCCTTTTCCTCGAACTTGTCGCGCAGATCCGCCGGCAGTTTTTCGTACATCAAGCGGCAATCCACCACCGGTGTCGCGCCGCCAATCGGGGCTGCCACTTCGCAATAGAACATCTGCTTGCGCGGCCAACGGTCCTGATGGGAGCTCTCGTTGTGGAACAGAATCATCTTGCGTTCCGGGTACGGCGTGGAGCGGTAGGTGTTCTTGCCGCCCTCTTTCTTCGGCAGATCGCCGTACTGGCCGTACAAGCCGGGCTGGATCGCTTCGGCGAAGGCTTCAAAGCCCTGAATGCCGTCGAGCTCAAAACCGCGGAACAGAATACCGGCGTGAGTAGCGAGCTTCGCCTCGATCAGCGGCCGGTTGTTCTTGATCCACTCGATCAGGTCCAGTTGCGGCTCGTTCGGTTCCACCAGCAGCGGGAACGGTTGTGGCGCCGCCATCAACGATTCACGCACCGGCGCCGGGCGTGCCTTGGCCACCGGGGCGGCGCCGCGCTTGAGGAATTTGCCCAGTTTGTCGGCCTTGGGTCCGGGGGCAGACGGCCGGGTGGCCGCTGCTAAATTGTCGACTGGCATGCTGATAGCTCCCAATTGAATGTCCTGATCAGCGACGATCTGTTCCAACAGGGCTATCCAGGCCTTGACCAGGTACTGAATGCGCTCATGTCCGAACAAGCTTGTGGCGAATTGCCAATTACCCAGCAATTGCCCTTCTTCTTCGTCAACGAACAATGCCATGTCGAATTTAGAATGGGTCTCCAGCGACGGCAGCGCTTCGACGTTCAAACCGCCCATGGCCTGGGTGCGGCCCGGCAGGTTGTTCATCACGAACAGCACCTGCACCAGCGGGTTCATGCCTTTGTGACGGGGCACGCCCGACGCATCGACGATCATGTCGAACGGCAGGTCCTGATGCTCCAGCGCTTGCAGCAGCGTGTCCTGGGTCTGCGTCAGGAAGCCGCTGAACGAGGCCTCACTCGCAAACCGCGAACGCAGCGGCAGCACGTTGACGAAGAAGCCGATCAAGCGCTCCAGCTCCGCCCGCTCACGCCCGGCCACGTCGGCACCGACCAACACGTCGGCGCCTTCGCTGACCCGGTGCAGCAATACCTGGAACGACGCCAGCAATGTGCTGTACAGCGTGACACCGGCCCGTGAGGCCAGCGCCCGGACGTCACGGCTCAACTGCGCACCGAGGGCAAACTGCACCGCGTCGCCGGCGTAGGACGGCGTCGCACCGCGCGGGTTGTCCAGCGGCAGACTGAGCTGGCCGTTGTAGCCCGCCAGTTGTTCTTTCCAGAACGTCGCCTGCTGCCCGAGCACGCCCTGTTGTTCCAGCGCCTGTTGCCACAGGGCAAAGTCCGAATACTGCACGGCGAGGGCCGGCAAGGCATGCGGTTCGCCGGCGCTGGCGCGGTCGTAGATTTCCACCAGCTCGTTGATCAACACACCCATCGACCAACCGTCGGAAATGATGTGGTGCATCGAATACAGCAACACGTGCTCGCCCGGGCTCAGGTGCAGGATGCGTCCGCGCAACAGCGGCGCCTGCTCCATGTCGATCGGCGTGTTGGCGTTGTCGAGGACGGCTTGCGCCACCTGTTCTTCCTGATCGCTGCGCGACAGGCCGGACAGATCGATCAGCGGGAAATCCAGCTCGACCTCATCGACGATCACGGCAATCGGATCGCCTTCGTCGTCCTGCACATAGGCCGTGCGCAACACCTCATGGCGACGCACCACCTCGGCAAAACTCGCCAGCAGGCGCTGCACCGACAAGTCACCGCGCAAACGCAACGCCATCGGCATGCCATAGGCGGACGTGCCGCCGGACAACTGCTCGGCAATCCACAAGCGGCGCTGCACCAGCGACAACGGCGCGCTGCTCTTGGCGCCATGAGCCTTGAGCTCGACCTGACGTGAATCGAACGCCGCCAGCTCGGCCCCGACATTGGCCTGCATGACCGCCGCCAGATCCTTGAGCACCGGCGCACCGAACAGATCGCGCAGGCTCAGCGTCAGACCGGTGACCTTGCGCAAGCGCGAGACGGCCTGGGTCGCCAGCAACGAATGACCGCCGGCCTCGAAGAAATGCGCGTTGCGCCCGATCTGCTCGCGCTCCAGCACGTCCTGCCAGACCTGAGCGATCTGTTGCTCCAGTTGGCCTTGTGGTGCGACGAAGTCTTCGCTCGACACCTGGCTGTCCGGCAGTGGCAAGGCCTTGCGATCCAGCTTGCCGCTCGGGCCGATCGGCAATTGCGTCAGCAGCAGGACATGGCTTGGCTGCATGTAGTCCGGCAGGCTGTTTTTCAGCCCGTCGCGCAGTGTTTGAAGCAACGCTGCATCAGCGTTGCTGGCCAGTGATTCGTCGTGTGGCACGACGTAAGCCACCAGTTGCTGACCACCCGCCCCCGGCTGTGCCAGCACCAGCGCCTGACGCACACCGTCCAGACGCAACAGGCAAGTCTCGATCTCGCCCAGTTCAATGCGGAAACCACGCACCTTGACCTGATGATCGAGACGCCCGACGTATTCGATCAAACCGTCAGCATTGACTCGCGCCAGATCGCCGGTGCGATACAGCCGCCCACCCACCGCGCTGAACGGGTCAGGCAGGAAGCGATCAGCCGTCAGGTCAGGACGCTGGAAATAACCCCGCGCCAACAGCTCGCCACCGATCAGCAACTCGCCCACCACACCTTGCGGCACCGGCTGCCCGGCGCTGTCGAGGATATGAATCGTGCGCCCCGCCAGACCGTGACCGATCGGCAATGCCGCCGGCAGCGGCTGTCCGCCCTGCACGTAGTCGACGCAGTCGAGCACGGTGCTGGTGACCGTCGCTTCAGTCGGGCCATAGGCGTTGATCAGTTGCACCTGCTCAAGCCCTGCACGCTGATACGCCGCGATGCCTTGCGGCGGCATGGCTTCACCGCCCACCACCATCTGGCGCAGACGACCGTAGTCGCGCGGGCCGTGGTCGGCGAAGTCCTGCACCACCACGTTCCAGTACGCGGTGGTGAGGTCGGCGATGCTGATGTCCCGGTCGATAATTTGCTGATACAGGGTTTCGCTGTCCCACACCTCGTTGCCGCGCAACACCACCGCAGCACCGCAGACCAGCGCCGGGTAGACCTGCTCGACAAAACTGTCGAAGTTGAACGTTGCAAATTGCAGCACCCGATCACTGGCCGACAGGCCTTTGTAGGCTTCGGAGACACGGGTGTGTCGCGCCACCGTCTCGTGACTGATACCCACGCCTTTCGGGCGCCCGGTCGAACCGGAGGTGAACATCACATACGCCAAGCTCTGCCCGTGCACGACGGGTGACGGATTGCTGTCGAGCAATGGCCATGCATCGCCGTCCACTGTCAGCGTGCGCACGCCAGCCACCGATGGCAGTCGCTGCAGCAGGTGTTGCTGACTGAGCATCAGGCGCAGGCCGCTGTCTTCGATCATTGCCAGCAGACGGTCGGCCGGGTAGCCAGGGTCCAGCGGCACGTAGGCACCACCCGCCTTGAGCACGGCCAACAGGCTGATGATCATGTCCATCGAACGATCAACCGCAATCCCCACCAGCACATCGCTGCCGACGTTGTGTTGCAACAAGCCGTGGGCCACGCGATTGGCGGCCGCATTGAGTTCGGCGTAAGTCAGTTGTCGGTCTTCGAATATCAGGGCAATGGCGTCCGGGGTTTGTGCCACTTGCTGTTCAAACCACTGATGCACGCAATGTTCGCTGGCAGGCGCGTCGACGGCAGAAAGCATCGGCCCGGCCGCCAGTGCCAGTTCGCCGAGACGGGTCGACGCCGGTGCCTGCACCATCTGCTGCAACAGGTGATCGAGCTGGCTCGCCAGTTGTTCGACCGAACGTCCGTCGAACTGCTCACGGTCGAAACTCAGGTGCAACGACAGCTGGGCGTCGAGGCTGACCGCAAGGGTCAGCGGGTAGTTGGTCTGTTCGTGATTGGCTACTTCGCCAAAGCGCAGATCCTGCGGCGCACCTTGTTGCAGCGCTTCGGACACCGGGTAGTTTTCGAACACCAGAATGTTGTCGAACAGCGCTTCACCGCCCTGCCCGGCCCAGCGCTGAATCTCGAACAGCGGCGTGTGTTCCTGCTCGCGCAGTGCGAGGTTCTGCGCCTGCACCTGTTGCAGCCAGGCACTCAGCGTTTGTTCGGCACGCGGACTGGCGATCACCGGCAAGGTGTTGATGAACAGGCCGATCTGTTGCTCGACGCCGGCCAGTTGCGCCGGACGCCCGGACACGGTCGCACCGAAGCTGACGGTGTCGAGCCCGGTGAAGCGTTGCAACAGCAGCAGCCAGGCACTTTGCACCAGCGTGTTGAGGGTGACTTTGTGGCCACGGGCAAACTCGTTGAGCTGGCGCGTGCGCACCTCGTCCAGCACATGGAAACGCTCGCCATGGCCCTTGACCGGTTGCACTGCGGTAAACGCGCGCGCCAGTCGGGTCGGCTCTTGCAGGTCGGCCAGTTGCGCGTTCCAGAACGCTTCGCTGACGTGCGCGTCCTGTCGCGACAGCCACTGAATGTAATCGCGATAACGACCCGCGCCGCCGGCCGGTGCCTGGCCGCTGTAGCGTTGCAGCACTTCACCGAGCAACTGCGAATTGCTCCAGCCATCCATCAGGATGTGATGGCTGGTGTAGATCAGGCGGCAGGCATCGGCAGCGGTACGCACCACCACCAGACGCAACAATGGCGCGGCGCCCAGCTCGAAACCTTGCTGCTGTTCGGCCAGCGCCAGGGCGGCGATGGCTTGCGGCAGGTCGTCACGGTCACGCCAGTCCAGCACGCTGAACGGCACCGTCAGGTGCTTGTGGATGACTTGCACCGGACGCTGGAATTCACCGTCCCAGACAAAGCTGCTGCGCAGCACATCGTGGGCATCCAGCGCGTCTTGCCACGCCGCACGGAAGCGTTCGATGTCCAGGCCTTGAACGTCGACGCACATCTGATTGATGTAATCGCCGGCCTGTTGCTCGTACAGGGTGTGGAACAACATGCCCTGCTGCATCGGCGACAGTGGATAGATGTCTTCGATCTGTTGCGGTGCCAGTGCCAGCGAATCGAGCTGCACCTGAGTCAGGTGCGCCAGCGGGAAGTCCGACGGCGTCACGCCGCGGCTGTCGGTCTGGCAGCAATGCTCCAGCAATGCCTTCAATTCCTGCGCGTAGGCATCGGCCAGCGCCTGAATGGTCGCAGGGTCGAACATCTGCGAACTGAACGTCCAGCCGACACTCAACTCACCGCCATACACCTGACCGTTGAGCGTCAGCCAGTTACCCAGCGCCGCCAACGGGCTCTGTTCGGCGCCGGCCGGTTCGTTGGCCGGGCTGAACAGCGCGCCGCCATCGTCAGCGAAACCGGCATCGAACTGACCCAGGTAGTTGAAGGTGATGCGCGGCATCGACAACGCTTGCAGGGTCTGACGCGCCGCGTCGTCGCCCAGATAACGCAGTGCACCGAAACCGAGGCCTTTGGCCGGAATCGCGCGCAGTTGCTCCTTGATTGCCTTGATCGAACCGGCGAGATCACCAGTCGGGGTCAACCGGACCGGGAACAGGCTGGTGAACCAGCCCACGGTGCGGCTCAGATCCAGTTCATCGAACAGGTCTTCACGGCCGTGGCCTTCGAGCTGAATCAGGGTCGATTCGCTGGCGGTCCAGCGGGAAATGACCCGCGCCAGCGCGGTCAGCAACAGGTCGTTGACCTGTGTGCGATACGCCGCCGGTGCCTGTTGCAGCAGTTGGCGGGTCTGCTCTTTGTCGAGGCGGGTTTCGACGCTCGCGGCGTAGCGGTTTTGCAGCGCGCCATCCGCGTGATCCAGCGGCAGTTCAACCTTCGCACCTTGCAACTGCGCCTGCCAGAAACCCAACTCCGTTTGCAGTGCCGGGCTGGCGGCGTAGGTTTGCAGACGTTGCGCCCAGGTTTTCGCAGCGCTGGTCTTGGCCGGCAGTTTGAGTGCCTGACCGGCCTGCAACTGCTGATACGCCTGTTGCAGGTCTTCCAGCAGAATCCGCCACGACACCCCGTCGACCGCCAGGTGATGGATCACCAACAACAAGCGCTGGCTGCCATCGGCGAGGGTCGCCAACAGTGCCCGCAACAACGGGCCGTTTGCCAGGTCGAGGCTGCGTTGCGCCTGTTCGCCCAGTTGTTCCAGCGCGGCATCATCCGCCACCGCGTGTTGCCAGAGCAGCGGTTCGGCGCCCGGTGCACGGTGAGTTGCAGACCACTGACCGTCACGCTGACTGAACGCCAATCGCAAGGCGTCGTGCTGCACCAGCAGCGCCTGCAACGCTTGTTCGACGTGGGCGGCCTCCAGCGTTTCGCGCGGTTTGAGCAACACCGACTGGTTCCAGTGATGCGGCTCAGCCATGGCGCTGTCGAAGAACAATTGCTGGAACGGCAGCAACGGACTGTCGCCCGTCACCGGGCCCTGATCAATGCTCGGACCGGCCACACCGACCTTGGCCACGGCCGCCAGACTCTGCACGTTCTGGTGCAGGAACAGATCCTTGGGACTGAAATGAATCCCGGCCTGACGCGCGCGGCTGACCACCTGAATCGAGATGATCGAATCCCCGCCCAGCTCGAAGAAGTTGTCGTGAATGCCCACCTGCTCCAGGCCCAGCACGTTCTGCCAGATCGCCACCAGCGCTTGCTCGATCTCGCTGGTCGGCGCGCTGTAGGCTTTCTGGCTGACGCTCAGATCGGCCTTCGGCAGAGCTTTGCGCTCGAGTTTGCCGTTGGGGCTGACCGGCATCTTCGCCAGCAACAGCCAGTGTTGCGGGATCATGTATTCCGGCAGGTTCTGGCTCAGGTGTTCCTTGAGACGGCGCTGGAAGGCCTGACGACGATCATCGTCCGCCTCAAGCAGCGACTCATCGTTCGGCACCACATAACCCACCAGCAACGAACCGTCCTGAGCGATGACCACTGTCTCGCGCACGTCATCGTGTTCGGCCAGACGCGCCTCGATTTCGCCCAGTTCGATACGCAGGCCACGGATCTTCACCTGATGGTCCATGCGCCCGGCGTACTCGATCACACCGTCGGCGCGATAGCGTGCCAGGTCACCGGTGCGGTACAGACGCTGACCGTCACCGAACGGACTGGTGACAAAGCGCTCGGCCGTCAGCGACGGACGACGGTGGTAACCACGGGCCAGGCCTTCGCCGCCCAGGTACAACTCGCCGATCACACCCACCGGCAACGGCGCCAGGCTGTTGTCGAGGATGTAGGTGCTCAGATTCGCGATTGGCTGACCGATTGGCACGCTGTCGCGGCCTTCGTCGCGGCAGGTCCAGTGAGTGACGTCGATGGCCGCTTCGGTCGGGCCGTAGAGGTTGAACAACCCGGCGTTCGGCAGTTTGGCGAACACCTGCTGCTGCGCATCGACTTGCAGGGCTTCGCCGCTGCACACGATCCGCGTCAGGCTGGTGCATTCGACCACCGCTGGGTCTTGCAGGAACGCCTGCAACATCGACGGTACGAAGTGCAGCGTGGTGATGCGCTGTTCGGTGATCACCTGAATCAACTGCGCCGGATCACGGTGTGCGCCCGGATCCGCGACCACCAACGATGAACCGGTCATCAACGGCCAGAAGAATTCCCACACCGACACGTCGAAACTGAACGGGGTCTTTTGCAGCACGCTGTCATCGGCTGTCAGTTGGTAAGCCTGCTGCATCCAGCACAAGCGGTTGACCAGCGCCGAGTGACGGTTGCCCGCGCCTTTCGGTTTGCCGGTGGAACCCGAGGTGTAGATCACGTAAGCGAGGTTTTCCGGATCGATGTTCAGCTCCGGGTTGGCCTCGCTGCGACCTTCCAGCCAGTCACCTTCCTGATCCAGCACCAGACTGCGCAGCCCCGCCGGAACCGGCAGTTGCGCCAGCAGATGACTTTGAGTCAGCAACAGCGCAATCCCGCTGTCCTCGAACATGTAGGCCAGACGATCCTGCGGATATTCAGGATCCAGCGGCAGATACGCACCGCCCGCCTTGAGAATCGCCAGCAGGCCGACAACCATTTCCAGAGAACGCTCAACCGAAATACCGACCAGCACTTCCGGGCCGACACCGTGTTCGATCAGCACATCTGCCAACTGGTTGGCGCGAGCGTTGAGCTGAGCGTAGGTCAGGCGTTGCTCACCAAACACCAGCGCCAAGGCGTTCGGGGTGGCGCGCACCTGATCCTCGATCAGCGAATGCACGCTGCGCGACAGCGGGTATTCCGTGGCGGTGGCGTTCCAGCCTTCGACAATCACGTCGCGTTCTGCGCCGTCGAGCAGCACCAGTTCGGCCAGCGGGCGTGCCGGGTCGGCCACGACGGCTTTGAGCAGGTTCAGCCAATGCCCGGCGAGGCGCTGGATGCTGCTCGCCTCGAACAGATCGGTGGCATAGGTAAAGGACGCATCCAGGCCTTCCGGGCTGTCGCCGGTGTCCAGCGCCAGATCGAACTGCGCGGTCCGGTGTTCCCAGCTCAGGCTTTGCAGGTTCAGCCCCGGCAATTGCGCGACGAGATCGGACTCGGCTTCTGTGCGGTGGTTGAACATCGCCTGGAACAACGGGCTGTGGCTCAGATTGCGTTCAGGCTGCAAGGCATCGACCAGTTGCTCGAACGGCAGGTCCTGATGCATTTGCGCGGCAATCGCGGTGTGCTTCACCTGCTGCAGCAACCGGGCGAAATCCAGTGCCGGATCGAACTCGGCCCGCAGCACCTGGGTGTTGACGAAGAAGCCGATCAGTCGCTCGATTTCCAGACGATTGCGGTTGGCAATCGGCACCCCGACGCGGATATCCGACTGACCGCTGTAACGGTGCAACAGGGTCTGGAACGAAGCCAGCAGCAACATGAACACGGTCACGCCTTCACGCCGCGCCAGCGCCTTGAGTGCATCTCCCAGTGACGGTTCGATGGTCACGTTCAGGCGCGCACCGCGAAAGCTCTGCACGGCGGGACGCGGATGGTCGGCCGGCATTTCCAGCAGCGGTTGTTCGCTGCCCAGTTGAGTCTTCCAGTACGTCAACTGACGCTCGCGCTCGCCGTTGTCCATCCACTCGCGCTGCCACACCGCGTAATCGGCGTACTGCACCGCCAGCGCCGGCAACTCGGCCGCGCGGCCCTGACTGAACGCCGCGTAGCAGGCGATCAGGTCTTCGATCATCACCTGCATCGACCAGCCATCGGAGACGATGTGGTGCAGGGTCAGGACCAGCACATGGTCGGTGTCGCTGATGCGCAGCAAGGCCACCCGCAGCAACTCGCCCGCCAACAGGTCGAACGCCTGCTGGGTCTGTTGTTCGACGAAGGCTTTGATCTGCTCATCCGTGGCGTTGGCCAGCGTCTGCTCGTGCAACGCGACCTGCCCGCTCGGCCGGATCACTTGCTGCACGCGCCCGTCGGTATCGACAAACGCCGTGCGCAGGCTTTCGTGGCGCTGGATCAGCGCCTGGAAGCTTTGCTCCAGTGCCGCACGATCGAGTTCGCCGCGCAGGCGCAGCGCGGTGGGAATGTTGTAGGCGGCGCTTTGCGGGTCCATCTGCCACAGGAACCATTGACGTTCCTGTGCGTAGGACAGCGCCAGCGGTTGCTCGCGGCCGACCTGTGGAATCGGGGTTTGCGTGGCCTGTTGATCGGCATCGAGGACACGGACAAACGCTTCCAGGCTGCTGTGTTCGAACAGCGTGCGCAGCGGCACCTGAATATCCAGCGTGCGGCGGATGCGCGACACCACTTGGGTCACCAGCAGCGAATGCCCGCCCAGTTCGAAGAAGTTGTCGGTCAGGCCGACGCGCTCGAGCTTGAGCACGTCCTGCCAGATCGCCGCGACGTGTTTTTGCAGTTCGCTCTGCGGCGCGACAAAGGTGTTTTGCAGGGTGCTGGCATCAAACTTCGGCAACGCCTTGCGTTCGAGTTTGCCGTTGGGGCTGACCGGCATTTTCTCCAGCCAGACCCAGTGTTGCGGCACCATGAACTCCGGCAGACTCTGCCCCAGATGCGCCTTGAGCTCGAGGTTTTTCGCGTTGCGCGTGGCGTCATCCGCATTCAACAGCGCTTCATCGTCGGGCACCACGTAGGCCACCAGCAACGAACCGTCCTGGGCGATGACCACGGTTTCCCGTACATCATCGTGCTCAGCCAGTCGCGCTTCGATTTCGCCCAGTTCGATACGCAGGCCACGGATCTTCACCTGGTGGTCCATACGCCCGGCGTACTCGATCACGCCGTCGGCGCGATAGCGCGCCAGGTCACCGGTGCGGTACAGACGCTGGCCGTCACCGAACGGACTGGTGACGAAACGCTCAGCGGTCAACGCCGGACGACGATGGTATCCACGGGCCAGGCCTTCACCGCCCAGGTACAGTTCGCCGATCACACCCACCGGCAACGGCGCCAGGCTGTTGTCGAGGATGTAGGTGCTCAGATTCGCAATCGGCTGACCGATCGGCACGCTGTCGCGGCCTTCGTCGCGGCAAGTCCAATGGGTCACGTCGATGGCCGCTTCGGTCGGGCCGTAGAGGTTGAACAGTCCGGCGTTCGGCAACTTGGCGAACACCTGCTGTTGCGCATCGACCTGCAACGCTTCACCGCTGCACACAATTCGGGTCAGGCTGGTGCATTCCGCCACCGCTGGATCCTGCAGGAACGCCTGCAACATCGACGGCACGAAGTGCAGCGTGGTGATGCGTTGCTCGGTGATCACCTGAATCAGTTGCGCCGGATCACGGTGCGCGCCCGGAGCCGCCACCACCAACGAAGAACCGGTCATCAACGGCCAGAAGAACTCCCACACCGAAACGTCGAAACTGAACGGGGTCTTTTGCAGAACGCTGTCTTCAGCCGTCAGCTGATAGGCCTGCTGCATCCAGCACAAGCGGTTGACCAGCGCCGAGTGGCGGTTGCCCGCACCTTTCGGTTTACCGGTCGAGCCCGAGGTGTAGATCACGTAGGCGAGGTTTTCCGGATCGATGTTCAGCTCCGGGTTGGCCTCGCTGCGACCTTCCAGCCAATCACCTTCCTGATCCAGCACCAGACTGCGCAGCCCCGCCGGAACCGGCAGTTGCGCCAGCAAGTGGCTTTGGGTCAGCAACAAGGCAATCCCGCTGTCCTCGAACATGTAGGCCAGACGATCCTGCGGGTACTCCGGATCCAGCGGCAGATACGCACCGCCGGCCTTGAGAATCGCCAGCAGGCCGACGACCATTTCCAGCGAGCGCTCGACCGAGATGCCGACCAATACTTCCGGGCCGACACCGTGTTCGATCAACACCGCTGCCAATTGATTGGCGCGGGCATTGAGCTGGGCGTAAGTCAGACGCTGTTCACCAAACACCAGCGCCAAGGCGTCCGGAGTGGCGCGTACCTGATCTTCGATCAACGAATGCACGCTGCGTGACAGCGGGTATTCCGTGGCAGTGGCGTTCCAGCCTTCGACAATCACGTCGCGTTCTGCGCTATCGAGCAGCACCAGTTCGGCCAGCGAGCAACTCGCGTCGGCCACAACCGCTGCCAGCAGGTTTTGCCAATGCCCGGCCATGCGTTCGATGGTGGCGGTGCTGAACAGATCGGTGGCGAAAGTCAGCTGTGCGCCAAGACCTTGCGGGGTCTCGAAGGTGTCCAGGCTCAGGTCGAACTGAGCGGTCTGGCTGGCCATGCTCAGCGGATCGATTTGCAGCCCCGGCAAACGCGCGCCTTGCTGCGACTCTCCGGTCGCGAGGTTCTGGTGGTTGAACATCACCTGGAACAGCGGACTGTGGCTCAGGCTGCGTTCCGGTTGCAGAGCTTCCACCAACTGTTCGAACGGCAGTTCCTGATGCGCCTGGGCGCCCATCGCCGATTGCTTGACCTGTTGCAACAGGCTGCGAAAACTCGCCTGCGGGTCAATGCGGGCCTTGAGCACCTGGGTGTTGACGAAGAAGCCGATCAGGCGCTCGGTCTCGACCCGGTTGCGGTTGGCGTTGGGTACGCCGACGCTGATTTCGTTCTGGCCGCTGTAGCGGTGCAACAAGGCCTGGAACGAGGCCAGCAAGACCATGAACACGGTCATGCCTTCGCGCTGAGCGAGGGTTTTCAGACCGGCAGCCAATTGATTGTCGAGGGTTAAGTCAAGCCGCTGGCCACGGAAACTCTGCACCGACGGCCGAGGAAAATCGGTCGGCAGTTGCAGCACCGAATGGTCGGTGCCCAGTTGTTCCTGCCAGTAAGCCAGTTGCCGCGCGCGCTCGCCTGCCTCCATCCAGTGCCGCTGCCAGATGGCGTAGTCGGCGTACTGGATCGGCAATTCGGCGAGGCTGACGTCGCGCCCCTGTGCATAACCGGAATACAACTGCACCAGCTCTTCGACCATGACCCGCATCGACCAGCCATCGGCCGCAATGTGGTGCACGGTGACGGCCAGCACATGGTCGTCATCCGCCAGACGCAGCAGGCTGGCGCGCATCAGCGGGCCGGTCTGCAGATCGAACGGAAGGTGCAACTGTTCGTTGATGTAGGCCTGAATCTGCTGCTCGCGCTGAGCCGGATCCGCCGCGCTATCCAGCGCATCCACCGCGATGGTCAGCGGCAGCTGCGCGTGAATCACCTGCACCGCGCCCTCGTCGTCCTGACCGAAGGTGGTGCGCAGGCTGTCGTGACGGGCGATCACGGCGTTGAACGCACGCTCCAGCGCCGGCACGTCGAGGACGCCGCGCAACTGCAGCGCCGTCGGGATGTTGTAGGCCGCACTGTGCGGGTCCATCTGCCAGACAAACCATTGCCGGTCCTGAGCGAACGACAACGGGATCGCGGTGAACTCCTCGCGGGTCTGCGGAATCGGCAGGTTCGCGGGAGAAACCCCTTCCTGGAGCATCTTTTCAAGATAGAGCGTGCGCTTTTCCAGGGGCAGACAAATAAACCGCCTGGCAATCTTCAGTGCGACATTCCTATCCATCAAGCCTCCTCCATTTCATCAAGCAGGGATTCCAGCTTGCTCAGTTTCAACATATCGACTTGCTCATCGGCGGCGTCCAGCTGGCTGACGAAATCGCCAAGCACGGGGTGCTGGAAAATCAATTGCGGTGTCAGCTTCAGGCCCAGTTCCAGTTGCAGGCGCGAAACCACGGTGACGGCCAGCAAGGAGTGGCCGCCCAGTTCGAAGAAGTTGTCGTTGAGGCCGATGCGCTCCAGTTGCAGCACGTCCTGCCAGATGGCCGCCACTTGTTGTTGCAGTTCAGTGGACGGCGCGACAAAGGCCTGCTGCGCCTGGCTGGCATCGAACTTGGGCAGTGCCTTGCGTTCGAGTTTGCCGTTCGGACTGACCGGCATTTTCGCCAGCAGCACCCAGTGCAGCGGAACCATATAGTCAGGAACGTTCCGGGCGAGGTGTTCTTTAAGGCGCTGGAACAGTTCGCTGCGGCTGGCCTCGTCGGCTTCCACCAGACGGGCGTCGTTTGGCACCACATAACCCACCAGCAACGAGCCGTCCTGAGCGATGACCACGGTCTCGCGTACGTCATCGTGTTCGGCCAGACGCGCTTCGATTTCGCCCAGTTCGATGCGCAGACCACGGATCTTCACCTGATGGTCCATACGCCCGGCGTACTCGATCACACCGTCGGCGCGATAGCGCGCCAGGTCACCGGTGCGGTACAGGCGCTGGCCGTCACCGAACGGACTGGTGACAAAACGCTCGGCGGTCAGCGCCGGACGGCGGTGGTAACCACGAGCCAGGCCTTCGCCGCCCAGGTACAACTCGCCGATCACACCGACCGGCAACGGCGCCAGGCTGTTGTCGAGGATGTAGGTGCTGAGGTTGGCAATCGGCTGACCGATCGGCACGCTGTCGCGACCTTCGTCGCGGCACGTCCAATGGGTCACGTCGATGGCCGCTTCGGTCGGGCCGTAGAGGTTGAACAACCCGGCGTTCGGCAGTTTGGCGAACACTTGCTGTTGCGCATCGACCTGCAACGCTTCGCCGCTGCACACGATCCGCGTCAGGCTGGTGCATTCGACCACCGCTGGGTCTTGCAGGAACGCCTGCAACATCGACGGTACGAAGTGCAGCGTGGTGATGCGCTGTTCGGTGATGACCTGAATCAGTTGCGCCGGATCACGGTGCGCGCCCGGAGCCGCCACCACCAAGGAGGAGCCGGTCATCAACGGCCAGAAGAATTCCCACACCGAGACGTCGAAACTGAACGGGGTCTTTTGCAGCACGCTTTCGTCAGCGGTCAGCTGATAGGCCTGTTGCATCCAGCACAAGCGGTTGACCAGCGCCGAATGACGGTTGCCCGCGCCTTTCGGTTTGCCGGTCGAGCCGGAGGTGTAGATCACGTACGCGAGGTTTTCCGAATCGATGTTCAGCTCCGGGTTGACCTCGCTGCGGCCTTCCAGCCAGTCACCTTCCTGATCCAGCACCAGACTGCGAAGCCCCGCCGGAACCGGCAGTTGCGCCAGCAGATGACTTTGCGTCAGCAACAGCGCAATCCCGCTGTCCTCGAACATGTAGGCCAGACGATCCTGCGGATATTCAGGATCCAGCGGCAGATACGCACCGCCCGCCTTGAGAATCGCCAGCAGGCCGACAACCATTTCCAGAGAACGCTCAACCGAAATACCGACCAGCACTTCCGGGCCGACACCGTGTTCGATCAGCACATCTGCCAACTGGTTGGCGCGAGCGTTGAGCTGAGCGTAGGTCAGGCGTTGCTCACCAAACACCAGCGCCAAGGCGTTCGGGGTGGCGCGCACCTGATCCTCGATCAGCGAATGCACGCTGCGCGACAGCGGGTATTCGGTGGCCGTCGCGTTCCATTGTTCGACCTGCTGCTGTTGCTCCTCGCAGGAGAGCAATTCCAGTTGGCCCAACGCCAAAGCGCCGCCCTGCATCATCTGCGTCAGCAGGTTGTGCAAGTGTTCGCCCAGTCGCGCAATGTCGACTTCGGCAAAATGCGCACGGCCGTAGCTGAAGTGCAGCGACAGGGTGTCGCCCATGCTCACGGCGAGGGTCAACGGGTAGTTGGTCTGCTCGTGGTTGGTGACGTCGGTGAAGCGCAATCCGGCCGGCGCACCCTGTTGCATGGCCTCGGACACCGGGTAGTTCTCGAACACCAGAATGCTGTCGAACAGGGCATCGCCGCCCTTGCCGGCCCAGCGCTGGATCTCGAACAGCGGCGTGTGTTCGTGCTCGCGCAGGCTCAGGTTTTGCGTCTGCACGGTGTGCAGCCACTGGCCGACACTCTGCTCGGCGCGCGGGGTGCCAATCACCGGCAAGGTGTTGATGAACAGCCCGATCTGCTGCTCGATGCCTTTGAGATCCGCCGGACGCCCGGCCACCGTCGCACCGAACGCGACCGTGTCCTGACCGCTGTAGCGTTGCAGCAACAGCAGCCACGCCGCTTGCACCAGCGTGTTGAGGGTGACTTTCTGCTCGCGGGCGAACTCGGCCAGTTGCCGGGTGGCAGCGGCATTCATGACGCGCTGATGATCGGCATACCCTGCGACGTCCATCAGGTCATCACGACGGGCGATGGCTTGAGTCAGGCGGGTCGGCTCTTGCAGGTCGGCCAACTGGGTTTTCCAGAAGGACTCGCTGACGCTGCCGTCCTGACGTTGCAGCCAGGCGATGTAGTCGCGATAACGCCCCACCGATTGCGCCAGCGGCTGACCGCTGTAGCGGTGCAGCACTTCGCCCATCAACTGCGAGTTGCCCCAGCCATCCATCAGGATGTGATGGTTGGTGTAGATCAGGTGATAGGTGTCATCGTCGATGCGCACCAGACACAGGCGCAGCAACGGCGCGGCAGTCAGCTCGAAGCCCTGTTTGCGTTCCTGCGCGGCCAGTGCGTCGAGGTCGGCCTGATAGTCACGGCGACCACGCCAGTCCTGCACGCTGAACGGCAGTTCGACCTGCTTGTGCACCACTTGCACCGGGCGCTCGCCCTGCCACAGGAAACCGCTGCGAAGCACGTCATGCGCCTGCAACGCTGCCTGCCAGGCAGCACGGAAGCGCTCGACATCCAGGCCCTGCACATCGGCGCGGGTCTGGTTGATGTAGTCGCCCGCCTCTTCCTCGTACAGCGTGTGGAACAGCATGCCTTGCTGCATCGGCGACAGCGGGTAGATGTCTTCGATCAACGACGCCGGCAGCGGCAACCCATCGAGTTGTGTCTGGCTCAGCGGTGCCAGCGGGAAGTCCGACGGTGTCACACCGTGCACGCCGTCGCGGCAGCAATGTTCGATCAGTGCCGCCAGTTCCTGCGCGTAATCGTCGGCCAGGGCTTGAACGGTGCCGCGCTCGAACATGCGCTCACTGAAGGTCCAGCCGAGGCTGAATTCGCCGCCGTAAATGCCGCCGTTGAGGGTCAACGGACTGCTGAGCAAGGCGTCCAGGCTCTGCTCCGCACCGCGTGCTTCACTGGACGGCGTAAACAGGGCTGCCTGCCCAGCATCGAAGCTGCTGTCGAACTGCCCGAGGTAGTTGAAGGTGATCGCCGGTTGCGGCAAGGCACGCAGGGTTTCGCGTACCGCGTCGCTGCCCAGATAACGCAACACACCGAAGCCGATGCCTTTGTTCGGGATGGCGCGCAGTTGTTCCTTGACCGCTTTGAGCGAAGCGCCGAGTTCTGCGCTGGCAGTCAGCTTGACCGGGAACAGGCTGGTGAACCAGCCGACACTGCGGCTCAGGTCGATGTCGGCGAACAGGTCTTCGCGGCCATGGCCTTCGAGCTGAATCAGCGTCGAATCCTCACCGGTCCAACGGCTGATCACCCGTGTCAGTGCGGTCAGCAACAGGTCGTTGACCTGGGTGCGATAGGCCGCTGGTGCGTCTTGCAGCAGTTTCCGGATCAGGTCCGCACCGAGTCGGGTCTGCACCGTGTGTTCATGACGACTCTGCAAGCTGCCGTCGGCGTGATCCACCGGCAACTGGCTGGATACGTTTTGCAGTTGCTCGAGCCAATAAGGTTGCTCGGCCAGCAGCGCTTCGCTGCTCGCATAGGCATGCAGGCGCTCGGCCCAGGTTTTGAACGCGCTGGTCCGGGCCGGCAGTTTCACCGGCTGAGCGCTACTGATTTGCTGGTAAAGCCCTTGCAGGTCTTCCAGCAGAACACGCCACGAAACGCCGTCGACCACCAGGTGATGGATCACCAGTAACAGCCGCTGAGTACCGTCCGCCAGGGTCGCCAGTACGGCGCGCAACAACGGCCCGCCGAGGGCGAGGCTGCGCTGCGCTTCAAGGCCCAGCGCTTCGAGCTCGGCGGCGTCTGCCACTTGGGTTTGCCACAGCAGATCATCAGGCTGCTCGCCGACTGCCAGGTGTTGCGCGATCCATTGACCGTCGACAGACGCAAACGACAAGCGCAATGCATCGTGATGCTCGATCAACGCGTCGAGGGCGGCCTTCAGATGCCCGGCGTCCAGGGTCTGCGAGGTGTTGAGCAGCACCGACTGGTTCCAGTGATGCGGCTCGGCGACGCCTTCTTCGAAGAACTGCAACTGCGCCGGCAGCAACAGCGACGCACCGGTGACCGGCGACTGGTCGATGACAAAACCGCCCTCGCCGACCCGCGCGACACTGGCCAGACCTTGAATGGTCTGGTGCTGGAACAGGTCTTTCGGACTGAAATGAATACCCGCCTGACGGGCGCGGCTGACCACTTGAATCGAGACGATCGAATCACCGCCCAGTTCGAAGAAGTTGTCGGTCACACCGATTTGCGCCAGGCCCAGCACCGCTTGCCAGATGTCCACCAGCGTTTGCTCGGCGGCATTGGTGGCCGCCAGGTAATCCTGCTGCGCTTGCGCCGCATCGGGTTTCGGCAAGGCGTGGCGATCAAGTTTGCCGTTGGGCGACAGCGGCATTTTCGCCAGGAACAACAGGTGCGTCGGCACCATGTAGTCCGGCAAGGTTTGCTGAAGCTGCTCGCGCAATGCACGGCGCAGTTCGCTTTGCAGATCGCTGTCAGCCATGACCGACTCGGCATCGGTCGGCACCACGTAGGCCACCAGTTGCTGACCACTTGGTCCGGCCACCGCCATCACCAGCGTTTCGCGGACGGTCTGGGCATCCAGCAGACGCGCTTCGATTTCACCCAGTTCGATACGGAAACCGCGAATCTTCACCTGATGGTCGACACGCCCGATGTACTCGATCACCCCGTCGGCACGGAACCGCGCCAGGTCACCGGTGCGATACAGACGTGCCCCCGGCTGCACCGAGAACGGATCCGGCATGAAGCGCTCGGCGCTCAGGTCCGGACGGTTGAAATAACCGCGAGCGAGCAATTCGCCGCCGATCATCAGCTCGCCCACCGCGCCCACCGGCACCGGTTGCCCGGCGATGTCCAGCAGGTAGATGGAACGGCCCGGCAACGCCGAACCGATCGGCAAGGTCGATGGCGTCGGCTCGGCACCGGTCACATAGTCGCCGCAATCCAGCGATGTGGCGGTCACGGTGGCTTCGGTCGGGCCGTAGGTGTTGAGCAAACGAACGTGGGCCAGACCGGCCTTGTTCCAGGCCGCCATGCCTTCGGGCGGCATCGCTTCACCGCCGGCATGCACCTGACGCAACACGCCGTAGTCACGCGGGCCGACTTCGGCGAAGTCCTTGGCCAGCATGCCCCAGTAGGCGGTGGTCAGATCGATCACGCTGATGCGCTTGTCGAGCATCTCGGTGTAAAGGGTTTCGCTGTCCCAGATCTCGGTGCCGCGCAGCACCACCGAAGCACCGGTGATCAGCGCCGGGTACAGCTGCTCGACGAAACCGTCGAAGTTGAACGTCGAGAATTGCAGCACGCAGTCCTGCGCGGTCAACGCCATCAGGTCCACGGTCACGTAGGCGTGCTTGGTCAGCGACGCCTGATTGATCCCTACGCCTTTCGGACGTCCAGTTGAGCCCGAGGTGAACATCACGTACGCGAGGTTATCGGCCAGGGTCAGGTTCGGCAGATCAGCGCTTTCGAGCTGCTCTGGTTGACGATCAACACACAGCACCTCGACGCCTGCGACCTGCGGCAGACGCTCCAGCAAATGGCTCTGGCTCAGCAACAGCAGCAGGCCACTGTCTTCGATCATGCAGGTCAGGCGATCACTCGGGTATTGCGGGTCCAGCGGCACGTACGCGCCGCCAGCCTTGAGCACCGCCAGCAGGCTGATGATCATCTCCAGCGAACGCTCGACAGCGATCCCCACCAACACGTCTGGGCCAACGCCGCGCTGACGCAAGGTGTGCGCCAGGCGGTTGGCCTGCTGATTGAGTTCGGCGTACGTCAGACGCTGGTCGGCAAAGTACAGCGCGACCTGATCCGGCGCGCGTTGCACCTGCTGTTCGAACAATTGATGCACGTGCAGCGCAGTTGGGTAGTGCCCTGCGCAATAGCCCCAATCATTGAGCGCCAGCTCCCGTGCAGCCGCGTCGAGCAGTTGCAGGTCGCCCAGGCAACGTTGATCGGAACCGCCGGCCATCTGCATCAGCACGTGGTTCAACTGAGCGCCCAGTTGCTCGACGGTGGCGTCGGCAAAGTGTTCGCGGTCAAAGCTGTAATGCACTTCCAGCGTGCCTTCCAGGCTCACGCCCAGGGTCAGCGGGTAGTTGGTCTGTTCGTGGTTGGCCACCGGACCGAAGCGCAGGCCTTGCGGTGCGCCCTGCTCCAGCGCCTGGGCAATCGGGTAGTTTTCGAACACCAGAATGTTGTCGAACAGCGCTTCGCCGCCCTGCCCGGCCCAGCGCTGGATATCGAACAGCGCGGTGTGTTCGAACTCGCGCAGCGCGAGGTTTTGCGCCTGCACCGCTTGCAGCCAACTGCCGAGCGATTGCTCGGGCCGTGGGCTGGCGATCACCGGCAAGGTGTTGATGAACAGACCGATCTGTTGCTCGATCCCCGGCAAGTCCGCCGGACGCCCCGCCACGGTGGCGCCGAACGCGACGCTGGCCTTGCCGGTGTAGCGTTGCAGCACCAGCAGCCATGCCGCCTGGACGAGGGTGTTGACGGTGACTTTGGAACCTCGGGCGAACTCACCCAGGCGAGCGGTCTGCTCGCTGTCGAGCACGCGATAATGGTCGCCGTAGCCTTGCACCGCCGGTGCATCTTTCGGCCGGGCAATGGTGTGAGCCAGGCGCGTCGGCTCGTCCAGCGTGCGCAACGCCGGCAACCAGAACGCCTCGCTCGCTGCCGCGTCCTGACGCTGCAACCAGCCGATGTAATCGCCGTAGCGACCCGCGTGTGCGGCACTGAACTTGCCGCTGTAGCGTTGCAGCACTTCGCCGAGCAACTGCGAGTTGCTCCAGCCATCCATCAGGATGTGGTGGTTGGTGTAGATCAAGTGATGACGCTGGTCATCAATACGTACGATCACCAGACGCAGCAGGGTCGACGCATTCAGGTCCAGGCTTTGACGCTCGGCGTCGGCCAGGGTCTGCAACGCGTCTTCCCGATGCGGCTGCGCGCGCCAGTCGTGCAGGCTGTAAGGCATTTGCGCGTGCTTGCTGACCACTTGCACCGGCGCATCCAGCTGGCCCTGCCAGACGAACCGCGTACGCAGAATGTCGTGCGCATCGACGGCGGCCTGCCAGGCCTGATGGAAACGCTCGGGGTCGAGGCCTTCGACGTCCAGGCGCATCTGGTTGATGTAGTTGCCGGTGGATTCTTCATACACCGCGTGGAACAGCATGCCCTGCTGCATCGGCGACAGCGGATAAACGTCTTCGATCAGCTGTGGCGCCAGCGGCAAGCCGTCCAGTTGAGCCTGGTTCAAACGTGCCAGCGGGAAGTCCGACGGCGTGACACCGTGATGATCGGCCTGGCAGCAATGCGCGATCAACGCTTGCAGCTCCTGGGCGTAATCATCGGCCAGACGCTGAATCGTTGCCTCATCGAACATCTCATGGCTGAACGTCCAGCCCAGGTTCAGTTCGCCGCCATACACCTGGCCGTTGAGCGCCAACTGGTTGGCCAGCGGCGCATTGGCATTCAGTTCGTCGCCCGCCGCTTCGCTGGATGGCACGAACAGCGCGCCATCGGCGGCGTCGAAGCTGCCGTCGAACTGGCCCAGGTAGTTGAAGGTCAGGCGCGGAACCGGCAGTTGTACGAGTGCGGCGCGATCAGCGTCCTCACCCAGATACGCCAGCGCACCGAAACCGATGCCCTTGTTGGGGATCGCGCGCAGTTGTTCCTTGATCTGTTTCAGCGACGCGCCCAGTTCTGCAACCGGCGTCAGTTTGGCCGGGTACACGGTGGTGAACCAGCCCACGGTGCGGGTCAGGTCGATGCTGTCGAACAGCTCTTCACGGCCATGGCCTTCGAGTTGAATCAATGCACTGTCGGCGCCGGTCCAGCGCACCATCACGCGGGCCAGTGCGGTCAGCAGCAAGTCATTGACATGGGTGCGATAGGCCGCCGGAGCGTCCTGCAGCAACTGACGGGTCAGGGCCTTGTCCAGACGGGTACGCACGGTCAACGCATGACGGTTTTGCAGACCACCGTCGGCGTTGTCCAGCGGCAGCGCGACATCGGCGCCTTGAAGCTGGTCCTGCCAGTACGCCAGCTCGGAACGCAGCTCGCTGCTGCGGGCGTAGGTTTGCAAGTGCTCGGCCCAGGCCTTGGCGGCGCTGGTTTTCGCCGGCAATTGCAGGGGTTCGCCCGCTGCGATCTGCCGGTAAGCGCTTTGCAGATCATCGAACAGAATCCGCCACGACACGCCGTCCACCACCAGGTGATGGATCGCCAGCAGCAACCGCTGACTGCCGTCGTCGAGGTTTGCCAGCACCGCACGCAGCAGCGGCCCGGCTTGCAGATCGAGGCTGCGTTGCGCCTCGTTGGCCACCGCTTCCAGCGCGGCGGCATCGGCCACATCGACCATCCACAGAAGAGCATCGCTGCGGCTGTCGACGCCACGGTACTCGGCGTGCCAGCCATCGGCCTGCTCGACGAAACTCAGGCGCAAACCATCGTGGTGTGCGACCAGCGCGTCCAGTGCCTGCTCCAGTGCCGCCGCCTGCAACGGCTGGGTCGGCTTGAGCATCACCGCCTGGTTCCAGTGCTGACGCTCAGGGATGTCCTGTTCGAAGAAGGCCTGTTGCACCGCCAGCAACGGCAGCGCGCCGGTCACCGGGCCCTGATCGATGGCTTGCGTCTGCTCGCCAACCTTGGCCACCGCCGCCAGTGCAGCGATGGTCTGGTGCTGGAACAAGTCTTTCGGCGTGAAGCGGATCCCGGCCTGCCGCGCACGGCTGACCACCTGGATCGAGATGATCGAATCGCCACCCAGTTCGAAGAAGTTGTCGCTGACACCCACCTGCTGAAGTTTCAGCACGTCCTGCCAGATCGTCGCCAGTTGCTGCTCCAGCACGGTTTGCGGCGCGACGTAGGCTTGTTGCAGTTGGCTGACATCCGGTTTCGGCAGGTTCTTGCGGTCGAGTTTGCCGTTCGGTGTCAGCGGCATGCGTTCCAGACGCAGCACGTAGGCCGGCACCATGTGCGCCGGCAGTGTGGCTTTGAGCTGCTCGCGCAGGTCTTCGGCGAAATCCTCGCGCGCCGAATCACCGACCACGTAGGCCACCAGACGCTTGCCGCTGCCGGCGCTGCCTTCCTGCGCCACGACTACTGCTTCCCGCACGCCGTCGAGGGCTTGCAGGCAGGCTTCGATTTCCCCCAGTTCGATCCGGAAACCACGGATCTTCACCTGATTGTCGATGCGATCCAGATAGTCGAAGGTGCCGTCGGCACGCTGGCGCACCAGGTCGCCGGTGCGGTACAGCAAACCACCGGTGTGGCTGAACGGATCCGCGACAAAACGCTCGGCGGTCAGCCCCGGACGGTTGAGGTAACCACGCGCCAGGCCCGTGCCGCCGAGGTACAACTCGCCGGCCATGCCTTGCGGCAGCAGGTTCAGATCGGCGTCGAGCACATAGGCGCTGCGGTCGCCGATACGGCTGCCGATCGGCGCGTAGGCTGCACCGCACGGCACTTCGCGACCGGCCTTCCAGATCAGCGGCGTGACCACGGTTTCGGTCGGCCCGTAACCGTTGATGATGTAGTCCGGATCGAGGGCGCGTTTGACCCGTTCGAAACTGGCGCTCGGCACCGCGTCACCGCCGAAGCAGTAGATACGCACCTTGGGTGGGTTGCCCTCGCGCTCGGCGTGTTCGGCCAGTTGTTGCAAGTACACCGGCGGGAACGCAACCACGGTCACACCGTGTTCGCGCATCGCGTTGTACGTCTGTTCCGGGGTCCACAGCGTGTCGTCGCGGATCAGCAGCGAGGCACCGTGGGTCAGGCTGGTCAGCCAGCGCTCGTGGGCACCGTCGAAGGCGAACGACATGAAGTGGAATTCGCAGTCGCTGTCACGCATTTCATAACGCTGACCGATGGCCTGGCAGTGCATCGCCAACGGGCCGTGGGCAACGCTGACGCCCTTCGGATTACCGGTGGAACCGGAGGTGTAGATCACGTAGGCGAGGTTGTCCGGATCGAGCTGCACCTGCGGTGCCTTGATCGGCCACTCGCGCAAGTCGAGGCGATCCAGTTCCAGCACCGGCACCGATTCGGCGACCGGCAATTGCGCCGACACCGACGAATCGCTGATCAGCAACGCCAGCCCCGAATCCTCGATCAGGTACGCCAGACGCTCGCGCGGATAACTGGTGTCCAGCGGCACATAGGCACCGCCTGCCTTGAGCACGGCCAGCAAGGCAACGATCACTGATTCGCTGCGCGGCAAGGCCACGCCGACCCGGGTTTCGGCGCCGACACCGCGGGCAATCAGCGCGTGGGCCAGTTGATTGGCGCGCTGATCGATCTCGCCATAGCTGAAGTGCCGACCGTTGAAAATCACTGCGGTGCGCTGCGGACGCTCGGCGGCCAGGGCGCTGATCCGCTGGTGCACAGCGATGTCCACCGGGTACGGCTGCGGGTGGTTATCAGCCTGTTGACGGGCGTGTTCGCCAGCGTCGGCCAGGGCGATTTCACCGAGGCTGCGCTCGGCGGACACGGCAAACTGCTCAAGCAATTGCAGCAAGTGCGCACTGATGCCTTCGATGGCAGCGCTGGCGAAATGGCCACGGTCGAAGCTGTAGTGCAGCGCCAGTTGCTCACCGAGAGTGACGGCGACGCTCAACGCATAGTGGGTTTGTTCCAGGTTGGCGACTTCGCCGAACACCACGCCCTGGTCGGCGCCTTGCTTCAGGGCCTGGGCAATCGGGTAGTTTTCGAACACCAGGATGTTGTCGAACAGCGCTTCACCGCCCTGCCCGGCCCAACGCTGAATGTCCGCCAGCGGCGTGTGCTCGAAATCGCGCAGGCTGAGGTTCTGCCCCTGCACGGCTTGCAGCCAGGTGCCCACGCTTTGATCGGGACGCGGCGCACCAATCACCGGCAAGGTATTGATGAACAGTCCAACTTGCTGCTCGATGCCCGGCAGGTCCGCCGGACGCCCGGCAACCGTGGCCCCGAACGCCACGGCTTCGTGACCGGTGTAGCGTTGCAGCAACAGCAGCCACGCGGCCTGGATCAAGGTGTTGACGGTGACTTTCTGCTGGCGGGCGAAGGTTTCCAGCACACGGGTTTGCGCCACGTCGAGAGTCTGGAAATGATCGCCGTGACCGCTCTGGCTGTCGCTGGTCGAAGCCACGCGGGCCAGACGGGTCGGCTCTTGCAGGGCGGCCAGTTGCTCGCCCCAGAAGTTTTCGCTGAGTCGAGCGTCCTGACGTTGCAGCCAGGCGATGTAGTCGCGATAGCGTCCGCCGGTATTCGCCGGAATCTGCCCGCTGTAGCGCTGCAGCACTTCGCCGAGCAACTGCGAGTTGCTCCAGCCATCCATCAGGATGTGGTGATGGGTGTAGATCAGGTGCCACTGCTCGGCGTCGGTCTGCACCAGCACCAGACGCAGCAGCGGCGCGCAGGTCAGGTCGAAGCCTTGTTGGCGCTCGGCATCGGCCAGCGCCGCGAGGGCTTGTGGCTGATCGTCACGGGAGCGCCAGTCCAGCGCGGTGAACGGCAACTGCACCTGTTTGTGGACGATTTGCACCGGCTCGGCCAGCTCGCCCTGCCAGACAAACCCGCTGCGCAGGATGTCCTGAGCATCGACGGTGGCTTGCCACGCATCGCGGAAACGCTGTGGATCGATGCCTTGAACGTCGACGCGCATCTGGTTGATGTATTCGCCCGCCGCTTGCTCGTACAGGGTATGGAACAGCAGCCCCTGCTGCATCGGCGACAGCGGATAGAGTTCGTCCAGCTCTCCGGCCGGCACCGGCAGCGCATCGAGTTGCGCCTGCGTCACGCGCGCCAGCGGGAAGTCCGACGGTGTCGCTTGCGGCGCTTCGAGCGCACAGCAATGGTCGATCAAAGCGTTGAGTTCAAGGGCGTATTGATCTGCCAGTTGCTGCACGGTCGCCGTGTCGAACATCTCACGGCTGAAGCCCCAGTTCAGCGCCAGCTCGCCGCCGTACACCTGGCCTTCGACCGTCAGCCAGTTGGCCAGCGGCGCCGAAGGATCCTGCGCCGCACCGCCACCCTCACCGGACGGCACAAACAGGGCTGCCTCATCGAACTGACGGTCGAACTGGCCGAGGTAGTTGAAGGTGATGCGCGGTTTGACGTCGCTGTTCAGCGACGCTGCCGTTTGCGCGTCCGCCAGATAACGCAGTGCGCCGTAGCTCAGGCCTTTGTCCGGCACGGCACGCAGTTGTTCCTTGATGGCTTTGATCGAAGCGCCCAGGTTGTCCGCCGGGCGCAGATTGACCGGGAACAGGCTGGTGAACCAGCCAAGGGTGCGGGTCAGGTCGACGTCATCGAACAGGTCTTCACGACCGTGACCTTCCAGTTGAATCAGGGTGCTGGCCTGGCCGCTCCAGCGGCAGACCACGCGGGCCAGCGCAGTCAGCAGCAGGTCGTTGACCTGGGTGCGATAGGCCGCCGGGGCCTGTTGCAGCAACTTGCGGGTCTGTTCAGCGCTGAGCTTGAGTTCGACCTTGTCTTCGAAACGGTTTTCCAGTGCGCCGTTAGGACGCTCGCAAGGCAGTTCGGCATGCGGAGCGTCACGCAGTTGCGCCTGCCAGTAATCGAGGCTTTCGGCGAAAGTCGGCAGGTGCCCTTGCAGGCGTGCGATCCACTGCTGATAGGAACTGGTCTTGCCCGGCAAAGCACTCGCCGCGCCGCTCAGGGACTGGGTGTAAGCGGCTTGCAAGTCTTCCAGCAAAACACGCCACGACACGCCGTCGATCACCAGGTGATGCGCGACCAGCAGCAAACGCTGGCTGCCATCGGCCAAATTCACCAGCATTGCGCGCAGCAAAGGGCCGTTGCTCAGGTCCAGGCTGCGCTGGGCTTCGTCGCACAAGGCCTTGAGGTCTTCCAGCGATTGCGCGTCGCGTTGCCACAACACCGACTCGTCGGTTGCCGCGGCATACGCCTGCTGCCAACCCTCGGCAGTCGACTCGTAGCGCAGGCGCAGCGCGTCGTGATGGTTGAGCAACTGGCTCAGCGCGCGATCCAGCGCGCCAGCGTCCACAGGCTGTTGCGCCGTCAGCAACAGCGATTGGTTCCAGTGCTGACGTTGAGGAATGTCTTGCTCAAAGAACCACTGCTGCACCGGCGCCAGCGCCACGGCGCCCACGGCCGGGCCTTGGTCGATCAGCGTCTGTTGGCCCTGACGGGCGACTTGCGCGAGGCTGCGGATAGTCTGGTGCTGGAACAGTTCTTTGGGGCTCAGCACAATCCCGGCCTGACGGGCGCGGCTGACCACTTGCATCGATACGATGGAGTCGCCGCCGAGTTCGAAGAAGTTGTCTTCGAGGCCGACGTTTTCAATCGACAACACGTCCTGCCAGATCGCCGCCAGGGCTTTTTCCAGGGCGCTGCGTGGCGCCACGTGTTCGCGTTGTTGCTGGCTGCCATCGACGGCCGGCAGCGCTTTGCGATCGAGTTTGCCGTTGGGCGTCAGCGGCAGTTGTTCGAGGAACAGCAGGTACGCCGGCACCATGTAGTCCGGCAAATGTTGGCGCAGCGCAGCTTTCAGGGTTTCGCGCAGGCTCGCCTGTGCATCGGCATCCGCCGCCAGCACGGCCGTGTCGGTCGGCACGATGTAGGCCACCAATTGTTGGCCGCTGGCGCCTTCCTGAGCCAGCACCGCCAGCTCGCGCACCGCGTCCTGTTGCAACAGTCGCGCTTCGATTTCGCCGAGCTCGATGCGGAAACCGCGCACCTTCACCTGGTGGTCGATCCGGCCGACGTATTGCAGCGCGCCATCGGCCTGATAACGGGTCAGGTCGCCGGTGCGGTACAGCCGCTCGCCGTTGTTGGCGAATGGATTGGGCACGTACTTCTCGGCGGTCATCGCCGCGCGGCCCAGATAGCCACGGGTAATACCGGCACCCGCCAGATACAGTTCGGCAGCTGCGCCTTGCGGCACTGGTTGCAGATCGGCGTCCAGCAGGTAACTGGCGGTGCCGGTCAGTGGACGACCGATGCTCGGCGTACCGCCCGCCGAACGACGGGTCCAGGTCGAATACGTGGTGTCTTCCGACGGGCCGTACAGGTCGTAGATGTGTTCGACGCTGGCCTGTTGATACAGCGCCTCGACCAGGCTTTGCTTCAGCGGTTCACCCGCGAGGTTGATGATGCGCACGCTCGACGGGATCGCCCCGTCGCGCTGCAAGGCATTGATCGCCGAAGGCACGGTGTTGATCAACCGCACCTGATCGCGTGCCGGCAGTTGCGGCAGCTCCAGGGCATTGCGCGCGATGATCACCGAGCCGCCGTTGGCGAGGGTGACAAACAGCTCCCACACGGACAGGTCGAAGCACACCGACGTCGACGCCAGCACACCTTGAATGTCATCGCGGCTGTAGACCGTGCGCGACCAGTCGATCAAGGCCTGCACGTTGCGGTGCGCGATGGCCACGCCTTTCGGTTTGCCGGTGGAGCCGGAGGTGTAGATCACGTAGGCGAGGTTGTCCGGCGTCACCGCCGTGACTGGCGTACTGGACGGATACGCCGCCAGTTCTGCGGCGATCCGGTCCAGCAACAACACTTGGGTGTCGGCGCTGACCGAAAGCATCTCGGCCACATCGTGCTCGGTCAGCAGCACCAGCGCGCGGCTGTCTTCAAGCATGTAGGCGACGCGATCCGCCGGGTAATCCGGGTCCAGCGGCACGTAGGCGCCACCGGCCTTGAGCACCGCCAGCAACGCCACCAGCAAACTGTCGGAACGCTGCATGGCAACGCCGACCCGGACTTCCGGGCCAACGCCGCATTCGATCAGTTTGTGCGCCAGCGCATTGGCCCGCGCATCGACCTCGGCGTAGGTGAAGGTTTGCTCGCCAAAGGTCACGGCCAGCGCGTCCGGCTGGGCGGCAACTTGTTGCTCGATCAAGCGATGGATGCTCGACGCCTCGGCAGTGCCGGCCTGCGCGCTGTTCCAGTCGAACACCATGCGTTGGTATTCGGCCGCTTCCAGCAACGGCAGATCGCTGATGCGCTGGTTGCTGTTCTGCACCATGCCACGCAGCAGGTTCAGCCAGTGCTGCGCCATGCGCGCGATGGTCTGCGGGTCGAACAGATCGTTGGCGTAGGTCAGCGCGGCGTGCAGCCTGCCGCCCTTCTCGTAGGTGTCCAGGGTCAGATCGAATTGCGTGGTGCGCCCCTGCCATTCGATGACGCCCAGTTCCAGCCCGGACGCGGTGCTCACCGTGCTGATGTCGGCGACTTGCGGCTGATGGTTGTACATCACCTGAAACAGCGGCGTGTGGCTGAGGCTGCGTTCCAGTTTCAGCGCTTCGACCAAGCGTTCGAACGGCAAGTCCTGATGAGCCTGGGCACCGAGTGCGGTCTCTTTGACGACGCGCAACAGATCGCCGACGCGCGTCTGCCCGTCCAGTTCGGTACGCAGAACCTGGGTGTTGACGAAGAAGCCGATCAGGCCTTCGATTTCACCCCGGTTGCGGTTGGCGATCGGCACGCCGACGCGAATGTCCGACTGCCCGGTGTAGCGATGCAGCAGCACGTTGAAAGCGCCGAGCAGCAACATGAACAAGGTGATGTTGTGCTGTTGGGCGCTGCTGCGCAGTTGTTCCGCCAGCGCGCCGTCGATGGCGAATTCGTAGCGCGTGCCGCGATAGCTCGGCATCGCCGGGCGCGGGTGATCGGTTGGCAGCTCCAGCACCGGGTGCTCATCGCCCAGTTGCGCCTGCCAGTATTCCAGTTGCCGCGCCTGTTCGCCCGCTTCCAGCCAGCGGCGCTGCCACAGTGCGTAGTCGCTGTACTGGATCGGCAACGGCGCCAGTTGCGGCGACTGCCCGGCTTCATGGGCGTCATAGCAACGGATGAATTCGTCGATCAGCACGTTCATCGACCAGCCATCGGAAACGATGTGGTGCAAGGTCAGCAGCAGCACGTGCTCCTGTTCGTCGAGCTTGAGCAACTTGACCCGCAGCAGCGGGCCGACGGCCAGATCGAATGGCTGCAAGGATTGTTGCTGAGCGGCGTCGGCTACCGCGGCTTCGCGCTCGGGCGCGGCGAGACCGCTGAAATCTACGTGTTCGATCACCAGCGGCGCTTCGGCCGGCACTTGCAGCAGACTGTCGTCGGCCTGTCGCTGGAACACCGTGCGCAGGGTTTCGTGACGCGCCACCAGGCTGGCAAACGCCGCCTCGAGTGCAGTCAGGCTCAAGCGCCCCGTCAGGCGCACCGCACCCGGCAAGTTGTAGGCGCCGCTGTGCGGGTCCAGTTGCCAGAGGAACCACATACGCTGCTGCGCGTAGGACAGCGCCTGCCGATCATCGGCCTCGACCCCTTGGGGAATCGGAAAACGGGCGAAATCCACGCCCTCCTTGTGCAGGGCCGCGAGGAACATCTGGCGCTTTTCCAGGGGCAACCCGATAAACCGGCGAGCAAGTTTCAAGGAGTCTTCAGCATTCATTTCTTGGTATCCGAATCAGTAGGCTGGCAGCACAAAGGCACGTCGTCCCTATAAAACGAATGCAAAGCGGAAAAATTAGCGATTGAGAAGAACTATCAGAAGGGAGGTGCAGCGGGGATTTGCGGGCGATAAAAAACCCTGCGGGAGCAAGCCTGCTCGCTCCTCACAGGGTTCCGGACAGCAATGAATTCGGGTTAAACGGCAGCCATCAAGCCGTGCCGACGATGATGCACATCGAGTTGATCCTTGATCACCCGCAGCACCTTGGCTTCGTGTTCATGAATGAAGAAGTGCCCGCCGGCCAGCATGTCCACCGAGAAGCTGCCACGGGTTTCCTTGCTCCAGCCGATCAACTGCTCCGTAGTCGCCTTGTCGGCCTTGCCACCGAGCACATGCACCGGGCAGTTGAGCAGCGGCCGCTGCAACGGCTGGAATTTGCCGCAGAGCAGGAAATCGGCGCGCAGGATTGGCAGCGTCAGGCTCATCAGCTCCTGATTGGCCAGCACTTCCTCGCTGGTGCCGTTGAGCGTGCGCAGTTGATCGATCAGCTCTGCATCCGTCTTCGGCTCGGCAAAGCCGCGGTCGTAGTCGGCGCGCAACGTCGGCGCCGCAGTGCCCGAGGCGAACAGCGCCACCGGCTCCGGGCAGCCCAACGCGCGCAAGGCGTGAGCGATTTCGCAGGCCAGCAAGGCGCCCAGACTATGGCCGAACAGTGCGTAAGGGGCCTTGAGTGTCGGGCGCAGTTCCCTGGCCAGCTGCATAGCCAGCGCACGCATGTCGGTGTGCAGCGGTTCGCCAAACCGGGCGCCACGCCCGGGCAATTCCACCGGTTGCAATTGCAGCCACTGCGGCAACTTCGGCCGCCAGCGGCTGTAGACCATGGCACTGGCGCCGGAATACGGCAGGCACAGCAGGGTCAACTTGGTCACCACGCATCCCTCGGAAAAATGTCTCTTCAAAGGGTACGGATTGATGCCCGGGCAAATTAGTCGGCAGTTTGTAAATTACCGTTACAAATGCTCGTTAACCGTTCAGACCAAAACAACAAAGAGGATTCACCGTGGACCTGCAGACCATCCTGGGCAAGCTGTTCGCCAATGCCGGCGCGGTCGGTATCGAAGGCGTTTTCCAATTCGTGCTGGGGTCACAGGCGTTCTGGTCCGAGGTCAGCGCGAGCAGCCGCACCGAGGCCGGTCGCCATGCCAGCCCCGACGTAACCATCGAAGTCGCTGAGCAGGATTTTCTCGGGATCATGGCCGGCATCGCCAACGTCGAGGAACTGTTCGCCAGCGGCCGACTGAAGATCAGCGGCAACATGGGCCTGGCGACGATGCTGCCGCAGATCATCGACCACGCTCGCCGGGGTGCGGCGCCGGTGGAAAAGGTCGACATGAACAAGCGGTACCCGACGCCGCCGCGCTTCAGCGAAAAACTCACCGCCAGCCTGCCAGCGCAAACCGTCGTCGAACGGCGACCGCGCAGCGAGTTGTCGCCGATCGAATTCGAGAGCCGTTACCTGCCCAACGGCGTTCCGCTAGTGATCAGCAATGCCCTGCAGGACTGGCCGCTGTTCAAGCTCAGCCGCGAAGAATCACTGGTGCATTTCGCCGAACTGCAAGGCATCACCCGCCACGGCGATTACGTGAAAAAGACGTTCTCGACCGAACGGGATTTCCGCTCCACATCGATGGCCGACTTCATCGCCTCGCTGGACAGCCCGGCGGTCAAAGGTGCGGACGGAGAACCACCGGCCTACATGGGCAACAACATTCTGCCGGCGGCGTTGATGCAACAGATTCAATATCCGCCCTACTTCGACGCTTCGTTGTTCATCCCACCGCGCATCTGGATCGGCCCCAAAGGCACGTTGACCCCGTTGCACCGCGACGACACCGACAACCTGTTCGCCCAGGTCTGGGGCCAGAAAAAGTTCACCCTCGCCGCGCCGCATCATCGTGAAGCGTTGGGTACTTGGTCCACCGCACCCGAGGGCGGTCTGGACGGCTGCGACTTCAACCCGGATGAGCCGGACTATGAGCGCTTCCCCAAGGCCCGCGACGTGACCTTCCTGCGGGTGACGCTGGAGGCCGGCGACCTGTTGTTTCTGCCGGAAGGCTGGTTCCATCAGGTGGAATCGGTGTCGACTTCGTTATCAGTGAATTTCTGGGTGAATTCGGGCCGGGGCTGGTAACCCCGATCACTTGAGGTGGCGGAAGCTCTGCACCGCCGAACACAGCACCACCGCACCCGCAGCAATCGCCAGCCAGAAGCCGCTGCGGGCGCCGAATGCATCCACCAATGCACCGGAACCGGCGGCACCGATGGCCACGCCAATGCTCAGACCGGTCACCAACCAGGTCAGGCCTTCGGTGAGTTTGGCCGGCGGCACGATGCGTTCGATCAACGCCATCGCCACGATCAGGGTTGGCGAGAAGAACAACCCGGCGATGAACACCGCCAAGGACAAACCGAAAATATTGGTCGCCAGCAACAGCGGCAGCGTGGTCACCGCCGTCGCCAGACCGCCATACAGAAACAGGCGCGGCAACGGCAGTTTCGAGCGCATCGCACCAAACGCGATGCCCGCCAGACAGGAACCAATGGCGTACACCGACAACACGATGCTCGCCGCTGCCGGTTGCCCTTGTTGCTGAGCGAACGCAACGCTGACCACATCGACCACGCCGACGATCATGCCCATGGCGACCATCAACAGCAGCAGCCATTGCACGTCGGTCGAACGAATGATCGAACCTTGATGCTCTGATTCGTGGGGATGCACCGGCGGCTCGGTGCTGCGCTGGGCGACATACGCCGTCACGCCGATCGCCAGCATCAACAGCGCCGCCAGCGGCCCGGCCTCGGGAAACACGCCGACGCACAGCCCCACCGACAGCGGCGGCCCAACGATAAAGCAGACTTCGTCGAGCACCGATTCCAGCGCATACGCCGTCTGCAATTGCGGCTGGCCGCGATAGATTTCCGTCCAGCGCGCCCGCACCATCGCCGACATGCTCGGCATGCAACCGGCCAGCGCAGCGCAGATGAACAGCGTCCAGGTCGGTGCCTGCAAACGGGTGCACAGCAGCAACATCAGCAACGCCCCGCCACCGATCAGCGCCGACACCGGCAGAATCCGCCCCTGACCGTAACGGTCCACCAGCCGCGACACCTGCGGTGCGCAGAACGCCGTGGCCAAGGCAAACGTCGCCGCCACCCCGCCTGCCAGCGCATAGCCGCCGGTCAATTGCGAGAGCATGGTGATCACGCCGATGCCGGTCATGGAAATCGGCATGCGCGCGATCATCCCGGCCATCACAAAGGCCCGGGCGCCGGGGGCGTTGAACAGTTCGCGGTAAGGGTTTGCCATCGGATACAGCCTCATCAGGGGCGGCCAACTTGCCACAAAGCCTGACGGACGGGAAAGCGCGCAATTGTTGGTGGAATGTGAAGTCCCTGTGGCGTGCAAGGCCAATCGCTGCCGCGCAAAGCTGTCGATCATTTCATGTACGCGGATGAACTCTCGTCGCCGGCCATCAGTCAGCTAGGTAAGCCTTCGCCTCGGAGCCAGACGACCATGGCCGAGCATCACCCTGAACGACAAAGCCCCATCGACGCCCACGGCATCATTGGCGACATGCGCAGCGCAGCGCTGGTCAATGACAAGGGCAGCGTGGATTTCTTCTGCTGGCCGGAGTTCGACAGCCCGTCGATCTTCTGTTCGCTGCTGGATACGCCCGACGCGGGGATTTTCCAGTTGGCCCCGGACCTGCCCGATGCCCGGCGCGAGCAGATTTACCTGCCGGACACCAACGTCCTGCAAACCCGCTGGCTCAGCGATCATGCCGTGGTGGAAATCACCGATCTGCTGCCGATTGGCGACAACGACGATGCCTTGCCGCTGTTGATCCGCCGGGTTCGGGTGGTCAGCGGGCAGGCGACATTTCACCTGCGTTGTGCCGTCCGGCATGACTACGCTCGCGCTCAAACTCGCGCCGCAATCGACAAGAAAGATGTACTGTTCAGCGCCACCGGGCAGCCGACACTGCGGCTGGCCTCGGATCAAACCTTGAGCGTCGATCACGATGCGGCAGTCGGGCAATTCACCCTCAAACAAGATCAGACCGCCGCGTTCATGCTCGGCGCCAGCGACGATCCGCGTTTTGCCGAAGGCGCCGCCAAGCTGTGCATCGAGCGCACGCTGAAGTTCTGGCGCGACTGGATCGGCCAGTCCAACTATCGCGGTCGCTGGCGGGAAATGGTCAACCGCTCTGCCCTCGCCCTCAAGCTACTCACCTCGCGCCAGCACGGCGCAATCCTCGCCGCCGCCACGTTCGGCCTGCCGGAAACCCCCGGCGGCGAACGCAACTGGGACTATCGCTACACCTGGATCCGCGACGCCTCGTTCACCGTTTACGCCTTCATGCGCCTGGGCTTTGTCGACGAAGCCAACGGCTACATGCGCTGGCTGCGCGGGCGGGTCAGCGATTGCAGCGGCCAGCCGATGAAACTCAACATCCTCTACGCCATCGACGGCCGCCAGGAACTACCGGAAACCGAACTGACGCATTTGTCCGGGCACGGCGGCGCGAAACCGGTGCGGATCGGCAATGGTGCCTACGACCAGATTCAACTGGATATCTTCGGCGAACTGATGGACGCCGTTTATCTGGTCAACAAATACGGCGACGCGATTTCCCACGAAGGCTGGAAACATGTGATGGAAGTGGTCGATCAGGTCTGTGAGACCTGGCAGACCAAGGATGTAGGCATCTGGGAAATGCGCGGTGAGCAACATCACTTTCTGCACTCGCGACTGATGTGCTGGGTGGCGCTGGACCGGGCGATCCGCCTGGCCTCGAAACGCTCGCTGCCGGCGCCTTTCGCTCGCTGGGACCAGACCCGTCAGGCAATCCACGCCGACATCTGGGACAACTTCTGGAATGAAGAACACGGGCATTTTGTGCAGTACCAGGGCGGCACCGCGCTGGATGGCTCGATGCTGCTGATGCCGCTGGTGCGTTTCGTCAGCGCCAAAGATCCGCGCTGGCTCGCGACGCTGGAGGCCATCGAAAAACATCTGGTGCGTGACGGCATGGTTTACCGCTATCGCAATGACGACACCGGCATCGACGGATTGTCCGGAACCGAGGGCGCCTTCGCCGCCTGCTCGTTCTGGTACGTCGAATGCCTGGCCCGCGCTGGACAACTGGAGAAGGCCCATCTGGAATTTGAACAACTGTTGCGTTACGCCAATCCGTTGGGGTTGTACGCGGAAGAGTTCGACAACCGCGGCCGGCATCTGGGCAACACGCCACAGGCATTGACCCATCTGGCGCTGATCAGCGCGGCGAGTTTTCTCGATCGCAAGTTGAGTGGGGAGAAGAATTACTGGCAGCCGTAAAGCCATCAGAGTCTGTAGGAAATATGCCCCGCACTCGCTCTGATCGTGGCTAATCCCTACACGTAAATAAACAGAATCACAGCAGCCGTGGCGAGGGAGCTTGCTCCCGCCGGATCGTGCAGCGGTCCCAAGCCCTGCCCCCACATTTCTCCTGAAAGACTGCATAGCCCGGCTTTGCGACTGCTCCGCAGCCGAACGGGAGCAAGCTCCCTCGCCACAACTCGCAAAACCAGACGCCTACATCCACTAAACAAATCCCAAACATTCCCTCCCCCGCAACTCGCACTTACACCCCGAAATACCTTGTTGCCAGCTGTTACATCCCCCCCTACCATCCACCGCAACGGGCACAGCGGAGCTGTCCAATAAAAACCCGATTCAAGGAACCAGAATGAGCCAACGCATCCACCGCCAGATCGACGCCCCTCTGCGCACGGGCCTGACCCGCGACGAACTGTGGGAAGCCGCCGACAAGGGCCTGATCAAATGCTGGGAAATCGGCCGCCAGCGCGCCGCCCGCTTCCCCGACCTCGCCCAACGTTGCACTGCCGATGAACTTCCGGTGCTGGGCTGGAAAGGTGGCGTCAGCCGTAGCCTGAAGAAGAATGAAAAGTACGGATCGCTGAAGTATCTGGCGCAGTGGCAAGGGTTGCGCGGGGAAGATCTGGATATCGATCTGGGTGCAGAACGAGTCATGACCTGCTCGCGGACGAAGATGGTGGTGACGTTTACGCCGGATCGCAGCAAGTATTTCAATCAGGTGGCGGAAGCTGAAACTTGAGGAATCCCGTATGACCCAAGCCGTGATGCAACGTTGCAAGACCAAAAGTCTGACCATCGCCTATGAGCATCACGGCCCGGAAAACGGTACGCCGGTCATCCTCCTCCACGGCTTCCCCTACTCCCCCCGCGCCTACGATGAAATCGCTGCCCCCCTCGCCGTCAAAGGCTACCGGGTGATCGTGCCGTACCTGCGTGGTTACGGGCCGACCCGTTTCAACAGCCCGGACACGCTGCGCTCCGGCCAGCAAGCGGCGCTGGCTCAGGATCTGCTGGATTTGATGGACGCACTGGGTATCGAACAAACGACGCTGTGCGGTTACGACTGGGGCGGTCGGGCGGCGTGCATTGTGGCGGCGCTGTTCCCAGAGCGGGTGCGCGGGTTGGTGACGGGCGATGGCTACAACCTGCAAGACATTCCGAATTCGATCCAGCCGCTGGATCCGCAGAGCGAGCATCGCTACTGGTATCAGTATTACTTCCACACGCCCCGTGGCGTTGAAGGGCTGACGCAGAATCGTCGGGCGCTGTGCGAGTTGCTGTGGCAGTTGTGGTCACCGACCTGGGCGCGGAACGCCGAGCGTTATCCGTTGAGTGCGCCGGCGTTCGACAACCCGGATTTTGTCGAGGTGGTGATTCACTCTTATCGCCATCGCTTCATGTATGCGCCGGGCGATCCAGCGCTCGAGTGGATGGAGCAGGCGCTGGAGAAACAACCGGCGATCGGCGTGCCGACGATTTCGCTGTGCGGTGCCGATGATGGCGTTGGCCCGGCCCCGGCGGACGATGAAGATGCGCACCACTTCACCGGGCCTTATGAGCGGCGGGTGCTGGCGGGTGTCGGGCATAACATTCCTGAGGAAGCGCCGGGCGAGACGCTCAAGGCATTACTGGATCTGCTCCAGCGCTGACCGAAAACCGCTCCCGATACGCCTGCGGCGTCACACCCATGGCCCGCAGAAAACTGCGGCGTAACGTCTCTTCACTGCCAAATCCACAATTGGCCGCGACCCGTTTGATCGGCAATCCCGTATCGCTCAACAACCGGCGGGCGGTTTCGACGCGGATCAGTTCGATGGCCCGCGCCGGGGTCTGGCCGGTGTCGGCGCGGTAGTGGCGCACGAAGCTGCGTTCGCTCATGCCGGCCTGTTCGGCGAGGGTCGGGATGCCCAGATCGCAGGTCAGGTGTTCGGCGATCCACGCATGTAAATCATCGAAGCGGTTGCCCTGTTTTTGCAGTGACAGCGTCACGCTGAATTGCGACTGCCCGCCCGGTCGCTTGAGGAACACCACCAGTTGCCGGGCGACGTCCAGGGCCATGTCGCGACCGAGGTCGTCTTCGACCATGGCCAGCGCCAGGTCGATGCCGGCGGTGACACCCGCCGAGGTCCAGACCGGGCCGTCGTTGATGAAGATCGGATTCGGTTCGACCTGCAAGCGCGGGTGTTTCTGTGCCAGTTGCTCGCAGCGGGTCCAGTGGGTGACGACGCGGCGACCGTCGAGCCAGCCGCTGGCGGCCAGCAGAAAGGCGCCGGTACACACCGAAGCCACGCGCCGGCATCCGTTCGCATGTTCACGCACCCAACTCACTAACTCGGCATCTTCAGAGGCCGCATACACGCCCCAGCCTCCGGCGATGATCAGCGTATCGCTGGGCTGCTCCGGTAGCGATTCGGCCAGCATCGCCAACCCGGCAGAAGAGTTCACCGCCCCACCGCCGCTGGCGATGACCGTTGGCGCGTACGGCGCAGGCAGACCCTGCTGGCGGGCAATGTCGTTGGCCGAGGCGAAGACCTGCAACGGCCCGGTGACATCAAGCAGTTGCACATTGGCGAACGCGAGGACGTGGATGGTTTTCGGCATTTGGCGTAATTCGAGGGCTGATTGGCGTATGCGCCAAAACCTACGCGCCTACAGTGAAGCCGTCCACCCCTTTTCACGGAGAAGAATCATGGCGTTGCAGATCGGTTTTCTGTTGTTTCCCCAGGTGCAGCAACTCGACCTGACCGGCCCGTATGACGTGCTGGCCTCGTTGCCGGACGTGCAAGTGCACCTGATCTGGAAGGATCTGGTGCCGGTCACCGCCAGCACCGGGCTGGTGCTGAAACCAACCACCACGTTCGAGGACTGCCCGGATCTGGATGTGATCTGCGTTCCCGGTGGCGCAGGTGTTGGGCCGTTGATGGAAGATGAACAGACGCTGGTTTTCATCAAGACGCAAGCTGCGCAGGCGCGTTATGTGACGTCGGTGTGCACCGGTTCGCTGGTGCTTGGGGCGGCGGGTCTGTTGCAGGGCAAACGGGCGACCACGCACTGGGCTTATCACGATCTGTTGCCGACACTGGGCGCAATTGCGGTGAAGGATCGGGTGGTGCGTGACGGCAATCTGTTTACCGGGGGTGGTATCACGGCCGGGATCGATTTTGCGTTGACGCTGGCGCAAGAACTGGTCGGCGTCGACACGGCGCAACTGGTGCAGTTGCAGCTGGAATATGCACCGGCGCCGCCGTTTGATTCGGGCAGCCCGGAGACGGCGCCGAGCGGGATTGTCGAAGAGGCGCGCAACCGTGCAGCACCGTCGCTGAAACTGCGCCGGGAAATCACCGAGCGCGCGGCGGCGAAGCTCAATCTGCGCTGATTCGTGCGCAGCACAGGCCCTGTGAGGACCAACCCACAGGGCCTGCGTCCCGGTTTTCCCCTACACCTTCACTTGTCCCCTCGCCCCCACCCGTGTAGAAAGCCTGTCCACAAATCGTGCACAAGGACTTTCCATGACAGCTCTGCCATGGCTCTATCTCGGGCTTCTCAGCCTTGGTTACGGATTGGCGCTGAGCTTTGGCCAGCTCGGCTGGCTGGCGCTGATCTCCATTGCACTGCTGGTTTTCGCCGGTTACGCCGTGCGCCAGCAAACCGTGCCGGTCGGGCGTTTTCTCGGTCATGGCCTGTTTATCGTGCTGGCCGTGGCGCTGGCCATGCACTGGCTGCCGGGCTTCTATAACGGCCGGGCCATTCCGGCGCAGCGCTTCACTGACAACGCCGTGCCGTTCTCGATGTTCGTGAACCTCGACAAACCGCTGATCGGCTTCTGGCTGCTGCTGGTCTGCCCGTGGATCGTCGCGCGGCGGTCGTTGCGCCTGACCGTTTACGCCACCGCACTGGCACTGACGTTGAGCGTGATCCTGGCGCTGGGCGGCGCCGTGTTGCTGGGCATGATCACCTGGGCGCCGAAATGGCCGGATCAGGCGTGGCTGTGGGTGCTGAACAACCTGCTGCTGGTGACACTGGTCGAAGAAGCGCTGTTTCGCGGCTATATACAGGGCGGCCTCAGCCGGCATTTCAAACACTTGCCCTACGGCGAAAACCTCGCGCTGCTGCTCGCGTCCCTGCTGTTCGGCCTGGTGCATGTGGGCGCCGGCTGGCAATGGGTGTTGCTGGCGGGCCTGGCGGGTGTCGGCTATGGTCTGGCCTACCGTTTTGGCGGGCTCGGCGCGGCGATCATGACGCACTTTGGTCTGAACCTGCTGCATTTCGGCCTGTTCACCTATCCGATGCTCGCGGGTTGAAGCAAGCCCCGTTTTGCGACGCCGTACTTATAAATGAAAAAAAACTTCAACAAATCGCCGACCCCGCCGACAACCTTTCAAAGCCTTGCGGATTGAAAAACCATGCGTAATAACCAGCCCATTACACAACGCGAACGGACTTTCCCGGCTCAGCAACGGTTGATCTCCACAACCGACGCCAAGGGCGTGATCACCTACTGCAACGACGCTTTCGTCGAAATCAGCGGGTTTTCGCGTGAGGAGCTGATCCGTGCGCCGCACAACCTGGTACGTCACCCCGACGTCCCGGCTGCGGTGTTTTCGCACATGTGGGGCACACTGAAACAAGGCTTGCCATGGATGGGCATTGTCAAGAATCGCTGCAAGACCGGTGATCATTACTGGGTGAACGCCTATGTAACGCCGGTGTTCGATGGCAGTCAGGTGGTCGGTTACGAGTCGGTGCGGGTCAAGCCGTCCGCCGAACAGATCCGCCGTGCCGAAGCGCTCTACCAACGCATCAACCAGGGCAAGTCGGCGATTCCTTCGAGCGACAAATGGCTGCCAATTGTGCAGGACTGGCTGCCGTTCATTCTGGTCAGCCAGTTGAGCTTCATGATCGGCGCCACCCTGAACTCGCAGTGGGGCTTCGCCCTCGCCGCCGGTCTCTCGGTGCCGCTGGGCCTGCTGGGCCTGCAATGGCAGCAACGCGGGCTCAAGCGCCTGCTGCGTCTGGCCGAGCAGACCACGTCCGACCCGTTGATCGCGCAGATGTACACCGACAGCCGTGGCGCCCAGGCGCGTCTGGAAATGTCGATCCTCAGCCAGGAAGCCCGCCTGAAAACCTGCCTGACCCGTCTGCAGGACACCGCCGAGCACCTGACCGATCAGGCCAAACAGTCCGACAGTCTGGCGCACAACAGCTCCATCGGCCTGGAACGCCAGCGCGTGGAAACCGAACAGGTCGCCACCGCCGTCAACCAGATGGCCGCCACCACCCAGGAAGTGGCGAGCCACGTCCAGCGCACCGCCGACGCCACCCAGGAAGCCAATCGCCTGACCGGTCGCGGTCGCGACATCGCCGGCGAAACCCGCGAAGCCATCCAGCGCCTTTCGGTCGTCGTCGGTGAAACCGGCCTGACCGTCACCCAACTGGCCAAGGACAGCGACGAAATCGGCGGCGTGGTCGACGTGATCAAAGGCATCGCCGACCAGACCAACCTGCTCGCGCTCAACGCTGCGATTGAAGCAGCGCGTGCCGGCGAAATGGGCCGTGGTTTTGCCGTGGTCGCCGACGAAGTCCGCCAACTGGCACAACGCACCAGCGAATCCACCGGCCAGATCCACGCCCTGATCGCCAAGCTGCAACAGACCGCATCCAGCGCCGTACAAACCATGGAAGCCGGCCATCGCCAGGCGGAAGAAGGTGTAGCGCGGGTTCTGGAAGCGGATCAGGCATTGGTCGGCATCAGCGAAGCAGTGGCCAACATCACCGACATGACCACCCAGATCGCCGCCGCGACCGAAGAGCAAAGTGCCGTGGCTGAAGAAATCAGCCGCAACATCAGCAACATTTCGGAACTGGCGGACCAGACCTCGGAACAGGCGCATAACTCGGCGTTGCTGAGTGAAGAGCTGACGAAGACTGCCAACACGCAATACTCGTTGGTGGAGCGGTTTAACCGCTGATTGTTCTGGCAATAAAGAAACCCCGGACAGCGAAAGCTTCCGGGGTTTTTTGTTTGTTATTTACGGCAATTGACGACTACTGCGGCAAACGAAGCCTGTCCAGCAATCGATTCACCAGCAGCTCGTTCAACATGATCAGCTGTTGCAGCGCCAGCAGCGGTTTGCGTTCCGGGCCTTTTACCGAGTTGGCGATATTGCCGGCCATGGCGTTGGCTGACGACAGTGATTCACTGGCTTCGACGAGCAGCGTTTCGTCATCGAGCGTGGGATCGACCATGTAGATGGGACGGGCCTTGGGTGGGAAGTACTTCGGGATTTCGGGGCCGAGGTAAAAATCGAGTGCGCGGTCGGCGGCTTCTTTTGTCTTTTGGGACTCTAGCGCTGGGTCGTTGGAGGTTGGATCGGTTTCTGGCGGATTGGGTGTGGCTTTGAACATGAATAAAACTCCAATTCGAAAAAATAGGAGCCATCACCCTCGCTACCAAACGGCGGGTGGCGGCCATGCGCGGGTTGGTAGACCGGTCGAATTGGGAAACCCGGCGCTCACGAATGAGCCCCACGCATGCCCACCATAAAATGCTGAACCTCAAAAAAGAGACAGCATTGAAGGTGTCGCAATAACCACAACTCGAATCGGGCTACCAAACCCAGTCACTTCTCAGTGACAGGGAAACGATATAGCCCTCTCCAAGCTGCGTAAGCCGGCGGATTCTGGCGTACGCGTAGGCAACGACGCAAGGTGTTGTAGCCCTTATGGCGTAACGGTTCGTGTACTTTAAACGCGCTCGCAAAATTGCGTTTATGCCCTCCCCGACCTACAGCAAAACCGGAATCGACTGACTTGTGCACCAAAGGAGCAGGCCCCATCGTTCGCACTCATTAAGAATTCAAAATCGGGAAACACCAATGACCACCACCAGAAAGAACGACAGAAAACCTGTTCGCGATGAACTGAGTTTTCTTGATGTCCGGCAAGCCGTGGTTGATGGACAGAAAGCGTTCGATGAATTTGTGATCTCTGGCGAGTTGGCTGTTACAAAGCAGCAGAATTCGGCGTTGCTGAATTCGTCAGGCTCATTGCTCGTTGGCGGAGCGATTTAACTGCTGATTGAGTGGGTGATAACAAAAAAACGATCATCGAGAGCTATCCTTTTTTGTTTTTTAGGAACTGAAATGCCCGTAACAGACCCCAAAACCATCGACATGTGGGGCATCCCGAAATGGGACAACAACAAGATCATCCTGGGCATCGCTGACCATCTCGAATGGGGCGACAAGACTGAACAAGGCGAGCACCTGCTAGTGCTGCAGGAGAAAATCAACAACTACATCGCCTTCATCGAAAGCGGTGAAATCTACACCGAGATCCCCGGAGCACTCGGCAAATCGTCTGTTATCCGTGTTCAAGGCAAATACGAGTTACCCGAGCAAGGCGTGTTATTCATCGATCGCGTTGCACAGACTCTGAAAGAAGCCGGTATTGGATTCGAGTTCGTGCTCAAAGCGGATTCAAAAATCGCAATCAGTGACAGCGGCGCCACTCCAAAACATCCAGCCCCTACACGCTGATCGATCCTCTGAGGGAGCAGACATGTCTATCACCGAAACAAAAGTCGTCGACATCATCGCCGTACCCGAGTGGGAGCCCGACAACGTCGTACTCGTCATCACCGACCACCTCCAGTGGGGCGACAAAGCCGAACAAGGCGAGCACCTGTTGTTGCTCCAAGAGAAGATCAACACCTACATCGCGCTCATCGAGAGCGGCGAAATACTCGAAAGCTATCCGCCGTCCAAAGGTAAAAAACCGAAAATTCGTATCAACGGCTTGTACGAGCTGCCTGAGCAAGCCGAACAGTTCATTGATCGCGTGACCGAGGTTTTGAAAGAGGTAGGTATCGGATTTGAGTTCGTTCTCAAAGCAGATGAAGCGATACGCAAAATGTGATTGGTTTACTGGCAGGCGACTTGTGTCGCCCACCATACAAGGTGTTGTCTGTGCTGAATGACGAGTAAAAGCCACTGAGTGCTGAAGCCCTTTGGAGGGAGGATGTTTCCTTTGACTCCTGCTCGTCAGCCAGCTATCCAATGATTGTAGTAAATGCTTTGTAAAGCCTTTCTACCGCAATACAGGATGTGGGAACTCCTTGGTACTCCTCACCAGTCCCAATCGTCGTCATCATCGGATTCAAGTATGACAGGGCGGGGCTCGCCATCTTTTATTCCGACCTCATAAGCGGGAGTGAAAACGACACTCCCGATTTGGTGTTCTATCAGTGTCCCTGGGACATATTCAATCCCTGCAGTTTTTAATTTCAGGTGACTGGATGGTGTTAAAGGGGCAAAAGCTAGCTCTACAGCCACAACATGAGAAAAAAGCACAATATTCAATCCACCCTCGTACTGGGCCGATTTAAATATGACACCGTCAATCGCCGGCGAATGCTGCGTCGACAAGTACTCTGCGATCACTTGAGTTGTCAGATACTCTCGTTCTTGTTTTGGTAAAACGGGACTGCTAATTTTTTCGTGAAGCATTCGGAGGAATTTTTTGCGGTCCTGCTTTAGGCGATAATCAGGATCAAACATACTGGTGTAAGCGGGCTCATACGCTTTTTCTAAAACCTTAAAATCGAGCACACGAACATCCCGCGTTAAGCGAAACTGACCACTGATAACGCTTCCGCCTACAGGTGGCCTGAGTTCCGCGATACAGGTTTCCCGGTCAAACGCCCCATAAAACACAGGAACGCCTTCAGGGTTCATTCGTCCCGAGGCCGCACGGTCTCGCGGTGGTGCCGCCATTTGTGATGCTGGATCCATGACTATTTTCTGCGTTACCTCAGGAGTCTCGCAGAGGCGGGCTCGAAAAAGCTCCAGATCGTCATCAGCTTTAATGGTACGGACGACATGATTGAGTGGATCTGACCGCTTGTAGGTCTCAAACGAGTCGATATTGCCAAATAACCAAGTGAGAAAGTCTTTTCCACCTTGGTTGAAAAACCGGCTTTTGTGCATGATGCCAGTCCGGAATTCATTCCACTTTCGTTCGGCTTGAACGGGTCTCCTATCACGTGGAAGGAAAAGGTCTTCTTCGTTAAAACGGCTCTCACCTCCGTCTTTTAGCTCCGCAAATGAACATGTGGTGAGTTCCGCACATACGTCCTTCACCAATTCACCGTCTTCATCCGGGCAGCCAAGAAGGTCTGAGACGTAATAATACAGATCGTCGCCTCTTTCAAAATCATTGGTTGGCCTGAGAAATTCACGAATTACGCCTTCTACTAAATCAGCCAATCTGCTGACCGTAATAGCTTTGCGTTTTTTTTTGCAATACAGGCACTTCCCGCTCAACCCCTCAGCCTTGATGATAGTTTCGAGGTGAATATCCCCGATGCATCCGTAGCAAACCATCTCGTCTTGCGCTTCCATATCCAACTCCAATAGTTCTCAGTCAGGCGAGTTCTCAGCTAAGTAAATCATCGCACTGGCTCAATGCCCCTCCAAGTGCCGATCCCCCTAAGTCCCCTCGCCGTCCCAAACTGCGAGTAAGCCAAACCCTCACCCCTACCAGCACCCTTTTGCTCACTGATATAGAAGCTCACAGCCAAAAGCAGGGCTAACCATGGTCATCTACCACCAACCCAAAGACCTCGGTGACCTATTGCTTGTGCAACGCTGATGGGGAGCTAGATGTGACTGCTGATTGGATGGCTAATAACAAAAAACCGGATAGTGAGAGCTATCCGGTTTTTTGTTTTGGATTGGCGTTAATCGCGATTACTGAGGCAAACGCAGCCTGTCCAGCAGTCGATTTACCAGCAGCTCGTTCAACATGATCAGCTGTTGCAGCGCCAGCAGCGGTTTGCGTTCCGGGCCTTTTACCGAGTTGGCGATATTGCCGGCCATGGCGTTGGCTGACGACAGTGATTCACTGGCTTCGACAAGCAGTGTTTCGTCATCGAGCGTGGGATCGACCATGTAGATGGGACGGGCCTTGGGTGGGAAGTACTTCGGAATTTCGGGGCCGAGGTAAAAGTCGAGTGCGCGGTCGGCGGCTTCTTTTGTCTTTTGGGACTCGAGCTCGGGGTCTTGGAGGATTGGGTCGGCTTCTGGTGGGTTAGGCGTGGCTTTGAACATAGATTTAACTCCAGTTTCGAATATTTAGGAGCCATCACCCTCGCTACCAAACGAAGGGTGGTGGCCATACGCGGGTTGGTAGACCGGTCGAAACGGGAAACCCGGCGCTCACAAAGGAGCCCCGCGCATGCCCACCATAAAATCTGAGCCCCAAATAAGGGACTGCATATGGTGACGCCATACGACGGTTTCGAAGCGGGCTACCAAACCCGATCACTGTTTTTCAGTGACAGGGAAACGATATAGCCCTTTCCAAACCGCGTAAGCCGGCGGATTCTGGCGTACGCGTAGGCAACGACGCAAGGTGTTGTAGCCCTTATGGCGTAACGGTTCGTGTACTTTAAACGTGGTGACGCGATCGTGTTTATTCGCTGGAAATGCCGGGCTGGGGGGCTTTCAGTTTTTGTGGTGTGTCAGTGAAATCCTTACCCCTCACCCTAGCCCTCTCCCCGAGGGAGAGGGGACTGACGGAGGTGTTTGGGCGAGGTACGCCGACGTGGGATACCGAGTTGAACTCAGGTTTTGAACAGCACTTCAATCGGCCCTTAACCACTCAAAACGATGAGCGTTAGCTCGAGTACCGCTTTTGATCTTCGGGCGACGTCGGAAGGCTGAGTGGAGGGATTTATCCGGGGGTGGGAGCGCAGCGACCGTTTGGCGAAGCCAAACACATCGAGAGGAGGTGCAGCGAAGCAAACCGTAGGCGATGCCCCCCGGATGAATCCCGGAGCGAAGGAACCCCGAGCCTCAGCGAGCGGGCCGGACGTAGGAGCAAGCCTTTTTTTGCTTACTTTTTTGAGGCGTTTGTCAAAAAAGTGAGTCGCCGTAAGGGCGAAACCCTAAGTGGCCGTTGCCGCAGCAATGGATATGTACCCAGATCGAAAAATGCGCAACGTTCAAGATTTACCCCCTCACCCCAGCCCTCTCCCCCAAGGGGGCGAGGGGGAAAGGGAGCCGATCTTCATGCGGTTCAAAATCTCGATCAGCGCTTGAGAAACGCAGCAACTTTCTGCGCGGCGCTAGCCAAATGCTGCTCATGCGTAAACCCGGAAACCTTGAGCGGCTTCAAATCATGATCCCCCGCCGCCAGCCAAAACACTTCAATTTCCGGCGATAACGAATAACCTTCGACCGCTTCGCGATTCCCCAGCGCATCTCGCTCGCCCTGAACAATCAACGTCCGAGTCCGCAAAGCAGCCAAATGCTCAACCCGAGGCTTCTCCGGCTTCCCAACCGCATAAAACGGATAACCCAGGCAAACCAACGCATCCGCGCCAAGCTCATCGGCAAGCAGACTGGCCATCCGCCCCCCCATCGACTTCCCGCCAACCGCCAAAACCCCAGCGACATGACGTCGCACTTCAGCGAAAACCTCGCGCCAGCACTCCTGCAATTTCCCCGCAGGATTGGGCGGTCGCTTGACCCCATCAACCCGCCGCTGCGCCATATAAGGAAACTCAAACCGCAACACGTTCACCCCCAGCCCAGCAAGGCGCCCAGCCATATCGTTCATCCAGTCGCTATCCATCGGCGCCCCCGCCCCATGCGCCAGGATCAGCGTCGCCGAAGCCTCGCCAACAGCGGCATCCCAAAGCCACCCGTGATCCCGCAGGCACTGCGCCCATTGATCCCCGTCAATACTGGCCTTGTGCTGTTTGTCCATGCTTGCCTCGCTTTTAGTCTGCCTATAACTCCAGGCGAAGGATTCGCGGCGTTTTCTGCGCGCGCTCACTTCGGCTGAACCGTGGATGGGGAACCATGAACACTTCTATCAGTACCGCCTACAACTACAAGGTGGTCCGCCAATTCGCCATTATGACGGTGGTGTGGGGCATCGTCGGCATGGGGCTCGGGGTTTTTCTCGCGGCTCAATTGGTCTGGCCCGAACTCAACTTCAACCTGCCGTGGACCAGCTTCGGACGCCTGCGCCCGCTGCACACCAACGCGGTGATCTTCGCGTTCGGCGGCTGTGCCTTGTTCGCCAGTTCGTTCTACTCGGTGCAGCGCACCTGCCAGACGCAATTGTTTGCGCCGAAAATCGCCGCCTTCTGCTTCTGGGGCTGGCAACTGGTGATTCTGCTGGCGGCCATCAGCCTGCCACTGGGTTACACCAGTTCCAAGGAGTACGCCGAGCTGGAATGGCCGATCGACATCCTGATCACCATCGTCTGGGTCGCCTACGCCATCGTGTTCTTCGGCACGATCATGCAGCGCAAGACCAAGCACATTTATGTGGGCAACTGGTTCTTCGGCGCGTTCATCATCACCGTGGCGATCCTGCACATCGTCAACAACCTTGAGTTGCCGGTGAGCTTCACCAAATCCTACTCGGTGTACGCCGGTGCAACCGACGCGATGGTGCAATGGTGGTACGGCCACAACGCCGTAGGCTTTTTCCTCACCGCCGGTTTCCTCGGGATGATGTACTACTTCGTGCCGAAACAGGCCGAACGTCCGGTGTATTCGTATCGCCTGTCGATCGTGCACTTCTGGGCGCTGATCACTCTGTACATCTGGGCCGGCCCGCACCACTTGCACTACACCGCGCTGCCGGACTGGGCGCAGTCGCTGGGCATGGTGATGTCGCTGGTACTGCTGGCACCGAGCTGGGGCGGCATGATCAACGGTATGATGACCCTGTCGGGCGCCTGGCATAAGTTGCGCAGCGACCCGATCCTGCGCTTCCTCGTGGTGTCGCTGGCGTTCTACGGCATGTCGACCTTCGAAGGTCCGATGATGGCGATCAAGACCGTCAACGCCCTCTCCCACTACACCGACTGGACCATCGGCCACGTACACGCCGGCGCGCTCGGCTGGGTGGCGATGATTTCCATCGGCGCGCTGTACCACATGATCCCGAAAATCTTCGGCAAAGAGCAGATGCACAGCATCGGCCTGATCAATGCGCACTTCTGGCTCGCGACCATCGGCACCGTGCTCTACATCGCTTCGATGTGGGTCAACGGCATTGCACAAGGCCTGATGTGGCGCGCAGTGAACGAGGACGGCACGCTGACCTACTCCTTCGTCGAAACCCTGGTGGCCAGCCACCCAGGCTTCGTCGTGCGGCTGATTGGCGGGGCGATCTTCCTCAGCGGCATGTTCCTGATGGCTTACAACACCTGGCGCACCGTGCGGGCCTCGCAGCCTGCTGACGTCGTTGCTGCCGCGCAGATGGCCTGAGGAGTCCGCCATGAAACACGAAACGATTGAAAAGAACGTCGGCCTGCTGATGCTGCTGATGGTGTTCGCCGTGAGCATCGGCGGCCTGACCCAGATCGTCCCGCTGTTCTTCCAGGACGTGACCAACAAACCGGTGGAAGGCATGAAGCCCTACACCGCGCTGCAACTGGAAGGCCGTGACATCTACATCCGCGAAGGCTGCGTCGGTTGCCATTCGCAGATGATCCGTCCGTTCCGCGCCGAAACCGAACGCTACGGCCACTACTCGGTGGCCGGCGAAAGCGTGTGGGATCACCCGTTCCTGTGGGGCTCGAAACGTACCGGTCCGGACCTGGCCCGGGTTGGCGCGCGTTACTCGGATGACTGGCACCGTGCGCACTTGTACAACCCGCGCAACGTCGTACCGGAATCGAAAATGCCGGCCTACCCATGGCTGGTCACCCAACCGGTCGACAGCAGCCACACCGAAACCAAGCTCAAGGTCATGCGCACCCTCGGCGTGCCGTACACCGATGACGACATCAGCGGTGCGGTGGCCAGCCTCAAGGGCAAGACCGAAATGGACGCCCTCGTCTCCTACCTGCAGGTGCTTGGCACTGCGATCAAGAGCAAGAGGTGAGCCATGGTCTTTGAAATGAGCGCGGGGCTGATACGCGGCCTCGGCACGGTCGTGGTGTTCGTGGCCTTCGTCGGCCTGACCCTGTGGGTGTTCAACCGCAAGCGCACACCGGAATTCGCCGAAGCGCGCCTGCTGCCGTTTGCCGACGAGCCGCAACCCGACCCAACCCAAGCATCTGAAACAAGGAGTACCCGGCCATGACCACCTTCTGGAGTACGTGGATCTGCGTACTGACCATCGGCAGCCTGATCGGCCTGACCTGGCTGCTGGTCGGCACCCGTCGGGGCGAGACTAAGGGCAGCGTCGACCAGACCATGGGCCACAGCTTCGACGGCATCGAGGAGTACGACAACCCGCTGCCGCAGTGGTGGTTCATGCTGTTCGCCGGCACGCTGGTGTTTTCCGTGGGCTATCTGATCCTCTACCCGGGTCTGGGCAACTGGAAAGGCATCCTGCCCGGCTACGAGGACGGCTGGACCGGCGTCCACGAGTGGGAAAAGGAAATGAGCAAGGCCGACGCCAAATTCGGGCCGATCTTCGCCAAATTCGCCGCGATGCCGGTGGAAGAAGTGGCGAAGGATCCGCAGGCGCTGAAAATGGGTGGTCGTCTGTTCGCCTCCAACTGCTCGGTGTGCCACGGCTCGGACGCCAAGGGTGCCTTCGGCTTCCCTAACCTCGCCGACCAGGACTGGCGCTGGGGCGGCAGTGCCGAGACGATCAAGACCACCATCATGGGTGGCCGGATCGCGGCGATGCCGGCCTGGGGCGAGTCGCTCGGTGAGGCGGGTGTGAAAAACGTCGCGGCGTACGTGCGTCACGAGCTGGCCGGGCTGCCACTGCCGGCGGACAACAAGGCCGACCTGCAAGCAGGACAGCAAACGTTCAGCACCATGTGCGTAGCCTGTCATGGGGCAACCGGCCAGGGCACTGAAGCCATGGGTGCGCCGAATCTGACGCACCCGGCCGGATTTATCTATGGCACCAGCCTGACCCAGCTTGAACAGACCATTCGCCATGGTCGTCAGGGCCACATGCCAGCTCAGAACGAACTGCTGGGCAATGATAAAGTGCAATTGCTGGCGGCTTATGTGTACAGCTTGAGCCATGGATTGAATACAGAAAAACTGATTACTGAGGACAATAAAAAGTAATCATTGCGTACAACACTGCCGCACGTTTCCAGTGCGGCAGTTTCCAGTCCCTTTGCGACGCATTGTCGCACCCCTTCACCCCCTCTCCTTTCGGTTACCCGGATTCGGGTCTACGCTTGCTCGATGCGGACTGGCCCGTGCCGGTTCCAGGTCGACCCTGAGCGAGGCGTTGAACGAATCGGCTGACTGACATGGCCGCAAAGGCCGGTAGATACCGGCTGTCGTGCCGATTACCGTCCGTCACCCGAACCGAGCGTTCGAACACACCCCGTTACATCCGACCGGGACCCCTCGCTTTTTTCGTCCGCTGCGACATTTTGCCCGAGGGCAATTTTGTCCTTACGCGGCGCATGGAAAGGCCGCAGAATCAGCGTTGGAAAGCATTGACCCAGGTCATGGCGCGTTGCATTGACCCCCTGCTTTCTACATACTTGCGGCCGATTTTAATCCTAATAAAACACCCAAACCGTGGAACCTTAGAATGAGCACAGCAATCAGTCCGACTGCTTATAACTATAAGGTAGTCCGCCAGTTCGCCATCATGACGGTGGTCTGGGGGATCCTTGGCATGGGGCTCGGTGTCTTCATTGCCTCGCAACTGGTCTGGCCGGAGTTGAACTTCGGTCTGCCGTGGACGAGCTTTGGACGCCTGCGCCCGTTGCACACAAACCTGGTGATTTTCGCCTTCGGTGGTTGTGCACTGTTTGCCACTTCCTACTATGTCGTGCAGCGAACCTGCCAGACGCGACTGATTTCCGACAGCCTCGCGGCCTTCACCTTCTGGGGATGGCAAGCGGTCATCGTCGGCGCGATCATTACCTTGCCGCTGGGTTACACCACCACCAAGGAATACGCGGAACTGGAATGGCCTCTCGCCATTTTGCTGGCCATTGTCTGGGTCACCTACGGTCTGGTGTTCTTCGGCACCATCACCAAGCGCAAGACCAAGCACATCTACGTGGGTAACTGGTTCTACGGCGCGTTCATCGTCGTGACCGCGATGCTGCACATCGTCAACCACGCCTCGCTGCCGGTCAGCTTCTTCAAGTCCTACTCGGCCTACGCCGGTGCGACCGACGCGATGATCCAGTGGTGGTACGGCCACAACGCCGTGGGCTTCTTCCTGACCACCGGCTTCCTGGGGATGATGTACTACTTCGTGCCGAAACAGGCCGAACGTCCGATCTACTCCTATCGCCTGTCGATCGTGCACTTCTGGGCGCTGATCACCCTGTACATCTGGGCCGGCCCGCACCACCTGCACTACACCGCGCTGCCGGACTGGGCGCAATCGCTGGGCATGGCGATGTCGATCATCCTGCTGGCACCAAGCTGGGGCGGCATGATCAACGGCATGATGACCCTGTCGGGCGCCTGGCATAAGCTGCGCACCGACCCGATCCTGCGTTTCCTCGTGGTATCGCTGGCGTTCTACGGCATGTCGACCTTCGAAGGTCCGATGATGGCGATCAAGACCGTCAACTCGCTCTCGCACTACACCGACTGGACCATCGGCCACGTACACGCTGGCGCACTCGGCTGGGTGGCAATGATCTCGATCGGCGCGATCTACCACATGATCCCGAAACTGTTCGGCCGCGCGCAGATGCACAGCGTCGGTCTGATCAACGTGCACTTCTGGCTCGCGACCATCGGTACCGTGCTGTACATCGCTTCGATGTGGGTCAACGGCATCACTCAAGGCCTGATGTGGCGTGCAATCAACGACGACGGCACCCTCACCTACTCGTTCGTTGAAGCGCTGCAGGCCAGCCACCCTGGCTACATCGTTCGTGCCCTGGGCGGTGCGTTCTTCGCCAGCGGCATGTTCCTGATGGCCTACAACGTGTGGCGCACCGTTCGCGCCTCGGACCCGGCTGAAGCTGAAGCCGCCGCCAAGATCGCCGTAGTTGGAGCTCACTGATGAAGCATGAAGCTGTCGAGAAGAATATTGGCCTGCTGGCCTTCTTCATGGTCATCGCCGTCAGCGTCGGTGGCCTGACCCAAATCGTTCCGCTGTTTTTCCAGGACGTCACCAACAAGCCGGTCGAAGGCATGAAGCCGCGCACCGCCCTTGAACTGGAAGGCCGCGACGTTTACATCGCCAACGGCTGTGTCGGCTGCCACTCGCAGATGATCCGTCCGTTCCGTGCCGAAACCGAACGCTACGGCCACTACTCGGTCGCCGGTGAAAGCGTCTGGGATCACCCGTTCCTGTGGGGTTCCAAACGTACCGGCCCGGACCTGGCCCGTGTCGGCGGTCGTTACTCCGACGACTGGCAGCGTGCGCACTTGTACAACCCGCGCAACGTCGTGCCTGAGTCGAAAATGCCGGCTTACCCGTTCCTCGTGGAAAACAAGCTCGACGGCAAAGACACGGCCAAGAAAATGGAAGTGTTGCGCACGCTCGGCGTCCCTTACACCGACGAAGACATTGCCGGTGCAAAAGACGCTGTGAAGGGTAAAACCGAAATGGACGCGCTGGTGGCCTATCTGCAAGGCCTGGGCACCATCATCAAAAGCAAACGGTGATCTGGATGGATATCGGGATGATTCGAGGCCTGGGCACCGTTGTCGTGATGGTTGCCTTCATCGGTCTGGCGTTGTGGGTGTTCAGCCCCAAGCGCAAGTCGGAGTTTGAAGACGCGACCTTGCTGCCCTTCGCGGATGATCCCGAAGCCATCAAGCACGTCGAGCAAGCTTCTAGGAGTAACAAAGAATGACTACATTCTGGAGTCTGTACGTCACAGTCCTCAGTCTCGGTACGATCTTTTCCCTGACCTGGCTGTTGCTGTCGACCCGCAAGGGTCAGCGCGCCGAGCAGACCGACGAGACGGTCGGCCACTCCTTCGACGGGATCGAGGAGTACGACAACCCGCTGCCGAAATGGTGGTTCATGCTGTTCGTGGGCACCATCGTGTTCGCTCTGGGTTATCTGGTGCTGTACCCGGGCCTGGGCAACTGGAAAGGTCTGCTGCCGGGCTACAACTACCTCGATAACGACAAGCAGACCGCGTTCGCCAACGGCCAGACCGGCTGGACCGGCGTTCACGAGTGGGAAAAGGAAATGGCTCGCTCGGACGCCAAGTTCGGTCCGATCTTCGCCAAGTTCGCGGCCATGCCGATTGAAGAAGTGGCCAAGGATCCGCAAGCCCTGAAGATGGGCGGCCGTCTGTTCGCCTCCAACTGCTCGGTCTGCCACGGTTCCGACGCCAAGGGCGCTTATGGTTTCCCTAACCTGACCGACGCCGACTGGCGCTGGGGCGGCGAGCCGGAAACCATCAAGACCACCATCATGGGCGGTCGTCACGCCGTGATGCCAGCCTGGGCTGAAGTCATTGGTGAGCAAGGCGTAGCCGACGTGGCGGCATTCGTGCTGACCAACCTCGATGGCCGCAAGCTGCCGGAAGGCACCAAGGCTGACCCGGTTGCCGGCCAGAAACTGTTCGCGACCAACTGCGTGGCCTGCCACGGTCCGGAAGGTAAAGGCACCCCGGCGATGGGCGCACCCAACCTGACCCACCCGGCCGCGTTCATCTACGGTTCGAGCTTCGCGCAACTGCAGCAGACCATCCGTTACGGCCGTCAGGGCCAGATGCCTGCCCAGGAACAACTGCAAGGCAACGACAAGGTTCACCTGCTGGCGGCGTATGTTTACAGCCTGTCCCATGGTGAAAAACCAGCGGAAGCCGAGGCGCAGTAAGGCCAACGCTTGAAGCAAAAAAAGGCCCCGCCAATGAGAATTGGCGGGGCCTTTTTGTTTCTGGCCTTTGATGGGCCGACCAGTGGTTGCGCTCGACAGGCTTTCCAGGTTGTGGGGGATCGCACGCAGTAGTAACGTTGCTACAAATCTTCTTCAGGAGAGGTCGCAATGATGGCCATCACCACCATTTCCAGCCGCGAATTCAATCAGGACACAAGCAGTGCCAAAAAAGCCACGCGCAACGGGCCGGTAATCATCACTGATCGTGGCAAGCCCGCCCACGTACTGCTAAGCATTGAGGAGTACGAAAAACTCACCGGCCTCAACGCGAGCATCGTCGATCTGCTGGTCATGCCTGAAGCGGCAGACATCGAGTTCGAAACCGAGCGTTCCGTGATCACTCACCGCCCCGTGGATCTGTCCTGAATGTATTTGCTCGACACCAATGTGATTTCTGAACTGCGCAAACCCCAGGCCGACAAGAACGTTGTCGCCTGGGCCAGATCTGTCATTGCCCCTCGTATGTTTATTTCGGCCATTACCTTGAAGGAACTGGAGACCGGGGTGCTCCGCATGGAGCGTCGCGATCCGGCTCAGGGAAAGGTTTTGCGCACCTGGCTCAAGCGTCATGTGATGCCGGCCTTCGATGCGCGAATCCTGCCAGTCGATGCCGCCGTCGCCCTGCGCTGCGCCCGCCTTCATGTGCCGGATCAGGCCAATGAAAGCGATGCCTTGATCGCCGCGACGGCATTGGTACATGGGCTGACGGTGGTCACCCGCAATGTCGCCGACTTTGAATCCAGTGGTGTTGCGCTCATCAATCCGTGGGACTGAAAGGCCCGTACCTCAGCAGGAAGCATCGCAGCTTCACATCTCGCAATTGAAATTCGATGGGCACATTTGCTGGCAAGCGATAACGTCCCCCTGCAGCCGTTGTGCTGTACATGAAGACTTCACGACTCATCTGGCAAGGAAGCTATGCAATGACAGAACAACATCAGAATCTGGAAACTGATCAGACGATCCAGGCTGGCGAACAAACGTCACAAAATGATGCGAACGACAGCGCCAACCTGAGACGACAAGCGCGATCCGTCGTGAGCGAAGCCGGCGCCGACAGAAAACGCAGCACCGGCGGGATCGACAGCCTTGGCGGCGGCCGCTTGCCGTGACCGACTGATGAAAGCGACGGCAATGCCTGCGCTTCTACAGAAAGCCGTCGCGATCTCAGCAGCAGCCATCGTCTATAGTCAATTGATCTGCATCATGCTTTGTTACATTCGCTACACCATTCAAGATTTTTCCCCAACGCGACCAAAGGTCGCACCCGTTCGTCGGCATGACAGGCGTATCATTGCGCCACCGCAACACCCCTTTTTGACCCCGGCCGGCACGTATCGACCGAGGCATTTTTCCACTGCCGTGGGATGCAATGATGAGTAATCAGATTCCGGTACACGACGTCACGCCCCCCAACAAGAACGCGAACAACAGCGTCGACCTTTACGCCTCTCGAGAAAAAATCTACACCCGTGCTTTCACCGGCCTGTTCCGCAATCTGCGGATGATGGGCGGCGCTGCCTTGTTCCTGTTGTATTTCGGAACGGTCTGGCTGAACTGGGGCGGCCACCAGGCGGTGTGGTGGAACCTGCCGGAACGCAAGTTCTTCATCTTCGGTGCGACCTTCTGGCCGCAGGACTTCATTCTGCTCTCGGGCCTGCTGATCATTGCCGCGTTCGGCCTGTTCTTCATCACGGTGTATGCCGGCCGGGTCTGGTGTGGCTACACCTGCCCGCAAAGCGTGTGGACGTGGATTTTCATGTGGTGCGAGAAGGTCACCGAAGGCGACCGCAACCAGCGCATCAAGCTCGACAAGGCGCCGATGAGCGCCAACAAGTTCCTGCGTAAATTCTCCAAGCACGCACTGTGGCTGCTGATCGGTTTCGTCACCGGCATGACCTTTGTCGGCTACTTCTCGCCGATCCGCGAACTGGTGTTCGAGTTCTTCACCGGGCAAGCCGATGGCTGGTCGTATTTCTGGGTCGGTTTCTTCACCCTCGCCACGTACGGCAACGCCGGTTGGCTGCGTGAGCAGGTGTGCATCTACATGTGTCCGTATGCGCGCTTCCAGAGCGTGATGTTCGACAAGGACACACTGATCGTTTCCTACGACCCGCGTCGCGGCGAAAGCCGTGGCCCGCGCAAGAAAGGCGTCGACTACAAGGCTCAGGGCCTGGGCGACTGCATCGACTGCACCATGTGCGTCCAGGTCTGCCCGACCGGCATCGACATCCGCGACGGCCTGCAGATCGAGTGCATCGGCTGCGCCGCGTGCATCGACGCCTGTGACAGCATCATGGACAAGATGGATTACCCGCGCGGGCTGATCAGCTACACCACCGAACACAACCTGTCCGGCCAGAAGACCCATAAACTGCGACCACGTCTGATCGGCTACGCCGTGGTGCTGCTGGCGATGATCAGCCTGTTGGTGACGGCCTTTTTCATGCGTTCGCTGGTGGGTTTCGACGTCAGCAAGGACCGCGTGCTGTACCGTGAAAACGCCGAAGGCCGGATCGAAAACGTCTACAGCCTGAAAATCATGAACAAGGATCAGCGCGACCACACCTACGTGCTGGAAGCCGCCGGATTGCCGGATCTGCGCCTGCAAGGCAAACGCGAGATCAAGGTGCCGGCCGGGGAAATCTTCAGCATGCCGGTCGAGCTGTCGAGCGCGCCCGAACAACTGCCGTCGAGCACCAACGAGGTGAAATTCATCCTCAAGGATGCCGATGACGACAGCGTCCACGTAGAAGCCAAGAGCCGGTTCATCGGCCCACAAAATCGTTGAGAGAACTGAACATGCCCGCAGCAAACGCCGCAAGTCCTTGGTACAAGCACCTTTGGCCATGGATCATCATCGGGATTCTGGCCTGTTCGGTGACCCTGACGCTGTCCATGGTGACCATCGCGGTGAACAACCCGGACAACCTGGTCAACGACAACTACTACGAGGCCGGCAAGGGCATCAACCGTTCGCTGGATCGCGAACTGCTGGCGCAGAACCTGAAGATGCGCGCCGCCGTGCATCTGGATGACGTCACCGGTGAAGTCGATCTGCGGTTGAGCGGCAACAGCCAGCCGAAGACCCTTGAGCTGAACCTGATCTCGCCGACCCAGCCGGACAAGGATCGCAAGATCGTTCTGACCCGTAGCGAGACCGAAACCGGCCGCTACATTGGCCAGTTGAGCGACAAGATCGAAGGCCGGCGCTTTGTGGAACTGCTGGGTTCGCAGGACGATCACGTGTGGCGGATGTTCGAAGAAGAAGTAGTCAGCCATGACAAGGATTTGTTGTTGGGTGATGAACCGCTGCAGGGTGCTGAGGATTTGAAGAAGTAAACAGCCTGCAAGTGCCCCCTCACCCTAGCCCTCTCCCCCAGGAGAGGGAACTGATCTCGGGTGTTTATAAATTCGATGTACACCAGTGCCGATAGCGCTGACTGAACACATTTTTCCGGCCTATACCGATCGGCTCCCTCTCCCTGGAGAAGGCACTGATCTCGGGTGTTTGCATAATCGATGTATGCCAGTGACGATAACGCTGACTGAACCCATTAATCCGGCCTCCACCGATCGGCTCCCTCTCCCTCCGGGAGAGGGCTGGGGTGAGGGCAAGCGGACAACCCGAAAAAAAGGGCTCACCCCTTCGACAATGCCATGACCACCCCCATCACCTGCTACCACTGCGCCCTGCCCGTCCCTTCGGGCAGTCGCTTCACCGCCATCGTGCTCGGGAAGTCCCGCGAGTTCTGCTGCCCCGGCTGTCAGGCCGTGGCCGAAGCCATCGTCGCTGGCGGGCTGGAAAGTTATTACCAGCACCGCAGCGAAGCCTCGGCCAACCCCGAAGCGCTGCCGGTGCAACTGGTCGATGAGCTTGAGCTGTACGACCGCGCCGACGTGCAGCAACCTTTCGTGCGCCACGAAGGTGAACTGGCCGAGACCACGCTGTTGATGGAAGGCATCAGTTGCGCCGCCTGCGGCTGGCTGATCGAGAAACACCTGCGCACCCTGCCCGCCGTGGCCGAGGCGCGGCTGAATCTGTCCAACCATCGCCTTCATGTGCGCTGGGCTGACGCCCAATTGCCGCTGAGCCAGATCCTCGGCGAACTGCGTCACATCGGCTACGCCGCGCACCCGTATCAGGCCGACCGCGCCAGCGAACAACTGGCCAGCGAAAACCGCCTCGCGCTGCGCCAACTCGGGGTCGCCGGGCTGCTGTGGTTTCAGGCGATGATGGCGACCATGGCGACATGGCCGGAATTCAACATCGACCTCAGCCCGGAATTGCACACCATCCTGCGCTGGGTCGCGCTGTTCCTCACCACGCCGATTGTGTTCTACAGCTGCGCGCCGTTTTTCAAAGGTGCCATGCGCGACTTGCGCACTCGCCACCTGACCATGGACGTCTCGGTATCGCTGGCGATCGGTGCGGCTTATGTCGCCGGGATCTGGACCTCGATCACCGGGGTCGGCGAGCTTTATTTCGATGCGGTGGGCATGTTCGCCCTGTTCCTGTTGGCCGGGCGCTATCTGGAACGCCGCGCCCGGGAACGCACCGCCGCTGCCACCGCGCAACTGGTCAATCTATTGCCGGCTTCGTGCCTGCGCCTCGACGCCGCCGGCCAGAGCGAGCGGATCCTGCTCAGCGAACTGCGCCTCGGTGACCGGGTGCTGGTTCAACCGGGTTCTGTGCTGCCGGCGGACGGCAAGATCCTCGACGGCCAGTCGAGTATTGATGAGTCGCTGCTGACCGGCGAATACCTGCCACAGCCGCGCACATTGGGCGATGCAGTCACCGCCGGCACGCTGAATGTGGAAGGTGCGCTGACCGTCGAAGTGCAGGCGTTGGGTCAGGACACGCGGCTGTCGGCCATCGTCCGCCTGCTGGATCGCGCCCAGGCGGAAAAACCTCGGCTGGCGGAAATCGCCGACCGTGCCGCGCAGTGGTTCCTGTTGCTGTCGCTGATCGCGGCGGCCGCCATCGGTCTGCTGTGGTGGGAACTGGATTCGTCGCGGGCGTTCTGGATCGTCCTCGCCATGCTGGTGGCGACCTGCCCGTGCGCGCTGTCTCTAGCGACGCCGACCGCCCTCACCGCCGCCACCGGCACCCTGCACAAACTCGGCCTGCTGCTGACCCGCGGTCATGTGCTGGAAGGTCTGAACCAGATCGACACGGTGATCTTCGACAAGACCGGCACCCTCACCGAAGGCCGACTGGTGCTGCGCTCGATCCGCCCGCTTGGCGCCCTCGACAGCGATCAATGCCTGAGCCTGGCCGCCGCGCTGGAAAACCGCTCGGAACACCCGATTGCCCGGGCTTTTGGCCGGGCGCCGCTGGCCGCCGAAGAAGTTCACAGCACGCCGGGGCTGGGGCTTGAAGGATTGGTCGGAACACAGCGCTTGCGTATCGGTCAGGCCGATTTTGTCTGCGATCTGAGCGGCGCGCCTGTGCCGTCGATGCCCGATGAACCGGGCCAATGGTTGTTGCTCGGTGACGATCAGGGGCCGCTGGCCTGGTTCGTCCTTGATGATCGCCTGCGCGCCGACGCCCCGGCCCTGCTCGCTGCGTGCAAGGCGCGCGGCTGGCACACGCTGCTGTTGTCGGGCGACAGTTCGCCGATGGTCGCCAGTGTCGCAGCCGAACTGGGCATCGACGAGGCCCGGGGCGGTTTGCGCCCGGACGACAAGCTGCAAGTGCTGCAACAACTGCACAAGGCCGGTCGCAAGGTGTTGATGCTCGGTGACGGGGTCAACGACGTGCCGGTATTGGCGGCCGCCGACATCAGCGTGGCCATGGGCTCGGCCACTGATCTTGCGAAAACCAGTGCCGACGCGGTGCTGCTGTCCAACCGCCTCGACGCCTTGGTGCAAGCCTTCTCGCTCGCCCGCCGCACACGGCGGGTGATCATCGAGAACCTGTTGTGGGCCGCGCTGTACAATGGCCTCATGTTGCCGTTCGCCGCCCTCGGCTGGATCACTCCGGTGTGGGCCGCCGTCGGCATGTCGATCAGTTCGCTGACCGTGGTGCTCAACGCCCTGCGCCTGACTCGCCTGCCGAGTGCGCCGGCCGTCAGCGCCTCGTCAGAAACCCGCCCGCTGCCGGCCTGAGCCGCGCGGGCATGGAGTACAGATGCCAGCTCTCTACGTGATGATCCCGGCCGCGCTGCTGATCGTGGCCATCGCCGTCTACATCTTCTTCTGGGCGGTGGACAGCGGCCAGTACGACGACCTCGACGGCCCCGCCCACAGCATCCTGTTCGACGACCAGGACCCGAACCACACCGCTGCGGTGGACGAAGCCAACCCGGCCAAACCGGACGACAAGGCGCCGCCCCATGCTTGAACTGGCGCCGCTGTTGGTGTCTGCGTTGATTCTCGGCCTGCTCGGCGGCGGACATTGCCTGGGCATGTGTGGCGGCTTGATGGGCGCGCTGACCTTGGCGATTCCCAAGGAACAACGCAGCCGACGCTTTCGATTGCTGCTGGCCTACAATCTCGGACGAATCCTCAGCTATGCCACTGCGGGACTGCTGATCGGGCTGGCCGGCTGGGCCGTCGCCAACAGTCCTGCGGCGTTGTTCATGCGCGTGCTCGCCGGGTTGCTGCTGATCGCCATGGGCTTGTACCTGGCGGGCTGGTGGAGCGGCCTGACCCGCATCGAAAGCCTGGGTCGCGGACTGTGGCGTTACATTCAACCTGTCGCCAATCGTCTGCTGCCGGTGTCGAGTCTGCCCCGGGCGCTGCTGCTCGGCGCGCTGTGGGGCTGGCTGCCGTGCGGGCTGGTTTACAGCACGTTGCTGTGGTCGGCCAGCCAGGGCAATGCACTGGACAGTGCCTTGCTAATGCTCGCCTTCGGGCTCGGCACCTGGCCGGTATTGCTGGCGACCGGCCTCGCGGCCGAGCGGGTCACAGCGCTGTTGCGCAAACGCAGCGTGCGCATGGCTGGTGGATTGCTGGTGATCCTGTTCGGCATCTGGACCCTGCCGGGGCCGCACCAGCACTGGCTGATGGGCCACTGATCCAGGCTTGATGCAAATCAAGATGCCCCGCCGCGCCCTCCCCTAGACTCGCTCACACTGCCAGCCTATCCGGGGGAATGCCCGCATGCTCGACGCCATTCGTTGGGACACCGATTTGATCCGCCGCTACGACCTGGCGGGGCCGCGCTACACCTCGTATCCGACGGCCGTGCAATTCAACAGTCAGGTCGGCACCTTCGACCTGTTCCATGCCCTGCGCGATAGCCGCAAGGCCCTGCGCCCATTGTCGCTGTACGTGCACGTGCCGTTCTGCGCGAACATCTGCTACTACTGCGCCTGCAACAAGGTCATCACCAAGGATCGCGGCCGCGCCCTGCCGTACCTGCAACGGCTCGAACAGGAAATCCAGCTGATCGCCTGCCACCTCGACCCGGCGCAGAAAGTCGAACAACTGCACTTCGGCGGCGGCACCCCGACCTTTCTCAGCCACGACGAATTGCGGCAGTTGATGGCGCACCTGCGCAAACATTTCAATCTGCTGGATGACGATTCTGGCGATTACGGCATTGAGATCGACCCGCGCGAAGCCGACTGGTCGACCATGGGCCTGCTGCGTGAGCTGGGCTTCAACCGGGTCAGCATCGGTCTGCAGGATCTCGACCCGGCGGTGCAACGCGCAGTCAATCGCCTGCAAAGTCTGGAAGAAACCCGCGCGGTGATCGACGCGGCGCGCACCCTGCAATTTCGCTCGATCAACATCGACCTGATCTACGGTTTGCCCAAGCAGACCCCGGACAACTTCGCCCGCACCGTCGAGGAAGTCATCAGCCTGCAACCGGATCGGCTGTCGGTGTTCAACTACGCACACCTGCCAGAACGCTTCATGCCGCAGCGGCGGATCAACGGCAACGAACTGCCGAGCCCGACGCAGAAACTGGAAATGCTGCAACGCACCATCGAACAACTGACCGCCGCCGGCTATCGCTACATCGGCATGGACCACTTCGCCCTGCCCGACGATGAACTGGCGATTGCCCAGGAAGAATCGACCCTGCAACGCAACTTCCAGGGCTACACCACCCACGGTCATTGCGACCTGATCGGTCTGGGCGTATCGGCCATCAGCCAGATCGGCGACCTGTACTGCCAGAACAGCAGCGACCTCAATCAATACCAGAACAACCTGGCTGGCGCGCAACTGGCCACCAGCCGTGGCCTGGTGTGCAACGCTGACGATCGCCTGCGTCGCGCAGTGATTCAGCAACTGATCTGCAATTTCAGCCTGGATTTCGCCGAGATCGAGCGCAGTTTCAACATCGATTTCCAGGGCTACTTCGGCGCGCTCTGGCCGCAGTTGCAAGGCATGGCAAAGGACGGGTTGATCGAACTGGATCGCGAACGAATCAGCGTGCTGCCGGCCGGGCGCCTGCTGGTGCGTTCGGTGTGCATGGTGTTCGACGCGTATCTGGAACAGCAGAACCGCCAGCGTTTCTCGCGGGTGATCTAGCTTTTCATCAGCAAGGTATTGGTTTTCAGGTTCTGGTCCGCGGTCAGGCCCGATTGATCGATGACCTTGGCCAGGGACAGATTGGCGGTAATGAGACCGTTGTTGAGGGCAGAAATGGCGCCTTTGAGGGCAGCGATCTTGGCGAATCGCTCTTCGTTGGAGAGGGTCTTGTTGGCCATCAGCGCGTTGATCTGGGCGTTCTTTTCGGCGATCTGCTGGCGCAACTTGCGAATCATCTTCAGCAATTGCTGGACGTTTTCCGGCAAGCCGCTTTCATCGATATCGCTGTTTTTCCCGCCGACACCGGCGGATTTTGCAATGGCGGCACCGGACAGCGACACTTTGACGCCCTCGACCAAAGTCGGGGTTCCCAACAATGCCGCGTCTGTGCCGGACTCATCGTCAACGGAGGTTTCAGCACTTTCCAGCAACGACGCAACGCCACTGTTACCGGGGGTCAGCGTGCCAATAGCAGTCATCGAAGCGGTTCCTTGCATGCCGTCAGATACCTGTTTATCGGCCGTCATCCCTGCGGCTTTATGCCGTGGGAGCAATCTCGCCACAGGCTGGCCTGAATGTCCTCCCCTGGGTTACCCTTACGCCTTATGTGTGTTTTCCCACAAGGATTTAAGAAATGTCCGAGCCAGTTAAACTGCGCGCTCACAACCAGGCTAATTGCAAGGATTGCAGCCTGGCCCCTCTCTGCCTGCCACTTTCGCTGAATCTGGAAGACATGGATGCGCTGGACGAAATCGTTAAACGTGGCCGCCCGCTGAAAAAGGGTGAGTTCCTGTTCCGCCAGGGCGACACCTTCGATTCCGTTTATGCAGTACGCTCCGGCGCCCTGAAGACCTTCAGCCTGAGCGATACCGGCGAAGAACAACTCACGGGTTTCCACCTGCCGAGCGAACTGGTCGGCCTGTCCGGCATGGACACCGAGAAACACCCGGTCTCCGCCCAGGCTCTGGAAACCACCTCGGTCTGCGAGATTCCGTTCGAACGCCTCGACGAACTGGCCCTGCAACTGCCGCAGCTGCGCCGTCAGTTGATGCGCGTGATGAGCCGCGAAATCCGCGACGACCAGCAAATGATGCTGTTGCTGTCGAAGAAAACCGCCGACGAGCGCATCGCCACGTTCCTGGTCAACCTGTCGGCCCGCTTCCGCGCTCGCGGGTTCTCGGCCAACCAGTTCCGTTTGAGCATGTCGCGCAATGAAATCGGCAACTACCTGGGGCTGGCGGTGGAAACCGTGTCCCGGGTCTTCACCCGCTTCCAGCAAAACGAACTGATCGCCGCCGAGGGCAAGGAAATCCATATCCTCGACCCGATCCAGCTCTGCGCCTTGGCCGGCGGCTCGCTCGAAGTCTGATCTCGACCCGCGGCCGAGCGTATCGTTTCAGCCGCGGGTATACTGCGCCGTTTGCAGCCCTGCCAGGACACCTCGACGATGGTCTTCGACTCCTTCGACATCAAATCCCTGATCCGCCCTGTGATCGATTTCCCGAAACCGGGCGTGATCTTTCGCGACATCACCCCGCTGTTCCAGTCGCCCAAGGCCCTGCGCCTGGTGATGGACAGCTTCGCCCACCGCTATGTGGAAGCCGACTTCACCCACATCGGCGCGATGGATGCGCGGGGCTTTCTGATCGGTTCGGTGCTGGCGTATCAGTTGAACAAGCCGCTGGTGCTGTTCCGCAAGCAAGGCAAACTGCCGGCGGACGTACTGGCTGAAGGCTACGCGACCGAATACGGCGAAGCGTTCCTCGAAGTGCACGCCGACAGCCTGTGTGAAGGCGACTCGGTGGTGATGTTCGATGACCTGATCGCCACCGGCGGCACGCTGATCGCAGCGGCCAACCTGATCCGGCGCATGGGCGCCCGCGTTCACGAAGCAGCGGCGATCATCGACCTGCCGGAACTGGGTGGTTCGCAGCGTCTTGAGGACATGGGCATTCCTACGTTCTGCCTGACGCAGTTTGCGCTGACCGACAAGTAAGCAACCCCGCTCCGCGACTCCCGATCGTTCCCACGCTCCGCGTGGGAATGCCTCAACGGACGCTCCGCGTTCGGCTTTGGAAGGGACGCGAAGCGTCCCGGGCTGCATTCCCACGCAGAGCGTGGGAACGATCAGTCACAAAATCTAAAGCCCCATCTGTTTGCTGATGATCTCGTTCATCACTTCCCGCGTCCCGCCGCCAATCGACAAGATGCGGTTATCCCGATACAGCCGCTCCACCAGGCTTTCGCGCATATAACCCAGCCCGCCGAGTATCTGCACCGCTTCCGTGGTGATCCGGTCCGAGGTGTCCGTGGCGAAGTTCTTGGCCATGGAGATTTCCTTGATCACGCTCTGCCCAGCCGCCATTTTCGCCGCCTGCCGGTAGGTGAACTCCCGCGAGACTTCCAGCGCCGTGGCCATTTCGGCGAGGCGATGCTTGATCACCTGGAACTTGCCGATGGGCTTACCGAACGCCTGCCGCTCCCGTGCCCACTTCAGGCTTTCTTCCAGCGCCAGTTGCGCGGTCATGTTGGCCATCAACGCCAGGGCCAGCCGCTCGCTCTGGAAGTTGCCCATGATGCAGGCGAACCCCATGTTCTCCGCGCCGATCAGGTTTCCCACAGGCACCCGGCAATCGTCGAAGAACAATTCAGCCGTGTCCGACGCCCACCAGCCCATTTTCTTCAGCTGCCGACCGACGGTAAAACCGGGCGTACCCTTCTCGATCAACAGCAGGCTGATGCCGCCAAACCCGGGCGCACCGGTACGCACCGCGACGGTGTAGTAATCCGCGCGTACGCCACTGGTGATAAAGGTTTTACTGCCGCTGACCCGGTAATGATCGCCGTCGCGGATGGCGCGGGTCTGCAGGTTGGCGACGTCAGAACCGCCGCCCGGCTCGGTGACGGCCAATGCGCTGATTTTCTCGCCACTGAGCACTTGAGGCACGACGCGATCACGCACTTCGGGCCGGGCCCATTTGACGATTGGCGGTAAACCGATATCGAGCGAACCGAGCCCGGCCACCAACCCGCCGGAGCCACAGCGCATCAGTTCTTCACTGGCGGCGATCTTGGCGAACAGATCACCTTCGTGACTGCCACCCAGCGCTTCGGGATAACCGATGCCGAGGATGCCGGCCGCACCGGCCTTCAGGTACAGCTCACGAGGGAAGCTTTCGGCTTCTTCCCACGCATCGATGTCCGGCAGGATCTCGCGTTCGACGAAACGTCTGACGCTGTCGCGGATCATTTGGTGGCTGGGGTCGAAGTATTCCTGGAAGGCAGGCATCGGCGAACTCCATGGAAGGGTTCGCCGAACTTAACCGAGCGCTTGCTTGGTTTTCAACAGGATTGTGTGGTTCAGAGGGAAATCGGCTTGCGCCCGGCAAACGAGTGAGCCAGCGTGCCGCCGTCCACCAGTTCCAGCTCGCCACCCAACGGCACACCGTGAGCGATGCGCGAGGCGATCAGGCCTTTGTTGTTGAGCAATTGCGCGATGTAGTGAGCCGTCGCTTCACCTTCCACGGTCGGGTTGGTGGCAAGGATGACCTCGGTGAAGGTGCCCGCCTCTTCGATTCGCGTCATCAACTGCGGAATGCCGATGGCCTCCGGGCCGAGCCCGTCCAGCGGCGACAGATGCCCCTTGAGCACGAAATAGCGCCCACGGAACCCGGTCTGCTCGACCGCGTACACGTCCATCGGACCTTCCACCACGCACAGCAGCGTGTCGTCACGGCGTGTGTCGGCGCATTGCGGGCACAGATCGTCTTCGGTCAGCGTGCGGCACTGGCGGCAGTGTCCGACCCCTTCCATGGCCTGGCTCAAGGCCTGGGCCAGGCGCGTACCGCCGCTGCGGTCACGTTCGAGCAACTGCAACGCCATACGCTGGGCAGTTTTCTGACCCACGCCCGGCAGAATTCGCAGGGCGTCGATCAGTTGGCGAATCAAAGGGCTGAAACTCATGGGGAAAAAGTCCGACAAAACAACGAGACGCGGTTTATACCCGCGCCTCCGGCCAGCGTCAAATCCTCAGTCCTGGGCGACCCGCACCACCAGTTTGCCGAAGTTGCGCCCCTCCAGCAGCCCGATAAACGCTTGCGGCGCCTGCTCCAGGCCATCGACCACGTCTTCGCGGAATTTCACCTTGCCCTCGCGCACCCACGGCACCATGGCGCTGATGAATTCCGGCTGACGGTCGCCATAGTCGTCGAACACGATGAAGCCCTGAATGCGTACTCGCTTGGTCAGCAAGGTGCGTTGCAGTGCGGGCAGACGATCCGGACCTTTCGGTACTTCAGTGGCGTTGTAGCCGGCAATCAGGCCGCACAGCGGGATCCGCGCCTTGGGATTGAGCAGCGGGACGACCGCTTCGAAGACATGGCCGCCGACGTTTTCGTAATAGACGTCGATGCCTTTCGGGCAGGCCTTGGCCAATTGCTCGGCGAAGTCAGACGCCTTGTGATCGATACAGGCGTCGAAACCCAGCTCCTCGACCACGTATTTGCACTTCTCTGCACCGCCGGCCACGCCGACGGCGCGCAGGCCTTTGATCTTCGCCACCTGCCCGACCACCGAACCTACTGCACCAGAAGCAGCGGCGACCACCAGGGTCTCCCCTGCCTTCGGCTGGCCGATGTCCATCAGCCCCATGTAAGCGGTCATGCCCGGCATGCCCAGCACGCCGAGGGCCATCGACGGGCTCGGCAGCCCCGACGGGATCGGGATGATGTTGCGCCCGTCGCTGAGGCTGTGGCTTTGCCAACCCGTGGCGCCGACCACCAGATCGCCGACCTGGAATTTTGGATGACGCGACTGCTCGACCCGGCTGACAGCCCCACCGGGCATCACCTCGCCGATTTGTACCGGCGCAGCGTAGGACGGTGCGTCACTCATGCGCCCGCGCATGTAGGGATCGAGTGACAGGTAAAGGGTCTTGAGCAGCAACTGGCCGTCTTCAAGCGCCGGCAGCGCTTCGCGCTCCAGACGGAAATTCTCGGGTGTTGGCGCGCCCACCGGACGCGAGGCCAGCACGATGCGTTGATTGAGGGTCAGGGGGTCGGACATGTCAGCGTCTCCTTTGAATAATGAATTCGGGGTATAGGGAGCAGACCTTGGTGGCTTTTGCGCGTTCGATGCTTCTTCAGCCAGAAACAAAAATGCCAGGCGCGATGCCTGGCATTTTTTGTAGCTCATCCAATCCGCAAAGGCGAATCAGAACGGCAGTTTCATACCGGCCGGCAGGTTCATGCCAGCGGTCATGCTGCCCATCTTGGCCTGGCTGTTGGCTTCGATCTGACGCACGGCAGCGTTGACGGCAGCGGCCACCAGATCTTCGACCACTTCACGGTCGTCTTCGTCCAGGCCCGGCAGAACGCTTGGGTCGATGCTGACTTTTTTCACGTCGTGACGACCGGTCATCACCACGGTGACCAGATCGCCGCCGGCCTTACCGGTGACTTCTGCGTTGGCCAGCTCTTCCTGCATCTTGGCCATTTTTTCCTGCATCTGCTGCGCCTGCTTCATCAGGCCGGCCATGCCACCTTTCATCATGGTAATCACCTCAAAAGTACTTGGATCAATACAGCGTCCGGCGATTTGCGCCGAACGCCTTCAGTTATTAGCCCTGACTGACCAGGGCGTCGACAGGTTCAATAGTATCGTGTCGCACGACCGCGCCGAACTGCTGGACCATCTGCTGGATGAACGGATCGCCGTGGATCGACTCCTCCGCCTCGCGCTGACGGTTGGCACGGCGCCGGGACGCAGCCTGGGCGGGGGTTTCCTGCTCGGGCTTGATCAGCTCCATGCTCAGGTTCAGCGTGCGGCCGTGGTACTGGTTCAATGCATCGTTCAGCCGACGCTGCTGGGTGGCGTTGAACAAGGCGCTATGAGCCGGGTCCAGGTGCATCAGCCAGTTGTCGCCATCGACCGCGATCAGCGTGCAGTTGGCGGCGATGCTGCCGGTCATGCCGGAAATCGGCAGTTTCGGGAACAGCTCCAGCCATTGCAGGGCCAGACCGGTGGCCGGCGCGGCGGCGGGTTCCGGCTCGGGCTCCGGGACCGGATCGGCCGCGTGTTCGCTGGCCAGATCGTCGAGGTAACTGTAGGCCGAATCCATGTCCGGCTCGATGTAGTCTTCGTCGAGCGGCGGCTCGTCGTCCATGTCCATGCCCGGCGTGGCGGCATCGACCTCGGCCACCGACGGCTCGGGGATCGGCGCGGCGGCCCACTCCGGCGCATCCGGCACGACGCTGTCGGGGGTCGGCAGTGGCATCGGCGGCAGGTCAGGCTGCTCGGCGGTGGTTTCCAGAACCGGCTCGACCGCTGGCTGTTGCACAGGAGCCGGTTCTACCGGGTCATTCCACGGCAGATCGACGATTTCCTCGACGGCGACCGGTTCTGGTTCCGGCTCAGGCACGGGTTCAGGCGCAATCACCGGGGCAACCGGGGCGGGCTCGGGAGCAGGCGCTGGCGCAGGTGCAACCACCGGAGCCGGCGCAACAGCCGCAGCAACTACCGGCGCAGGTTTCGGCGCGGCAGCCACTGAGTTTGCGGAATCAACTGTGGCCTGGCTGATCCCCACTGGCTTTAGCGGTTGCCTCGGGGCGTCCGCCGTATCCGCCGGCCGGAAGGCCAGCATCCGCAGCAGGACCATTTCGAATCCGCCACGCGGGTCTGGCGCCAGTGGCAAGTCGCGGCGGCCGATCAGGCCCATCTGGTAATAGAACTGCACGTCTTCGGCCGGCAAGGCCTGGGCCAGTGCCAGCACCCGGTCACGGTCGCCGTGGCCGTTGTCGACGCCTTCCGGCAAGGCCTGGGCGATCGCGACGCGGTGCAGCACGTTGAGAATTTCCGAGAGCACGCCGTTCCAGTCCGGCCCTTGTTCGGCCAGGTGACGCACGGCTTCGAGCAACGCCTTGGCGTCACCTTCGATCAGCGCGTGCAGCACGTCGTAGACCTGACCGTGATCCAGCGTACCGAGCATTGCCCGCACATCGGCGGCCAACACCTTGCCTTCACCGAAGGCGATGGCCTGATCGGTCAGGCTCATGGCGTCGCGCATCGAACCGTCGGCCGCGCGGCCGAGCAGCCACAGGGCGTCGTCTTCGAACGGCACGTTTTCCGCGCCGAGAACATGGGTCAAATGCTCGACCACCCGCTCGGGGGTCATGTTCTTCAGCGAGAATTGCAGGCATCGCGACAAAATCGTTGCCGGAAGTTTCTGCGGGTCGGTGGTCGCCAGGATGAACTTGACGTAGGGCGGCGGCTCTTCGAGGGTTTTCAGCAGCGCATTGAAGGAATGGCTGGAGAGCATGTGCACTTCGTCGATCAGGTAGACCTTGAAGCGCCCGCGGCTCGGGGCGTACTGCACGTTGTCGAGCAGCTCGCGGGTGTCCTCGACCTTGGTCCGGCTCGCGGCGTCGATCTCGATCAGGTCGACGAAACGGCCTTCATCGATCTCGCGGCACACCGAACACTCGCCGCACGGGCTTGAAGTGATACCTGTTTCACAGTTCAGACATTTGGCGATGATCCGCGCAATCGTCGTCTTGCCGACGCCCCGCGTCCCGGTGAACAGGTAGGCGTGGTGCAGGCGCTGGCTGTCCAAGGCATTGATCAGAGCCTTGAGCACATGGGTCTGGCCGACCATTTCGCGGAACGAGCGCGGACGCCATTTACGTGCAAGAACCTGATAACTCATCGAAAACCGTCGCGGCAAAGGAAGCAGAAGCGGCTAATGCTAGCGGAGCAAGGGCAAAATTGCATCCGGTGCGCTCTTCTATTCTGGCTAAGCTGCATGGGCGGAGGCTTTTGTCGGCACGGGAACGGGAATTACCGGAGCATTTATGCGGTGGGCCGTGGGGGCAATACTGGGAATCAGCCTGAACGCGATGGCCGCGCAGCCGCCGCTGCGCTTCGCCATGGCCGACAGCTGGGCGATGCCGCTGGCGCAATACGAACGCGGCCGCCCGACCCAGGGCATCCTTTACGACATGATGCTCAGCCTGGCGACCCAGGTCGGCGTGCCGGCGGAGTTTCACGTCCTGCCCCGCACCCGCGTGCAAAACGCCATGGAACACGGCGAAGTCGACGTGCGCTGTTATGCCTCGCAATCGTGGCTGCCGAACCTGTCCGGGAATTACATCTGGAGCATCCCGCTATTCTTCCAGCGCGACCTGCTGATCGGCCGCCAGGATCAACCCTCCAGCGTCGATCCGGCCCACCTGCCCCGCCAATCGATCGGCACCGTGCTCGGCTACAGCTACCCCACGCTGCAACCGCTGTTCGACGCCGACCGGTTATGGCGCGAAGACGCACGCAACCAGGAACAGGTGCTGGACAAACTCCTGGCCGGCCGTTACCGCTACGCCGTGAGCAATCAATGGACGCTGGACTGGTTCAACCAGCGCCTGCTGCCGGGGCAGCAACTGCGAGGGGTGGCAGTGTTGCAGGAGCAGCAAGTCGGCTGCTACGTCCGCAACGACCCGAAAGTGCCGGTGCAGCGGATATTGAGGACGTTGCTGCAGATGAAAATGTCGGGGGAGATTGATGACATTATCCGGTTGTATACCGGGGGGTCGGGCAGCGAACCTTGACCCGTAAACACCCACAAAAAAAAGGAACCCGTCTGACGAGTTCCTTTTTTCATTGCCGATGTTTTTCAGCCAGCTACAAATCTCAATACTGAGCCTTCACATAACTTTCGATCGGTTTCTGCAGCAGATCCTGTGGATGATCGCCGCCGAACGTCAGCCACTTGCTCTTGCCTGACACCACGGTCGACGCCAGAGGTTCATCGCCCTTCGCGCCGTAAATCGCCAATTTCACTTCGATCCGGTCCGGAATACCCGACCACTCCGTAGCCCGGTCTTCCCAATGCAGGATTTCCGGCACAACGTAGTACCCGGCACTCCCCTGCTGCCTGATACAGGCAAGATCCGCACAGGATTCGGACACTTTCACCTGATTCGCATAGCGGGCAAATGCCGACCGGACCGCGCCCGCCGTCATGGCACCCGACGCTTTATAAACGGTGGTCTCGTAACGACCATCGACAGGCGTTGCGATAGAGACCGACTGACCTTGAATCAACTTTTCAGGGCTTGTCGTCAAATCCTGCTGAACGTACTTGGCGGAACAGCCTGACACCAGAACAGATAAAACGATGATTGAACGCTTGAACACAGTGTCTCCATGACTTTCGATACGAGAAGAGCTCAACCCGCTGAATAGAAGGCTGAAGCGCGCGAATGCTACTAATGCGCCACCACTCTGTCCATGACCGAAGGATCTCAACAGCCCGGCACCATCAATGGCCGGCCGTATCGCGGAATTTCTGGTATTCGTGATACTCGACCCACGCAACCACATCGTACGGCACGTAAAGCTTCAGCCTGGCGCGGGAAATGGCGATGTACACGGCGCAGATCCGCTGATCGAACGCATAGGCATCCTTGAATTTCTCGTTGGTCAGCAGGCCGGGGGTCAGCAGCACCTTGTCGAACTCCATGCCCCCCGCCTCTTCCGCCAGCATCAACATGCAGCCGTTGCCTGTGTTGTCGATCATTCGGTTCAGGCGTGTCAGGTCGGCAATCATGAAGCCGTTTTCCAGCTTGGCCTTGACCCGCAGAAACGACTCGTCGAACTGATTGGCGTCGCACACGGCCTGCCAGTCGGGCAAGTCGCTGAAGTAAGGATGCACGCCGTTTTCGCTGTATTCGGAGCGATAGAAATCCGGTTTGAACAATTCGATGGCCGTAGCCATGAAATGCTTCAGATCATCCTGGGTTCGCTTGTCCGGGAATCTGAACTTGCAGTTGGAATCGTGCAGGTGGATGGCCCAGATCATGGTGTCCCACGGCGATGCCGTCAGCACTACGCAACCTTCGGACGGGACGAAACCTTCCGGGTACTCCTTGATGACGACGTCAGCATCACTGGCGCCTTCGAACGGAATCTTGCCCTTCTGCGAGTGCCGGGCGATCAGCGGGTTGACCAGCCGTTCGACGTTGCGGCCCGAGCGCACGGAATAGCTGATATCGCTCTGGCGGACCTCGCGGTGCCGCTTGACCGGCACACCGCTGGCCTGCTGGTACTCGTCGCCGAGGGTGATCAACACCTGGCGACCACGTTCGATGATCTGCAACAGCGAGCCGGGAATGTCCTGACTCTCGTCGATCAGCACGTGGGTGTAGCGCGCCGGCACCACGCAACCGGCAATGCAGGCCCGCTTGATCATCAGTAGCGCTTCGAACCCGGTCTGACTGCCCCACGCCGGGTTGAGCTCAAGGTAGCCCCACACCCGGCTCGAGTACTCCAGTAAAACCTGCGCGTCCACGCTGGAGAGCGGATGGTTGAAATGCGGTAGATGCTTCGCCGAAAAAGTGTGATCACGGAAACGGCAGTAGCGCTCGATCACTTTGAGGCAGAGCTCAAGGGTCGCCTGCCCGTCGTGGTGGCGGAAACCGAAGATGTTCAGTTCCTGCGCCAGCGCCTGTCGACTCGGGATTCGAGCCCCCTCCGCCGCAGGCCTGCGACCGAGCATCAGCGACTGGGCAAACGCCAGGAAGGTCTTGCCGGCCTTCTTCTCGCTCGGCCCCACCATGCGCTGGCGAAGGACTTCGAGCTTGGCCGGGGTGCGCGCCAGCAACAGGGTTTTTTCCGGGCGTAGATGCTCCAGCAAGGCCACCAGCAGATGGCTCTTGCCGATCCCTGCGTAACCTTGAACGTGGAGATCTTCATCCAAGTTGGCGCGGAAGGTCCTGACCAGTTTGTCCTGTGCCGGGCTCAACCAGCGCTCGCGCTGCCGGGGCGTCACGATCTGTTGACTGAACGGGTCATGGCTGCGGTGGCGCCGGACTTTGTATTCGAAATCCCACTGACCATCGGGCAATAAATAATCGCGTGCCGACACTTCTTCGGCCAGCAGAAAACGCAGGTTCAGTGGTTTGAGAACTTTCAGGCCGAAATACAGTTTGCGCGGATCGAACAGTCGCTGTGCTTCCGACAGCAGGCCCGCCGTTGTTGACTGCCGCTTTTCGGCAGCCCAAGACAAGAGCTTGGCCAGAATCTTCTCTGCCGCCACGGCGCCGAGATCCTGCTCTGTCGTTTGCACCAGATTCTGGATGACCAGCACTGCCGCCAACTCCGGATCGGTCAGGGCTTCGAGGGCTTTGGCGCCACTCGCCTGCAGCAGGTTCGCGCAGGTTTCATCCGTGACGGGCAAAAACACGGGGCTGGATAAATCGGAATGTTCCGGGAGCATAAAACCTCGCGGCCAGGGTGCAGACCTTACAGGTCGATCCCGGCCAGACTCTTCATTTATTTCGGTGGCTGCGAGTATGCGGGATTGAAGAGCAAATGATTACCCCGTGTCGGCGCCCTCGCGAGCTGGGGTTTGGGGACGAACCGCCAAATCGCAGGCATAAAAAAACCGCAGTGGGCGAAACCCATGCAGTTCGGTGTTGACTCGCTCGATGTTCGTTAAGGTGGTAACCCTACCAGCCACACCCCGGCACACAATGTTCCCGCTGTGGCTGCTGCCTTCCGGCTCTGACCAGGTTCACGGGTAATCGTTGCGGGGGGACCGATAGGGTCACCATAACGACGCTCACCTGTCGGCGAGCCGCGCCATTGTACCTATCTGAGACGAAGTTACAACCGCTGGTTGTAGATAAAAAATATGAAGGGCTTCAAGCACTTGCTATTGCGCCTGAAGCACCTCGTCGGCCCGCCCGCCCTCTTGCTGGATCACCAGATGAATGAAGTGCAGCTTGGCGATCGCCGCAGGCGGCAGCACAAAGGGATAGAAATCCGGCTGGCCCATGCTGCGCGACAGTTCGTTGAGCATGCCGGCCAGCTCGATCCACGCGTTGACGAATGACAGGAACGCCGCGCCGCCGGGATGCTCAGGGTCGTACAGCGTGCTCGATGGAAACGGCTGATAATCGAGGTCCATCTCCCGGGCGCTCATGCCGAAACCCAGCGCCGTGTCCACTGCGTCCATCATGTGCAGGTAATGCGCCCAGGTTTCCGCCCAGTCTTCCCACGGGTGCATGGTGGCGTAGGCGCTGACGTAGTGCTGCGACCAGTCCGCCGGCGCGCCCTGTTGATAATGCCGCTCCAGCGCCTCGGCATAACTGGCGCGCTCGTCGCCGAACAGGTTGCGGAACGAACCCAGCCAAGGGCCGTTGTCGATCAGCCGATCCCAGTAGTAATGCCCGACCTCATGGCGAAAATGCCCGAGCAATGTGCGATAGGGTTCGTGCATCTGCGCCCGAACCTGCTCGCGGTGGGCGTCGTCGGCCTCTGCGATATCGAGGGTGATCAGGCCGTTGGTGTGGCCGGTCATCGGCGCGTTGCCTTCCAGATCGACACCGATGAAATCGAACGCCAGGCCGGTGTCTTCGTCGACGGTTTTCGGGATGACCGGCAGGCCGAGGCTGATCAGTTGTGCGACCAGTCGGCGCTTGGCGATTTCCACCTTGCGCCAGCGCTCGGGGTTTTCCGGGACGGACAGATCGGGGATGGTGCGATTCAGATCGCAAGCCGCGCACAGGGTGTCGTGATCGCTGGCGGGCAGCAGCCAGTTACAGGCCGCCGGGGTATCGAGGTTGGCGCAGCGCCGGAACAGGCCGGCCTCGGGATCGGCATCCAGCGTCCAGGTGCCCTCAAACGGCCCCGGTTGCAGCGACGTCAGCCGACTGTGTTCCGGTTGATAACCCAGCGCCGCGTTGCAGGCCAGGCACTGACTGTTGCGAAAGAACAACGACTGGCCGCAACGGCACGGCCAGACTTTGCTGTTGCGTGAAGATTCGCCCATGAACGGCGCGACGATGCGGGAACTGAGCTGCTCGAAAAAGCGGTACATGGCGATCTCTCCCTTGGGCTTGCCAAGACTAGATCATTCCCGCGAACAGATCGTTCCCACGCTCCGCGTGGTAACGCATACCGTGACGCTCTGCGTCACAGCGGACGCGGAGCGTCCGGGGCGGCATTCCCACGCGGAGCGTGGGAACGATCATCTGTCGATCAGTTAGGCGCTGATACCGTGTCCTTTCAGGAACGCGATAAACGCCTCTTCATCCATCACCTTCACGCCCAGTTCGTTGGCCTTGGTCAGTTTCGACCCGGCGCCCGGCCCGGCGACCACACAATGGGTCTTGGCCGACACCGAACCGGCGACCTTGGCACCGAGGCTTTCCAGGTGTTCCTTGGCGACGTCGCGGCTCATCAGCTCGACCTTGCCGGTCAGCACCCAGGTTTCTCCGGCCAACGGCAGGCCTTCGACGACTTTCTTTTCGCTCTGCCAGTGCATGCCGAAATCGCGCAGTTGCTTCTCGGCGCTTTCAGCCAATTGCCGATGCTCGGGCAACTCGAAAAACTCACGCACCGAGTTCGCCTGTTTCTCCGGCAGTGTCTGGCGCATGTCCAGCCAATCTGCCGCGATCACACCCTCCAGTGAACCGAACCGGTCCGCCAGCTTCTGCGCGCCGCCCGGCCCCACCGAAGGAATATGCAGTTTGTCGAGGAAGCCGCCCAGCGTAGTGCTCGCGGCAAACTCGGCACCCAGCTCGCCCTGATCCTGAATCTGCAAACCGTGGCCCAGCAGCTCGGTGATTACTTGCTGGTTGTGCGCATCTTCAAAGAAGCTGTGAATCTCGTGCGCCACTTCCAGGCCGATGTCCGGCAAGTACGTCAGCACTTGCGGCAAGGCTTGCTGGACGCGCTCCAGCGACCCCAGCGAGCGCGCCAGCACCTTGGCCGTCTCCTCGCCGACATCCGGGATACCCAGCGCATAAATGAACCGCGCCAGACCCGGCCTCTTGCTGTCTTCGATGGCGGCCAGCAACTTGTTGCTCGACACCTCGGCAAAGCCTTCCAGATCGACGATGTCGTCGAACTTCAGCGCGTAGAGATAGGCCGGCGAACTGACCAGACCTTCGTCCACCAACTGCTCGACGCTCTTGTCGCCGAGGCCTTCGATGTCCATCGCGCGGCGCGATACGAAGTGGATGATCGCCTGCTTGAGCTGCGCACCGCAGGCCAGTCGGCCGACGCAACGGTACACCGCACCTTCGCTGATGGTCTCCTTGCCTTTGCTGCGTTTGACCAGTTGCGTGCGCTCGACGTGGGAGCCGCAGACCGGGCAGCTCTCAGGGATTTGCACGGGGCGCGCATCTTCCGGGCGGCGCTCGATGACCACTTGCACCACTTGCGGAATCACATCACCGGCGCGGCGAATGATCACCGTATCGCCGATCATCAGGCCCAGCCGGGCGACTTCGTCCATGTTGTGCAACGTGGCGTTGGCCACGGTGACGCCGGCAACCTTGACCGGTTTCAACCGCGCCACAGGCGTGACCGCGCCAGTGCGGCCAACCTGGAATTCCACATCGAGCAGCTCGGTGAGTTCTTCCATCGCCGGGAATTTGTGGGCGATGGCCCAGCGCGGCTCGCGGGCGCGGAAGCCCAGTTCGCGCTGGTCGGCAATGCTGTTGACCTTGAACACCACGCCATCGATTTCATAGGCCAGCGAGTTACGACGCTCACCGATATCGCGGTAGTAATCCAGGCATTCGCCGATGCCCTTGGCCAGTTTCAATTCGTGGCTGATCGGCATGCCCCAGGCTTGCAGTTGCTTGAGGTTGCCAATGTGAGTGTCGGCGATGTCGTTGGAGACTTGGCCGATGCCGTAGCAGCAGAATTCCAGCGGACGGTTGGCGGTGATCTTCGAATCCAACTGACGCAAGCTACCGGCGGCGGCGTTGCGCGGGTTGGCGAAGGTCTTGCCGCCGACTTCCAGTTGCGAGGCGTTCAAGCGTTCGAAACCGGCCTTGGACATGAACACTTCGCCGCGCACTTCCAGCGTCGCCGGCCAGCCTTCGCCGTGAAGCTTCAGCGGGATGTTGCGCACGGTGCGCACGTTGACGCTGATGTCTTCGCCGGTGGTGCCGTCGCCGCGCGTGGCGCCGCGTACCAGCACGCCGTCCTGATACAGCAGGCTGACCGCCAGGCCATCGAGTTTCGGCTCGCAGCTGTATTCCACCGCTGCACCACCGCCGAACAGATCGCCGGCCGGCAGATCCAGACCCTCGGTCACCCGACGGTCGAACTCACGCATGTCGGTTTCTTCGAAGGCGTTGCCGAGGCTGAGCATCGGCACTTCGTGACGCACCTGGGTGAAAGCGGTCAGCGCCACGCTGCCGACGCGCTGGGTCGGCGAGTCACTGGTGATCAGTTCCGGGTTGGCCGCTTCCAGCGCCTTGAGCTCGTGGAACAACCGGTCGTACTCGGCATCCGGAATGCTCGGCTCATCGAGGACGTGGTAACGGTAGTTGTGCTGATCGAGTTCAGCACGCAGCTCTAGAATGCGGGTTTCGGCGGCAGTCATGGGTGTTCTCTCATAAAGCAAAAGAGCAGCCGAGGCTGCTCAATCTATTTGCCGATTGCCTCTTTATCGCGAGGCAACCTTTTCAATCAACGCTTCTGGGTCAGGGCGCGACGTTCGAATTCGACGATGCGCTGACGGTAGTGCTCGATGGTTTGCGCGGTCAGGACGCTGCGCTGGTCATCTTTCAATTCGCCGTTCAGTTCCTGGGACAGCTTGCGTGCTGCCGCGACCATCACGTCGAAGGCCTGCTTCGGATGACGTGGGCCTGGCAAGCCGAGGAAGAAGCTCACCGCCGGGGTGCTGAAATGGTCGATGTCGTCCAGATCGAAGATGCCCGGCTTGACCGCGTTGGCCATGGAGAACAGCACTTCGCCGTTGCCGGCCATGCTTTCGTGACGGTGGAAGATATCCATCTCGCCGAAACGCAGACCGCTTTCCAGAATGTTCTGCAGCAGTGCCGGGCCCTTGAAGCCGGCCGGGTCGCGGCAGATCACGCTGATGACCAATACTTCTTCGGCTTGCGGCTGATCTTTATCGGCAACTGCCGGCGACGCCTTGGCGACTGGCTCGATGAAATCATCGTCACGGCTGCTGAAGCTCGGGCCGCCGTCCAGGTCCAGATCGAGGTTCAGGTCGCCCTGGGCCGGACCGTTGCTGCCGCGCTTGCCGCGCTTGGAACCGGATTCGCGAGGCTCGCGTGCTTCGCGGGCCGGCATGCTCACCGATGGCAGGTCGTGTTCGTCCAGTTGCGGCTCTTTATGGTTGTCCAGTACGCGGGCCGGGCCCAACAGCTCAGCGCTGGTGTCCTCGTCCGGCAGGTTGGACAGACTTCGGTCAAGACGGAATTTCAGTTTTCCCTTGCCGCCGCGCATACGGCGCCAGCCATCGAAAAGAATACCGGCTATCACAATGATGCCGATGACGATCAGCCACTCGCGCAGACCGATTTCCATGTAATCCCGTGCCTCTATAAAAAATGCTGAAAAATAAGGGGTTTACACTGTGCAAACCGCTTTAAAACGTGGCGCCAACTCTATGTTCTGACAGGCGTTTTGCCCACGTATACGAAAAATTGACATTAAACTAGCACGACCAAAGACAACTTTACACCGTCTGTCTCATTGGCTTGCGCGAATATGTCGATTGGCCAGCAAGTCGGAGCTGGTAAAAAAGTCCTACAACCTTCAAATACCTTTCCGACACTGCGCCGGCTCAGGCATCCACCATCGCCATCGCCTCCTCGACATCCACGGCTACCAGTCGCGAACAACCCGGCTCGTGCATCGTTACACCCATCAACTGCTCGGCCATTTCCATGGCGATCTTGTTGTGGGTGATATAGATGAACTGCACGGTCTGCGACATCTCTTTGACCAATCGTGCGTAGCGTCCAACGTTAGCGTCATCCAGTGGCGCGTCAACCTCATCGAGCATGCAGAACGGCGCCGGGTTCAACTTGAAGATCGCAAAAACCAGTGCCAGTGCGGTCAGGGCTTTTTCGCCGCCGGACAGCAAATGGATGGTGCTGTTCTTCTTCCCGGGCGGCTGCGCCATGATCGTCACCCCTGTATCGAGTAGATCTTCGCCCGTCAGTTCCAAATACGCGCGCCCGCCACCGAAAACTTTCGGGAAAAGCGCCTGTAAACCGCCATTGATCTGATCAAAGGTATCTTTGAAACGGTTACGGGTTTCCTTGTCGATCTTGCGGATGACGTTTTCCAGGGTCTCCAGGGCTTCGACCAGATCGGCGTCCTGTGCATCCAGATAACGTTTACGCTCGGATTGTTGCGTGTATTCGTCGATCGCCGCGAGGTTGATCGCACCCAGACGCTGAATGCGCGCGGCGATGCGTTCAAGTTCTTCTTCGGCCTCCTTCTCGCTGGCCTCGGCGGTCAGGGTATTGAGCACGCCGTGCAAATCGTAGCCGTCTTCCAGCAGTTGATCCTGCAGGGCCTTGCGGCGCACGGTCAGGGCCTGCCATTCCATGCGTTGCTGTTCGAGCTGGCCACGGATCAATTGCGATTGCTGCTCGGCCTGGGTCCGGCGTTTTTCCGCGTCACGCAGTTCGCGGTCGGCGTCTTCCAGGGCGATCTGCGCGGTCTTGAGTTCATCGTCGACGCTCATGCGCTTGTCGAGCAATTCTTCAAGCTTGAGGCGCAGCTCTTCCAGCGGCGCCTCGCCCTCCTCCAGATTCAGACTGAGCTGTTCACGTTTTTCAGTGAGGCGCTCGGCCTGCATTTCCAGACGCTCGAGGGCCTGGCGGGTCGAATCGTGTTGTGCGCGCAGCGAGCCAAGGCGCACGGCCAATTGATGCGCGTGATCCTTGTGCTGACGCGCTTCCTGACGCACCCGGTCGAGACGCTCGCGCAGGCTGTCACGCTGGGCCAGCAGCAGTTCGCGCTGCTCGGTGTCGAGGGCCATGGCGTCGAGGGCGTCCTGCAACTGGATCCGCGCTTCGCCGATATTTTCGTGCTCCAGCTCGCGCTGCTCGGCGAGCTCGACCAACTCGTCATCGAGACGGGTACGGCGCAGGGTCAACTGCTCGGCCTTGGCTTTGCCGGCGGACAGTTGAGCTTTCAATTCACCTTGCTGACGGGCTTCGTCCTGCAGCAAACGACGCAGATGTTCGCGACCGTTTTCCTGCTGACGCTGTTGCGCGCGCAGGGTCTGTAAACGGGTTTCCATGGCCTCGACCGTGGCTTCGCGCTCTTCGCGTTCCGCATGCAACGATTCGATTTCCTGTCCGCGTGCGAGCATGCCGCTTTCGGCTTCGCTGGCGCGGCGTACTCGCAGGAAATGCCGGCCGACCCAATAACCGTCGCGACTGATCAGGCTCTGCCCGGCAGCCAGTTGGCCGCGCAGGGCCAGCGCCTGTTCAAGGCTGTCGACTGGTTTGACTTGAGCGAGCCATGGCGACAAATCAACCTGCGCCTCGACCTTGTCCAGCAGGCTGCCGGCCACGCGCACGCCGTCGTTGCCGGGGCTAAGCAAACGCAGATCGCCCTGAGCGAAACCGGACAGATCGAAACCGTCGAAATCATCCACCAGCACCGCTTGCAGGTCGGCGCCGAGCACGGTTTCCACCGCCAGTTCCCAACCGGCCTCGACCTTCAGGCCTTCGGCCAGACGCGGACGTTCGGCGAGGTTGTGTTCTTTCAGCCATTCGGCGGTGCCGGTGCCCGGATCGAGCGCGGCCTGCTGCAAGGCTTCGAGGGAGGCGAGGCGACCGTTGAGGCGCTGCAAATCGCCCTGCGCCTGCTGCTGCGCGGTCAACGCCTGTTGCAATTCCTGGCGCAGTTGCTCGAGTTTTTCGACCTGGGCTTCTTCGCTGGTCTGCAAATCTTCAAGGGTGGCTTCGGACTCGGCGAGCTGCTCGCTGAGCTCCATGATCGCCGCATCTTCCGGATCGGCCGACAGCAGCGCCCGTTCTTCGCCCAGACGCTTTTGCCGATCGGCCAGACGCTCCATGCTGGTTTCCAGCTGCTGGATCCGCGACTGCTGCACTTCGGCCTGACGGCGCGGTTCGGCGGCGGTCAGGTTGAAGGTGTCCCACTGCTCCTGCCAGCCGTGCATCACGGTTTCGGAATCTTCCAGCGCAGCGGCGGCTTCTTCAGCGGCGGCGTTGGTGATTTCCTGTTCAGGGGTCAGTTGATCGAGCTCTTCGCCGAGGGTCAGCAGCAAGGTACGGTCGTGACCCAGGTGCGATTCGGTTTCGAGGCGCGCGCGCTCGGCTTCTTTCAGGTCGTCCTGCAATTGGCGCAAGCGCTGTTGGCCGTGCTGGATGCTCTGCTCGACCCGGGCGATGTCGCCGCCAACCGAATAGAAGCGCCCCTGCACCAGATTGAAGCGCTCGGACAGATCGTGGTGACCGTCGCGCAGGCGTTCAATGGCGGCGTCGGCGTTGCGTTGTTCGGCGACCAGCGCTTCAAAGCTGATTTCCTGGTTGCCGATGATCGACTCGCGCTGGCCGACCTGATCGTTCAGATCCTGCCAGCGCAGGGCCGACAGTTGCGCCTTGAGCTGGCGCTCTTCAGCCTTGAATTCCTGATACTTCTTGGCGGCCTCGGCCTGGCGGTGCAAGCGTTCGAGCTGGCGCTCGAGTTCTTCGCGCAGGTCGGTCAGACGGGCAAGGTTTTCGTGGGTGCGACGGATGCGGTTTTCGGTCTCACGCCGGCGCTCTTTGTACTTGGAGATGCCGGCGGCTTCTTCGATGAAGTTGCGCAGGTCTTCGGGCTTGGACTCGATCAGCTTGGAGATCATCCCCTGCTCGATGATCGAGTAGCTGCGCGGGCCGAGACCGGTGCCTAGGAAGATGTCGGTGATGTCGCGACGACGGCATTTGGCGCCGTTGAGGTAATAAGTCGTCTGGCTGTCGCGGGTCACTTTGCGGCGGATCGAAATTTCCGCATAAGCAGCCCACTCGCCCAGCAGGGTGCCGTCGGAGTTGTCGAACACCAGCTCGATGCTCGCCTGGCTCACCGGTTTGCGGCTGGTCGAGCCGTTGAAGATGACGTCGGTCATCGACTCGCCGCGCAGGTTCTTGGCCGAGCTTTCGCCCATCACCCAGCGCACGGCGTCGATGATGTTCGACTTGCCGCAACCGTTCGGCCCGACGACCGCCGCCATGTTGCTGGGGAAGTTCACCGTGGTCGGGTCGACGAAGGATTTGAACCCCGCCAGTTTGATGCACTTGAGCCGCAAGGTCAGGCAACCGTCAGGGCGGACACCACCAGATCGCAGCTGCGCTGGGCGTAAGCCGTCAGCACGATGCGGATCTGCGGCAGGTCACGGGCGAGGACGGCGGCCAGCAAGCGCTCGAACAGTTCGAGGAACTCGCTCATCTCGGCCTTGCGCTGTTCCAGCGCGAGGAAGTACGCACGGCTCATGGCCGGCTGCAGGTTCTCGACGGTTTCCTGCAGGTACGGGTTATTGGCAAACGGATACGCGGCACGCATCACGTTGAAGCTGTCGTCGACGAAGGTACGGATGTCCTGACGCTCGTAGCTGGCGCTCAGACGCTGCTGGATCTGCACGAACGGCGCCATGTCGGCCTGGACTTGCCAGCCGTTGGCCACTGCGTTGCCGAGCAGGATGTACAGCTCGCTCATCAACGTGCACAGGCTCTGCACCTTGTGCGCCGTAAGCTCGGTGACGTGGGCGCCGCGGCGCGGCAGGATCGCGATCAGATGACGGCGTTCGAGGATCAGCAAGGCTTCGCGGACCGAGCCGCGGCTGACGTTCAGCGCCAGCGTGACCTTCTGTTCCTGGATACGCTCTCCCGGCTTCATTTCGCCGCGAATGATCCGTTCGGCGAGGTGGTGAGCGATTTGCTCGGCGAGGCTGTCCGGCGCCTTGAACGTCATGGTTGTCCTTCAAACTCTTCGATCTGCACAAGCGGCGCAGTGTAGCGCAATGCGCGTTCATGGCGGAGTGCCCGCACAGCGGTTTTTGGCACGAATCCCGCAAAAAAGCGCTTGATCCAATGAGGGTCAATACTGAATAGACACGTTGTCGAGCGACAAAATGGCTTTTCCTGACCTTTAAGTCAGAAAACCATTGACCGAAAAGTCAGACCTGCTAAATTCGGCTCAAGTCGCTTAACAACAATAATGAGTCTGCGAGGCCTTCCGTGATCCAGTTTTTACTCAACCAGGAACTCCGTAGCGAGCACGCCCTGGACCCGAACCTGACTGTGCTCAACTACCTGCGTGAACACGTGGGCAAATCCGGCACCAAAGAAGGCTGCGCCAGCGGTGACTGCGGCGCCTGTACGGTGGTGGTCGGCGAGTTGCAGACGGATGACGATGGCCGCGAACACATTCGCTATCGCAGCCTCAACTCGTGCCTGACGTTCGTTTCGTCGCTGCACGGCAAACAATTGATCAGCGTCGAAGACCTCAAGCACAAGGGCGAACTGCACAGCGTGCAGAAAGCCATGGTCGAGTGCCACGGTTCGCAGTGCGGTTTCTGCACCCCCGGCTTCGTGATGTCGCTGTTCGCCCTGCAAAAGAACAGCGATGCACCGGACCATGCCAAGGCCCACGAAGCGCTGGCCGGCAACCTTTGCCGCTGCACCGGCTACCGGCCGATCCTGGCCGCTGCCGAACAATCCTGCTGCGGCAAGCAACCGGATCAGTTCGACGCCCGGGAAGCGGAAACCATCGCTCGCCTCAAAGCCATTGCCCCGACATCCATCGGCGAACTCAACAGCGGCGACAAACGCTGCCTGGTGCCGCTGACCGTGGCCGATCTGGCCGATCTCTACGACGCGTATCCACAAGCCCGGCTGCTGGCCGGCGGCACCGATCTGGCGCTGGAAGTCACGCAGTTCCATCGCACCCTGCCGGTGATGATCTACGTCGGCAACGTCGCTGAAATGAAGCGCATCGAAACCTTCGAAGACCGCATCGAAATCGGCGCCGCCACTGCCCTCTCCGATTGCTACGAAGCGTTGAACGCCGAGTACCCGGACTTCGGCGAACTGCTGCACCGTTTCGCCTCTTTGCAGATCCGCAACCAGGGCACCCTCGGCGGCAACATCGGCAACGCCTCGCCGATTGGTGACTCGCCACCGCTGCTGATCGCCCTCGGCGCGCAGATCGTGCTGTGCAAGGGCGAGACCCGGCGCACGCTGAACCTGGAAGATTACTTCATCGATTACCGGGTCACCGCGCGTCAGGAAAGCGAGTTCATCGAAAAAATCATCGTCCCTCGCGCCACGGCCGAGCAGCGCTTTCGCGCCTACAAAGTCTCCAAGCGCCTGGACGATGACATCTCCGCCGTTTGCGCCGCTTTCAACCTGCGCGTCGAAAACGGTGTGATCACCGACGCCCGCGTCGCCTTCGGCGGCATGGCCGCGATCCCGAAACGCGCCGCTCATTGCGAAGCCGTGCTGCTCGGCCAGCCGTTCAACAACGCTGTGGTCGAACGTGCCTGCACCGCGCTGGGCGAGGATTTCACCCCGCTCTCGGACTTCCGCGCCAGCAAGGAATACCGCCTGCTCAGCGCGCAGAACCTGCTGCGCAAATACTTCATCGAACTGCAAACACCGCACATCGAGACTCGGGTGACCGCTTATGTCTAACCATCACGGCGTAGAGAAAACTCAAGCTGAACTGGCTGAACTGTTCGCCAAAGACCTGACTACCGGTGTTGGCCGCAGCGTCAAGCACGACAGCGCCGCCAAGCATGTTTCCGGTGAAGCGCAGTACATCGATGACCGGCTCGAGTTCCCGAACCAGTTGCACGTTTACGCGCGGCTGTCGGATCGCGCCCACGCGAAAATCATCAGCATCGACACCAAACCCTGCTACGCCTTCGAAGGCGTGCGCATCGCCATCACCCACGAAGACGTACCGGGCCTGAAAGACATCGGCCCGCTGCTGCCGGGCGATCCGCTGCTGGCCATCGATGACGTGCAGTTCGTCGGTCAACCGGTGCTGGCCGTGGCCGCCAAGGATCTGGAAACCGCACGCAAAGCCGCCATGGCCGCGATCATCGAATACGAAGATCTGGAGCCGGTGCTGGACGTGGTCGAAGCCCTGCGCAAACGCCACTTCGTGCTCGACAGCCACACCCATCAACGCGGCGACTCGACCACCGCACTGGCCACGGCTGAACATCGCATTCAAGGCACGCTGCACATCGGTGGCCAGGAACACTTTTATCTGGAGACCCAGATCTCCTCGGTAATGCCGACCGAAGACGGCGGCATGATCGTCTACTGCTCGACGCAGAACCCCACCGAAGTGCAGAAACTGGTGGCCGAAGTCCTCGACGTATCGATGAACAAAATCGTCGTCGACATGCGCCGCATGGGCGGTGGTTTCGGCGGCAAGGAAACCCAGGCCGCGAGCCCGGCGTGCCTGTGCGCGGTGATCGCGCACCTCACCGGCCAGCCGACCAAGATGCGCCTGCCACGGGTCGAAGACATGCTGATGACCGGCAAGCGCCACCCGTTCTACGTCGAGTACGACGTCGGCTTCGACAGCACCGGACGCCTGCACGGGATTGCGATGGACCTGGCCGGTAACTGCGGCTGCTCGCCTGACCTGTCGGCCTCGATTGTCGACCGCGCGATGTTCCACTCGGACAACTCGTACTACCTCGGTGATGCGACCATCAACGGTCACCGCTGCAAGACCAACACCGCGTCGAACACCGCGTACCGTGGTTTCGGCGGCCCGCAAGGGATGGTCGCGATCGAAGAAGTGATGGACGCCATCGCCCGTCACCTGAACCTCGATCCGCTGGCCGTGCGCAAGGCCAACTACTACGGCAAGACCGAACGCAACGTCACCCATTACTACCAGACCGTCGAGCACAACATGCTCGAGGAAATGACCGCCGAGCTGGAAGAAAGCAGCCAGTACGCCGAGCGCCGCGAAGCGATCCGTCGCTACAACGCCAACAGCCCGATCCTGAAGAAAGGCCTGGCGCTGACCCCGGTGAAATTCGGCATTTCCTTCACCGCCAGCTTCCTCAACCAGGCAGGTGCCCTGGTGCACGTCTACACCGACGGCAGCATCCACCTGAACCACGGCGGCACGGAAATGGGCCAGGGCCTGAACACCAAAGTCGCGCAGGTCGTGGCCGAAGTGTTCCAGGTGGAAATGGACCGCGTGCAGATCACCGCGACCAACACCGACAAGGTGCCGAACACCTCGCCGACGGCGGCCTCCAGCGGCGCCGACCTCAACGGTAAAGCCGCGCAGAATGCGGCAGAAATCATCAAGCAGCGCCTGGTCGAATTCGCCGCGCGGCACTACAAGGTCAGCGAAGAAGACGTGGAATTCCACAACGGCCATGTCCGTGTGCGCGACCACATCCTGACCTTCGAAGCCCTGATCCAGCTGGCGTATTTCAATCAGGTGTCGCTGTCGAGCACCGGGTTCTACAAGACCCCGAAAATCTACTACGACCGCAGCCAGGCCCGTGGCCGGCCGTTCTACTACTTCGCCTTCGGCGCGGCGTGCTGCGAAGTGATCGTCGACACCCTGACCGGCGAGTACAAGATGCTGCGTACCGACATCCTCCACGACGTCGGCGCCTCGCTGAACCCGGCCATCGACATCGGTCAGGTCGAGGGCGGTTTCGTCCAGGGCATGGGCTGGCTGACCATGGAAGAGCTGGTGTGGAACAACAAAGGCAAGCTGATGACCAACGGCCCGGCCAGCTACAAGATCCCGGCCGTGGCGGACATGCCGCTGGACCTGCGGGTGAAGCTGGTGGAAAACCGCAAGAACCCGGAAGACACGGTGTTCCATTCCAAGGCTGTGGGTGAGCCGCCGTTCATGCTCGGCATCGCCGCGTGGTGTGCGATCAAGGATGCGGTGGCCAGCCTCGGCGACTACAAGCATCAGCCGAAGATCGACGCGCCGGCGACCCCGGAGCGGGTGTTGTGGGGCTGCGAGCAGATGCGTCAGCTCAAAGCGGTGAAAGCTGTAGAAGCTGAAACCGAGGTTGTCTGATGATCGTTCCCACGCTCTGCGTGGGAATGCAGCCCGCGACGCTCTGCGTCGCATCCTGAACAGCGGACGCGGAGCGTCCAGTGATGCATTCCCACCGAGCGTGGGAACGATCTGAGAGGTGAGATATGTACAACTGGATCGACGCCCTCGCCGACCTGCAGAACCAGGGCGAACCCTGCGTTCTGGTGACGATCATCGAAGAGCTCGGCTCGACGCCGCGCAATGCCGGCTCGAAGATGGTCGTCAGCGCCCGCCAGACGTTCGACACCATCGGTGGCGGGCACCTGGAATACAAAGCCATGCAGATCGCCCGCGAGATGCTCGCCAGCGGCAAGCAGGACACCCATCTGGAGCGCTTCAGCCTCGGTGCCAGCCTCGGCCAGTGCTGCGGCGGCGCCACGGTGCTGTTGTTCGAACCGATGGGCCAGGTGCAGGCGCAGATTGCCGTGTTCGGCGCCGGTCATGTGGGCCGCGCACTGGTACCCTTGCTCGCCAGCCTGCCGTGCCGGGTACGCTGGATCGATTCCCGGGAAGAGGAATTTCCCGAACAGATTCCCCACGGCGTGCGCAAAATCCTCGCCGAGGAGCCTGTGGATGAAATCGACAACCTGCCCGCCGGCAGCTACTGCATCGTCATGACCCACAATCATCAGCTGGATCTGGAGCTCACTGCCGCGATCCTCAAGCGCAACGACTTCACCTGGTTCGGCCTGATCGGCTCGAAGACCAAACGCGCCAAGTTCGAACACCGCTTGCGTGACCGTGGTTTCGACGCCAGTGTCGTGCAACGCATGCGCTGCCCGATGGGCATCGGCGAAGTCAAAGGCAAGTTGCCTGTGGAAATCGCCATCTCCATCGCCGGCGAAATCATCGCCACCTATAACGCCAATTTCGGCCAGCACACCGCCAGCGCCGAACCGATTGCCAAACTGCTGCCGGTTTCCCGCCGCAGTCAGGCCGCCACACTCAAAGCCTCAAACTGATTAGAGAACCCTCATGCCTCTGACTCGCAAAGCCTACCGCGCCGCCATCCTGCACAGCATCGCCGACCCTGCCGAGGTCGGCATCGAAGCCTCCTACGAGTATTTCGAGGACGGCCTGCTGGTGGTCGATGACGGCAAGATCAGCGCCCTCGGCCACGCCAGCGAACTGCTGCCGACCCTGCCGGCAGACATCGAGATCACGCATCACAAGGATGCGCTGATCACCCCGGGCTTCATCGACACCCACATCCACCTGCCGCAGACCGGCATGGTCGGCGCCTACGGCGAGCAACTGCTGGACTGGCTGAACACCTACACCTTCCCGTGCGAAAGCCAGTTCGCCGACAAGGCCCACGCCGATGAAGTCGCAGACATTTTCATCAAGGAACTGCTGCGCAACGGCACCACCACCGCGCTGGTGTTCGGCAGCGTGCACCCACAATCGGTGAACTCGTTCTTCGAAGCCGCCGAGAAGCTGGACCTGCGGATGATCGCCGGCAAGGTGATGATGGACCGCAACGCGCCGGACTACCTGACCGACACCCCGGAATCGAGCTACGTCGACAGCAAGGCGCTGATCGAGCGCTGGCACGGCAAGGGTCGTCTGCACTACGCCGTGACTCCGCGCTTCGCCCCGACCAGCACCCCGGAACAACTGACCCTCGCCGGCCAATTGCTCGGTGAATACCCGGATCTGTACATGCAGACCCACATCAGCGAGAACCTCAAGGAAATCGAGTGGGTCAAGGCGCTGTTCCCGGAGCGCAAGGGCTATCTGGACGTTTACGACCACTATCAATTGCTCGGCGAGCGTTCGGTGTTTGCCCACGGCGTTCACCTGTGCGACGACGAATGCGCGCGCCTGGCGGAAACCGGTTCGGCGGTCGCGTTCTGCCCGACCTCGAACTTCTTCCTCGGCAGCGGCCTGTTCAACCTGCCGATGGCCGAGAAGCACAAACTGAACGTCGGCCTTGGCACTGACGTCGGTGGCGGTACCAGTTTCTCGCTGCTGCAAACCCTGAACGAAGCCTACAAGGTGATGCAGCTGCAAGGTGCGCGCCTGAGCCCGTTCAAGTCGCTGTACCTCGCCACCCTCGGCGGTGCGCGGGCGCTGCGTCTGGAAGACAAGATCGGCAACCTGCAACCGGGCTCCGACGCCGACTTCCTGGTGCTGGACTACAACGCCACGCCGCTGCTGAGCTACCGCCTGAAGCAGGCCAACAACATTGCCGAGACGTTGTTTGTACTGATGACCCTGGGCGATGACCGCACTGTGGCCCAGACCTACGCAGCAGGCGCGCTGGTGCATCAGCGCTAACTCTCCGACACTGCTCGCCCCCGCGCTGATCGTTCCCACGCTCTGCGTGGGAATGCAGCCCGTGACGCTCCGCGTCACTGGACGCGGAGCGTCCCCAGAGGCGTTACCACGCAGAGCGTGGGAACGATCAGACGATCAGGATCAGACAGACAAACAAAAAAAATCCCCCGGTACTTTTCAGTCCGGGGGATTTTTATTGCCTGTCGATTCGCTTCAGAGCTTGGCCGCCGGACGCCCCGGCTTCTTGGTCTGCAACAGGTGCGAGAACACCGCATGCAGATCGTCCGAAGCGCTTTCCTCGTCGAGGTTGAGCTTGCTGTCGATGTGATCCATGTGATGCATCATCAGGTCCACCGCCAGCTCGCCGTTACGCGCTTCGATGGCGTCGATCAACTGGGTGTGTTCGTCGTAGGAACAGTGCGAACGGTTGCCGCTTTCATATTGGGCAATGATCAGCGAAGTCTGCGAAACCAGGCTGCGCTGGAAGCTGATCAATGGCGCGTTCTTCGCCGCTTCGGCCAGTTTCAGGTGGAATTCGCCCGAGAGACGGATGCCGGCACCGCGATCGCCACGAGAGAAGCTGTCACGTTCGTCGTTGACCATCTGGCGCAATTCGGCGATTTGCTCGGCCGTTGCGTGCTGCACCGCCAGTTCAGTGATCGCGCGCTCCACCAGACGGCGAGCGAGGAACACCTGACGCGCCTCTTCAACGCTCGGGCTCGCCACCACCGCGCCACGGTTCGGCCGCAACAGCACCACGCCTTCATGGGCCAGACGCGACAGCGCACGGCGAATGATGGTGCGGCTGACCCCGAAAATTTCCCCCAGCGCTTCTTCGCTCAACTTTGTACCGGGCGCCAGACGCTGTTCGAGGATGGCCTCGAAGATATGCGCATAGACAATATCGTCCTGGGTTCCGCTGCGGCCGGCTTTGCCTGCTCGCGGTTGTTTCTTGAGGGGTTGCAACTGTTCGTTCATGGGCACTCGAGTCGGGAAGAACTGCGGCGAATTGACCGTGACTGTAATACGGCACAGTGGGTCGCTGGCAAGTATCGCGTAAAAAACAGCGCGATTGTACACAATGGAAGGTGGCAACACGACTGTACGGCTGTTTGTGACTTCGGCTGTATTGCAACGCATCGTTACGTTTGAGTTTAGGCTTAAACCCGAAATCCGTGGCTTGAACAAGGAACGCCGCTGTCATGAACGAAATCACCCACACCCGACTGCGCCCCTTTGCGGACACATCGCCCTCCGCCATCGTCGCCGGATTCATCGCGATGATGACCGGCTACACCAGTTCGCTGGTGCTGATGTTCCAGGCCGGGCAGGCGGCGGGCCTGAGCAGCGGGCAGATTTCCTCGTGGATCTGGGCGATCTCCATCGGCATGGCGGTGTGTTCGATCGGCCTTTCGCTGCGTTACCGCACGCCGATCACCATTGCCTGGTCGACGCCCGGCGCAGCCTTGCTGATCACCAGCCTCGGCGGCGTTACCTACGGCGAAGCCATCGGCGCCTACATTACCTGCGCCGTATTGGTGACGATCTGTGGCCTGACCGGCAGCTTCGAACGGCTGGTGAAAAAGATCCCGGCCTCTCTGGCGGCCGCATTGCTGGCGGGGATTCTGTTCAAGATCGGCAGCGAAATCTTCGTCGCCGCGCAGCACCGCACCGGGCTGGTACTGGGAATGTTCTTCACGTATCTGGTAGTCAAACGCCTGACGCCGCGTTATGCGGTGCTGGCCGCGCTGCTGATCGGCACCGCGCTGTCGGGCTTCATGGGGCTGCTGGATTTCAGCGGTTTTCACCTGGAAGTGGCGACACCGGTCTGGACCACGCCGCACTTTTCTCTCGCGGCGACCATCAGCATCGGCATTCCGCTGTTCGTGGTGGCGATGACCTCGCAGAACATGCCCGGCGTCGCCGTGCTGCGCGCCGATGGCTACAACGTCCCGGCCTCTCCGCTGATCACCACCACCGGCATTGCGTCGCTGCTGCTGGCGCCGTTCGGCTCCCACGGCATCAACCTGGCAGCGATCAGCGCCGCGATCTGCACCGGGCCCCATGCCCACGAGGATCGCAACAAACGCTACACCGCGGCAGTGTGGTGCGGGATTTTCTACGGGATTGCCGGGGTGTTCGGCGCCACGCTGGCGGCGCTGTTTGCCGCGCTGCCCAAGGAACTGGTGCTGTCGATTGCCGCGCTGGCGCTGTTCGGTTCGATCATCAATGGCTTGAGCATTGCCATGACCGAAGTGAAGGAACGGGAAGCGGCGCTGATCACCTTCATGGTCACGGCGTCGGGGCTGACGCTGTTTTCCATCGGCTCGGCCTTCTGGGGGATTGTCGCGGGGGTGCTGACCTTGCTGATCCTCAACTGGCGCAAGGCATGATTTGTTAAAAAGCAGGCATAAAAAAACGGCGACCCTCGGGTCGCCGTTTTTTTCAGTATCACTTGGCCGCGTTGATCGGCTTTTCCGGATACCAAACGTCCAGCAGCGGGCTGATTTCAGTGGTGGTCAGCTCGGAGCGGGTTTTCAGCCAGGCTTCGACAGCAGCGCGCTGCTCTTCGGAGACCGAGCCACGCTTCTGCAGGCAAACCAGACCGAAGTCGTCGCCACCGACATAGCCCAGACCGTTGGCTTCCATGGCTTCTTTGATGAATGCTTCGAGGAAAGCGTCAATGGCTTCTTCGGACAGGTCTTCTTTGAAGCCCAGGTTCAGTTCGAAACCCAGCTCTTGAAATTCATCGACGCACAGTTTTTTGCGCAGACGCTGGGAACGGTTAGTCGCCATTGGAACAATCCTCTTAAGTAATAACGGCCGGCACTTTACCAGTTTAAGGCGGCGATTGCCCGCCTATCCGGGACGAGCGTGCGACCGCCCGTAAAAAAATAACGAATTGGCACCCTTGCGAAAGGCACAAGCTGTTACACCTTGGGGCATAATGCCGACACTTTCATGACCACTGAGGACCTTTTCATCCATGTCCTCGTCTTTTTCCCCTCGGCTGTAGGGTTTTATTTCATATGATCAAATCGTTGCGTCCTCTGCTCCTGGCCGGCCTTCTTCTGCCCCTGGCCTTGCCTGTTTCCGCTGCCACCATCAACACCGCCCTGACACCCAACGTCGAAAAAGCCCTCAAGGCCAGCAAGCTGCAACCCAGCGCCCTGTCGCTGGTGATGGTGCCGCTGGATGGCCCGGGCACGCCGACCGTGTACAACGCCGACGTGTCGGTCAACCCGGCCTCGACCATGAAACTGGTCACCACCTACGCGGCGCTGGAAATGCTCGGCCCCAACCATCAGTGGAAAACCGAGTTCTACACCGACGGCGACCTGAACAGCGGCATTCTCAACGGCAACCTCTACCTCAAGGGTGGCGGCGATCCGAAGCTGAACATGGAAAAACTCTGGCTGCTGATGCGCGACCTGCGCGCCAACGGCGTGACCCAGATCACCGGCGACCTGGTACTGGACCGCAGCTTCTTCGTGCAGCCGCAACTGCCGGAATTCAACGATGACGGCAACGATGAGAACAAGCCGTTCCTGGTCAAGCCGGACTCGCTGCTGGTCAACCTCAAGGCCCTGCGTTTCGTGGCCCGCAATGACAATGGCCGGGTATTGATTTCGGTCGAACCGCCGATTGCCAGCATCAACATCGAAAACACCGTCAAAGCGCTCAACTCCAAACAGTGCACCGGCGGCGTGCGCTACAACCCGGTGCCGCAGGCCGATGGCAGCGTCACCGTGACCGTTGCCGGCCAGTTGGGCGAAGGCTGCAGCTCGCAGACTTATCTGTCGCTGCTCGACCACGCGACCTACACCGCCGGCGCCGTGCGGGCGATCTGGAAGGAACTGGGCGGCAGCATCCAGGGCAAGGATCGTCTGGCCCCGACCCCGAGCAACGCCAAAGTGCTGGCCCGTGCGTTCTCGCCGGACCTGGCGGAAATCATCCGCGACATCAACAAATACAGTAACAACACCATGGCTCAGCAGCTGTTCCTGAGCCTGGGCCAGAAATTCCGCAACGACGCCGACGGCGATGACGCCAAGGCGGCGCAGCGCGTGGTACGTCAGTGGCTGGCGAAGAAAGGCATCACCGCGCCGCACCTGGTGATGGAGAACGGCTCCGGCCTGTCACGAGCCGAGCGCGTCAGCGCCCGGGAAATGGCCGCCATGCTGCAAGCCGCGTGGCATAGCCCGTACGCCGCCGAGTACATCAGCTCGCTGCCGATTGCAGGCACCGACGGCACCATGCGCAAACGCCTGAAGACCACCGCGATGCGCGGTGAAGCCCACGTCAAGACCGGCACCCTGAACACCGTGCGCGCCATCGCCGGTTTCAGCCGCGACGTCAACGGCAACACCTGGGCGGTGGTGGCGATCCTCAACGACAAGGCACCGTTCGGTGCATCGTCGGTGCTGGATCAGGTGCTGCTGGATCTCTACAAACAGCCGCGAGCGCCGCAGACGGCTTCCGTTCTGTAAGCCGCCCCGGCAAGATCGTTCCCACGCAGAGCGTGGGAACGATCACATGGCAAACAGGATCAGTTCATCTGCCGCTCGACCCGATCCCGCCCACCCTGCTTCGCCGCGTAAACCCCCGAATCCGCCCGCAGCAACAGCGCATCCGCGCCCTCCCCCGGCCGCCAACTGGCAATCCCGAAACTGGCCGTCACCACGCCCACCACATCCACCGGCGCACCGCGCAGGCCTTGCCATAGCTCCACGGCCAGCATGTACGCGTGATCACCGTCGATGTCCGGGCACAGCACCATGAACTCCTCGCCGCCCAGGCGACAGAACACGTCGGTACGCCGCAGGCGATGGCCGATGCGCTCGCACACCGCCTGCAACACCCGGTCGCCGACCGCATGGCCGTACTGATCGTTGATCCGTTTGAAGTGATCGATATCGAGCATGATCACCGACAGTTCGCCGCCTCCGCGCTCGACCCGGGCCATTTCAGTGGTCAGGCGCTCCTGGAAATAACGCCGGTTGTGGATGCCGGTCAGCGCGTCGGTCACCGACAGTGCGCGCAACTCTTCTTCCACCCGTTTCAGGTCGGAAATGTCCGAGATGTAGCCATGCCACAGCACGCCGCCACCCGGCAGTTCCTCGGGAGTCGCTTCGCCGCGCACCCAGCGCAGGCCACGCTCGGGCAATTGCACGCGATACTCCTCGCGCCACGGGCTGAGGTTGTCCGCCGAGGCGCGGATCGATTTGCGTACGCGGCTGACGTCCTGCGGATGAATCCGAGTGAAGATTGATTCGGCATTGAGCAGCAACACATCGGGTTCCAGCTCGTAGATTTCGCGGATGCCGTCGCTGGCGTAGATCACGCTGAAGCGCCCGTCGAACTCCATCTTGAACTGATAGATCCCGCCCGGAACGTGGGCGCTGAGTTTCTTCAGCAGAACGTCCCGCGCCGCCAACGCTTCGTGTACGCGCTTGCGTTCGGTGATATCGATGCAGATCGCCAGGTGCCCGACCCACAGCCCCTGCTCATCGAGCACCGGGGTGGCGAGCATGTTTACCGGCAGATGACTGCCGTCCTTGCGCACCAGCGTCCACTCGCGTGCCTCATGCCCGCCGACTTCGCCGCCCTCCACCAGCATCGCCTGGCAGGTCGGAATGCTCTTGCCATAGCGGGCGCTCAGTTCCGCCGCACGGGTAATCAGCTCCCGGGGGAAATGCAGGTTTTCCAGGGTCATGTGGCCGACCACCTCGGCGCTGCGGTAACCGAGCATCTGCTCCGCGCCGGGGTTGAAGGTGTTGATCACGCCGCGCAGGTCAGTGGCGATGATCGCCACTTGAGTCGCCGCGTTGAGCACCCCGCGCAACTGGCCGTGGGTGCCCCGCAGTTCCTGTTCACGCTCATGCAGTTCCTGGGTGCGCAGTTCGACCATGCGCAAGGCCCGCTGACGCTGACTGACCAGCACGTACAGCAGCGCGCTGAGCAGCAGGCTGAGCAAACCGCCGAGGACCACCACGCTGCCAACCGACGAATGGTTGGCCTGCAGGAAGGACTCGCTGGGCGAGATATCGACCTGATAGTCGTGGTCGGCCATGCGCACCAGCCGCGTGGCTGACAGATCACTCGGCGCCGGTTCATTGGTCGACTCGAAAAGTACCTCATGCTGATCGTTGGTCGACAGATCGAGGATCCGTACCGACAGGTAATCATGCAGCGCGTCCGGCAGGCCATCGGCGAGCAACTGGCGCATGCTGATCACCGCCATCACATAACCGAACGACTTGGGCTCGCCCTCGCGCAGCACCGGCGCCACCAGCAGCACACCCCGCGCATAGGCCGGCTCGATGCTGACCAGATGCATCGGCTGAGACACCGCCAGGCCGCCGAGCTGATCGGCGCGTTCCAGCGTCGAGCGACGCAACGGCTGGGCCAGCAAGTCATAACCCAGCGGTGAACCGAGCCGGCTCTGGGTCTGGCTGTACACCACGACGACGTATTCATCCCGGGCCGCCGCCAGTTGCAGCTCACCGCGGGCATTCAATTCACGCACGCTGAAGGTGGGCAGGCCTTCGTCACGCACCCGCTGCTCGAACGCGGCGCGCTCGGAACCGCTCACCCGCAAGGCGAACGAATAGGCCTGGGTGCGCAGTAATAAAGGTTGGGTGTAGCCGTCGAATTCGGCGCGGGACACCGATTCGGAGTTGGCGAAGAACCGGCGCAGGCCATCGAGGCGTTGCTCCTGATCCTGAAAACGTTCTTCGATGCGGCTGTAGCGCTCATTGGCCAGCAGTTGAAAACGCTGGCGCAACTGGCTGTGAAACTGATTGAGGGTGGCCCAGGCGAGCAGCCCCGTGAGAATCCCGCCGGCGAGCAATACCAGCAGCGCGACCAGCCAGGCCGAGACTTCTTCGCTGATAAAACCCAGGATCTTTGGGCGCACGGGGTGCAACGACATAAGGGCCACTCACTACGCCAGTACTTGCGGGATAACCCCATTGGCCGTGAGTGAGTTATAGCTATTAGCCACTAATTTGGCTAGCTCTGATCGGATCCAAGAGCCTTAAAAATCAAGGCTCTGTGGATCCAACTGATCAGAGTGTCAACGGGCCGTGATTTTCCAGGCGCGGTGGATCTTGCCGTTGCGGGCGAAATCCGGATCGATGGTGCTGGCGGTGATTTCCTCGACCGCATAACGCTCGGCCAGGTTGTCTTCCAGCTGGAACTTGCGGAAGTTGTTGGAGAAGTACAACACCCCGCCCGTTGCCAGTCGGGCCATGGCCAGGTCGATCAACTGCACCTGGTCACGCTGCACGTCGAAGATCCCTTCCATGCGCTTGGAGTTGGAGAAAGTCGGCGGGTCGATGAAGATCAGGTCGTACTCTTCCCGGCAGCTTTCCAGCCACGCCATCACGTCGCCCTGCTCCAGACGGTTCTTGTCGGAGAAGCCGTTGAGCGACAGGTTGCGGCGTGCCCAGTCGAGGTAGGTTTTCGACAGGTCGACGCTGGTGGTGCTGCGCGCACCGCCCTTGGCGGCGTGCACACTGGCGGTCGCGGTGTAGCAGAACAGGTTGAGGAAGCGCTTGCCGGCCGCCTCTTTCTGGATCCGCATGCGCATTGGCCGGTGATCGAGGAACAACCCGGTGTCGAGGTAGTCGGTGAGGTTCACCAGCAGCTTCACGCCGCCTTCGGTGACTTCGTTGAATTTGCCCTGAGCCGCCTGACGTTCGTACTGCTTGGTGCCGCTCTGACGCTCGCGGCGCTTGACCACCACGCGGCTCTTGTCGATGTTCAGCGCCTGCGGGATGGCAGCCAGGGCGTCGAACATGCGGATCGAGGCCTTTTCCGGGTCGATCGATTTAGGCGCGGCGTATTCCTGAACGTGCACCCAGTCGTGGTACAGGTCGATGGCCATGGCGTATTCCGGCATGTCCGCATCGTAGACGCGGTAGCAGTCGATGCCTTCGCGCTTGACCCACTTGCCCATCGCCTTGAGGTTCTTTTGCAGGCGGTTGGCAAACATCTGCCCGCCTTCGCTCAGGCGCGGCTGCTCGATCACCGGAGCCGGGGCCGGCGTCGGTTTGATCGGGTTACCGTTCTTGTTGTACTTGCGCTCTTGCGGCTCGTCCGGCGTCTGATCGTAAGCGGCTTGCTCGCGCTCGGCCTGGCGTTGCTCAGGAGTACGACGCTCGCCGGTGACGAACTGATCCGGCAGCACTTTGATCAACAGCAGCTTGCACGGCAGCGCGCCGTTCCAGAACGAATACTGTTTGTGGCTGCGGATGCCCATGCGCTTGCCCAGGTCCGGCGCGCCGGTGAACACCGCCGCTTCCCAGTTCAGGCAGGCCTGACGCAGACGCTCGCCGAGGTTCTGGTAGAGGTACAACAGGCTGGCTTCGTCACCCAGACGCTCGCCGTACGGCGGGTTGCAGATCACCAGACCTTTCTGGTTCTGGTCCGGACGCGGTTCGAAGGTCGCCACTTCGCCCTGGTAGATCTTGATCCACTCGCTCAGGCCGGCGCGCTCGACGTTGTTGCGGCCCGGCTGGATCAGCCGTGGGTCGGCTTCATAACCACGGATCCACAGCGGTGGCTTGGCCAGACCGGCAGCAGCACGCTCAGCAGCTTCTTCATGCAGTTTCTTCCACAGCGCCGGTACGTGACCGAGCCAGGCGGTGAAGCCCCACTGCTCGCGACGCAGGTTCGGCGCCATGTCGGCGGCGATCATGCCGGCTTCGACCAGGAACGTGCCGACACCGCACATCGGGTCAGCCAGCGCGCCACCTTCGGCGGCAATGCGCGGCCAGCCGGAACGGATCAGGATCGCCGCCGCGAGGTTTTCCTTCAGCGGCGCAGCGCCCTGCTGCAAGCGGTAGCCGCGCTGGTGCAGGCTGTGGCCGGAGAGGTCGAGGGACAGGATCGCTTCGCCGCGATCCAGACGCAGGTGAATGCGCAGGTCCGGGTTGAGCTTGTCGATGCTTGGGCGGTCACCCTGCGGGGTGCGCAGTTTGTCGACGATGGCGTCCTTGACCTTCAAGGCGCCGAAGTGGGTGTTGTCGATGCCCGAGCCGTGGCCGCTGAATTCAACGGCGAGGGTGCCGTCGGCCAGCATGTGATCCTGCCACTCGACGTCGAGCACGCCGTGATACAGGTCCTCGGCATCTTTCATCGGGAAGCGCTTGAGCACCAGCAACACGCGGTTGGCCAGACGCGACCAGAGGCACAGGCGATAGGCGGTTTCCATGGTCGCCATGCCACGCACGGCGGAGGTGTGCTCGCGGGCTTCTTCAAGGCCAAGCCCGACGGCTTCCTCGATGAGCAGGCCTTCAAGGCCTTTGGGGCAAGTGAGGAAGAGTTCGAAACGGTCGGACATGGTTTTTCCAGAGCCTTTGGCTAATGAACCGACAACGCATTGCCGATCCGGTTTTCAATCAGGCGCTTTTCTACAAGAGCGCCCGCGTGGCACGAAGGTGTGCCGTTCCATCCCCGCTGCTCGGGTTAAAAGAGCTTAGATGCCGGGACAGATAAAAAAGTTGATGCAACAAAATGACTCAAAGCAACCCTTCGTCGAAAAGTACCCGACGGTAAACGTGGGTCATTCTCACTAAGGAATTAAACCTGTCATACAGTGCAGGGCCGATCATACCGGGGTTTGGTGAATAAACATTCATGAAACCTGGCGTTACTTATCGCCATAGCATCCTTTTCGTTACGTCCTTATGACAAAACGGTCATTCCCTCGATGTGACTCATTGGTTAGAACTGGACACAGGTTGACGTCGCAACGGCGTCAACACCTTGGCTCGCCACGCCGGCAGCGAGCCGCCAACGGCAGAGTTTTTCTGCCAGACCTCAATTGAGGTCGACGCGACAAAAACAGTCAACAAGTGAGGGAAACACCCTATGAGAAGACTTAAGCGTGATCCGTTGGAAAGAGCATTTTTGCGCGGATATCAATATGGCGTTGGTGGCAAATCCCGTGAGCTTTGCCCATTTACTCTACCGTCGGTACGTCAAGCCTGGATCAACGGCTGGCGAGAAGGACGCGGCGACAACTGGGACGGTATGACCGGCACTGCGGGAATCCACAGACTCAACGAACTTCACGCCGTCGGCTGACACAGGGCACTTATTCCGACACGACAATCTGATTTCGCAACACCCTGATCACCATGCACGTCCTTCCCGGACGGCGGGCTACGGCCCAGGGGCTCCTTCGAGGAGCCCTTTTTTATGCCTGCCTTTTTATATCTGCCAATCAGCGCTTGGCGGCGATGGCGTCCACGGATTCACGGATCAGCGCCGGGCCCTTATAGATGAAGCCGGAGTAGATCTGCACCAGGCTCGCGCCGGCAGCGATCTTCTCGGCCGCATGTTTGCCTTCGGTGATACCGCCCGCCGCGATGATCGGCAGTTTGCCACCCAGCTCGGACGCCAGCACTTTGACCGTGTGGGTGCTCTTCTCGCGAACCGGCGCGCCGGACAGACCGCCCGCCTCGTCACCGTGTTCCATGCCTTCAACGCCCACGCGGCTGAGGGTGGTGTTGGTGGCGATCACCGCGTCCATCCCGGTTTCGATCAGTGCTTGCGCGACTTGCGCGGTTTCTTCGTCGGTCATGTCCGGCGCGATCTTGATCGCCAGCGGAACATGTTTGCCGTGGCGCAGGGCCAGTTCGGCGCGGCGCGTGGCCAGGTCTGCCAGCAATTGCTTGAGCGAGTCGCCGAATTGCAGGCTGCGCAGGCCCGGGGTGTTCGGCGAACTGACGTTGACCGTGATGTAGCTGGCGTGGGCGTAAACCTTGTCCAGGCAGATCAGGTAGTCATCGACCGCACGCTCGACCGGCGTGTCGAAGTTCTTGCCGATATTGATCCCCAGCACGCCTTTGTATTTGGCCGCCGCGACCCGCGCCAGCAGGTTATCCACACCGAGGTTGTTGAAACCCATGCGGTTGATGATCGCCTCGGCTTCCGGCAGGCGGAAAATCCGTGGTTTCGGGTTGCCCGGCTGTGGACGCGGGGTCACGGTGCCGATTTCGACAAAACCGAAACCCAGCTGTGCGAAGCCGTCGATGGCCGCGCCATTCTTGTCCAGACCGGCCGCCAGACCGACCGGGTTCGGGAAGTCCAGGCCCATGACGTTCACCGGCAGCGACGCCGGCGCCTTGCACAGCAAGCCGTTGAGGCCCAAACGCCCGCCCGCGCCGATCAGATCCAGCGACAGATCGTGGGAGGTTTCCGGGGAAAGTTTGAACAACAGCTGACGGGCCAGGGTGTACATGGGCGGGTATGACTCGAGGCGGCGAAAAGAGGCGGCGATTATAGCCGGGCATCGCCCCGCCGCGCGAGGCGCACACGCAAATCCCCTGCACTGGCATATGCCTTGCACCTTCCCCTGCATCAGCCCGCAGGCCAATGACGGCAGGCAGGCAAGGACAATGGCGTCGTCACCGGGTTTTGCCTCGACAAAGTCCGTGACGACGTTTTTTTTGAGGATGGCTTTTCATGACTCAAACCTCCATCGGGCCACTGGCCTGGGTCAACGGCAGCGATGCCCCGGAAAAAAGCGCGATCAACCTCGGCTTCATGGCCCTGAGCGACTGCGCTTCGGTGGTGGTCGCCGCCACGCAAGGCTTTGCCCAGCCTTACGGCCTGACCCTGAACCTCAAGCGCCAGAGTTCCTGGGCCAACCTGCGGGACAATCTGGTCAGCGGCGAGCTCGATGCCGCCCACAGTCTGTACGGTCTGATCTACGCGGTGCACTTGGGCATCGGCGGCGTTGCGCCGACCGACATGGCGGTGCTGATGGGTCTGAACCAGAACGGCCAGAGCCTCAACCTGTCCCACGGTTTGCAGAGCCTGGGCGTGACCGGTCCTGAGGCGCTGGACCGCCACGTGCACCAAACCCGCGCAAGGCTGACCTTTGCCCAGACCTTCCCCACCGGCACCCACGCCATGTGGCTTTATTACTGGCTCGCCAGTCAGGGCATCCATCCATTGCAGGATGTCGACAGCGTGGTCGTACCGCCGCCGCAAATGGTCGCGCACCTGCAGGCCGGTCGCATCGACGGTTTCTGCGTGGGCGAGCCGTGGGCCGCCAGCGCGGTGCAGCAGAATCTCGGCTTCACCATGGCGACCAGCCAGACCATCTGGCCCGACCACCCGGAAAAAGTCCTCGGCTGCACTCGCGCCTTCGTCGAGCAATACCCCAACACCGCCCGCGCACTGGTGATGGCGATCCTCGAAGCCAGCCGTTTCATCGAAGAGAGCCCGGAAAACCGCCGCAGCACCGCGCAGCTGCTCAGCGCCGCCGAGTATCTGGACGCCCCGGTTTCCTGCATCGAACCGCGTTTTCTCGGCGATTACGACGACGGTCTGGGCAATCGCTGGCAGGACCCGCACGCCCTGCGCTTTCACGGCGATGGCGCGGTGAACCTGCCGTACCTGTCGGACGGCATGTGGTTCATGACCCAGTTCCGCCGCTGGGGTTTGCTGCGCGACGACCCGGATTACCTCGCCGTCGCCCGTCAGGTGCAGCAACTGGCGCTGTACCGCGACGCGGCCAGCGCTGTCGGTGTGCCGGTCGGTACCGAGGACATGCGCAGCAGCCAGTTGATCGACGGCAAGGTCTGGGACGGCAGCGACCCGGCCGCTTACGCGCAGAGTTTCAAGCTGCATGCGTTGAGCAACAACGCCCCCCTTCTCGCCCGCCGCTGACAGGAGACCGCGAACATGTTGCGCATTCTGCTGATCAACGACACCGCGAAAAAAGTCGGGCGCCTGAAAGCTGCGCTGACCGAGGCCGGTTTCGAGGTGATCGACGAGTCCGGCCTGACCATCGACCTGCCCGCGCGCGTCGAAACGGTGCGCCCGGACGTGATTCTGATCGATACCGAGTCACCGAGCCGTGATGTGATGGAACAAGTGGTGCTGGTCAGCCGCGACCAGCCCCGGCCGATCGTGATGTTCACCGACGAGCACGACCCCGGCGTGATGCGTCAGGCGATCAAGTCCGGGGTCAGTGCCTACATCGTCGAAGGCATTCACGCACAACGCCTGCAGCCGATTCTCGATGTGGCCATGGCCCGCTTCGAAAGCGACCAGGCCCTGCGCGCCCAACTACAGGCCCGCGACCAACAATTGGCCGAGCGAAAACGCATCGAACTGGCCAAGGGTCTGTTGATGAAAATGAAGGACTGCAACGAAGAAGAGGCCTACACCCTGATGCGCCGCCAGGCCATGAGCCGCCAGCAGAAACTGATTCAGGTCGCGGAGCAGATCATCGCCATGAGCGAGCTGCTTGGCTGAAAAGCCCCTCACCCTAACCCTCTCCCTCCGGGAGAGGGTTAGGGTGAGGGGCTTTTGATTTTGACTTGGCACAAATATCGCTAAGCAATCCCTACAGGTAACCAACGGCGGTTGCCCCACCCACGACAAAGACGTCGCTCACCTTCTTCGCCCCTTTCGGCGATCCGGGTAGCGGCGTTTTTGCGTTTTGGCCCCATTGACCGGGGCCGGTGGTGCGGCCGTGGCGGCGCCCCACTGTGCTGGTTCTGACTCCTTCTCGAGATTCTCTACCGCTGAGGTGCGCGATGAATAAAAGCTTCTGGAAATCCGGCCACACCCCGACCCTGTTCGCGGCCTTCCTGTATTTCGACCTGAGCTTCATGGTCTGGTATCTGCTCGGCCCGTTGGCGGTGCAGATCGCCGCCGACCTGCACCTGACCACCCAACAGCGCGGCCTCGTGGTGGCCACGCCGATTCTCGCTGGTGCGGTACTGCGCTTTGCGATGGGCATGCTTGCCGATCGCCTGTCGCCGAAAACCGCCGGTCTGATCGGTCAAGTGACCGTGATCTGTGCACTGTTCGGCGCCTGGAAACTCGGCATCCACAGTTACGAACAGGCCCTGCTGCTTGGCCTGTTCCTCGGCATGGCCGGCGCTTCGTTCGCCGTGGCGCTGCCGCTGGCCTCGCAGTGGTATCCGCCGCAGCATCAGGGCAAGGCGATGGGCATCGCCGGCGCCGGTAACTCCGGCACCGTGTTCGCTGCGTTGATCGCCCCGGTACTGGCCGCGTCGTTCGGCTGGAGCAACGTGTTCGGTTTCGCCCTGATTCCGCTGATCCTGACCCTGGTGCTGTTTGCGTGGCTGGCGAAAAACGCGCCGGAGCGACCAAAAGCCAAATCCATGGCCGACTACTTCAAGGCCTTGGGCGACCGCGACAGTTGGTGGTTCATGTTTTTCTACAGTGTCACCTTCGGCGGTTTCATCGGCCTGGCCAGCGCCCTGCCCGGCTACTTCAACGATCAATACGGCCTGAGCCCGGTCACCGCCGGTTACTACACCGCCGCCTGCGTGTTCGGCGGCAGCCTGATGCGGCCGCTGGGTGGCGCGCTGGCTGACCGTTTCGGTGGAATTCGCACGCTGTTGGCGATGTACACGGTGGCCGCAGTTTGTATCGCAGCGGTCGGCTTCAACCTGCCGAGTTCCTACGCGGCACTGGCACTGTTCGTCTGCACCATGCTCGGTCTCGGTGCCGGTAACGGCGCGGTGTTCCAATTGGTGCCGCAGCGCTTTCGCCGGGAGATCGGCGTGATGACCGGGCTGATCGGCATGGCCGGCGGCATCGGCGGTTTTGCCCTCGCCGCCGGTATGGGCGCAATCAAACAGAGCACCGGCAGCTATCAACTGGCGCTGTGGTTGTTTGCCAGTCTTGGCGTATTGGCGTGGTTCGGTCTGCACGGGGTCAAGCGTCGCTGGAGAACCACCTGGGGCTCGGCGGCCGTGACCGCTGCCCGGGTCTGAGGCCCGCATGGCCCTGCAACTGAGCTTCGCTGAAGCCAGCGCCACCGGCCCCCGCGCGGAGAATCAGGACGCCCTGCGCCTGGTCACTCCGGCCCCGGCGCTGGCCGCCAGCAAAGGGTTTCTGTTCGCCATCGCCGACGGCGTCAGTCAGTGCGCCGATGGCGGTCTGGCTGCGCGCTCGACCTTGCAGGCGCTGGCGCTGGACTACTACGCCACCCCGCAGACCTGGAGCGTGGCTCAGGCGCTGGATCGCCTGTTGCTCGCGCAAAACCGCTGGTTGCAGGCCAATGGCGGCGGCCAGCCGTTGCTCACCACCGTCAGCGCGCTGGTCCTGCGCGGCAGACGCTTCACGCTGGCGCATGTGGGGGATTGCCGGGCCTATCGCTGGCACGCCGACACCCTGCAGCGCATCACCGAGGATCACGTCTGGGAGCAACCGGGCATGCAGCACGTGCTCAAACGCGCACTAGGCCTGGACCAGCATCTGGTGCTGGATTTTCTCGACGGCGAACTGCGTGAAGGCGAAAGCTTCGTGCTGCTCAGCGACGGTGTCTGGGCCGCGCTCGGCGACACGACCATCGCCGGGATCCTGCGTGATCAACCGGATCTGCACAGTGCGGCACAAACACTGGTCAACGCAGCGCATCTGGCCGGCAGTCAGGACAACGCCAGTGCCTTGCTGGTGCGGGTGGATGCCGTGGGGGAAGCGAGCATCGGCGAAGCGCTGATCCAGTTGCAGCAATGGCCGCTGCCCCCGTTGCTCAAACCGGGCCAGACCTTCGAAGGCTGGCAGGTGCAAGGCATCGTCGGCCAGAGCCAGCAATCGTTGCTGTATCGCGTCCTCGATAGCCAAGGCCAGGCGTGGCTGTTGAAAACCTTGCCCACACGGCTGGCGGACGATGCCCACGCAGGTCAGGCCTTACTGGCGGAAGAATGGTTTCTCAAACGCGTGGCCGGGCGACATTTCCCTGAAGTCCATAGCGCCAGTCAGCGTCAGCATTTGTACTACGTGATGCGTGAATATTCGGGGATCACACTGGCGCGTCTGTTCGAGCAAAGCGGTCCGCTGCCACTGGCTCAGTGGCAGGATGTGGCCGAACGTCTTTTGCGGGCCGTCGGTTTGCTGCATCGGCGGCAGATTCTGCACCGCGACATCAAGCCGGAAAACCTGCTGCTGGGGGACGACGGCGAGTTGCGTCTGCTGGATTTCGGTCTGGCGTATTGCCCCGGTCTTTCGCAGGACACATCGTCGACGCTACCGGGAACCCCGAGCTTCATCGCTCCGGAGTCCTTTCGGGGTGATGCGCCCGAGGCTCGCCAGGATCTGTATGCGGTGGGCGTGACGTTGTATTTCCTGCTTACCGGGCATTTTCCCTACGGGGAGATCGAAGCCTTCCAGCGGCCGCGTTTCGGGGTGCCGGTGAGCGCGGCTCGTTATCGGCCGGATCTGCCGGAATGGCTGGCGCAGTGTCTGGAACGTGGCGTCTCGGCCGATCCTCTGCAACGTTATGAAACCGCCGAAGAATGGCTGCTGACGCTGGAACAGGGTGAACGCCGCAGCCTGAATGTACGTCCTCGCCCCTTGCTCGAACGGGAACCGCTGAAGGTCTGGCGAACCTTGGCGTTGCTGGCGCTGCTGGGCAATCTGGTGCTGATGTTTCTGTTGTTTCATGGCTAATCCAGCGCTCCATTAACGGGCGTGCCGCTTCCATTCAGTGCAAAAACCACAATGAACATCTGGCCAATTCCAGCACTACACCAGTGAATTCGGGGCTCACCGCGACTTGGCACAACCACTGCATTAACGTTTTCAACTGACATAAAGCCCGACCTTCAACGACGAAGGCCAGGCTTCCCGAGAGAACGGGACAAGGACAAAGGCGTCCTCGCTAGGTAACTGGCGGGACGCCTTTTTTGTTTGCGCCATTTTTGTCGAGCAAGGCCTGACTGCCCACAAGAGGCAAACCCGAAGCTTGCGGAGAACCTGATGAAAAAACTCAAACTGGTGATGATCGGCAATGGCATGGCCGGGGTCCGTACCCTGGAAGAATTGCTCAAGCTGAGCAACGAGCTGTATGACATCACGGTCTTCGGCGCCGAACCGCACACCAACTACAACCGCATCCTGCTGTCGCCGGTGCTGGCCGGCGAACAGACGTTCGAAGAGATCGTGCTCAACGATCTCGACTGGTATCTGCAAAACAACATCAAACTGCTGCTCAACCGCAAAGTGGTGGAGATCGACCGGGTCAAGCGCCGGGTGATCGCCGAAGACGGCACCGAGGCCGAATACGATCGCCTGCTGATCGCCACCGGCTCGACCCCGTTCATCCTGCCAATCCCCGGCAACACCTTGCAGGGCGTGATCGGTTACCGCGACATCGCCGACACCCAGGCCATGATCGACACCGCCAAGACCCACAAGCACGCCGTGGTGATCGGCGGCGGCCTGCTCGGCCTCGAAGCGGCCAACGGCCTGATGCTGCGCGGCATGCACGTCACCGTGGTGCACCTCGGTGAATGGCTGCTGGAGCGGCAACTGGACAAGACCAGCGGCCAGCTCCTGCAAACCGCCCTCGAATCCCGTGGCCTGCACTTTCGCCTGTGCGAACAGACCCAGGCCCTGCACGACGCCGGCAATGGTCGCGTCGGCTCGGTGCAATTCAAGAACGGCGACATCATCCCCGCCGACCTGGTAGTGATGGCCGCCGGCATCCGCCCCAATACCGAACTGGCGGAAAAGGCCGGCATCCCGTGCAATCGCGGGATTCTGGTCAACGACACTTTGCAGACCTACGACCCGCGCATCTATGCCATCGGCGAATGCGCCAGCCACCGCGGCATTGCCTACGGCCTGGTGGCGCCACTGTTCGAACAGGCCAAGGTCTGCGCCAACCACCTGGCGCAACTGGGTTTTGCCCGTTATCAGGGCTCGGTGACTTCGACCAAATTGAAAGTCACCGGCATCGACCTGTTTTCCGCTGGCGATTTCATGGGCGGCGAAGGCACCGAGACCATCACCCTCTCCGACCCGATCGGCGGGGTGTACAAAAAACTGGTGATCAAGGATGACGTGCTGGTCGGCGCCTGTCTGTACGGCGATACGGCAGATGGCGGTTGGTATTTCCGGCAGATTCGTGAGAATCACGCCATTGGCGAGATCCGCGATCACTTGATGTTCGGAGAAAATGCTCTTGGCGACGTAGGACATCAGGGCCAGGACAAAGCCATGAGCATGGCCGACAACGCCGAAGTCTGTGGCTGCAACGGCGTGTGCAAGGGCACCATCGTCAAGGCGATTCAGGAACACGGCCTGTTCAGCGTCGACGAAGTGAAGAAACACACCAAGGCGGCCAGTTCCTGCGGCTCCTGCGCCGGTCTGGTCGAGCAGATCCTGATCAACACCGTCGGCGGCGCGGCGGACGTCAAACCGAAAAGCGAAAAAGCCATCTGCGGCTGCAGCGACCTCAATCACGGCCAGATTCGCCAGGCCATTCGCGAGCAGCACCTGCTGACCATCGCCGGCACCATGAGCTACCTCAATTGGCGCACCCCGAATGGCTGCGCCACTTGTCGCCCGGCCCTCAACTACTACCTGATTTCCACCTGGCCCGGCGAAGCCAAGGACGATCCGCAGTCGCGCCTGATCAACGAGCGGGCCCACGCCAACATTCAGAAGGACGGAACCTACTCGGTGGTGCCACGGATGTGGGGCGGCGTGACCAACCCGTCGGAACTGCGGCGAATCGCCGACGTGGCGGACAAATATCAGGTGCCAATGGTCAAGGTCACCGGCGGCCAGCGCATCGACTTGCTGGGGATCAAGAAGCAGGACCTGCCCGGTGTGTGGAAAGACCTCGACATGCCGTCCGGCCATGCCTACGGCAAATCGATCCGCACCGTGAAGACCTGCGTCGGCAGCGAGTTCTGCCGCTTCGGCACGCAGAATTCGACCCAGTTGGGCATCGACCTCGAACATGACCTGTTCAACATGTGGTCGCCGCACAAAGTGAAACTGGCGGTCTCCGGATGCCCGCGAAACTGTTCGGAAGCAGGGATCAAGGACGTAGGAATCATCGGCGTCGATTCCGGCTGGGAGATGTACATCGGTGGCAACGGCGGGATCAAGACCGAAGTCGCCGAGTTCTTCGTCAAGCTCAAGACCGCCGAGGAAGTGCGCGAATACAACGGCGCGTTCCTGCAGCTGTACCGCGAAGAAGCCTTCTACCTCGAACGCACCGTGCACTACCTGCAACGGGTCGGCATGGAGCACATCAAGAAAGCCGTGCTGGAAGACCCCGAGCGCCGCAAGGCCCTGAACGAGCGCCTGCAATTCTCCCTGTCGTTCGAACAGGACCCGTGGAAAGAACGCCTCGCCCAGCCGCAACTGAAGAAAGAATTTGACGTGATCCCCGTGAAAAACCTGGAGGTGCCGGCATGAACTGGCTCGATATCTGTGCCCTGGAAGAGATCAATGCCCTCGGTTCGCGGATCATTGCCGGGCCCAAGGGTGACATTGCGATCTTTCGCACAAGTGACGATGAGGTTTTCGCACTCGATGACCGCTGCCCGCACAAGGGCGGCCCGCTGTCCCAAGGCCTGATCTACGGCAAGCGCGTGGCCTGTCCGCTGCACAACTGGCAGATCGACCTGCAATCCGGCGAAGCTCAGGCGCCGGACGTCGGTTGCGCGCACCATCACCCGGCCCGGGTCGAAAACGGCCGCGTCCAGCTGGCCCTGCGGGACGCCGTCTGATGAACCGCCAGACGACCGCCTCGACCTGCTGCTATTGCGGGGTCGGCTGCGGCGTGCTGATCGAGCATGACGGCGAGCGCATTCTCGGCGTCAGCGGTGATCCGGCGCACCCGGCCAACTTCGGCAAACTGTGCAGCAAAGGCTCGACCCTGCACCTGACCGGTGACCTGACAGCGCGCGCGCTGTATCCGGAATTGCGCTTGGGCAAAGGTTTGGCGCGCAGTCGTTGCGACTGGGACACCGCGCTGGAGCACGCCGCCAACGTATTCGCCGAAACCATCGCCGAACATGGCCCGGACAGCGTGGCGTTCTACATCTCCGGGCAGTTGCTGACCGAGGATTACTACGCCTTCAACAAACTGGCGCGGGCGCTGGTCGGCACCAATAACATCGACAGCAACTCGCGGCTTTGCATGTCTTCGGCAGTGGTCGGCTACAAGCGCAGCCTCGGCGCCGACGCACCACCGTGCAGCTATGAAGACCTGGAACTGAGCGATTGCGTAATGATCGTCGGCAGCAACATGGCCTACGCCCATCCGGTACTGTTTCGTCGTCTCGAAGAGGCGAAATCCCGTCGTCCGCAGATGAAAGTCATCGTCATCGACCCACGTCGCACCGACACTTGCGACCTCGCCGACTTGCATCTGGCAATTCTGCCGGGCACCGATGTCGCTTTGTTCCATGGGATTTTGCATCTGCTGTTGTGGGAAGACTGGATCGACCGTGACTTCATCAAGGCCCACACCGAAGGCCTCGCCGAGCTGAAAAGCCTGGTGCGTGATTACACCCCGGCCATGGTCTCGCAGCTATGCGGGATCAGCGTCGAGCAGTTGCAGCAATGCGCCGAATGGATCGGCACTGCGCCGAGTTTTCTGTCGCTGTGGTGCATGGGCCTGAACCAGTCCACCGCTGGCAGCGCGAAGAACAGCGCGCTGATCAATCTGCACCTGGCCACCGGGCAAATTGGTCGGCCGGGTGCAGGACCTTTCTCTCTGACCGGTCAGCCGAATGCCATGGGCGGGCGGGAAACCGGCAGCCTCTCCAACCTGTTGCCCGGTCATCGTGAGGCTGCCAATCCGGAGCACCGCGCAGAAGTGGCGGCGTATTGGGGTGTGGAGTCACTGCCGGAAAACACCGGTCTCAGCGCCATCGAACTGTTCGAGCAAGTGCGCAGCGGCAAGATCAAGGCGCTGTGGATTGCCTGCACCAACCCGGCGCAATCGATGCCGGACCAGAATGCTGTGCGGGCTGCGCTGGAGGCTTGTCCGTTCGTGGTGTTGCAAGAGGCGTTTCGCACCACCGAAACCGCAGCGTTTGCCGATCTGCTGCTGCCGGCGGCCAGTTGGGGCGAGAAGGAAGGTTCGGTGACCAACTCCGAACGGCGGATTTCCCACGTGCGCAAAGCCATAGTCGCACCCGGTGAAGCACGATCGGACTGGGTGATCACGGTGGATTTCGCACAACGCCTGGAGAAACGCCTGCGCCCACAACAGCCGAGCCTGTTTGCGTTTGACCGCCCCGCGCAGTTGTTCGATGAATTCAAAGCGCTGACCCGTGGCCGCGATCTGGACTTGTCCGGCATCAGCCACGAGTTGATCGATGAAATTGGCCCGCATCAATGGCCGTTTCCTGAGGGCGCCCGACAAGGCGCTCCGCGACTGTACTGCGACGGTATATTTCCTACGGCCAGCGGTCGCGCGCAGTTTGTTGCCGATCCCTATCGCGCTGCAAAAGAGCAACGGGACGCGCGTTTTCCACTGACCCTGATCACCGGCCGTCTGCGCGATCAATGGCACGGTATGAGCCGCACCGGCACGGCGGCTCAGTTGTTCGGGCATGTCAGCGAAGCTGTGCTGAGCCTGCACCCGGACGAATTGCGTCGACACCGTTTGCAGCCGGGGGATCTGGTGAATCTGAAGAGCCGCCGGGGTGCGGTGATCGTGGCGGTCGGCAGCGATGACAGTGTGCGTCCGGGCCAGGCCTTTTTGCCGATGCACTGGGGCGATCGCTTTCTCAAGGGCGGCGTGAACTGCCTGACGCTGCCCGCCTTCGATCCCTTGTCGAAACAACCGGAACTCAAGCACAGCGGGGTACGCCTGGAACCGGTGAATCTGCCCTGGCAATTGTTCGCACTGATCGAAGGCAATGTTCAACGGCACTTTGAGGCGCTTCGACCGCTGTGTGAGGCGTTTTCCTACGTCAGCCTCAGCCTTGTCGGACGCGAGCGTCCGGCATTGCTGATACGCGCTGCCAGCGCCGCCGCACCCGATCCGCAGTTGCTGCGCGAAATCGACCAGTGCCTGGCCCTGATCGACGGTCCGGTACTGGCCTATGACGATCCACGCCGGGCCATCGGCAAACGGGTACGCATCGAGAACGGGCGAATCACGGCCATCCGCCTCGCCGGCGAAACCCTCGCCCAGCATTGGCTGCAAGGCTTGTGGCTGGAGGGCCGCGCAGACGAACAACTGCGGCGCTGGCTGCTGGCGCCGATGAGTGCGCCGCCGGGCAATGCCGGTGTGCAGAGCGTTGCCGACAAGACTCTGTGCAATTGCAAAAACGTCAGCCACAGCGCGGTCTGCGCCGGCATTCGAGAAGGTCTGGATTTACAGGGTTTGAAAAACACACTGGGCTGCGGCACGCAATGCGGTTCCTGCGTCCCGGAAATCAAGCGTTTGCTGGTCGCCGAAGCGCGGCCGGTCGCCGTCATCTGAAGAGGAAAACACCATGAATGCAAAAGTCTGGCTGGTGGGCGCGGGTCCCGGCGATCCTGAATTGCTGACGCTCAAAGCCGTGCGTGCCTTGCGCGAAGCGGATGTGGTGCTGATCGACGATCTGGTCAACGACGCGGTGCTGGAGCACTGCCCGGCTGCGCGGATCATTCCGGTCGGCAAGCGCGGCGGCTGTCGTTCGACACCACAGGCATTCATTCATCGGCTGATGCTGCGTTATGCGCGCCAAGGCAAATGCGTGGTTCGCCTCAAGGGCGGCGATCCCTGCATCTTCGGCCGTGGTGGTGAGGAAGCGCAGTGGTTGCGTGAGCGCGGGGTTGAAGTGGAGCTGGTCAATGGCATCACCGCCGGGCTGGCCGGGGCGACGCAGTGTGACATTCCGCTGACTTTGCGCGGCGTGGCGCGGGGTGTAACGCTGGTCACTGCGCACACTCAGGACGACAGCCAATTGAACTGGCAGGCGCTGGCGCAAAGCGGCACAACGTTGGTGATCTATATGGGAGTGGCCAAGCTCAGCGAGATTCGTGAGCAATTGTTGGCCGGTGGGATGGCGATGAATACGCCCGTGGCGATGATCGAGAACGCATCCCTGCCACAGCAACGGGAATGCCGGAGCGATCTGACGGGGATGGAGGAAGCGGCCTGCAGGTTTGAGCTCAAGAGCCCTGCCATTCTGGTGATTGGTGCGGTGGCAGCTTCTGCGACCCGAGCCGATTTACTCGCCTGGCCAGCCGACCAGTCGGCCTGATCATCTGGTTTTCACCAAATCGCAGACAAAGAAAAGCCCGGCATAAGCCGGGCTTTTCTCAAAGCGGCGAGCTAATTACTTAGCTTGAGCTTCAACCTGCGCTTCTACGCGACGGTTAACAGCACGACCAGCTTCGGTTTTGTTGTCAGCAACTGGGCGGGATTCGCCGTAGCCAACCGAACCAACGCGGGACGATTCAACACCGTACTGGTTAACCAGAACTTGTTTAACGGCGTTTGCACGACGCTCGGACAGTTTCTGGTTGTAAGCGTCAGGACCGACGTTGTCAGTGTGACCTTCAACAGTGGTGCGAGTCGATGGGTACTGCTTCATGAAGTCAGCCAGGTTTTTGATATCGCCGTAGCTGTTTGGCTTGACGACCGACTTGTCGAAGTCGAATTTCACGTCCAGCTCAACACGAACAACTTCAGCAACTGCCGGGCAGCCATCAGCGTCAACAGTTACGTTGGCTGGGGTGTCTGGGCACTTGTCAACGTTGTCGCAAACGCCATCGTTGTCGCTGTCGGAGCAGACTTCAGCTGGTGCTGGAACTGGAGCAGCAGCAGGCTTGTTGCCGCCACCGAAGTTCACACCCAGACCGATTACTGGAGCGTAGTTCCAGCGACCGTTGTCCAGTTTGTAGTCAGCGTCTACACCAGCACGGGCGTAGAAGTTTTCAGCGAAGTAGTACTTAACGCCAGCGCCAGCAGTCAGGTAGGTCGACTGATCGCGACCGGTGTGGCCGTCAGCAGCTACGTTGGTCAGGCTGCCGTGCTTCACACCGCCAGCAACGTAAGGACGCAGAGCGTCACCAGCGTTGTTGAAGTGGTACTGAGCGTTCAGACCGAAGTTGTCGCCACCCAGCTTCTGGCTGCCGGTGCCGTCGTTCGAACGGGTGTGGTTGTTCTTGTCGTAGGTCAAGTTCAACGATACGTCGTCGGTCAAGAAGTAACCGATAGAGGCGCCTGGGTTGAAGCCGTCTTCGACATGGTTAACGCTGTCGTTGTACTGCTTCTTGTAGAACAGTTCGCCTTCAACTGCGCCTTGGCCTTGTGCCAGTGCGCCGAACGAAGTAGCGGCAATCAAAGAACCAATGGCCAAGCCCAAGGTGTTTTTCAGTTTCATCCGTTAAATCCCCATCTGGTGATTGTGAAGCAGTCCCGCAAACCGGGGGACAACTCGGCGGCAAGTCTATCAGAACTTGCCTACACGTAAGAGATATTTGCGCTGAACTAAGTTTCAGCAATGCCTGCAAATTTCTCACGCAATTTATCTAGAGCACGTTTGTACCGCATTTTTGTAGCACTCAAACCCATGTGCATGATGTCTGCGATCTCCTGAAATTCCAGCTCTGCGACAAATCGAAGCACCAGAATTTCACGGTCAATCGGGTTCACATACACCAGCCAGCGATCAAGTCCGCCCTTCTCCTCGGGTTTCGGCGCCTTTTCTTCAGACGCTTCCTCGAGGGGGTCAAGACTCAGTGCGTCCATCAAGCGACGCTTTCGCCGTTCCTTCCGATACTGCGTGATGCATTCGTTGTAAGTGATGCTATATAGCCATGTCTTGAACTTCGATTTCCCCTCGAAGTTCTTCAGGCCGTACAGCACCTTCAACATCACTTCCTGACAGACATCGTCTGCGTCGCGATCGTTCCCAAGATACCGCGCACAAACGTTAAATAATGTTCGCTGGTAACGCCGCATCAGTTCTTCATAGGCGCGCGTCACGTGAAACAGCTCGGTATGCGAGCGCGCGACCAACTCCTCATCAGAGAGCTCGCGGGGGTCGTAGCGCGTGGATAGCGTTTGGGCTTTATTCAAAACAAGTCGTGCCGACAGTCAGGTCAATGTCCACCGCTGCCAGCATCAGCTGGCATTTTGCGGCGGCATACATTAGCAGGGTTTGCCGGGTTAGCGGCTACTCACATGCTGTTCCAGCAGGATCCGATTGGAGAGTGAGACTAGCTCACCCTCATCGGTCAGCAATGTAGTCTTAACCGTGCCGATCTCTTCGATCTGGCCTTCGACCTCGCCAACACGCACTTGTTGCCCAACCTGATACAACTCACGCACATAGATTCCCGCAAGAATCTGACCGGCAATTTCCCGGCTTCCCAGGCCCATGGCCAGCGCAACCGCCAGACCAACGGTAATCAATACGATGACGATCACATGGTTCAGCAGGTCGGTCTTGACCTCGAGCTGACTGATCGCGACCGAGATACTGATGATGATCACCAGGCCCTGGGCAATTCGCCCAAGCCCTGAAGCGTAGTCCAGACCCACGCCTTCTGCCGCACCGCGCACCAGACCGTTGGCCAGCTGCGCCAGCAATACACCAACCAGCAGCACCAGGGCTGCGCCGAAAACTTTCGGAACATACAGCGCCAGCATGTCCAGCGTAGCTGAAACCCGCTCAAGCCCAAGGGATTCTGCTGCAGAAACCAGGAAAATCAGCAGAACGAACCAATACACGATTTTTCCGATCAGGGTCGAGATCGGCACTTGCAGTCCTGCACGGGACATCAATTTGGTCAGCCCGGTGCCGCCCATCAGGCGATCGAGACCGAGTTTGGCGAGCAGCTTGGACAGCAGCGTGTCCAGCAGCTTGGCCACCACGAAGCCCAACAGCAGCACCACCAGTGCGCCGAACAGGTTCGGGATGAAATTAGCGACTTTGGTCCACAACGCAGTCATTGCCGTGACGAGGCTCTGAGTCCAGAGATCAAGTTCCATATTCAATCAGCCTTATCAGCAGTGCGAGCGGTAGGTTTACGAAGACGGGAAACCGGCGCGACATGGGCCGAGCCGTTGTTCAGGGCGATCATCAGCGCGGGCAGCCAACGGCCCAGCAGGCTGAACAGATCGCCGGCGCCGACCTGGCGGTTGGCGGTTTTGAGTACGCGGCCCAGACAGGCGTCGTCGTCGCGGCCGGACGGCGAGGCGTTGAGCATGTCGCGCAAAGACTGTTCAAACGGATCGTGCATACGCACCTCTCGTGATGTCTGTGAAAGACGCGGGCAAATTTGGTCGGGTCACATGGCGCATCGTCATACCCAGCGCAAACGGCGGAACAACCACCATTGTCCGAGCGCCACCGAGACCATCAGCAGGCACGCCACAAGGAATCCGTAGGGGCTCCCGGAAAGCGGAATTCCGCCGACATTGATCCCCAGCAGGCCGGTGAGAAAACTCATCGGCAAAAAGATCCCGGTGATGATCCCGAAGCGGTACATCGTGCGATTCATGCGCACGCTCAAACGCCGGTCTTCGGTGTCCAGCACAAGCCCCACGCGCTCTCGGGTCAATTCGAGCTCTTCGAGATAGCGGGTCAGGCTGTTGTTCAATTCGTTCCAGTAGTCGGCGTCGTCATCGACGAACCAGGGCAGTTTTATCCGCGTCAGCTGTCCGAAAATATCCCGCTGTGGCGCAAGAAAACGCTTCAGTCCGGCCGCCCTGCGACGGATGTGCAAAATGGCACCGTGCTCGGGAGTATACCGTTCGTCGGCATCCAGTTTTTCTTCCTCTTCATCGACCACTTCCGAGAGGCAAGTGACCAGATCCTGCACCTTGTTGGTGAGGTATTGAGCGAGATAGAGAATGAGTTCGGACGAGGTTTTCGGGCCTTTGCCCTCCCCCAGCATCGCCAACAGTTCATCGGTGGCGCGCAATGGGCGCAAACGCAGGGAAATCACACGCTGGGCCGAAGCGAAAATCCGTACCGACACCATGTCTTCCGGCTCGGCACCCGGATTGAGATTGACCCCGCGCAAAAACAGCAGCAATTCGGAATCGGGCAGCGGCAACAGCCGTGGACGGGTGTTCTCTTCCAGCAGCAGGTCGCAGGTGAATTCGTTGAGTCCGCTGGATTTGCGCAGCCAGGTCTGGGTCTGCGGGTGACTGCGATCCCAGTGCAGCCACAGGCTTTCGTGTGCCTGCAGCTGCAAACTGTCGAGATCAGTCCGGGCTATCGAACGCGCACCGCCTTTACCGTCCAGCACCAGGGCATGCACCAGCCCCCATTGCGCGTTTTCTTCCTCGAACATCCTCACCCCAGTGCTTACCGCGATTTTATTCAGGCATCTTCAGCGGGCTCGGCGAGATGATCACGCCGTTGTTGTCCGCATAGATGTATTGGCCCGGATGAAACGTGACACCCGCAAACGTCACCGGCACGTTGAGGTCGCCGAGACCGCGCTTGTCGGTCTTCTTCGGGTGGCTGGCCAGCGCCTGGACACCGAGATCGGTCTGGGCGATGACATCCACATCACGGATGCAACCGTAGATCACCAGCCCTTCCCAACCGTTTTTCGCGGCTTTCTCGGCGATCATGTCGCCCAGCAGCGCGCAGCGCAGGGAACCACCGCCATCGACCACCAGCACCTTGCCGTTGCCCTTGAGTTCGGCTTGTTCCTTGACCAGCGAGTTGTCTTCGAAGCACTTGATGGTCACGATTTCGCCGCCGAAGGAATCACGGCCGCCGAAATTGCTGAACATCGGTTCCAGCACCTGCACCAGCTCCGGATAGGCGTCGCACAGGTCAGGTGTAAGGTAATGGTTCATCGAAAAACTCCTGTAACAAGGAAGACGATCAAGGATGTCGCACTCTTTTGAAACGAGTCCCGGCGGTCGCTGTTTACCTTAGTCCATGCAATGGTCGCTGACCGAACCTGAACAAAGGCTGAAACGTAATAGCGAAACAGTCACTAAATATGACCAGAACCGTCCAATGCGTCATATCTTAGCCGCAAGCCGACTCGAACGAAATGCCCTTTTCAGCGTGTTCCGATCACACCGCCGCTGCCAGATCGGGCTTTTCGCCCAGCAACGGCGTGTGCTGATCCGCCAGCCAACGCGCCACCAGCGGCCAGACTTCAGCCTGGGCAGCCTTGCTCACCAACATCTCGACATGGCCGAAATTGTCGTTGAAGCCCTGCTCGCGTCCCAGATTGATGAATTGCTTGTGCTCGGAACCGATCTGATCGAACAGTTTGCGACAGGCCCACGCCGGATCCTGATGATCGCCGGCCGCCGTCACCGCCAAGACAGGCACCTGAACATCGGCGAGCCCCGCCCACCAATCCTTGTCCTTGTCGCCAAAACGCCCGAACAGGCCGTACCAGCGCATGCTTTCCAGCGCCAGGCCGATCGGCTCATCTTCGGGGCCACGCTTGAGCCGCGAGCCAGACAACTGGGCAAAACGCTTGAGAATGAAGCGTCCGCTCCACTCCACCGGCGGAATTTTCAACGGCCAGTACGTACGGCTGACCTGCGTGCCGAAAAACGCCGCCGACGCCACGGCCGGTTCACCGAGGTATTCGCCACCCAGCGCTGCCGCCAGGGTGATGCCGCCCAGCGAATGACCGATCCAGTGCGGTACCTGCCCGCTCTGCTCACGCACGAACGCGGCGATGGCCGGCAGATCGTAACGGGCGTAGTCGGCGACGCGGTTGCGGCGGTAGTCCTCGTTACGCTGGGACAGGCCGTGGCCGCGCATTTCCGGGATCCACACATCGAAACCCAGACGCGTCAGGTAGGCGCCCAGCCCCAGCCCTTTCGGGGAGAACCAGAAGCGTCGATTGGAAAAGCTGCCATGCAGCAAAATTACCGGTATGCCGCGTGTCGCCGGTTCATCGGCCATGCCGAGACGGGTCACCGCGATTTCCACGGACCAGTCAGGGCTGTTGCCCGGTTTCAAGCGGTATACGTCTTCGCTCAGATCACCGCGTCGTTCGGCGCTGATCAGGGCGACAGGAAATAGGTCACTGCTGCTTTGCATAATGCTCTTGCACAAAAAAGGGCGGCATCCGGAGAGCTCGCCCTACTTGAATCCTAAAGAGGCCGGTCAGGGACCGACCTCTTCACTCACCGATCAGGCCTGCGCCTGACCCTCAGCCAGGAAGAACCAGGTTTCCAGCACGGAGTCCGGGTTCAGCGAAACGCTTTCGATGCCTTGTTCCATCAGCCACTTGGCGAGGTCCGGGTGGTCCGAAGGACCCTGACCGCAGATGCCGATGTATTTGCCGGCCTTGTTGCACGCGGCAATCGCGTTGGCCAGCAGCTTCTTGACCGCCGGATTACGCTCGTCGAACAGGTGCGCGATGATCCCGGAGTCACGGTCCAGACCCAGTGTCAGCTGAGTCAGGTCGTTGGAACCGATCGAGAAACCGTCGAAGAATTCGAGGAATTCTTCGGCCAGGATCGCGTTGGACGGCAGTTCGCACATCATGATCACGCGCAGGCCGTTGTCGCCACGGGCCAGGCCGTTTTCGGCGAGCAGATCGACCACCTGGCTGGCTTCGCCCAGGGTACGCACGAACGGCACCATGATTTCGACGTTGGTCAGGCCCATCTCGTTGCGCACGCGTTTCAGCGCACGGCACTCGAGTTCGAAGCAGTCACGGAACGATTCGCTGATGTAACGCGACGCGCCACGGAAGCCCAGCATCGGGTTTTCTTCTTCCGGCTCGTACAGTTTGCCGCCGATCAGGTTGGCGTATTCGTTGGACTTGAAGTCCGACAGACGCACGATGACCTTCTTCGGTGCGAACGCCGCCGCCAGGGTGCTGATGCCTTCAACCAGTTTTTCGACATAGAAGCCGACCGGATCGTCGTAGCCGGCGATGCGCTTGTCGACGCTGTCCTTGATTTCCTGCGGCAGGCCGTCGTAGTTCAACAGCGCTTTCGGGTGGACGCCGATCATGCGGTTGATGATGAATTCCAGACGGGCCAGGCCCACACCGGCGTTCGGCAGTTGCGCGAAATCGAAGGCGCGGTCCGGGTTGCCGACGTTCATCATGATCTTGAACGGCAGCTCCGGCATGGCGTCGACGGAGTTCTTCTTGATGTCGAAGCCCAGTTCGCCTTCGAAGATGTAACCGGTGTCGCCTTCGGCGCAGGACACCGTCACGCCCTGGCCATCCTTCAGCAACTGAGTGGCGTTGCCGCAACCTACAACGGCTGGAATCCCCAGTTCACGGGCGATGATCGCCGCGTGGCAGGTACGGCCGCCGCGGTTGGTAACGATGGCGCTGGCGCGCTTCATGACCGGTTCCCAGTCCGGGTCGGTCATGTCGGAGACCAGCACGTCGCCCGGCTGGACTTTGTCCATCTCGGACACGTCGCGGATGATCCGCACCTTGCCGGCGCCGATGCGCTGGCCGATGGCACGGCCTTCCACCAGCACGGTGCCGGTTTCTTTCAACAGGTAACGTTCCATGACGTTGGCCTGAGTGCGGCTCTTCACGGTTTCCGGACGGGCCTGCACGATGTACAGCTTGCCGTCGTCACCGTCCTTGGCCCACTCGATGTCCATCGGGCAGCCGTAGTGCTTCTCGATGATCATCGCCTGCTTGGCCAGTTCGCTGACTTCAGCGTCGGTCAGGCAGAAGCGCGCGCGCTCGGCCTTGTCGACATCAACGGTTTTCACGGAACGACCGGCCTTGGCCTCGTCGCCGTAGATCATCTTGATGGCCTTGCTGCCCAGATTGCGGCGCAGAATCGCCGGACGACCGGCCTCCAGCGTGCCCTTGTGGACATAGAACTCGTCCGGGTTCACCGCGCCTTGTACGACGGTTTCGCCCAGGCCATAGGCGCCGGTGATGAACACCACGTCACGGAAGCCGGATTCGGTATCGAGGGTGAACATCACGCCGGCGGTGCCGGTTTCCGAACGCACCATGCGCTGCACGCCGGCCGACAGGGCGACCAGTTTGTGGTCGAAGCCCTGGTGCACGCGGTAGGAAATGGCACGGTCGTTGAACAGGGAAGCGAACACTTCCTTGGCCGCGCGAATGACGTTTTCAACGCCACGGATGTTCAGGAAGGTTTCCTGCTGACCGGCGAACGATGCGTCCGGCAAGTCTTCGGCGGTGGCGGAGGAACGCACGGCCACGGCCACGTCAGGATTGCCGGCCGACAGCGCGGCGAACGCGGTGCGGATCTCGGCATTCAGTTTTTCAGGGAATTCGGCTTCCATGATCCATTGGCGGATCTGGGCGCCGGTCTTGGCCAGGGCATTGACGTCATCGACGTCCAGGGCATCGAGGGCCTTGTGGATCTGATCGTTCAGACCGCTCAGTTCCAGGAAGTCGCGATAGGCCTGCGCCGTCGTGGCGAAGCCGCCGGGGACCGAAACACCGGCACCGGCCAGGTTACTGATCATCTCGCCCAGGGATGCGTTCTTGCCCCCCACATGCTCAACATCGTGTTTGCCGAGCTTATCGAGGGAAACTACGTACTCTACCAAGGTGATCTCTCCACTAACTGTGTTGGAAAAGCTCAGAAACCGGCGGCTCGGGGGAGCGTTGGCCGGCTGTATGGCCTGGACCTGGAAAATAAGTGAGAATGCGGGCCAATGGCGGCCGGCAAATCGCGCCTATCATATCCAAGATTCGTCACTAGCTTAAGGCCCAAGGTGCAAATGAAACGATCTGCTTTCTTTATCTCCGATGGCACCGGCATCACCGCCGAAACCCTGGGTCAAAGCCTTCTGGCGCAGTTCGAAAACATTACCTTCAGCAAATTCACGCGGCCCTACATCGACAGCGTGGAAAAAGCGCGGGCCATGGTACAACAAATCGACAAAGCCGCTGAAACCGACGGTTTCCGGCCGATCATCTTCGACACCATCGTCAATCAGGACATTCGTGAGATTCTCGCAACCTCCAATGGTTTCATGATCGACATCTTCTCGACGTTCCTCGCCCCGCTCGAGCAGGAACTGACCGAGCATTCTTCCTACACCGTCGGCAAATCCCACTCCATCGGTCACAACTCCAACTACATGGAGCGGATCGAGGCGGTGAACTTCGCCCTCGACAACGACGACGGCGCCCGCACCCACTATTACGACAAGGCCGACCTGATACTAGTGGGCGTGTCGCGTTGTGGTAAGACGCCGACGTGTCTGTACATGGCGATGCAGTTCGGCATCCGCGCGGCCAACTATCCGCTGACCGAAGACGACATGGAGCGCCTGCAACTGCCGGCCGCCCTGCGCGCCCACCAGCACAAGCTGTTCGGCCTGACCATCGACCCGGACCGCCTCACCGCGATCCGCAACGAGCGCAAGCCCAACAGCCGCTATTCGAGCTACGCCCAGTGCGAATTCGAAGTCCGCGAAGTGGAGAACCTGTTCCGCCGCGAGAACATCCCGCACATCAACTCCACGCATTTTTCGGTGGAAGAGATTTCGGCGAAGATCCTGGTGGAAAAAGGTGTGGAGCGGCGGTTCAAGTAACCCCCTGGTTCCTCAACCTGTACGCACGCTGAATGAACTAACGCAAAGTCCTCGCAGGCGGTGTTTTTTACGCCCCTGTAACATTCCGAAATATACAATCCGCGCAAGTTGCGTATCCGGCCCGAAACCGGATGCGCCAACCCTCTCGACCCGGTGAATTCACCGGGTCCGCAGCATCCACTTCCTGCTTGAAGTCATGGAATGAGCGCCCGCTCGTTCCCGGGTGCGCAATGCAGACAGAAGCTACGCTCAGACAGCCGCGCCTCCATTCAGAACGCTGCAGGACTCACTGCTTATGAATAAAGTGTTCCGTCACTACATACCGGCCACGACACGGCGCCTGCTGCCCAATCGCTGGGACTTGATCGCCCTGCCGCTGGTGATCGGCTTTTTGCTGTTTTTCTCCATCGGTGCCCGGGAAACCTGGGCCCCGATCGGCTCTCTGCAAAGTGAGGTGGTGTCCCTCGACCCGAGCAACCTGCCCGAATACGCCATGCGCACCACCCTGCGCATGCTCGCGGCGATGGTCGCGGCACTGGTGTTCACCCTGCTTTACGGCACCTTGGCGGCGAAAAGCCGTCGGGCCGAAAAACTCTTGGTGCCGGTGCTGGACATCCTGCAATCGGTGCCCGTGCTGGGTTACATCTCCTTCACCGTGACCTTCTTTCTATTATTGTTTCCAGGCCGGGTGCTGGGCGCGGAACTCGCCGCGATCTTTGCCATTTTCACCAGCCAGGCATGGAACATGACCTTCAGCTTCTACCAGTCGCTGCGCATGCTGCCGCGGGACCTGGTGGAGGTATCGATCAACCTGCAACTGTCCGGCTGGCAGAAATTCTGGAAGCTCGACGTACCCTTCGCCATGCCCGGACTGGTCTGGAACATGATGATGAGCATGTCCGGCGGCTGGTTCTTCGTGGTGGCGTCCGAAGCGATCACCGTCGGCGACCAGACCATCACCCTGCCGGGGATCGGTTCGTTCCTGGCCATGGCCATCGCGCAAAAAGACATGCACGCGGTGGGCTACGTCATCCTGACGATGGTCGTGGTCATCCTGATCTACGACCAGTTCCTGTTCCGCCCGCTGGTGGCGTGGGCCGACAAGTTCCGCATGGAAAACACCGCATCGCAGACCGCCGCGCCGGAGTCCTGGGTACTGAATCTGATCCAGCGCACCCGGTTGATCCAGCGCATTTTGCGCCCCGTCACCCGCGTCATCAGCCGGCTCGGCAACATGCGCCTGAGCTTGCCGCGTTCAGCGCGCAAGGTCATGGCCTCGGAAAGCCCCGCCACCACCAAGGCGATTGACTGGATCTGGGGCTCGTTTATCGGGTTGCTGACCGCCTATGCGCTCTACCACATCGCGCTGTACGTCGGCACCGAAGTGACGTTGGCCGAGGTCGGGCATGTGTTGTTGATGGGGTTGTTTACCCTGCTGCGAGTGGCCGGGTTGATCTTCATCGCCTCGCTGATCTGGGTGCCGCTGGGCGTGATGATCGGCCTGCGACCGGCATTGGCAGAAAAAATCCAGCCGCTGGCGCAGTTCCTCGCGGCGTTCCCGGCGAACCTGCTGTTCCCGGTGTTCGTCATTGTGATCCTGCGTTACCAGTTGAACCCGGACATCTGGCTCAGTCCGCTGATCGTGCTCGGCACCCAGTGGTACATCCTGTTCAACGTGATCGCCGGGGCCAGCGCCTTCCCCAATGATTTCAAGGAAGCCGCCGCCAACTTCCGCATTCGCGGCTGGCTGTGGTGGCGCAAGGTCATGTTGCCGGGGATCTTCCCGTATTACGTGACCGGCGCCATCACCGCCTCGGGCGGTGCGTGGAACGCCAGCATCGTCTCCGAATTCGTGTCCTGGGGGCAGGACAAGGTCGTCGCCCACGGCCTCGGCGCCTACATCGCGCAAACCACGGCTGCCGGTGACTTCCCGAAAATCACCCTCGGCGTGGTGGTGATGTCGTTCTTTGTCGTGGCCTTCAATCGCTTGGTCTGGCGGCCGATGTACGCCATGGCCGAAAACAAACTTCGCCTGAACTGACGGGATTCGATGTGATGAATACCTTTACCGAACACGCTGGCGCCACACCCGAAATCTACTCGCTCACCAACGTCAACCGGCTGTTTGGCAAGGGCAAGGACGAGCTGCAAGTGCTCAGCGGGGTCGACCTGGCCCTGCACGAAGGCGAGATCGTCGGCATGCTCGGCCGCTCCGGCTCGGGCAAATCGACCCTGCTGCGGATCATCGCGGGCCTGATCGAGCCTTCGTCCGGCGAAGTCCTGTATCACGGCAAACCGCTGGACGGCCCGGCCGAAGGCGTGGCCATGGTGTTCCAGACCTTTGCGCTGTTCCCGTGGTTGACCGTGCTGGAAAACGTCGAAGCCGGCCTGCAAGCCCTGCAAGTCGAACGCAAGGAAGCGCGCAAGCGTGCCTTGGCCGCCATCGACCTGATCGGCCTGGACGGTTTCGAAAACGCCTACCCTCGCGAATTGTCCGGCGGCATGCGCCAGCGCGTGGGGTTCGCTCGCGGGCTGGTGGTCAACCCGACGCTGCTGCTGATGGACGAGCCCTTCTCGGCACTGGACGTGTTGACCGCCGAAACCCTGAGAAACGACCTGCTGGACCTGTGGAGTGGCAAGCAACTGCCGATCAAATCGATCCTGATCGTCACCCACAACATCGAAGAAGCGGTGCTGATGTGCGACCGCATTATGGTGCTGTCGTCCAACCCCGGGCGGCTGGTGGCGGAAATCAAGGTGCCCTTCGCCCACCCGCGCAATCGCCTGGACCCGGCCTTCCGGCAGATGGTCGATGACATTTACGCGCAGATGACCGACCGCCGCAGCGCCGACGCCAGCAGCGGCAAACCCGAGCTGAAGATCAGCAGCCCGTTGCAGGAAGTGTCCACCAACCTGATGGCCGGCCTGATCGAAACCCTCGCGGCCGAACCCTACAACGGCCACGCCGGCCTGCCCACCGTGGCCGAGCGGCGCTTGCTGGAAGTGGACGACCTGTTTCCGGTGGCCGAGATGCTCGAATACCTGGGCTTCGCCGAACTCAAGGGCGCCGACATCACCCTGACCGACGCCGGCAAACTGTTTGCGGACTACGGCACCCAGGAACGCAAGACCCTGTTTGCCGAACATCTGATCCGCTACATACCGCTGGCCGCACGCATCCGCCAGGTGTTGCTGGAACGCAACGGCCACCGGGCGCCACGGGTGCGTTTCGAGCAGGAGCTGGAAGATTCGCTGACCGAAGCCTTCGTCGAGAAAAACCTGGAGATCGTGATTGCCTGGGGCCGTTACGCGGAGATTTTCTCTTACGACGACCATACGGAGACATTCAGCCTGGAGGACGTCGAGGGCAGCCTGTAGCCCTCGACCATCCTGGCGATTCAGATCACGAACAGGTCGACAAAACGGTTGACCGGCGTCGCCTCAAGCCGCGCCTGATCCTTGCACAGCGCAAGGATCTCGGCGCTGCGCTGGCCGGTGAAACGCGTGGCCAGGTTCGCCCTGAACTTGTCCTCCAGCAACGGAATGCCCTCGGCCCGGCGCCGACGGTGACCGATCGGGTATTCCACCACCACGTTCTCCGTGCTGGAACCGTCCTTGAAAAACACCTGCACCGCGTTGGCAATCGAGCGCTTGTCGGCTTCGAGGTATTCACGGGTGAAACGCGACTCTTCGACGATGACCATTTTCTCGCGCAGCACATCGATGACCGGATGCGCCGCGTGGAAATCGTCCTCGTACTGCTCGGCCACCAGATTGCCGAACGCCAGCGGCACGGCGGTCATGTACTGGATGCAGTGATCGCGGTCGGCGGCATTGGCCAGCGGCCCGACCTTGGAAATGATGCGGATCGCCGATTCGTGGGTGGTGATGACGATCCGATCGATTTCATGCAGACGATTGCGCACCTGCGGATGCAGGGTCACGGCGGCTTCGCAGGCGGTTTGCGCGTGGAATTCGGCGGGGAAGCTGATCTTGAACAGCACGTTTTCCATCACGTAACTGCCGAAGGGTCGCGAGAAGCTGAAGGCACGCTTGTCTTCAGGCTTGAGCGCCAGATCGTTATTGGTGTGGCTGAACAGCACGTCGTAGAAACCCCACTGTTTGGCCGTCAACACGCCGGGAATGCCCATTTCGCCACGCATCGCGATATCCGCCAGACGCACACCACGACTGGACGCATCCCCTGCCGCCCAGGATTTACGTGAACCGGCATTCGGCGCATGGCGGTAAGTGCGCAACGCCTGACCGTCAGCAAACGCATGGGACAACGCCGACAACAGTTGCTCGCGATTGGCGCCCATGAGTTTGGCGACAACCGCCGTTGAAGCCACTTTCACCAGAATCACGTGGTCGAGGCCTACACGGTTGAAGGAGTTTTCCAGCGCGATCACGCCCTGAATCTCGTGGGCCATGATCATTGCTTCAAGCACATCGCGCACCGTCAGCGGCGCTTCGCCATTGGCCAGACGTTTCTGCGACAGGTGATCGGCCACCGCGAGAATCCCGCCGAGGTTGTCCGATGGATGCCCCCATTCGGCGGCGAGCCAGGTGTCGTTGTAATCCAGCCAGCGCACGATGCAGCCGATGTCCCACGCGGCTTTTACCGGGTCCAGGCGATAGGACGTGCCGGGGACTCGCGCGCCGAACGGCACGACGGTGCCTTCGACGATGGGGCCAAGGTGTTTGGTGCATTCGGGGAAACGCAGAGCCAGCAGGCCGCAGCCCAGCGTGTCCATCAGGCAGTTGCGGGCGGTGTCGAGGGCTTCGGCAGATTCGATCTTGTAGGTGAGGACGTAATCGGCAATGTCCTGCAGGACACGGTCGTAGTCGGGGCGGTTGTTCAGGTCGACGTTGGCGCTCATGTTCGATTCACTCTTGGAAGTGGTTCGTTGATGGGACCTCGGTTCAGGGCTAATTTTTCTTGTTATTGAAATGCGTAAAGCGCTGAGAGCGATCAGGTTCGCTCTCAGCGACTGTGCGTTAGAACGAATCTCCAGGCACGCGGACGAAACCTTCCATCAGTACCCGCGCACTACGGCTCATGATTGCTTTCTTCACAACCCATTCGCCGTTTTCAAGACTGGCCTCAGCCCCCACACGCAACGTCCCGGACGGATGCCCGAACCGCACGGCATTGCGTTCAACACCGCCGGCCGCCAGATTCACCAAGGTGCCGGAGATCGCTGCGGCGGTGCCGATCGCCACTGCGGCGGTTCCCATCATCGCGTGGTGCAGCTTGCCCATCGACAACGCCCGCACCAACAAATCCACATCCCCGGCCCCAATCGCCTTGCCACTGGACGCCACGTAATCCGCAGGTTTGGCGACGAAGGCCACTTTCGGCGTGTGCTGACGCTTGGCCGCTTCATCCAGATTGGAAATCAGGCCCATGCGCAACGCACCGTAGGCACGAATGGTCTCGAACATCTGCAAGGCTTTCGGATCGCTGTTGATCGCGCTCTGCAGTTCGGTGCCGGTGTAACCGATGTCTTCGGCGTTGACGAAGATCGTCGGGATACCCGCGTTGATCATGGTCGCCTTGAACGTACCGACACCCGGCACTTCCAGCTCATCGATCAGGTTGCCGGTGGGAAACATCGAGCCACCGCCGCCCTCTTCTTCCGCCGCCGGGTCCATGAATTCGACCTGCACTTCGGCGGCCGGAAAGGTCACGCCGTCGAGTTCGAAATCACCGGTTTCCTGGACTTCGCCATTGGTGATCGGCACGTGGGCAATGATCGTTTTGCCGATATTGGCCTGCCACACGCGAACCACCGCCACGCCGTTGTGCGGAATGCGGCTGGCGTCCACCAGGCCGTTGCTGATGGCGAACGAACCGACCGCCGCCGACAGGTTGCCGCAGTTGCCGCTCCAGTCCACGAAAGGCTTGTCGATGGACACCTGACCGAACAGGTAATCGACGTCGTGATCGGCCTTGATGCTTTTCGACAGGATCACGGTTTTGCTGGTGCTCGACGTGGCGCCGCCCATGCCGTCGATCTGTTTGTCGTACGGGTCGGGGCTGCCGATTACCCGCAGCAACAGCGCATCGCGGGTCGGGCCGGGAATCTGCGCCGCTTCGGGCAGATCCTTGAGACTGAAAAACACGCCTTTGCTGGTGCCGCCGCGCATGTAGGTGGCGGGGATCTTTATTTGCGGTGCGTGAGCCATGGTGCTCCTTAACGAAAGCATGGGACTTGAAGTCCCATGCCCACATCGATTGATTTAAACGGCAACCGCCGACTCTTCGAGGAAGTCCTGGGCGAAGCGTTGCAGCACACCGCCGGCCTCGTAGATCGACACTTCTTCGGCGGTGTCGAGGCGGCAGGTCACCGGCACTTCGACGCGTTCGCCGCTTTTGCGATGGATCACCAGCGTCAGGTCGGCGCGTGGCTTGCGGTCGCCGATCACGTCGTAGGTTTCGCTGCCGTCGATGCCCAGGGTCTTGCGGTCGGTGCCCGGTTTGAATTCCAGCGGCAACACGCCCATGCCCACCAGGTTGGTGCGGTGAATACGCTCGAAACCTTCGGCAGCAATCGCTTCCACTCCCGCCAGACGCACGCCTTTGGCCGCCCAATCCCGGGACGAACCCTGGCCGTAGTCGGCGCCGGCGATGATGATCAGCGGCTGCTTGCGCTCCATGTAGGTTTCGATGGCTTCCCACATGCGCATCACTTGGCCTTCCGGCTCCACACGCGCCAGCGAACCCTGTTTGACCTTGCCGTTTTCCACGACCATTTCGTTGAACAGTTTCGGGTTGGCAAACGTCGCGCGCTGCGCGGTCAAGTGGTCGCCACGGTGGGTCGCGTAAGAGTTGAAGTCCTCTTCCGGCAGGCCCATTTTCGCCAGGTATTCGCCTGCGGCACTGTCGAGCATGATCGCGTTCGACGGCGACAGGTGATCGGTGGTGATGTTGTCCGGCAGCACCGCCAGCGGGCGCATGCCTTTGAGCGGACGTGCCCCGGCCAGCGCGCCTTCCCAGTACGGCGGACGGCGGATGTAGGTGCTCATTTCGCGCCAGTCGTACAGCGGCGTGACTTTCGGGCCGGTGTCTTCATGGATGGCGAACATCGGAATGTAGACCTGACGGAACTGCTCCGGCTTGACCGAGGACTTCACCACTGCGTCGATTTCTTCGTCGCTCGGCCAGATGTCCTTCAGACGGATTTCCTTGCCGTCGACCACACCGAGCACGTCTTTTTCAATGTCGAAACGGATGGTGCCGGCAATCGCGTAAGCCACCACCAGCGGCGGCGAAGCGAGGAACGCCTGCTTGGCGTACGGGTGAATCCGGCCGTCGAAGTTGCGGTTGCCGGACAGCACAGCGGTCGCATACAGGTCGCGGTCGATGATCTCTTGTTGAATCACCGGGTCCAGCGCGCCGGACATACCGTTACAGGTGGTGCAGGCAAACGCGACGACGCCGAAACCGAGTTGCTCCAGCTCCGTGGTCAGCCCCGCTTCATCGAGGTACAGCGCCACGGTTTTCGAGCCCGGCGCCAGCGACGACTTGACCCAGGGTTTGCGGGTCAGCCCGAGCTGGTTGGCGTTGCGCGCCAGCAGGCCGGCGGCGATCACGTTGCGCGGGTTGCTGGTGTTGGTGCAGCTGGTGATGGCGGCGATGATTACCGCGCCGTCGGGCATTTGCCCCGGCACGTCTTCCCACTGACCGGCGATGCCTTTGGCCGCCAGATCCGACACCGCCACACGGGCGTGCGGGTTGCTCGGGCCGGCCATGTTGCGCACTACCGAGGACAGATCGAAGGTCAGGCCGCGCTCGTATTGCGCGCCTTTCAGGCTGTCAGCCCACAGACCGATCTGCTTGGCGTATTGCTCGACGAGCTGCACTTGCTGGTCTTCGCGACCAGTGAGTTTCAGGTAGTCGATGGTCTGCTGGTCGATGTAAAACATCGCCGCCGTGGCGCCGTATTCCGGGGCCATGTTGGAGATGGTCGCGCGGTCGCCGAGAGTCAACGCGGAAGCGCCTTCGCCGAAGAACTCCAGCCACGCACCCACGACTTTCTGTTTGCGCAGGTACTCGGTCAACGCCAGCACCATGTCGGTGGCGGTGATGCCCGGTTGCAGCTTGCCGGTCAGTTCGACGCCGACGCTCTCCGGCAGGCGCATCCACGACGCGCGGCCGAGCATCACGCTCTCGGCTTCGAGACCACCGACACCAATGGCAATCACGCCCAGCGCATCGACGTGCGGGGTGTGGCTGTCGGTGCCGACGCAGGTGTCCGGGAACGCCACGCCGTCGCGCACCTGAATCACCGGAGACATTTTCTCCAGGTTGATCTGGTGCATGATGCCGTTGCCCGGCGGGATCACGTCGACGTTCTTGAACGCCTTCTTGGTCCAGTTGATGAAGTGGAAACGGTCTTCGTTGCGACGGTCTTCGATGGCGCGGTTCTTCTCGAACGCCTGCTTGTCAAAACCGCCCGCTTCCACCGCCAGCGAGTGGTCGACGATCAGTTGCGTCGGCACCACCGGGTTGACCTGCGCCGGGTCGCCGCCCTGCTGGGCAATCGCGTCACGCAGGCCGGCCAGATCCACCAGCGCGGTCTGGCCAAGAATGTCGTGGCACACCACGCGGGCCGGGAACCACGGGAAGTCGAGGTCGCGTTTGCGCTCGATCAGTTGTTTCAGGGAATCGGTGAGCGTGGCCGGGTCGCAGCGACGCACGAGGTTTTCCGCCAGCACGCGAGAGGTGTACGGCAGGGTGTCGTAGCTGCCGGGCTGGATCGCATCGACAGCCGCACGGACGTCGAAAAAATCCAGCGGCGTGCCGGGCAGGTTCTTGCGAAATTCTGTGTTCATCGGTCAGGACTCGGTCACGGTAGTTTCAAAGAGGGGGCGCCTGTACCGGCGCCCTCCCCGGTCAGCGCTGTTCGATTGGCACGAACTTGCGCTGTTCGACGCCGACGTACTCGGCGCTCGGACGGATGATGCGGTTGTTGGCACGCTGTTCGAACACGTGCGCTGCCCAGCCGGTCAGGCGCGAGCAGACGAAGATCGGGGTGAACAGCTTGGTCGGGATGCCCATGAAGTGGTACGCCGAGGCATGGTAGAAGTCGGCGTTGGGGAACAGTTTCTTCTGCTCCCACATGGTCTTGTCGATGGCTTCCGAAACCGCGAACAACACCTTGTCGCCCACTTCGTCGGCGAGTTTTTTCGACCAGCCCTTGATCACCTCGTTGCGCGGATCGCTGTCCTTATAGATCGCGTGGCCGAAGCCCATGATCTTGTCCTTGCGCTCGAGCATGCCGAGGGTGCCTTTGATCGCCTCTTCCGGCGACGAGAAGCGCTCGATCATTTCCATCGCCGCTTCGTTGGCACCGCCGTGCAGCGGGCCGCGCAGCGAACCGATGGCCGCCGTGACGCAGGAATACAGGTCGGACAGGGTCGAAGCGCACACCCGAGCGGTGAAGGTCGAGGCGTTGAATTCGTGCTCCGCGTAGAGGATCAGCGACACGTTCATCACCTTGACGTGCAGCTCGCTCGGCTTCTTGTCGTGCAGCAGATGCAGGAAGTGACCGCCGATGGACGGCTCGTCCGTCACGCAGTTGATGCGTTTGCCGTTGTGGCTGAAGCGATACCAGTAGCACATGATCGCCGGGAACGCGGCCAGCAGGCGGTCGGTCTTGTCGCGTTGTTCGGAGAAGTCTTTCTCCGGCTCGATGTTGCCCAGGAACGAGCAACCGGTGCGCATCACGTCCATCGGATGGGCATCGGCGGGGATGCGTTCCAGCACTTCTTTCAGCGCTTGCGGCAGGTCGCGCAGCTTGCTCAGTTTGCTCTGGTAGTCAGCGAGTTGTGCCTTGGTCGGCAGTTCTCCGTAGAGCAGCAGGTACGCGACTTCTTCAAATTGTGCGTCTGCCGCCAGTTCGCGCACGTCGTAGCCGCGATAGGTCAGCCCGGCACCGGCCTGGCCCACGGTGGACAGTGCGGTTTGCCCGGCAACCTGGCCCCGGAGCCCGGCGCCACTGAGTACTTTTGCTTCGGCCATTGTTGTCTCCAATCTTGAATTTGTTAGGGAGTACGGTTGCGGCTTACTTCTTCGCCGCAAACAACGCGTCGAGCTTCTGCTCGAAGGTGTGGTAATCGATGCGATCGTAGAGCTCCATGCGAGTCTGCATGGTGTCGATGACATTCTGCTGGGTGCCGTCGCGGCGGATCGCGGTGTAGACGTTTTCCGCGGCCTTGTTCATCGCGCGGAACGCCGACAGCGGGTACAGCACCAGCGACACATCGGCACCGGCCAACTGCTCGGTGGTGTACAGCGGCGTCGAGCCGAACTCGGTGATGTTGGCCAGGATCGGCGCTTTCACGCGGTTGGCGAACAGCTTGTACATGTCCAGTTCCGTGATGGCTTCCGGGAAGATCATGTCGGCGCCGGCCTCGATGCACGCAGCGGCGCGATCCAGTGCCGACTCCAGACCTTCAACGGCCAGCGCATCGGTACGGGCCATGATCACGAAGCTGTCGTCGGTGCGGGCATCGACGGCAGCCTTGATGCGGTCGACCATTTCCTGCTGGGTGACGATCTCTTTGTTCGGACGGTGGCCGCAGCGCTTGGCGCCGACCTGGTCTTCGATGTGGATCGCCGCGGCGCCGAACTTGATCATCGACTTCACGGTGCGGGCCACGTTGAACGCCGAGGCGCCGAAACCGGTGTCCACGTCCACCAGCAGCGGCAGGTCGCAGACATCGGTGATGCGGCGCACGTCGGTCAGCACGTCATCCAGGCCGGTGATGCCCAGGTCCGGCACACCGAGGGAGCCGGCGGCCACCCCGCCACCCGACAGGTAGATCGCCTTGAAGCCGGCGCGCTTGGCCAGCAGCGCGTGGTTGGCGTTGATCGCGCCGACCACTTGCAGCGGATGTTCGCTGGCGACCGCATCGCGGAAACGCTGGCCTGGAGTGCTCTTGTTGGAACTCATGACTCACCTCGTTCAGTGGCTGTCTTATTGTCGGCGCCGTCCTGGTAATGACGGGCGATGTTGCGTTTCGAGGCGCCGATGTGGCGGCGCATCAACAATTCCGCGAGTTCGCCGTCACGGTCGGCGATGGCATCGAGAATCCGGTGGTGTTCGGCAAAGGCCTGGCGTGGGCGGTTGGGCGTGGTGGAAAACTGAATGCGGTACATGCGCACCAGTTGATAGAGCTCGCCGCAGAGCATCTGGGTCAGGGTGCGGTTGCCGCTGCCCTGGATGATCCGGTAATGAAAGTCGAAATCGCCTTCCTGCTGGTAGTAGCCGACGCCGGCCTGGAATGCGGCATCGCGTTCGTGGGTTTCCAGCACCCGGCGCAGTTCGTCGATTTCTTCGACGCTCATGCGTTCAGCCGCCAGACGGCAGGCCATGCCTTCGAGGGATTCGCGGATTTCGTAGAGTTCGAGCAGTTCGGCGTGGCTCAGCGACACCACCCGCGCACCGACGTGCGGCACGCGCACCAGCAGGCGCTGGCCTTCGAGCCGGTGAATCGCCTCGCGCAGCGGCCCGCGACTGATGCCGTAGGTGCGCGCCAGTTCCGGCTCGGAGATCTTGCTGCCCGGGGCGATCTCGCCTTTGACGATGGCGGCCTGGATACGTCGGAAGACGTTTTCGGACAGGGTTTCCGAATCGTCGCCGCTGATGACCGGGGGATCGAGTTGATCCAGCATATTGTCGACACCTTGAAAACCAATGCGGCAAAAACTAGCGAATCAGCCTTCATCAGTCAAAGGATAAATGGATATTGTCGACAATCGTCTAATAACCCCCAGCATCAACCCCAAGGGTTATAGACCCGCTCGGGCGCTGGCGCCATAAAACCACCGTGCTAGAATGCCGCCCGCATTTGCTGGTCACTTGCACGGCTTGTCATAAAAAGCTGATAGGCACACGAAGGCGCGCGCAGACAGGATCTCCTGATGCCGTGGCCCTGAACCGAGAACGGACCGCTGCTCGCCAGGATTTATGAGACTCAAGCCCTTCCCCACCTTTTTCTATCTGTTTTGCCTGCCCAGCCTGGCTGTGGCGGGGGAAAAGACTGTGTACGGCCTCAACGAATACGCCGCCCTCGACGGGATCAACCTGGAAGTGGCGGCGAAACTCGACACCGGGGCGAAAACCGCCTCCCTGAGCGCTCGCGACATCAAACGCTTCAAGCGCAACGGCGAGTCCTGGGTGCGTTTCTACCTGGCCATCGACGCCGCGCATTCGCACCCGATCGAACGGCCGCTGGCCCGGGTCAGCAAGATCAAGCGCCGCGCCGGCGACTACGACCCGGAAGAAGGCAAGAAGTACACCGCCCGCCCGGTGATCGAGCTGGATATCTGCATGGGCACGGCAATGCGCAGCATCGAAGTGAACCTGACCGACCGCAGTGCGTTCCAATACCCGCTTTTGATCGGCTCCGAGGCGCTGAAACGCTTCGATGCGCTGGTCGATCCCAGTCTTAAATACGCTGCCGGCAAACCCGCCTGCGCCATCGCCGCTCATACCGCCGAGTAATTTCCATGCGTTCTCTAACCTTCCACCTGAAAATCCTGATCACCATTCTGGTGCTCCTGGGCGTTTCGGTTACGGCCTATCAGATTTTCGTGCTCGGCATCCCGGTGACCGAAGACGCCACCGACGACTTGTGGAACATCGACGCCAAGGTCGAGTTCGTCGCCAGCACCAAGGATCCGGTGAAGATCCAGATGTTCGTGCCGCCCCTGAGCCGCGATTACGTCAGCCTCAATGAAAGCTTTATCTCCAACAACTACGGCGTGGCGGTCAACCGTGTCGACGGCAACCGCAAGGTCACGTGGTCGGCACGCCGGGCCAAGGGCAACCAGACCCTTTATTACCGTCTGGTGCTGACCAAGCGCTACACCGCTGAAAAAACCAAGATCAAAGGCCCGACCTTCCGCGACAGCATCGCTATCGAAGGCCCGGAAAAAATCGCCGCCGAAGCCCTGCTTGCGCCGATCCGCCAACACTCGGCCGACGTCGAAACCTTTATTGGCGAGGCAATCAAACGCGTCAACAACGTCAACGACGACAACGTGAAACTGCTGCTGGCGGGCGATCCGTCGACGCCGCACAAGGCGAAAATCGTTGAACTGCTGCTGTCCATCGCCCACGTGCCGGTGGAAAAGGTCCACACCATCCGCCTCGTCGCCGATCAGCCGCAAACCCCTGAACTGTGGCTGCGCAGCTTCAATGGCACCGACTGGCTGTACTTCAACCCGGAAACCGGCGAACAAGGCCTGCCGACCGACCGTCTGCTGTGGTGGAGCGGCGATGAAAACCTGATCACCGTCGACGGCGGCAAGAAAGCCAACGTGACCTTCAGCCTGAACAACAGCGAGATGAACGCGATTCGCCTGGCCAAGCTGACCGACGAAAACACCGACGCCAACTTCCTCGAATACTCGCTGTACGGCCTGCCGCTGCAAACCCAGCAGACGTTCATGATCATGGTGATGATCCCGATCGGCGTGCTGGTGATCCTGATCCTGCGCAACCTGATCGGCCTGCAGACCCTCGGCACGTTCACTCCGGTGCTGATCGCCCTGGCCTTCCGCGAAACACAGCTGGGCTTCGGCATCCTGCTGTTTACCGTGATTACGGCGCTGGGCCTGTCGCTGCGTTCGTATCTGGAGCACCTGAAGTTGCAAATGCTGCCGCGCCTGTCGGTGGTGTTGACGTTCGTGGTGGTGCTGATCGCGGCGATCAGCCTGTTCAGCCACAAGCTCGGCCTGGAACGCGGCCTGTCGGTGGCGTTGTTCCCGATGGTGATTCTGACCATGACCATCGAACGCCTGTCGATCACCTGGGAAGAACGCGGCGCCAGCCATGCCTTGAAAGTGGCGATCGGCACGCTGTTCGCGGCGTCCCTGGCGCACCTGATCATGACCGTTCCGGAGCTGGTGTACTTCGTGTTCACCTTCCCGGCGATCCTGCTGATCCTGGTGGGCTTCATGCTGGCCATGGGTCGCTATCGCGGTTATCGCCTGACCGAACTGGTGCGCTTCAAGGCTTTCCTGAAGAAGGCTGACGCCTGATGTTCGGTTTCTGGAAGACCTGGAAGGCCCTGGAAGCCCGGGGCATCATGGGCATCAATCGGCGTAACGCGGACTACGTGCTCAAGTACAACAAGCGCAGCCTGTACCCGATCGTCGATGACAAGATCATCACCAAGGAACGCGCGATCAAGGCCGGCATTCATGTGCCGGAACTGTATGGCGTGATTTCCACGGAGAAGGAAATCGACAATCTCGACGAGATCATCGGCGGGCGCAGCGATTTCGTGATCAAGCCGGCCCAGGGCGCCGGCGGTGACGGCATCATCGTCATCGCTGACCGTTTCGAGGGTCGCTATCGCACGGTATCGGGCAAGATCCTCACTCACGAAGAGCTGGAGCACCATATATCCAGCATCCTCACCGGCCTGTATTCGCTGGGCGGCCACCGCGACCGGGCGCTGATCGAATACCGGGTGACCCCGGACCAGATCTTCAAGAGCATCAGCTACGAAGGCGTGCCGGACATTCGCATCATCGTGCTGATGGGCTACCCGGTGATGGCCATGCTGCGCCTGCCGACCCGTCAGTCCGGCGGCAAGGCCAACCTGCACCAGGGCGCCATAGGCGTCGGGGTCGACCTGGCGACCGGCCTGACGTTGCGCGGCACCTGGCTGAACAACATCATCGCCAAACACCCGGACACCACCAACGCGGTGGACGGCGTGCAACTGCCCTACTGGGACGGTTTCATGAGGCTCGCGGCCGGTTGCTATGAGTTGTGCGGCCTGGGCTACATCGGCGTGGACATGGTGCTGGACCAGGAGAAAGGCCCGCTGATTCTCGAGCTGAATGCGCGACCGGGGCTGAATATCCAGATTGCCAACGACTGCGGGCTGACGTTGCGCACCCACGCGGTGGAAGCGCATCTGGAAGACCTCAAGGCACGTGGTGTGACTGAGTCGGTTGAAGAGCGCGTGGCATTTGCTCAGGAACTGTTTGGGCATATTCCGGCGGTCGAGGGCTGAGTCGCGTTACCGGCCTCTGATCTGCCAATCCCCGACATCCCCTCTAGGAGCAATTCCCCGAGGGGACTACAATCCCCACCCCGCCTCGATGGCCGATCTGCCCCGCCCATGTTGACCTGTTCCGTACACCCGCTGCCCTACCGCGCCAACCCCGCCGACTATTTCGCGGCCGTCCGCCATGCGCCCGGCGCCGTGCTGCTCGACAGTGGCCGGCCAAGTGCCGACCGTGGCCGTTATGACCTGCTCAGCGCCTGGCCGCTGGAACAACTGGCGGTGTTGCCGGACGAGCGCGGCGAGAGTTTCCTGCAACGCCTGCGGGATAATCTGACGCGGTTGGGCGACGCGCAATTGCCTGACGCCTATGAACTACCGTTCGCCGGTGGATTGATCGGTTACCTGAGCTACGACTTCGGCCGGCATCTGGAAAACATGCCGAGTCAGGCGCTGGATGATCTGCAACTGCCGGATGCGCGTTTTGGTCTGTACGACTGGGCTTTAATCAGTGATCACCACAAGGCCACCAGCCAGCTGGTGTTTCACCCGTCGGTCAGCGCTAGCGAAAAACAACGCCTGATCGATGTGTTCAGCCAACCGGCAGTCGGCAAGCTGACCCCGTTCAAACTGAACAGCCCGATGGCAGCCGACCTCTCGGCCGATGAATACCGCCAAGCACTCGAACGCATTCATCAATACATCCAGGCCGGGGACTGCTATCAGGTCAACTTCGCCCAGCGTTTCCGCGCGCCGTGCCAGGGCGATCCATGGCTGGCCTACTGCAAATTGCGCGAAGCCTGCCCGACACCGTTTTCCGGATTCCAGAGCCTGCCCGACGGCAATGCGGTGCTGAGCCTGTCGCCCGAGCGCTTCGTCAAAGTCAGCCAGCGTCAGGTGGAAACCCGCCCGATCAAGGGCACCCGCCCCCGTGGCGCGACCCCGGCCGAAGACTCGGCGAACGCCGCCGAACTGCTGGCCAGCCCCAAGGATCGCGCGGAAAACCTGATGATCGTCGACCTGCTGCGCAACGACCTGGGCCGCACCTGCCGAATCGGCTCCGTGCGAGTGCCGGAGTTGTTCAGCCTGGAAAGTTATCCGAACGTGCATCACCTGGTCAGCAGCGTGACCGGCGAACTGGCGGATGATCGCGATGCCCTGGACCTGATTGCCGGCAGCTTCCCCGGCGGCTCGATCACCGGAGCGCCGAAAATCCGCGCGATGCAGATCATCGACGAACTGGAACCGACACGACGCGGTTTGTATTGCGGCTCGTTGCTGTACCTGGACGTGCGCGGCGAGATGGACAGTTCCATCGCCATTCGCAGTCTACTGGTGAAGGATGGGCAGGTGTGCTGCTGGGGCGGTGGCGGGATTGTGGCCGACTCGGATTGGGAGGCGGAGTATCAGGAGTCGATCACCAAGGTCAGGGTTCTGCTCGAAACCTTGCAGAACCTCTGACGCTTGCGGCGAGGGTGGTTGCGCCCTCGCCACAGTATGACTTACAGGCTCAAATCGCGGTTTGAAGCCTTGAGAAACTCCTGCTTCAATTCGCCAAAGCTGTGCACCGCCGGAAACTGCGGGAATTCCCGAATCACGTTATCCGGCGCATGGAACAGAATCCCCGCATCCGCTTCGCCCAGCATGCTGGTGTCGTTGTAGGAATCCCCCGCCGCAATCACCCGGTAATACAAGCTTTTGAAGGCCAGGACCGACTGACGTTTCGGATCTTTCTGACGCAACTGATAGCTCGTCACCCGCCCGCTTTCATCAGTAATCAGACGGTGGCAGAGCAAGGTCGGGAAGCCCAGCTGACGCATCAGCGGCTGGGAAAACTCATAAAACGTGTCCGACAGAATCACCACCTGAAACCGCTCGCGCAGCCAGTTGACGAACTCCACCGCACCGTCCAGCGGCTTGAGGGTGGCGATCACTTCCTGAATGTCCGAAAGTTTGAGGCCATGCTCGTCGAGAATGCGCAGGCGCTGTTTCATCAGCACGTCGTAGTCGGGAATGTCCCGAGTGGTGGCCTTGAGCGATTCGATTCCGGTTTTTTCGGCGAAGGCGATCCAGATTTCCGGTACCAGCACCCCTTCAAGATCAAGACAGGCAATTTCCACAGGACACTCCGTTTGTAATGTTTATTGAGTCGAGCGAGCCCGAACTCTAGCGGCTCGTTCCGGGCCACGCAACGCAGAGTGGCCCCCGGCCTGCGCCGCTTTTTGTTAACATCGCCGCCATATAGAGCGCCCAGCGCCACCGACCTGTAGGAAGCCGCCCTGATGAGCCCAACGTTCGACGTCGTGGAACTCGCCACGACCTATGCCAACAAATCCGCGCAAGACATCCTCAAGCTCGCGTTCGCCGAGTTCGGTGATGACCTGTGGATATCTTTCAGCGGCGCCGAGGATGTGGTGCTGGTGGACATGGCCTGGAAGCTGAACAAGAACGTCAAGGTGTTCAGTCTCGACACCGGCCGTCTGCACCCGGAAACCTACCGATTCATCGATCAGGTGCGCGAGCACTACAAGATCGACATCGAACTGGTCTCGCCGGACTACACGAAACTCGAACCGTTCGTGAAGGAAAAAGGCCTGTTCAGTTTCTACAAGGACGGCCATGGCGAGTGCTGCGGCATCCGCAAGATCGAGCCGCTGCGCCGCAAACTGTCCGGTGTCAAAGCCTGGGCCACCGGCCAGCGCCGCGACCAGAGCCCTGGCACCCGGAGCGCCGTGGCGGTGATGGAAATCGATACAGCGTTCTCCACCCCGGAGCGCACCCTGTACAAATTCAACCCGCTGGCACAGATGACCAGCGAGGAAATCTGGGGCTACATCCGCATGCTGGAGCTGCCGTACAACAGCCTGCATGAGCGCGGTTTCATCAGCATCGGCTGCGAACCGTGCACCCGCCCTGTGCTGCCAAACCAGCACGAGCGCGAAGGCCGCTGGTGGTGGGAAGAGGCGACCCAGAAAGAATGCGGGTTGCATGCCGGGAATATCATCAGCAAGGCGTAAACCGTTCGACCCACAGTTGTCTCTGCCAGACATGAAAAATGTGTACACACGAATGTCACCATCGGTGCCATTTATGTGTGCACTTTTCATTTCTGCGCCCTGAAAAGTTACATCCCGCTTCCAAAGCGATCCCTTCCGGCGTCCGCCAAAATCCCTTCCGAAAAATAAATACCTGTTCGAACGGTCAATTTATATCGCCTGAATTTCAGCGACTTAGCGCCATTAAATAACTATTCGAAATCAACGGCGATTTTCATAGATCGCTGACTGGCACAGATCTGGCTTAAGTGCATACATGTTTTGTATACAAAACTGCAAAACATGAACCCACACTTTCGATCCGCAAGCCTGAAGCGCCCTATCCCGTACAGGCTGCAGATGCCCCGTAACCAGTGATGTTTCACCGCCGCGACGAAGATCTGCCGAGCCAGAGCGCTCATGCACAGTCATCGCGGCCCGAACATCAGGAGCCTGCCGGAATGCGTACGAGTCTCTCGAACAACAACATCGCGCTGAATCTGCCCTCCTCCTCAACCCTCGATCACACCGTGCCCGGTGATGGCATCGTCGAACCGCTGCAATTGAGCCCGCGTCTGCACAACAGTGACCTCGCACCGACCAAGGTCGAAGGACGGCGTTGGGGCAAATACAGCATTTTTGCCCTGTGGACCAACGATGTGCACAACATCGCCAACTACTCGTTTGCCATCGGCCTTTACGCCCTAGGTCTGGGCGGCTGGCAGATTCTGCTGTCGCTGGGGATCGGCGCGGCGCTGGTGTACTTCTTCATGAACCTGTCCGGTTACATGGGGCAGAAAACCGGGGTGCCGTTTCCGGTCATCAGCCGGATCAGTTTCGGTATCCACGGGGCGCAGATTCCTGCGTTGATCCGGGCAATTATCGCCATCGCCTGGTTCGGGATTCAGACGTACCTGGCGTCGGTGGTGTTTCGCGTGTTGCTCACGGCAGTTCACCCCGGTTTCGCCGACTACGACCACAACTCGATCCTCGGCCTGTCGAGCCTGGGCTGGGTGTGTTTCGTGGCAATCTGGTTCGTGCAGTTGGGAATTCTGGCCTACGGCATGGAGATGGTTCGTCGCTACGAAGCGTTCGCCGGGCCGGTGATTCTGCTGACCGTCGCCTGCCTCGCCGCGTGGATGTACACCCAGGCCAACGCGACCATTGCCTGGTCGATCCGCGAACCGCTGACCGGCGGCGAGATGTGGCGCAACATTTTTGCCGGCGGCGCCTTGTGGCTGGCGATCTACGGCACGCTGATCCTCAACTTCTGCGACTTCGCCCGTTCTTCGCCGTGCCGCAAAACCATCAAGGTCGGAAACTTCTGGGGCCTGCCGGTAAATATTCTGGTGTTCGCCGGGATCACCGTCCTGCTGTGCGGAGCGCAATTTCAGATCAACGGCCGGATCATCGAAAGCCCGACCGAAATCATCGCCTCGATCCCCAACACGTTCTTTCTGGTGCTCGGTTGCCTGGCGTTCCTGATCGTCACCGTGGCGGTGAACATCATGGCCAACTTTGTCGCCCCGGCCTTCGTACTGAGCAACCTGGCGCCGAAGTACCTGACCTTCCGCCGCGCCGGGCTGATCAGCGCGACGATTGCGGTGCTGATCCTGCCGTGGAATCTCTACAACAGCCCGCTGGTGATCGTGTACTTCCTGTCCGGCCTCGGCGCCCTGCTCGGCCCGCTGTACGGCGTGATCATGGTCGACTACTGGCTGATCCGCAAAGGCCGGATCCACGTGCCGCAGTTGTACAGCGAAGACCCGAACGGCGCGTATTACTACAGCCGCGGGGTCAATCTGCGGGCGGTGGCAGCGTTCATTCCGGCCGCGCTGATCGCCATCGTCCTGGCGCTGGTGCCGGGCTTCCACAGCGTTTCGCCCTTCTCCTGGCTGATCGGTGCCGGGATCGCCGGAATGCTCTACCTGATCATCGCCAAACGCCAACCGCACTACGCCGATGTGGACGGTGAAGCCATCGCCGTCGAAAACGTCAGCCACTGAAACTTTTGGCGGCCCTTCGCGGGGCCGCAGAACCAACCGCAATAAGGACTTCCCATGCGAATTCTCGTGGTCAACGTCAACACCACCGAATCCATCACTCAGGCCATCGCCCGCTCGGCACAGGCTGTGGCTTCCCCCGGCACCGAGATCGTCGGCCTCACGCCGTACTTCGGGGCTGATTCAGTCGAAGGAAATTTCGAAAGTTATCTGGCCGCCATCGCCGTGATGGACCGGGTGATGTCCTACGACCAGCCGTTCGACGCGGTGATCCAGGCCGGCTACGGCGAGCACGGCCGTGAAGGTTTGCAGGAGTTGCTCAATGTGCCCGTGGTGGACATCACCGATGCGGCCGCCAGCACCGCGATGTTCCTCGGCCATGCCTATTCGGTGGTCACCACCCTGGATCGCACAGTGCCGTTGATTGAGGATCGCCTGAAACTGTCCGGTCTGTGGGATCGCTGCGCCTCGGTGCGTGCCAGTGGCTTGGCGGTTCTTGAGCTGGAACACGAGCCACAGCGGGCGCTGGAAGCGATCGTCCATCAGGCCGAACTGGCGGTGACTCAGGATAAAGCTGAAGTGATCTGCCTCGGTTGCGGCGGCATGGCGGGGCTCGATGAGAAGATCCGTCAGCGTACCGGCGTGCCGGTGATCGATGGCGTCACTGCTGCCGTCACCATCGCCGAATCGCTGGTGCGCCTGGGTCTGTCGACGTCCAAGGTGCGGACCTATGCGACGCCACGCCCGAAAACCATCATCGGCTGGCCAGCACGTTTTGCGCGTTGAACCGCTCTGCGAGACCCTGGGTTGAAAACTGCTCGATGATGAAGTCGACAAACGCCCGGGTCTTGCCCGGCAACAGTTTGTGTTCGGCGTAATAAATGGAGATGTTGCCGTCGTCGACGTACCAGTCGGGCAAGACTCGCTGCAACGTTCCCGCCTCAAGATAACTGACGGCAAACGGCATGCTGACCAGTGCAATCCCCAGCCCCTGCGCCGCCGTGGCGCAGGCGGCTTCGGAATCGCTCATGGTCATTCGCGCCTTGAGGGTCAGCGGGCTGTGCTGCTGCGTGCGATGAGTCAATTGCCAGGAACGCACGCGACCGGTCTGCGGTGAGCGGATCAGGATGCCCTCGTGCAGTTTGAGGTCGTCCGGTTCGCTGATCGGCGCGTGCCGATCCAGATAATCTGCGGAAGCCACCAATACTCGATGTGCCGGCGTCAGCCTGCGCGCCACCACGCCTTGTGGCAGCTCAAAGCCACCGCCAATCGCCGCATCGAAACCCTGGCCGATCAGATCGACCTGGCGGTTATCGAAGTGCCAGTCCGGGTTGATCGCCGGAAACCTTGTCAGGAACTCCCCCAGCAACGGCACGATGTACAAGCGGCCGAACACTGTGCCCATGCTGACTTTCAGCGTACCCGCCGGTTGACCACCGGCACTGGCCAGATTGTTCACCGCGTTCTGGATGGTGGTAAGGCTGCCGCTGACCTCACTCAGAAACAGTTGCCCCGCTTCCGTCAGGGTCAACCGACGGGTGCTACGCTGGAACAGCCTCACGCCGAGGCGCGCTTCCAGTTTCGCCACGCTTTTACCCACCGCGGCCGGTGTCAGGCTCTGGCGGCGCGCGGCCTCGGCAAAGCTGCCGACTTCGGCGCTACGCACGAAGCATTCGATACTGCTGAAGGTTTCCATAGCCGCCACTATAAACTTTTGGTTTACACAGACTATAGCAACCACGGTCTACCCGCTTCGGCGATCATTAGAAAATAAAGTGGAGTCTTTAGATTTTAAAATGGAAACTGCCACAGACTGATCACTATTGCGCATTGAGCTCTCACATTGGGTAACGCTGCACGCCTCCTGTTTCGGAACTGTCAACTAAGTTGGCAGCTCGGAGACCTTCGCCCCCGTCAGTCACTTTGAATAGCTTAGAGCCGCTCGCTGGCATTCAATGACCAGAACTGACAATTTATTGATTAAAATGCGCAGCGGCCCTTCGTAAGCGTCGGAATGGGCCCTACCCGGGACGCGAACCCGAGCAGCCATTTGTTCAGTCGTGTGAATGCCTGGGGTATTGAGATAACCACGGCCACGCTCCGCCACCTGAGTGCTTTCTGTGATGATGAGCCCCGCGCTTGCTCGCTGTGAGTAGTACTCGGCCATCAGTGCCGTGGCATGCATACCTTCAGCGCGTGCGCGGGTCATAGGCGCCATAACCAGACAATTGGAAAGTTCAAGACCCGCAAGGTTGTAGCAAGCAAATATGGATGACATACATGGCCTCCTCATTGAGCATGAGATGGGAAATGGGACAATACGAATTCCACAAGCTCGTCGAGAATCTCGCCATAAGGTTGTCTGCTTATCTGGGGATTCATCATGGCGCGGGGCGTGCCTCATACAGACGCCGGATAGATTTAAGCAAGCCACCCACTTCACCCGTTAATCAGCATTGCAAAAATAGGGGTAACCATAGATCTCATTAGACCACTACATCGTCAATCTTGTACCGCTGAACTTAATACCTTGGGAGGAGTCCAGATAACGCTGAAGCCTTGAAACGACTCTCCAGATATCGACGGTGTCCCGGAAAGTACAGTAGCAACCTGGCAGTTGGCTCGGTCGCGGTAGGGACGGCAGTTACCTGCCGCCCCCCGCACAGATCCGTACGTGCGGAATTACCGCATACGGCTCCTGCCTTGGGTACGTGACGCGAAGCGATCCTCAGGGTATGGGTGTGCATTTCTGGGTCTAGGTATATACAGGTCGGCAAGGCGTCCATAGCGTGACCACTGAAGCCGGTTACGCTGGCTGCGTCGCTTGAGGGCTTGTCGCCATAGACGGCATACCGCCAAACGAAAACCGCCAAGACGTATCAGGTTTCCCGGCACCGCGTGGTAATTGAAGTAGCCACTCACCACCCGTGTGAGCCATTGCCCTTGAACCCGGATGGGTTCATGACGGCGGCGTTTTAGCTCCTCCCGAATAGCCAGCAGCATTGCACGCATTCGCTTCTTGACCGTTAGACGCAGTATTTGAAAACCACCGCTCCTGTTGGTGCTACAACAGTGTGTGAAGCCTAGGAAGTCAAACGTCTCCGGTTTACCCGTGCCTCGGCCTCTACGATTTCTCGCAGCGAAACGACCAAACTCAACCAGCCGTGTCTTCGAAGCGTTGAGGGATAAACCGAACCTGGCCAAGCGTTCCTGCAATTGCACCAGAAACTGCTGAGCCTGCGATTTCTTCCTGAAACCCACCACACTGTCGTCTGCGTAACGCACAACAATCACATCGCCACGGGCGTGGCGCTGGCGCCACTGCCTTGCCCACAGATCCAGCACGTAGTGAAGATAGATATTCGCCAACACGGGTGAAATCACTGCCCCCTGAGGGGATCCCTTGGTAGCGGCTACCCTACGGCCCTCCTCCATTATTCCCGCCTGAAGCCATTTGCAGATAAGCCCGAGCAGGCGCCGGTCTGCAATCCGGTGTCCCAGAAACATCAGCATCCATTCATGGTCGATCTCATCAAAGAACGACGTGATATCCGCATCCAATATCCAGTTCACCTTCTGGCCCTTGAGCGCGACCGTTAATGCATCCAGCGCATCGTGCTGGCTGCGTCCCGGCCGAAACCCGAATGAGAATCCCTGAAAGTCCTCTTCATAGATCGCATTCAGAACAGTGACTACTGCCTGCTGTACGATCTTGTCCTCCAGAGAGGCAATGCCCAGCGGACGCAGTCTACCGTCGACTTTGGGAATATAGACCCGCCGCGACGGCGTTGCCCGATAGGCTCCACTGTGAAGCCTTCCGTGCAAATCAGTCACCCGCTGGAGAAGACCTTCCTCATATTCTCGCCACGACGTGCCGTCCACGCCCACTGCTGCATCTCGGCGCAGGACATAGAAGCTCTGCGTCAGTAATTGCGGTGTGACGTGGTGCAGCAATGCCGTGAACTGCATGCCCTTATTCCTTCGGGCTGCTTCACGTACACCTTCAAGTCCCATCGACGCGCAGCTGATCCGACTCAGTGTCCGGGGCGCGGGAGGCCTGTTGGTGTTTCCCTTGGCTACGTCCCTTTCCTCCACTATCTCCGCAGGGCCAGGCCCTTTGTTCGATGGCTTCTCAGGTACTACGGACGTATCCGACTTCTCAGCGACGTGGACAGCAGGGTTACGGCTTTTGGCCTTTCCTGCTCCGCCCGGTGCTTGCGCACCGGGCACCGCTGAGATATCCCAGTTTCTGTGCGAAGGACTTCCCGACGTGCGCAGGGTCTCCGACCGCGCGGGATCAGAGCATGACTGGCGTATAACGCCATGCTCCGTATTGCCTTCTGCTTCGCATAACAGCATCGGCATCCCGGATTCCTGATTACGCGGCTCAATGGCTGGCCCATCGGTTTCCCCTGTCAACGCTTCACCCTGCACCTCGCGGTGCAACATGCATGACTCGGGGTCTGGTTGATTCGCCATTTCTTACCAGTATCGAACTTTCATCGACTATCCTCCGCCAGCTTTAACTGGCGCTCTATACGTCCGGCGAAGTCATCTACCCAGCCCTGCCAGCCAAGACCAGGGTGTACACTTGGATTTTCAGAGGACGCGATTGTCCTTAACTTCAGGAACACGGATCTTTCCGTACCTTACTGCTTGGAAGATTTTCAATGAAACTACCTGAGATCAGTACGTTTATTGCTCGGTGGCCCTTGTTGGGCCTGGCTCCCCCTGCCGCTTGGCTGGTTTCCCAAGACTGTGAAAACCAAGTTCAGGCTTTGCTCGCACGGCTTGGGCCAGGTTATCGACGCCATGGAAACTGTGCCGTCCACGAAACTGCCGTTGTTGAGCAAGGCGCTGTATTAAAGGGCGCGATTATCATCGGCGCAGGATCCTTCGTGGCGGCGGGTGCCTACCTACGTGGAGGCGTTTATCTCGGCAACAATTGCATTGTTGGCCCAAGCTGCGAAGTGAAAAGTAGCTTCATGCTTGACGGTAGCAAGCTGGCACACTTCAACTTTGTCGGTGACTCATTGATTGGCGAGAACGTGAATATCGAAGCAGGTGCAATCATAGCCAATTACCGCAACGAGCTAGATGGTGCGAATATAAAAGTCCGCTATGCAGACAATGTGATCGAGATAGGAGTTAGCAAATTCGGTGCTTTGGTCGGCGATGACTGCAAAATTGGGGCAAACGCAGTCATCGCTCCCGGTGCGCTACTGCGGCCAAACACACATGTCCCACGTCTCGGGTTGATTGACCAGTTTGCGTACGATTAAGCAGCATCAACTGGAAAGCCGTCCAAGCCCTGCTCGTGGCTGCTCCTGCTTGGCCAGTGAACTTCGGCGGTAAGCTCCTGCAGAACTCATCTTGCGCAAGTTAGGCAGGCAACCACTGCAGTAGCAACTTCCCCCGCTGCGTCGGCAGTCGCGCCAGAACGTCTTTGAGATAGGCATACGAATTATGCCCATTCATACGTGCCGATTGGATCAAACTCATGATCGCCGCCGCCCGTTTGTCGCTGCGCAGCGAACCTGAAAGTCGACTAAGCGACACGCTCAAAGGAGCGAGGGCCAGCTCTCAACTTTACAGCCTAGTCGAAAAAGCCAGCGGACAGGAGCCTGATGCATGGCTGCGCCTCGCACTGGAGCGGTTGCCGCTGTCCTCGACAGTAAAGGACTTCAAAACTTTACTGCCGTGGAACTGCAAGCCAGAGATACCACGATAATCATTAACCCCGCCTCTTAAAAGGTGGAGTTCATGGATCGCTTATGCAATAACTGATGCGACGTCACGTTGCATGCGTGCAACTTCCGACTCGGCCAATTGGCCCGCCAGCTCTTTATCCAGGGCCCTGCTCGCAAGCAATCCACCACCACCCTCTAAGTACCGATTTGAGCTCCTGGCTAGATAACCGACCGCCTATACAGTGTACTTGGCGAAGTAACCTGTGGCTGCGATCTCCCCATCCAGCTTTAACTGGACGAAAAAATGGGCATACCTTTGTCTGGCAGACAACGCCCCCTAATCTTTACGCTTTGGGAACCGTTCATTTTTTTTGTACATTTTGATAGTAATCAGTGCTGATATAGTGCGCGAGAAAATTTTTAAGATGCGTAAGAGCAGCCTTATAACTTTCATCTGTTTTTATTTCTTTCGCCTGTACCGCGCTGTCAAGCAGCAACCTAGAGAGTGATTGAGCAGTCGTATTGAGCCCACTGATATACTTGATTTCCTTCTCTAGCGCTGGATACGATTTAAGATCAGCAATATTCAGGACAAGCTGTTTGAAATCTTTGCCGTGAGCAGCGACGTAAGTATCCCATTCACCACTGTGTCCAACATCCTTAATTTTCTTCCTGGCAATTGGCAAAATGTAGTCAAGAGTCTGCACACCCAGCGTTTCGGACAAGAGCGTTTTTAAACTTGCTTCACTACTCAGCTTCAGAGAACTGCCAGCGATGGTAGGGATAGTCGCTTTGGTATTGTCACTTACATTCGTGAAAGTCTGCTGAACAAGCATCAAAGGGACACCGTCTTTGATTTTTACTAGGGTCTGAGATGAAGCTCCATGCGACTGGTGCAATGCTGCGCTACCCAGCGAAGAAGACAATGTTGCCAGACTTGGACTGGGTTTCCCCATGCTGTCGAGCAATTTATTCACCAGCAAATGCAGGCCGTCCATTGTTTTAATTTCGCCAGCCAACTCCAGTTCCACGAATTCGCCCAAGCAGTGTGGATCATCGTACTCAACAACACTGATCAGCTTCACCTCCGCCTTGGCATCAAGGAGTTTCAGTGGGTCATTCACGCTGACTGCTGCCGAGCACACGTTACGCTTGATGGGAGTGCTCGTCGGACAGGCTATGAGCGAGTCAGGGCGAAGTAACATGCTGTGCTCGGAAAGAATGTCTTGGATGGTACGCTCAGAGGTCATATCCACCACACCCGCCGCTTTGGATAAGACATAGTCAGCCAGAATCCGTGACGCGTCGTCCTTGCAATTGGTAAGCACCTTTTCTTCGTTTCCACCCCTAAGGATTTCATTGGTATAGACACGGCTGTGAAACTCTACATGAGCGCGCATGGACTGAACTAAATCGTGTCCATTTTTGATGGAAACCTCATTTTTTATGAATTTTCGTGCAACATTTTTATCGACCTCCATCAGGTCAATGATGTCCATGTATTTGTTTTTTGTACCTGTTTCTTGACTAACACTGAGTTTTCCGGATAATCCAAAAAAACAGCTCAGCGAGGCTTGCCCATTCACAGCTTTTTTCTGCACATCATGCACTTCGACTGGTCGCACTCGACGTTGAGCTAGATCGACTTTTATATCAGCCAGACCTGCCTTTGAGAGTTTATCGAGCAAAAATGGCCGACTCATATGGGTTTTCCGAATGTCATCGTCGTAGTTGATGGCCAATTTAATAATTTTGTCTAGGTTAACGACTGCAGCGAATTTACTTTCATCGAACCATGTTTTGAATTTGACGCTATTCGCACTCACGTAATCTGCGAGTGTTGAATATTTTTTGGTCTTGGTAGTTCCAAAGTCTAGTCCAAGTTCAGCCAAACCACTCAATAGTCCAACGCCAACGCTGACTTCTAGGCCTGACGACGACTTAATTTCGCCAGCAGGAGTGCTTGAAAGAGTGTTCTTATTGCTCACCTGCACGCTGCCGCCGACCACCCCAGCAGGGGCCAGCGATTGGACATACTTTATGCCAGTTTCGCTTGATCGACTCCCGCCCTGTTCAATATAAGCCAATCGCTTATTGAGATCAATGTCAAGTGACTCTTTCATCTGAGTGCACAACCCACTCCGAAAATGCCACTTCATGATACGACTTAGGTGCTTAAGTTCGTCTGCTTCGTCTGCTTTATCGCTCCGAGGGCGGAACCCGCCTACGCCCAGGCCACCCGGGGTCGAATTCGCCTCTGCATATTCGAAAAACGAATAAAACTCGTGGAGATTTTTATTGGAATAAGATGACCCCGGCGGCATCTTTTCAATACGATTATACTCACTCTTAAGATTTTCATACTTTTTGGGATTGATATATTTCAGTGTATCCACTACATATTGTGCTATTCGGTGAGCATCACCAACACTCACTGTGCCTCTTGTGTCCATAGCACGAGACGGGGCGTCCAGTTGATCAATGCCCTCCTCTTGGGCTTTTACATGCCCTGAAGTATTGAGTTGATCATGCTTAACAACCTCTCCAGTTGAAACGACGGGGTTAGCCTGACTCAATGTACGGGAAACATTGGCCGCCTTGTCTGGGTTGATGTTTCTCGACTCAAGGAGCTTTTCGTTTAACTTCGTCATTTTTTGAGCGGCCTCTCTGTGTATACCCCGCTCCATCTCCATACCTCCTACCGCATTACGGGCCTCGTTCAATTGTTGTCTGAGTAAATGGGGTTGCTTGTTTTCAGTATTCAAATCACTAGAAAAGTTTGCAGCAGAAATCTGAGAAGCAGGGGACACAGAAGGCATAGTATTCGACCTTGGAATGATGATCTACTGATCTGAATGAATAGACATGCAAGTGTTATCGGTGAATCAGATCGCACAGCGCCGTCAATGCAACCAAGTAAATATCCAACGTATTTGCCAGCGCCTTGGCGTCAACGAATGCCGAGTCGGCCAGTAATACCCGCACTTCCAGAAGACCGTTAGCTTTAACTAATTGCATCTGCTCAGTACGAGCGAAGGCCCAGCCTTGCATCAAAAAATGCAACAACGCTTCGGAGCGATGAGCCAGTAGCATATCGCCCACCTCAACCAACGCGCTCCAGAACCACAGCCCGTTATCGAGCACACTAATGTTCAGAGCGGGCAGATCTTCCAATTTCAATTCAATGGTGCTGTGGCCATCAAAGCTGCCGATCTGCGCGTCAGTACAACCGCTGATAACCAGTGCTTCTCGGAGCAAAGAGGCAATATGGGTAAATTGCATAGTCAAGTTTCTTCAATGATTTTTATGATATTGACATCAAATAAACAGATGTGAAGGGAGGCACTTAAGCCCCCCCTTTACCCCAAATGCTATTGCGACTGTATCGCCTTCGAAGCGAGTGGATAAACCAACCAGGACTCTCCATCGATCTCTTGCCAGGACGCACCCTTCGCCATCAATACATTCGCCAGTCGCTCACGAACCTGATTGATTTCCGGGCTTGCAAAACTTTCGACGAACCGTCCTTGCACCGAATAAAGCTGTTTGATATGTCGCTCGATTCGGTGAATCAAAAAGATGAACTGGGAAACCGCTCCGCTCGTTCCTTTAGCCCCTTCGATGGCGGTGAAGTTGCACACCGTCAAGGTATTGTCTTCAAACCGGTAAACCAGTTCGAAATCTCTCAAGTGAACCCGCCATCCGATGACAAAATCACTTTTTTCAAAATAGGCGACCTCTGGCTGCAAGCCCTGTGACTTAAGAAACTGCGTGACCGAATCAATAGGTTGGGGAGATAGCATCTCACTTAACCCGCATCTGCACGGCATTGGCCATGCGCTCATAGAGCCCGACTAGTTCACGGGTAGCATCACGTAATTGCCGGGAAGCTTCGGCGGCACGATCGGCGGTAGCCGCAACATTTTTTGCAAAGTTTTCTGCAGCATTGGCCTGGAACTCTCCCAGTAATTGGGCTTGTTGCGCATCACGACTGACACCCGCCGCCAACACGCCGCCGAGCCCCTCAGTGGTTTTCCCAAGTCCGGTGGTCGCTGACGACGCCAATTGACTCCCCGTCAACGCGCCGCCCAAGTTAACAGCCCCGGACACGATTTGGCCGATCGCACCGGTCACCGCGGCCTTGAAAGTGAATTCGATCGTCTCTTGTTTCGTCTCCAACGATTTTAACTGTTTGTCGAATGCATTTTTTTGCATATCGTCGTGAAACCCGCGTAAGGTATCGCGCATCTCAATGTTCATTTTCTTCATCAACATAATGATTTCGTTGATACGAGTGAAAGCATTGTCGCCTGTATCGGAAGTTGGAGCCCTCTTCGCGTCCTGCCCAGGTAAAGAGGCGGACAACGGCTGAGTATTTACTGTAATCATCGTTTATATCTCCTGATATCAAACCATTGCTGAAGCGATCTTGACCTGGGCCGCGCCAGCTTGTGCGATAGCTTTACTACCGTCCTGAATGACTTGTGACTGTCCTTCGATCAACTCACCGATACGCTTCATGGCGGCATCTTTTTCCTCTTTATAGAAAGCGAAAAATGACTGCAGCCATTGCTGATCGAGCATGAGCTGGCTAATCTCTTTCTGTAGTCTGGCTCGATCCACCGTCAGTGCACCGGCAGTAATCTGGTTGGAACCCGCAACGGCCGAGCGCGTGATGTTGATTGCCGCATAGGTTGAAGCCTTGAGAGCGATTTGCAGCACTTCGCGATTGATCTCCTTGGTCACCGCCTTGGTCACTTCCTTGGCAGTCATTTCCAAGCCCTTTTCGATCGCACCATGCCCCACTTTCTTCACCGCTTTTGTCACCAACTGCTCAATGGCCTCCTGAGAAAACTTCTCCAACATCCGGTTCACACCGAGTTGTTGCACGACTTTCTGCGCGGCCTCCTTGCCCGCGGTCTTCGAAGCCTCCAGAGTGGCCTTGCCGAGGCTCTGGGCAATCTGCTCGGCGACTTGCGAAGCTACTTCCTTCCCCACCATCTTCGCCGTCTGATCAACTGCTCCTTTGCTACCTGCCTTGATTCCGGCGACCAGCGCCTGCTCAGCACCCTCTTTCATGACGGTACCGGCGACTTTCGGAATCACCTTGGTCACCAACATATTGCGCGCGGCACTGGCGACATCAACCACGGCACCCGCGATTTCAAAACTCATCTGGACCTTGCCGGCCGCATCGGCGACGGCTCTGTACTTGTCGGCATTGTCGGGATCGATCAGGGCCAAGGTGTTGGCTGTCGCTTTAACTACACCGGCAAGTCCCGCCATCAAATCCATTGCACCGCCAGCGGCAGTCATGACGTTACCGGTCAGCACCCCCCCGACGATTTTTGCGACACCCGTTACAATTTCAACGGCGGCAATAACCCAATCAAATATCACGCCGAAGATGCCTGCCTTTTTGGCTTTCTCTTGTTGCTCAATGGCCTTATCCATCTGCTCGCGAAACTCGGCAACTTCCTGCTGGCGAACTGCCTCTTGCTTGTCAGTCATGATTGCCAGGGCCTTGGATTTCGCCATGGCGGTATTTCCCAAGATCTCACTGGAAAGGAGCGTTGATGCCAGCATGATCGAATCCATCGGAATCTTTTCGATATCCTTCAGGCCGATCGGTATGTTGTTTTCGCTCTTGACCTGAACGTTCGCGAAGATTCGGTCCAGTGCCTTCGCAGCCTCAAGTTGCGAAACTTGCAGCTTTGCTGAGGGCGGCGTGCTCACACGTGAATGTTGCTGGCTGATGTCACCGAATATGCTTGATGTGCCGCGCGGAACACTGGTGTTAGCGCGTACTTCATTCGTGTTTTTTTGACTATCAGATATAATTGGTGGCTCGTTTTGCACCGCATTCAGCGGACTCAGATTCAGTACTATGCTCATTCCGGCACCTCCATCGCACAATGGGCCAGTAGCTGCGCGGCACTGTGCTGAATAACCTCATGTTCAGGCCGCTGATTACACCATTTGATCGCAGCATTGAGGGCTTTGCGGGCACACTCGAAATGACCCAACAGGCTATGGCTTATTCCGGCAAAATAGGCTGATCGAGGATCGTCCGCCTTGATCAAGCCTGCACGGCCGAAACTGCTAATAGCCTCCACATGCAGCCCTAGGCGCTGATGACACAGCCCCAGAGCCAGCCAGCTATCAAAGTTCCAATGATCGATACGCACCAGCAGGTGATAAACATTGCACGCGGCTTCCATTTCACCGGCATTGAACAACTGTGTTGCATAGGCATACAGCTGGTCGATATCGTTTTGCCTAACATCCGCCAACATACGAATGGAACCACCGCGTGCGAAGAAATACTGAAGCACCTCATGGTCGTCCTGACCGACACGGCAAACTGGTTGTGTCATGATGACTCCTTGCAATAACTACCGAATTATCTACCCCACTCCCGTATTATTACTACGAGGGTCGATGGCGATTTCACCGTCATAGCTGGTCGCAACGCTATAAAGTGCTACGACCAGCAAGGCATCCAATCAGCGAATAGCGGCGGCGGTGCCCTTGGTCATTTCAGCGAGCATGCTCTGCATGCTCTGCGTCAATTGGTTAGTCGTGCTGTAGTTCTGCATCACCTGCTGTAACTTCAACTGACTCTGCTGATTGAAGTCGGTGGCACGACCCGCCACCGACTCCAGCGAGGACTTCACCATCATCAGGTCGCCCTTATCGAGCTTGCCGCCCTTCCCTTCCATAAACTCGTCAATGGTCTTTCCATCGACCAGAATATTATTGGCCTTCATGTACTCAATGACATTCGCTGGGAGCTCTAATTTATCTTCTGGCTTTATCAGCTTGGCCATCACTCCTTCTACCAAATTGGCCTTTTCTTGCGCATCACGTGCGATCTCGGACTTCTTGTTCATCTGTGCAAACAGATCGTTACCAGACTGAGTAAGCTGCATCATAATATTCTGCATACTCTGCATACCGTTACTGAACATCGATTGCGAATTCACGATCGACTGAGGGGTAGGCTGCAAGGAATTTAGGGGGCTGATCGAATTTAGTGGATTAATGGAAAAGCTCATAATTAAATCTCCTGATTATTCAAGCAAAATTGCGATTGTTTTTCTTGACCGCATTGTATCCAGGCGCAAATACGCCGTTTTTTTCGGGCTCGTGCTGTAACATGAATAGTGAAGCTAGTTGCTCTCCTACCCGTCTCAAGCTTACTTCTGACTTCACGATTTTTTCGAAGATCTGCCCCTGCAACTCATTCCCCTCTAAAGCCATGTAGTCATTCAACTTATTCAGCTTTTTCTTTGCCACTGGATCCTCCCTCGAACGAATTTCAAGCAGTGAAACTTCCGACTGCAACAACTCAAAGTCCCGAGCTTGACGAGCGAGTGCCGACTTATTTTTCCCCAGCTCGACAAGCATACCTTTCAACCTATCAAGTTCTCCCACAACCTTACCTCCGTAGAATGTAATAATAGCCAGCCATCAAACTGAAGCTTATTAAAGCTGACACCACTTTACTTTTTTGTCCCGCGAGATCGAAATAAAAACAGATGGACTACGTTAGCGAATGGCCGAAGCGGTGGCCTTGGTCATTTCAGCCAACATGCTCTGTATACTTTGTGCTAGCTGGTTGGATGCGCTGTAGTTCTGCATAACTTGCTGCAACTTCAGCTGATTCTGCTGGTTAAAATCGATCGCTCGACCCGCGACAGAGTCAAGGGTGGACTTCACCATCATCAAGTCTCCCTTGTCGAAGGCCATGGAGTCTTCAAGCGCCTGACGGATGGTATTCATATGCTCCAGGTTGACTTTCTGACCACTCTGGAAATTGACTTCCGGCAATCCCCAGACATAGTCAGACGCCTTCTTGCCCTCAACGGTTATACCGTTCTCATCCATGTAGGTAATCACTTCCTGCCATGAACGGGTTTCCATGCCTTCAGGTCCGGAAGCAGCAATCTTGGCCATCAGCGTCTCAAGGCTGGCCTGAGCCCCTGATCGCTCCCCCATGAACTCATCAATGGTTTTCCCATCCACCAGAATATCGTTGGCTCGCATATAAGCCACCGTACTTTCCGGCAGGGCCAATTTATCCCCTGGCTTTACCAGTTTGACCATCACGGCTTCGATCTGATTGGCCATCTCCTGTGCATCACGTGCGATATCGGACTTCTTGTTCATCTGTGCAAACAGATCATTACCCGACTGAGTGAGCTGCAACATAATATTTTGCATACTCACCAACCCACTACTAAACATTGACTGAGGATTAAAAGCCATCTGCGGAGTAGGACGTTCGACATCAAGGAGGTCATTATAGTTGTTTGATACTACTGTTATGCTCATGCAGGGCGCCTCATTAAGTATTAAACACGTCACGACTAGTTTTCGATACACCTCCTTAAAAACAATGGCGACCATATCGCTCGAACCAATCATTACCACCATCACGATTAAAAAATACCCCCCCTATGTGTTTCTGGCGACAACCCAATAATACGAAACCATTCAACGCAGCCTTCTGAAAACCTGTAAAAAATTTCAGTTCTGACCGAACACTCGACCACCTTACATATTCTCCCAGAGACTTACTAAATAGCCTCCGCATGAACTTTATCTTTCAGGTAAACACCTGATTTATATTTTTTGGTACTCGCGCACTACACCTTTCACTCAGACAACAGTGGCCTAGGAAGGGAAGACCGATGCACGTAGTACGACTTCTATTCGGCAAGTACGGCGGCAAAGTGTATGTTGACGGCAAAGTACAGCTCATACCACCTAACTCTGTCGTCGTGGCACAACACGATACGGCCCCCTGCAGCACTAGCAGCGACATGCAATATTTCGACTTCTACCCTGCCGATTTCCAGCGGTTGTATGTCGATGTCGTGGATCTGCTCAGCTTCACCCACGGCACACTGTTCTGGCGTGCACCCATCAGAACGGTGAAAGCGCAAGAAGACGTAATCAGCGTCCTTGAGCTGCTCGCCAATGGGACGCCCGATACGCTCTTGCGCTTTGCCTATATCTATTGTCTGGGAGTGGACCGGCGCTACTTCTCGGCATTACTACAGCAAATCATGATTGGCGATGAACCCTTCTTCGAGTTCATTGAAACAAACGCATTGAACCAGTGGTCGGTCGCCCGCTATGCGCTGGAGTTCAACATGCCATTGCGCAAATTCAACCTACTGTTTCAGGAAAAATATGGCAGCCCCGCGAAACGCTGGCTACTGGAGCGGCGTCTGACTCATGCACGGGAGTTATTGCTGTCCAGTCCCATGCGCGTGCTTGATATTGCCCTTGAATGCGGATTCTCCAATCACGGGCATTTCACAGATAGCTTCCGCAAACGCTACCTCTGCAATCCCACTCAATTTCGCCTGCGCATGCAGACATCGCTCACTCAAACCATCAGCGACGCGAGGTAAAGCCTTATGGATATCGAGAGCGTCAATAACCAACTTTCGCAATTAGTCGAGAAAGCGGGCAACGAAGTTCAATCAAAGCTGACCGCTGCCGACATGAACGATCCAGCACGCATGCTTCAAGCGCAGTTTGCGATTCAGCAATACTCGACCTTCGTCACTTATCAAAGCGCAGTGATGAAAGCCATAAAAGACATGCTGTCAGGGATCATCCAGAAGATATGAACATTCTTGAGAGCCACATTTGTCGCATCATCTGCGAGACCGGTCTGGCCGCAGTCAACCACGGCTTCATCGAACAGGTCGAGACGATTCGCAGCGCACTCCCTCATCTAGTCGAAGATCCTGGGAATCGTCGAATTATCGAGGCGACATTGCTGATCGGACTTGAACGGATTCACGACGCTATAACGCTGTTGGCTGGCGACTCATCGGACGAGGCCAACATGCTGCGTCGACTGGTCGAAAGCGCTTCCTTTGGCAAGAGCCTCTCCTCGGCACCACCCTACCCATAACACATTACCCTGATATGAGAACTCTCATGGAAATCGACGCCATCCGCATGGCCGCAGCACCAGCACCAAAAGAAATCGTGCCGTCCATTGTCGCTCCCGATGAAATAGCAGCCTTCAGTCAGGCTCTGTTCGGTCAATCCGAAAAAAAGCCGGAGATATCAGCCATCACCCGGCTACAGGACAAATCCCAAGCGATACAGAGCGCTATCACTACCGCCCAGGGAAGTGTGCTCGATAGCCCGCTGAAAATGCTCTCTGCTCAGTCAAACATGCTGCACGCGATCGTTGAAGTCGACCTGATTGCAAAAACAGCCGGAGCCCTTGGTCAAGGGGTGAACAAGTTGGTGAGCATGCAATGAAGAAGCACGTGTTACGACTTGGTTGCATCGGCGTACTCATGCTGATGCTCGTCGGCTGCAAGGTCGATCTGTATAACGAGTTGTCCGAAGTCGAAGCCAATCACATGCTGGCCTTGCTACTACTGCGCAATATCGATGCCAGCAAGGAAATCGCCAAAGGTGGGCTCGTCACGATCAAGGTCGACAAAGCCCAGTTCGTCAATGCAGTCGAACTGCTACGTCAAGGAGGATTGCCCCACAAGAAGGTGGTGACCATGGAGGATCTGTTTCCCTCCGGCCAATTGGTGACCTCACCGGTTCAGGAGCACGCGAAGATCATTTACCTGAAGGAACAACAGCTGGAAAAAATGTTGCAAGCAATGGACGGCGTCATCATCGCCCAGGTGTCGATTGGTGAAGGTCTGAGTCAAAACCCGCGCGAAGTACCCAAGCCTTCGGCCTCGGTCTTCATCAAGTACAGCCCCGAACGCAACTTGCTGAATCAGGAAACGGCCATAAAAGGCCTCATCTATAACAGCGTGCCGCACCTGCTGGCGGAGAACATCAGTATCGTCCTGCTGGCCGCCGACTATCGCTACCAACCTGTTCCCGATCCGCAAATATTGGCTGAACAGCAGAGCAACCGTTGGGCATGGTTCGAACACAATCGTCCGCTGTTGATCTTCTTGTGGGTTGCTTTAGCAGTCGTACTGCTCGCAACAGTCTCATTTGTCAGATGGACCCGGCCCAAGCTTCGATGACACAGACAACTATCACTCAGTGCGTACAACACCTGCATCATCAGGGCTGGCGACCTGGAGCATGGATGCACGATGGCTGGTGGACACACCTGGAGCTCGCCAAATGGCAGACGTGCTATCAGCGCCATCCGGCCTGTCGACCGAGTATCGACAGATTGATCCTGCAACATCGCGGTTTCACATGGACGGTACTACCCGGTGTCCTCAGTGCCCGACAGCAAGAGCTGTTTGCGTTTGAGTCACGCTTTACCCAACTGATTGTTGCCCTTGGCGTGGTTGCCCTGAACTGCGTCGAGCATCTGTTGCTGAACGACAGACGCTTGGCTCTGATGCCATATCTTGGCGAACGTGACTGCGATCAGCTATTGGCCTTGCACCGAGACTGGAGCAAAAGTGAGAAGGTCCTGCCCGCTAAAAACCTGGCCGATGCCGCGCTGCAGGCCGGTACGCGCTGGTGGTTGCGCGACACCGGCCATTGCGAGGTGAGTGACTTGCTCACTATGCGATTACCCCCCCTCGCCGATGTCCCCATCTCTTTTCCGGACAACGCAGTCAACTGGTTAATAAAGGCCGGACGATTCTTATGAGCGACCTAAAAATCCCCTGTGTTTCCCTGCCTGGCCGCATAGTCCACTCCATCGTCATTCCCGCCGCAGAACTGGCGAACTATTTCAGCGCCACCTCGGTGCTTGCCCTCGCGCGCGAAGAGGCCAAAACGATACAGCAACAGGCCAGCACAAGCTTGGCCCTAGCCCAGGAAGAGGCCCAGCAGATCCGCGTTCAAGCCCATCATCAAGGTGTAGCCGATGCTGCCAACGAACTGGTCTCGCTGCGCAAAGCACTCATCGAAGAAACACTGGATTGGCATGTGGCCGAATCGGAGCTGGAAGCCACTATCGCCCAACACCTCGAAACACAACTACGCGCACTTGTCGCTCTGGTGCTGGAGGAGTTTATCGGTGAGCAGGATGCGCTTGAGCTGATTGTTCGACGGGTGCAACAACGACTCATCCCCTTTCTCGCGGAAGGGAACATCACTTTATACGTGTCCGCCAACAATGAGTGCCAGGCAAAAGACACCTTTGCCTCGTACCCCCAGGTTCAAGTGATCAGTACCCCATCACTGGCAACGACTCAAGCCCTCGTGGAAACGGCCCTGTTTACCCTGCGTATTGATCTTGATGGCCATCTTCAATCACTCCTGTCGCGTTTGAGGCAGACCTAATACGAGCCCCACCCGATGATTACCAAGGCCGACCCAACCGCTATCAAACCACCTTTGGGGATTCAGGATTCGCCGCCACGACCACTTTCCGGAGCAACGCAAATCTTTCCCCCGCAGTCAGTCCTTGAACTCGCGCGCAATGAGCTCGATATGCAGCCGGTGAGCCTTGAACTCATGCCCATCGATGGCGGTAGCAACGCGCTCGCGGAAACCCAGGAGAACATGGGATTTACCCTCGGCTCACGCAAACAAGCCGCTGGCCGCGGAGCGAGTGACAGCAAACTCGAACGCCCACGCACCCGCTCAATGCTCCAGCAATTAGTCAAACACGTCATGGCAACATCCTCTGCGCAACTGGACGAGCTGAATAAACGTGCTTCTGAGATGGATGAGGCCTCCGACATCCTTGAGGCCATGCGCGAAGGTGGGCTTGATGCAGGAGAAATGGCATTGCTGCTGGCCTCGCTGCTGGCGCGAGAAAACCTCGGCAGCGCACGCCGCAAGCGTTTGGAGAACGCACTCTCGGCGGTGACGGACGACGATGAGTGGACGTTGCAACTCTTCAGCCGCCTGGAATTCGGCTCAGTCGGCAAAAGCCGTTTCCTCGAACTCAAGCAGCTGTATCAGCGCGCAACATCGCGTCGCACTCGCCTGATGCAATGGTTCGAAGAGTTTCGTCAGTTACATGATCGCAAGCGCAAGCTGAAAACACTGATCCGCACTTTAGCCTTCGAGCTTTCGGCCGAAGGACCGACTACAGAGATTCAACTTGGCGCAGTTATTACCGACTTGAAGCGAATCATGATGTTCCTCGGGATGGAGGATCATTGCCACCGAGTTGCCCATGCACTCGGTATCGATGGACTGGACGGGGACGCCATCGTCACAACGCTACTGGAAATTATCCAACAGTCCTGGATGCACGTGGACTGGCTCGAACAACAGATCTCTAGGCAAGTACCCGACGTAACATTGCAGTACACCTACGCACACCAAATGGGGGAACTGGTCAAACTGATGACCGATGACTGCTTCGAAGATGACGAGCAACGAAAAATGATTTCTGACGCATTCTCCGAGTATAAGGAAAGACTATCAGAAGGCGGGGGCTGACGAACACGCGGACTTAGCATAGGCAAGTCCGGATAATGAATTCAACAACAGCCAAATATCAGAAAGAACGAGCATCCACTATCGGCTTCAAGTGATAGCGCCCCCACAGTGCCTCGATAACCGCTATCGCGCTGACGCAGGCATTGGCACATTGCTGCAACGCCCGAAACTGCGCGGGCGATTGAGGCAAACGCAATTGCTCACACAAGTGTTGTTCCGCCTGCTGTAGTTGTTCCAGCAAGTGATAATGCAATGTGCCCAGAGTATCGGCATGCAGCGCATCTTCCAGGTAAGTAATACGGGTCATTCAAGCTCCTTTTACAATTCGACAAATCACAGTTCCAGTGACAATGAAATCAATTCCTGCCCCTTGAGCAATGCCATCGTTGAGCGGCTTAGCGCATAAATTAAGTAACCACTTGGTAGTACGCTGCCTTCCTGTAAACGCATACCATTGGCCAGCTGTACATAGGGCGAGTCCGCATTACCGCCAATACCGACGATCGTTGCAGGCAAGTATTGGTTGGCCGGGGGCGCTCCAGGGATATTTTGAAAAGTGGCGAGCAATCGCGGTGATCCCTTGCGGTTAAAGGCGTCAAGTACGTCAGTAACCGCGTTGAAACGCAAGGACTCCAGCTGGCCACTGACCCGCAGGGCGTTATCGGACACACTGATACTCAGGCCGGCCAGCAGGCTCTGCGCAGCCAGACTCGCAAGAAGGTCATTAAACAATTGCACGTGATCATTGACCACGGTCCACCCCCCCAGCGTTTGAATCGCCCGCAACTGGGTACTCGCCCGTTGCCATGCACGGTCGGCGACGATGTTGCCGAAGATCACCACGCGGTCCAGAACCTCTGCGCTCTTCACCTCAACATCCCGATACCCGTTCAGCGTCAACACTGAGCGTACGCTTTTGCGCAACGTGTCGGCACATACGCTTTCGTCGTACAGGTACAACCCTTTTTCACGTAACCTCAACCTCAACCCCTCGACGCCGGTTGAAGAACGGCATATGCCTTTAAGGAGCAAGCCCCCTTGTACGTCACGCTCAACACTCAAGCCGTACAGTTCAGGGTCGTTTAATTGCGTAGCCAACCACATATCCAGATCAAACGTCGTGACAGTAGGAGTCGGCCGCCAAAACATCAGCCCCGCGGTGAGCGCCACCACCACGCAGGCTGTCGCCCCTGCGCACCAGAACGACCAGTGAGCTCCACGCACAGGGCCTCGACCAAGACGCGCAGGTACTCCCTGCGTCAATAGTTCATCGGTAGCGATACCCAGCACAATAGCCTGTCCAGCAATATCGATAACACTCCCCAAAGGTAACACCTGCTCGCGGTCCCAGTGCCTTCCTTCCACCCAGATAGGGGTAGCGGACACCAGCCTGATCGCCGCATCTTCAATCAACAAAGTAGCCTGGGCGTCATGTTCAAGATTGAGGGCAATGTCAGAGTCCGCGCCACCCAATCGCAATTCACCGCTCGGCAACGCCAACTCGCGACCACTTAACGGCCCGTTCAGCCACTTGAGTTTGTAAGTACGTTCCATCAGCGACCTATCAGGGTTGATGCCAAGGATCGGCTTTGATCAAAAATAAACGGACAGTCTGACGATTTACCTTCCCCGTCGACCTAAACAACCGGCCGAGAAATGGAATATCTCCCAATAAAGGAATTTTGCGCACACTCTCGCTTTCCTCATCTTGAACGAAGCCTCCCAGTAGCAATGCTTGGCCGGCTTTTAGCAATGCATGGGTGGATATTTCGGAATTCAGCGTTTGCGGCAACGGTTCACTTTGACTGATCGGGCTGGTCTGCCGACCATCCTGGATAATCAGCGTTAACATGACTTCCTGCCGGCTCGCCTCACCGATCACACGCGGTGTAACGCGCAGTAAGGACCCCGCCGAAATGGGCTCAAGTTTGGCAACGTTTTCCGAGATCAGCTTGGTGTAAAACGTAATGTTGCGATCAAGCACCGCCTGCATATTGTTCAGTGTCACCACTGATGGGCGTGACAACACTCGCGCTTTGGCTTTTTGCTCCAGGGCGTTGAGGCGGATCATGAAATTTCCGGTATTGGAGATCACCGTGGAAAAATTACCGGAGTCTGGCCCCTCGCCACTGTTGAAGCTCACACTCGCACCACCGATGCGCGTCGACGCGGACCAATCAACCCCCAGGGCATTGAGATCCTCGGAGTTGACGTCGATGATCGCTACCGAAATTTCGACCAGCGTTGGTTTCTGATCCAGTCGGGCAATCAAGTCCTTGTAGAGCGGCAGGTTGAGCTTTCGATCACGCACTAGCACCGCATTCTGTCGCGGGTCTGCGGAAAACATCGGCAGCGTTCGATCATTTGTCGATTGCTCACCCTGATTCTCTTTGAGCGGCATGGTTCGACCCTGAGCCATGTCCTTGAGCACTGATACAACTCCCGGCACCACCACCTGCTGGGTCCGATAGGTGTACTGCGTATCGGCAGCAGCAGCATACTTCAAAGGAAAAACCTCAATCACTTCCTGATTGCGCTCGAGGTTGAGTTTCTGTTGATCGAGCCCCTCGGTCAGACGTGAGACCCGCTCCATGCAGGCCGGTACGCCGTGCACCTCCAATGCATTGGACGTCGGCACGCTGCGTACCCGGCAGTAACGCTGATCCAGCACACCTGTTGCCTGCAACTGGGCAATCAAGGTTTGCACCGGGAGATACGCTGGTGTAAGCAGTTGGCTACCCACCTCCTGTGCTTTATAGACATGGATAGTTTGCCCGTCGTAGTACCAGGCAAGCTGGTATAGCTGCGCAAGATGTTCGAGTGTCTGCTCAGGCGTCCTATCATTCAATTGGCCGATAAAGGATTCACCTATCTGCGGACTGACGATCACGGGAACCCGGTAATTCGCACCCAAATCACGTAACACGTCGGCCAACTTGGTGCCACGCGTGTTCAGAAAAAAGGCTGAAGCGCCATGGGTTGGAATCGCTCCGCTTGCACTCATCACGACGCCAAGCACAACCAGTCCCGTCAGGCAGCCCCTGAGGGGGCTCATACCAAACGTCCCACAACGTTGCTCTCTGTGGAGATCGGTTGTGTCTCATCACAGTTTGCAAACCAGCTCACGATGGCCAACTGTTGGTTGATCCGGGCTTCCAGATCGAGAGATGCCCCCCCGATTTTGTAACTACGTACCAGAAACAATCGCTCCCCCTCCAGTAATAGGCTGTCGTCCAGACTGTCATGCATTGATGCCAGCCACAGGCAAGATCGAACCAGCCATTCGTCGTCTATCGATGGCCGCTCTATAGCCAAGGCAACACATAGTCCTAGCGGATATTCCCAGCACCACCCAGGAACACCCGCCAGTGTCATTTGCCAGCGCTGTCCCACTCGGTCAAGGACGTGGATCGATTCAAGCCCTGCCATAGCAGTAGGAAATTTCATAGGTTTTTCAAATAAAGGAATAAGACAATTCTGTCACTTTTCGGAGAATTCTGAATCCGGTAATGACCTGAGGCCTATAGCCTTTACACTTCTCTTTATCCTAGAAGTCAGGCTTTCGATCATGTCGTTAAACTTGCAACACACCCCGAATCAGCAACGAATCTTGATAGTCGAAGATCATTATTTGCTCATTTACGGCATAAAGGCCCTGCTTTCAAGGATGCTCGGTTATGAAGTCGTCGGCGAGATCGATGACGGTTTAAACGTCTATGCGGCCTGCCAACAACTCAACCCAGATATTGTACTTATGGACCTGAACCTACCCGGCATGGATGGTATCGATGTCATCCGTCAGCTTAAAAGGCGCAGACCCGAGCTGATTATCGTGGTGATTACCGCGGACGCTTCCGAGCATCGAGCTCGCGATGCATTGGCCGCAGGTGCATGCGGCTATATTTTAAAAAAGAGTTCACAACAGACACTATTGGCAGGTTTGCAAACAGCACTCGCGGGAAAGGTTTTTCTCGACCCTACATTAAACCAAGCACATGTTACTGGCGCCCCGAATGCCGCTAGCCTAGGCGTATTGACCATGCGCGAGCGTCAGATACTTAAACTGATTGCCGAAGGCTCGCGCAATCGTGATATTTCCGAGAAGCTGACCATTACCATCAAGACAGTAGAAACCCACCGCTTGAACCTAATGCGCAAACTCGATGCGCATAACATCGCGGATCTGGTCAACTGGGCCTGCCGCCTAGGCATCCACTGACGGGATATGGCTTGTGCTATTTAGCCTGCTCAATCAACCAACCGAGGTCGATGACGTCTTTGCCACTTGGCCAGCCACCCTGGTGTATCTGGATTTCATGCTCCTGTGCCAGTTCGTACACCAGACCTAGGCCACCCTGCCCAGCACAACCTTTGAGCGCATGCAACAGATCCAGTAACTGTGCTCGTTCACGATCGGACCGAGCAATCACAATGCCTTGGTAAATGCTCTCAAGTGACTCGTAGAACTTGCTGTGTAGGGCCGTATTGGCAAGATTAAAGAGCGGCCGCTGCAATCCCTGATTTGGCGCTAGATCAATGCCCCTCGCCAGTTGCAACGAGATGGCCTGCTCAATCCCGCTCGCCAGTTGCTCAAGGTTAACTGGCTTGGCCAAATACCCATTCATGCTAGCTAACCGGACCCTGTCGCGCTCGCTAGGCAAGGCGTTGGCCGTGAGCGCCATGATCGGTGTATTCGGGTCAAGCAGCCCGCTCGCCACGTCACGCCAAAGCCGTGCGACTTGCAATCCGTCCATTTCCGGCATTCGGATATCCATCAGGACTAGATCGAAGACGTGCTCACGCCCGCGCTGTAGCGCCTCCTGGCCAGAGGCCGCCGCGTGAGTCTGGTGCCCAAGCTCACGCAACATCTTGCCGATAATATCTCGGTTGACCGGTACGTCGTCGACAATCAATACCTTGAGCGCCCATGGGCAGGGCGCAATCGATGCAGGCCCCTCGCCCGGTAGATTTTCCTCGAAGAGAATGGCACTGACCTTTTGCCACAACCTGCCGGGTAAATAGACCAGCTCCGGCATATCAAGCAATGGCGAGTCGCCTACCTGCGTCGCAACCCCCCAAACCGACAGCTGTGACTGCAAGGCCGCCGGTACCACTAGACTCGCAGAAAACGCCAACGGCGGACTGTCGGGATCGCGCATCGGCAGCAACAGGGCAAAACTTGACCCTGCCCCCACCTGACTGTTGAGCAGAATTTCACCCCCCATCAGATTGGCAAGCCGCGAAGCGATCGCCAGTCCGAGACCGCTGCCGCTGTCATGGGCGCGCACCTGAATAAACGGCATGAAAATGTCGAGCTGATGGTCTTCCGGAATACCCTTACCCGTATCCCTCACAGTAATCACAAGCATTTCTGCCCGCCGCTCCACCATCACATACACTCCGCCCTGTGACGTGAACTTCACCGCATTGGCCAACAGGTTGATCAGAATCTGTTGCACACGCACCCCATCGAGGGAAATTGACCGAGGCACATCAGCCGCCACCAATGTCCTCAACTCAAGGTGCTTTTCCTGAGCCCGCAAATTTATCGTCAACAGTACCTGATCAAGCATCGGCAAAATAGCGGTCTGCCCATATGACAACTCCAGCTGCCCGGCTTCAATACGGGAAAAATCCAGCAGGTTGCTGATGATACTCAGCAAAAAGCCGGAGGACTGTCGAGCGGTGCCGATCAGCTCCTGTTGCTGATCGGACAAGGCGCTGCGCTCCAGCAGACTGAGGGCACCAACAATGCCATTCAGTGGCGTGCGTATTTCATGACTGATGCTCGTCAGATGCTCACTCTTTCGATGACTGGCTCGCTCGGCGATTTGCTTGGCTATATTCAGTTCGCGGGTACGCGCCCTGACTTTGTCTTCAAGTGTCTGGTGGTAAGCATGAAGGGTTTTGAGCAGCGTATTGTAGGCGCTGGCGATGCGTCCCAATTCGTCCTTGCGTCCTTCAGGCAATCGATAGCTCAAGTCCGTCGTCTGTTTCTGGCGATGGATGATCTCGACAATATGGCGCAACGGTAGCCCGAGCCGATGCTGCAGGATCAAGGATATGACGACCAGCAATAGCAACTGGGCCAACAACGTCCAGGGCGCCGTAGACAGCAGCAGGGGAAGCACTCGACTCAACACTAGATCACAGCGCGCGACAGCAAACAGCTGCCAGGGCGGCCCGTTAAGCTCGGTGCAGCTCACGAAAAAATCAGCGTCCCGGGTGGCACCCCGACGACAGTCCGGTAGTTGCCCTTGCACCGTACGCATGGCGGATGCCATACCTACTTCGCGCCACAGCACAGCACCTGAAGCATCGCGCAAGATATACGAAAAATCGTACTTGCGCGCAGTCAGTTCATCGATGCGCAGCAGCTGACCTGCCGTTATGCCTGTTTGCGTATCGACTGCAGTAATTGCACTACTCAAGTGACCATAGGCATCCTCGAAGACCTCGCTCCAGTTATTCTCACTGTTGGTCGAGCGGTAGCGGCGCGACTGCAACGCCTGCATCCGTTGTCTCATATCCTCAGGAGTTGAGCTCTCCGGCCGATAGAAAAACACCCCCTGGCCAGGCACCATCAAGAAAGTCTCAACCCGATTGACAGGGTCGGAATTACCAAATGTTTCAATCACCTGACCAGCGATTGCAATACTCTCAGCGTTCACCAACACGTCTTCGAAGGGGACAAACACCGTGTTCCTCAACAAGGTGCTCTGAGTTTCCGACAGATGAGCATTCTGGAGCAGCTCACTCCAAAGGCGAAGCAAGGTATTGACCCTGATTTGAGCCAATTCAAAACGTCGGTTTTCTTCCCTGGCTATCCCGCTCAACTCCCAGTCCAGGTCATCACGAACCTCGGTCTCGGCTTTGTTGTAGCGATAATAAAAACTAATGCTCTCGGACAGTAACCAGAACGCACTCATCGCACAGGCCAGTGTCACGATGACACTGAGAGTTAGGGAGGCTTTCCAAAATGCGTGCATACGAATAACAGTCTCGCCAAGCATGTGCTATGCACAGAGTCGAGAAAAATACGCCACGCAACAAACTCCATAAATCAGGTAAAGGCCGTATAGCTGGAAAGCCTGCCGGTTCTGGATCATTAGCCCAAGCTTACCCCGCCACGACAAACTCCGACCCAGTGAGTAAGGGAGCGTGAATCAACAGCACCCTCTTGAATGGAACGAATATGCCGATGGACCTACAAACGCAACGCAGTCTTGAAGAGTTCCTGCGTCTGTTGGACCTTTATCCCTGTCGTGTTGAAACACGCATGGAATTCTGCCTACCTCCCTTTCGGCTGTACATCGAATATACCCAGGGTCGCGTATTGCTATCACTCGCAAGCAAGGTCGACGCCTATCATCGCCTCAACACCCTCAAAGCCCTGCTAGGACGCTGTCAGCCAGCGTCTACCCAGGGAATCCCGCTACGCGCCTGCATCTTGAAAGAGTATCAAATGCTCAGCTGTGGATTGGTGCCTGGCAGTGACGTCAATCAGTGGGTCAATTGCTTGCTTGTCATGCGCCGGCTGCTCGCACTCCATACTGGTGAACGCTTGTGAAACGCCTTAGTGGCTGGCTCAACCTGGTTGCGGGTCGCCAGGACATCGTGCTTGCAGTACTCCTGCTGCTTGCCGTCTTCATGATGATCGTTCCATTGCCAACTGGGCTCGTCGACCTGTTGATAGCCATCAACCTGACCATTTCGATTGTTCTGTTGATGATGGCCCTGTATATCCGCGAGCCTTTGGAATTCTCGACCTTCCCAGCGGTCTTGCTGATAACCACCCTGTTTCGCCTGGCGCTGACCATCAGCACGACTCGGTTAATTCTGCTGCAGGCCGACGCAGGCGAAATCGTCTACACCTTCGGTAACTTTGCCGTCGGCGGCAATCTCGGTGTCGGACTGATCGTTTTCGTAATTATCACCATCGTACAGTTCATCGTCATTACCAAAGGCTCCGAACGCGTCGCCGAAGTCGGCGCACGCTTTTCCCTCGATGCCATGCCTGGTAAACAGATGAGCATTGATGGCGACATGCGCGCCGGCATTATCGACGCCAACGAAGCCCGTCGCCAACGAGGTCTGGTGCAGAAGGAGAGCCAGCTCTACGGCGCGATGGACGGTGCGATGAAGTTCGTCAAGGGCGATGCCATCGCCGGCATCATCATTATCTTGGTCAATATCCTGGGCGGTACCGCCGTGGGCGTGTTCATTCACGGCATGAGCGCCGGCACTGCGATGTCCACCTACGCCATCTTGTCCATCGGAGATGGTCTGATCAGCCAGATTCCCGCGCTTCTGATATCCATCACGGCAGGCATTATTGTCACTCGTGTGCCAGGTGAACAACGCAAGAACTTGGCCATCGACTTGAGTGAACAAATCACCCGACAGCCCCAGGCCTTGAGTCTCGCCGCCGGCGTGCTACTGATTTTTGCACTGATACCCGGATTCCCGGTCATCTACTTCGTCACCCTGGCTGGGATAGTCTATGCCGGAGCCTGGCGGGTCAAAAAAAGTCGGCCTCACACCAGAGCACAGCCGGGCGGAGCATCGTTTGATTCTCAGGCAGCCCCAGACAGGGGTGACTCACCACCTTCGATGACGCCAGGAGCCATCCCGTTGATGGTCCGGATGGCCAGTGATCTGATTCGTTCGGGATCATTCGATGAAGCATTCAGTCAGCTTCGCCAGAAAAAATTCGAACAACTGGGTATCCCGCTACCGAATATCCATCTACAAACGGATACAACACTCGAAGCTGGGACCTTGCGCGTTCTGCTTTATCAAGAGCCGGTCCTCACCCTGACGGTGCGCGAGCGGTTATTGCTCGCCGACGCGCACTCTATGCCGCTGGCTCAGGCACGACACACTGATAAACTGCCCTTTGGCGGTTACACCCTGCAATGGTTTGACCTTGAGCACCGTGAAACGCTCACCGCGCTTGGTATCACACTGCACCAGGACCAGGCCCGCATTACCCACTGCCTGTCGCTGGTCGTGGACCGTTACGCCGCCGACTTTATTGGCGTGCAGGAAACACGCTTTCTCATGGACTCCATGGAAAACAGTCATGCCGAACTGGTCAAGGAAGTTCAGCGACAAATGCCCATCGGACGAATAGCCGATGTACTGCAGCGTCTGGTGGGCGAAGGCGTTTCCATCCGCGACTTGCGAAGCATTCTCGAGGCCTTGAACGAATGGGCCCCGCGGGAAAAAGACCCTATCATGCTCGCCGAATACGTGCGAGTTGCCCTGCGCCGCCACATATCCACCCGCTATCGCGGCAATCAGCCGTGGATCAGTGGCTGGATGATCGGAGATCGCATTGAAAACTTGGTCCGCGAGTCGATTCGGCAAACGGCCGCAGGGTCTTACTCGACCTTGGAGGCCACCCAGAACAAGGCAATCATCGAAGGCATCAGAGAACGAATCGGTGATGGCGACCCGCGGCGCGCAGTGCTGATCACTGCGATTGATGTACGGCGTTTTGTGCGAAAAATTATCGAGCGTGAATACGCAAGCCTGCATGTTCTGTCGTTTCAGGAGCTGGGTGATGAAGTGGAATTGCGCGTGATCGGCAATATCGACCTGATCGAGCTGGCTTGATATGCGGACACCGAAACTGGCCACCCTCCAGCCCCTGCTTAATCAACCGCCAGCGTTTGCGCTTGCCCGCCCCATGACCGCAGAGGTCGGCGAACACTTCAGCGGTCGGATTACCGAAGTCGGCCCAACCCTACTGCGGGCATCTCTACCCGGCGTAGGACTCGGTGAGCTGTGCCGTCTGGAACCGTCCGCTATCGAAGCGGAGGTGGTGGCAGTGGAAGGGAGTTATGCGCTGCTATCGCCGTTCAGCGAGCCCCTTGGGGTCAAATCGGGGTGCAGCGTGCAGGCACTGGGGAAACCTCACGAAATAGCTTTGGGAGAGTTCCTATTGGGCCGTGTCGTCGATGGTCTGGGTCACCCGCTTGATGGTAGTAACGCCCCATCTGATTGCGTGTGGCGCGGCATTGAACGCAGAGCTCCAGAGGCTCTCACCCGTCCAATCATCGACACCCCTCTACCGCTGGGCGTACGCGCGATTGACGCCCTGCTGACCTGCGGCGTGGGTCAACGGATTGGCATATTCGCCGCAGCAGGTGGTGGAAAAAGTACCCTGTTGGGGATGATATGTGATGGCAACCTTGCCGACGTGATCGTGTTGGCCCTGATCGGTGAGCGAGGACGGGAGGTCCGCGAGTTTCTCGAAACCACTCTGTCCGCCAGCGCCCGCCAGCGCACCATTGTGATCATCTCGACCTCCGACCGTCCCGCTCTCGAACGGCTGAAAGCGGCCTACACCGCCACCACTATCGCCGAATACTTTCGCGATCAAGGCAAGACCGTTTTGCTGATGATGGACTCACTGACCCGATTTGCACGCGCTTCCCGGGAAATCGGTCTGGCCGCCGGGGAATCGTGCGCAGCGGGTGGTTACCCGCCCAGCTTCTTCGCCCGTCTACCCCGACTGCTTGAACGTGCGGGACCCGCAGCCACTGGCAGCATCACTGGGATTTACACCGTGCTGGTCGAAGGCGACAACATGAATGAACCAGTGGCGGACGAAGTCCGCTCGATTCTCGACGGTCATATTGTGCTGTCACGCAAACTCGCCGAAGCCAATCACTACCCGGCTATAGACATCGGCGCCAGCGTCAGTCGAGTGATGAGCCAGATCGTCGATGCCGAGCATCGCCAACTTGCCGGAAAAATACGGAGGTTGATGGCGGCCTACAAGGAAATCGAGCTTCTGGTCAGAGTCGGAGAATACCAGACAGGCCACGACAGTGAAGCCGACGAGGCACTGGCCCATCGCGAAGCTATCCAGCGATTGCTGTGCCAGTCGACCACAGAAAAAAACAGTTTCCAGGAGACAATTCAACAGCTATGTCAAACACTGAAAGCCTGACCTTAAACAGACTGCTGACCCTTAAGCAACGGCGCGAACAAAGCCAGCGCGCCGCGCTGGCCACACTGGCACAACAAGAAATCGAGCTGCAGGACAGCACCACCCGGCTACTAAATCAACGTCGTCATCTCTGGGACCAGTGGCGCGGTCGCAGCGCCTCTTCACAGGTGCTCGATCACAATACGCTGAGAAACCTGAAGATCGAACTTGCCAACTACAACCAACAGGACCATACCCTCGCCGACCGGCTCGACACCCTGCAGAACGAATGGAGCCGGGTGCGGATAGAGCAGGCCGAGCGACAGGCGCTACTGCGCAAGCTAATGGTTGAACAAGAAAAACTGAAAATTCTTCTGGAGTGACCGATGCCCTGCCTGAACGCTGTATCCATTACTACGCGACGCTGCACACAACCAGACTCTTCAACCGCAGATGCCGACCATGAGCAACAACAAGATTTCAACAATCTGCTGAAAAAACCTAGATCGCTCCACGATCCGATAACCCGGACCGCGCTCGACAGCGCTGATCGCCCGCGCTCCAACTTTCCCTTGACGCAAGCACTCGCCCCCTACATCACAAGGCTGCGCAACCTCGGCAGGTTAAATCCAGGCACGCTTGATCTGCGCCTAACCAATGGTCCATTGGCTGGTCTGGAGATCCGTGCCAGCACTCAGGCAAACATATTGTCCTTGCTCATCACGGTTGCTGACAGCGACACCTTCGACCGTATCGCCGGTACCCGGGTAGAGCTCGAAAGCGAACTGGTCGCCCTGTTCAACCGCCCGGTGACGCTGGAGATCCAAAGTGCAACTGCCACACCTAAGTAAGTCCGCCGGTGAACTGCTGCGCAGGATCGGCCCCGGTCGACGACTGGAGTACATCGACATCACCTTGACCCTAAGCTACGGCGTGGGAGCGGGCGACGGCCTGATTGTGCATGCCCAGGTGCTGGGCCAGGCGGTTCGCCTATGGCTTGCACCCGATCAATGGTGTCGCTGGATCAGTCCCATGCTCGAAGTGCCAAGCTGGTCGTCAGTCCCCCCTGAGTTGCACGACGTACTGGCGAGCTGGACCCTCGCTTCCGCCAGCACCGAGCTAGAAGGCAGCACCATTGCCTGGCCCACGGCCACCTCCATCGAAGCCGCGGCGGTCGAAACAGCCCCTTGCTGGTGCCTACGCATCGAATACGGAGGACGGCAGTTGGATGTCTCGATCCTTGAGGCTCCTCTGGCCTGGCTCGAAAGCCTCGCCGACGTATTCGATGGGATTGAAGTTGCCGACAACAGCGATAGACGGACTATCCCCGTTGCGCTTATCGCAGGCTGGAGTCGTGTTGACCAGCTAACCCTCAACCGCTTGAAACCGGGTGACGGACTGCTGTTGCAACAGAGCTACCGGACGGCAGATGGCGAGTTGGGGTTATTCATGAACCGCCCACTGGCAACCCTCTCAGCCCACGACGCCCCTACCTTTACCCTGAAGGCTGTAATGGAAGACTTCAACGATTGGCTAGACATTATCCCTGTTGCCTCCGAATCAAACTCACCATTGTGCCCCGACCTACTGCTGACCGTGGTCGTCCAGGTAGCCTCTATTGAGGTGCCCTTGCATCAACTGGCCAACCTTCGGGTGGGCGACGTGCTTGAAGGGCCGGCCCACGTCGAGGACTGCGCCATCCTGAAAGTGGCCGGCAGAACCATCGCCCATGGCCTGCTACTGGATATCGACGGAAGGCTGGCCGTGCGCATTGATCGCCTTGTCTGACACTCATCTGAAAACTCAGGTGTGGGCCTGATGGTCGGGTTAGAGGACCCATCCGACAATGGGAGAACAGCCCGCGGAGTGTATTGATGAACTTGCTGGACCAGCCCCTGCACTTGATCCTCCTGCTATCTGCGGTCTCGATACTGCCGTTGCTACTGATACTGGGGACGTCCTTCCTGAAATTGGCAGTGGTCTTCTCGCTGCTGCGCAATGCCTTGGGCATTCAACAGATTCCACCCAACATTGCGTTGTACGGTCTGGCACTGATCCTGACGATATTCATCATGGCACCGATCGGTCTGGAAATTCAGGACAATCTGGCGGCGAACCCAATTCAAACTGAATCCGACGATTTCATTCAACAGGTCGAAACGGGGATTCTTGCCCCTTATCGCATCTTTCTCGAGCGCAATACTGCACCTGACCAAACACATTTCTTCTCAAACATTGGACATGACGTCTGGCCGGAGAAATACCACGACCGCATTCCCGACAATTCCTTACTGATCCTGATGCCCGCCTTTACCGTCAGCCAGTTGATTGAAGCCTTCAAGATCGGCCTATTGCTGTATTTGCCCTTTATCGCCATCGACCTCATCGTCTCCAACGTTCTGCTCGCCATGGGCATGATGATGGTCTCGCCGATGACCATCTCGATGCCGCTCAAACTGCTGGTGTTCGTGCTGATGAATGGCTGGGAAAAGCTGCTTGGCCAACTGATGCTGTCGTTTAACTGAGGCATATGGCGCGATGAGTGAAGCCCTGATCACCCAACTGGCCATGCAGATGATGTGGTTGGTCCTGCTACTGTCGTTACCGGTGGTGGTGGTCGCCTCTGTGGTCGGCGTGCTGGTCAGCCTGATCCAGGCCCTGACCCAAGTGCAGGATCAAACCATCCAGTTTTTGATAAAACTAGTGGCAGTTGCGATCACCCTCGCGATGACTTTTAACTGGATGGGCGAAATCCTGCTCACCTACGCCAATCGATCGTTCGATCTGATCAACCAAATGAGAGCCTGAGCATGGAGACGCTTGCTCAATGGCTACCCGTCCTAGGACTATGCATGCTGCGTCCCCTGGGGGTCATGTTGATACTGCCCCTGCTCAACCAAGCCACCCTCGGCGGCACACTCGTACGCAATGCACTGGTACTGATGATCGCTCTGCCGCTGATCCCGCTGCATGACACCTGGCCATTGCTTGAAGCCGCACGCCAAAACGCAACTGCCGGACGCTACCTGATGATTATCTGCGGTGAACTGAGTATCGGCTTGCTGCTTGGCTTTTGCGCGGCGATCCCCTTCTGGGCCATGGATATGGCCGGCTTCCTGATCGACACCCTGCGCGGAGCATCCATGGCCAGCGTGCTCAATCCGTTGCTGGGTCAACAATCGTCGTTATTCGGCATTCTATTCACCCAGATCTTCGGCGCGCTGTTTCTGGTGGCAGGCGGTTTTAATCAACTGATCGCATCGATCTATCACTCTTATGTCGCTCTGCCACCTGGCGAGGTGTTTCATTTTGGCCCGGGTTTTTTGACCTTTTTATCCAAGCAATGGCAACTGACCTATGACCTATGCCTGCGCTTTTCAATGCCAGCGATCGTCGCCATTCTCCTGGTCGACATGGCCCTGGGGCTGGTCAATCGCTCGGCACAGCAACTGAATGTGTTTTTCCTCTCGATGCCGATCAAGAGCGCATTCACCCTGCTGATGCTGGTCATGAGTCTGGGGTTCGCGTTTCAGGCAGCCCTTGAACGCAGTACTCAATGGGTGCAGCACGCACTCTCATTGATGGATCACCTGCAATGAGCGAGAAAACCGAAAAACCCACGGTAAAAAAAATCCGCGAAGCCCGTGCCAAGGGTCAGGTCGCCAAGAGCATGGAAATCACCAGCGGTGTGCAACTGGTGGTGATGCTCGGCTACTTCATGTTCGAAGGCACTTATCTGCTCGACAGTTTCACGGTCCTGCTCGACGCCACGATCAATGCCGTCAACCTGGACCTGACCTCGGCGCTCAAGCAGTTGAGCGAGTTGTTCTCCGACATCGTGCTGCGTGTGACAGGGGGAATTGCCGCCATACTGATCGTTATGACCCTTGTCGCAATTATCGCCCAGACCGGCCCATTGCTAGCCCCCGAAGTGATGAAACCCTCTCTGGAAAAGCTCAACCCGCTGGCCAATGCCAAACAGATGTTTTCCATGCGTAGCCTGTTCGAGTTTGCCAAATCCATCGCCAAGGTCGCGGTACTGTCGCTGATCTTTTTCTACTTGATCCGTCAATACGGCCCCTCGATCCAATTCCTGCCTTTATGCACCGTAGCGTGCGGCCTGGAGGTGAGTACACAGCTGCTGTACTGGATGTGGGCGGTGCTGATTGGTTTCTACGTGATCGTCGGCATCGCCGATTTCGCTTTCCAACGCTACAACACCAATCAGCAATTGATGATGTCGCTGGAGGACATCAAGCAGGAGTACAAGAACGCCGAAGGCGATCCGCAGATGAAACAAAAACGCAAGGAAATGCACCGAGAAGTACAAAGCGGCAGCCTCGCGGCGAATGTCAACAAATCGACGGTGGTGGTGCGTAACCCCAGCCATATTGCGGTCTGCCTGTACTTCAAGCCGGGTGAAACGCCCCTGCCGCGGGTGATCGAAATAGGCTACGACTACGTCGCGCTGAACATTGTCGCCATCGCTGAAAAGGCTGGCATCCCTGTGGTCGAGGATATCGGCACAGCTCGCGCCCTCGCCGCCCAGTGCACAGTGGGGCGTTATATACCCACTGAATTATTCGAACCCGTCGCACACATTTTGCGAATCGCCATGAACCTGGACTATGAAGAGCAATGATCAGCAGGCGCTTGGTGCGCTGAAACGGCCAAGGCATACACTGCTTGTCATTACTGGTGTGCTGTTTGGTAGCTGCCTGAACACATGCGCCTTCGCACAAGCTCCTGAATTGAATGCGCCACTGGTCTGGACCCGAGGAACCCCAGAAATAGACGTGCCTCCCCTGACAACCGCATCGTCCCCATCGCAAACTGTAGTTGCCGTATCGCCGCCATCGATCAATACCCGTTTTGACCGGATCATCAATACGGTGGCCCATGAGTTCCAACTAGATGCGCGGCTGTTGCACGCGATCATCCTCGTAGAGTCGCGCTACAAACCTGACGTTGAGTCCGCCAAGGGTGCTATCGGTCTGATGCAGGTGCTACCTGCCACGGCTGAGCGGTTCGGTTACACCGATCTGCGCAATGTGCAAAATAATGTTCGCGCTGGAGCGTCCTACCTGAAATGGCTGCTCAACCATTTCGACCAAAATCTGGAACTGGTTTTAGCTGCCTACAACGCAGGAGAAGGTGCCGTGAAAAAATATGGTCGTCAAATACCGCCTTATCCCGAAACACATGATTACGTCACCAAGGTCATGGTCCATTACCGGGAGTACGCGATGGCGTACCCCGACAACAAACTAGCGAACACATTGGGACGGCGCATGACAATAACCCAACTAATATCGACGTTGCCCACAGCAGCACGTCTGAACACATTGGCAGCATTGCTGCTGTGTTCGCGTGAACACAACGAGTGCTGAACCGACACCAAAATGTCAGTCATTGAATTTAGGAGTGATCTGATTTAACAAATCTGCCTCCACCTCTATAGTAGCGATGATTTATCCAGATAATTTTCGGTGCCAAATGAGTAAGTCATGCAAAAAAAGCAGCCGCTACGAAGCAGCGCCACAACCTTGGATAGTAGCTAGAATAGGAAGCGATATGTGTTTTACGCCCCACAAACGAGACAAGTTTCATCGGGATTATTAGCTTGCCAAGCCAAAGACCATTTAGATTGCGAGGTGCGGCACACATTCTATCAGGAGCACTGCATGCTAAGTACACAGCCAAACCCAGAGGAGCAAAATATCAACCTAGTGTCGCAAGTATCTGGCTACTTGACCGAACTAGAAAAATGCACTCCTGAGACAATTTGTTCTTTTTTTGATTTTGATGCGGATATTCACTCTCCATTTTTAGGCTGGATGAAACCTGAGCCATTTTTTAAAAAGCTCAAAGAATCTTCTGGGCCAAGCAAAATTACAACTATCGACATATGCGTAAGCTCCTTTGGAAAAAGAACGGTAACGGGGTATTTTCGATACGACTGGACTCTTCTCGATGGTTCATCTGCGCCATTTTATTGCGTTGACGTTTTCGAATTTAATAAAATTGGCCTTATTCAAAAAATGACAATTATCTACGACACATACCCTATCCGATCCACAGTAGGCGATAAATACACGAGCTCTTAAAATACTCGCAGTATGATCCGACAATCCCAGGAAAGGGCTCTTGTGTAGCAAAAGAACAGGGCATACCGGCCTGCAAAGCCTCTTGAGCTACCCGTCTGGTTATCTAGCTTACTGTCAGCACCTACTCAGCTTTAAGCACCAAGACATAAGCTCAAATTTGGAAGTCGATCTTATACTTTAGGTTTGGTGTCCATCGGGGGCAGATCGTTTGATCTTAGGTTCCTCAAGGCGGTCGACAACAATGGCAATAGCGTGTCCACCGCACTGAAAGACCATTAGCCAATCAGAACTCTCAACTATGGTGCATCGATACCGCTCACGAAAGTACTTGAATGCCAGCAATATTCCTATGCTGACGAAAATAGCTGGCGCGCCATCCAGAATGATAGTATGTGATTAATGCTCGTCACATCCCTCCCTAATTTTTCGCCCAGGGAGCATGGGGGCGCTCGTTGAAAAATGGAGAATAATGGTGATCAAACACTGGTCTCAAGTCGAATATCTGCACGAAACCATATCGAATCCGAACATACATATACGTGGGACACGTAGTTATTATAGTGATGCTTGGACGGCTAGTTTCGAAGAGAGTGTTGTTCGATATCTTTACGGAGATGAATACAGCCGGAGCGCGTGGGAGCCCCAATGGCCAATCGATCAACTCTACATCGGTGATTACGTCTGCATTGGTGCAGAAACGATAATTTTGATGGGAGGCAACCATACCCATCGGCTTGACTGGTTCAGTCTCTATCCGTTTGTGGAAGTCATGACCGACGCTTACCGCGGAAAAGGCAATACATATATCCATGATGGCGCATGGATTGGGATGCGAGTGAACGAGCCCCATGAAAGACAGGACACCGTTTCCCCCTTACGATAAGGGATAGGCAAACGGTTGTGTTTATGACTAACAGCAACGATAAGAGTGGGGAGCTTTTGGGCCAGGAGCGGCGGCGCCGCTGGAGTCCAGAGCAAAAACTGGCCATGGTTCGCGAGAGTCTTGAGCCAGGGCAAAGCGTTTCGGTGGTGGCTCGGCGTAACGGCATCAATGCCAACCAGCTGTTCCTGTGGCGCAAGCTTTACCAGGACGGCAGTCTGTCGGCGGTCAGTGCTGGCGAAGCCGTGGTACCTGCCTCGGAACTGAGCGACGCGCTCAAGCAGATCCGTGAACTGCAACGGATGCTGGGTAAGAAAACGATGGAAGCAGAAATCCTCAAAGAGGCCGTGGAAATCGCCCGGTCGCGAAAATGGATTGCGCACTCACCCTTGTTGCCGGGGGACGACCAGTGAAGCTGGTCAGCGAATGTCTCGGCGTGGCGCGCTCGCAATTAACGGTTCGACTCAAGCAATCGGTATCGCCCAAAGCACGGCGAAGCAGACCTGTGAACGACGCTGAGCTGGTGGTTGAAATCCAGCAACAGGTCGGTGAGCTACCCAGCTATGGCTACCGTCGTGTCTGGGGATTACTGCGTCGCGCCCGTGAAAAGCAGTCGCTGCCTGCGATCAACGTGAAGCGGGTCTACCGGGTCATGCGTGATCACAACTTGCTGCTGGAGCGCCGGCTCAAACAGCCTGGCGTGCCGCGTCGGCACGAAGGCCGTATTGCCGTGCAAACCAGCGATACACGTTGGTGCTCGGACGGCTTTGAGTTCCGTTGCGAGGACGGCGCCAAACTGAGCGTGACCTTCGCTCTGGACTGCTGTGATCGCGAGGCCATCGGCTGGGTCGCCAGCCCGACCGGGTACAGCGGCGATGATATCCGCGACTTGATGTTGGAAAGCGTAGAGAAGCGTTTTGGTGACCAACTGCCGACCACCCCGGTGCAATGGCTCAGCGACAACGGCTCGGCGTACACCGCCGAACAGACGCGCCTGTTTGCTCGGCAGATCGGCTTGCAGCCGGTGACCACTCCGGTGCGCAGCCCGCAAAGCAACGGTATGGCCGAGAGCTTCGTGAAGACGATTAAGCGTGACTATGTGGCGCACATGCCCAAGCCGGATCGAGAAACGGCGCTGCATAACCTCGCCATTGCCTTCGAGCATTACAACGAGCAGCATCCGCACAGCGCCTTGAACTATCGCTCACCGAGGGAGTTCAGGCGCTTGGCAGCCGCATCAATTTAACGGGGAGTTGGTGTCCGGTTTTGTAGGGGCAAGTCCAGTAACTACGTATCCCACGTATATGTATGTTCGGATTGGATACCGTTTTGTGCAGATATTCTACCTGCGACCAGTGCTTGACCACCATTCCCCTCCAATGCGTTGGCTGAAGCCCCATATTTAGAAGGAGCATAGTGAGAACAGTCTTGTCAGAGAGACTTACCTGGTCAGCGTTGCCTGCTCCTTCCGACCAAGGCAATACCTGACCGACTTATTTTTTGTTCTACGACTCAGATCATGAGTGTCGCAATGTCATCCATGTTTTAGTGTTTTAGATATCAGCATCCCAAACCACGGTGACATTGCCCACATAGCGGCTTCCTGAATGATTGGTCATTTGCACCACGCTACTTTTCCCTACCTCAAAGTTTAGAGTCGCTCGGCCGTCATCTATGTAATAGGTGGAATGAAATATGCTGGGAGTGCTGATACTGAGGAGATGACGATTGACCGGCGTATTCGTCTCGCTGAGCAAACCTGGTGGAAGCGTGACTCGAGTTTCCACTGGCACGAGATCCCCTGCTTCATTCTGGATACCGCACTGATCACCAACCGTATATTGACATTGCAATTGCATCTTGAACAGTGACGATGCCCATAGCTGAAAATTTTGGTTGGCAAACAGCTTTTCCGGGCGGCGTCCGTGAAGCACCCATTGCTGCCAACCACCTTGAGGTATCAACGCCAGACGATCGGAGCCCGGTGGAAATAGAACCTGAAAAATATGTGAAACTTCAAGAGTGAAATTTAAAGTCAGAGCATTATCATCGGGGATCAACAAGTCGCCAAAATCAAAGTCTTGTCCAGGACCTACCGTATAAGTTAATTGACCGGTGTAATCACCTTGAGGCATGTCCAAAGGATTGGGAGTCTTCAGTTCATACATGAAACTAAAGTCCGAAAAATATACGCCAGGCATGTCAATTTTAGCAAACTTACCGCACGGCATAGACGATGGAAAGTACCAAAAAAACTGGTAGTATGATGCGGTGAGACCACCAGCTGCGGCTATAGTACATGGTGATGCGGCGTACCCCCATCTTCCTCCATGCCAAAGAGCATCATGAGCATCGAAATTGGTACTCTCACCAGTTAAGTCAAGCACATTAACGGTAGAAAAAAGTTTTGCTCCAAAACCAACGATCCGGACTTCCACTATTTTAGAGTCGCCGCCTGAAGCCGCAACATTAACTTTACGCCAGTCAGTCGGAACTTTTACCATTGCGCTTTGGCGTATGTCAGTTTGATCAGCCGCGAGAGGAGGTCGTGTAGTGGTTCCTAAAAAAGAGAGGCTGTAGACCCCCCCGCCCGCAGCTAGCAGGCCAGGTAGCGCAGAATCCTGAGTTAGGAGTCGTATTCTCGAACTTATTATCATATGGTCGAACTGGATTTGGAGAAAACTTGGCAGTAATATCCACCTCTGCCGCTGACGCAGACATTGAAGTCAGAGAAACCAGCCCTGCAAGCGCGAACTTCAAACAAAACCCCGAAGAATACATACTCATACCTGTCACCCTCCCCAACATCATTTCTCGACTCTGATTTTTTTGGTGGCACCCGCCTCTACCAAGTTATACGTATAAGCTCGTCCAGCTTCTTTAGTGAAAGCAAAACTCTTTCGTTGCTTTCCTCCTTTTGTTGGTCTTGTCAATTTGCGCCGTGGAAGGCGATGTTGGTGGGGGTGCATTATTCGCTTGTACGGACCCACTGAAGCTACGTATTGGTCCGGACTTGATGTCCTGCTGGTAACCCAGGCTGGCGTTCCAATCAGCGTCCCACGCACGGGATGCGCGATAGCCAACGCTGGCAGTCCTTCGACACCCAAGGAGAGGTTCAGGCTCAGATCAATCCCTCGGTTGCGCTGATTGCCACTGCTGACGGAGCCTGGATAGTCATATATGAAATCGAACACTAATTATTCCGCATGCAGGCGTTTCGAGCCCTTTACCGATCCTGCAATTTCCTGCTCGCATTAGCGATATCCCACTTTGAGCTTACTTTTTCGAGCGCATCCATGTTTTAGTGTTTTAGATATCAGCATCCCAAACCACGGTGACATTGCCCACATAGCGGCTTCCTGAATGATTGGTCATTTGCACCACGCTACTTTTCCCTACCTCAAAGTTTAGTGTCGCTCGGCCGTCATCTACGTAATAGGTGGGATGAAAGATACTGGGCGTGCTGATACTGAGGAGATGGCGATTGACTGGTGCATTCGTCTCGTTGAGCAAACCTGGCGGAAGCGTAATTCGAGTTTCTACGGGCACGAGATCCCCCACTTCATTCTGGATACCGCACTGATCTCCGACCGCATATTGACATTGCAATTGCATCTTGAACGGTGATGATGCCCACAGTTGAAAGTTCTGATTGCCAAACAACTTTTCAGGGCGGCGCCCATGAAGCACCCATTGCTGCCAACCGCCTTGAGGGTTCAACGTCAAACGATCGGAACCTGGGGGGAACTGGACCTTAAGTAGATGTAAAACCTCAAGACTGAAATTCAGAGTCAGACTACTTTCACTAGGGATCAACAAGTCACCAAAATCAAAGTCTTGCCCTGGCCCCATTAGGTAAGCTAGTTTACCAGTGTAAGTACCTAGTGACATTTCAAGGGGATTTGGAGCCTTCAGCTCATACATTAAACTAAAACGCGATAAACGTAAGCCAGGAATATCAATTTTGGCTAGCTTACCACACGGCACAGCCGATGGAATTCTCCAAAAAAAACGATAGAGAGTCGGGTTAGCACCACTAAGTGGAGAGTTCATACATGGTGATGGGGCATCAACCCATTGACCTCCATGCCATAGGGCTGCATGAGCCTGAAAGAGATCGCTCAAACCAGTTAATTCACGCACATCAAACGAAGTTAGATAATCCGCCCCAAAACCAACGACCCGAAACTCCAACACTTTAGAATTTCCACCTGGCCCAACCACATCGACCCTACGCCATTCAGATGGAACTTTAATCATTGCGCTTTTACGCATGTCACTTTGACTAGCAACTATAGATGACTGACTAGTGGATCCTGGAAAAGAAATACTAAATAGCGAAGTCCCGCATTGAACAGGAAAGTCGCGACAGAATCCTGAGTTAGGAGTCGTATTCTGAAAATTGTTGTTCTGTGGATTACCCGCATCCGGAGCAAATTTTGCGCTAACAGATATCTCTGCCGCCAATGTAGAAATTGAGGCCAGAGAAATCACTCCTGCAAGCGCGAACCTCAAATAAAACACCGAAGAATACATACTCATACCTGCCGCCCTCCTCAACATCATTTCTCGACCCTAACTTTCTTTGTGGCACTAGCCTCTACCAAGTTATACGTATAAACCCGTCCAGCTTCTTTAGTGAGCGCGAAACTCTTCCCTGGCAGTAAAATATGCTTACGCGTTGCTTGACAGTCGCTCGCTTTTTTTACAGAACAGTCTTTGAACTCATCCAGCTCAATGGTGCTGTTACCCGCGTTCTTCACACGATACTCAGTCGGTCCGTCTTCGATTTTCGTATCAAAACGGGTGTTCTTGGGCCGAACAAAAAAGATAGCGCCGTAACCGGCCATGATATTGACGCCGGCAGACATCGAACTTTTGTAAAGCTCACGCTCCTCGTCGCTGACAGAAAACTGATCTTCCTTTTCCGGGACCACGGGCAAGAAGCGCACGCGATAATAACGTTCACGATCACGCTCCCCCATGTACAGGAGGCGGGTGGCCTGCATGCCTTTGGCAGGCACAATCAGCCGTGCGGGACTTGCAACCAACCCCTTGCGTTGAGCAGCGGCAGCTCCCTCTGAGTCAAGAGGTGTTTCAATGGCTTTACCACTGGCGTCGTAGGTTATTTCAAAAATATTGACCCGGACAAAAGCCGTGCTATCCCCACCGTTGAAGACACGCTTGAGGTAAGTGCTTTTGTCACCGTCCATGTAATCGTAAATGGTGCCGATATTGATGCTTGGCCCCGCTTGGGCGGCGCTTGCGCACAGGCCCAACACCAGTGCGGATAACAGTTTGTTCATAAGAAGGAAGTCTCTTTAAAAATAACGCTACTGATTTGAGCAGCGTTTCATGCAACAGATACTAGTAGGAGAGGGGCTTATCCGGTATCGGATTACTCCTAGACTCAAGGAGATTTGATTTGCGGTTGCCGTGGCCCTTTCCGATAGCAGGCAGGATCCACGGCGGTTCAAATTCCAGGCTCGCAGCGCCTTAACCTTTAGCCAGTTTCCCCGCAGCGCTCCCCTCGGCACAGCGCAAGTCACCTGCCATCAAGACATCCCCTTCGCTGGGCAGGTTTTTGGGGTCGAGCACAAACTGGCACAGCACGCGCTCGCCCCGCACCACTTCCAGAGTCGGGGTGCTAGCACTGAGCTCCATGGAGAAGAAACCATCGACTTCGGTCACCCCGCGGCTGGCGTGATTGACCACATGGTGCCCTTTCAAGGGTTGCCCCTGAACATCGAGCAGGCGCCCCAGCACGGTCAGAGTCTTCATCACCCGCACTTGCTGATAAGCCACGCCGCCCTTGTTCAGGTGGTAGCGAGCACGCGCCGGCTGAATGGTTGCCGCTGGCGCGTGTGTGCCCTGAAAATCGAATTGCACGGTGCCGTCACGATAGGCCGTAACCGGCACCACATTACGTCCCGGTTTGAGGACCGCCCCACTACCGCTCAAGTCATCGGCACGCAGTTCGATTTCATCGATGTCCGACTCCACGTCGATAATCATCCCTGCCTGGCTGCCCATATGTTGCCCGGTGAACGTCATCTTGCCACCACCCACCACCAGGTTGCTGTTCAGATTGAGGCCGCCGGATAGTGCGTTGTTAAAGGATGAGCGCTGCACCAGCACGTCGCCATCGGCCAAGCCTGTATCGAACTGCGCTGAGCCTGTCATTCCGACACCGTAGGTATCCGCTTGTACGGACGCACTGACGCTACGTATTGGTCCGGACTTGATGTCCTGCTGGTAACCCAGGCTGGCGTTCCGATCAGTTTCCCCCGTGCGGGATGCGCGCGAGCCAACACTGGCGTTGATCCGTTTACCTTCGCCACCCAAGGAGAGGTTCAGGCTCAGATCAACCCCTCGGTTGCGTTGATTCCCACTGCTGACGGAGCCTGGACGGTCGAATACCGACAGACGCCACCTGGCGTCATGCCCAAACAAAGTGCCATTGCGCATCCACCCCAGATCAAGGCCCACGCCTTCGGTTTGACCTTCACTATGAGAGAGGCGCGCATTGAAGCTGTTCTGACTGCTCAAACGATGGTTTACACCCAGCGAGGAATTGCTAACCGCACCGTTATACGGACTGCGCTGGCGTACACGACTACCATCGATCAAGGTTTCCCACGTATCACGGTTGTCCAACCAACTACGGTTATGACCAAAGATCACGTTCCCAGAGCCGTAATTATGCATCACTTGCATGTCTATGCCAGTACCATGATCTTGGGTCTGGTAAGCGCTGGCATAAAGACTCGATTTCGCGCCCAGGCCCAGGTCAATCGAGGCGCCCAACTGATTTTGCCCTTTGATCTGACGCGCGGAGGCACCAACCACCGCTCGCGGATGCAGCAAGTAGTTGACGGCTGCCCCTACAGTGGCACCGCCGTCGTCCTGGTTGTCCCAATTGCTGAGCAGTTTGCTTTCACGACCGAAAAACGCGTTGTAGCGCCAGCGCCGGTTCGGATTACTCCAATTGTTGGGCTTGTACACCAACTCGTCGCTACGCGAAGTGACGATACCGTCCTCCACTAAGCGCACCTCAATGTCGTAAATGCCTCCCGGCAAGGGGCGAGTGTCCAAGGCCTGCAAACCAGGCTGGACTTGCTGACTGTTGATCAGCGCGCCATTACGATAGATCTCTACCGTCGCATCGCGATTGGCGGTGACATAAATCGGATACACCGATGGTTTTGCACCATCCTTAGCCAAGCTGTCGGAGCTGCCCAGCATTACACCCAAAGCGGTGTCGGGGCTCGAACCGAAAGAGCGTGGTTGACGGTTTAAGCCGATAGAGTCAGGGGTGAAATAGCCGATTCGCAGGAAGTTGTCCTGCCATTCTTTCTGGGTGTGAAATTCGTAAACCGAGTGCTGAATGCCGCCTTGTGAGCCACCCATCGTGCTCAACTGACTGTTAAAGGTCTGTGTCCAATTACCCAGGCTGGCGTTAGCCTGCAGAGCATAGCGTCCAGAGAGGTCTTGTTGCTGACCACCCGAGAGATTCAATTGATTGCGCAGCATGAGGCCAGTACTGCCGTTCTCGGGCAGCTCATAATGCTCAGACGCAGTGATGTCTCGCTCAGCATTGTTGCTGAGCAGCGACAGCTCCGAGTTTTCCAGACTGTAGTGCACAGCTACCAGCCCTTCGGCGCATTGGACCTCACAGGTTCCCAAGGCAACACCTTTTTGCAGCAGTGCCTGCCAGGTTTCCCGCTCGGCAACACCAATATCGCTGTCGCGGGTATCGCTGAACTCAAGCAATGTCACGCGTTCGTCGCGGGAAAGAACCACCATGGCCTCACCCAGCACCTGGCGATCAAGCATCACCCTTACCGCCAATGGCACATCGAAGAAATGCTCGTGAAATTCTTTAGGCAACCCCTCTGCCTGAGCCAACAAGCTTAGATGCTTTGCTGAAGGTGCTGCAACTAACTGAGCAGATGCGCTCGCACCGACAATCAATGCAATCGCAATAGGTAAGCAGGTTAACCGACACATGCAGGACACCGAAGTTTTTTGACAAAGAAAAGCTTTCGACGAGCAAGAAGGCTCGTCGAAAGTTTGAATTACCCACCAGAAAGAGAGGGGAGGAGTGGGATAAATCAGATACAGATTCGGTTACCGAACCTTCGCTCCTTGATAGACTAACAAGGAAGCTTTATATAAAGAGTTAAGGACCTGCTTAAGGTGCTACTGCATCAAAGGACAGCTGCACGTTGCCCGTGTACGTGCCCGCGGTATAGGCACCGGACTTCTCTGCAGCGATTGACAAAACGCGAGCACTTTCACTAGCAGCTTCCGTCGCGGTAAGGACTTCCTGAGGCGTCACAGCGGCAGTGAGGATCTTGTTGTTGAATTTGATCTCGAGCGGGATCTGCGCGCCAGAGCCAGCCTGATCAGCGAGTACCGGCGTGTCCAACAACCGAGCATTAATGCCCCCTGCGGTGTTCTTGACTTTAAAATTGTTGCTTACAGGCGAAAAAGTATCGCTGGCCATGTTGTACTTAAGCACCTGAGTTTTGGTATCCCAGTCGCCATCAACGTTCACATAGAAAGTACTACTCGGAACAGTCGCCTCCACTGCGATAGTGTGATTAATTGGGGCTGCCACAGCCTGTACGGAAACTGCCAAGGCTACGACAGCAAACGGGGCGAGAATAGTTTTTTTCAAAAGAGTCATTTTTAACGGTATCCACTGAATTGAAATTTGGCTGAAGTCTTAGTCTTCAAATATTCGTGCATTACGGCTTGGCCATCCGACCCTGCTGTGCAGCGAATGACGACACTGTAAGGATTGAAGTGGAGTCGTTAAATCGGATTACTCCTAGATTTCAGTTGTAGGTGCTTTTAGCGCTGGATAAAGAGTGTTTCGGAACGCCTTGAGTTCGCAGATGTTCGCCCTCGCCTTCCACAGCCCTATCTCACGCGTAAGCAAAGCAGGCGCTGCGAGCAGCTCATTGGTATCGTCAAATAGGACCTGACTTGCCCGAGCAGCGACTGCTTATCCAATCTCTGGACTGCGAGAAATCAATTTCGCGATCAATAGTCGGTTTTCGCCCACTGCGCCTTCAGTCGAGCAAAAAATTTACCCCTCTTCATCAAGCGAGCCCTGCAACCCAACAGCCTCTTGCGGACACACCAACATTGATCTGTGTGCTCAGAGCTGATTGCGATGAAATGAGCTTTAAAGTAGGCGCCAACACGAATGACTTGCCGACCAACAGAACCGGTTAAAGAGGGTTATGGGCGAAGTACTTGCAATGGATCCGCATGGAATGCACATAGCCGTGCGCTCTGTACCAAGGACCAGAGCACGACACCGACCCAGGATTGCAGATAACCGGGGCGAGGTTCAGGCGGGCGCCTGACAACCAGTGATCAAGCGATGACTAAGTTCATGTGCAGTAATGGTACGAGGCATGTGGTACGTCATGGACACCGACAATGCGGACCGGCAGCTAGCTGAGTCACTATCGATTCACGGCCCCACCAGCATCCGACCGGTAGCTTTCCCATACCCCCATAACCTGGCTGATGGCCGCATTCAGTCGGGAAAGCGGCACACCATCCCGCGCCTGCATGGAGAGACCAACTAGAAATGTGTAGAACACCGCACCAAGAACGGTCGCATCCGTCGTTTCTGCCAGCTCTCCCGATGTGATAGCGCGCTGAATGCAAGCGCTCAGACTTGCTCGGGTCTCAGAACGCTCTCTCGCCAGCGCTTTCTGAATATGCCTGTTTTCTAACGAGCAGGCACTGGCTGAAAGCACCAGCATACAACCTTGAGGATGGCTGCGATCCGTCTGCATCTTTGCCGAACGCCGCAAAGATTGCTCGATGGCAGCTTTCGGTGGCATCGAGTCATCCCAAAGGCCAGCAACTACCTGGCCATACCTCTCGATGTAACGCCCTACCACTTCTTGGAACAACGCCTCCTTCGATCCGAAGGCTGCGTAGAAGCTCGGTGCGGATATTCCCCCCATCCCCTCCTTGAGCAGGGCGAGCGTAGTGGATTCGTAACCGTGCTCCCAAAAAAGAAGCATGGCCTGATTGAGCGCTTCATCTCGATCGAAGCTGCGAGGGCGACCCATTTTTGCCATGAAGGTCTCTTTCTAAGACAGAAAACTAAAATACTAATCGATACAGAAGTCATTGACCAGACGAGGCAGACACCACTATATTTCTACCGATCTATACAGATATGGGTGAGCATTCGACAATGAATGAAACGGTTTCGTCGTCACGGCCGGGCATCATTTACGCCCCCACAGCAGCCGAAGAGCTTCCTCTTTCAGGCTTGCTGGCACTGGCGATGACTGGCTTCGTGGCGATGCTGACCGAAATTCTGCCGGCCGGCCTACTACCGCAGATCAGTGAAGGGCTCCACGTATCGGATGCCATGGCAGGCCAACTCATGACGGTCTTCGCACTGGGGGCACTGCTGACCGCTATCCCGTTGGCCGCCGCAACGAGAAGCTGGCGCAGACGACCGGTTTTGCTGCTGGCAATCGTCGGCTTCCTCGTGTTCAACACCGTCACCGCACTGTCAACCAGCTATGCACTGACATTGGCGGCATGTTTCCTTGCGGGTGTGGCAGCAGGTTTGGCCTGGGGCTTGCTGGCCGGATATGCACGCCGCATGGTGAGCGTGCCGCTGCAAGGGCGGGCCATGGCAGTAGCGATGGTGGAGGTGCCAGCAGCGCTGTCACTGGGCATGCCTTTGGGGACCTGGGTTGGAACGATGGTTGGCTGGCGCAACACCTTCGGAATCATCTCGGGACTGACGCTGGTACTGGTGGTTTGGATACCGCTGAAGGTGCCTGACTATCCGGGGCAAGCGGCCGAGCAACGCAGGCCGGTGCGCGAGGTATTTGCCATTCATGGCGTGCGTCCAGTGCTGTTCGTGATCCTGACGTGGATGCTCGCGCACAACATTCTCTACACCTACCTCGTGCCCTTCCTGGCACCGGCCGGACTTTCCCATCGAGTGGATTTGGTACTGCTGGTGTTTGGCATCACCGCGTTGCTAGGGATTTGGCTCGTGGGTTTGTTGGTCGATCGATGGCTACGGTTACTGGTGATGATCAGCTTGGGCGCATTTGCCCTCGTAGCTGCAGCACTCCAGCTTGGCGGCACGTTGCCCATTGTCGTTTTCCTTGCCGTTGCAATTTGGGGGCTGACCTTTGGTGGTGCGCCAACGTTGTTGCAGACAGCCTCTGCTGATACGGCGGGAAAAGATTCCGACATTGCACAGTCGATGGTGGTGACGGCCTGGAACCTGGCTATCGCTGGCGGTGGCTTGGTTGGCGGTCTGTTACTGGAAACAAACGGCGTTGCATCTTTCCCATGGATATTACTGGCCTTGCTATTGGTTGGTTTTGTCGTGGTCGGGCGTGCCAAAGCGCATGGTTTCAGATCAGGAAGTCGGGACTGAATACGGTGATTTACCACCCCCCAACACTGCCCTGGAATCACCAAACGTATTTCAAAAGCGTGACATTAAAGGAGTTCATATGAACGCAGGTTCTCTCATTGGAAAAAACGCCCTGGTCACTGGGGCAGGCTCTGGAATCGGTCGACAGATCGCCATTGCCTTGGCGGCAGAAGGCGCTCGCGTGGTACTGGCCGGTCGACGTATCGCCGAGCTTCAGCAAACCGGCGCGGATATTGAATACAGGGGCGGAAACTATTTGGTCGTGGAAGCCGATATCACTGATGAAGCGAGTGTGCGGTCACTTCTGGAACAGACGCTCGCTGGCCAAGATCGACTGGATATCGCCATTAACAGCGCCGGCATGTTTCGTGTCGGCGCCATCGACGAGACAGAACTCGATAGCTTCAAGGACATCCTGACGACAAACACTGTCGGCACATGGCTATGCCTGAAGCATGAAATCCTCGCGATGAAGCAACAAGGCGGTAACGGCGTCATCGTCAACATTGCCTCGAATGTCGGCTATCACCTGACCCGACCTGGAACTAGCGCCTATGCCGCATCCAAAGCGGCAGTAACCGTTCTCACGCGCACCGCGGCGCTGGAAGTCATTAGTCACGGCATCCGTATTAACAGTGTCAGCCCGGGGCCCGTTGATACGTCAATGTCCTACCGAGCAGGTGAAGACAGAGCTGCACGCGATGCGCGGGTCGTAGCAACCAATCCGTCCAAACGAGTAGCCAGCCTGGACGAAATATCTTCTGCCGTACTTTGGTTGTGCTCCGACGGAGCCGCGTACACGGTTGGCCAGGATCTTGTCGTGGACGGTGGGGCCTCGGTTTAACGGGTTACCTTCATTAAGCGCGGCTGTGTTTTGTCATATGGGTTAGAGTTTTTTGAGGTTGGCTATGTACACTAAAAAACCGATCGGCATCATGTTGCTGGATGATCACCCCTTTATGCTGCACGGCCTTAAAGCATGCCTGGGCGACGAGAGTGATATCCAGATACTCGGCAGTTTCAACTCCAGTCAGTCGCTGATCACTGCATTGCATGGGCAGGCTGCCGATCTGGTTCTGCTGGATTACTCGTTAGGCCCGGATGAGGTCGATGGGTTGAACTTGATCCGCGCCTTGAAAATCCGCTTTCCCAAAGTGCGCCTATTGGTGATTTCCGCGCTGCATAACCGGGCTACCGTAGCTATGGTCATGCGTTGTGGTGCCGATGGTTTCATTGGCAAGGAGCTGGATCCCACTCAATTACCAGTAGCCGTTCGTCGAGTAGCCTCTGGAAAAACTTACCTGTCGCAAGGCATGACCGAACAGCTTCGTGAAGACGAAACGTCCGTCAACGCCCCCCAGCTATCCGAAGTCAACATCGACACCTCCAGCACGGCGACACTAGTCAAAAATGCCGATCTGACAGCACGTGAGTACGAAGTATTACGCTGCTTTGTGGAGGGGCTTTCTGTGACCCAAATTGCAGAAAAGTTCTCCCGCAGCATCAAAACCATCAGTACTCAGAAACAATCTGCATTTAAGAAGCTGGGGCTTCGCAGCGATAATGAATTGTATAAAGTACGCGACCAACTGGAAGGACGCTGATATGCGATGTGCGGTGTTAGTGATAGTTTCGCTGCTGATAACCAGCGCCGCACACGGTCGTGACCAACTGCCATTTACTGCTATCGAGCAACAATGGATTCGTGATCATCCGGTGGTCCGATACGCAATCGACCCCTATTGGCCCATGGAGTATGTGGATAAAGGTGAGCATAAAGGGCTAACCCGCGATTATATTGATCAAATCGCCCGCATCAGTGGCCTTCAATTTCGTCGGGTACAAACCAATAGCTGGACCAACACGCTGGATCTTATCGCGCAAGGCCACATTGATCTGAGCACGGCGGTTACCAAGAACCTGCTTGACCCAAGCGATCACAATCAACTTTTATTGACGGATATCTATTTTGTAGGCGCCACGGTAGTTGTCACACGTTCTGGCGAACCCGTACTGTTCTCCCCCCATAAGCTCAATGACAAAGTGGTGGCGGTCAAAGGAGGCGGCGCGTACGAACGCTACCTGCGCAGACACTTCCCAGGCATTCAACTACTGCTCATCACTGATCCTGAGGCGGCCCTAGCAGCACTGGCTGACGGACGTGTAGACGCCGTCGTAGGGCTGGACGTTGTGCTTCAGCCCATCATTACGCGTAGGTTTTTAGGCACAGCGCATCTGGCCGGGGTCCTAGCGGACATGCCAGTCATCAGTGTCATGGGTGTCAGCACGGCTTCTCCGGAGCTGGTATCTATTATCAACAAGTCGTTGGCCAGCATGACGTCCGAGCTGACCGATACCATGGTCGACCGCTGGATCGCCAAGACGGACTACGGAGCTCCATCTTGGGGAGCGATTCTTCGATATTACTCGCTGGAGCTGAGCCTTTTTACATTCTGCTTGGTGACGATTGCACTATTGGCTGGCCTAGCCAGACGCGCCCAAAAGGCCGCACAACAGAGCGAGGCAGACAAGTCAGCATTTTTAGCAATGATGAGCCATGAAATCCGTACACCAATGAATGGCGTGCTGTCCTCGATTGAGTTGTTACAAAGCACTCAACTGACGCAGCCTCAACACGAGCTCGCCACCTTGGCGAACATGTCAGCGTGCAACTTGCTGGAAATGCTGGATGATGTACTGGACATCTCCAAACTCGAAGCCAAGGGGATTAGCCTTGAACACATACCTACCGATATCTACCCGCTTGCTCAAGGTCTTGCTGATATTCACCGGTTAGGTGCCTCAAGGCACAACACCTCGCTGATTTTTAACGTAGTCGGTCTTGACGGCGTATTACTGATTATTGACCCCGTAAGAATTCGGCAAATCATTTCAAACCTGCTGTCCAACGCCGTCAAGTTCACGGACGGCGGAGAGGTAGCACTCGACTTGTCTTTCCAAATCACAGCCCCGGATACCGGCCGCTTGAAAATCGTGGTCAGCGATACCGGCATCGGTATTGATAAGACACAACAAGGTCGATTGTTCAAAGCCTTTGTCCAGGCGGATAACTCAATTACTCGGCGTTACGGCGGTAGCGGCCTGGGTCTGTCCATTTGTAAGCAACTGGTTGAGATGATGGGGGGGCGGATTGCGCTGTACAGCCAACCAGGACAGGGCACCCAGGTCACCTGCACCCTAACCGTCGGATTCCAAAACAAAATCGAAGACACCCTCCCATACCCTCCCGCTTTGCAGAGTGCGAAAACGCCCGCAGTCACACATCAGCAGGTGTTGGTCGTCGAGGATCATCCAATCAATCGCATAACCATTGAGCTGCAGCTCCGTGAACTAGGTTATCGTGCACTGATTGTCGAAGACGGTATGGCTGCATTAGCGGCCATGGAGCAACGCGAAGATATCGCCATCGTCCTGCTGGATTGCCATCTGCCCGACATGGACGGCTACGAGGTGGCTCGACGAATACGCCAGAAAGAACAGGAGCAGGTTCTCGCACATATACCGATCATCGCTATCTCCGCCTCGACGGATGAAGCGCATCAATTGAAGTGTATTGAGAGCGGGATCGACGGCAACTTACCCAAGCCATTGGGCTTGTCGGACCTGAAACAACTCTTTGGGTTGTGGTTGTCGGCACCCGACACTCAGCAGGCTCCGATCACACCGCTAACCGCGGCTCCTCCCTCGTTACGCAAACTCTTTATCGAAACAAGCCATGAAGACATTGCTTGCTTGCGCAAAGCGTTTGAAGCACAAGATCTGGTACGCTCGCTCCATTATGCTCACCGTCTCCACGGCTCAGCACTCGCCGCGCAAACAGACGAGCTCGCCGAATTGGCAATGGAGTTAGAAGGCGCACTGCGCGAGCCTGCGGTTCTTAATAATGACTGGGGACGCAGGTTGGACGCTATTGAGAAGGCGCTGGGTAGTTTGTCTGACGACACCGTACCGGACAAATCCTAGTGACCGAGCTTGCCTGACTGACTCAAGACAAAAAGCTGTCGGCTTCCAAGCCGATTTGGCCCAGCTCAGAGGACAATGAATAGCTAACAATAACAGCTAATAATTCATCGATTAGCTGTTCATTGGGTGTAACGGATGCATGGCAATATATACTTCGTGCATCTGCTGTCTCTGTGAAGCTCCTAAAAGCTTCCGACGGTTTGTAAGTCATCACATGCTTAAGCATTTTCGACTCCTGAAGAAAACGCGCAATGGATATATCCTGCTCTTTGAAAACATCCTTGTTGACAACCAATAAGTCAAAAGGCTTTGTTGCGTAATGGCAGAGCGTGAGCAACTCACCGAACGCCCGTACGGGTACGACGCCGTAGCAGCCTGCCCTATTAAAGTTCCGCTCTATTTCTCTCAAGTGAAAGGGTGACTCATCAGCAATTATTACTCTCATTTTCTTTTTATACATGAGCGCCTTATCCAATTTGGGAAGCCCGTTTTCAAACCTTTGATGGAAAAACGTCAGCCCTACCAGGTATTCGTCTGCTTGTGGTGATTGGTATCCAGCCATCCAAGGAAATCGGCACCATCCATGGGCTTGGCGTACAAATAACCCTGACCCAACGTACAACCCAACTCCAGCAACTGCTGTCGCTGCTCAGGCGTTTCAATGCCTTCAATGACGACCGACATCCCAAGTGATTCGCCCAATGCAAGTGTGCTACTGATAATTGCGCGACAGCGTGGTTCACTTTTCAGCCTGCGAACAAATCCGGAATCAACTTTTATCTCATTAAATGGGAGTTCATATAAGCGCTTCAATGATGAATGAGCACAGCCAAAGTCATCAATGGACAGCCTGCAACCCAGCATCCGCAGCCTGACCAAATTGCCAAGCGTCAACGGGTTGATGCCTAGAGCAGTACTTTCGGTTAACTCAAAGGTCAAGCGCGAACCATGAATACTGTGTTTTTCAATGTACGAACGTATTCGTGCATGCAACTCACCATTAGCCAATAATTCACTTTGCATATTTATAGCAAAGTTAAGTGTATGCCCCCGTTGGAGCGCTTGCTTTTGAAGGCCTAAGCTCTGGCTTAGCTGATCAAAAAACAGATCCTCCATTAAATTGCAACGTTCCAGTACAGATATAAAAGATGAGGGAGCAATAAGCCCTTTAGTGGTGTGAAGCCAACGGGCGAGCACCTCAACCCCTATGATTTCGCCGGTTCTCAGATGGAATTTAGGTTGAAAATAGGGGACAAACTCTTTCGCTGCGAACGCTCGGCGCACCTCGGCCTCGGTCTCCAACTCACCGGTAGGTTGATGTCTATATGGGGCTCGCCAGCTGTTACTCATATACTTTCTGAGCAACTGCTCCATGGCCCTAGTATTAAAAGGTTTTCCGATATCTCCCAGCAAGTGCATGCCAAGCAAGAGAGTGATCTCTTGAACTGAGCGTCTAATCTCTAGTGATAGAGAACTACTGATTACAATGGAACGCACAAGCGTGGACTCGGCTACCCGGTATAGAAACTCAAGGCCGTCCATACCTTCCATTTGTAGATCACAAAGCACGACATCTACAGTTCCTACTTCCTTCAGTACTTCTAGAGCCTGTACCCCATCACTTGCTTCGAACACTTCGGCGCATCCAAGCTTGCGCAGGGCGCTTACTGCGAATTTTCTCTGAAAAGCATGATCTTCAAGAACTAATATCTTTAGTGGAAATGTGCTCATGACGGCCAGCTCGCTATGTGTTACGAAGAATGGCCAATTATCCTCAGCGCGAAATAATATTCATATCGGAATCCTCCTATTTCTTATGCATTACGATGCTAGGCAGCGTACGAAGCGTAATGTCGTAAACACCGCATGGTGCAAGCCAGGAAACCATCGCCCCAAAGCTTTTCGCCAGCTTGTCGTAACGGGTGCCTATCCGCCGGTTCTCCTTCAGCCAGCCAAACATGCGCTCGATGATGTTGCGCTGTCGGTACTTTGGCTTGTCGAACAGTCTGGGTAAGCCAAGCTTGGGCTTGCGCTTCATGGTGCGCAAAGGAATCACCGGCTGCATCCGGTAGCGGTCGCAATAGCGCCGAAGGTGTTCGGCATCGTATCCCTTGTCCGCCAATAGCCAGCGACAGCGCTTGCGAAGTCGTCCCCCCCTGGCTGCTTGGAACTTGAACCTGATCAAGCAACGGCTGCGCATGAGCAATATCGCTGGCCTGTCCACCTGACAGGTTGAAACGCAGAGGATTCCGTTCGAATCGCAGAGCATATGAATCTTGGTCGTGAGGCCGCCGCGACTGCGCCAGTCGCGAAAGTGTTGATAGACCGTCGACCAAGGGCCGAAACGCTCAGGAATATCGCGCCATGCGGCGCCTGAGCAGAGCACCCACAAGATGCCGTTGAGCATCAGTCGGTCGTCGTGTCGTGGACGTTCCGTTTTCTGATCCTGAGTGATTAGATCCTCGATCAATTCCCACGATGAATCACTGAGTTCGTATCGCTTGGCCATCAGAGGCTTCTGCCGTTGATGTCGGTGATTTTACCCATTTCGGTGTTTCAAGGGTTTTCGTACAGAACCTAATTATCGCCAAGAGTGCTGGCATGCAAGTGGTTGCTGAAGGTATTGAAAACACCGATCAACTCAACTTTTTACAGCAGCTTGGCTGCAGCCATGGTCAGGGTTACTGGTACGCCATACCTCTATCGCTGGTTAAACTGAAAACCCTGTTGCGAGAGAAATAGGTCGTTTTCGACAACACATGCTCTCTTACGATCTGACAGTCTGTAAGACTGTTGTATCCTGGAAAACTCCAGATAATTCAATTGCCTTGCTCAGGCATATGACGAAGAACCTAGTTTGTGCCAACACCTTTTTTCAGCCAGTTATGTTGACTGGCCACTTATACAGAATTGACAGTTTCAACAATGTTTTCCGCATCGTTGAAAAGAGCCAATTGTGGTGTTGTCGGATCAACTGCAGTGCGTTTTGCTCTTCAAGACGAACGACCGTGGACTGCATCTGAGCAATTAATTGCTTGGGGCAGCCACGAGGGGCTGGCTCCGAAAAGAAACCTGGAGTTAGAGCAGCGGACGTGTCAGTGATGGTCGCACACACGTACATGACAGCGACCATCATGGCGGTGGTCGCTGTCTCGTTAGAACCTAGCAACCAACCAAGGTCACCGAGTAACAGACCCGAAAGAATTCTTAACGATAAATTGAGCAATTATTTGTGTAAACCACATCTGAAGTGGAACTGATTGCGAGATCGGTTGTCTTCTGACTGGATATTACTGTTTCAACTGATCGAAACATTTTGAGTAGTAGGTAAATGGAATGACCTCACCGGGTAAGCAGCCCGAATAAATCAGCCACTGCCAGATTTCCCCCAGCAGTTGGATGGTACAGAGATATTCCACGGGAGGCTTATCCATCAGGAATGGAGGTCCGTCCTTACATGTACACTTACATTTTTAATCCACACGCCAAACCCTTTTATCGACCTGTCGATGCAGCGTTGCGTTGGTGCAACCTCACTCGCTACGAAGCACAAATATTACAATCCGCTTGGCATTGCCCAGAAAAACTTGGGATTTTGTTTCCTCAATGGCCCGGTCTTCAAGCCAACACCGATAGAATTTACGATGCGGTACGTAATGGGGAGTTACCCTATGGTTGCCTCGGTATTTCGCTCCCGATGGGAAACTTCGTGGAGCCCTCTCAGCTAACAGTGCGCCATTCTGACTTACGCCACTGGATGCATCTCCACTACCCCAACCAGCGACCTGACTTTCTGTTCGAGTCGGCCGAGCATACTCATGAAAGCATTAGCTTGGGTGCTTACTTTGCGCTTCAAACAGATCGTGACACCCTCCTGCGAGAACTGAAGACTCTGCAACGTATCTATCAAGATGTTGTGGCTGACCTTCAGATGCTGGGACTTGAACAGGAAAGCCTTAAAGCACTGGTGAAGACGCACGGACAGCTCAGCGAACGTAGTGAACTCACGTATAAGCAAATTATTGGTGCTTTGCTCAATCTTCTTTTGGGTCAATCACCAGCTGGAAAACCACTATCCGTCTTCGAAAGCCAAGCTGCAATCGTCGATGCTGTTACTGCTCGTCATAAAGACGTTCCCGGTCTCAGCAAACGAACGCTCGACGAAAAATTCGCCGCGGCTAACCGTAGTCTCAAGAAAAGTAAGTAAATCGAAGCATTGCACTGCAATTGCAACGGTTGCAGTGCAATGACGCTCTCCCATTTCTGCTATTCAATTCAGGTCACTTCCCACCACGCGCCAATCGACGCCAGGAGTGACCAGCATGTCCAGCCAATCCGCCCCCATTACTGAAATACGTCAACCGCAGGTCGAACGCCACATCATGCGGCGCGAAGAAGTCGAACGAAAAACCGGTTTCAAGCGCGCGCACATCTACAACCTGATGAAAGAAGGTAAATTCCCTCAAGCCAAACGCATTGGATTGCGCGCCGTAGGCTGGGACTCGCTGGAGATCGAGCGGTGGGTCGTTGAGCGCTTAGGCCAGCAGGTCTGATGCCATGCGCGTGGTATCAGTGGTTTCCACCAAAGGTGGGGTAGGAAAAACCACAGTAGCCGCCAATCTCGGTGGCCTACTGGCGGATGCTGGCCTGAGTGTCCTGCTACTGGATCTGGATAGCCAACCCACCCTCTCCAGTTATTACGCCTTCAACCGGAAAACTGTTGCTGGTGCATACGAGCTCATTGCACTCAACCTCACAGCACCTGCGCAGATTATATCCAGGACGGTGATTGCAGGGCTCGACCTGATCCTCTCCAACGACGATCAAGGCCGACTGAGCACCCTGCTGCTGCACGCTCCTGACGGGCGACTGCGTCTGCGCAACCTGCTCGGCAATTTCCGTCCCAACTACGACCTGCTTTTGATCGACACCCAAGGTGCTCGTAGCGTGTTGCTGGAAATGGCCATCCTCGCCTCCGATCTCGCCCTCTCGCCCATCACGCCGGAAATGCTCGCCGCCCGCGAACTGCGCCGCGGCACTTTGAAGCTGTTCAGTGAGCTCGAACCATTCCGTCACCTGGGCATTACACCGCCACCGTTGCGACTGCTGCTGAACCAGGTAAATAGCATCCGGGTAGACACGCGAATGATTATCCGTGGCCTGCGCGAGACCTTCGCTGGGGCTACCAACATCTCGGTTCTAGACACCGTAGTTCCAGACCGAGTGGCGTATCTCAATGCCGCCTCCCTTGGCCTACCGGTCCACCGAATCGAGATGCACCGGTCACGTGAACGACGCTCGCCATCAGCGCTGGAAACCATGCAAGCGCTGGCCATGGAGTTGTTTCCGGAATGGCGCGAAGCGATCTCTATGGTGAGCAGGTGCGCGGAGGCTCAATGAGACGAGTCACCAAGCCGGCATTCCTCACCAAGTCATTTGTTTGATCGACCTTGAGGCCAACAGCGTTTGGCAAGGAGTCTTTTGATGTTGGATCAACGTCCCATCATCGTTCAACCATCCATTCGACCACACCACCCACCTTGCGATGAGTACTGCACCGTGGTCTTTCGTCTGCAGGGTGGGCGCTCGGCCATGGGTTGGTTCCTCGCAGAACTTTCCCAACATTTCGAAGGTTCGGGGACTGCCGAGATCGTCAAGTTCGAGGTCGGTGACCATTTGCGTAACCGGCGTTAACTGAGGCTGTTCAAATGAAGAAGCTCAGTCAGGAGGAGATCACCGACAAGCTGCACCAGGACCACTTCCCTCGGGGTCCAGAACTGGAGCGGCTGTCCGATCCAGCCATCGACACACCTATGCTGGTCACTCTGGAGCAGTTGCGGCCCTACGAACACAACCCGCGTTTCATTCGTAATCCGCTTTATGACGATATCAAGGCCTCGATCCGTGAACGCGGGCTGAATGAACCACCGCCGATTACCCGTCGCCCGGGTGAAACCTATTTCATCATCCGCAACGGTGGTAATACCCGCTTGGCGATTCTCGGCGAGCTGTGGCAGGAAACCCGCGACGAGCGCTTCTTTCGCATTCATTGCCTGTTCCGACCTTGGAGCAATGAACTCACCGCGCTGCTCGGCCATCTGGCCGAAAGCGATCTGCATGGACAACTCACCTTCATCGAACGTGCTCTGGCGGTCGCCAAACTCAAAGACATGCTCGAACCGGATGGAGCTGTGGTCTCACAACGTGAGCTGGCACGACGTCTCTCAGCTGAGGGCTATCCAGTTTCGCAGTCGCACATCAGCCGGATGCTGGACACCCTTGAACACTTACTGCCCGCCCTTCCGCAAACCCTGTATGCCGGTTTGGGTAAGCCCCAGATCGAACGCCTGATCGCTCTGCGTAGCCAGGCAGAACGAACCTGGAACCGTTATCCAACCGCGACCATTGCGTTCACCGAGTTTTGGCTCGAGACCTTGGGCGACTTCGATGCCGATCCCGAGTCCTTCGATCTTGAGCAAATCCAGGATGAACTGCTCGAACGCATGAGCCGCCGACTCGGACAGTCCTACCGTATGTTGGCCTTGGAACTGAGCGATACCCAACGGGTTATCTCAACGCCTGGCGATGTCATCACCACACCCTCAAAGAACAGCCATCTGCCGAGCGTTGATGAAGCTGTGGCAGGACCGCCCTCCTCCGGGTCCCGTCCTAAATCAACAGAGACCAGGCCCCAGACCGAAACAGCGCGAGAGGAGTTGCTCACGCCGCCCGAAAAAAATGTCGAATCAACAAGCAGCCCTCCGTCACGTGTCCAACAGATTCGCGAACAGATCGAGCGCGACACTGCCACTGAAGTAACACCGACCATCGACACCTACGCGACCGACGACATTTGGACTATCGCACCAACACTGGATACCCCCGAACAACTGCGTTTAGCCATTGCCGGACTGGCGCGGGAAATGGCGGCCTATGCCGGACATCCCGAGAGCATCATCGATCAGCCGCATGGCTTGGGTTTCGCCCTCAACATCGAGCGAGTGGATCTTGCAGCACCTCGTGCGACCGGCGTTCACCTAATGCTCCTGGCCCTGTTGCGCGCTCAAGACGAGGTGAACTGGGAGGATCGCAAGCAACTGCCCTCAGCTCTGTTCGGCCAGCTGTTGCTGGGGGTCTATCAACTCCCGCTGACAGATCGTCCCGCCGTGGACGTAGGACTGGAGCGACTGCCCGACAGTCTGTTAATTAAACTCTATCGCCTGATCCGCCTGGCCCGTCGCCTGATCGACTTAACGCTTACCCCTGAAGACGACTCACCGAAGGAGCTGCCATGAACCTGTCCTTCAATGTGCTCAACCAGGCCATGCTGACCCAGGTGCTACACGAGCTGCGCCTGGGTAATCTGCAGCGCTGTAAAGCACTCGGACTGGTTGAGGAGGACATCTACCTGTTGCAATCCTTACCGCCCACCACGTTGTCGCGTCTGGCCCATGCCACCGTCCCCTGGGTTGAGGTCAAGATTGACTCGCCGGTGCTGCATCGCTTGATCGAGCAAGCCGAACGCGACGAGCAGAACGAGCGCTTGATCAATCGCGCGCTCAAGCTTGGCGCCAGCAGCACCATCATGTACCAATGCTTCGGCTTGGCGCATTCAGAAACCGCCCTGCGTCGACGTCTGCTCAAGATCGAAACCCGTAAAGGCCGCCCTCAGCATTTGAGCGAAGCGCAAGAACATGCGCTCTGGCAGCGATGGTGCCAGTTGCGCGCTCACGACGGTACCGAGGATCAACTCGACGCTATAATGATGCTGGCGGAGGAGCAACAGATCAGCTTGACCATCGTTTGGCAGCAGATCGACCAGTACAGCAACGGAACATGAACACTGCCCCTTCCAATCGCTGGCAGCGTGTCCTGCAGCAATGCACCCAGCAGTTGAATGAACGCTGGCCCGCACGCCCTACCACTGAGCCACCCTCCAACCAGGCTCTGCAGGCTGGCTTTCTGTTCAGTGGCCAATCACACGAAGTCGTGCCGCGTCGGCTGCTGTTGGATAATCGACTGACGCCATTGGAACGTAATGCCTGGCAGGTGTTTCGACTCATGCTGCAAGGCCAGGGCGTGGTCACACCGCGCTATGAGGATTTGCAGCCTTACCTGTCGAGCGTGCCCTATGGTGCGCTAGCCTCCCGTGAAACCATTGCTCGTGTGTTGACGATGCTCAGGCTGACGCGCTGGCTCAGCTTGGTGAGTCGCGGGCGCGATCAGGTCAGCGGGCGTCTTCAAGGTTCGCTGTACGTCCTGCACGATGAACCGTTAACCCCTGTAGAAGCCATGGAGCTGGATCAGGATTACCTGGAGCTGGTCGGACATTGCCTCAGCCATAACATCAAGGCGGTGCGTATTGTCGCCCAGCACATTCTGGAAGAAATTCGCCAGGACACCCATATCGATCTGGGTCGACTACCGACGCGGCTCGACAGCTGGGGCGAGCACTGGACGCAGCAAGGATTGGATCAGGCAACCGATGACGCGATGCACGATTCCGAACTGGGGGAAGATCACCGCGTTCGGAATCGTGCAGGCCCTCGTTCGGATTCCGAATCGGGCCTGAGCGCCAGTGTTTCCGGCACGGTTCGGAATCCGAACGCCGCCTGTACTGTATTAAAAGAAAGTACTTGTACTGTACCGCGCGCGACCCCAGCGGTGGATAACCTGCGCTGGCCCGTTCCGCTGCACCTGAGTCCAAGCGAGCGTCAAGCCGTCGCTGTAGCGCTGAACAAGCTCAACCCAGCGGATCGTCAGGCGGTGCTCAACGAAGCGGGTGCACGCTGTACGGCCGGTGGTATCCGCAAGCCAGCGGCCTATTTGATGGGCCTGATCCAGCGCGCACTGAACGGCGATTTTCATCCTTGGGCAGGTCAGACAGAACCTTTCCCCATTGTGCCGCCTCCCCCACCGGCTCCCTCGCGCCCGTCCCGAAAACAGGGCCAACCCGCATCCGCCCTCGCCCAAGCCTGCCTAAATGAGCTACGCCAACTGCGTGGAAAACGCCCTGGACCTCAGTAGATTTGATGCCAGTGGCATCAAATCTACTGAGTTCTAATGGGGAGATGGCAAAGGGCCGAACCGGCGCAATCCGACCGTTATGGCTATCGCCATCCATGGAAATGATGCCACCGGCGTCACTCACGAACGTCTTCGAAATGGACCCTCTCAAACCAAACCGAACAGACCGCATTCAGCTTTTTGGCTGTCCTTGACCATCAGCTGTCGCAACGTTCCCGTCCAAGCTTATGCGAGGACAACACCGTGGCCGATCACTATCAACTCAACCTGGGTTCATTGCGCAGCAGCATCACCCTGACCCTGCACACTCACCACGCCGCCCGTATCTGGCAAGGTCGAACCGCACGCGAAGGCGTTCATTCGATCATGGGCATGGCCGGCTACATCAGTGTCACCAACCTGATCAAACAAACCGCGGCCCAAGACGATCCCTATGCCGATTGGGCCATCGTGCAACTCGAAGAAAAACTGATGCAGGCCAAAGCCGGGATGCTGGAACTGACCCAACAACTGGATCGAATCAGACAGGACCTGCCGACACAGATCGACATGAGCGACAACCTCAACATCCACCCCGTCACCTTGCCGTTGTACATCGGCAGCCAGCTGGGCTTTCTGGCGGTCTACCTGCTGACCGATTACGACACCCTGGTGCGCCGTACCCTATTGGCCCATCACACCGCCTTAATCGGTCGCAGAGACATGGAAGCCTGGATCGACGACGGTGCCCATCTGCTGCGCAGCCTGTTCGGCCAAGCGCAACGCTATCGGCATGCCGGCGTCACCCGTGATGACATGGCGGCGAACAACGCCCGTGCCCTGGCGGCCATCGAGAAATTGGGTTTGCCTCCGATGGACATCCTTGAGGGGCATCGCCGCTCCCAGTTCGCGCCGCCAATTATTCGTCGTGGTGCGGTGGCAGTGGATGACGCTGACGCGTTATCAGAGGAAGCGGGAGAGCCATCTGCGACAGTGGATGAGCTGGAGGACGACGCATGAATCCCCTGACCTCGGCTCAACCAATGCCCCTCGAAGCATTGACACCGGATGCCTATCGACAGCTCGAACACGCAGCCTCCCTAAAAGGCCTTTTAAAGCCCTTTAAGGGTAAGGGGGAGTTGGAGCACCTGGCGCAGGTGGCGAGGGAAATCGAGGCGCAATTAAGCCTCTTGATGAAGACCGTCATGCAGCAGGCTGGACGACCACCTTACTCGCTGCTCGATATTCGTCTGGTATTACAGAACACCAGCGCCGGCAGTACCTTCCTACGTTGGCGTACCCGTGACTTCGCCCACATGGGTGTTGCAGTCTGGGAACGACAGGTCTCCAACAAAGCCCTGCCACAGGTCATGCGCGAGGGCCTGTACCGTTTCGAATGCGACCGTATTGCACTGAACCTACAGATGAGCGTAGTGCATTCGATCTACCGCCAGGCTTCGACCTGCGCGATCCAAATGGCCAGTGCTGAACAGCTACTGCGCCAGTTCACAACAGCAGTGGAGGTATCACAATGAGTACTTTTTTCGTAGGCGAAGGCAACATCGGCAGTGCGCCAGAGTTTCAGGAATTCGCCTCAGGTCATGACGAGCCACGGCGCTTACTGCGGCTGAATGTGTATTTCGACAACCCCGTGCCACGCGAGGGCAGCTATGAGGATCGAGGCGGCTATTGGGCGCCAGTTGAACTCTGGCACCGCGAGGCTGAACACTGGAGCACGCTGTACCAGAAAGGCATGCGCGTGCTGGTCGAAGGCCGCACAGTGCGCGATGAATGGGAGGACAGCGAAGACAACACGCGGGTGACTTTCAAGATCGAAGCCCGTCGAGTCGGCATCCTGCCTCACCGCCTGCAGAGCCTCTCAATGAAGGAGAAAATTAGCGACTCAACTCCACCGCAAGCTACGCCCGACAGAAAGAAAGCGGGGTCTACAACCGACAAGAAGCCCTCTCGCCGCCAGTCCCAGCAGACCTCGCTGGACGTTGGAGGCTGAGCGCGCTTTGTGAAGTGATCTCTGAGACGACACAGCTCATCGTGTCGCTTCAGACTCGCCCTCTGTTCGAATTCCGGTCCTGAGACCATTTCGAACTGACCATGGCTCCCCATAACAACCCTAACCCAAGGTAACCAGTCGCTCTGACTATCCAAGCCAGATGAATCCCCCCAGGGCTCGCCTCAACGTTCCGCAGAGCCTTTGCAGTGACAGCGCAAGACGCCGCAATTATAATTTGATTAACATCTTTCGATTTGAATGAACGGATAATCCATGGAACGCAAGACTGCACGTCTCACTGTGCTCATAGATCCCATCAAGAAAAAAGCGTTTGAGGAGCTTTGCGCGGCACAGGACCTGACGCCTTCGCAGGTCGTCCGGCAATTGATCCGTGAATATCTAGACACTCACGGTGTCACCTATGCAACCAAGAGCAAAATGGCTGTCAACACCCGCTCATGACTCAGTGATAGAGTTGGCCTCCACCTGGCCGACGCACCTAACCCAAAGCAGTTGGACCTAGCTGTAGCGGAGCTTTCTCTCACTCTTCGTCGCCCCCCAAAGCGGCGGGGAACTCGTCATGATAATGCTTCTTGCCAATTTCTTGCAGGATGCCCGCTTTGTCGAGTTTGCCCAAAACCTTCTTGTTCGCCTCACAGAGCTTCACCACAATATTCCGTTTGTGCAGTTGCTGAATGACTTCCTGCAACGTCTGCAGACCTGTGATATCCATGAATGGCACACGCTTGAGGCGAATAACCAGCATTCGCGGGTCAGTGTGGGTCTGTGCCAATGCACGCTCGAAGGTCTCCGCAGCACCAAAGAATAGCGGCCCTTCAATCGTGTAGACCAGAACGCCCGGCGGTAAATGGGCATGGCCATTGACTCGTAGCTCAGCCTCAAGCTCTTGCTCGACGACCTGTTGCACTTCGACAGACTCCGCCATGCGGCGCATGAAGTGCAGCATCGCGAGAATCACACCGATATTCACCGCGATCACCAAGTCACTGAACACGGTGAGACCGAAGGTGATCAGCAGGATTGCCACGTCGGCACGAGGTGCCCGCTGGACCATACGCCTGAAGTGTTTCAGCTCACTCATGTTATAGGCGACGACAAACAGAATCGCGGCCAAGGCGCACAGCGGGATATCGGAAGCCAACGGTGCCAGAAACAAAATGATCAATAACAGAGTGACGGCATGCATGATGCCCGCCAGCGGGCTGGTACCGCCGTTACGAATATTGGTCGCCGTGCGCGCAATCGCTCCAGTGGCTGCGAAGCCACCAAATAATGGAGTTACCAGATTGGCGATGCCTTGCCCGATCAGCTCTTGATTCGAGTCGTGCTTGGTACCTGCCATGCCGTCGGCTACTACCGCAGAGAGCAGCGATTCGATTGCCCCCAGCATGGCAATCGCAAATGCTGGACCAATCAGTTCAATGACTCGAGGCAAGGTAACTTCAGGCAAGCCTATCTCTGGCAGTCCTTGGGGAATACCTCCGAAGGCGCTGCCAATCGTGGCCACCCCCTCGAAATGGAATACTGACTGGATAGCCGTGGCGACGATCATCGCCACCAGAGGACCCGGCACTCGCCGCAGCCCGGGCAATCTGGATGCGGTGATGGCTAGGACGAGGCTGACGACGGCCAAGCACGTAGTGGCCACATGCAGATCAGGGAGAACCTGTAGCAGATGCCAAAGCTTCTCGTGAAAATGCTCACCACTGACCTTTGGCAGGCCGAAAAAGTCCGTCCACTGCCCAACCCAGATAATCACTCCAATACCGGCGGTAAACCCCACAATCACTGGATCAGGAATAAATTTGATAACCGAGCCAAGCCGAGTAACACCCAACAGCAACAGAATCATACCGGCCATCATCGTGGCGATTTGCAGACCATCAACGCCATATTTGCTCGTGATGCTCGCCAAAATCACGATGAAGGCACCCGTTGGACCCGCAATCTGCAACCGACTCCCGCCCAATAGTGAAACCAACACCCCCGCAATAATCGCTGTGTAGATACCTTGCTCAGGCTTCACACCTGAGGCGATGGCAAATGCCATTGCCAGTGGCAGCGCCACGACCCCAACAATCACACCGGAAACCAGGTTTGGTATCCATTGATCGCGGCCAAACAGACCTGCTTTCCAGGCTTCACGTGCTGCAATCATGACTAGCTCCTCAATAGGCGCATGTGCATAATATTAACATCCCATTATAATAACAAAGGTCTTGATCCACTGTTTTCGAACGGGTGAGCAGCTCCTGACCCTGTACTGAAAGTAACAACGTGCGAGAGCACACCTAGCGTGGTGACTGAAATGAACCGTAATGCTGTGAAAGCCAAACATGCTGAAGGTATTGTCTTCGACACCCATGTGATCGCAAATCCGACCAACACCAAGGAGTGGATTGTGTTCTTCAAAAAGGACTTGGGAAGGAGCTATTTCCTGGTTGATGACAATGAAGAGGTAGAGACATTTGCGCGTTTGGATGACTTGATTGACGAGCTCCGCGATCTGGGGATCAAGAGCGCAGAAATTCATTTTTAACCGTTAGCTCAAATCTGGAGATGCCATCATGTCAGTGAAAATCGAACGCCTATCTAACCAAAAAGAAGAGCTTTGGGTTGTGCATCTGGGTCAGTTTTCAGTCGGCAGAACAGCCATTACTGGGTCAGTTTTCGGTCAGCGGCAACAGTATAAGGCACGTCCTGTCCTAAATTGTACTTAGCGATGTACTCCATGCCGTGCAGGACGCGGTTGTCCTGGTAGCCGAAAAGATCTTCGCCCTGGCTCCATGCCATTTGACAGAACGCACCCAACTCGGCCGCATTCAGGGTGTTGTGTCCCTGGTCACGCCCGCTCTCCTGCGTCTGACCAAGCTCATTCGGATAGAGCTTCCACACGACGTGATCAACGGAGCCGTTGCCTTCGCCGTGCTTGAAATACTCGACGGCTTCATCGTAGATATCGCGACGATCCGTGAGGATACCGATGGCGATCATCGAGTCCATGTTAGCTAGATCCCAGTTAGCCCAGTAGTGATCAACCTTTGCCCCGTTATGGTTCGCCAGGAACTCGTGGTTCATTGGATAAAACACGTCGAGCATTAGGCTTTTGAACCGGTTGAAATCCTGGGCAGGCCACTGCGTGTATGCACGCATGATTTCGGCTGCGTTAGCCAACTGATAACCGTAAATACCGGAGGCGAGGAACTTGTCGGATGTTCCATCAATGCGGGTGAGCGTTTTCGACCAGGCATCCAAGATGGCGACGGCCTTGTCGGCGTAGGCCGTGTCGCCACTTACTTTCCAGCGAAGGGCAAGCGCATAGGCCGCCGCGGCGTCGTTGAATAGTAGGGCATAGTTTTCCTTGTTGGTGCCGTTGTAACCTCGATAAATTATGCTTTGAGCACGTGGATTCCAGTTCAATGACGCATGTGGGTTCTTGGCCAGCATGGCCCACCCGCCAGTCCAAGGTTGCAGGTGTTGCGAGACTTTAACCTTCATGCGGTCGAAATCTGCCTGGGTGTGAAGAGCCCCCGGGTGAGTGAAAGTGCTGGCCATGACTGGCGGTACAAACAATGCGATCACAGCAGACGCATACATGAAACGGCGCATGCTTTTGAATAAGAAGGTCAATCTCTTCAACTCCAAAAAAGTGGCTATCTGTTATAGCGTCGTTTGGGTTTTAGTCGTAGCTCAGCCTTTCTTTGTCTTAAAGGTGCTTGGATAGTAAGGTATGTTTTACCCAAAACAATGCCGCCTAGTACACATTGAATATTTGTACAGCAACTGAATTCCTGTCAAATGAAACTATATATATTAGGCTCTGGCTTCGTCCTCGGAGGAAGCCAAAATGCTGAGCCATGAACTGCTTCCTTCCCTGCTTTTAAAAAACAACGAAAAACAACTCGCCCTAGAAGTCGCCATCATGTAACTGACGAGCTGGGGGGGGGGGGGAGAAGCACGGATCTGCCGAGATCGCGGAGAACATGCGCGGCGTACTCTGAGCCATCGACAAGAATGAGAAGTTCATCAAAATGATCCTAATGGTTTTGATGACGCCTGAGTAACCGCTATCGGCCAAAAGCGGCTATTCAAAGGGTATCTACAAATCTAGGACAGGTTAGCCTTCCCAATCCAAAAGCTTGTATTATGGGCCGAGAAAAATCGGATCAGCCGCCGGAGTAGAAAATGCGATTGATAGAACAGACATTGATAACCACACAAAACCATCCCAGTATTTGACTAAGGCCAGCAGCAAAGCCCCAGCGATTGGCAACATGGATAGCCCCTTCAGTAATTGAAAAGTCTTACTAAGGGTTTTTCCCTGTTTATCGACTTGACCGATGGTAATTCTGAGTAGCCCCTGAAGTTTTGGGGGATACGTTTTTATCTTTTCTTTAAACTCATCAAAGATGACGTTAAAACTGTGCAACAGACGCTCTGTTTGTAGCATTTGATTGCGCAAGATCGCAAGCAAGACTATGGAGACTACCGCCAGACCAACGACAAGGATGAAAGCTTCGAATTTCGAGGTGGTTTTCTCCAGAACTACCAAACCGGCAAAAGATATCGGCAAGGCCAGCATTTTACCGGCAATGTCACCAAGCACTCCGCTTAGCTTGGTGCCATAGTCAATTTCGGCTTGGGCTACCTCGCGTCTAACCCGCTCAAACGAAAAGCTGTAGACGTAGGTTTGGAGATTTGCACGATAGGTAGCCAGAACTTCCCGCCACTCTCGCACGATCACAAGGAGCAAATTCGACTCACTCTCGAACTTTTCAATAACACTCGCAACAGCCATCCGAATCATTAACTTACGCTCAGAGAGATGCGCCTTGTTTTCGTTTTTTCGATTTAGGATTTCCTCCAGCAAACTCAAATGGTTGAGTTCATAATCAAGAATTTTGATATCAACCTGAGTGGGCAGCAGGAATGTTCTCGGGGGCTTTGCTCCATCAGGAGGCAAGGCAAAAAATAGGTTATAGCCATCAGGGCTACTGTCTTTGTCAACGCCGATTGCTAGTAACGCAAGTAATTCGATTAGCCGGCAAACCCGCCTGAGAGACTTGATCTCCGGAGGGTCAATCTCATCGCTGTCCGACCAGCAGAGCTCAATGATGTAAACATTGCTTGGAAAATGGCCCTTTCCCAACGAGCCATTTCGCGCGACAAACTCGCCTAGGCTGCTGTAAAAGCGTCCCGACTCATTCGAAGGTAGGCGAAACTCTATCTCAAGAGCGTCGGTCTCCACAGAAAGATGCTCGAACTTTCCGTAGGCAGCGGGCAGCCCATCACATTGTCGTAATGTGCTAATAATGTCGTCCGTTGGCGCCCCCTCATAACTGACGACTCCGTCTTGAATGATAGGTGCCCCAAGGGCGCGGTAGAGGGCTACCACATGAGAGAACATTGTCAGCTGATCCTTGCCTGTAATTCCTTCTCGATCACATCGATCAGTTCGGTCGTCATGTTGGACAGGGTCAATTTCTTACGACCCTCATCGTAATAGACGTCTGCTGCCGGATCCTTCCCAAGTGCCCCGCGTTCGAACTGCAGCGACCAATTGGAAGCATCTCCTTTGATTCGAGTCTTCTCCCTGAGCGTTTTCGCGTTGACTGTGAAATCGTCAGGCACCTTGTTTTTTTCACTATTCAAATAATCTTTAAGGCCCGCAATTTCATCCACCAGGTCAGCAGGGACATGAGCGACTGCGGCGTGAACAATGGAGTCCAATCGTGCAGACTTGCCTGCAGCCAATTGTGCCTCTAGATATTTGATTACTGCCTCTTTAGCTCTGTAGCCGAAACTTTTTAACGATTTTTTATCGCGAAAAAACTTGGCAACGTTATCGATGGCATTCTTCGTAGCACGTCCCGAAGCCACTCCTTTTGCACACCCCAGTGCAGAGATGAAGTAGTCAGACGCCTGGCTATCGCGACCACGACTAATGAAGCACAGGTAGGTGGAGTCGGCCTCCTCTGCCGTTTCATCTTCGGTCGCTTCGGTCGCTGAGGCAGCAGCTGCCATAGCCTGAATGGCGACAAAACTACCTAGATTGATCCGAGCGGCTTGTTGAACTTTGCTCAGATCTACTTCCTGAATCTCTTTAGGCACATAATTTTCGTCCAGCTGAATGCCATCACGCTCCTTCATGCTGGCGACGAGGAAAAAATTGGAAGCCCCTGAGGAGTATTGCGCACACAGAATATGTCCGCCGGTCGACAACACCTGATTGCCCGCTTGCTCTACCAATTGATCCATCGCCAAGTGAGTCAGACCGATGAATTGGGCCTCATCATCCTGGACGGCTACAAACTCGGTGAAACGTCTCGGAAATGGACCTTGGCGCTCATCATTGGCGAACTGACCATAGACCACACTGTTGCCTTCCTTGCCAATGAGACCGTGGATCCCATTCACCAGAAATTGTAACGCCGGGTTTTCGGTATTGAGCACCACATCCTTTTTCACCACTTCGGAGATAAAGCTCGTCTTCGCCAGCTTTTTGAAGCTGTGGATGATGGCGGTTTTCAGTGTGATCATAGGTCGAATTCCGTTCCGATAACATCAATATGGAATCACTGAAAATAACATCTTACCCAACAAACTTCAGGGCTTATCTCAACGCGTGAAAGCGTCAAATGGAATCCTTGCCTACTCACCAGCGTAACCGACACAGCCAAATAACTGTACATTCATACAGCAAAATGATCTAGGTCGTTCGTAGCCGAGTGAAGGAAAACCAGCAAGCCCACGTCAGGACTTCAACATCGTTGCGGAACGTGATGAATCGTCCCCAGATTTGTAGACAAATCTCAGTGACTTCTCTTGGTCGAGCGCGAACATCGCTATGCTTGGGTACATAAAACTCACAATCACCAGCAAGGATAGGAGCAGGTGCGATGGAACAGACAGAACAGATACTTGCAACGGTCCACGCGCTCCTGCGCGCAGAGGGCATGAGCGAAGCTGCTGCCATCGTACGCGAGTATCCGGCGCATATTGAACAGACGGGTTACGACAATTGGAATGGTGGTACAAACATCTGTGATGTGCAGTTCAAGCTGCCCGCTCAGGATTACGCACGACTAGGAGCGAAACGCAGCCAATTAGAAGAGCAAATTACAGCTCGACTGAGGACTGCTATTGAGCCTGAAACACAGGATTGGTACTCAGCCAAGATCGTGCCGGCAAGAGAACAACGTACTGACTGGCGATCTGATTCATCAGATCTCCCGCAGCAAGTCCGCGTTAACATCTTGGATGGCCTACGTTTGGAAAATGTGGCTTGGTATGGTCAGCTCGACGACGTCGAGTTCTTAAGTCGTCTGTTCAACCTTCAACAACTTCCGTCCACGGACAGTAGGTTCAAGGATGCAGCAGGTGATATCTGGCAACATCGTTATAACAATGATGATTGGGAAAATGACTGGGTCTACACAGATCCTCGCTTTCAGCTGATTGACGGCCCAGTGGAACAGTTTCTTCGGTTTCTCTGTGAGGTCGTGCATCCAATTATCCGTCCCGATCGCGATGAGGCCATTAAATTAGTGCTTCATTTCAACGATCAGCTTCGATCTGCTGGTTGGGAAATCTATGAAGAGGAGCGCATTGCCGGCCGACCACGCTTTTCTTTCAAGCAGCGCAGCAGCTCGTCCCGAGCCGTTCTTAGAGCTAAGACAGTCGCAGAGGCCCTCGACGCAGGCTGGATGGCGAAGGAAATCGAGCGCCTGGAGCATTCTATTGATCGTGACCCTGCCTTAGCGATTGGTACAGCAAAAGAGCTCATTGAAACATGCTGTAAATCCATTCTGGCAAAGCGGGCTATTCCATTTACCAAATCCGATGATCTCGGCGATCTTACAAAGAAAGTCGCGAAGGAGCTGCAGCTCGTCCCAGAGGGCATAACGGATGCTACGAAGGGTGCGGATAACATTCGTTTGATTCTTCGGAATCTTACTCAACTCACGAACAACCTTGCTCAGTTGCGTGGACTATACGGCACAGGACATGGGAGAGACGGTCAACATCGTGGACTTCAGCCGCGGCATGCTCGCCTTGCTGTAGCGTCCGCGGTTGCGTTCATCGACTTTGTGTCGGAGACCTTCCGCCATAGAGAAGGCTTGAACTGAATCGCCGCTAGTTTCGTAGACCGGTTGAATCCACAGCCAAAGCATGCCGATCATGAAGAGCACCAACTGGCCGATTGCTGTCGTCGGAGCATCGTCAACCAAACGTCGGCTGTGGAGGGACAGCGGTCAGTTGTGCGAGACCAGCGAGTGACCACGCAACCGCGGGAGCCGCAGTTACTGCAAGCCGTCAGCATCCATCATCGTCTGTATCTCTGATGCCTGGACTGTCACTTCGCGGGCCCCGACCGAGCCGGAAGAAACAGCGGAGCATTCCTTGATAGCCGTTCCTGCGCCTCCCAAATATCTGTCAACCTCCATTCGGCAGAATTTCAATCGCCCGATTTATGAACCAACAGCGCACTGCTGTTAAGCAAACATCAGCGCTGCCAGCTCCAATCAGGAAGTGTGACCGAGCCACCAAGCGGGGTTTCAGTACTCACGCTCTCGCAGTTCTTGCTCAAGTTCGTGTTCAACACGGGCTTGAAGTTGTTCTCGGCGCTCTTTCAGCCACATGCGTACATTGGCATTAGTCTCAATGGACAGCAGCGTTTCGATCCCCTCAAGCTTTCCGCGGTAATGCTCACTCGCGGGGCCGCTCCATGCCTCGGTAAAATTATTGGCATGGAGACTGCTTCGAACCCTCTCAATATGCCCATACCGCTCCAGCACCTGCCGGGCGAAGCTCGGCGTCTCTCCAGGCTCGCTAGTGATGGGTGGACAATGCTGCGCAAGCAGCCACGCACGGTCTGCAGGAGCGACATCGGCCCACTTGAACACCATGGTTGATGGCAGAGAATCGAGACCAGCCAACTTATCGCCTCGGACCGACCGGCCCCCACGGAGCCAATTCAGCAGGTGCCAGGTACTACGGTCCCTTGGTGACTCCAGACGGCGTGCAATGGCAGGCCATACGACGTCAGGCTTTGCTTGTGCGACGTTGGACAGGAACTTGAGCGGGTCCGGGCGGTAGCCCGCAGTGACACTGTTGCGGCTGGCGAAGTTTTCGATCAAGCGCACGGCTAGGCGCGCCGCAGCGTCGGCATCCAGTTCGAGCAGGCGGTTCGCGACCCCGTTCCAGCGATACAGCAACATATGGTTGTAGCTCTGGTGCTCCTGACCCTCGACGAAGGCCGAAGTGCTAAGGGTCTGCTCGATCCGGCGAGACAGCAAGACATCCTCCTCCGGATGTCCGCGCAGTCTGGATTCGAGTAGGTCCAGTGCGGCATCGGGCGCAAACGGGTCATCGATACCGAGCAAAAGGTCAATAACGCCTTCGAAGACAGTGAGCTGCAACTGGTTGACTACGCCCCCATAGATCAACAGCCTGAACTCCCTGGGGTCGATCTCACCTTGCTTGGCGAGGTCTAGCAGGAGTTTGGCGATGCGATCGCTAATACCAGACCGCCAGATGACGCCCAACACCAGTTGGCGAATCTTATCGTTTGATAGCAAGGTCTCTACCAAATCCTCCCAGAGCGGCACATTCTTGCCATGCACAGCGGACAGATATCCCCCGATGAAGAAGTCGGATCGCTTCTCGGTCGCCTGGGTCCAGGCGGACAAGATCGAGCTCCATAGCTTTAGGTCATCCATGCGCCCCAACAACACGCCAAACTCATAGCCATTCTTGGCATCATCCGTTACGAGCCAAGCGAGCTCTGGCAGCAGCAGTGTCGGATCTTTTACTGCAGCAGCAGCAAGCTGGATCAACTCTGGCTTCGCGCCATCCAAGTACTCGCCATCGGCGGTGAAGTGGTCCTCGACCAGTTTCATGCCCGCGTGCCGACGCAGCTTGGTCGAAAAAGACGATTCGGTCAGTTCCACACGGAGGGCTTCAAGCTCTGACGAAACTTCTGCGGGCAACTCTCTCCCTTCGTAGTGCAATGTGGTCACGATGGTTTCTATACACTTGTCACGCAGCTCATACATCTGGGCCGCCCGCCGCACGAACGCGAGGACCGACTTGGCAATCGGCACGATCACTACGAGGCTGCGGAAGTGTTCCAAGATCCCGGTTGCCGCTTTGTGGCCCTCATCATGAGGCAAGTAATCAACCGACTCTTCGAGCAGCGACACGTGCGCGGCGTAGGCGTCGTACAACTGCTCCCAGGTTACAGGCATCCAACGGCCGGGCAGCCGCTGCAGCCCGATGACTTCGTCGATCACTTGCCTGCTCATGAACGGATCGAGACTCTTGCTCAGCGCCTGCACCGCAATCCCCCGATAGAATGGAACAGGGCTGTGCAACAGTTCTCTCAGATAGTCGAGCTTGTCGATCGGCGACAGCTCTGACGCGGCGAGCTCGCCATGACCGAGACTGAACAGAGAGAGGAAGGTGCCAGTGGCATTGTTCGACCAATTCTCGTTCTCAGCTTCGGCCAATAGCAGCAGACATTTGGTGGCCTCGAAGAAGGTTTCGGCGGGCACAGCGAGCTGCTCCAGCCGATGGATGGCCGTGCGACGCGCATCGCCAGAGAACTCACGGCGCGTTTCTACGTTTTCACGCCCCAAGGCAGCGGCGAAACGGCGCAGGGCTGCCTTGGGTTTAGCCTGCGCTACGGCGAAAAAAAGGCTGGCGTCTGAGCCGGTGGAAAAGCCGGTAAGGGACGCAAACATGCCGCCTTCACCGAGCAACCGATCGGCCCAGGCCGTCGCTGCCTTGGACTCCTTGGCGAACATCAGCATGGCATCGAAGTGCTGCTGCATACGCTCTTCAAGGCTCTCGCGAAGCTTCAGCACATCGATTGCGATGGAATACTTCTCGAACCAGCTCTTCCACATGGCGACGTGGAGGAGCTTCGGTGATATCAGCAACGTCCGTGGGCCCTGCAGAACGCGTCGTTCGCGAAGCGCATCGACCGCACGGCCCAAGCGCAACTGCGAGAAGTTGGGGTCGAGGAGCTTCACCGCATTCAAGACCGCGCCTTGGACTACAGAACCTTCTGCGGTTTCCCACGCGATCTGGCGGAACAACGCCATCGTGCGAATGACAGCGAGCCGATCTTGCCCGTCAACGGAGTCGATGTTGTGGGGGGCACACACGATGCCATTCCACAGGTCATCAAGATGCGCGAAATGCTCAGCCGAATGTTGAGTTGGGTTGTTTTTGATGTACTGACACCAGCCGGTGTGCAGCCCTAGGCGAGCCCTCGCATAGGCTGGCGAACCAATCCGCCTCGTCCGCAACGATGCCGTAGCCCTTGAAGATCTCGGCAAGCAACGGCTGCAGAAGCCGAGGCATTTCGATCAGTTGGACATCGACGTGCGAGCTGGGTCCATCCGCCATGTTGTTGGCGGTCAGGAGCAGCATCTTGGTTGCCCGCTTGCGGAAAAGCGCGCTCAGCTCGCGTGACGTGTCAAGGTCACAGTCGTCGGCCACCAGGATGATGGTCGTGTTCGGCGCCATCTGCCTCAAGGCCTCCATGGGGCCGCTGTTCATCGCCTGTTCAGGATCTGGGCAATACAGGACACACCCTGCTAGCTGGCATGCCGCGAGCGCCCTGTACATCAAGTGCGTCTTGCCCGCCCCGGCGTCCCCTAGGATGCGCACATGCTTGAAACCATCAAGGCTGTCGGCGACCCGCGTGATATCCTCGGCGAACGTCTTCAGATCGTCCGTCAACTGATAGGAATCGATCTCGAGCTCGCAGGCCTCCGCCATGAACGACAGATCATAAAAGTCATTCCTGTCGTATCCCTGAACTCGACTGAGACGTCTCGCAATGCCAGGCGCCAATGTCTTGATCGCCGTGCATAACTGGTTCGCCCGGACGATCCGGACCGTGACCCTGGCGAAGGCGGGGTCAATGGCACCCATCAACTCGCTGACCTGCTTTGCGCCGTGGTCGTCGGTCTTGCCCACTAAGTCAGTGCCGAAAAGCACGACAACGAATGCTCCACCGTTTTCAAAACAACTCAACACCCGAGGCTGCAATTGAGCCTTAGTCGGCAGCCTCTTCCCAGTAGCAAACTTGGGCTGTATCAGCAATGACCGAATCTCCGACAGCGTCGTAGCTGAAAAATCGCCCGTCTTGATCTGGTAGCAGGTCTTACCTTCCTCAATCAATCCGGCAGGTAGCGACTTGCCTGCGGCGCCCACGACATCCGCATCGATGCCGCCATCTGCTACGTTGATCGATGCGGGGACATCAACTCCGGTAGTCGGCAGGTCGAGCTTTGCGGCCTCGATGACCAGCAGTTGACGGAACAGCTCAACCGCTTGACCTGCGTCAATCTGCATCAAGTCGTCAGTCCTGACGTCAAAGGGTCCTATGGTGTCAGTTGGTAGAGCCATCCTCGCTCCTCGGTATAAAAAGATTCTCATTATCCATTAAGCCCACCATGGTCAGCTAGGAGTTACAACCGCCACCGGAGCCACCAGAATTTCAAAAGTGATCCAATCAGACTTCATTTGTTGAGCGAGGCCTGCATTGTGTTGAGAGACTGGGTCAATGGTGAATCCAAACGGCCGCCCATTCAATGACTCTTCTCAGTACGCCGGCTCGCCGACCTCGTGGTACAGGAAACCACCTTAGGGTGAGACTGCACCGGATTGACTGCTAGTAGACCTTCGGCATGGCCCGCTTTCGGCCAAAAGCAGTCTTTGGCTCACACTCCTGTTTACCATGCGTTTGGACTGGTTTCTTTTCCTGCTATAACCCCATTCGTCGAGTCATCAATCGCAAGGTTGATGCGACAGACATATGCCGCTAAACCAATAGAGCCAGTTCAAGAATACAGGTGATGAAATGGTATCGAGGTTTGTTGTCGTTCCAGCGATACCTGCTGAGACAGGATCGGTACGTAACGGTGCCCGCTTCTATTCCAGCACTGTGTCTTCTGGCTTCAACATCTACGACAACCAGCAAAAGTGTCGCTTTCCCCTATCATTTCCAACACGGGCGGAAGCAGATACGGCGTGTAATGCGAAAAATACAGAGCAGTTATTCAGTCCAATGGATTGATCACGACCATCGAAAGTACGTTGCATTGGCGTGGAGCAGGGGCAAGCAAGATTGCAGAGAACAAATGCGCGTAGGAGAGACCGCCAATTTTGTCGAGCGTCTCTCCCGTTTTGACCAAGATTGCCTGAAATCATCGGTTTTGTTGCCCTCGTCCTCGCCGAGGATGATCAAACGGTTGCCATCGTCCGCCCATCCATAATCCTTCCAATGCCGCACACGCCGCCGCGCCTCGACCCAAGTGCTCGTCAAGTTGCTCAGGGCAATACGACAGGGACATGCGTTGGTGATGGGGTATCAATCTATGGCTCATTCTGAGCCTGCAGATCGAATGGTTGTACCAACGGCATTCGCATTTGACGGGTTCAGATGGCACTTGCGCGCGTTTTGCCTAGAATCGGATTCCTTCAAGGATTATGTGCTGGGCAGGATCTATTCGGTAGGTGGTGAGCAAGAGCGCCCTGAAACTCCAGTGGATGTGGAATGGGAGTGCTTTGTGGATCTGCTCATCGCCGCGAATCCCGCTTACTCGCCCCCCCGCCGCCAGGCCATCGAGCGCGACTATGAAATGACAAATGGCGAAACCAAGGTCCGAACCAAGCGAGCATTGAGGCAATATGTCGAACGGCGCTTGGGACTCGGAAAACCCGATGATGTAGTTAGTGACCATCAGATTGTTTTGGTCAGAGTCGAGGAAGTGCCGCCTCCAGAGAATGATTTTTAGCGGCGATCAAATTAACTACCGCAAGCATCCAAGATCCTGAACGCTGATCTTCTGTCGGGCACCATTGCCGAGCAGGACGTATACAGTGTTTTTGGTGAAGAAAAGTCCTCCATCCTTGTAGCTCAGCAGAAATGAGCTACGTACCCAATCTCCGCTATTGAAGCGCCCCCGGCTATCGAAAACGACCTGAAGGGCATAGACGACTACCGGTTGCAGACCGCGCGTCTGCAACTCTTTCAACTCCAGATCGGTCGTTTCTACATCAAGTATCGTCCAGTCTCGTACCAGACAGTATGATTGAGGTTGGAGTCTTTCAGACACGTCCTCTAATGGCAGGAAGCATCCGACCACGAGTTCTCCACCTGCATCGATCAACTGCCGAAATCGTTCGAGATCCATTTTTACCGGTACTCTTTTCAACGATTGCTTTTTAAGTCTCGCGCATGTCTATGAATGTGTAAAACGCTTAAAAGACAAAGTACGCCAAGCCTCCGGTGCACATCGAACGGCAGAAGTAGATGCCGACTTGAGGAATCTGCTAAAGCCCTAGATAACCATCTAACAGGGCCTTAGCATGCTCTCTGCACGTCACTCCTGGAACCTGGCCTCTTCAGCGTGCAGGAGGCAGCACCAATGTGTTGTATCAGAGAATGAGAGCAACCTCGATCATGTCCAAAGTGAGGGTTGAACCGATGCTTAACGCTGCGTCATTCATCATCTCTTTTGGTAACGAGATTATCGCATCACCACTGCCGTCTCCCGCATCTTTGCATTCGACCCTCTAGGTTCGTTGCCTGCTCATGATCCGCGAGTCTCACCTTACCTTTGGGTGGTTTGATTATGCGCGTGGTAGCACACGAGCGCACGACAGGGAAAGCGGATCGGCTACCCCTCATGAAACACTTGCTCGTTCAACCCGGCGCACTATGCTCCCATCCCTCCGGCCAACCAACTGCAATCCCAGCTTAGGTGGAATGAGTTCAGGGGCTGCAATCGAGGTCCCAATCCAAGAAAAAAATTGTTCAAGTGAAGACCAGCGGAGGCGATACAACAGCCGGCATGAGCCTCATTTTTGGTGGCCATGCGACAACTCACTGATTATTGAAGTTTAAGAGAACCGAACCGTGGCAGACACCGAGCAGCCTCTCTTCAAGCAGGCATTGAAAAAAAACCTTAAACGCATCCTGACGTTCTGGGCACCGATCGTGTTCTTCGTGGGCGGCCTCGGCACCCTTCTGGGCATCTATACAATATCGACCTACACAACCGCCATCGGACGACCCGACCTGATGGCTGCGGCGCTCGCGGCGAAATCAGATCTAGTGACATGGCTGGTTATTGTGGCGCTTGTGGTGTCGGCCTACTTCATTGTCTTAATGACTACCGGCATCCTATTCGGACTTTCAGTATCCCTTTTCAACGAAAGCCCCAACCTGCAATCCGATCTGGTTAAAGTATTTTTCTGGCCAGTATTTCTGGGGATCGCCGCACTGATGGGTTTGGTGTTCAAAGTGCAACACCTGGATGATTTCGGTCGCCTGGCTTTCCTTATCGGGTTCGTGATCATTACCGTCATAGCGCTTCACTTCAGCCCCATGTTCAAAATGGCCGTGGAACTCTGCGCGACGGCAGCGACACCGGCAAAAGCCAACAGCAAAGGATCGCGCCTCATCCTGCAGACCATGCTGATGTTTGTGCTAGCCAGCGCAGTATTCTCGGCGGTGCTTCCCGTCAGTCTGATCCTTCGAGCTTACACAGGTGAAGACTCACCCGAGGCAGTAACAAAGCTCATGATCATCTCTATCTTTTCCGCCGCTCTGCCGCTCATCCCGGCCATGGTGTTCTACGTGAGCAGAGCTGATCTGTTCAAACGGGTCATCCAGTGTCTGGCGATGGCGTTGTTGATCCTGCCTATCGTCATCGGCATGGCCCCTGGCGGGCCCGAAGCTATTGTTTATTCATCAGCCTCAGTGATGAAGGTGCGCAATGAGTCGGAAGCCAAATTCCTGCTGACAGACGTGTATGCGGTCGATGATTTCTCCGCCGACATTTGGGGACCCGTGGAAAGCATCCGCAATCAACCCCTGATCTCAGCCTTTCCCTTGTTTTCTTTCGGGGACGTTCTACTGCTATGCCCGACGAAGCTGATCAAGACCAAGCTCAAGGACTGGCCTGCCGAGTCGGCGTACTGCGTCATCACCAAAGGTGGGAAAGCCATTCGTATGCCGCGTAAATCTTCTGCAGCGGAGGACGCGTCGCAATTGGGCGGCCCAGCTCGCTAAGCAAATACTCTAAAAGAATCAGGCCCACTGACCTCATACAAGTTAAGTGCAGATAACGAAGAAAAAACTCGGTATAAATATATTATTCGTTACAATGCGCTAAGAGAGCTGGCTGATCAGCGCCCTCTTGGCGTAAGGAGTTTGCTCAAAGTTTGCTTATTACATGGCTTGGACGTAACGAGGTATGGATCGACGAAAGAGACCTACCGACGAGCGGTCATCACATGGGGTAACTTTACATTATCCCGCGCAACAAAGACTCACGAACAAGCGTTTGCTTTTATAGTTTTTAGTATGTAATCACATGCAATGTATTACGGTACAAAATCGTCGGAGGCGAGATGGCTCGGGACGGCATCACCCGGCAGATGGTGAAAAACGCAAAAACGGCATTAGTAGCGAACGGCCATCGCCCTACCATCTACGCCGTGCGTAAAGAGCTGGGCAATACTGGCTCTAACACCACCATTTCACGCTATTTGAAGGAGCTGGAAGAGTCGCCCAAGAACGCACTTGATCGTTTATCCGAGCCATTAGTACGCTTGATTCAAGATTTGAGCGTTCAGTTGCAGGAGGAGGCAGAGGAAAAGCTAATCAAGGCTCGGGCTCAATTTGCGCAGGAAAAGAACCAACTCCTTTTACAACTGACGAGTGTGGAAAACGATCTCGAGCAATACCAGCAAAGAGTCGCCACCCTGGAAGCGCAACTAAAAAATGAACAGCAGACTAGCCAGCCTCCCAAATCCCATCAGAATGAAAAGCAATCCCCCCCAAGCAATTAATGCTTCGAGTGTTTTATCCAATAAAAATCAATGTCTAAAATAAGCTTCGAAAGAACATCCAACAGCAAACTGATCGCGAAAAAAATCACTTTGCAAAGGAGAATTCCGCTCATTTTTGTCGATCAGTTCCACTGTATATTCGGTTGGCCTCTCCTGCCACGCTTTACCAATACGGAAGGTAGTCGCCGACAGAGCTGTAAGGCTCAGCCTCCTTGGGGCGCCCAGCGTCGAACACCTTGTCCCGCGCAGACATTTAGATAGGCGTGCCATCACTCACCATAAAAGTGTCAACACTCTGCGAGCAGATCTGTTCAACCGCCCAGCGAATCTATGTAAGAAGGAAGCGTTAAAGACACAGATTCAGCCAGACGAACACTAAATAACCAATTGAATATATTGGATAAAAACCAATTGTCGCTTTCTAGTAGACGATATGTAAGATGTGTACCAATATTTTTCATGGGCGTTGCAAGAGGTTCCGCACCTGGCTCCATCACCTCATGAAGCCCATCCGTCGCGCAAGGCATGTCAAATGAGTGACGCCCTCATCGTCACAGAAACGTTTTCACGTTGCGGACAACCAATTGATGTTCAATGTTTATCGAACTTGTCGTCGATTCCTGTTGAGAATCAGTGAAAAGCCAGCGCAGACACCACGCCACGTCTGCGAATGCTAGACACCAGATTGGCCTCCTTCAGGAACAGACACATCGCCATCACCTCACCGCCATAGTGACGGCGGCGTTGGTACAACGAGGAGATCGCAAATGGTCATCCTGTCAAAACCAATGAATCTTGAAGAAAGCCCCGTGCGACGGCCGCCTAAACGGCGACGCCAAAACTTCATTGTCGATTTTCCATCTTTGAAAAATGGAAAATCAATGGAGTGCGAGGCAGTGCTTGAGTCCTCTTATTGTATCTGGCTGGAGTACTGCCCGCAGGTGATGAAGTACTACACACAACCTCATACGTTCCAGTGGAAAGATGGCAATCAACGTTATCGATATACACCGGATTTTTTTATTGTGAACAAGGACGGTGATGGCTGCTTCGCAGAAGTCAAATATGACTTCAGTAAGCAACGTTCAAATCTTCTTGAAAAGCTGCATAGTTTTCATCTTCTCTGTTTACTTGAGGGATGGAGGTTCGAACGACACGACCAGCAAAGCATCACCGGGCCAGCCCTCTTTCAGACCCTAAAAGAGCTATACAGCCGATCAAGAAGTCCGAACGAACAACAGCAAATGCAGTTTAATTATTATTTGCGCCAACGCATCTGGCCGACCACGCTGGGGAAACTGCTTGAGGACGACGCTGCGCCGGACTTTTCGATCATTTGTTATAACGTATTCACCGGCCGGTTGACCGCCAATCTGACCCAAAAATTAACACCAAGCCTCGTGGTCGACTGGAGACCGGAACATGCGTATTAGACCGATGGACCCATCCATTGGCAGCCAGTACACCGTGGATGGCCGAATTATGGAGGTCATTCATGTCGATACGGAAGTGGTGACACTCAGGGACGTAGAACGGACACGTACCTGCTCTATTACCCTCGACAGAATGAGGAGCGAAATTTCCAACCGTACCATCGCGCAATATGCGCTCCCACCAGGCGCAGGATCGAAAGCATTAGCATTTCTAAATGCCCAGGATCCGGCTGTAATTTCAGCCAAGCGAAAGTTTAACTATGTTGAGGCAGCGCTCAAACAGCTAGGGGGATCACTTCCAGTCAACGCAACCAACGCACTTATCAAAATCCTGAGTCGAGAAATAAATGACCCCAAGCCACCCTGTTACAGCACGGTATACAAATGGTCAAAACAATACAAACAACACAATTGCGATCGTTTCAGCTTGCTCAAAGATCGTAGCTTACTGCCACGCGGAAAACGTCTAAACCCTGACGTCGAAACAGTCATACAAGATATGATTAGTCAATATTATCTATCAACGCCCTGCATCAGACCGAAAACATTACACAGCTACATTCACGCTCAAATCATCCTAATTAATCGCCGTCGTGAGGGTTACTCAACTCTGTTGCTGACCGCGCCCTCTCCCTCAACAGTCCAACGAAGACTGCGCAAGATGTGCCAACTGACCAACGACAAATCACGTCATGGTCATGACTACATTAAGAAAAAACGCTCGTCTAGCATGTTGACCGAAGAACCTACGAACCTGTTAGACGTGGCAGAAATAGACAGCCACCTCTGCAAAATAAACGCAATAGACAACGAGGGGAATTTTTTGGGCGAAATCGTTTGGCTGACCGTTATCAAAGAGCGTAAAACGCGCATAGTAATTGGGTGGGAAGTCTCATCAACATATCCCTGCGCCGAAAAAACAATTCGAGCTTTAAAAAAAGCGCTGATCGCGATACCGGGTGAGGAAAAACGACGAGGAAAGCCCATATACCTTCAAAGCGATAATGGTAGCGAGTTCGTAAGCGCAATCATCAGGTACTTCTTGGATCGCCTAAATATTCTTTATGGACGCACCCCCCCTTACACACCAAACGCAAACGCGCATATAGAGCGCTTTTTCGAGACATTTGAACTCTGGCTACGCGAACAAGCGGGTGCTACTAACTCAGATCGTTCTAAACGAATATTCTACGACGCTGAGCAAGAGGCGGCATTTACCGTCGAGAGTTTGGAGAAGCACTTCGGGTATTGGATAGAAAACGTCTACCATCAACGGAAACACCGTACATTAAACATGCCACCGGCAATCGCTTGGGATCGGGCAATGACAAATCGCCTACCTCCAGAAAAATTTACTGAAACAGCTTTAAACATACTTTGCAGGTTCGTCAAACAAGCACGGATTAGTGCAGCAGGGCGCGTTCATTTTTTATCTCTCAGTTGGTACGGTCCAGGGTTACCAGAAATTCGCGCGAGGCTAAGGAAGGGGCAACGGGCGATATGTTATTGCAACCCTTTAGATTTAGGTGAGATATGGGTTGCTCACCCCGACGACCCTCGTAATCCCGAGCGGGCATACGCTACGTCTCCAAGATATCAGAACGGCCTTACCTTGACAGAACATCAGTTATTACATCGCCAGCGTCTTGAAGAAGGGCGAATATTCGACGACAGCGAGGCTGATCTAGCTTTACTTCACATGAGACAGCAAATGGCCGAAGAATATAAGTCGTCTAGATTGAAACGCGGCAAAGGAAAGTCAGAGAAACAGGTCATCGCGGACGGTACAGGCTCTGGAGATGAAAGACATCCTCGTCAGCCGAATCAATCGAAGCTTGATGATATTCCAGACTACGAGGTAGACCGGCTATGAGCTATTCAGCAAACATCATTGATGAAAAACTGACTGCGCTGGCCGCCTACACAATTCTGTATCCGGACTTCCAAGAATCAATGCGCTTGATTAAAAAATGTTTTGACACCACACGTCATCGAAAAGATCCGGCCTCTGCAATGTTAATTGGTCCCACTGGTGTGGGCAAGACAAGATTATGCAATATGATCAAAAAGCAATTGGGGAATGATCACAAAGCCAGGAACAGCAAATGCGAGTATATCGTGAGACATTGCGTCTATGTCGAGCTCCCAGAGTCCGCCACAATAAAAAGCTTATCGATGGCTTTAGCCAGAGAACTTGGCGCAGCCCCCCGCGATCATGACAGCATAACCACCTTAGAAAACTTAATTATCGAACGCTTAATAACAATGGAGACCAAACTCCTGATCCTGGATGATTTCCATCACGTAGCTCAGAAAGGACGTTCCATAACCAGAAACTCACTATGCAATTGGATAGTTAAACTATTGAATAAATCAGGTATTCCTTTTTTGCTATCAGGCACATCCAGCGCCGAGGAAACGATAAATACAGCGCAAGAACTCAGCGACCGATTCCCCTACAGGGCTAGGCTGGAGCCGATGCTAATGGCAAAAGAAAATTCACCATCTGTGTTAACTGGCGTGCTTTCCAGCCTAGAGAAAGAGATAATCAGGCTCGGAGATTTGCAACGCTACATTCACTTAACGGACCCCAACCATTATTTAGCGATTTACCTATCAACCAGAGGAAACTTCAGAAGACTTAGTGACCTACTCCATGACAGTTTCAAAATATCATTAGAAAGAGGAGACAGAACACTTAACCTGAATGATTTTGCCGAAGCAGCAGACGACCTAGCATTTTGTTGTTCACCAAACTATTTCCGAATGACATCTAAACAACTTAATACTGCACTTAGACATCAAATTAGTAAATAGAGGCCTTTGCAGGATGAACACGCTTTGCTATGTGGGGAGCCCTCAACCATGGGAAAGCCCCAAGGGTGTTTTAATGCGCACCGCCCTCCACAATGGTTATAGCAATGTCGCATCTCTGTGCGCCTCACTGGAGGTTCCCTGCAGCCACGACTGTTTCGATCTTTTAACAGAACATTCGTCTTTATTCTGGAAATTAGCACTGGAAGCCCCGAGACTTGCTCAACCCATCAAAAAAAACCTTTACACCATGGCGGACAGCAGCAGTCCCTATTTATGCATCGATGATACAGTCCTCGCCCGCCCTAAAATTTCACGAAGCTTTCGATACTGCCCTAAATGTCTTGCGGGCGAGCTAATCACCGTTTTCCAAGACATAAAAGCATTTAAGATATGCCCCTTTCACCAAGTGTTAATTATAGAACAGTGTCCCCAGTGTGGTAAGCGCGAACGTTGGGTAGATGCACATCTCCTATTTTGTAGTTGCGGATTTGACAGAAGAAACACCCCCAATACAGCCACAACATTTATTGACACAAATAAACTTGAAACCTTTGGAAAAAATGCATATACAAAAAAGCTTTCGGTCATGATTCCGACTGCTGAGGCTTGTGATGAAATCTGGAATTCGAGAAAACCCTCTGAAGATGGAACGCCCCCCTATTTATTAGCTTCCATTTATAAACACGCGGAAGCCATGATTAATTTTCAAATCAATCGTTTCCCCGGTTTCACACAACGCATGCACTTAGCGCCATGGACTTCATCAAACTCAAAACTTAAATCATTTATCTACAGGATGGTCGAAGATTTCACTTGTGCGTCCGATTGCTCTGAGAACTCATGCTGCACAATGATTAGCTTACTGCCGAGGGAGCTAAATTATTTCGTAGGAGGAAGAAACTTCTGGCCTTCCCAAAAAATATTTTTTATTGAAAACTTTGAAGAGACCCTCGACACATACCATAATAAATACTACACCCCAGGCACAAAAATTTGTGAATTGGTTAAAAGCATAGACAAAAAAAACTTACAGCTAAAACTCGAAAGAAAAGCACTTTCCGACACATCAGTTACAATTCGCGAAGCCAAAAACCTGATTAAGTGCAATATAGAAATTATAAACACCCTTACGAACAATGGATACTTACACACTACTTCCACCCCGGACAGAGGACACCTTAGATTAATCACAAAGCTCTCCATAGAAGCATTCAAAACTGATTTTATTCTATTAAATGAAATTTCATCATTACTCAACACCTCAAAAACAAAAACATCACGCATACTAAAAAAACACAACATCACTCCCCACGACGATAAATTGACACGCCACGTCTATAAAAGAAGTATTATTATCACCAATTTTAATAGATTAGTGACTGCACTGACGCCACCCTCCCGAACAACATCACCATTAGAAATGGACACCCCATATAATCTCACCATTAACCAGGCTGCTGCTTTACTACACGTTTCCGGCCGGCTTTTACATCGGAGATTCATCTCAACAGGGGTGATAAATCCTTTGCTGATCATGGGGGAATATCGTTTATCATCCAATCAGATTAAAGAAATTGAGACACACTTGCAAAACAACCTATCAATAACGCAGATTTCAGATCTTCTAGAGTGCAACCGAAAAAAAACTCTAAACCTTATAAATAACCTTCAGCTAAAACATTCATTCGCAATATCTCTACCCAACGGAAAAATACAATTATTCTATAACAAAAAAGAAGCGCACCATCTAATAAAAAAATCCGTAAAACCAATACTCTTTTAGCATCACTCCACCTTACCCCCAAAAAATCTGCCAAATATAAAATCAAGGCAGATCGCACTCTAGCCAAATATCTCACTTAGATTCAATCCAACGGACCCAGCCAATTACGACAGTCACACATCACAAACTTTTATTCTTTAATGATTTATCGAATTTTATTTTAAAATCAAATGCAGTCTTATGAGATTTTCTGCTGACTTTATTTCTTAAAGTATTGTTTTATCGGAGAGGTTATTTTATTTTCTGATGATCGACGATGCCCGCCTATTGGCGAGGGGCAGATACTCGACACCACAACAAGGCAGCCTGCCTTGAAATTTCTGGAGATCGAACATGACCACTCAACACCTCAGCGGTAAAGTCGCTCTGATTCAAGGCGGCTCTCGCGGCATCGGTGCCGCCATCGTCAAACGCCTGGCCGCTGAAGGCGCCGCGGTTGCCTTTACTTACGTCAGTTCCGCTGCCAAGGCTGAAGAACTGCAAAACAGCATCACCGCCACCGGCGGCAAAGCCCTGGCGATCAAGGCTGACAGCGCCGACGCCAGCGCCATCCGCAACGCCGTGAACGCGACGGTCGAAACCTTTGGCCGCCTCGACATCCTGGTCAACAACGCTGGTGTACTGGCCGTCGCCCCGCTGGAAGACTTCAAACTGGAAGACTTCGACCAGACCCTGGCAATCAACGTGCGCAGCGTGTTCATCGCCAGTCAGGAAGCCGCCAGACACATGGGCGAAGGCTCACGCATCATCAACATCGGCAGCACCAACGCCGACCGCATGCCCTTCGCCGGTGGCGGCGTGTATGCGATGAGCAAATCCGCGCTGGTGGGCCTGACCAAAGGCCTGGCCCGTGACCTCGGCCCACGAGGCATCACCATCAACAACGTGCAGCCCGGCCCGGTGGACACTGACATGAACCCGGCCCACGGTGACTTTGCCGAAAGCCTGATTCCACTGATGGCGGTCGGTCGTTACGGCAAAGCCGAGGAAATCGCCAGCTTCGTCGCCTACCTCGCAGGCCCGGAAGCCGGTTACATCACCGGTGCCAGCCTGAGCATCGACGGTGGTTTCGGCGCCTGATTGATCAGATTGTCGATAACGAAAAACGCCGCCCCTCCTTTAACTGAGGGGCGGCGTTTTTTTGTCTGCGGTTTGATCAGGCCCAGTCCAGCGCCGGCAACCCGCATGCACTCGGTGTGAACGCTTTCAACGTACGAAGAATCCCGTCGGCGTGTGCGTATTTTTCATCGGCCATGGCCGCATCGGGAATCGCGATGGCGGTCATGCCCGCGGCTTTCGCTGCCGTCACGCCGAACGGCGAATCCTCGAACACCAGGCAATCTTCCGGCGCCACACCGAGACGGCGAGCGGCGGTGAGGAAAATGTCCGGGGCTGGTTTGGCCGCGCCAACTTCCGGGTCATCCGCTGTGACGATGAAGTCGAACAACGCGAACCAATCACGGTGCAGCGTGGTTTTCTGACCGAACGACTGTCGCGACGAACTGGTACCGACCGCAATCGGAATGTTGTGCGCCTTGAGATGACGAATCAGCTCCTCGGCCCCCGGCATGGCTTGCGCAGTCGGAAAACGCTCGCGCATCAGCGGCTCGCGAATCACCAGAAACTCTTCGGCGGTGATCGGCAGGTCCAGCGCTTCGACCACGTAGCGCGCCAGATCGCCTGCACCGCGACCGATGATGTTCTGCTTGATGCTCCAGTCGAAAGTGCGCCCGTAACGCGCGGCAATCAGCGAGGTGACCTCGGTGTAGATGCCCTCGGTGTCCAGCAGCAAACCGTCCATATCGAAAATCACGGCCTTGATCGGGCCGAACGCCTTCAGCGGTGCATTCATCATCGGATCCGTTATCAAAAACATCCCAGGCGGCATCGGGTACCGCTGCTCGGATCTGATTAAAGGGTTCAGCAGCATAACGAGCGCCGCCGAGGTTGAGCAACGGGCAATGTCGGTTGTCCGCCGAACGTTGCCAGGCACATTTAGAGAATTGCCCTACAGACATCGCCTACTTGCCTGACTTCTTTCCTGTTTGATCCCCCGCAAAGTTTCGCGCCATTCCCTTGATGCGCGCGAGTGACTGCGAATGCTTCCATCCGATCGGCTCCTGTACCTGAACAACAGCATTGGTTTGCTGGTGGTCGCTGCGCTGAACCCTGACCAGCCCGACGCCGAGAAGCTGTTCCAGGAATTCCGCCTCTGCCTCAACAACTATGAAAGCTGGGCCGAGCAGTTCTGGACAGGAACCGCGCTGGATGTCGAGCAAGTGTTCCAGATCGGCAACGATGTCCGGCTCAGTGCGCCGGTTGGCAGCCGCAAACCCATCAGTTCCTCCGTGGCCATGTGTTCCGCCACCGGCTCCCTGACACTGGTGCACATGTTCGAAGCCGCACGCTTCGTGCCGATCGGCGATACGCCGGTGACCCTGGAACCGGTCATTTCCGATGTCGACGGTGTCCTGGCTTTCGGTGAACCACAGCATTACACCATCGGCCCCAGCGGCATTCTCGAGGTCAGTGATTGCGACCGGGGCCAGCGTTATCGCATCACCTTCTTTCCCGATGTTTCCAGTTCGCATGTCCAGACGCTGTACGCCTCGTATCAGGGCCTCATCGATGGTCTCGAAGGCTGGCTGCGTGAGGAATGGAAAGGTTTTCAACCACAGTGGACGGAGTTTTCCAGCGCTGGTTTCACCGAGCGTTACGGGCAGTTGCAACGGGCTGACTGGCGCGGTTTCGAATCCGCCCTGAACGGCGTCTGGGATGACGTGAAACAGCTGTTTGCCCTGCTCGCCGATTGGCAGGCCAACAGCGAAAAGCTTCTGCAGTACCTGTCCGCCGCTGAGCTGGAAGCCCTGCTCAAGGCGTCCACGGAGGCCATCGCCAATGGCTTGCTGATGCTCAGCGACGAACCGTTGCTGTTCATTCATCTGGCGGCCTTCACCAGTTGGCTGAAGATGCTGCCGCCGCAGTACCTGGCCGAGGTGGTGGCTGAAGTTCGCGCCGAACTGCTGATCAGTTTTTTGCTGATGTGTGTGTCGGGTGGCATGGGTGTGCCGCTGCGGTTGAGTGCCAAAGTGCTGGGCAAGATCAAGTCGCCGCGTGCACGGGAGTGGCTGGCGGCGTCGGCGTTGCGGTTGGCAGAGCTGACTTCGGCGCCCGATCTGACCCGGCATGCGAGTGCTTTGAAACCGCTGATGATCAATGCACGTCCGGCACCGCTGCGACCGACACCTGCCATTCCGCTGGAGATTCGCACGGCGGATGCACTGGTACTGACGGTGCCCAATCCGGCGGCCATTGCACGCAACAAGTCTCAGGGCATGACGCAAATGAAGCGGCATGAGCCTCACGACGACAAGCCTGATCAGGCGAAAAACCCCAACGGCGACAGCGCCGACTGCGTGCCCAGGACCTGCACCAATGGCTGCCCGGTGTCGATGGTCACTGGCGAAGAGCTGCTGACGCTGACCGATGGCGTACTCGACGGGTTGCTGTCGTTTGAGTTCAGCCGGTTGTATCGCACCAGTGCGGTCGAGATCGATGTCGGGCTGGGGTTTGGCTGGAGCCATTCGCTGGCGCATCGGCTGGAGGTTGA